>JAABUJ010000011.1_pt1 | contig 464576 bp, 486 predicted proteins | sample 5559131 | NCBI WGS metagenome assembly JAABUJ01 (sample SAMN10711875, study PRJNA513366) | rock metagenome | isolation source: Antarctica rocks | place: Antarctica: Victoria Land, Mt New Zealand nord | collected 2016-01-07
CCCGACAGGCGCTCGCTGTCGCGCACGACTTCACGCGGTGCTCCACTGCGTCCGCATCATTTTACGACCAGCACGGGTACCTTGCAGTGGTGCCTGCGCACGACGTTCGTTCGGTGCATGGAGGCAGCATGCAGGCCTGCATGACATGCGTGCAGACGACAGCAGGCGCCGGCAGCCTCCCGGCCAGACAGGCACCTAAAAGGCAGCTTTCGACATGCCTGCCGCATGCGGTGTGGCGTTGCAGCCTCCCACACATCCAACTTGAAGCGCCTAGGTACATATATCCCACCCTCTTTGGCTGGACACACACAATATTACACACTGACACTCCCAGACGCGCAGCGCGCAACCACGACCGCAAGCTGTCTCGATGCTGAACATGGGCCCGATGCAGGAGCGCCATGGGCCGGGCAGCGCGGGCGCGCGCGTGCAGTAGTTGGTCACGGAGCCCAGGAAGAACTCGGTGAGCTTGCTGCGCGTGTGCGAGGCCATGACGACCGCGGCCGCGTCCACCTCGCGCGCCTTGCGGCAGATCACGTTGCCGATGCTGTCCGTGTCCACCTCGCCCTGCGCGCCGGGACAAAATGCGGGTGCAGCGCGTCGGCTGTCGCGCCCGTGCGCCTGCCTTCTCAGCGGGCTCTGACGCTGCTGCGCACGCAGGGGCGGACTGCGGGAGCGAACGGGGCTGCGGGACACGCCGTGCAGCGCACACCTCTTGTAACAGCATTCCAGTGGCGGAGCGCTCCGCCAGCGCAAGGCATGCTGCCAGCAGATACTGCATCGCGTCGGTCACAAAACGGGCTGGCAGCTGCCACCCGTGGCCTGGCGCACTGTTGCGGCGGGCCCCCACGACAAAGTGTCGGCCACTTGGCTGAGCCCCGCCGCGCGAGTACGACCCGACCCATCCCAGCTCACAAGCAGCTGGAGGACGTTTGACGGTTGCCCACATGCTTCAACAATGCAGTGCACATGTGCGGCGCGCGTGAGCGGCTTCCAACAAAGCGGGCGCGCCCCGCCCGGCCGCGCGGCGCGGGCGGCGCGGGCCGGGCGCGCGCCTTGACGATGTGGACGACCGGGTCGGGCTGCATGCTGCCGAGCTTGGGCAGGAAGCGGTCGGTGATGAAGTGCTCCGCGTTCTGGAGCAGCTGCTCGTACGCGACCGGGTCCTGGCGCGGCAGGAAGTCGACCGGCGGCGCGCCGAACATCGCGGCCACCTGCGCCTTGGGCAGCACGTGCACCAGGTGCAGGCGGTCGCCGGGCCTGCGCGCCGCGCGCGGCGCGCTCGGCGGCCCGGCTGGTGCTGGGTCGCGTGCAGCACCTCTCGGCGGCCCGGCCGGCGCCATGCGTGCTGGGCCGACACAGTCAGACTGCTCCTGCGCCTGCACCTGGGGTAGAAAAACATGGCTGGCAACTGCTCCCACACACCAAGCTGGCTTTTTCACACCAAATTGGCTCACACAGAGCGCCGGCTGCACTGCGCAGACTCCTTGTAGCGCGATTCTTTGTAGCGCAAAGTGTATGCGCAAAAGGCGCCAAGCAGTGCGGTCTGTACAGCACGCTACGCACGTCACGCTTCGTCTTTCACAGCTGCTGTACTCGGTAGTGTTGTTAATAGCATCATGTGCAGGCGCCGGCGGAGCAGCGGAGGGTTGCACACCTATACAGCTCGCGCAGGGCCCATGCCAGCGCGCTCTCGCACTCTGCGCTGTCGTCCACGGCAATCAGCAGCTTCCTGCCAGAGCTGCTGGGTGCCGAGCTGTAAGGCTCGTCCGGCATGCCGGACAAGCAAGCTTACTCAGCGCTCCTCAGGTATGAGCTGGTTGGGACTTGTGCACAGGCTCTTAACACAGTATACTTGAACAGAGGCGGAAAGGGCTTGCAAGTGAGGGCCAGGCAATCTCTACACAGTCTGGCAAGCAATTACCCAGCTTATACAGTGGGCAGTGGGCTAACCGACTTCAGGTTAGACTTTCAGGTGCGTGGGTTGGGAGAGCCTCGAGCTGAACAACAACATCAGCAGCTTGCCTCACGTGCGGGACCCTCCCTCAGGTCACTGCCCAGTTTGCCTTGCGCAGCCAGGCACAGGGACTCAAGGGAAGGGGGTACGAAGGCAACACGCAAACGCAGGACTGCCAGCAATGGACGAGAGCAGTTCAGAGGACATTGGCTCACCCGGGCCCGAGGTGAGTACTTCTGTCCTTGCACTTGAGCGTCTGCTTTGTGCTGCAGTGAGCAGCGACCAAGAACCAACCGCAGCTTTTTACAGTACTGCACACCCATACACAGTTTGCAGCTCCGTCTCTTGTCGAGCTCCCAGCCATGCTGCGCTGGCGGGCCAGGCGCAGCTCGGGCCGTCTGTGAATGGCAGGGGACAGGCAGGCGTGGAGGAAGGAGCCTTGCCGGGCGCCTATGCACTGGTGCGGCACGTCAGCGAGCGTACCTGTTTTGCCGCAGGCCAGTGAGCAGGCTCTTATGGGCAGCTGCCTTGCTGGATGTTAGGAGGGTCTTGAACGTTGCCCTGTGTCTCTCTTGGGTGGGACTGTGGCGGCTGTGACAGTCTTGCGTTTACTTACGCCCACACTGGAAGAGCTGCCGCCTTCTGCCTTGCCGCCTGGGCCGCAGGACACCGTCTGCAAAATCGTTTGCTTGCCACTGCCCAAAAGGCACAGCGTCCTGCTTGCCAGCGGCACTGCTGGCCTGACGCGCGCGGAGGCAAGCAGGCTTTGCGCAAGGTACGGCGCACGGCAGCTTTAAGGAGCGGCTGCTCGGGTGGGGAGGGGCTGCCGGCGGGCTGCAGGCGCAGGCCTGAGCCGGGGAGGTCGGGCTTGCCGGGAGGCCTTCTCCTTGGCGGGCAGCAGCAGCTGAGCCGCGCCGGGGCGCAGGACCTGCGCGGGGCCGCCGACGGCAACTCGACCGACGAGGAGTCGTCCGACGATGCCGGCGACTCCGGCGAGGAGGCCGAGGCGCTGGCGGCGGCGCAGGCGCGCGCGTCGGCCGCGCCCGGCGCCGGTCGGCCCGCCATTTACAACACGGACGCGCTGCACAGCGCGCTGGAGGACATCGCCTGGCCGGACGCGGCGGCCTGGGAGGAGTCGTTGGCGGTGACCGGGGACGATGCGGAGCAGGCACGACGCGCCTGGACCCCTCAGCACTAGGGTTGGCAAAACCCCTGATCCTAGGGTAGGCCTGAACGATGGTGCGCTGACGGGTGCTTGTTTGCGGCGCCCGCGTTGACAGGCGCGCTTGGTCAACCACCCCCATGCTTGCCTTGGCGGCACGCATCGAGCATGTGCTGCGCGGCTGGCGGAGCAGCTGCGCTGTGGCTCATGCACGCTCGCTCGCTGCGCGGCAGGTGGCGGACGTGGACGACGACCTCACCCGCGAGCTGGCCTTTTACAACCAGGCAATGCCCCCCTCCATCCATGCCTGACGATTACCCAGCGTCGCCATGGACGCAGCAGACGCCCCGGCATGCACTCACCCTGCTAGCACCCGACACAGCAACGTTCCGATGCAAGAGAATGCCTGCCCCTTTCGCTCTGCAGCACCCGTTCGCTGTGGAAGGCACTCGGCAGAGAAGATGCAGGCTCGGCACATCCTGCATGGCATCTGAGCGATGCTTGGAACGGGTGCATGCGACTGGCGCTGGTTCCCAGCAGGACCGGCGTGACACACTGCGCGCTCTGCTTGCGCCATAGCGAAGCGGCACTCCCGCGAGGCGGCGCGCGCGCACAGGCGCTGGCGGCGGCGAAGGCGGCGCTGGAGCGCCTAGACGCGGCGGGGGTGCCCTGGCGGCGCCCGGCCGACTACTATGCGGAGATGGTGAAGAGCGACGCGCACATGGCGCGTGTCAAGGCGCAGCTCATGCACGAACAGGCGCAGATCGAGGCGGCCGACGAGCGGTGCGTGCCGCGGGCGCCCGGCGCCGCCGCCGGGGACGCCCCCCGCGTCGGGGCGCCCTGATGCGGCTGCTTTTTGCCGCTGCTTGCGGTCTCCTCTATGAGCCGCTTGCTGCCGCGTGCTTGCGTGCTTGTCCGCGTGCCCGCGTCGAGTCTTTGGCATGTCTGGACGAGGCAACTTGCGGCGAACGAGCATGCTATTGCATGCGTAAGCACGGCAAGGCGCTCTGCGCATGCGCCCTTGCTTGAGCTGGGCGTGCCCACATCCATGACTCGAAATTACAAACGGTGCCGTGCATGCGAGCGGTGAGCACGCCGACTGACGGGCACGCGTCCGCGCGCGCGCGCAGGCGCAAGCAGCGCGACAGCAAGAAGTTCTCCAAGCAGGTGATGGCGGAGAAGAAGAAGGAGAAGGCGCAGAGCCGCAAGGCGGCCGTCGCGGACGTCTCGCGCCTGCGCCGGCAGCGCGCGCGCCAGGGCTACGCGGGCGAGCTGGACGTGGACAAGGAGCTGGCGGCCATGGCGCGCGCGCCGCACGCGCCCGGCCAGCGCTTCCGGCCCGGTGCGCGCCCCCGCGCGCTCCCGCGCCGCACGGCCGGCCGGGCGGATGCCGGCGCCTTGTCTGTGCCGCCGGGGCTCTGGCGGTGGAGGCGCGGCCGCAGCAACACGCGATGCAAGCCGGGGCTGAGTCAGCATGATCATCAAGAGCACTTCAGTGCTGCTCCTCCGCACAGTCTGTCCAGCAACGCACCGCACAAAGCCCGACTGCATACCAAACGCATCCGAGGCGCACCTCCGCCCGCGCGCACCACGCCTGGCTGCTTCCGCAGCAGACCAGCCGCGCACAGGACGGATGCGATGCCATGGTGCTGCCAGAGTATGTCGGTCACAGGCATGTGAGTGAAACTGCTGAGTGCCTGGGCGCGCGGGGCCAGATGAGAGCAAGGTGAGCAAGCGGCGCGAGTACAAGGACGCCAAGTTTGGCTTTGGCGGCCCCAAGCGCCGCCTGAAGCAGAACGACGCGGCCAGCGCGGCCGACATGGAGGGCTACCAGCCGGGCCGCTTCAGCGACGGCTTTGGCGGGGGGGCTCGCGGGCGGGGCGGCGGGTCGCGCGGGCGCGGCGGCAGATCGCGCGGGCGCAGCGGCGGGCGAGGCGGCGGGCGCGACGGCGGATTCGGTGGCGGGCGCGGCGGCGGGCGCGGCGGCGGGCGGGGCGGCGGCCCTGGCCGGGGCATGGGGCCGCGGGGCGGCGGCGTGCGGAAGCCGGCCGGCGCGCAGCGGCCGGGCAAGGCGCGGCGCGCGGCCGCGGGGCGCGGCGGCAGGTAGCCGGCGCTGCGTGCGCATTGGGAGGCATTTGGCAGACAGTCGGCTGGAGACGTGGTGCACATTGGGGCGCGGCGCCAGAGAGTTGGACCTGCATGCACATTTTAGAGCTGCATAGGAGTCCACTTTGGCTGGTGACGCGCGCGCTGATGGGCATCGACGCTTGCACCTGTTTCATGCGTGCACGTGGCCTATGTGCAGCATTATTCATGCTGACGGCTCTGCTTGCATCTGCTGCTGCTGCTTGTGCCGTCTGAACAGATTGTGGCATCATCAGTGTCGGTGCACAGGGTGCACACCGGATGCGTGGAGACACGTTGCAACATTCACCATGCGCTTGCCAGCTACCTGTACACATAACTCAATGGACATTCGTTCTGACACACAGCACAGGTGCCATGTGCTCTGTGGTACCACAGGCTTCAACACTCTGAACAGGAGGGGATCTGAACAACGGGCAGACGCTTTGTTATGGTGCAACCAAAACAGAGTTGGTGCAACCCAAACAGAGTCTTCTGTTATACACCTAGGGGGGCGCCGCGCGAGCAAACATGGACGCAATGGTGAGCTGCCGCGCGTCGCTGGCAGCGCCACGCCCGCGCCCGCGCCCGCGCTTGCCACCGCTGCCCCCGCCGCCGCCGCCGCCGAGAGCGTCCCCGCCGCGCTTGGGGTTGCCGCCGTCGCCGCGCGCGCCGCCGCGCGCCTGGATGTCGCGCAGGATCCGCTCCTGCTGCGCCAGGTCCACGCCCCCGAGGTCCACGACATCGCCGCCCGCAGGCGGCTCTGGCGGCGCCCCGCTGCGGCCTGGGCCCGGCGCTGCCGCCGCGGACAGGCCGTCCGGCGCGCTGCCGGCCGCCCGGCCGTCCGGCCCGCTGCCTTGTGCCGCCGTCGCGCAGGCGCCGCCGGGGCTCGCAGGCGCGGCCGGAGCAGCGGGCGACCCATCCGCAGGGCTGTTCGGCGGCCGGCCGCTCCCGCAGGCCGGCGTCCCGCCGCCGTCGCCGGCCGCCACGCCTGAGGCGGCGCCGTCTGCTTCCGGCGCGCTGCGCGCGTCACGTTCGCGCGCATCACGCGCGCGCGCCGCCCCTGAGCGCGCTGCGTGTGCTGGCCCAGCCGGCGCGCGTGCGGGCGCCGGCTCACTTGCGGGGCGGTCGCCGGGACCCTGTCGCGCCCCAGCATGCGCTGCCCGCCACGGCAGCTCGCCGATGCCGCTGGCCGCGCCGGAGCCGCTTGCAGGCGCGCTGGCCGCTGCGGGCGCCGCTGCACTACTCGGGCCACCGCTAGCCCCTGTATGCGCAGCCTCGAGCTGCGCCTGCGCATCGGCAGGGCGGCCGCGGTCTGCCTGTCCGCAGGGCCTGGGGCTCGCATGCGCAGCTGCGACCTCCCCCTGCGCAGCGGAGGCCCAGCCTGGCGCGCCGCTCGGCGGGCGCTCGTCTGCCGCGCCGCCGGGCGCGTCTCGCGGAGCGGACGGCTCCGAGGCTGGGTCGGCAGGAGCGCCAGCACTGGCGCGGCCGCCTTCGCCGCGCGGGGTCGCGCGCCTGAACAGGCTCTCAATGCTGCCGCGGGTGCGTGCCGGCGGCGGCGATGCGGCCGGCGGCGACGCGCCGGCCGCCCCTGCCGCTGCCGCACAGCATGCTGCTGGGAGCAGAGTCGCTCTGGAATGCGCGGAGGTGCCCAGGGGCAGCCCGTCAGTGCTGTCAGGCATTGAGCAGAGCCAGCTGCAGCTGCCAGCGCTGTACGCAGACTGTACTGGTATGCAGCCCTGCTCTGCTTGCAAGGTGCATGGCGCGTCGCGCACCTCTGCCGCCGCCGCCGCCGCCGTCGCAGGCGCCGGCGCTGGCGCTGCCGCAGGCGCTGCCGGCGCCGCCAGCGCCGCCGTGGCCGGGCGCCGCGGCCGGGAAGAAGCGCGCGATGCTGCCCTGCTCGACGCTAAGCGCGGCGGGCGTGAAGTCGCCGACGGTGACCGCCAGCCGCGCGCACGGCAGCGCGTCGGGCGCGCGCCGCAGCAGCGCCGCCGCCGCGTCCGCCAGCACCTCGGCGCTGTACAGCCCGCCGCGGCCCGCGCGCGGCATCGGGCCCGACTTGCTGCGGTCGCCCGGCGCGTACGCGCCGTCGATGGTGCCCCTGCGCGCACGGGTATAGGGTTGGCTATACCGCGGGCGGTTCGGCCGCAGGCCCACCGCCCAGCAGAGGCCCGCGCTCCCCAGCTCGGACGCATGCATGCGCCCGGCCCCGCCGGCCTGCACCGCTTTCCATCAATGTCAATGTACGAGCGCGGCCTTGCGCGCCTCCCCGCTATGCACCCATGCGCCATGCAGCGCGGCTCAAGCGGCGGAGGGCAAGCGCTGGCGGGGCAACGGCAGGTGCAGTCGCCCCGAACACGCTAGTGTCAAGTGTGCACAGCAGCGTGACCAGGTCCATCTGTTCTCCGCCGCGCAGCTCCGCGCGCGCCCTCGACCTGGGCCAAGCCAGCTCCAGCGCGGCGCCGCGCGCCCCGGCCGCGCGCCTGTAGGTGACGGAGAGCGAGCGCGGGCGGCGCGCGTGCTCGGCGCCGTCGACCGCCAGGCGCTCGGCGAGCTCCTCGGCGAGGATGCGCAGCCAGCGCGCGATGGCCGCCGGGCTGCCCGTGCGCTCGAACGACTTGGCCGCCAGCATCGTCTTGGGCAGCTCGCGCACCTGCGCACCCGCGGCAGCGTCGGCAGCGTCGCGGAGCACGCACGGCGGACGGCCTGGTCCCTGACGCGCTCGACGCGCTGCCATGCAATCGTTGCAGCGAGCAGGTGGAGTGCAGCAGAGCGCGCTGCGGCCCATCACGCCGCAGCGAGGGAGCTCTTGCCTCGCCCGTGCAAACGACACCGCGTCGCTGGACTGCAAGCCGTGTCAGTGCCCCTGGAAGGCGCACCCTTGCTGCACGCCCTCGCGCTCGGCACGGCTTATGCGCAGGTCAGGATGCATGCATTGCAGACGATCGGCCGCTCATGCACCGGCTGCGGGGGCCAGGGGCCGCACGGTGACGGGCTCGTCGCTGCAGCCGCGCATGGCGGCCGCGATGAGCCCGGCGCGCTGCGGCCCAAAGCGCTTCTCCAGCACGCCGGCCGGCAGCGCGGCCACCTGCCCGGCTGTGCCGCAGCCCAGCTCAGCCAGCTCCGCGCCCAGCTTGCCGCCGAAGTTGCGCAGCTTCTTCAGCGGCAGGTCCGCCATCAGGCCCGCGACCGCCCTGCGCGGCAGCGGCCGCTTGCAGTGAGTGTCTGGCAGCGAGCGCCTGCAGTGGCGGTGCGGCGGCGGCGCAGATGCGTGGACAGGGTCCGGGCCCTGGGGTCCAGGGGCGCGCGGGCTCCCGGCACAGGCAGGGCTCTGTCGTCGGACACAACACGTGGGAGTCGGCGTGTCCGCGCGGAGGCTGGCGCCCCGCCTCGAGCAGACGAGCCTCTGCTGTGCGCTCACGAGACACACAGGCCGCCTGCAGGCAAGCGAGCGGCACAGGCTGCAGCACAGCTCTCTTCATACGCACGCTGTCCCAAAAGCAGCTTGCCCAAACAATTTTATCACACACCTAGATTCTAAGCAGACGAGCCTGCTGCAGGGTGGCAAGCCCCTCGGTGACCAGGTCTGCGGGGGCACCGGTGCCGGGGCGCGCGCCGCGGCGGCACCACGGTCTGCTGGTTGGGCTTGTTCAGCGCAGAGGCCACCTTGGCCAGCAGCTTGTTGCACGCCACGCCCGCCGAGCATGTGAAGCCTGCGTGTGTGCGCGCCCTCGTTATCGGGAGCAAACGGCCCCAGCAGGAGCACACGGCGCACTTACAGGCCTCAATCATCCTCCAGCTTCTGCAGTGCAAGTGGCGAATTCAAACAGGCAAGCGACCTCCCTGCGTCATGATCATAGCGTATGTGAAATTTGCAAGACATCCTGTGATGCGAGGTGGCTGTATGGCTAGCAGGCCGCATGTGCTTTGCCCCGGCACCAAGCAAACGGTCCTGGCATTCGGGAAAAAACTACACGCCGGCACTCCTTCAATCCATGTTCCCAGCTTTTCATGCCGGCCAAGGGCGCACCCAGCTGCTGACGCACGGCGCCGCGCAGGCGGCACGCGATCTGCGCGCCGACCGCCAGACGCCGCTCCCACTCGTCGCCCGGGTCCAGCGGCCCGCCCAGCACGATGCTGCCCCAGCCGAACGCGTCGAGCTCGCCCGCGCCGCCGCGCCCGCCCTCGTCCGCCTCGGCGCGCTCCTGCGCAGCGGCCGGGGCTGCGTGGTCAGCACGCCTGCAAGCGTTCTCGAATGTCTTTGAACCTGATAATTTCAAAGGGATGCACAAGAGATGCACAACCTGCGCTCAGGGAGTGCGTGCTGTCAGGGAACAGCTTTCTCGCCTGCTACCTTCTTGAAGGCGGACCGGCCCCGCGGAGATCGTGTGCACGCATGTCAGACAGCTGGGCACGCGCAAGGTATGGGGCTGCGGACTGCCCCGGACGTCTGGCCAGGGCGCAACGGCTCCTTGTGACAAAAAAGGCGGCGCGTGAGCGATGGGAGCCCGCCTGCAGCTCGTTGTCCACAAGCGCCGTGACGTCCATGTAGACCTCGTCGATGCTCGCCTTCTCCAGCACCGCGGCCGGCGCGGTCTTGTGCAGCACCGCGATGATCTCGCGCGAGGCGCTCCGGTACCGCTCCAGGCATGCTTTCTGAGCACCTCTCCCAAATGGCTCAGCAGCAGCTCTATTTCGCACAATTGCTTATTTGGCGGCAGGAACATTGACCCGACGTAGAGATGCCCCGGTCATGGGCGTCAATGCGCCGCATGCACATGCAATGGGGTCACCGTCTACTCGAGGGCCGCTTCCATAGGCCTGAGGCGCATGAGGACGCGCCTGGCTGAGCCGGTCCCGTACCCCAGCAGAACCTGTGTTGCCTTCGGAGCGCGTGTTGCCACCCTCCAGGCCGTCTTCTGCGCCGATCACCTCCACGTGCACCTGCGCGTGCGCAGGTCAGCTGTCCGGAGCTTGCGTACTGGAGCCGCGCATGGATCATGGTGGCGGCTCCTAGCGCAGCCTGCAGCAGCTCAGGAAACGCGCCCAAGCACCCCTTGGCCATGCGCCTGATTGAGGAGCAGGGGGCGCCTGCTCCGCACCAGCTTGAGCTCAGGGCAGTGCTTCTTGGCCTCATGGACGCGCATGTGCCGCGTGATGCCGGCCGCTCGCGCCGCATAGTTAACCGCGATCAAGCCCTCCCTGGTCATCGGTCGCCTCTCTCACATGGTGCAATCCAACAAAGTCCAAAAGGGATGCAGTCCAGCCAACGTTAACGCACGCCAGCGTCAAATCATCACACGGTTTGCCCGGTGCCCTCACGGCCTTGCAAGCCCTACAGCGAGCATGCCGCGGTGGGCTCCCCCTGACTATAATGTGAGCACACTGCCGCATATACATGTGAGGCAGATGCATCTGTGTGAATGGCAGATGCATCTGTCTGAAGCAAGCACTGCCTGAAGCCCGGAGTCTGATGGCTCTGCTCCCTTGTAGTGCGAAACACGGGCCTTGGACCCACTGCATGACTGCAGGAGGGCAGCGCGGACCGCACCACTGCTGCACCGCGCACGGCGTGTCCGCCGGGATGTTGCAGCGCTTCTGCTCCACCTGACCTGCGCACCTCCCGTACGACGTCAGTGCCAATACTCCTGGGACCCTGATGCGCGGGCACTATATAGGACTCAGGCCCTGGACTGCCATGATGCATCTGCTTGTGCAGGCTTGCAAGCAAGCTGGCGTCCTCCTCATCTGCCGCGTACTTGCGCGCGCGGCTCACGGCAACCCTTAGCCACATGCGACACAGGCGGCGGCAGTGCAGGGTATGCTCATGCGTGGAGAGCGGGACGCACAGTAGTAGCAGTCAAGGTCCAGGTGCAGAATGCAACGCGTGTCGCCAGGTGCCCCGCGCTGCATTCCCGCTCAGCGCGCGGCCCTGCAGACCTGCACACACAGTTTACCAGCCTGGTGGCGTTGACAGTGTGCCTGCGGTCACGGACAGCAACACCAATACTGGCCCTCGATGCAGGAGGCTTCTCTCGTCTGTTACTAGTGGAGACACACACACCCCAAGGTGCAAGGAAAGCACTACCTGAGAAAACACGCTGCTCACCTTATATACGCGAGTGAGCTGACAGGCCACTGCAGAAGCAAACAGTGAAAGGCACGCAGCGCGCACGCCTAGGCAGCTGCTCGCTTGCCTGCTCACTTGCTCGCTGCGGCGCAGAGCGCTCAGCATGCGGCTTGCAGCCTCCCTCTGGCTTGAAGGCAGTCAAGTCGAGCCCTGCTGCATGCTGCAGGTCGCCAGTGGCTCTGCCTGCTCCAGCTCGTCATAAGAGGCTTGCTGTCAGCAGGGCCGCGGAAGTGTTGCAACGCACACGACCATGGGCGCCTCCTCCCTCCGCAGCGCTTCCCGGTTTCCTGGTGTCCTGTCGCCAGCAGGGACGCAGTATGTTACTGACAGGCACAGGCATGAATCCCTCAACTCGCACAAGTGACACGCGCACATGCTTGCTGTCGCTGGACTTAATTGCAGCCGGCAGCAAAGCAGGAGGCAGGAGCTGCACTTGTCGCGCAAGTTGCAGACCGCACACAGCAATACTGACACTCGTGGGTAAACAATGTGCGCTCGAAAGAAGTTTGGGAAGCCTGCAGCCGGCCTACTTGCCTGCTTGTCAGTCCTCTTCTTGATCCTTGGTGCCATCACCCAGCTGCGCCTCTTAAAAACAGCTGTTTTTGGAGCCTCTTGCCATGCAGCTGCTTCAGGGCAAGCCATATTAAACTTCTTTAAATTTCCAATTACTGTGCGTCTGCAATGCATGCAAACCGTCACCGACAATTTAAAGTCAGCAATGAGCCCGTGAGCAAGCGCAATGCCGAGCATAAGGCACGGGCTTGCAAATTCACACGTGACTGGACAAGAACCCATGTGCATCTCGCCCGCATCGCCATGCTAGGCACATGCGAGTTCAACTCAGCTGGGCCTGCACTGCTGGCGCATGCAATGCAGGCACTGCGCATTTTTGTAGGCGTGAAACTAATGATAGTCAAGCAATACTCCCCAGACAGGATACAAGCATTACACGCAAGAAAAAATATATGCAGGTAGTAGAAAATCTAGGCGCGGCCCTCGCTTTTCTTGCAGGAAAAGGAGCAAGTGCGTCGGGCAGTGCAAGTGGTTGGGCTGGTCAGGTTGGCGCTCACCACATGTGGGCAACCCAGGCAAACGTGCCTCGACACACAGCGGGCACGTCAGGCTCCTTGCGCGCCCAGGTGCAGGCGGGCAACAGCGACAGTGCCCAAAACTGCAGGAAGCGCATGCACACCGCGGCCTGGCGGGGGCCAGGTCGGCGCACGCGCCCCGAACATGGGCCCCGGCAGTACACAGAGCAGCAGGCCTCAGGTCACTTCAGCAAACCTGTGGGGCATTCATCAACTGCCCAACAGGCTTGGTGATCCCTTCTCGCGGCAGACACAGCATCACAAGACATGTGGCAACAGAGATCGCTCGACACCGAAGGCCTCAGGACTGCACGCCGACCCAGACGGGCGGTCCCTGAGCGGGCTGGCTGGGCATGGTTTCCTGGGCCTGCCGGGCGGCCTGCGCCGCGTGACCCAGCGCAGCCAGTTCATGCAGATGCATGGCGGGGTGCGGCGCCCGGGTCGCCTGGCCGGGGGCGGCCTCGCTGTGCACGAGCCCGGCGGGCTGCCCTGCCTGGGCCACCTGGCCGGGGGCGGCCTCACTGTGCACGAGCGCGGCGGCCCCCCCTGCCTGACTAACTTGGCCGGGGGCGGCCTCGCTGTGCACAAGCCCGGCGGGCTGCCCTGTCTCGGCCACCTGGCCATGGGCGGCCTCGCTGTATACGAGCGCGGCATGCCGCCCGGCCAGGGCGGCGTGGCCGGGGGCGGCCTCGCGGCTCACAGGCACGGCGGGCCGCCCTGCCTGGGCCGTCTGGCCGGGCGCAGCCTCGCTGTGGATGAGCGCGGCCAGCCCCGCCTGGGCGCCCAGGTTGGTGGTGGGCACCAGGTCCATGGGCACGGCGGGCCGCCCTGCCTGGGCGGCCTGGCCGGGCGCGGCCTCGCTGCGCACGAGCGCGGCCGGCCCTGCCTGGGCCGCCGGGTCGGCGGTGGCGACCAGGTCCGCGGGCACGGCGGGCCGCCCTGCCTGGGCGGCCGGGCCGGGCCCGGCCTCGTGGCGCGCGAGCGCGGCCAGGCCCGCCTTGGCCGCCCTGCCGAGCGCCGCCTCGGCGCGGCCGGGCGGCCGCTGCGCGGCCTGTGGCTGCGCGGGCGCGGCGGGCGCGCGCCCTGCGCCCAGCGCGGCTTCCGCCAGGCCGGGCGTGGCCGTCTGGCGCAGGTGCAGGGCCGCGTGCGCTCGGGGCGCGCCGCGCCGGGGCGCGCTGTGCCGCGTGACGACCTCCCCGTCCTTGTCGACCTGCGGGGCGGGGGGCATCAGGCGGGGCCTTGCGGCGGCGCGCCAGGGGTGTGCAAACGTATGTCAGGCTTGGGTGCCCACAGCCTGGTCCCGCTGGCATGCATCGCACATGCATGGGCCGGCTGCCATGCAGCGGCCCAGCCAGCGGGTGCCACATACCACCCTGACACCTGACGTGGCCTCGGCTGCCCATGCTCATGGGGAGGCACCGGCGAGGCGCATGTGCGCACGCAGACACCTACCCAGCCAACACACATCTGCGGGGTGCAGCGTGGGCGTGCCTGGACGTATGCATACTCCAAACAGTCGTGCCCATTGTTGCCCCACCACACCTGATGCGCAGCACACGGAACAGTCAGCCCTCCTGCGTCCAGGCTGGTTTAATCTGGCTGCCAATGCTACCGGAGCCGCCTGGAAGACGTAATCGTCAAGCTCTGCAGGCACTCGATGCCTTTTGCCAGTCTGGGGCCCTGCCGCGCCGGCAGCTACACTGGCCGAGCGAGCAACAGCTGTGCACAGCTTTCTGGCACGCCCCTCGCCAGCGGCGCGGCGCGCGGGCGCACGTTCGGCTCGACGGAGAAGACGCGCAGGCCGCGCTGGCGCAGCCCGCGCAGCACGCCCAGCATGGTCGGCGGGTGCGTGCGGCTGTCGTTGGGCCAGAAGTGGTACTCCACCTGGGCGCCGGGCGCAGCCGCCGGAGTGTGGCTCGAGACGTGTACCACCGCACCTGCACCGCAGCAGCTGTGCACTGCGCTGCAGGCGTGGGGGGTGCTGGAGAACGTAGCGCGCGTTGTATTGAAGTGCATCTGCCGTGCCAGCCACGTCCGCCTGCCTACAGCTACGCTCTCCTCCCTCCTGGATGAGACGCCACTCGGACAGGGGGAGGTGTCATCGTCCATGATTCAGGTTGACCCAGCTATCATGCAGTTGCCCCCAAGTTTCCTGCCTGCTTCGGTGTTGAGATTCCTTGCGCGATCAGAAGGCATCACCCTGTACCTGACACTGTGTGCAGTATGCCAAGAGACTGTCCAGACCCCGCACATGACCACATGCAGGTAGTCCAGCACAGGAACAACCTGGCTTCCAGCCCCGCGATGCGCGGCGCGCGGCGGCACTGGCCGCTGGCGCACAAGCAGGAGGGCGCTGCGCACACCAGCATGCTCTCGCTCGTGGCGACCCAGGAGGCCAAGGAGTGCGGCGGCGCGCTCATGTCCAAGCTCCAGGTATGCGTGCCGCCTTGCAGCAGAGCGACGCTTGACAGCCTGTAAGCGGTGCACCCGTGCGTTTGTAACTCTAGGCATGCATCAGAGGCGCTGCTCTTGCATGAGCCTAGGACTTCGTGCTGTTGAGCTGCAAGCACATCGCAGTGCAGGGTGCATGGAACTGACATGTGCCTTCATCCGGCACATGCATCTAGAGGCTGAGCAGGGGTCCTTGTTGCCAGGTGAAGGACGCGTCCGGGCGGTGGATCGATGTAGTCATGCGGCCAAACGAGCTGGCAGTGTTTCTTGGGGCCACGGCTGCGCGGGCAACGGGCGGCTTGCTCCAGGCTGCCGTAACCCGTGTGGTGCAGGCCCCAGGCCACTGCAAGCGTGAGCAGATTGTGTGCTGCAAACAGCGACATTTGCCAGATCATTTTGTCACTTGCACGCTGCATGCAGCCTGACAAGCAGCTCAAAAGCGTCGTTCATCAGTGTCTTGCGGGTGGCCTGTGCAGCCATGAGCCACGGGATGCTTGCAATGCTGCTTCTACGCACGCGCACAGGCAGGCGAGCTGGTGTCGGGTGTACCGGGGCACCGCTCGCTGGAGTTCCAGCTGCATGCCCGCCCTGACGCGGTGCTCGACCCAGCGCCGGCGCTGCAGGAGGCCGGCCATGCAGTGCAGGGCAGGTGCGCATGTCCGGCATGCGCGGCCTGATGTCAGATGCACGCATCTCGCCTGCCTCGCGACATCCCTCCTTTTCTGTGAGCAGGGTGCCTGCAAGGCAGGCACCAAAGAGAATCTGTGTCACACCAAGGGCAATCACAAGTACGTCTGTTCTGTGCATGGCGCAGCCTGGCCACGCCCGTGGCGGTGCGGGAGCTCATGCGCCAGTTTGACACGGTGCTGACGCCCTTGAGCGGCAACGGCCCCGCGCCGCTGGAGCTCGGGACGTTTGACCCAATGGCAGCGCGCACGCGGTGCAGCCCACTCCGCGGCCGTGCTCCTCCGCCATGTGCATGGCATGCAGCGTCTGCTGTTTGCTGCCTCAGCTTCGTACTCTGCACCCTGCGTGCTCTGACACACGAGCAAGTGCAAACAACTGCTAGATCCAGGCCTGCGCCCTGCTAGACGACCGCGAGCACGCCCGCCCCGGGCATGCGTACTGTGGGGGCACAGTTCAAGGAGCCACGGCTGCCGCATGCCTGCAACGCCTAGTGTTGGCTGGGGCACCCCGCACTGGTCTCTTCTGCAGTGCACCAAGGGCGATGCTGCCCCACAGGAACAGGAAACGGCTGCCGTCTGCCCTGGCGCCGGCGCCAAGCTCCTCGCCAGTGACGCGCTCCGGCAAGGTGCGCCGCACCTCGGGCGGCCTGGTCAGCGGCGACCCAGGGCCCGCTGCGCCAGCGGCGGCGGCTGGCGGCGGCGGCGCGTGCGGCAGCGACCGCGGGCCCGCTGAGCGGGTATACATCACCGTGGACGGCGGCTGTTCAACAAAACACTTCCTGAGGCTGTGCCTGCGCAGCGAGGCCATGCCCGAGGGCGGCGGGGTGCGTCAGCCGCTTACCAAACGGGACACAGTCCATGCGCATGCCTTGCTGGTTGTTGTGAGTGTTGTGAGTGACCGGACATGAACGCAGCGCAGTGTGCCGTGCCGACACTGCCTGTGCCATGATGACAACATAATAATTTGGTCATGATGCTGGGGTGTGAGTGGCATTGCGCGCCTGCCGACACAGTCTTGCAAGAGTCAAGCAGTTTTGAGCGCAAGAGCTTCATGGGATTGCCCGAGAGAGGCAGTGCAGCAGATGCAGCTGTAAGCCAGGAGCCTTCACTGCCAGTGCTGTGGTGATGTCAACAGCCCGCAGTGTCCTGATAGGGTTTGCCCGACCCCAGGTCTGGTTTCGAATTCACCCGCACGCGCCGGCCGCGCGACTGTTCTTGGCGTACAGCCAGGCGCTGGGCGCTGAGCTGCCAATGCTGCGCTTCATGCACTGCGGGCGGCGCATGGACGGCGCGCGCCCGCTGACGGAGCACCACATGAATGACGAGGACGAGGCGCGCCATGAGCTGGGGGTGGTTATCTACCAGCAGAGACCCTTGTGTGCTGTGCATGATTGGATGCATGCCGTGTCCCTGGGCCTAATCACCCGCAGAGCGGTCAAGAGGGGTACTTGATGCCGTGCGCGCATTGGAGCATTGCCGATGTGAGATGTATGGGCAGCGGCATGCTGTGCGCTGTACAGCAGGGCATGAGAGAGCCGCACCCCAGGGCAAGCGAGGCAGCCCAGCATGCAGCACTGGCCCAGATTATCTGGCAGTCCTCTTATCAACAATGCCTGCATGTATAGGAAGGGACCAGCTGACAGCTGCTTGTGCAATGCAGGTCCTGGTGTTTGATACGCCGCAGGAGCTACCGGCGTGCGCCTCAGACCCAATGCCGCTGATGTGCGATGAAGAGCCCCTGGAAGCATGCAGCTGACAAACAAGCACTTCAGAGTGAGAGGTGGACATGAGAGGGGGTGGCGCTAGCTCTTTGTGAGCGAAACTTGTTGTACACTCTTTGACTGCAGGTCTGGAACCCGCCCGGCCATAGAAACTCGCTAATGAATGCAAATGCAGGGAGATTTCAGCAGAGTAATTCAGACAGGCTGGGCTAGAAGAGTGAACAGCCTGTATCTGTCATTAGGAACAATTCTTTTGGGCATGTGATCAGAGTGCTGTGGGTGTCACGCGACCTCACTGTGCAGCGTCATTTGCAGCACAGCACTGATGCGCCGTTCGGTCAGCATTCTTCTCCTGCCGCATGCCAAGCATGCGCACACTGTGCTGCTTCTGTGCTTGCTGCTGTGCTACTTGCTGGCACGACCAGAACGGCTTTGCACATGATGCCTGACATTCAGGTGTAACAGGTGTAACAGCAGCAACGGGTGGTTCAACAGTTTCTTGCAAGCCTTATGCATGTGGCCAATGCAGAGCGCACTTTCCAGAAAGACTTACCACCAGGCACCTTGCCCGTTTTAAACTGCAAAGGACATTCCAGACGCTGCCTGTGCCTGGCTGGTGAGGGTGGAAGATGCTCCGGGCCTTGAGCACCATGTGCACGAGCTTGTCAGCAGCCGGTGCCCAGGCTGCGCCTGCCCACAGGAGGCTGGTCAGGGGCGTGATATTTGGTGCGGCCAGTCACAGCGCTTCGACCTGCGCGCCATTTCCACCAGGACGCGCTCACGTTTCAACCAACCTCGCACGTATGCGCTGACGCAGATATGGATGGCACGCTCACAGTGCCTGTGATAGACTTTGCTATGATGCGAAAGCGCGTTGGCGTGCCGCCGGAAGTGGACATACTCACGGAGGTAAACAGCTGGCCGCATGAGAGGCGGGTGCGGGGTCACCAAGCAATCGCCGAAGTCGAGGACCAGGTTTGCCCCCCAAGCTTGCATCATAAGGAACACGTTGATGTGCTGCACTCCCGAACTGCCGCTGTGACGGGCCCAGTCTTTGCCTGCTGGCTCCCTGGTCCGCTCAGCGCCCTGCTGAGCGTCGGCCGCCCAGGCGCTGGCAGACATGGTGGTCGCCGCGGGCGCACTGGAGCTCTGCGCCTGGCTGGACAGCCTCCGCGTCCCGCGCGCGCTCGTGACCCGCAACATGGCGCGTGCGCGCCTAGACACCCACGCCCACGCCCTGCTGCCCGAAGGACGGCTCTGCGATGCAGGGCTGCTGAGCTGGGTTGCCGCGCCGGGCTCAGGCGCCGTGAGCCACTTCCACACGCACCACTTCCCGCACGCAGCGTTCCACCCGGCCATCGACCGCGACTGGGGCCCCTGGAAGCCCTCGCCCGGTGCGCAGCTCGGCCGCGGCAGAAAAGCTCCGCACGTGCCTGACGCCGTCTTTCTATGCTCGTCATGTGACGAGGATCTGAGGGCGTGCGTACCTCGCCCTGCGGCAGCCGCGCTGGAGCACATCTGCGAGCAGTGGGGCATCGCGACGAGCGAGGCCGTCATGATAGGCGACAGTGCGAAGGTGCGCCCGCATGTAACACACGGAAGGACCAAGGCCATGGCCTTGGCGTGTCCAAGTCGTGCACTTAACCAGCAGCACAGCAGGCACCACAGGGTTGCAAGTGGGGCTTTTCAGGGTGCCTTTCGACCTCGCCGCATGTTATCAAGCACAGTGCCTGCGGCATGCAGCCATGCGCCGTCATACGTTCAGCATGATCACTCCACACCTGCATGATACCCGAGGCCCGTCGCCATCTGTGCACCCGTCGTCAGCGCCTGGTGCAGAGCAGAGCAAGGCACGTTCGGCGCCGCGGCAGGACGACGTTGTGTCGGCCAACCGCGCGGGCGCGCTGTCTATCCTGCTGGACGCCGACGGGCGTTACGGGCCGGGCGGCGAGGTGCTGGAGGGCGAGGCGGCGCCGACCGTGACGGTCGCCTCGCTGGCGGAGGCGGCCGCCGTGCTGCGGCACCGCTACGACTTGCAGCCGCCCCCGGATGCATCGCGCGCGGGCGCTGGCGCTGCGGCGCTGGCGGACGCTGCGGGCTAGCCTGTGCAGCCGCAGCGCTGCCAAACCGCAGCAGCAGGCCGCCGCAGATAGGCAGGCCGTGCTCGCTGCCGATTGTCGCGCAGTCTGCGTGGCCGTAACGGACATGCAGTGGTCGGCCAGGCGCCTCTATGCCAGACCTCCAGCTTTACAAGCACTTCCCGCACAACACACGCACATCTCGCCTAAGCCTTTGCTTACTGCATGGGGGTGCACTGCAAACGCTGCCGACAGGCTCTGGGCAGCGCCTGCAGCTCTCTTGCAAGAAATGCGGGTCAGGCAGGATGCTGCTTGCTGAAAAGCACAGGACGGGGGGACAAGACAGCATGCAGGGGCGTACCCAGGCACACACAGTCGCTCTGCGCGTCTCGCCGATGTGCGAGACCGAGAGGACAGCCAGACATTTCAGAGGTTGTATCGGCGCGGCGCACACCCAAGTGTACACTTTGCGTGCAAAGTCCTAGGCCCTGCACTGCCGCCAAGAGCAGCGCCTGGAGTGGCACACTGTTGGAGCCAGGCTAACAGCGCATGACCACCAATCCGTCAAACTTTCAAAGAGGCCCGCTAGGACACCCCCCTCGCCCTTGACCAGGCGCTGCCTCGGATGCTGTAAAAGTCCTGCCGCGCAGTATGTACACTAGCCCCTACATGCGGCAGCCTCCCTGCCTCAATATCGGGGGTCATACACTGCAGCTGCGCATGCACAGCTAGCGCAACACAAGCGGCCACTTGGCATAGCCATCCCCCCACCAAAGCCCTCTCGATGCTGGGGAACAGGGAGTGAAGTACGCGCGATGACTCAGCACGCTCCACGTGCAGGCGCAGTACAAGTTGTGGGATGATCAGCACGCACAGTAGAATGGCACGGTTGCGTCGCACGCAGCAGTGAAGCAGGTGCGCGATGGGTGCCCAGCCGAACCCGCCGCACACGGTGGCAAGCGGCCAAGCCTGCCTCCCACGGACGGAGCAGCGCATGCGGCAGCGCGCAGCCACGGGGCTCATCTCGCACAAATTGCCCACACGCACAGCCCAGCGCGCTGCTCAGCTGTTGAGCCTGCGTTAAGCGACCAGGCCGCGCACATCTGGCGGGCTACGAGCACGCAGCCGGCGCGCCCGCCGCACACAGAGCAGGCGCCGCCTGCCCGGCGCGAGGCGCAAACCGCGGCTCACATGATGGAGCAGCGCACGTGCGGCTGCTGCCCGGCGCGGCGCGGCACCAGCCCGGCCAGCGCGCGCGGGCGCAGTGCGGCCGGCGCCAACGCCATGTTGAGCCACAGCGGCGGCCCGGGCGCGGGCGCGGCGCCGTCGGCCAGGTCCGCAGCGTTGCGGCGCATGACGGCGTCCGCGTCCGCCAGCGCCGCCGGCCGCTCTGCCTGCACGCTCGGACAACCCACCGTGCATAACGAGGATCTATACATGTCAGCGTTCAAAAGGCGACCGAGTCTCTACTTCAGCACTGCGCCATCTGCTCCGCCTGCGCGCGTGCCCCGAGCGCGGCCGGCCTGGCGCGGCCGCTGTCTGCGCCCTGCCACATGCGCGCGTGTCAGCCCGCGCTGCTTGCCTTGGTGCATGCCCGCTGCGCGCAGCCCGGCTGCCATGCTGGAGCGACAGGCCCCACCAGCCCTGCTCTGCGGCATGCGGCGCGCGCCTCCCTGCCTGCGCGCCCCTGAGCGCCGGGCCCGCGCAGGACGAGGACGACCGCGGCGCTGCCGCAACCCTCCTGGCCCTGAAGGCTGTCCTGCCCGAGCCTGACCTGGTCGACCTGCTCGCGTGCCAGCGCGCTGGGGCGCCGCGAGGGGCTGCACGCGAGCAGGTCGGCCAGGGCAGGCTCGGGCGGGGCGGCCTTCATGGCCAGCAGGGCCGCGGCGGCGTCGCGGGCGCCCTCGTCCTGCCTGCGGGCCCGGCGCTCAGGGCGCGCAGGCAGCGCGGGGCGCGCCGCACGCCGCAGGGCGCCGCATCTTGTGACCAAGACCTGGGCGGCGCAGGAGCATGCGCAGCTGAGCAAAGTCCAGCTTGGCTTCCTTGCCTTGCCCACACGCCCGAGGCACATCGCACGGCACATAACGGAGCATGTGTGATTTCTGTCTGTGTTGCGCTCCTGACAGAACAAGCAGCGCGAGGTGGGCGGCGCCATGGGCGCGGCAGTCCGACGGGCGCATGCGCGGGGACGTCCACCACCCCACCATGCGCAGGCGGCAGCTTCATACGCGCGCCAAGCGGCACGGTCAGCCGGGGATATCACACACGCGTGCGGCCTTCGTGCGCACCGTGGGCGCCCACAGGCGGACGACGCCCTCGGAGCCGGCCGTGGCCAGCATCGGCAGCGCCGGGTGCGGCGCGGCGACCGCACAGGCGGCCTCGTCGGCGACCAGCAGGTTCACCAGCCGCCCGCTGTCGCGCTCCCAGACGAAGGCGCGGCCGTCATCCGAGCCAGACACGACAAACTCGCTGCGCGGGCCCATCAGCGCCACCTGCGCAGACCGGGCGCGCGTGGCTGGGCGCTCGGCCACACCAAAAAGCGCGCGCCTCCGCATTCAATTCAGACTCAAGGCGCCATCAATGGCCGTCGGCACGCGGAGGTGGGCGCCAGCGCGCCCGCGGTCGCCCGTGCGAGCGCGCTCGCCGAGCAGGACACCGCAGGCTTCCTGCTACGCCGGCCCGACCATCCCGCGCGGTGCGCTGCGCGCAAGGCAGCACGCCGCGCGCCTCGGGCGCCGGTGCCGGCCGGCGGGCGCCGCGCGCGCGCAGGCGCGCCCGGGCCGCGCCTGCATGCGCGAGGACAGGTTGCGGTGGCCGGTGAAGCGGCGCTGGTACATCGCGCTCTCCTGCACCTCCTCCTCGGCGCCGCCGCCGCCGTCCTCCACGATCGCGCCGACCAGGCTGTCGGACGCTGCGGCCGCGTCTGCGCGCGCCGCCGCCGCCGCCGCGCTCGCCTCGCCCGCTGCGGCGGCACCGCCCAGCGGCCACCACGGCTGCTGCGCGCGCGCCGGCGGCGCCGCGCGCGGCGCCGCAGCGTCGGAGGACGGCGGCGCGGCGGCGGCGCGAGCGGTGGCCGGCGCAGGCTCAGCGCCGGCGCTGCCCGCGGCAGACGCGGGCGCGCGCGCGGCGGCCGCGGTGGAGCGCAGCGACGAGCGCGGGCGGCGCAGTCCGGCGGCGGGTCCCGCGGCGCCTGCGGGAGCGGCGGCGGGGGCGGGGGCGGCAGCGGCGGCAGCGGGCAGCACAACCGACTCGAAGTCCGCCTCCTCATTGGCAGCGCCGCGGATGCCGCCGGCGCTGCTGCGCGGGCTGCGGCGCAGGTGCGAGCGCGCCGCCTGCGCGAAGGCAGAGCGCGCCGAGGTGAGGCGCCGCGCGTCAGCACACAGGCTACAGCAGGCACGGCGCATGCCGTCTTGCATGAGCATCAACGTGGCAGGCATGGCAACACTCGCGCCCAGGCGGTCAGGCGCAGCGGCGCGAAGCTGCAAGCAGGAGGCTCAGACTGCACGGGCCGGTGGCGCACGGCAGCGCGGCCGGCCGCGCGCCCGTCGCTGCTGGGGCTCTGTCGCGGCACGCCCGTGGCCTGCGCCTGCCCGCTGCTGCCGCCCGCGCGCGCGGCCTCCCCCGCGCCGGCCGCCACGGCGGCGCCTGCGTCCGCGGCGGCGGCTACGGTGCCGGCGCGCCCGCTACCCGCGTCGCCGGCGCCCGGCGTCGGAGTCGTGCTGAAGCGGCGCACGCTGCCGAACGCGCGGTCATTGCTGCCCTCCCGGCTGGGGCCGCGCGCGCACGACGGCGCCCTGCGCGGCGGCGGCGTGCCCGCCGCGGCCGCCGCCGGCGCGGGAAACGCGCCCGCTGCGGCCCCGCCGACCGCGGGCGAATCCGGGCCGCGCGCGCCGCCGGGGACGCTGGCACCCTCCGCAAACCGCCGCTCGCCCGTCAGCCCGCGCCAGGCGTGCGGCCCGCTGCTGCCCGCGCGGCTCGGGCCGCGCGCATCGCCACTCGCGCGCCGCGCCGCGGGCGGCCCCGGCCCTGCGCCCGCACCGGCGCCGGCTCCCGCGCCGCGCCGGGGCGGCTGCTGCGCGCACGCGGCGCGCCGCGGCAGGCGCGGCGCAGCGCCTGCCCAGCGGGCCGGCATCGGACCGGCCGCAGTGCCTGCGGGCGCCGCCGTGCCGCCGGCGTCAGCGGCAGCGGCGGCGCCGCCGCGAGCCACGAAGCTCTCAGCTGGGCCTGACGCCGACGCACCTGCTGCCGCGGCAGCCCCTGCTGGCGCACTTGCAGCCTCCGCACCTGCCCCCTGCCCGCGCGATGCGCCCTGCAGCGCAGCGGGTGGCGCTTGCTCGGTGCCGGCAGCAGGGTGCGCGGGTGCGCCAGGGCCGGCCGCGGCCGCGCGGCGCCCGCGCGCGTGCGGCACAGGGAAGTCGCGCTGCGGGCGCGCGGCGCACGCCGCCGCGCATCCGGCGCCCGCCGCCGCGGTCGCGGGCGCCGCGGCCGCCGCGGGCGCCGCGGGCGCGAGGCCGCCGGACATGGGCGGCTGCGGAGGCGCGACGCGCGAGGGCAGAGCGGGCTGCGACGGCGGGAGCCTGCCGGGCGGCGCCGGCGGCGGCGCAGGCGGGCGCGGCGCGCCCGAGCCGCCGGCGCGCACCGCGCCGGAGCGAGAGTCCGCCAGGTCGTCGACCGCGCCTGCCGCAGGGCGCCCGAATAGCTCCGCCTCAGGCTGGGCGCCGGGGCTTGCAAGACGTAGGCAGGCCCCACATTCGCGGTCATGCCGCCAAAGTGCAGACATAGGCTGCAGCCTGGCATGCGCGAGGGTAGGGTCACCGCGCGCCTGCACAGCGGCGCGGGCGCGACGTGCCGGTGCTGGCGGTGGGCCGCTCGGCGCCGCCAGCCGCGACCGCGTATGCGCCGCCTTCGCCCGCGCACGTGCTGCCCTGCGCGCGCCCGTCGCGCGGCGCGCCGCGCGGGCCCGCCTTGCCGGCCCCCGCCGCCCCCGCCGCCGCGTCCGCGCCGCGCCGCGCGCCCGCGGCCGCTGCGGGCGCGCCGCCGGCGGGCCGGGGGCCGCTCGGGCCGGGCAGGCCGCCGGCCACCGGCGCGCATTCGTCCGAACAGCGGCGCTTGGCGGTAGGATACCTCAGCTCGCCACAGCGATGCATGCCGCTCGGCCCGGGCGCCTGCTCGGTGGCCGGCAGTGTGCTCGGCTGAGCGCCCGCCTCCGCGACTGCCACAGGCTGCGGAGCAGCCGCCTCAGCCCCGAGCGGCCGGCTGGCGACGCGCGGCTGGCGGGCGCCGCGCGCGCCGGGCGGCGCCATGGGCAGCGCCTCGCCGGCGGCCGCGCGCGCGCGCGTCGCCGGGCGCGGCTCGCCGCCCGTCTCGGCCGGCTCCTCCGCGTGCCGCTTGGCGCGCCTGCGCGCGCCGCAGGCGCACATGTGCACACGCGCCGGCCTCCCGCACGATCATCCTTGTTGCTGCATCAGCCACTAGCACGCGCACCTAGTCAGATCAGGCCCCCAGCTTATACATTAAGTGGACAGTCACCGACCTGCGCCTCAACCTAATGACGCACATAGCCACTGGCGCTGCTGGGGGCACATGCGCGCTTCCCACAGCGCCCACGGGCGGCACCTGCGCCCGCGTATCTCGGCGTGGCAGGGCGCCGCCGCAGCCGCAGCGCTCGCGGGGGGCGCGAGCGGCGCCGGCAGCGCGGCGCCGGCGGCCGGCGTGTCGGGCGGCGAGCCGCCGTCGCCGCCGCCGCCGGGCTGCAGCCGCGGCGAGCGTCGCATGGGGAGCAGCGCCGCCTGCGGAGCGCGCGCTGCGTGAGCACCAAAGCAGCAGAGCGATTCCCCCAGAACCCTGACCCTGATGGGCAGGGGCGTTCAAAACGTGCTGCTGGCGCGAGCGTGGAACCATGCGAGCTTGTGCTCTTACACATTCGTGAACGCTGGCATGACTGCAGCGCAGACATGCACCGGGCTGTCAGGCTCACGGCGGTGCGCCTCGGGGCAAGGCGATGAGGCTGGGCAAGCGCCGCCCCCGCGCGGGCTGTTTGCGTGCCCCGCGTGCGCACCGCAGCGGCGCCGTCCGCGCGCCGGCCGCCGCCGCCGCCGCCGGCCGCCCCACTCGCGGCCCAGGCGGCGTGCGCGTCAGCCCAGCGGCCCGCGCCGCCCGCCGCGCCGCCGCCGCTCTGCGCGGTCGGCGGCGCGGCGGACCCTGAGGCGGACGGCAGCCGCGGGCGCGCCCGGCCAGGGACCCGGGGCGCCCACCCGTCTGCCAAGCTCGGCGCCGCGGCCGCGTCCGCTTCGCGCGCCTGTGACCCCGCGCACTGGCGCGCTCAGCCCTGCTGACACTCCCGTGGACCGGGCAGCGGCTGTCAGCATCGCAGCTGTGCATAAGACATGCCTGCACAGCCACTGGGCTGCCGCGCCCTCGCCAGCAGAAACCCAGCTACCAGGCTGCAGGCTCAGAAGGGGCCAGCAGTGGTGGGCAGGCCGCCTGGCACCTGGCCCGCATTTGCGCTGTCGGCCGCGGCGGCCGCGGCGCCCGCGCCGGCAGGCCGGCGCCGCGGCGCTGGCTGCGCCCGCTCGCCAGCCTCGGCTACGCCGGCTCCGCCCTCCAACGCCGGAGCCAGGCCCAGGGATGCCGCTGCGTCCGGCGCGGCCTGGGCTGCGGCGCCCGCCGCTGCATGCGCCTCGGCCGCCGCGCGCCCAGCCGCTTCGGGCTCCTGAGCTAGGGCGGCCGCGCGGGCGGCCGCGCGCGCGTCAGGGGCCGCCGCGGCGCCGGCCGCGGCCGCGTCGCCGCGGCGCGCGTTGGAGCGCAGCGCGGACGGCGCGCCGAGCGGCGCCGCGGAGGAGGGCGCCGAGCGCAGGCGCGGGTCGCGGCCGGGGCCGCGGCCGGCCGGGCCGGCGCCGGCCGCGCTGCTGCCGGCCGCCTGGCGCGTGCGCGGCCGGGTCATGTGGTGCACGCCCGCGCTGCGCCGCGTCGCGACCCAACCTCAGGCTCCCCTCAGCGTTGCCTCCCTGCTGCAGGCGGTATGCAGCGTGCGGTCGCCGCGCATGAATTGGAGAGCGCGCCTTGCATGCCTGCCTGCTCCTCCATACTCGTGCATGTATTGCGGGTCTGCCAGTGGTGGCCAGGCGCCAGCTGCCCTGCACTTGACCAGTGGCACGCAGCGCTGCACAGGCACGGAGCACTGGGAAGGCCCGCAGCAGAGCGCCCCTGCCGGGCCGCTTTGAGAACCCCGGGCGCGCTCGCGCGCCGCACCGGCTGTCCAGGTCGGCGGTCGCGCCGAACGCGTGCGCCGGGCGCGCGTGCTCGGCCGTGCCGAACGAGTACACCTGCTCGCTGTTGTAGCTGGCCACCAGCTCGCCGCCGCCGTGGCAGAACGCAACGCCCGTAACGACCACGCTGCCGCCCCCGCGCACGGCGCGCGTCAGGCGGCCGCGCCCATGCCCGTTGGTCCGCATCCTCAGACCGCCCATAATCGATTAGTTACAGCTCTCTCCATCGAGCTGCTCCGGCTCCCGGAGCCCTGCTGAGGCTGGCGGCAGCCTGCGCACTGGGGGGCGCAGCGCGCAGCCGGCGCATGTGCCGGGCGTGCGGGTATAGGGTCAGGGTCGGCGAGGCGCGCCGCGCCTGGAGTACCCAAAGGGCCGCGGGCGCAGCAGCGCGGCTTTGAGGTGCGTGGGCACGTAGCCGGCCACCAGCGGCGCGCGCCAGGCTGTCGCCGCGCTGCTGCCGGAGCCGCCCGCCATGCGCCGGTCGTACAGGCGCACTGCCGCGGGCGCGCGGCGCGGTGGGCGCGCGGGCTTGGGGGCGCGAGGCGCAGGCAGAAGCTGTGCTGACGAGCTGGATTACCACGACCTGCAAGGCGGTGCCAGCACGGGCATGCGCTCTGCCTGCACATTGCAGCACGCTCTCGCGCGGGACTCTGGCGGCCGGAGCGGGCCGGCTGAGCAGGCCCGGCAGTGCGCAGGCAGGAACGGTCGACAGACACACATAGGCAGCACTTTACGGAGGCTGAGTCTGCCAGCACAGGATCCCAGGGTGGGGGGACCGTCAGCTGCCCAAGAAGTCGGTCAGAATCAAGCGCCAGGCGTCGCGCGCCGGGCGCAGCGCGCACCGAGCGGGTCGGCGCCGCCCGTGAGGAGCAGGTAGGGCCGCTGCGGGTCCATGGCCAGGCTGTTGATGCCCACCTTGCCGCGCATCTGCCCGGTGCGCTCCCGCCGCTGGTCCGCTGCGCTCGCCGCCGCGCCCGACCCCGCTCAGCCGCCGCTCTGCCCCAGCTGCGCGGAGGCAGCCCTTGAACTCGCCGCAAACTCCATGCCACGTCCCGGTCAGCACTCAGGCGTCCGCCCGTTGTGTTAAATTGTAGCGTGCAGGATGCTCGGGCTGGAGGGCCCCCGGTGCGCCACAGTCTCATGCAGCCAGGGGGATGCCAACTGCATGCCTGGGTTCTGGACGCCTGGGCGACTCCACTGGCTCTATGCCCGCAGCTTGCACAGATCGGCGCACGCAGAGCCAATGTGCTGCGGCCCAGCCGCGGCCCGGCCCGCAGATTGGGCCGCGCACCGATGACCGCCGCGCCGTCGGAGTCGTCGCGGCCGCCGTCGCGCGGCGCCTCGCGCAGGTCGAACTGGCGCACGGTGCCGTCCTCGCTGCCCGCGACAAAGTGGTCTGCCGCCGGCCACGCCTCAGCCGGCTTGCTTAAGGCGCCGCAGGCGGTAAACGCAAGACAGCGACAGCAAGCGGGTCACCTTGACGTGCTCTAGCTCTTGCACAACAATGCATGGCATGCTGGGCCTTGCCAGGGTGAAGCGAGCGACGGAGGACAGAGTCGGCGACACAGGGTGCGCGCGGGCGCACTTCTGTCCAGGATCTCCAGCGCGCGCACGCGGCCCTTGAGGATGAACGGCCGCGACGCATTCCGGTGCAGGTCCATGATGCGCACCTGCGTCGTGAAGCGCACAGCCGGGCATGCAGCGCTGCCACAGACCTCGCACCAGAGCCATGCACCCGCACCATGCGCACAACACCAGCACCTTGACCTCAGGCTATGGTCACAAAGCGCGTGCCCCATTTCCATCCGTCACGCGTTACAATGTGGCACCACGGCCGGCGCGCCTGCCGGTCGGAGGCGCAGGAGATGATCTGCGCGTTGCCGCAGTGCGGCAGGAACTTCACACAGTACATGCTCGACGTGTGCCCCTGCGAGCGGGCCTCCCGTCAGCAAAGTGCGCCAGGCACTGCACTGCACAAGCAGCCTGCGCGGCACAGTGCGCCAGGCTTGAATACAGGTGAGCGGCCTGCTCCGGCCCTGCCTCACACCAGAGCTGTCAGGCAAGCCGCAGCAAAGTTCTCGAGCAGACGCTCGCGCGCACAGCTTGACGAGCACAAGTGCTGAGCGCTGCCCCACTCTACGTATGCTTCAGCGCTTCGCGCTGCGTTCCTGGCGTGAGCAGACAGCGGTGCTCATAGGTGTGTCTGTGTATGGCTGCGCCCGGGGCTCTTTTGCAGGATCGTTCCCGCCGTGCGCGCCGCAGCTGGCAGGCACAGACAGACGGGAGGTGCGGCTAAACACTGGTGGCACGCGCCATGCGCGCACCGACTCAAAGGTGCACACGGCGCGCTCGCTGTGCGGGTCCCAGACTTTGATGCGGCAGTCCTCGCCGCCGCTCGCCAGGCGGTCCCCGGTGTCGCTCCAGCCGGCCGCGGTCACCGCGCCGCTGTGCCCCGCCAGCGCGGCCGTCTGCGCCAGGCGCGCCAGCAGCGCCGCATCCGCGCAGCAGGCGCGCGCAAACGCCAGCGGCCGCGACCCCGGCGCTGCGGCCGGCGCGGCCGCGTCCGCGCCCAGCCTCCGCCGCTCCAGGCGGCCCTGCATTGCCCGAGCTGTGCGCGCAGGCGTGTCCGTTAGTGACGTGGCATGGAAAGGCGGTGAAGACTGCAGTTAGGCAACTGCAAGCACAGAGCACAAGCAGCCCAGCCTTGCACGGCAGGTATGTGCAGAGCCAACACACACTGGCTCACGCTGAAGCGGCTCAAGCAATAACAAGGACTCCCGCACCTTGCTCGGCAGAACGAAGCAGAGCGCAGGTCCCCTCAAGCCTGGTGCATAGGCTGGGCGTGCGTCACGCTGCGCTCTGTCCAGGTGTCAGTGCAAGCTCCCCAGACGGGAGCGCTGCGACTGTTGCCTCATGCCATGTCCTCCACCTCGCGCCTTACTTGCCTTGCTTGCCCGTTTGTGCAGAGCTAGTGTGAAACGTACCGCATCTTGTCAGAGTCAGCCCCGCTGCCAGGCTCCCCCCTTCTGCGCTGCACTGCGCTGTTCACCGCGTGCCAATACTGGCTGGTGCACCCGCTGGGTTTCTGCGCAGGTCGAAACACAAAGCTGTGTCAGGACAGCTATGCCCGGTGCTGGTGCTGTGCTGGCACCCCGCGCACGGAGGTGCCAGCAGCGCCCTGATTCTTGTTACAAACAGATACACTCTCAGGCATGGACTGGGCAGAGGAGCTCAGCCAGGATGGGCTTATGCAGTCTCCGGGCGGCGGGGGTGCGCTCGGTGCTGGGAGCCCAAAGATGCGCGCCCGCAGCGTGCAGCACAGCGGCGCCAAGCCCAGGGGTACAGGCGCGTGCTCACACCCGGCAGCCTTGGGAACTGGCGAGCACCGAGCCTGCGCTTACGGCAAGCCCTCCAGCGGCAGTGCCGGCCCAGCGCGGGCAGAGAGGACGGCAGTGCAGGCAGGCGGCCGTAGAAACGCAGAGCTTGAACGGACCTAGCGCCGGGGGCGCAGCAAACACTGTGTGGCCACCGCCAGGGCGCCGGGAGCTTCTGGGCGCTGCGCGTGACTTGCAAGCTGGTTCCGGGGCAGGCCGGCGGCGCGTGGGGAGCCTGGAGGTGGAGGACATTGTGTCCCGGGAGCGCGAGGCGTGCATTGAGGATCAGGCGGCGCGCACGCGGCACGGCGGCGACCTCTGCGCCGCCTACCTGCAGCCCGACGCGGGCGAGGAGGTGCCCCACGGCAGACCTGCAAGCTGGCTGCACCACGCGGCGCACTGTGGTCCAGCACAGTGTGCGGGCGACCGACTTCAACAGCAAGCCCGGGCTGGGCGCGCCGGTGTCTGCGCAGCCGCGTCGCCACGCTCACAGCGACCGGCCAAAGCCCTGCCCTCTCCGGCGCCTGTGCGCGCCCTGAGTCCCTACCGCGCACGGCAGGAGGCGCTGTGGGAGGCCGCGCGGCTGCGCGTTACGTCCGCCACGCTCGCGGCCGAGAACGACGCGCTGCGGGCGCACGCGCGGCGGCTGGCCGAGCAGGCGCGCCGCCGGCATGGCGCCGCTCCCCAAGCCCGTGTGCCTGCCGGCTTGGGGCCGATATGACGTGCCTGCACGCCCGGCCTACCCTGCCGCGCCCCGCTCAGCACACCCTACGGGCACTCTGCCCCGCCCAAAGCTCTCGACGTTCCCGACGGCCGTGGTGAGAGCGTGTGCACACCAGGCCGGGGTGCCTGTGCAAGGTCCTGGCATCATTGGTGCTACCTGGAGGTCATCGGTTTTTTTCCTCCAGGGGCCACCTGCAGCCCGCCAGGGGGGGCCTCGGGCAGGGGCTCAGCGCGCGCGGCGCAGGTCGCGGCGCTGGAGGGCGAGGCGGCGGCCGCGCGCGCCGGCGAGGCGCTGGCCGGGCGGCGCGTGCGCGGCGCGGCCGCGGGCCGCCTTGCGGACCTGGAGGCCGAGGCCGGGCGGCAGGCGGGCGCGCTGGGCGCGCTGGCGGCCGCCGCCGGCGCGCTGGCCGAGGAGAACGCGGCGCTGGACGGCGAGCTGGCCGGCGCGCGCTGCGCGCAGGCCGACGCCGCCCAGAGCGTCGGCCACCTGGAGGTGCGCGGGAGCCCCTGTCTTTGATCGGACGCGTGCGGCGCAGGGCGGGCCGGCCAGCCGGCGCGCGGAGCGCGCGGTGCAAAAGCCGCGGATGGCGTCGACCATCTGCACACTCTCGCAAGCAGGGGCCTGGAGCAGCCTAAGCATGTGTGTGCGCACCAGAACCACAGCAATGTTCACCAACGGCCCGCCTTGGCGGTGAGGCGTCAATTATGCGCTTACTAAGCGCATAATTTGAATTCACAACTGCAACCGCCGCACAGACCTGCACGCACGGTCGCCCGTGGCATGCGCTGCGCCCCCGCGCAGGGCCGCCTGGCGACGCTGCACGAGCTGTGCCTGCGCGGGGGCGCGGCCGACCCGCGCGCGCTGGCCCTGGCCCTGCCCGGCCCGCCCTACGCGGCGCTGCTGGGCCCCGTGGCTGCGGCGCAGCAGCAGCGCGCGCTGGCCGCGCTCGCCACGCCGGAGCTGCTGGCGGCAAGCGCGCCGGCCGCGGGTTGCGGGTCTGGGTCATTGTTCAAGCCCTGCGGCCCGCCGCCGCGCGACCTGGTGCGCGCGCTGCGCGAGCTGGCGACCGTCCGGCGCGAGCGCGACCGCCTGGCCGCGCAGGCGCGCGCGCGCCCGGCGCGGAGCGGCTCCTGGGCGTGCCTGGCTGCCTTGGCTCTACACGCGAGTGCTGTGACGCGGAGCGCATGAGCCCGAGTTGTAGGCGTTGGACGGTACAGGAAGTGATGCTGAGATGAAGCGGGGAGGGAGTTTTCTACAGAGGGCGAGGGGCTGTCTACTTGAATGCATGCAGCAGAGGGCTGGGCGACCGCTCACAGGCTGCTGCGAGCGTTGCGGCGGGCGAGCCTGGGGGCAGCGGCGCGCTGCGCGCAGGCGGGCAGCCTGGCCGAGCGTGCAGCGCGGGCCGAGGCGGCGCGGGCGGCGGCGGCGGCGGAGGCCGCGGCCGCGCGGCGCGGCGCGGCCCGGGAGGCCGCCGCAGAGCAGGCCAAGCTGCTGGGCACGCTCCGGCGCATTGACTTTCTGGCGCGGCCCGCGTTAGGATAGCCAATTCCCTACTCACCCTGTAGCTACGCAACACGGCTGCGCAGCGGGTCTTGAGCCGGCAGCGGGCGCGCTGGCCAGCTGGCCGGCTGGCCATGGCGGCCCTGTTTGCTGGGCGCTGGGGCTGTATTGTAGCGGCTCGGGCGGGAGCGCGAGCGCGCTGCCACGCGGGTGGCTGCGCCTGCAGAAGCGCCATCAATACGCTGGCCAGCCGCGAATGCCACAGGCTGTGCAGGCATGAAGGCAGGCGGCCGGCCGCACCGCAGCGGGCGGGCCAGGCGCCCGAGCAGGGCGCGGCCGGTCGGTCCGCTCGCTGAGGGACGCGGCCGCGGCAGGTCGGCCAAGTGCGCGAGCGCGACGCCGCGCTGGCGCAGCGCAACGAATACATGGCGCGCCTGGAGCGCCGCCTGCTCGCGCAGCACAAGGCGCTGCAGGCGGCCGCGCGCGCGGCGCGCGCGCCGGTCGCTGCATCGCCAGCCGGCGCGCGGCCGCCGAAGCCGCAGCCGGACGGTGCGCCGTGTGTTTACTAGCCCCTGCTCACACATGCAGCACCGTGTGTGCTAAGGTATGCAGGCCAGGGTAAACTTAGAAGAGTGTTGCTCAAGCGGCTGCTTGCGTGCAGATGACAGCTTTGAAGGACCTGGCTGTACTTGCATGTTGACGCCCGCCCAAGCGCCGGGCTGCCGTGCAGCGGCACATGCTCCGAGAGCACGCGCCTCGCCTCACGCTTAGGGCACATCTGGATCCAAGCAAGGCAAAAGCCTCACATGGCCATGTGCAGACCATGCAGGCGCGGCCGCCGAGCAAGCGCCGCGCACGCCCCCACGTCCTGCCGGCACGCCGCCGCTGGAGCGTAGCGGTTGTCCCCGGCCGCCGGTCGCCCCGCCCGCCCGTGCCCCGCCGCGCGCCCCGCCGCCGGCCGCCCGCAGGCCTGCTCCGGAGCCACGCGCGCGTCCTGGCGCGACTGCAGCCAGCGCGGCCGCAGGCGCGGAGCATGCGCGGTCGCCGGGGGCGCCTGCGGCCGGCGTGTCCGCCGCGGCGCGCGGCGCGGGCGGGGGTGGGCCGCCCGGGCGGGCGGGCGCGCGCGCCGCAGCGTCTGTACGCGAGAGTAGGGTAGCTGATCAGGCAAAGGGCTTCCTCGCGCGGCTGCTCGCGGACGAGCGCGCCTGGGACTGCCCGGGACCCGGGGCCCTGGCAGACCGGCCCGACGGCTGCATGGAGCGCCAGAGCGGCAGCGGCGAGGCTGCATGCCGGGTCGAAGTGCCTGCGGGCGCAGGCCGGCAGGAGGCCGGCCGGCCGGACGACACAACGCCGCACGCGAGCGCCCGCCCGGGCGGTCGCCCGGCGCCGAGCGGCCACAGCGGGACAGGCGCGGGCGGCGCAGCGTGGCGGGGCGGCCGGCGGGCGGGGGACCCCACGTATGTCTCGCGGCGGCTGCTGCGCGCCTCGGCTGCCAGCGTCAGCGCTCAGCCTTTGCCGGCGGAGCCTCCCGCGTGCATGCAGGGCGACGCAGGCATGTCTGGGGCTGCGTCGCTGCGCGCGGCGTCCGCGTCCTCGCCCGCCCTGAGCGAGCTCGTGTACGAGCTGGCCGCGCCAGCGCCAGGGCGGCAACCCAGCCTGGCGGGGAGCTCGGGCGAGCCGGGCGGCAGCCCGCGCGACGACTGCTGGGGCCCAGCGGCGCCGTCGGAGCCCTGGCAGGACAGGGGCCCGGGGTCGCCGTGCAGCGCCGCGGCGCCCAGCCGCTTGCCGCGCAGGCGCGCCGACGGCGCCGCGGCGGAGCTCAGCGAAAGGGCATCGCTCGGGGTTGGGGTAGGGGTAGGGTCCACCTACGACGGCCTGGACCAGCTCGACGATCGCGTGGAGCAGCGCTCGCGCGGCGGCAGCGGCAGCTCCGGCGCGGCCGCGAGCATCACCGCCGGCGGCGCGTGGGGCGCGTGCGCGGACGCGCTGGCCGAGGGCGCGGGCGAGCTGTCCCTGGACGAGCTGGAGGCCCGGATCGAGGCGCTGGGGCGCGCGGTCCCCGGCTCGCCGCAGCGCGCGCACAGCCGCGCCGCCGCCCAGGCCGAAGCGGCGGGCGCGGCGGACGGCACCGCGGAGCGGCGTGGCGCAGGGGACCCGGTGCAGCGGCCGCCGCAGCTGCACTGCGCGGGCGGCGCGGCCGCCTCGCGCGATGTGTTTTCTGATCTGGGCAGCGCGGCGCGCGCGTGGGCGCGCTCGCCGACGCCGCAGGGCGGCGGCGCGGCTGCAGAGGCGCCGGGCGAGGCGGGGCCGCCGCGCTGGGCACGGGCCTGCGCGTCAGGTGCGCCTGCGCTGCGTCGTGGCGTGCGCTGCTGTGGGGCGGCTCTGCATTTTGTGGGCGACACCTGGGGTCATGCGTCGCATGTTTTCAGCCTCTTCACGTCTGCTGAGCAAAACGGAAGATCTCCCGTGCGTCGCCCATGGCAGCGCGCCTGGCAGCCTCCAGGCAGGAGATGCATGCGCATGCACCGTCGCCCATCTGTTGCCCCGGCACCAGCGTGCAGCAGACGCCGCGACGCGCGCACACCGCATCGGGCCATGCGCTCACCGCAGGAGCTGCGCGGCAGGCGGCGCGCTTGGCGCGCGTGCGCCCACCGCGCGCGCTGGCGGCGGCAGCAGCTGGGGCGGCAGCCCCATTGGCAGAGAAAGGGGCGCCCAGGTGCGCTGGCCCTGCTGCCAGCAGAGCAGCCGGCTCGTCACGATGCGCCTGCTTGCGGCATTGGTTAGGCCAGCACCGGCGGCCGGCGGAGAGCAGGGCGCAGCCGAGGCGCATGCATTGCAGCTGCTGCTTACATGGACTTTCAACATCAGAACATCACTCACAGCCCCGCATACCACAGCCAGACTCTGACAGGCAGATGCCTTCGTGCATGCCACTTTGTGCTTTGTGCGTCGACCGCGTGCATGCGTTCGGCAGGGCCTGAAGCCGCGCATGTCGGGCGCCTACAGCGCGCACAGGGTGTACGATAACCCCATGGCCCTCTCCAGTCCGAGCTAGCCCCCCTGTGGCTGCCAAGCATGTTCGCTCTGCGTTTGCTAGCGCATGCGCAGCTGTCCATACCGAGCGCATGCGCAGCTGTCGATACCGAGCAGGGGCCAGTCTAGCGTTGCTAGAGGGGCCATGCGTTTGCAGGTCTGGGGTGGGGGGCGCAGTTGGGTGTGCTAGACCCGTGCTTGTTGCGTGCGTTCAAGCACTCCATGCCATGCTTTGCAGGCTGAGCATGCAGGCCAATGCGGCACCGTGTAATCGCCACGCGCCCGTCTGCTGCCGCGCTAGCTCTCCCTGTCTGGCAAGCCAGCCGCGCTGCCTTCCGGAGCTCCGCCGGTCCCCCTACTGCCGGGCGCCCGCTCCGCCACACCGCTATCTGCCCGCTCCACTCCGCCTTGACCGGCTCGCCTCTCCGCGCTCCTCGCCTCCAGGGGCGGCACCCTGTTAGCGGGCGCTGCTCAGCTCAGGGCGCGCCTCGCCACGCGCCCGGACGGCTGCACCTGACCGCAGAGGTGCAGGACGCGATGCACGCACGCGTGAGCGCGCCTGTACAGGACGGACGTCTGGCCGCGCGGCGCCCTGAGCGGCCCGCCGTTGCCGGGCGCGGCGGTGGACGTGAAGAAGCGGCGCCAGCCCTGCCATGGGAAGAAGCCGCCGCACTCGGGGCACTTGCGGGCGAAGCGGCCCTTCTGGACCAGGCCGCTCCCGCTGCACACGCTGCAGCGCCGCTGGATGACCTGCCGGCGATGGGAAGCTGGGTTGCAGGTTCTGACGCTTGGGGTCAGCCACGCAAGCAGCTTAAGCCTGCAGCGCTGGTACACAGGCCTCTGGCAGCCTTAGGCGTTCTGTCACCTGCAGGCATGCCAGGAAGCAGCAGCCAATACCGGGACAAGACTCCGCGTCATCCTTAGCGCAACTGCAGGCAGAACCAAAGTGTATCTGCAGGAGTGTGGGGCCGCACTATGCGCTTGCCAAACTCCCAGGAGCCTATGGCGAAGGGGATGACGCCCGCCAGCGCGCCGGCGTAGATTTCAGGGCCGACGTGCACGGGGCCGGGCACGTACTTTGCCGCCAGGTCCTGCGCTGCGCAGGCCTGCGCCGCTGAGCGCGCAGTAAGGACGCGTCAGCCGCTGTCGCATGGCCGCTCCACCATCTTGGTCACTATAGGCAGCGCGGTGGGTGTGCCTGGACACCTGGCAGGCAGACGGCGCTGGCGCCCAGGAGCATGAGAGCGCGTTGGGCGCCTGGCGAGGCTGTGCAAGGCTGTGCGCTCGGCGGCGACTGCCTCTCTACGCTGCAGGCCCTGGCGCTGGCGGGCGCACACCGCGCGAGTGTATATGTGCCTCCTACCGCCATTGCGCTGTGGGCATAAAACAGGAAGAGCAGTCCTTGCAAGCTATGAAAGGAAATGAATAGGCTAAGAAAAACGAGCGAGCTCACTCGAGTGCAGCTATATTTACGTCGACCCCATCAGGCCTGTACGGCAGCCAGCTACGGACCACTTTCGGGCAAAGCTTTTTGGACTCACTCTTGCCGCTGGCCGCTGGTTGCAAGCTGCGTGTAGACTGCAAGGAGAGCATTGCGTGCTGGACATAGAAGTGCAGGACTCAGTGCGGCAGTGAGGCTCCCCAACGTGCACTCTATGTCCAAGAGGAAGCCTGCTGCGAAAGCAAAGGCTGTAGCACCGGAACCAAGGGCCCCCAGTTGCGTCGCACAGCCGAGCAGTGCAGCACCAGAAAGCTCGCGCCCCGTGCGCGTGTATGCAGATGGTCCGGCCTAGGCTCCTATGTGCAGTCCTGCCTGTGGAGTGTCTAAAAAAGGGATGTTGGAAAGAAATACGCCGCGCTGCGGGCCGCAGGCATCTTTGATCTTTTCCACTTTGGGCACGCGCGCGCATTGGAGCAGGCCAAGAAGCTGTGCGCGGCCCGCGCCAATGCGCTACCCTGCGCTGCTGCAGACAGCTCCGGCGAGAGGCGGCGCACCCACGCCGCCGGCTTTCGGGCTGCGCAGGTTCCCAAACACGCACTTGCTGGTCGGCTGCTGCAGCGACGAGCTCACGCACAAGTACAAGGGGAAGACGGTTATGACGCAGGAGGAGCGCTACGAGTCGCTGCGGCACTGCAAGTGCGGGCCGCCCGCGGCGCCCTGTCCTGCCGGCAGGCCCCGCGCCGGCGCCAGTGGGCGGCTTCCGAGGAGGTGGCGTGTCCTGTGCGGGCCGTGCGGCTGTGTGCTTGAATGGCAGCAGGTGCCGCCACAGACCTGGGCCGCGACCTCGGGGGCTGGGTGCTGCTGCAGACCGGCGGCTGCGCGCCGGAGGCTGCGCCAGAGCGCGCGCAGGACACGCGCGGGCGTGCGCTGCGGGGGCACGCTTGCGGCCGCGTGCCGCGCGGCCGTAAGAGCCTGGCGGGGGCGGCGCAGGTGGGTGGACGAGGTGGTGGAGGATGCGCCGTGGGTGGTTGACGAGGCCTTCCTGGATGCGCACGCGATCGACTACGTCGCGCACGACGCGCTGCCCTACAGCGACGCGACCGGGCAGGGCAACGACGTGTATGAGACCGTGCGCCCCGCCCCGGCGCCCGCCACTTGGAGCGAGCTCTGCTGCACAGCGCGGCCGGGCCGTGCGCTCGTGAGCACGCGCCACGTGGCCGCACGCTCTCTTTTATCAGCAAGCTCTCGCGAGCAAGCGTGGCGGCATGGTGCACGGGAGCCTGCGGCGCTCCGTGCGGCGGCTCGGCAGCCAGCTCGCAGCGAGCAGCAGGGCGCGCCGCGCCGCGCCGCTGGCAAATCCTACCCTGGCGCCGCGCAGGTCAAGCGGCTGGGCAAGTTCCGGGAGACGCAGCGCACGGAGGGCATCAGCACGAGCGACGTCATCCTGCGAGTCATCCGCAACTACAACGACTACGTGCTGCGCAACCTGGCGCGCGGCTACACGCGCAAGGAGCTCGGCCTGTCGCTCGTGCGGGTGCGCCGCGCCGCCGCCCGCTCAGACCGCGCCCGCTCAGACCGCGTCGACGGACAGTGGCCGCGCCTGTGCTGCCCCAGTGCTGCTGCGGATGACATTCAACGACAGGCGGACCCTCTTTTGCAGGCATGAGCTGCAGCATCTGCCGAACGAGGCGGCGCCCGAGCACAGTGCGGCGCCCTGGCACCCCGCACCTCCCACGGCGCCAGCAGCGAGCAGGTCGCGCGCCGCCCGCGCCGCGCAGCTCACGCCGCCGCCGGCCGGCGCCGCGCGCAGGAGAAGCAGATCCGCGCGCGCGCGGGCATGAAGCAGCTGAGCGAGCGCATGGCGGAGCAGCGGCTGCAGGTCGCCGACCGCATCCGGCGCAACATGGGCCTCGGGCCCGGTGCCGTGCGCATCCTGCCGCGCGATGTGGAGACCGGGCTCAAGGAGTTTGCGTCGGGCGTGGAGCTCATGGTGGACCGCCTGGTGCGCGCTAGGGTCAGGGATAGGGGAGTGGATGAGAACCCCAGCCCTGCTGTCGTCTATCACTTGATGCTGCTCCTTTCCACGGCCGCCAGGTGTTTCCTGCTGCCCCCTCAATTGCCTCGGCCGCCGGTACGTAGCACACGCCCTGTACATGCGCCCTGCCTGCGATGGAGGCGGCGCAGGTCTGCAGCGGTGAGTGCCGCCTGCGCGGTGCTGGCATGCCGCGATGCCGCGTCTTTGCAAGCTCGTGGGTCGGCAATGCAGGCCGTGCGAGGTGTGCGGCCACCGCGCGGGGCCGCAGGTGAGCGGCGACCTGGGCGGCGAGATGGCGCAGCACGCGGATAAGATGGTCAGTGGCTTCATCCGCACCTTCGAGCGCAACTACTCGCGCTTCGAGCAGGCGGTGAAGCAGGCGGTGCGCGGCCTGCCCCCGCCTGCCCCGCTTGCCGGCCGCCATGTAGGGTGCATCTCATGGCTCAACAACCGTCCGCAGCCACCTGCTCTCCTGTCAACGAGTGTGCCAAGAAGATTAGAAGACCTGATGCGTTTGCCGGCTGCCAGAGCGTATCCGTGAGGCGTTCCAAGTCCTAGTGTCATGCACCTGCAGCGAGCGGTCTACCTGTGCCGCGTCTTGCCAGCAAGTTTCTGAGTTAGTTGAAACCCGCTCTACAAACTTTGTTAGCCAGTGCGCATTGCGGTGTGTCTTTGTCCGCTGGTCGCAAGGCCGGAGCGCGGCGCAGGTGGGCCTGCCGTCATCCGCGACGCGGACGCGCGCCGGCCGGCGAGGCAAGACGGCGGGCGCGGGCGGCCTGGGCGTGAAGCAGGGCGGCGTGGTCAAGGCGGCGGCGGCGGCCGCGAGGTAGGCAACGGGCTGGGTCAACGAGCCGACCTGCCTCGCATGGCGGCATCTTGACTCAACCGCTCTGCACGCGCCCGCGCTCGTGCGCAAGCACGACTGGGCTGGGGAGGCCGTGCGCGAGCGGGCAATACGTGAGGCCATGGCGCAGGAGGATGATTCCCGACATAGCGACTGCCAGGCATGTCTGGACTGCCGCCGGACGCCGTTGTAGCTAGGTCAAACTTGGCGGCTATTGTAACAACACCCTTGTTGTGCAGCCTGGGCGCCAGCTGGTTGTGGTTCTTGAGACTGTAGGCGGGGGCCTCACTGGCATTGCGGGCAAGCGTCAATGTAAGGGTAGCCTTCATACTTCGTTTGAGAAGTACAAGAAGCTTTAGGCCACTTAGTCCAGCACTGCGGCCGTGTGTGGCTCACACGCTGCCTGCCTGCGGTGGGTGCCACTGCGCAAAGGTCGGGTGTGGCAGCGCTTGTGCATCCCGAGGGCCGCACCAGGGCTGCACGTCCTGGGCTGGTGCGCTTGACAGCACACGAAGTATTGCTAGCACATCTCTCACCAACTGGCTCACCGCGCATCAAGCACCTGTAACCAGAGAGCGCACGATCCGAACCCAGAAAGACGGGGCATGCTTCCCCACCTCTACACAAAAGTGCACCCTGATGCGCGCGGCCCAGGCATGCTGCAGCAGCGCCTAGGCTTGGCTGTCAGCTCCCCCGCGGCGCAGCGCCTGCGCGCAGCGCTCCAGCGCCTGCTCCAGCACCAGGTCATCCGGGTCCAGCGACAGCGCGTCGCTCAGGTAGTTGGCGGCGTCCTGCGCGCCGCGGCTGCCACATGAGCATAGGGTAGGGTAGGGTAGGGCATGCTTCATGAGCGCCGCCCCGCATCGTCTGCCTGCCCGCGCAGCAGGCGCGCGGCGCTGCCGGGCGCGGGCCGCCGCCCACCCAGCCACGCCGCTGGCGCAGTGTACGCGCCGAGCGGGCCGCCGCGTGGCAACAGCAGGTACCGGCAGAGCAATTACCTGTTGTGACACGCCACATGGCCCGCAAGTGCAGGCTACGCCTGCTGGGCCGGCGCCCCTCTCACCAGGCAGAGCCGGCCGTGTCACCCGGCCCGGCCGAAACGCAGCAGCCGCCTCCGCCGGCCAATGCCGCGCGGATACTATCACACGGCAACCCGCCCACGCAGCGCCCGTCTCCGCCCGCCCACCGCCGAGAGCGGCCCCGAATGCCAAAGCCCCGAATGCCAAACGCCAGCAAGAGCCTCTGCCTCGCGACGGCCGCCGCGCCGGGCAGGCGCGGGGCGCGCGCCTGCAGGAGCTGGCGCGCCTCGCGGCCGCCCGGGTCGGCCTGCGCGGCGGCCAGGTCAGCGAGCGCAAGGCCCGCCGCGCGCAGCGCCGGCCGGCTGCCCGGGTCCGCCTCCAGCACCGCCTCCAGCTTGGCGACCGCGCCGCCATACAGCGCGCGCGCCTCCTGCGCCGCGCCGCCGCGCACGGTGATAGGGTATAGGGTAGGGTTAGCGCGGGCGCTGCGCCGCGCGTCGCGGGCACTCAGATGATAGAGAAGGATCGGCAAAAGATACATCTGGTGAAGGGGGTGGAAGGAAGATGAGTCGGCAGCCCGGCCGGCCGCGTGGGGCGGCGCGGCCGCGCACCTCCGGGTCGTCCGCCAGCTCCGCGCGCAGGCAGAGCGCGCGGCCCCAGTTGGCGAGCGCGCGCGCGTCGCCCGCATCGCGCGCCGCGACCGCACGGAAGCGCTGCCCGGCCGCGACCAGCGCGGCGCGCGCCTCGCCGCGCAGCGCGCCGGCCGCGCCGGCCACACGGCCGGCCTCGTCGGGCGGCGCGCCGGGCGGCGGCGGCGCCAGCAGCTCCAGGCAGCGCTTTTTCAGCAGGCCGTACGCCAGCAGCGTGTTGCCCCAGTTGCCCTGCCGGCCGCGGCGGGCGCTGAGCGGGGGCTGAGCGAGGGCTGAGCGGGCGCATGCAGGCAGCAGGCCGGGGCGCCTCTCTGCTGCCCATTAAAGCCGCTCTGCTGCCCAGTAGCGCCTCCACCTGCCGGCGCGCCGGGCGGGCGGCGGCGCCGGCAGCGCGGGGCGGCGCCTCTCAGGCGCCCGCGCACAGCGCACATCCAGCTCGCATCTGCCGGCCTGCGAGGCCGCTGACCAAGCACACAAAAGGCACAATGCCTGGCAAACCAAGAGCGCGATTGCCGTGGAGACGCATGCAGGTCCTGTGACACCACACGCGGGAACGCGCGCGCAGCACGTGCAGGCCGCCAGCATGCGCCGGCCCCGCACAGAGGCCACAACAGCCACCAGGGGGGCGCGCCAGCACGGCGGCGCTATCGGGCGCGCGCGTTGCGGCGGCCTCAAACGCGGCCAGCGCGCCGCGCAGCAGCCCGTCCGCGCGGCCCAGCTCGCGGCCGGCGCGCGCCAGCGCGCGGCCCTCACGCAGCAGGCCCTTCCCCTGCGCGACCAGCCCGCCGACCTCCCCGCCCGCCGCCTCGGCGGCGGCGTCTGCCGCGCCGGGCGCGAGCCCGGCGCCGGGGCCGGCGCCCCCGGGAGCCGCGGCGGCGCGCGGCGAGCCGTCCGCGTAGCCGGCCTCCGCGTAGCCAAGCCCCGCGTAACTAGGGTCGGGGTAGCCAGGGTCGGGGTAGCCGTCTCCGCCGCGCATCGCGCCCGGCGCATCCCCGCCAGGCGCGAGCGCGCTCGGGTAGGCGGGCCCCAAGCCGGCGGCCGCCGCCCAGGCGCCATTGGCGGGCGCGGTGTAGGTGCCAAAGTCGCCGGCCTGCAGGCCTGCGTAACCACCGCCGGGCGCTGCCGGCGCCGCATCGCCATACCCGGGGCCCAGGTAGCCCGCCTCTGGCGCCGTGCCCGCGTACCATGCGCCCGGCGCGGCCGTGTCGTAGCCCTCGTAGGGCTCGCGGGCGCCTGCGCCGCCCGCGCGCTCGCCGGCCGCCGCATACTGCCCGCCCGCCGGCGCGGCGGCGCCCGCACCGCCGCCGTCGTACGCGCGGGCCGGCGCGGACGCCGCGTCCGGCGCGCCGCCCGGCGCCGCCTCGGCAGAGTACAGCTGCGCCCAGAAGTCGCCCTCAGGGCGGATGCGCCGGTAGCCGCCCTGCGCCTCCGCGTACAGCTCGCCGGCCTCGAACCCCTGCTCGTAGGGGTCGCGCGCGTCCGCCGCGTCCGCGCCGTCGCCGCCCGCGCCGGGCCAGCCCTGCTGCGCCGCGGGGGGCTCGGAGGCGTAGGGCCCCACGCCCGGGCCGGACGGCAGCTGCTCCGCGTCCGCCACCACCCCCCTGGCTCTGTCCGGCTCAGCATCCTGCGGCACGCCAACGAAGCCGGCGGCCGCCGCCGCCTCGGGCGCCGCCACCGCCGCTGCGCCCGGCAGCGCCGCGGCCAGCGCGCTCACGCCCGCCTCGCTGCCGCCTGCGTCCTGCCCGCGCTCAGCCAGGCCCTGGTCTGGGCCAGGGTCGACACCAGGGTTCCCGCCAGGGTCTGGAGCGCCGTTTGGGCTGCTGCCGGCCCTGCCGGCGGGCCAGCCCGACTGGTCATTGCGGGCAGGGTCCGCGCTTCCTGAGCCGCGGGCGCCGCTGGCCGCGCCTGGGCCGCGGCCAGCGCCATCGCTGCCGGGCAGGTGGGCCTCGGTGTCGCCGCCGCCGCCGCCGCCGCCGCGGGCGCCGGCAGCGGCCGGCGCGCCCGCGGCCAGCCCCGCGGCAAAGTGCAGCTCGCGCGCGGTGGGGCTGCCGGCGACCTCGCCGCCGCGGTCGAGCCAGTCCTCGATGGCCACGCGGCGCTCGGCGCGGCCCGCGCCCGCCTGAGTAGGCTCCGCCGCGCCCGGCGCGGCCGCGCCGGCGCCGCCGCTCGCCGCCGCGTCGCTGCCGCTGGCGGGCGCCCCGCCGCCGGGCTCCTGCCTGAGCAGCGTCTGCCGCACCGCCCCAGCGAAGCTCCACTGAGAGCAAAACAGGCACTCCTTAGACCGTTTCTCCTCAGGCACGTCAGGCTCACAACATGACAGCGGCAAGACGCGCTGCACCACTGCTCAGCCTGCCCGTGCAGGCTGCCAGAGAGCCACCCATGCCACCTGCCCCTGGTGCTCACTCGGACGCGCAGCACACAGCTATGCGGGCTCGTGGCATGGCTACGCTGTCCACCATCCAGCATTACCCACAATCTCGTGGACCCTAGGTTACCGCGCCCTACGCAGCGCGCCGCGCACCTGCATGTGATAGTATGCATCGACCGGGGTGTCGCGCGGGTCGCCCTTGTATGTGGGCGGCGCGCCGTCGTCGGACGGGCCTCCAAGCGCGCCAGGCGGCCCCGGCGCGATGCGCGCTTCGCCAGCGCCGTTCGCACCTGCGCAGGCCGCGCGGGCGACCTCAGGCGATGCGCAGGAGGTCAGAGGCTGCGCTGCACGCGCCGGGCTGGCCTGGCCCTTCCTGCTCTGCTGCGCGCCATCCTCCAGAGGCGGCAGCACACCACATCCCCTCTGAGGTCTCGCATGCAACGGGCCCTGCGTTTTCAGATGGTGCCATTTGTTGACAGTCATGCAGCGGCGCCCCTCACCATTGCTGCCGGGCAGCGCAGCCGGCCCACCCTCATCCGCGCGCCCGTTCAGCGCAGAGCCCCCACCGCGTCGCGGCGCAGACACAACTGCGCCCACCGCCGCCTGCAGCTGCGCCTGCGAGGCCGCGACCGCCGCCAGGCCCGCCTGCACAGCCGCCAGCTCGGCCGCCAGCTCTGGCGCGGCGGCCGCGCTGGCGCCGGGGACACGCGCCGTGGCCGCCTGCGCGCCGGGCAGCGCCTGTTGGGAACCACTCGCAGCAGGCGCGCGGCAGAGGCTCCCTGCCGCGAGCGCGCCGCCCGGCGAGGGCTGCGTGCGCGACTGTAAGGTGGCCGGCGACGCTGATCCTCTAAAGGCAGCGGGAGAGCCCGGCGTCAGGCAGAATCAGGGAGGCAACCGCCGTGGCATGGGCATGAGGCCCATGGGAGCCTGCCAGCAGCGCGACGGCCACAGACCAGAGCACCCAGCGAGCAGGCATGCGCGCAGGGGTGCGGTCCCTGGCCGCGCGTCAACTCGGGTGCCCCTGCGCACGCGCAGGCGCGCCGCTCCGGTGCCGGCGCCCCGCGCCCCCAGGACCCGCGTTGCTCGGGACTCCCTGGTTCGGGGCGCGCCTGCTCCTGCAGCGCCGCCAGCGATGCTTGCACGGGCGCAAGCGCGCGCTCCAGCACAGCGCCGACGTCGGCGGGCGCCCAAGCCGCGCCGCCATCGTCGCCGTCCTGGCGAGGATCCCTCATCCCGTCCGTCACGACCGCCACGGCGGCGGCGAGGTCGGCGCGCGCACTCTCCAACTGCTCCGTCAGCGCGGCCGCGGCCGCCTTGCTGGCGCCCTCGTCGCGGCGCAGCGCTTCCTGCGTCGGGAGCAGCGCTGCAGGCCCGCGCCGCAAGGTCGCGTTTGAGGTGCTGCCCAAGCGCGGCCACCCCAGTCACGTTCGCTGCCGCCTGAAGCAGGCCCAAGAACCTCCTGCGCTGGCGCTCAGACGCCTTCAAAGCAAGGCCTGCCGGCACTGTCGATCATGACGAGCTAGGCGTGCTGCGCCGTCCATGCGAGCACACGGCCTGCTGCAGGTTGACGCTGTCAAGTGTGAACTGGGCGCTGCTCGCGCATGAGGAGACCGCCGTGCTGTGCACAATCTATGCAGAGCTTGGACTGCATTGCGCCGCCGATACAGAGGCCGGGCTGCAGCGCCCCGGCTGCATGCCCTGCTCGGGCAGGCGTAGGCGCTGCCGAGCGCCACCCCGCCCTGTCTCACCCTACCGGACCCTAGCCCCCACACCTGCACGCCCTGCTCCAGCAGGCGCAGGCGCTGGCCGAGCGCCTCCCACTGCTCGCCCGCCAGCGCCGCCGGGCGGTCCTGCAGCGCCGCCAGCGCATCCGCCTGCGCGAGCGCAGCCGCGCTTGGCCGCAGCGCGGCCGCCGTGCAGGCAGGCAGGCAGCGTCCGGCGTCGCAGCGGCGGCTCGCGCACCATGCACAGACACCAGGGCCGCTGCACGCGCCGCTTTGCTGCCAGGCCAAGCTCTGTGCGGCGCCCGCTACCTCTGGCCACCAAGGGCTCCTGGCATCCGCGGGACGGGAGCGTTTGGGCGCCCCCCACCCCGAGGCAACTGCTGCCGGGCTTGGCACATGTGCAGCGCGCAGAGGCCTTGCGCGCGCATGCTGCGCCGCCGCCGAGCCGCACAGAGGCGCGAGGCGCCCTCGGCTGCGGCTGCTTGCCCGGCGGGCCGCGCCTGCGCGCCCACGATGCGCTGCGCGGCGGCCGCCAGCTCATCCGCTAGCGCGCCGCGCAGCCACGCACGCTCGCCGTCGGCCAGCGCGGCCACCAGGCCCGGCCCGCCGCCCGCGCCGGCCAGGCCCAGCGGCGTGACGTCCGTCACAGGCAGCGCGGCTGCCAGCGTTGCCGGCAGCCGGCGCACCTGCTCCAGCGACCGCCCCGTCTCTGTGCGCATGGCCGCCTGCGCGCGCCAGCAGACCCACGCTTGCATTTTGTGGCGCGCTGTTCGGCAATGATGCATCTACTCGCTGGCGCGCCAGAGCATAAAGGCGCTGCTCCGCAGGCGGCGGTGCGGCCGCAGGCGCAGCCGCCACTGCGCTGCTACAGCGCGCGCGATCGCCCCAGGCGCGCCGCCGCCTGTATATGCAGCAGCGGCTGCGGCGGCCGCGGCCTGCATAGATCGAGGCTGGGGGCGGTGTGGGGCCGCTGCGATTCCTCTGCAGCCCCGAACCCGCACGGCAACCGCGTGCGGTCCGACTCCGATCAGGCCCGCCTCGCGGCCGCGCCAAGCCGCCGCGGGGGGCCGGTAGACTCGCCTCGCGGCCGCGCCAGGCCGCCGCGGGGGCCCGGCGCTGGCGCAGCGGGGGCGGGCGGGGCGCGCACGAGCAGCGAGGCCTCCGCATCCTCCAGGCCGGCGGTCACGTCGCGCGCCAGCCGCCGCAGGCCCTCGCCCTGCCCCGCCTCGAGGCTGCCCAGGCCGCCCTCCAGCGCCTGCTCACCCCCCGACGCACTCAGCCTCATCACTTTCCCTCCCTAAGTCCGGAGCATACCTGCATGCGAGAGGAAGGGGCAAGCGCGCTGCCCGAGCCCAGACCGCTGACCAGGCGTGCAGGCAGCGGGGGCTGGCTGCAGCACGGCGGGCGGCGCGGGGGCGCAGGGGCACCAGCCTCGGTCCACCAATGCGCCTGCAACGGCATAATGCGCGCGCCGCGAGGCAGCCGCTTACGCATGCGGCCGCGGCCGCTGGCGGCCGCTCTGCACGCAGCGGACACACTGGCTCCCGTACTAACCCCCCCGGAACTCCTGCGCGCACCGCCAGGCGGGCCTCGACGCGGGCGAGCGCGGCGCCAGGCGCGGCGGCGCCCACGGCCAGCTCCGCGCGCACCGCCGCGCCGATCTGCTCGGCCACGCCGTCCAGGCGCGCGGCCGTCGCGCGCGCCAGGCGCGCCGCCGCGCCGTCCACCTCGCGCGCCGCCTCCTGCGCGCTGCGGCCTGCGCGCGCGCGCGCGCGGCGCGCGTCACCCCGCCGGCCAGGGGCGGGAGCGACGGCCGCACGCACGCCGCCTGCAGGCTCGCAGCCCCGACATGCCGTCCACGTCTGCGACCAATGTCGCGGCGGCCTGCGCGCACGCGGCCCAACGCCACCCACCGCCCGGGGACGCGAGCGAGGGGCGGATGCATGGCATCTGCAGATTTGCAGCCCGGACACGCCGATTATGTGTGCAACTGTTGAAAATAGGCTGCGGCTTGCAATCAGGCTCCCCGACTCCGCGCTCCGCTGAGAGCGCTCGCGCACGCGCTCCGTGGGTGACAGCAGGGCTTCACGGGCGCTCAGCAGCTCTGCGCCGCTGCGCATGGCTGGCTCGCCCATCGGCCGAAGCTCATACTGAGGGCTCTCACACATCTGGGCCAACAGCCGGACTGGGTTGAGCGGATAGCCTTCGCGAGGTCAACTCAATCCACAGTTCACAGGCGTTGCTGCGGTTTGATCTGCTGGCAGCTGGCACGACAGCAACCCCATGCGCATGGAGCAGCACGGGAGTGCACGGTGCAGACAGGGGCCGCGCCGGCGCTGAGCACTGAGCCCTCGAGCGCAGCCAGCTTGGCCTCAATCGCGCGCAGCTGCCCCGGCGGCAGCTGCCGTGCCAGCTCGCCGCGCAGCGCCGCCACCGCGTCGACCGCCGCCGACGCCTCACCCGCCACCTCGGCCGCTACGCCGGCGCTCGCCGCGCGCGCGCCCGCCGCAGCCTCCGCCAATGCCGCCTGCGGCCGCACAGAGTCCTGCCTCAGGTGACTTGCTGCCAACGTGTGTGCCTCTAAGACATTGCAAAGCTCGCAGCTGGTTGCCACCGACGAGGTCTGCAGTCGAACAAGTGCGCACGCGCGGGCTGGCAGCCAGGCGTCTTGCTGTTGGTACCTAGAGCGGCAGGCGCAAAGCGATGCTGCCCGAGCCAATCTTGCCAGCCGTACAGTACTGTGCTTGGCGCGCAAGCGGCAGTGTGATACATAGTGGCTGTTCTCACGGTTCTGGCAGGCACAGCCGTGCGGGCACTGCGTCTGACTGCTGCGTACGGCGCAGCAGAAGTGTCACTTGCAAATTCAAGCAAGCGTAGGCAGCGGCCTGCAGCGCTGAGCTGTCGTGCTGGCTTGCTGGAGGTACACGGTCGTCTTGTGTAGCGGCCGCTGCAGTTGTTCCCAAGGCTGACAGGCCTGCTCCACAACACATGCCGCAAACCGACAGGCATCACGCGTGGCGCGCCTCCAGGCGCAGCGCCTCGCGCCGCCGGCTGGCGAACAGCGCCAGCAGCGGCAGCACGACCGGCAGGCCGACCAGCAGCGCCTCCTGCGTCAGGACGAACACGACCGCGCCGCCGATGGAGCCCAGCGTCGCGCCGACGTCCAGCGCGTCCCACAGGCGCTCCCGCCAGCCAGCGTCCTCTTCGCCGCTGCTGTCCTCTGGCAGCCTGCGCCCGCTGGACCGCCCGCTGCCAGGGCGCCAGTCATCCACATCGCTCTGGCCGCATCGCGCAGCCGTGCGGCAGCACCGCTGCACGCCGTGCGGCCGAGCGGCAGCCACGCGCTCAGAAGTGCGCCACGGCCGCGCGGTCCCAAGGCGGGACCTGGCCAGCGTGTGCACGCCATGCTTACAAGTGCACTTTGCAGGTGAGCACAGCCCTGCTGGCCAGGGGTGCAGCCCGCACTCTGCCATACTTACGGCTGCACCACTGCAGTGGGTCAAGCTCTTGCTCTCCCCTGACACCATCCATCTTGCCACATGCACACAGTCACCCTCCTCAGCGCGCCTAACCAGGCTTGGACAGGAGCCCTGCTGCGGAGGGAACCGCCTAGGCAGAAAGCAAGTGTGTTGATCGGTGTACCGAGCCACCTGCGCTACCTAGCCACCTCCGCTACCTGGCCGCTTGCTGAGCTGTGCACCGTAGCATGTCAACAATGCATCGGCCAGTGCAAGCTTGCAAAGTACCGCCCGCGCATGGCTTGCTGAGCAGGCTGGACAGGGACCTGTCGCTGCGGCTGTACCGCGACGTCGGCGCACGCATCCCGCGCGCCGCTTTTATGCTGCTCGAGCACTGCGGCAGCGGGCTGCTCTGGCTGCCCCTGGCGCCGCTGGCTTGGCTGGCGCCCGGCCTGCCCCCGGCCGCGCGGCAGTGCGCCGCCAACCTGGCGCTGGGCCTCCTGCTGGACCTTGCCCTGGTCGGCACGCTCAAGGGCGCCGTGCGGCGCGCGCGGCCCGTGTACAACCACGCCGGCGACTTTGTGGTGGTCGTGGCCGTCGACCAGTTCTCGTTCCCCAGCGGCCACGCCGCCAGGCGCGCGCCAGGGCCCATCTAGCACTATACAATGCCGTGACCAGGCGAGCAGCCTCAGCTCGCTGCAGCCTCTCACCGCTCCTGGCCACTTCCAGCGTGCCACAGGTCAGGAGTTGTTACACAGCGCAACGTTCTGCCTGTGCACAGGGTGTCTTTCCTGGCGGCCTACGCAGTCACGTGGCTGGCATCGCACAGCAGGGTGCTGTGCTTCCTCGCAGTCACCTGGGCGCTGGCCACCGCGCTGTCGCGCACGCTCATGGGCCGCCACTACCTCAGCGACGTCGCGGCCGGCCTGGCGCTGGGACTGGTGACAGCCTCGCTGGTCACGCAGGCGCGCGAGCGCCTCGGCAGCGCCCGCGCACGCTCGCGCCTGCACACATTGTTTTGCTGCACGCCACAGCGCGACGCTGGCAGCAAATGCAAACGATGCTTGCAGAACTGCAGGGGGCGCTGCACCCAGTGGGCTGCTGGATCACGCGGGAGGCGTCGGAGAGCGCGCATGCAAGGGCAGTGCAGGCGCTGGCGCGCTGGTTGCCAGGCCTGGACCTCAGTGCGCTGGGGAGAGGCCGTGTGCGGTGATACGCCATGCTTGGCGCGGCGTGCACGCTGTAACACCGGCGCCGTGCAGCCTTTCAGCGCTCCCCCTACCCGCCTCTGCCTGTGCTGCCCTCGCGGGAGACAGGCCTGCTACCACAGCCACCCAGCGGCTTGGCCCTGTGCCAGGCCGCCGGCCCTGACCCAGCGGAAATCAAAGTCCTTGCACACCATAACCAGACCTGGCAGGCAAGCTGCTCCTGCCTTTTATCCTTGCGTTTCCAAGACTTCACCCTCGCAGACGCGCCCCAGAAGCGCCAGACAGTTCAGTGCATGGGAGAGCGCGCAGCCTGGCGGGCGGGGCCTGGCGACCAGTATGTACGCCGCAAGGCAGTGCACGCCTAACCGCATCAACAAATCCTCAGCAACCCGATGAAAATATGCAGATGTGTCGCAGCAACCCAATAAACATGCAGACTTCACACTTTGCGAGCATCAGAGCATGACAGCTGAGTTGGTTGTTGGTGCGTGCGCTGGCTCAAGCCGCATGCTCACCTCCCTCGCCTTGCGGCGGGCTGAGCATACTACACCTGTGCCAAACGGCACCGGCAGCCCATATGGCTGCCTGCACCAAGCCTGAATAAGCGGCCTCAGGCAGCACGCTTGTCAGCCGCGGGGGCAGCCGACCCAGCCGCAGGCGCGGCGCCAGATGCTGCCCCGGATGCGCCCTGCGCGGCGCCCAGCGCGGCGCCCGGCGCGGCGGCGTCCCCCTGGCGGGCGCAGGCGATTTGTCAGAGGCCAAACACTCGACACCGAGCACAGCGCACAGACGGCGGCAACAACTGCGAGCAGGTTTACGGGAGCCGGCTTGCGCTGCCCAGGCGCCTCGGGCTCTTTAGTGCTGGGCGTGCCCACCTTCACGCCGAGCACGGTGTTGATCTCCCCGCGGACCTTCTCCACGAGCTGCTCGCCCCGCCCACAAAGCGCAGAGCTTCAGCGTGTGCAGCATTCAACATGTAAAGGTGGCCAGGCGGCGTCCCAAGCCCAACCTGTGTGTCAGACATGCAGCGCGGCTGCCACAACACCATGGCAACATCCGGCGGCGCCCGAGCGCGCACGCGCTGTCCCGCTGAGCAGACGCACTCACCTTGTCGCCGGTGTCGTCGGTGTGCTGCTCCACCTTGTCCAGCTGCGACAAGCGCGCCCCTCAGCCGCCCGCACGACCCGAGGCAATTGAATAGACTCGAGCGGGAAGGGGACTGGTGTGCAAGCGCCGGCCGTGGGCGGCCTGAGGACGCTGAGTGTGGCCACGTGAACGCAACGCAGGTGGCAGCACACTCCCTTGGTGCCACAGCGCAGCTCACACTCCACATGCAGGAGCCTTCAGGCTCACTTGCAACGTCCAGGAGCGCAAGCTCTTGCTCTCTGCTCGCGGCGCGTGCCAACATGCAGCAGGCCACCTGCTCAAGCCTGGGCCCAGGCGCACCTGCTTGTCAACCTGCTTGCCAACCATCCCGCCAGCCTGCTCCTTCTCCTTGGAGCCGACGCAGCCCATGGTGTGCGATGCTGACGCGTAGGAGGATGCCTCTGAAGGATACCGACGGTTCGGCGAGGCAATTTGAACGACCGAAGTTCCAACGGGCAAACAGCCACAAACGTGCCGCACGTTACGTGTCCCAAGACCTGGCTAGGTTCCTGCACCACCACCCTATATCAAATGCAACGTGGCAACCACCTACCACAGGCGCCGCGGCAGCCGCGCGCCCAGCGCGCCCACGAGCCCCGGCCGCGCATCGCATGCGGCGGCCCAGTCGCGCTGCGCGGCCGCCAGCGCGAGCGCGCCCACAAAGCCGCTGCCGGCGTCCAGCGACAGCGCGGCGTCCGGCGCGGCGCGCACGTCCTTGTATGGGTCGCCCGCGCCCGCCGCAGGCCCGGCCACAAGCGCGCCGACGAGCACGTGCGGGTTTGGCGCCGCCGCCGCGAGTGCCGCGCTGCCCGCGCGAGTGCCGTTGCACGGCCGCACGGACGCCGCGCAGGACGCGGCGGGGCTGGCAGCCCGCAGCGGCGGATCGGGGCCCCAGCCGACGACCAGGCTGCGCCCGGCTGCGCCCAGCGCATAGCGCAGCTGCGCACGCGCCCAGCACGCGGGCGGGCCGGCGGCGGGCGCGGGGTCAAGCGCCGCGCTGTACAGCAGGAGCAGCAGGCCCGCGCTCGTCGTGTCCGGCAGCGGCGCGCGCGCGCCCGGCTGCACGGCCAGGCCGCCGGGCGTCGTCGGTGCGGCCGTCCACGTGTCCGCAAACGCGTCGACCTGCGGCGGTTCGCGCCCCGTAACGCGTGGCCCTCGGTTTCCTGGACGCAGTGCATGCTCGCTGCCGGCAAACTTCTTCGCAAATGTCCTGCATGCATGGCGCCGCTCAGCGCACGAACAAAGCACCCTTGCTTCAGCGTGGCATGCGCAATGCGTTTGGCGTCCTGACGTGCTCAGCCTCAGCCGGCCCGCCTAGCATGCAAGGACGCGCGTCCTCTTTGCATGTCACAGAGGGTGAAAATAGGCGCTCTTTTTGCAGAGACCAGGCCTGTGCCGGCGCGTCTGCGCATGGAAGCGCGCCCCGCCGGTCAGCCCCTGCCCGACATGCAGGGTGGGGCCTGCGCGGGCGCGCCTGCGCCCGGAAGCGCGCCTCGCCGGTCAGCTGCCACATCAGCAGGCTGGCGGCCCACCACTGCGTATCCCAGTCCCACACGCGCGGCGGCCCGGGCATGCCGGCCGCCGGCGGCGCCCACTGCGCGGCCGTGTCAGCGACGTACGCGGCCTGCCCGGTCACGCGGCCCAGCCAGGCGCCCGCGAGCGCCAGATCGTCCCGCCAGCTGCTGGACGGGTACAGCTGCAGCGCGCTCGCCGCGTGGCGCTGCTGGAGGCGGGCGAGGCAGCCGGAGAGGCAGACACCCGTGACCGGCGCAGCTCGCATGCAGGCCGCAGCCTTCCTGGTGGCTGCAGGATGGCGTTTCGGGCATAAGCGCTCTGCCAGGTGCCGGAGGCGGGAATGCCTTGCCTGGGACGGGTGCTGAGGCCGCCGAAGCTCTGCATGCAGGCGCGCATGCACGAACAGCGCCTGCCATACCACGGCCCTCGCATGTCTATGTCGCACGTCGACCAGCGCCGACGCTGGGCCGCGCCGCCCAGCGCCGCCGCACCTGCTGGCTGGTGACGGGCGGTACCGCGTCGACGTAGGACCCCGGCGCGGCCTGCGCGGCCGCGAACAGCGCCTGCGCGACCGGCAGCGCGGCCGCCAGCGGCCGCCCGGCCGCCGCCAGCGCGGCGGACGCCGCTGCCAGCGCCGCGGCCGACAGCGCCAGCAGGTCGCGCCGGGCTGCCCCGGCGCGAGCGCCGCACTCGGCCGCGGCTGCGCCATGTCCTCCGGGCGCGCCCACTCCGCCAGCTCCACGCCCAGGTCGCCCACCTGCGGCGCGTTTCCTTAACCCTGGCTAGCACGCCGCTGGTGGCGATCATCTCTGGAGCCTGTGCCACCGCCAGCTCCACGCCCAGGCCGCCCACCTGCGGCGCAGCGGCCGGCACGCCGGCGGCGGCGATCATTTCCACTTAGTACTTCCACATCATTTCCACTGTGCTGCCAGACGTGGGCGGCTCAGGCGGCTAGCCCCCATGCGATGGGCTACCGCGCAAGCGCCATGGAGCACTCGCTCGCTCGCGCTTTGTCTGCTGAAGAGGGCGGACCACCAGGCGGCGCGAGGCTGGACAGGAGTGGCGCCAGGAGCATGCCCTAACCCTAGCCCAAGACTGGGGCCAGGGCGCCGCGCGCGCGGCGGGCGCGTGCCTGGGCGACGTAGGAGCCGTTGGCTTGCTGGCAGTCGAGCAGATACTGAGCGCCCCAGGCCAACTCGTCGTAGGACGACGCGGCCTCGCCACCCGCGCCGGCCGCCAGCAGGCCCCAGGCCAGCTGCAGCGTCGCGAAGGCCGTCGGGAGCGTCAGCTTCAGGTTGTCTGCGCGCCGGAGCGGGCGTCCCGTCACGTGCCGCGCGGCTCAGTACCTGACGACCGGGCCGGCCAGGGTGCAGAGCTCCCCATGGTGGGCACACCGATGGAGGAGGCATGCTGGCGTGACATGCCAGAGGGCCTTTTGGACAGACCAAGCACGGGCCCGAGCCGCATACGGGTGGTGCCGAGAGAGGCGGACCGCGCGCGCATGCGCGAGAGGCCGCGTTGTGCAGTGCTCGGCCAGGGCGGGGCCGCCCTGGCGTGCGTGCGCCGCGCGCGCGCCCTGGGGCAGGCCGCGCACTGGAGCCCAGGTAGAAGCCGCCTGTGGGGACGTCCGCGAGGCCGGAGCCGCCGCGCCAGCTCACCGCAGCGTCTGTTAGCGCGCCCGAGCGCTGCGCGTGCAGGAACTGCGCGGAGGCGCCCAGCGCGCCGCGGAAGTCGAGGTCCGCGCCCGCCGCGCTCCCCTGCAAGGGAGAGGCCCATTTTTTGGTTATTTCTAGGGCAAGAGTGCAGGCAACGGGCCGCCCATGCCCAACACCCCTGCTCAGGCCTCGCCGCTCAGTTCTTCGGCAGATGAGTGCTTGTAAAAGGAATGCATGGGTTTGCGTGTGCATCATCTCTCATGGCCGGCATGCGTGTTATCGCCAGTGGTGGCGCCCGGCAAAAGAGCATGGCGCCCCATGCAGTGTGTCTGTCATGCGCGCCCCTGCAGAGTACTGCATGAGGTCTGAACACACAGAGCGACAGGCGCTTGCGAGCGGTTCGCGCCGGCATGGCGCCCCAGCCGCGGCCCAGGCCGACGCACGCGGCCGCCGCTGCGCATGCCGCCAGCGCGACAAGGGCCAGGCACGCCATGACGTAGGCGGCCAGCGCGCCGCCGGGAGGCGTGCCAGGGCCGGACAGGCCGCCGTCGCCGCCGGGCGGGTCCGTCGCGCTCGGACCCGCCTCTGTCGACGCACCTGCCACCCCCGCCGCGCCGCCGTCTGCGGCCGGGGCCGCCGCGGGAGCGGGCGCGGGCGGCTCCGTGCCGGGCTGCAGGGCGGCGTAGGCGAGCGGGAGCGAGAACATGGCCGCGTTGGCGAGGCACCACAGAATGGCGAGCGCCAGCGGCAGGTTGTTTGCCAGCACTGCCAGGCTCAGCATGCCTGGCCTGCGAGAGCACCATGCAGCTCCTCGTCAGAGACTGTCAAGTGTTGCACATACGTTGCCTTCCGCATGGCCGCTGCTCATAGCTATACAGAGCTGTTCCATTTTGGGGCTGCTCAACGACATGCAGTGGTGAGCATGCCCCGCGAGCTTGCACGCCATGTCAGCGCCTGCACGTCCATCCACTTGCTGCCATGTGGCAGATTTTTTTTCCTGTCTGCCTAGGCCTGGAACTCTCCTGATCGACCAGACATGCCTCCTGGCAGGCCGTCTGCGAGGCTGCAGCCCATGGGGGGGCCGGCGGCGGGGAGCGGGGCCGCGCACGAGGGCGTGAGCGGGACGTGCTGGTCGTCCAGCAGCAGCCAGACGCCGATCGCGGCGCACACGAGCGACGCCAGCACCGCCAGCAGCGCGCCCACGGGGCAGCTTAATTCTCGCGCGCCGCAGGCGCATGCAGCGCGCGCGCGCGCGGCCCCCGGCGCCGCCGCGGCGGCGTCCGCAGAGACGGCGCCGGCCTCCTCGTCGCCGCCCGGCGCGCGCGCCCCCTCTGCCTGCGGGCGACAGAGCGGCCGCGCTCACCGGCAGCTCACTCTCGCGAGGTTGGCTCAGAGCTGCGGGGTCGTGCGCCCACCGTGTTTCACTGCTGGGTGCCAGCAGAGTCGTCACCCCTTGGTGCTAGATTAAATGGCTCTGACTGACAGACCCACTTCCCACCAGAGAGTCCACCCCTTGGTTCTAGATTAAACGGCTCTGACTGACTGACCCACTTCCCACCAGAGCGCTCCTGTCTCAGGCACCTTGCTGCAACCCAGGAGCCGCAGCTGCGGCAGCCCGCGGACGGGGCAGAGTGCCGGCCCGCCTGCTTGACGCGCGCGCGCCCGCCCAGGCGCTGCAGCGCCCAGAAGTTGAGCCGCTGGTGCGGCTGCGGCTGCAGCGCGCGCTCGGCCAGGCAGGCGCACAGCGCCGCCAGGTGGTGCGGCCACAGCGCCGCGCTTGCCGCGGTCCACAGCCACCAGGCGCGCAGGTTGCTCGGCCAGTACGCCTGGCGCCGCAGGCAGGTGTCGAGCGCGACCGCGGGCGCCGCACGTCACGGCGCGCTGCCTGGCTGCGCCGTGCTAGTGCGCAGGAGCCTGGTCGTTCCCATAGTGCAGGCATACATGCCACAGCCGCATGCAGGTCCAGTCCTTGCAGGTCCAGTCGTTTCAGTGCTGTGCCTGGCCAAGAGCATGAGAGTCAGAGCGGAAGCTACCGTGCGGTTAAGGTAGCCCTAACCCTACAGTATGTCTGCTGGACGGCCCTCCAGGGCCGCGCCTTGTACAGCAGCGGCGTGGCCAGCAGGTAGTACGCAAAAAACCCTATGCCAAACCAGCGGTTGGGCGCGAGCGGGAAGTAGCCAAGCACGACCTGGACCATGGGCACGGCGACGAACAGCGGCGTCGTCACGGCGGACACCTCGTGCGACCTGCGCGCCGGTGCCGGTGACGCGCGCGCAGAGCTGGCCCCGCCTTTGCACGCGGCGCGCCAGCCTGGCCCCCTGGGCGGCCCTGGCCGCCTCACCGGGGCAGGCAGGGGGCGCGCGGCACCAGGGCCGGGCACTTGCGGAAGCTGATACCGCCTGCTATCATCCTCCTCCATGCCCGCATGCGTCAGCGCCCGCCTGCCCAGCAGGCCCAGCGGAACATGCGAGCGGCGTGTGCGATGCCCCGCCAGGCTGGTTAGGGTTACGAGTAGGGCGAGGCCGCCCGTGCGGGCAGCCGGGCTGGGCGCGCGCCAGGCCAGCGCGTGGTGCAGGAGCTTGTGCGCGGGCGGCAGGCGCCCGAACACCGCCGGGCGCGCCTGCAGCTGCACCTGGATGCGCCCGCGCGCGCGCGCGGCCTTGGCGGCGCACACGCCAGCCACGCGCTCGGGCGCCCACCCTGCCGGCACCGCGCGGCTTACGCCCGAGCTACTTACAGCGGCCATGCGCTGCTCGGCGCCGAGCGGGTCAGCGCAGGCAAGGGCGCGTGCGCCCCGAGCCTGGGCAGCCGCACGCCTCCCCACAGCCGGGCGGGGTTAGGGGGTTGGGGCGCCGCCGCGCCTGTGGCCAGCACCTCGTCGTGGAAGAATGCGAGGTGGCAGGTGACGCGCAGCTCCAGGCTGGTGGCCAGGCCCAGCGCGCCCATGCCGGCCGGGAACCAGCCGTGCCGCTGCGCGCGCGGCCGTCAGCCCGCTTTCGTCAGCGAATGTGAGGACTCAGGAGCGCGAGCAGGTGCCCGCTGAGCGGCGGCATCGGATGGCGCTCTGTTGAGCAAAATTGCTGAGTGACGCGCATGAGGGTTGCCTGCGCGCGCTCGGGATTGCTGCAGGGCTGCTGCGCACGCGTCAGGGTGCGCCTGTAGCGCGCCATGTGAAGTGCAGGGCTCGCGCGCGCGCAGACGGACCGACTGGGTGCTGCGAGGCGGGGCTGCTTGGGCCGATGAGCTGCCATGGCGCGCTCACATGCGCAGAGCGCCATCCCGCCCACGGGTCGGCACTGTGGGGACGTGCACGGTGTGGGGCTCTTACCCAACCCTATCCTAACCCTTTTGCTGTGCAGCGGGGCGCGCCTGCAGCGCGTCCGCGCGCACGAGGAAGTTGGTGCCCGCGCACAGCGCGGTGCCCCACGCCTCGTAGCCGGGCACGACCTCCGCGTACAGGTGCCGCTCCAGCTGCGCGGCGGCCCCGGGCGCGCCGCTGCTCTCAGAGGCAAGGGCGCGAGCTAGGCGCGCGGCGCGCTGTGCGCCGCGCCACTCTGGCCACATGTGTGCAAGCCCAGCCGACGCCCACCCCAGAGGTGTCTGCATGCTGTGAACTGACAACAAACTCGCTGCGGAGCAAAAGTCTTGCACACCAAGGCATGTACATATGCACCCTGTCCTGCAAGCAGCGCTCGAGAGTGGAGGTGCACATGCCTGCATCTCATGCTGTCAGCACCGTGTAACCTGTGCAGCAAGCAGCTCCCCTTGCATGGTTGCCATGCGTGGCTGCCCGGAAGCACAGGCACCCCACCGGCACTCCAGGCGACCTGAGATGTCATCGGTAAAGATGCGCAAACAAAGCCCAGGCCCGCACCTGGTCGAAGACGTCTGCGCCGGGCGCCACGTTCGCGTACCCCGGCGGCGAGTGTACCAGGCGGACGCCGGGCGTCGCCATGCACGGCAGCAGCTTCAGCAGGAAGCTCTCCGCGGCCACCTGCGCGCCCGACCCACCCCGTGTCCAGGCCGCGCGTGCCATCCCTAACCCTAACACTGCCCTACGCTGCCCGAGGCCGCCGCGTCACGCGCGCGCGCCCGGCCGCGCGGGCCGCCGGCGCTGCGAGCGGGCCGCGCGCGGCCGCGCCTGGTCGTCGTCCAGCACGGCCACGACGTGCGCCGCGCCGGCCAGGACGCCCTTGGGGTAGAGCTGGCGCAGCGTGTGGTTCAGCGCAGCGGCCTTGCCGCGGTCGGCGCGCGCGGCCGATGCGCGCCCCTCGCCGGCGGTGTACTGCAGCTCGTCGCGGCCCAGCCCGTCCACCAGCGCGGCGCGGGCCTCATCCCTGGCGCCGCGCCGGGGGCGCCGTGTGGCTCCGCTGCCGGGCCTGCTTCTCCGTGCGGCCATGGCTGCCCGGTGCAGCCTCCTAGGCAGGCAGGCGCCTTGAAAGGCTGGCAGTTCACTAAGACATTCTTCTGCTGCAGGAGCCCCTGCCCCCACGTTTCTGGTGTGGTAGGTGTGTGGTAGGTATGTCGCCACACCCTGCTGGTGGGTGGCTGCCACTCAGCGCCGTGGACGGCGTCGTGGCCGTGAGCAGCCTCGTGGCCGTGAGCGCATGCGCAGGAGCACAGGGGCCGCAGGGCCGAGGCTGCTGCCGCGCGCCGCGCCTGCGCGGGTCCACCAGGAAGACGGTGCGCGTGCAGCCCGGGGGCAGCGCCATGTCGCAGGCGGCTGCCAGCGCCCGCCGCGTGCGCTCCAGGCTCGCCCCGTTGGCGACCACGAGCACCTGCCGAGCGCGGGCGGCCTCGCAAGCTGTCGGGAGAAAGTCTATCGGCCGGGCGGTGCCGCTGCACCGCCCGCGGCCTGCCCGCCGGCTGCGATGCCAGTCTGTTGCGAAGAGGGGGGGTGTGGCCTCCGCCAAGCTGGCCTCTCCGCTTGGCACAGGGCACTACATCGCGCGTGCGTGTGCGCGTACGCGGCGGGCGCGCGCCGTGTGCGGCGGCGCGCCTGCACATGGTAGCTGCATGCGTCGGCCTTGGGCTTGCCCTCCGCGTCGAGGCGCGGCGCATCCGGTTTGCCCCGCCGCCGGCGGCGCTGCGTCCACGGCCGGTGGTCCGCGTACAGCTGGCGCGTCTGCGCCGAAGAGTGCAGCGTAATTAGGCTTTGTCTCACGCGGTCCCTCCCAAAAGGCGCGCGCCGGCCTGCCTGCAAAGTCACAGCTGTAGTAATAAACTGCACATGGAGAGGACGGCACTGTTAGGGCGGGCCGCATCGCATGCGGCCGCGACAGGCAGGGCCCACGGCGCTGTCCTTGGCTGCCATTGAAATGTCCTGGTCCGCTGGTTTGCTTGTTTGTCATGCACATGTCACTTCATGTTGTGAGTCTGTTTGGCAGGATGTTTCTGCAGAGCATACAGGCGTGGTTGCAGGTCTGTCGTGTGACTCAGTTGCAGCATGTTAACAAGTTGGCGCTTCTGCTCGGACCTACTCAGTGCACAGACCCGCTCTGTTCCACTTGCCAGATGCAGAGTGACATTGCATGCATTCCTTTCCCAATTAACACCACACAAGGCTGCTCTACTCTGAAAGGTAGCCTGGATACCGCTTCCAGCGCATCCTCGGCTCCCTGGCGCCTGACTCAAAAGAGAGCGCCGCATGCACAGCAGCCTGAAAAAGCAGTGCACCGCAGCCCGCACGCAAAGTGCAAGCGTGCTTCCAGGAACCGTGAACAGACCGGCCGATATGGTATTCGCTCTGGGCATGCGACCGTGCGGGGCAGCCCCGGGCAGGCGTGCCTGCCCGAGGCAGCCACTACGCACTCCCGTGTCGTGGCCGTCAAGCTCCCGCTGCAGGCTGGCCAGCGCGCGCGCAGGCGAGCTCGTCGCCACCCCGCGCAAGCAGCCTGCTAGCGCGCGCAGTGTGTACACAAACCAACTGGGCCCCAGCGCTGTGGAAGAATCACGGTGCGGGTGTCGCACAGGCGAGGCGATGGTGTGCGCGCAGCCTGGGGCCGGTACCACAGGAAAGAGCCCGCTATAGCGCGCGCACCCATCGCCTCTGCATGGATATCAATAGTGTCCGGGGGCGCATCATAGGCCTGCTTGGATCACAGCGCATTGCGCGCAGACGCTCAAGGCACTACCCCGGCAGACCTCTGTGCCCTCCCGCAAGCTTGTCGGCACAGTAAGTCACCAATGCGCAGGCATGCTTCGTGCAGCGCCTCAGAGAACTTTCAGGCAGGACCGAGGAAAAGACGCCTTCCCGGCCCGGGCGACACACCAACTAGCCCCAATACCCGGCGTGCAACAAACGCCCCATCCTCCAAGCTCACCTAATAGTGCCCTCTCCACAGGCTGCCTGAAAACCAAAACCCTGTGCATTGCTGCTGCCCACAGTGTCTCCAACCCTGCGCGGGGTTGAAGACACCCTGCACAGCCCGAGAGGTACAGCCGCCGGAGAGGTACAGCTGCAAGCCGCCAACTGAGTTTCACCAGTGCCGCACTAGACAGCCACGGCAGCACTCGCACAGCGTCTGCCACATGGCCCTTGCGCAGCTCACACCCTAGGCGCGCCGCAGGCGGCACCCTATACGACGCAAGTCCCCGTCTCGGCCGCCGCATGCAGCTGGACCCGCGTCGCGCTCCCCGACAGCTGGCAGCGCGGCGCGGCGGGCAGCGCGGCATGGTGGGCACCGCTCGGGACCGCTGTGCAGGTTGGCACACCGCGGCGCGCGGCCCGCAGAGCGCGCGCGCCGAGGGCTGCGCCGGGCCCCGGCTGCGCCAGCCGCACGGACGCGGCGCCGCGCCGGACGCTCAGGTTGACTCCGCCTTGAGCATCGCGGCGCGGCGCAGCTCGCGGAACAGCGCGCTCAGCCGCGACTGCACGGCGGGGAAGGTCGGCCGCGCGTCCGCGCGCGTGGCCCAGCACTCGCGCATCAGCGCCGCGTAGGGCGCGGGCATGTCGGGCGGCACGGGCGGGCGCGCATTCTCGTACACGACCGCGTAGAACACGGCGCCCACCGACATGCCCGGCCACGGCTCCTGCTCCCCAGGCACCATGCTGGGGTCACATACCCTGAAAATGCCTATTGGACAGAGCGCGCAGGTGGCTGACAGGACCCTGGCGCTAATCATATATCCTCCCTACCCTAACCCCAAATCCCTACCCTCGCTCGTCCGCGCCAGCGGACGAAGGGACGATCTGTGCAGGCCGAGGGCGCCGCAGCAGCGCCACGTCAGGCCGCGGGCGGGCGGCGCGCCTGGCCGGTGAACAGGTGCCACATGAGGACGCCGAAGGAGTAAACGTCCACCGCGCGCGTCAGGCGGCTCTGGCTCAGCATCTCGGGCGGCATGTACGTGACCGTGCCGTACGTCTTGGTGCTGATGTGCGTGGCCACGCCCGTGTCCACCAGCCGGCTCAGGCCAAAGTCGCCCAGCTGCGCGCCGGCCGGCTCGCCTCTCAGCAAGAGCACGTCCCTATTCTCGTCTCTTCAGGGCACAGCTTGGCGTGTTGCTTGGCAAGGCTCACACAGCTGCCGTCGCTCAACGTTGGGACGTGTGCAAAAGATGATGCCAGACCCACTCACCTTGCGCACCCACACACGTTGCGCGCCCACTTCCACAACCCCCTCCAGGCTGCGCACGCTCCAGTGCCACCATACAGATTCGGTGCGCTGCACACAGGACAGCCTTTTTTTGGTCAGAACACGGGCGCGCCTTGCATGTGAAGCCGCGCGAGTCGGTGGCGGTGGAGCGCAGCAGCACGTTGGCGGACTTGAGGTCGCCGTGCACGACGTTGGCGCTGTGCAGGTAATCCATGCCGGACGCGACGTCGATGAGGCAGCGGATGATGGCCGGCAGGTCGGGCTCCGCGTCGGGCTTGCGGCGGAAGCGGCTGGCGCGCACCATGTCCGACAGGCTGCCGCGGTCGCAGAACTCTGCGCGCGCGCGGCGCGCCGCGCGGGTGTCACGCCGAGCGGGGCGCACGGCCGTGCGCCTGGGTGACTGGGCACGAGGCGCTCTTGCGCGCGCATGCGACAGTACTGGAGCAGCGCCAGCGCGCAGCGCACGCGCGCAGAAGAAAGGAGTGTGCTTTGCTGACGCAGGTGCGCTGCAAGCCCTGCGCAGCCCCGCTCGGCAGCACACGATGAGAGGAGCGCGCGGGGGGCATAGCGACAGGCCCTGGGGCGATGCCAATCAAAGCGCACTCACCCAGACCCTGAGGAGGGCAGGGCGATCCTTATGCCAGCCAAAGCGCACCCATGAGCAGCCACGTCTCCAGCAGCGCCGTGACCGCCTCCGGCTCCTCTGGCAGCTTGGCGGGGGCGGGCGGGGGCGCCTGCGCGCCCGCGCCGCTGCCCGATGCCGATCCGTCGGCTGCCGGGGGCGGCTCCCGCCTGCTCGAGTCGCTGGACTCGCCCACGCGGATGGTGCAGATCTTGTACGTTGACACCACGTCTGCCGGCGCACGCTCGCATTCGCTGATACCCATATGAAATGGGTCGCAGTATCGGAGGCTGGGGCGGCCATTGCAGCGCAGCCGGGCGCGAAACCACAGGACCACAAGCAGCAAGGCTGGCAGCTATGGCAACCATGGAACGCTTGGGTGCAGCACGGCCAAGGTTGCATGTGGCTGCCTGCTGCACACGCCAGCGCACGCACGTCCAGCGCGCGACTGACAAGCAGGCCCGCCCGCCTGTGCGCGCATCTCACAGGCGCGCACGCTGATGCAGAAGAGGTTGGAGCGCGACTCTGGGCACACTGGGGTGCAGAGACGGGTACGGGCGGCGACTTGCGCGCCACGCGCCGCGGCCTCCCTCCCCCGCAACCGGCCACGCATTCGAGAGTGGGGCATGGGGCGCACTGGGGTGTGAGAGGCTGGTGCTCAGCAGCGACTCGCGCGCCACGCGCCGCTCCTCGGCGGCCGCGGTGTCGGCGTCGATGCCGAACGCGCTGTGCTCGACCACCTTGACCGCGACCACGGCGCCCTTCCAGCGGCCTTTGAACACGCGCCCGTAGCCGCCGCGCCCCAGCAGCGGCCCCACCTCCACCTGGCGAGCGCGCCGCGGGGTCAGCGTACGGTACGGCGGACGGTGTACCCTAACCATAACCCTAACATACCCTACCCCAACCGCGGTCCAGGAAATTGGGAGACCAAGAAAGCTGTGGCGGTGGCAAGCAGCCGCCGCGACTCCTTGGCAGCGATGCAGGGCCGGGCCCGTGGCGGGGCAGACCTGGACCAGCATGTGCGCAACATGGTGACTGAAATGCATCAACGAATTGAGTTGTGATGCGCGCCTGCAAAATCCCAGGCGGCCCAGAGTGCTCAGGAGTGCGAGGACCCTGAGCCAGCCCTGTTCGTAATGACACGCATCCACAGCAGGCACCTTGTTGGCATACTGCCAGCTGGGTGCACTTGCTCAGCCTCCGCCGCGACCGATCCCCGCAGGCCCCGAGCGGCGCCTCCCATTCACCAGCACCGAACCCCCCCCCCGCACCCAGCTGAATAGGAGCCGGGCGGCGCGCCTGCTCATCCTCCAGCGGGCCCAGCCAGCGCAGGCGCCACAGCTCCGGCAGCACCTGCCCCTGCCCCAGATCGCCTGCGCGGCCCCCGCTGCCGCCCGCTGCGCCGCCGGCACCCACACCGCCAGCCTCGTCGAGCCTCTCTCCTGTGGAGGGGCTGGCGGTGGTATATGTGCCGAAGCTGCTGGGGCCGCCCGCGTGCGCGCGCGGGCTGCCGGGCAGGCTCGTCACCGCCATCGAGCCCAGGCCCAGCGGGTGGTCCAGGCCCAGCGAGGGCGCCTGCACGGGGGCGCCAGCTGCGCATGTCAGGGCCATGGGCCGCTGCTCACATCTCATACGGGCGAGCTGCCCCCTGCCGGCCTTTTGGCACCGCTGCCGCCTGCGGAGCCGTCGCACGCTGGGCAGAGGGGCGAGCGCGCGCAGCAGACCAGCGGCCACCCCGCCACAGCCGCTCTGCCCATGGCCGCAGTGTGGGCCGCCCGTGTGCGAGCGCCTGCGGTTTGCCCGCTAAGCGGAGCGCGCCACGCGACTCGCCACCCTGGCCAAGCAGCCTGCTGGCCCTCAGCGCATGCCAGCACCCTGCCCCAGCGGCCCACCCCGGCACTCGCGCCCACGGCCACGCCGCGCGCCTGCGGCCGCGCGCGCGCACGCGCGGCCGGGCTCCTGCGGCGCGGCCTGCGCCGGCTGCGCCGAAAGCGCGGGCAGCAGCGTCCCGCGCGCGCTGGCAACCTGCGCCAGGCCTGCAGCGCAGCGCGGCGCATCAGGGCGCACCTGCTGCCAGGGCGCCGCGCTCGCCAGCTCCCTCTTCGCCGCCTCCTCCTTGGCGAGCAGCGCGCGCCGCTGCATGCGCGCGTACAGCAGGATGCCCGCCAGCGTGAGGGCCGCCGCCAGCAGCGCCACGCTGACAGACGCGCCCACAGCCACCCGCCAGTCCACCCCGCCGCTGCTGCCGCTGCCGCGCCCGGCCAGCACGGCCGCCGCCGCGCTGTCGCCGTCGTCGCCGCTGCCGCTCGTGTCCGTCATGCAGATGCCGATGCTGTTCGAGAAGGACAGCTTCACGGTGCCCACTGCCGGCCCCGCGGCGCACACGCGTCAGCGGCACGCCCTGGCCATGTTAGACCCTGGCCATGCCAGACCATGCGCATGCGCGCTACAATACGCACGCGCCTGCTCGCGTATGCTAGTAATGCAGACCGAGCAAGGCGGCGCATGCGCTGCGGGGCGCCTTCTGGACCCTGCAAGACTAGACTCTTGTGACCCCTCCTGCGTGGCTGCGCAGCGGAGCCCGACCGCCCCGACCCTCCTGCTGCGGGGCCGGCGGCCCGGCCCGGCCACCGCGGCGCACGCCGCCGCGGCTGGCTCCCAGCGACGGCGGCCGGCGGCTGCACGGCGTCCCGCGCGGGCACACACCAAGCGCGGCATCGTGGGGCCCCACGCGCTGCACATGGCGCGCGCTCGCTGGGCTGAGGGGCAGGCTGGGGCCTGGCATGCCTGCCAAGCTGACCACGGCAGATCCCCTCTGCCCTATGCTGGCCATGGCAGATGCTACCCCTGGCCTAGTAATTGCCAAGCCAGCCCCGGCAGGCAGCTGCCGGGAGGCAGGCGCGCGCACCCTGCTGCGGGGGCTGGCTGCCGACGCGCGTGACCGGCAGCTGCACAGAGTCCGGACCGCCGCGGGCGACCACCGTGACATTATCCACGGACGTCACGCGTGTGCGCGGGTACGCCGTCACCACAGCCGCGGCGTAGGCCGAGCAGTTGTTGTATACAGGGTAGCTCGTCACGTTGAACAGGCCGTACTGCGCAGCACCAGCGCCTCTCTGAACCGAACGGGGGCTTGCTGCATGCGCACTCAGGGCCAGAAGCTTCTGCAGCTCGAGAAGACAGTGCACTCCAGCACAGGCAGCCATAGAGAAGCGAGCGCGGCCGGTCAGGGCCACTGGCATCCGCACTAGTGACGCGGGCTTGCGTGCGCTGAGCTGCCCAGCTCGGCGAGCGGGTGCGCCTGCTCCGCAGCTCGCACTGCCAGGGATGGGGGGCACGCGGCGGCGCCGCCGGCGGGTGGGGCCGCGCCTGCGCCCCCGGCGCCGCGAGGATGGTGGGCCAGCCCCCAATGCCCTGCACCTCGTACGAGATGCTCCGCCGCTGCAGGCGCGCTAGGCTGTGACCCACGCGCTGCGGCGCATAGTTGCGCAGGATGAGCGCATTCCAGGACAGCTCCGCTCCCGCCTCGATGAGGATGACGCCGATCAGGGCGCTGAAGTCGATTGTGCTCTGCGCGCGCGGGTCGGCGGCTGCGCAGGGGGCGCCCAGGCGTCAGAGCTGCCAGCGGCGCGCGCCGCCGCGGCAGTCACACGCCGCCTGACACACTTGGAGGCAAACGTCCAGTTCGGCAACGTCACCAGGACCGCAAGGCAAGTTTGCTTGCATATCTTGCGTTGCACAGGAGGTCGCCGGGCGCGCACAAGTCACGGAAAGGTTGCGCCCAGACGCGAGTCTAACTGGCCCGCCGTCCTGTTCGATCCAGTCCAACGCCTGCAGCACGAGTGTGACCGGTGGCGCCTGCGCGCGGCCAGTGTTTGAGATGCACGGCTGCAGGTGGCTGTGGGGCCTGACAGAGCAGGCTGCCGTGACGCTGCAAAAGTCCACAGGTGCAGCTGTGGCCGCTGGCGCTAAAGCTTGGCCACCCAACAAAGCTCCGAAGCGCGTGAGCGACGCAGCGGGTGCTGAAGCAGAAGCAGGACAGCCGGACCAGCACCCGTGCGCCTGGTTGCGTGGGTTTCAGTGCCAGTGTGTGTACAAAGCTGATGACGGGCGTGCCGCGCCTGCGCTTTGGGTGAGCCGACGACGACACTGCTGACGGCGCCGTCCTTCAGCGCCCCGGCCAGAGACGCGGAGCTGCTGACGTACACGGGAGCGCACGAGCCGCTCGCGGCGAGCAAACCCAACAGCAGCGGCAGCAGCGGCAGTCGCAGGCTGCGCACGCACTGCCTAGGCATGCCGGCACCCGCCGCGCAGCCCAAACGGGAAGCGCATCACGCCCTTCCGCTGCACGCGCCTAAGCCTTGCTGCCAGCGATGCCAACTCCCGGCGCACATACAGCCAACGCGTGTAACCAGCTCTTCAGGGTAGGGTCCGCACTGGTGATTGATAGCTACACTCTATTTATCTATAGATTATTTATTTATCTATAGATTATTTATTTATCTATAGATTATTCAAATGGACAGGACAAGAAAGCACATGGCCACAGTCTGCCTGTTCCTCTAGTCGGCTGCACATGCAGCTCCCACAATGACTTGCTTTGCAACCAGCTAGCGTGCTGTTGCGGCTGCGGAAAGAGAGTGGCTTCAGTAAAAAGGGGTTGTCCACAGCTGCAGGCGGTGCGGCCAGACAGATGCAACCATATCCACACCGAGAGACTGCACAGGCGTGCCACGACCCTTACATGGCGCTGCCACGACCCTTACATGGCGCTGCACCGTGTAGTGCCAGGCAAAGGTGTCTGTTTTACAGAACGGCCTCCAGGGCGGCGCAGAGAGCTGCCACCTCGGCCGGCGTGTTGTAGTGCAGCAGCGACACGCGCACTACGCCGTCGTCCGCGCCGCCCTCCCAGCGCCCGGCCTCGGCCAGGCGGCTGACCAGCCGGTGCGCGTAGAGGTGCCCATGCCGCAGGGCGAAGCCGCGCTCCTGCGGTTCCGTAGGCAGGTTCCCAAGAGCCATTCACAGATGCATCACTTTTTGTGTTCTGCGCTGAGTAGGCAGGGCCTGGGCATGTAGCCAACCCATGTAGGTTGCACCATTCTTGCAGGTCTGTACATGTTGCAGCGCTGTACCACAGGAACAGCCGCCTCCTGCCGGCCAGCCGACAGACTGCAGGCAACTGCATGCGTCTGCTGCGGCCAGTCAGCGCAAGGCACGCGAGCTTGATCATGCGACAGAGGCCAAGCACAACAGCCCTCATTGCACGTTCGCGCGGCAGCCTCTCCAATGCCCGCCCCACTTGCAGCTGGAGCGCATGGACGGTCACCAGCTCCACCCGCATGCGCTGGCGCTTGCACTGGCATCCCAGGCCGAGCGACCAACTTAACGGAGCTGGCAAGCGTCAAAGGCGTGGCGCGCGCCTGCAGCGCAGCGGCGACGGGCGCCGAGCGCAGCGCGCGGTGGCGGAAGCTGACCACCGGCACGCGCTCGGACGCGCGTGCCTCGCGCGGGCCGATTACCGTCACCTGCGCGTCCGCCATGCCGTCCTCGTGGTGCAGCGCTGTCTCAGGCCCCTCCATGGTTCCGCTTAACCTACCCTACCCTAATATTCCCTTACTGCTGGACAATATTCATGGTGTCGCTGGACAGCATGCGCGCAGCTCAGCATGCTCGGTGCTGCAAACGAGCACGCGGCGCGCATCAACCCGGCTCCGACTGGCGTGCCGCGCCGGCGCCCCGGCCCCGCGGCCGCGCCTGCTCCTTGGCGTCCAGGTACGCAAGCAGCTGCGCCTGCAGCGGCTGTTCCATGCGCGCGAAGTTGGCGTACGCGGCCTCGACGACGGCGCGGAGCTGCCGCCGCTCCGCGGCGCCCGCCTGCTCGCCCGGCACCGGCGGCGTCGCCTGCCCTGCGGCAGGCCAAGCCAGGCCTCTGCCCAGCGCATCCCAGGGGGAGGCACACAGCCGGAGCGCCCGGATCCCTCATTGCTGCGCAGTGCCAGGGTTCTATTGCTGGCCCCAGGCGTCGGCGCAACCCAGCTCGCGCACGCGCGGGCTGCTGGCATGGGGCTGCAGGGGTACCGTCTGTTGTGACCGGCCGCGGCGCATGCCGCTGCGGTGCACAGGGCAGCCTGGTCGTGCTGCGCCGCTGGGCGCCAGCCCACCTGCGCACGCCGCAAAGTACTGCGGTAGCGCGGCTACGCCCGCGCACGCCTCATGGCTGGGCCCGCCGAGCTCCCACTTGTAGGGCGCCGCGGACGGATCGACAAAGTAGTGGTTGGGGCCGCCAGGGCCCAGCTCCTGGAACGCCGCGGACGTGCCGAACAGCGCCGCCAGGTGCGGGCCGCAGATCTTGTAGATGGAAGCGGCATACCTGTGTAAGGATCAGGTTAGGGTAAGGTGCCCTACCCAGCAACTGCGCGGCAGTGCGAACAGGAGGCACTTCCGACCTGGGCAGGGCCGCGGCTCCAGGCACGGCTGGGCAGCGCAGCAGGTGAAGCAGATCGGGACGGCGGCGCTGGGCTGACGGCCTGGCCCTGGCTCACCCGAGCCCGCCAAGGCAGTGCGCCAGGCGCTGCTGCGAGCAGCTGCCGAGATGCACAGGCACGGCGGCGCGCCGCGGTCGGGGGCCGCCACAAGCGGCCCTGCATGAAGAGGTTATGCCATCACAAGCTCGTGCACGCATCGCAGTCCGCGGCTGCTGCTGCTGGGCCTGGCGAGGGCTGGGCGGGGGGCTGCAGGCGGGCGCGGGGGAGGCTATGGTAGGGTTAGGGCTGGGGCCGCGCACCAGTCGACGCCCCACGCGGCCACGTCGACCGGCAGGTGCGGCGCGTACGCGACGCCGTCCAGCGCGATGCGCGCGCGGCCGCCGCACGGCCCCGCGCGCACCGCTGCGACCAGCGCGGCCGCGTCCAGCACCGCGCCCAGGATGTTGGAGACGTGGATCGCAGCCACGATGCGCGTGCTGCGGCGCGCGCGGCGCGCGCCGGGTCAGCGGCTGCGCCCCTGCCTGAATAGCCCGGCAGGGTGTTGAGTTTGGGTTCTACGCATGCGTACGGCCTGCTTACTCATTCGGTGCACGCCGGTGGCGCTCTGGTGCAAGCTGGTGGCCTTTGCAAGCCCGGCCCCGGGCTCATCCAGAAAGCTGCATACAAAGCAGCACGCCATGACGTGCGGGCTACCTGCCCCACTGCCTTTAAATCCCCCGCTCTTCTTTGCTCCGTCCGCCAGGCCACATGACGGCATGCGGCTGGCCGCCAGGTGCCTGTGCAGTTCTCATGCGGCAGCGACCGGGCATTCGCCTGCGCCTGTGCTGGGAGCAGCAAGGCAGCCCCTGCTGCGGCGCACTGCGAACCCCTCTTCCACCCAAGCCCCATGCATGCACACGCCCCAACCGGCGCAGCCGCGCGCCGCGGCGCGCGCGGCACGGCTGGATCACTCTTGGCGGGGCTGTGGCTGGGCAGTCCTTCAAGCGCAATCACGTAAATCACATGCCGATGGCCTCCGCCAGGCCACGGCCAAGGCAGCAGCCACCCATGGCGCAGCGAGCAGCCCGCTCACGGCACACATTGCCACCAAGGTGTACGCAAGCGCAGAGGGAGCTAAGAGCTGGCGTATGGCCCCAACTCCGCGTCCTTGGGGCAGCCGCGCACCGCGGCGAGAGCAGCGCGGCCAGGTCGTCCAGCGACGACTCCGCGGCTGGGCCGTCCCTGACGCGCCACCAGACGAGCGTCGCGCCGGTGGCCTCCGCCAGGCGCACCCACGGCCCGGCGTTGGCCTCATGGCAGGCCTCCTGGACGACGATCTCGTCGCCGGGGCCGATGCCGCCCGTGCGCCGGTAGGCGTCCGCCACGGCCGCAAACAGCTGCGAGGTGCTGGACCCGAGCGCGACCTCGCCCACGCCGTGCGCGTTGAACAGCGCCTGCGCGGCTGCCGGCGCTGAGGCGGCGCGCGATCGCGCGGGCGGGTTGCTGCGGAAGCAGTGCACTCTGGCTGCAAATTGAGCAGGCTGGTACGCGGGCAGGACCTGCACGCTGGCTTTTAAGGTGGTTTGCAGGGCTGGTGAGATAGCAGAGTCATATTATACTCAACAGCATTGCAGTCATCACGTCAACAGCCCTACAGAGGCAAGCGCGTGGAGCAGCCGCAGCCTCTGGGGAGTCATATTGGGGACAGGGCGAGGAGGTCGCGCCTTCACGACCTCGTGCGCCGCGTCAACGGCCGCATCTGCGCGCTTGGACAGGGCGTAGCCCGCCCCCAGCTGGGCGCAGTTGTGCAGCAGGTGGTCCCGCACCGCGTCCGCAACGCAGATGGGCACCTGTGGCGGGAGCATGCCAGCCATCTCATGGCAAGCCGTGCCAGCCTTTGAGCTGCACAAACTGACACGGTGGCTCATACAACAAGTCTGCATACAACAAGTCTAGCGTGTGCTGGCCACAAAGTGCAGAAGCAGCACCTGGCTGCCCCCTGCATTCTCCATGAAGGCCGCATTCTTCAGTGCCGGGTCGAAGTACGCGTACTGCGAGCGGGCCGTGGCATAGAGGTCTTCCAGGTTACCTTCTGTTCCCGGCATGGGCCCCGCACGGTGCACAGAGCCTGCAGAACACCGCATGTAAAGTGCAAGATGAGCCCACAAGTTGCTCAACACTTCACACACATACACAGGCCAGTGATTCTTGGACACAGCGCACCAGAAGAGGTAGCTGGTAGGGCGCAAAGGCCGCGGTTAAGCGCGGTCAATTGGCAGACGCTAAGCCTCTTCACAGCGATGCAGCGCTGCAAGGAGAGTGGACACCGGTGAAGCATAGCTTGCAGGGACCCGCACCGCTGTGACTCACAGGTCCTGACCTTGCTTGCACAACCCTTCCAAGCCCTCTCATCGAGCCGTTGCAAATGCCCAGATCACAGCTGCGCCAGCAGGCCTTTCTCTCCGGTGCGCCGCTAGACCAGGTACGCCCGCCTGAAGCGCAAACAGAGAGGCGGACAGGCAGCGGCGATGCGCGCGTCCCCGCGGCACTGACTGGCCAGAGCGCCCGGGGATGGGCGCGGCCGTGGGCGAGCATCAGAAGGAGAACCCCTCAGCTGGGAAGCCTGTGGCGCCCGCACCCAGGCGGCAGGGGCGGGCGGTGCTGGCGCCGCTCGCGCCCAACACGCTGCCGGGCGCGGCCGCGACGCCGCGCGCCATGCTCAAGCCGGAGCCCGGCCGCACGCCGCTGACTCGGACCCAGGCTGCGTCTGCTGCCGCGCAGGCAGGGTGCCCGATGCCTGCAGCGTCACCTGCAGCGTCATGCGGGAGCGTGACACCTGCGGCTGGCAGCGGCAACCAGCCCAGTGGGCTCTGCATGTTGCAGGGCCGCAGCTGTTATTCACAGCAACGACACTTTCCACGGGGGCTTGGTGCGCTGCTGACGCCAGACACGGTGCTGGTGCGCGGCGCGCAGACGCCGCTGTCATGCAGCCAAGCGCCGCCGCGCACCTGGGGGTCCGACCTGGCAGCCTACCTGGAGGCCGGCGCGCCCGCCGGCGCGCCCGCCGAGGCGGCCGCCGCGCGCGCGGCGCTGGCGAGCGCTGTGGAGCGCGCGCCCGCGTCCGCCGCGGCGTGGTGGGCGCTGCTCAGCCACGAGGAGGCGGCGGGCGCGGCGCTGACAGGTGCGCCGCAGCGCCACGCCCAGCGCCCCTACCTGCCACGCGCGTCCTCGCACATGCTGCGCCGTCCCTGGCACAGGGCGGCCACTTGCCGCGCCCACGGCTGCTGCACAGGCCTCGCTGCCCCTCGGCTCAGCGGGGGTGGCCTGGGGTGCATTGTGGGAGCGGCTGCTGCAGCCGTGGCAGCTTTTGCACCGCCGGGCTGCTGTGGTGCGGCAGGCGGCCTCGCGGAGGGCGCCGCCGGGGCGGGCCGCGCGGGCGTGAGCCTGGGCCAGCTGTTTGCCTGGGCGGTCAAGACCGTGCCCAAGTCCGGCAACTACGCCAGCGAGGCCTACCTGCGCCTGTGGCTCGGCTGCGCGCGGCACCAGTGGTGCGCCCGTCGCGCAAGGTCACCGCGGCGCCTCCTGTTGCTCAGCCGGCCAGCTGTGTCTGCTGGAGGATGGGCAACACCTGGGCGCCGAGCCAGCTGCTCAGCACGGCCTGCAGTCTCCACGGGATCAGGGCGCACGTGACGCAGCAGCCGTCTGCGCGGCGCAGGGCGAAGAGCGCGGACGACGCGCGCGACACGTTCAAGATGCTGCGCAGCCAGGGCATCGGGGAGGGCGCCGCGCTGCTGTACACGGAGTGGGCGGCGCTGGAGGGCGCGGCGGGTGCGGGCCACTTGAGGCCCCTCCTGCCCAGCGCTGCGCCAGACCAGCCTGAAGAATGTCGACAATTTTTTTGGGAGCCCTATACCTGTGAGCCTGTATCATAGCTGCGCCATGGCTTGTGCGCTCTGATAGCTTCCTCTGCCACACACCACTTGAGCCATGTGCAGTTTTGAGCCCGTTGCATGGTCCTTGCAAAGGCCTGTCTGTCACAAGGACATGTACCGTCTTCCACGCTCGCAAAACATTTATTGCGTGCAATTTAAATGGCCGCGCAATGTGTCGCGAACCATTCACCTGGTCGTGTGCGCTGTCAGACGGCCGCGCGCAGGGGGCACCGCTGTCCGACTCGGTGGCCGGGCGCCTGGTCTTGCTGCCTCCCGGGCGCATGCGCACTTGGCTCTGCAGGTTGCAGGAGGCTAGCTCAGCAGGCTGCGGCTGCGCGCAGGCGCCTGGGAGCGCGCCAAGCAGGTCGTGCGCAAGGGCCAGGCCGCAGGCGCGCAGCCGGCGCGCGCGCTGGAGGCCGCGCTGGCCGACCTGGAGGCGCGCCGCCTGCCGAACGGCGCGCTCCGGAGCGCCGGCGCCGGCGCCGGCGCCGCTTGCGGGTGCGCTGCTGGCCGCAGGCCCTGCTGAGCGGGGTCAGTGGAGGACCAATCTCATGTGGTTCCATCGCTCTTGCCACCGATGAGGTCTGCAGGCACTGTGCACAGCACTCTCGCTCGAGCACAGCGCGTAGGGGCTTGGCGGCGCTGCCCTGTCTGTCAGCCGGGCATGCAAGAGGTCCGGCGGGAGGTCCCTTCCATGCAAACCAATGGCGGCCACCCGCGCAGCGGCGGCGGGGACGGCGGCGGCGCGACCGCGCACTCGGGCCTGAGCTCGGCGACGGCATTCCTGCAGACGCCCGCGGCGGGCGCGCAAGCGCAGCGCAGGCTGCCGCCCCTGACGCCGACTGCGGAGCTGGGCGCCGAGCGCGGCGCGAGCAGCGCAGCGGCAGCGCCGGCCGTGCCGGGGCCCAGCGCCGCCCCTGCGCCCCCGGCCGCCTCGCTGCCGGGCGCCACGCCCGCCGGAGCTGCGCCTGCCTGTTGCCCGGCGACCGCGCACGACCGGGGCCCTGCTCTCGCGGCGCCCGGCGCCAAGAGGGCGCTGCCCACCGGCGGCAACACCATCCACAGTCTGGCGTCTGGGAGCAGCGGGGGCACGGGGGGGAGCGCGTCCGGCGCGCCCAGCGGCGCCGAAGAGGCTACCGCGACGCTGCACAGCGGCCCCGCACGCGCGGCGACGCCCGCGACAGGCGCGGCCCTTGCAGCCGCATTGTTGTCCCGCTCCTGGAGCCGATGCAAGGCCATGCTGACCGCGCCGTCTGTACCCTTGTTGACTCTGAATCCACTTTACGTGGTAAGCCACTATGGCACAGATCATGGGACGGCCTCACATACAACAGTCGCCAGGTCGCAACATAGGTCACTGGCAGCAGCCATAGCAGCAACGGCCGCTGGACCAGGGTGATGAGGTGCGGGGCAGGCGGGTCGGAGGACCGGTGGTGCGTGACCAGGACGCTGCGGGGTATGCTGCACAGCAGCAGGCATGCGCGGGCCGGTGAGGGCGTGCGCTGCGCCGGCAGGCCGCACCGATGCCAGCGGCAGCAGCCGCGGCAGCTCCGCGGACGGCGACGCGGAGACCGTGGACCTGCAGGGCCGCGCCGCCCTGCGCGCCAACCCTGACCCTGGCGCGGCGCCGGGCGCGCCCGCGCACGCGGGTGGGGCAGCGGCGGCGGCCGCAGAGGACCCGACTGTAATCGTCAGCCGCGCGCCGCGCCCGGCGTTCGGGCGCGCGTTTGCTGCCGGCGGCGCCAAGGGCGGCCCAAGGCGATTGGGTGCGGCGCCCGCCCTGCGTGACAAGGCTGCACGAAGGCACACGGGGATGAATGGGGATGGAGCATGGCGCTGTCTGAGCGACGGCACGGCTGCGGCACAGCACAAGCAGGACATGGGTGTCCTTGCCGAAGCGTCGGGAGCCTTTCGACCTGCCTGGCGCGACGCCACAGGCTGCGCTCTCAGAGCTGCACCGCAGACCAGACAAGGACTTGCGCGTTCTGTACTGCAATCGCATCGCCTCAGCGCCCTTCTGTCTGCCACATCCATATTGAGTACCCCTCCAGCGCTAGCGAGCACCAGGGCATGCGCGAGCTTCCGCAGCGCGCGCACACCGAGCCCCTGCAGCCTCACCGCGTGCCGTCCGGACGCAGGCCTGGGCGGCGGTGCGGCGCGCATCGCGGTGCGCCCGCCCGGCCTGCGCCTGGCGCCGACCGCCGAGGCGGATGAGACCGGCGGGTCCGCCGGCGGCGGGTCCGCCGGCGGCGCCTCCCGGGGCTCCGCCACGCCCTCGCGCAGCGCGTCCCCGCCCGACGCACCGTCCGGCAGCATCTCGGCGCGCGTGGCGCCACACCCAGGTAATGGGGCCTGCGCAGCGGCGGCCGGGCTCGAGGCGGGCGCGGAGGCCGGCAGGAAGCGCAAGGCGGACGCCGCGGCGGCGCCGCGCTCGCCCACGGCGGCGGATGCGGCCGCGGCCGGCGCCACGGGCTGCAAGCGCCGCCAGTCGCCCGAAGCTCAGGTACTCCCTGACGCCAAGCACAGTGTGCGCTGCTTACTTGCCATCGCATGCGCACGCGTGCGGCAATGGCCTCTGCCAGCATGATGCGGCGCCTGCGTGGCACGTACCCTCTCTGATGCCACCATGAGGCCACATGCATGGTCGCTCCCGTGATGCAGCAGCCGTGCTTGCAGGCGCCGGCGCTCGCCCCAAGCGCCCCCGCTGACGAGCGCGGGCGCGGGCCTGCCGGCGCGCCGCGCGCGGTAACCGCTCCGGCGGCTCCTGCAGCGCTTGCGGAGCCGAGCGCCGCGGAGCGGCCAGCGGCCTCTGTGCGCCCGGCGAACCCGGACAGGGATGGGGCGCCTTCGGCGGGCGCGCACGCGGGAGCAGCCACGCCCGCGCAGGGCCCCTCGACCAGCAGTGCGTGCAGCCCCGACCGCCAGGAGACTGTTCAGCTGGCCGCGCGCGGCGCGTACGGCCTGCCGCGCCGCGCGCTGCCGCTGCCCGCGCCGCCGCTGCGCCGGCAGCCGCTCGCCGACCTCGCGGAGCCGGGGTCGGCAGGCGCACGCGCTGCGCCGGCCTACGGCTCGCCGGCAGGGCCGCCGCGCGGGGGCGGGCGGGCGCAGGAGCGGGCGCGCGCGGCGGAGGGCGGCGGGCTTGCGCGCGGCAACGATGACGACGACGACCCCGAAGAGACCGTGCCCCTGGTCAACGGCGGCCTGGCGGCGCGAGCGCTGCGCGGCCGGCAGAGCATCGCGCCAGGCGCGGCGCTGCTGCCTGCGCCGCCCCCGCAGCCGGCCGCGCGCACCGCAAGCGCCGCCGGCGGCGCAGCTGCTGCAGCAGGCAGCGTGGCGGCCGACCCCGACCAGACCCTGCCGCTGTCGCGCCCGGTCTACGGCGGCGCGGCCGCCGGCGCGCGTCCGGCCGGGGCGCGCGCGGTCCTGCCGCCGCCGCCGCCATCCTTTGCGGCCCGGCAATGCGCGCCGCCGCCGCCGCCGCCGGCCAATGAGGCAGCCGACGCGGCGCGCGCCGCCATGGGGCCGCCGCCCAGCCGGCCCAGGTGACCCGCGACCATGACCCCCTCAGATGCACCCTTGAGATGGGTGGGTGATGCGCACGCCTGCACGCAGCAGGCGTCGGTGCTCTCAATGGTCCGCGCTGCCCCAGCGGCCTTTTAGCGAGGAACGCATTGGCACCAGGGTCAGCAGGTCCCACAGGCTGCGCTGCGTGATCTCGTGACCGCAGGCTCTCCGGACGTCTTGTGGCTCCTCGCACTGCGTGCGCTGGGCCATGCGGAGTGCACGCGTGACTACCACTCGGTCACTGGACAAGTGCATGTTCGCAGGCCGCCGCTGGCCAGCCTGGCCGGAGAGCCGCCGGCGGCGCCGGACGGCGCCACGGCCGCGCAGCCCGGCGCGGGCGCGCCGGGCGCGCCCGCGGCGCCGCCGCCGGGCGCGCCCGCGGCAGCCGCGTCGCCGGCGCCGCCGCGGCCGCGGCGCGTGCGCGAGGACGAGAACACGGTGGTCGTGCGCGGCACGCGCTACACCAAGCTGGAGTGCGTCGGCCGCGGCGGCTCCTCCAAGGTGTTCAAGGTGCGGCGCGGGTCCCGTGAATTGCCTGCAGCTACTGCTAAGTGTTCGAGGTGCGGCGCGGCGCGCCGGCGGGCATGCGCGCGTACGCGCGCGTTCGCCTGGAGCGGGGTGCAGCTTCCGCCTATGCATGGGGCACACCCGGTGCTCTATCTGTCCAGTGCCCTAGTGAGCGGGTGCGGGGCGAGGGGGCGGGCTGCTGCAAGCTGCCTGCGCGACATGACCCTGGGGCATGCGGCGGAGGCGTGGAAGACAGCGACTCTGCGTTGACGCTCTCATGGGATCGCCCTGCACAGCAGCCCAAGGGGGCGGCCACTGCGCCGGGGCGCACACGGCATCACAGCCAAGCATGCAGCAGCGCACGCCCTGCTGCTGCGCGCCGACGCGCTGCCCCCCGGCCGCCCGCAGGTCATGGCGCCCAGCCGCAAGATCTACGCGCTCAAGCGCATCCGGCTCGCCGGGCGCGACCGCGAGGCGGCCGCGGGCTTCATCGACGAGATCGCGCTGCTCAACCGCCTGCGCGGCAACGCCAACATCATCCAGCTGTTCGACGCGGAGGCGCGGCCCTGCCTCCTCGCCCGCGCGCCCCCAGGCGGGCCGCCAAGCGCATGTGTCTCCGCAGGCCATGTGCCACAGCCTCCATGTCTGATGCAGCAGCATGGGCGCATGCCGTTGCACACGATCAGAGAGAGATGACTACAATATACACCTAGTATCTCCTTGCGGGTGACCCGCAAGGAGAACAAACTTACGTGGGCACCCCCATTCGGTACAGTCAGCCTGGTGGGTGGCGTCAGGCACCTGAGCATCGCTATGCCGCGCCGGCGGCACGCGCGCCCGAGCGCCGCGCGCGCGCGCAGGTGATCCGCGGCGAGGGCCTGATCTACATGGTCATGGAGTACGGCGACATCGACCTCGCGCGCCTGCTCGCGCGCCACGAGGCCACGCAGCGCGAGCGCGGCGCGCTGGAGCCCGACGAGAACTTCATCCGCCTGTACTGGCAGCAGATGCTGCAGGCGCGCGCAGGCCCCACCCTACCCTACCCCTAATCGCGCCTTGCTGGCCGCGTCTGATGCTCGCCTGCGCGCCTGGCGGTGGATGCGGACGCCGCCCAGCTCCTGCCGGCCGAGGCCTGGGTCATGCAGGCAGTCGTGCTGGCTGGGTCAGAGATGTGGGTCTGGGTCGCTGGCGGTGTGTTCAACGAGCGCAAATGCGGAGTCGGGCGCCTGGCAGGGGTGCTGAGCTCCGGGGGCCGCGCCCCGGCGCGCGCAGGCCGTGCACGCGATCCACGAGGCGCGCATTGTGCACAGCGACCTCAAGCCCGCGAACTTCCTGGTGGTGGAGGGCCGCCTGAAGCTGATCGACTTTGGCATCGCCAAGGCCATCTCGTCGGACACGACGTCGATCGCGCGCGAGTCGCAGGCGCGCCGCGGCCCGATGCGCAGCAGGGCGCTGCCAATGCCGGCCTGCAACGACCACCCTGCATCGACTCAGGCTGCCTGCTCTGCGACGAGACCGCATCGCGCTCTCACGCGCGAGGCTCACAGCCCTGGCGGGCGGGCCGCGACCGCGCCCCGCTGTGCGCGCTGCAGCATGTCAGGCACCGCAGCTGCCCATGCTGCGAGCTGGCAAGGCGCATGCATTCCCGTATAGATGCCGCCGGCCCAGCATGGGCGCCGCGTGAGTGCTGTGCGCGGCCGCGCGCGCGCCCGCAGGTGGGCACGCTGAACTACATGTCGCCCGAGGCGATCCTGGGCGGCGCGACCAACATACGCGGCGGGCCGCCCATGAAGGTGGGCCCCCGCGGATGACAGGGTTGTGATACGATTAGAGTGACCTAACGCGCTGCAGGATTAGGTTCACCATAAGCGCTGCATGTAAAACCGGCCGTCGCGGCTGCAAATTGCCTCGCGGACCAGACACTGCGGCCCCTCCTAAGCTCCGTGTGCAGGCGTGCGGCGGCTGATGCGGCGCTGCCCGGCGAACTCTGAAACCGGGCGCGGCGGCTGCCCATCGCCAGTGTGCTTGCTCGCAGTGACCGAGCCCAGGCCCGCAACTCACGCAGCCGCGCCGCCCTGCGCGGCCCGCCAGGTGGGCCGGCCGTCCGACGTGTGGAGCCTGGGCTGCATCCTGTACCAGATGGTGACCGGCCACACGCCCTTCGCGGCGCTGGCCTTCATCCAGAAGATGCACGCAATCACCGACCCGGCGCACGCGATCGACGTGCCGCCGCTGCGCAACGCGGCGCTTGCCGACGTCATCCGCCGCTGCCTGGACCGCAACCCGCGCACGCGCATCACCATGCCGGCGCGCGCGCGCGTAACTTCTGCATGCGCCGCCTCGCGCGCCCCTGCTTCACCCTGCCGCATTGCTGCCTCGCCCTGCCGCGCGCCTGCCTCCATGTATACACGGCGAGCCAGGGCTGTCATCTCCCGGGGGATGGGCGCTACTGAGCCGCATGCAGGGCGCGGCCAAGGCGCCTGGGCCGCCCCTGCGCGCGCGCCGCCATGCTGCCATGCTCTGCACCCCGCGTGCAAGTCTGGTGCACGCCGCCAGGGCGCCACGCTGTCATGCTGTCAAGAGCGACCCGAGCTGACGCGGCGCGCGGCGCCTCGGCCGCATGGCGCCGCGCTGTCATGCTGAAGAGGACCCGGAGCTGACGCGGCGGCGGCGCCGCGCGCGCAGGAGTTGCTGGAGCACGCGCTGCTGCGGCCGGTGGCCGCGCCGGCGGCAGGCGACCCGGACGCCGCGCTGGTCGGGCTGTCGCGCGCGCAGCTGCGCCGCCTGCTGGTCCAGGCGCGCTCGCAAGGCTCCCGTCAGGGAGGATGGGCAGGTGCCTGGCGGGGAAGGCTTCTGTAAATCCGGTGCCCAAAGCCGGGGCGAGTGGGCAGCGTTCCAGGCGCGCCTGCAGCATGGGGTCATGGGGGTTGCGTGGCATGGAATCGTCACATACATATTTCATGGGAAGCGCCTTCCAGGCCAGGCAGGGGAGAGTGGCCAGCCAAGGTGGTGCCTGTTCCATGGGCAACCCATGAGGCAACCGGTGCGGCGACCTGTTCCACGCTGTGCCGATGCATGGAGCCAGCCCGGCGCAGAGGACACGCCCACCGGTTTGCTGGCGCCCCCCCTTCCGCGCGGGGGCGGCGGCACGCAGCGAGGCCGCGCCAGACGCTTGCTGACGCAGCGCATGGCAACAGCGCACACAGCAGGGACTCGGCACACGCGTTCACACGCAGGCGATGGGCCTGGCAGCCGGCCGAGCGCGGCGCCAATACCCTCACCCTACATCCGGCCGCGCGCAGGTCAAGGCGGCGAGCGCGGCGGGCGCGGGCGCGGACCTGGACGCGGTCACCGAGGAGCTGTTCCGGCAGCTGCGCGCCGGGCAGGCGGTCGACCTCGGCCGCCTGCTGCCCTCGCCGCGGCCGCCGCCCGGCGCCGGTCCGCCCGCAGCCGCCCTGCCTGGATCCCTGACATTGGCTCGGGTTTCTTGTCCTGGGATAGGGCATGGCGCTCCATAGCGCGGCGAATAGCATGCACTCCCTGCCACACCATGCCTTAAAGTTGTGCGGTGGCTGCTCAGATCAATTAGGGCCTGCCGCTCACGGAGCCTGCTGGGGCCGCGCCAGGCAATCCAGGTGGCGCTGCCGCCCCGCCCAAGGCGGCGCCAGCGCCGCCGCGCCCGCACGCCGTCGCCGCGCACGCGCTGGCGCTGCCCGTGCCTGACGCGCCTCCTGGCGTGCCTGCTGCCCCGGCCGCGCCGCACCAGCGCCCGGCGGCGGCGGGGCCGCCGCAGGCGCGGCGCCCCGTCGGGCAGACAGGTGAGACACGGGGCGAAGCGTGGCCGGCGGCGGAGCGGCCGAGCCGCCGCTCACCAGCAGGGGAGGAGGCCGGCCACCAAAGTATGCCTGGTGCCGCGGCGGCGGCGGCGGCGGCGGCGATGGCGGCGGCGACGGCGGCGGCGGCGACGGCGGCGGCCGAGAGAGCGCCGCAGCGGGCAGCTGGACCGCAGGCGGCCGGCCGCCATGATGTGCGCAGTGAGGCACGGGTTGGGCCGGCGGCTGCGACACCGAAGCAGCGGCCGGCTGAGGGGATGGCGGCCGGCGGGCGGGAGGTGCAGGCGCGGCCGCCAGCGCGCGCGCCGCTCGCGCCGCTGGGCGTCAGCATGCAGGTAGGCGCGCTCTCGTAGACCCGCTCGCGCTGCTTGCGTATGCAGGCCCGCCGGACCCCTGCACCATCTCTGAACCGCAGACCCCTGCCTGAGTGCTGCCTGGGTGGCCTGGCTGGCTCCCAGGCTGAGCTGCAAGAGCTGGCCAAGAAAGGGCCGCCGTGACAAACAGCACAGGCGGGGCTCAGCACGCTGACGCGCGCGCGGCGCGCGCGGCAGGACATCCAGGCGGGCCGCGCGGCGCTGAAGCGCGTGGCGGCTGCGCCGCCGCCGCCGCAGCCCGGCGCGCCGCGCGGCGCGGCGGACAACTCGCTGGAGGCGCGCCTGCGCGAGGGCCTCGCGCGCTTCTGCTTCGACGACACCGCCGGCACGGCGGCGGGCGACGACACGGCCGCCTTCTCACCCTAGGGCGGCTCTGACCCAAGGACCGTAGGACCCTAGAACGGCACTCGCCCGAGGACGACACCGCCCCAGTCTGACCCTAGGGCGGCTCCGGGAGCAGTGGGAGCTCTGCTGTGCGCGTGAACGCGTGTGCGCGTCGCGCTCTGTGACAACATTGTTTTTTTACGACGCCGTTGAGCGTCTGGGGGTTGGCTCCACTCATGACCACATCAGTCTCAGCGTGGTGGAGTGGGCGCCGCCTCGCTCGCCAAGCAGGGGCGTGCGGGGATGTGGGCAAAGGTGTCCGGAGATGATGAGTTTGGCAGGTTTGTTGAGTTGAGCAGGCAGTCCTGGAAGAAAGTGCATGCACTTGGGCTTTGGAGCATGAGAAATCTAGCTCGTGTAGGCAGACACGCGCGTGGGCATGGGCGGTAGTGCCTGGGCGGTAGTGCCTGGGCGGTATCTGCAGCGGTGCTCTTGCTGAGAATGCAGGCCGTGTAAAGCAAGCAAGCGCGCTTGTAATCTGCATGTCAGGTTGCTTGGGTTGCAGGCTCACGGCCGGCAGGTAGCAGGAGGAGCATGTTGAGTAGGACACGGTCACTGCAAGCGCCGGCGGCTCCTCATTTACGCACCCACGCGAGCAGGCCGGGCCTGCTACTGCGCCCCCGCAGCGACGAAGACATGCTCCAACTCGTCTGCAAATTAGAGACCTCCACATTAGTCTTACCCTAGCTATACCCCACCCTATGCCTGCTACTGAGTCCCCGCAGCGAGCGCGACGAACACATGCTCCAGGCTCGTCTGCGAGATGGAGTACTCCGCAATGCCCAGCTCGCCGCGCGCGCGCTCCGTGGCCTCAAACAGCTCCGCCAGGTCCAGCGCCTGCCGGCAGGGTTGCGGCGAACCCTGAGCACCGCGCCGCCTGCCTCGTGGCGCGCGCAGGACAGCACACGAGTGGTGGCTTTTGCACTCAGCATGTGCCAGCACGGGATGTTCACAGGTGCGTCCCTAGCGCCTGGCGAACTGCAGCACGCCCGTCCGCCCCACTTTTTGAGCCGCATACCCATCCATACACATGACATGGAGGAGCTACAACATATGAACCTTGGGGTCAAACCAAATGCGCTGTTGGTGGGCATGCTGCATGCCCCAGGGCGGGAGCGCACCGCCTGCGGCACCGCAAAGCTGAGCCGGCCCGGCTCCCGCAGCTGCAGGCGCGCGTCCGCGCACTGGCCATGCAGCCAGGCCGCCGCTGCATCCGCATCCGCCCCCGGCGACAATCGGAGGTCCACCACATACCTGCGGCAGGTCGGCAGTAAGCGCAACGGAATGAGGCAGTGTGCGCTCTCAGCCACCATCCCCCGACACAAACAAGTGGAGCTTGCGCCGGTGGACTGGATCGGACTCACAGCCATGAACAGTGTCGAGTATCGCTCTGTCCCTGCCCCTGGATAGAGAGCAGCATTCCTGGGCCAAGGGGGCATGGCCGGCTGCTCGAGCAGGCCCGGCGCCGCACCCGGCGCCAAAGCGGTTCTTCAGGTGCTGCACGGAGCCCAGGCAGCGCAGGCGGCCCGCGGCGAGGATGCCGATGCGCGTGCACAGCGCCTCGCACTCCTCCATGCTGTGCGAGGTCATGACCACGGTGTGGCCTGCCGCGCGCGCGCGCGCGCTCAGCCAATGGCCGCTCCGCGAGCCTCGCGCGCGCGTGGCACGGACGGGGCGCGCTGTGAAGCAAGCGGTTCATGCGAGGGTCCAGACCCGGACGGAATTGCGTCCGGCGAGTTTTGTTCGGCTGCGCGGCAAGTTTTGTTCGGCTGACCCGGGTGCTGGGTGGTGCGCTGGCGACCCCGAAGTGCCTTGAGCCGCATTGTCAGCGCAGCACCCTGGCGCCAGATCGGCGGCGCACCGCGGTCGATGACCTCGCGCTGGATGATGCGCCAGAGCGCGTGCCGCGCGCCGGGGTCCATGCCGGTGGACGGCTCGTCCAGCAGCACGACCGCCGGCGCGCCCACCAGCGCGACCGCGACCGCCAGCTTGCGCTTGTTGCCGCCGCTGTACGACTCGCACACCCTGCGCGCCCGGCAGCCGCCGAACGGAAACCCTTCAGGGGTTCCCACGACGAAGCGGGCGCGCCCGTCACGGCAGCTTGCCCTGGGACGTCCGTACATGACAATGTCTTGCAGACTGGCGCAGGTGCTTTGCCAACGAAAGAGTAGTGTGCGGGACACTTGTTGCCAGGCGAGGGTGTCATGACGTTGTGCGCGCCTGCAGACAGCCTCTTGCAGCGGCCATGACCCAAGGAATCAGAGCGTGATGCACAGGAGGTTGCGCTGCAAGCGCGCTGCCGTCCGGGACACCAAGCACGGGAGGCCGAATGGCCGCCAAAACAGGCGCATGGATGTGTGCCACGAAGGTGCCGAGAGGCGTGACGTGCCTGTCTGCATACTCCACCAGGTCCAGCCGCTGCAGCAGGCCCTCCACCGCGGCCGCGATGCGCGCGGGCGGGACGCCGCGCAGGCGCGCGTAGAGCCAGAGCACCTCCCGCGCAGTCAGCGCGCCCGGCAGCGCGTTGAACTGCGCGCGGGCGCGGCGCGCCGGACTCAGCGGCGCCCTTGGGGCGCTGTGCGACGATGCGCATGCGCTGTTCGCATGTCAGGAGGGGCGCGGGGCGGCCGGGCGCTCGCCGCGCAACGCATGCTCGCGGGCGCACCTGCGGGCAATAGCCGAGCTGCTGCCGCGCCGCGGCCAGCTGGCGCACGACGGAGAAGCCGGCCACGCGCGCGTCGCCGCTGCTGGGCGCCAGCTCGCCTGGCACGCGCACACGCTGCATCAGGCGCCGGCGGCATGCCCACGAAAGCCTCAGCCTTGGCTCCTCCGTCTGTCTACCGAGCGCTCTACTGCAGCACATCGGGCGCGGCGAAAGGCCGACACCGAGCGGCCCTTCACGGCCTGCACAGCCACGCGTCCCGCACGCAGCCTGGGCCGGCGCAGGCGCGCTCAGCGCCAGCGGCGCTCGGCGCGCGCCGCGCGCGCGCGCCCAGCTATGGTTAACAGGTATGGGGTAGGGCCGGGCCGCACCGGTGAGCATGCGGAAGGTGGACGTCTTGCCGGCGCCGTTCACGCCCAGCAGCCCGAAGCACTCGCCCGGGCGCACGCCCAGCCACAGGTCCGCGACCGCGCGCAGCGGCCGCCGCAGCGCGCCCTGGTCGTAGCGCCGCTCCAGGCCCTCCGCCAGCACCTGGCAGCCGCCGCGCTCGCCGCCTGCGCGCGCGCGCCGCGCGCGCAGCCGTCACCGGCATGTTCGCCAACCTGCAAAGTCACATGTCAGGGCGCCTCGGCAGCGCCATATTTGCCAGGTGCCGCATCGCTGACCGCGCCCTTCATGGGAGCCGCGCCCGACAAATCGCCTTTGTGACAGCTGACGCGCCCGCGGTGCGCCCGAGTTGCTGCATAGCTCCGGGCGATGCGCGAGCGCCGGCGGCCACCCGGCAGCTTGCAGGGCATGCGCGCGCCGGAGCCGCTGGGCGCCAGCCCTACCGAACGTGCCTCAAAAATTGCTGAGTCATCGATCATCACCATCCAGCAAGCATGAATCAAATCAGCGTCCGACAAAACCAGTGCGCCCTATTAGAGCACCGGCTCTATCGCGTCCGATGCTCTACTAGGGCGCACCGGCTCTATCGGAAGCTGATTTGATCGATGCTGATCGATGGTGATGATCGATGACTCAGGCCTTTTTGAGGCGCGTCTGGTAGGGCTGGCGCCCAACCCTACGCCACCAGACCTGGGACGCCGGTGCGCAGCGCTTGCCGCCCGGGTGGCATGCATGGGGCGCGCCCGCAGGAAGAGGCGCCGTCCTTGTCAGCCCCTCCGGCCAGCTCAGTTCAACAGGGCAAGCTTGCGCCGGCGGCGGCGGCGCACCCATGAGCGCCGCCCTCTCCGCGGCGACGTCCACGTCCATGGTCCCCGCCTCGCCGGCCTCTGCGTCCCCGCCGTTGGCGCCCCGCCCGCCGCGCGCGCCCGTGCAGGCCGCGGCCGCGCGCATCGCGCCCGCCCGCAGCGCGCGCGCGCCGCGCCCCAGCAGGCCGGACTCCACCAGCACCGTCAGCGCCAGGTAGCCTGCGGCGACCATACATAGGATTAGGGTTATACTAGGCAGGCGCCTCGGCGCGCGGCGGGAACGGCGCGGGGCTGCGCAGGCCGGGCGTCCAGGCAGCGTGCATGCGCAGCAGGCGGCACAGAAATCATGCTCTGCGCGAGCACTGGCGCATCACTATGATGCGTGTCACTCAAAGCAGCGTGAAACTGACTCGCGTGGCGCAGCGGCCAGCGCGGAGCAGGGATGCCGCGGCGCACCTGCCGCTTGCACAGCCAGCCAGGCCATGTACTGGCCGCCAGCGGCCCAGGCGAACGGCGGCCGGCGCGCCGAGCCCTGCTCGTACGTCTGCACCACCTCGTACGTGCCCCTGCCGGACGCGCCCGCCCACGCTGAAACGTTGGAGCGGCTCACGACAGTGTCTACCGCAGTGCCCGTGGAGACACCAACATAATAGTAAGCATCCGCCCGACGCCGAGCGTGCCAAGAGGCAAGGCAGCGATCGCCACCTCTGAAACTTCTACAGCCCTTCTGGGCAAGCCTGTGAGAACACCCCGCGGAGGCCGAGCGCGCGCCTGGCCAGCGCGAAGTGGGGCGAGACCGCGCGCAGCACGAGCCGCGTGACGCGGCTGGCCTGCTTTGCGCCGGGCTTGAAGGCGGCCACCAGGTCCAGGATGTACGACGACAGGAAGCCCAGGAAGCCGACCAGGAAGGTGCCGGTGTTGATGCGCTGCAGCGCCTTCATCTCGTCCTGGCGCCCCCCGATACGCAGCGGATCAGCATGCCGTGCTGTGCTGCTCACTCGTACACGCTCACTCACACGTGACTTCTCTCTGCGTGCTCAGCCGGAGCGTTGCACAGTGCAATGGCAGGCAGCTGACGGAGCAGGCGAGCAGCCAGGCTCAGGCCTTGAGCGCCCGTCTGAATCAGTCACGTGCCGAGACGGCTGTCCTAGGCGCATGTCTTCTTGACCTTGCCTGCGATTTAATTTGCCGCCACACTGACAGCCTAGTAGTACATGCCCACATAGTGCACCTGCTGCAGGGGCCTGGGCGCGCACCTCAAAAGCGAAGCTGAAAAAGTATGTCTGCGGCAGCGCGGCCAGGCCGAACAGCCAGAGCAGCGCGGCGGTGGCGGCGAGGCGCACGCCGCGGAACTGCGGCAGGTCGAAGCAGCAGAAGCAGAAGATGATGCCTGCGTGGCGACCACTGCTTTATTTGCATGACAGGGAGGCTGCACGCGCAGGGGTGATCTTTCTGGGACATACGCAAAAAAACCAACGCGGTGTAAGAGCAAACTATATGGAGGTGTGGGGGGTCCGGGCGTGTTGATGCCTATTCAAAGAGCGCAGTGGTCACAGCGCAGAAACGGCACAGGCGCCTCGGCCGTGGCAACACGACGTGGACCAGGTCCCAGCCAAGCGCAGTGCCCCAGCACATAGAAAACACCGCGCGAGCAGACCTGCGGGCAAGTCAACGGAGGCGAGACGCGGATAGGGGCTAGGGTTAGGCACCGGCGGCGGGCACGCAGAAGGCGGCCAGGTCCCAGGCGAGCGCAGCGCCCCAGAAGGCGGTCGGCGGCGCGCCCGCGACCAGCTGCACCGCCTTGCTGGCGCTCTCGCGCTCGCGCACCAGGAACACCGCGTACGACGCGCCCAGCACCGCGCCCGCCATCGTCAGGCACAGCACCAGCAGCAAGTCGCCTGCGCGCTGCTGGACCTAAGCAAGACGATGTGGCCCCTCACATGCGTCGACACCGTGGCACCTGTGTTACGCAGGCGTGGCGCTGCCGCAGCGCAGAGCGCCCAGACGCCTGCTTGATGCGCGGGCAGCACAGGACGGGCACGGAGCGGAGGGCGCAAACTCCGCAACTCGCGTTCGGCCCGTGCAGCGCAAGGCCAAGGACGCTGGTGATGCCGGTGCACTTGTGTCCCTCAGCATGCGCATGCAAACCCGATCATCCACGCAGCCCCCCGCCGAGCTGTTACATGTTTATACCCTATCACTTATACCCTACCCTACTAGTCCCGCAGGCGAGGCGGGCGCGCACTGAACTCCTTCTCGATGACCACGGCGGGCTCGGTCGGCAGCGTGGGCATCGGGTGGTTGGCGGCGGCGATGTGCGCGCCCGCGTCGCCCGTGGCCGCGCGCAGCAGCGCGCTCGTCGCGCCAGACAGCGCCGCGGGCAGCGCATGGATGGCCGACGTGTTGAACATCAACGTCAGCGCCACGCGCGCGCCGGGCTCCAGCACCTGCCGGAAGGGGGGGGGGGGTTTAGTCCCTGTACAATAGGGATAGGGTAGGTAGCAGGCAAACAAACAAGCTGTCACCGACAACGTGACAGCTCAAGTGTAACAACACCACTTGCTTTCTTTTGGGTCATATGAAGGCCACCAGGCTGCAAGGGCCTGACATCAGGCAGCGCTTCACAGCAAAAGGAGAGTTTGTTATTACACAGAAGAACGCGCTGTGCTTGCAGTCTGTGCGCTACAGCTGAGTCATGCGCTGTGAAGTGGGTTTTTGGTACCATTGTGAAAGTTGCCGGAACATCGCCCGACCAAAGCCAACAGTGTCCGCACCCGCGCCGTGTCGGGCAGGCCGCGCACGAACAGCGCGTCGTCGCGCCCGGGGCCCGCAAACCAGCGGTCGAGCAGCCAGCCGTCGAGCGTGCCGTTCAGCGGCGCGCCGAACTCCCACAGCCGCGCCGCGCCCGTGTCCGCCAGGCCACCGCCGGGCGCGTACGCACCGCGCAGCGCATCCAGGCCGGTCGCGTTGCCGCGCGCGGCCGCAGCCGCGCCCAGCGCCGCGGGCCGGCCCTGCAGGCACGCCTCCCTGCCGCATGGTGCGGAGCGTTCAGAGGAGGACACGCTCCGCGGCGTGAGCTCGCCCAGGGCTGCACGTCTGCATCACAGCCGCCCAGGGCGGGAAGAGGGCACTGGAGCTATGCCTTCCTGGCCCCAATGGCTCTTCTTGAGCGTGTGCACACGCTCGCATGTCTGCAGCCACGCCGCCAGTTGGCTGCATGACACACATCAACGCCAATGGCACTGCGCCGTGCAGCCAGTGGCGCAAGTCAGGAGCGGGCAAAGCGGCCCAGCAGGCACGCCTGCATGCTGCTGAGGGTCCCGCCCAAGCTCAATCCATGCACCACAGGCGAGCAGGCCAAAGCGCGCACACGCTGGCGCTGCAGGCCCGCGCACGATGCGCCCCAGGGCGCGTGGGCCAGGCCAAAATCTAGTACCGCACCGCGACAGCGCCAGCGCGGGCTCCTGCGGGAACGCGGAGGACGCCTTGCGCGTCCACAGCGCCAGCAGCACCAGCGCGACCGGCACCGCCAGCTGCGTGACCACCGCCAGCCGGTCGCGCCGCGCGCTCAGCGCGCGCTTCGCCCACAGCCCGCGCCACTGCTGCGCGTACAGCGCGGCGCCCTGCGCGCCGCGCGGGCGGGACCCATGCTGGGCCCCGGTGTGCGTCGCTGCTGGCTGAGTCAGAAACCCGTGCCGAAGACAGGCGCTCCTGATATGCACGCCAGCGCACACATGCCGCCTATGAAACCACAGCGCTCCCGGAAGATGTCAAGTCTGTGCAGCACATTCCCGCACCACCACGTCGCTTGCTTGTGCATCCATCACACACTACGGGCCGCAGCGATAGCTCGCCGCCCCTCGTGCTGCTTGCAAAACCCACGCAGACAAGGTGATAGCACGGCATTCCTGCATCAGCCCCTGCTGGCGGCTGGAGCGAGGTCAGGGACATGAGTCCCGCGCACCTTCAGCGGCTCGACACCGCCGCCCTCCATGCCGTCCCCTCGCTCTTCTGGGTCAGCCTTAAGGTCGGCGTTAGCGTCCGGCCCGCTGCCTTCTGCGCCCAGGCTGCTCACATCCGCGGCTGTGCCCCTGTCCTCTGCCTTCAGATCTGCACACAGAAGGCACGCTCAGCATAATGGTTTTTTGATCATACGCACGTGATGAGCCAGCATGTGCCACACATCTTTTGACCCCCGCGATCGACAACTATGTTGAGCTCAGTGGTCACAAGACACATCTGGCCCCATAACGACATGTCTGCGCCCGACCGTACGCATATTTGCTCACCATATAACACAACTGCTCGGTTTACCTGGGTCCCACCCCAGACCAGCCAACGGGCACGGCGCCGATTGGTGCAGCCGGGAGGGCCTCGCCATAGTCACCGCGGACAGGCAGAAGCACCAGGCCGCCGGGCTCGTCGCGGCGGGCCGCGCACCCGCGTCGTGCGCCGCGCCGCCCGCGGCCGCCGCGCCGGCCGACACCGCTAGGAACACCTCCTCCAGCGTGGTCACCGACAGGCCGAAGCCGCTGAGGCCAAGGCCGGCCTTGCGCGCCTCCAGCTCCTGCAGCAGCGCCGGGAACCTGCGGGGGAGCCGCCGCGGTCATGCGCGCATCCGTGCCTGACGGCCTCTGTGGTCAGGCGTCGGCGAGCTGCGTACAGCGAGCTCGCTGACGCATGTGCACAGCTTCTGCATGCGCACAACCCATGCATGCGCCGCGCACTCCAATGCATACATGGAGCATGTCTCAAGAGCACGCAGCCCAGTGGACTTGCTCCAGCCTGGACATAACCATCCTGATGTTTGAGCGCAACCTTTACGCGCCTACGCATCAACGTGCGCTAGCCTTGTGCAGGTGCAGCGCTGCGATAACAGCATCATGTCAATGCAAAGCGGAGGGGTCTGGCAGCGGAGCTTCATGCCGCCAGCAGTCCTGGTAGTCCTGGAACACAGGTCATTGTCTCGACTGACAGTAGGGTTCAGCAAGAGGAGGGCGCGCAAGGTTGGGAGCGCACGCAGCGGCGCGCTCGCGCGGCAGCCGGAACGAGAGCTCAGCCGCGCTGCGCACTGCCAGCTGCGCGCCGGGCACGTGGCGCGCCACCAGCCCGCACGCCTCGCCCTCCGCGCCGGGCGCCTCGGCGAGCGCGCGCAGCGAGGGCGTGCGCGACGGCGCGCCGCTGCCCGCTGCGCTGCTCTGCCTGCGCATCATGCGCCGCGGCGGCGGCTCTAATGTTGCAGTGTGGCGCGCTTGCTTGCAGACCCAGCTCGGATCATACTGGATTTCTAATATACCTCACAAAAGCCCGGCAAGCGGGGCCGCATAAAGCGCTCACTTGACGCGAGCGCACTGCGATCGCTGCCATGCAGAGCACTGGTCATGTGTGCAATTGAATGCGTGCGCCCAGGTACAGGCATAGTTCTGGGGCATCACAAAGGTGCCGGCTGCACTACGTTTGAACGCCCAGGAGGTGGCACCATCCGCACACAGCGCCTCGGGCGGGGGCCGCACGCGCTGGACGGCGCGGACGGCCGCGCGCGCGCAAGCGTCAGCGTGTACCCCACGCCGAAGCGCGCCTTGAGGTCCATGGCGCTGCCCAGCGCCGCCAGGCGCCCAGCCGCCAGGATCGCGATCCGGTCCGCCAGCACGTCCGCCTCCTCCATGCTGCGCGCGCGGCCGCCCGGTCGGCGACCGTTCTGCCCTACCCTAAACCTAACCCCACCCAGGTCGGCAGCAGCTTTGGCCAAAATTAAAGAACTTACAAATGTAGGGCTTGTCGCATGTGTAACCCAGGCCCGCTCGCACACCTCACCACATGACGGCTGCCGTGCGTGCAGAGCGGGTGGCTCAGGTGGCTGAGGTGTTGGCTCAGACGTCATGACGCCTGGGTCTGCTGCGCTTGACGTCGCCATAAGATGTGCCGGCAGGCGCGCGCTGCTTGGGCGCAGCAGCGCGCAGGGCCATTCGCTGCAAGCAAGCCTAGCCAGGGCAGGGCCTGGGGGCCGCGCAGCCCCTGGCGCGCAGGGCGCGCCGCGCCTGTGGGTGGTGAGCACGACCACGCGCCCAGCCCGGTGGCGCCGGATGATCTCCCAGGTGAATCTGCCGGGCGCGCACCACCCGGTCACGGGAGCCGCCACAGGGAGCCGCCAGAGGGGCACGCCCCGCACGCACGCAGGCGGCACCAGAGCCGCGTCACGCGCAGCGCGCCTGCAGACGTGCAATCTCAGCGCACGCGGCGCACGCTTTGGTATTCGTCCCGCGACGCGGGGGGTCCCGCACCGCCGCGAGTGGGGGTCTGCGCCGGAGGTGGCTTAGGTAACAGGGTTAAGGCAGGGGGCCGCACCGCCGCGAGTAGGGGTCCATGCCAGAGGTGGGCTCGTCCAGGAACACGACGCTCGGCTCGCCCAGGAACGCGAGCGCCACGCTCAGCTTGCGCCGCTGCCCGCCCGACAGCTCGCCCGCGCGCGCGCCCTGCTTCTCGCCCAGGCCTGCCGCGCGCGGGGCGGGCGCGGCTCGGCCGCACCCCCGCCTCGCAGCGCTGCACCCCTCGCAGCGATGCTTCCAGGTTGCAGGTGTCTAGACCGCAGGCGCCCCGCCCCCAGGCCGGGGAAGCGGCCGCGGCGGCGCGGCAGCAGGTAGCGAACAAGTAGGCCGCGCAGGCCGAGAAAGCTGGCGCGGCGGCGCGGCAGCAGGCTGACGATGAGTAGGCGTGCGGCGGGAAGGCAAGGCAGACGCGCGGGCAGCGCGAGACGACGCCGCGGCGGCCGAGAAGCCGCGGCGGCGGCGCGGCAGCAGCTGACCAGCGAGCAGAACGCGCGGCAGGCTGCCGAGGAGAAAGCGCTGGCAGCGCGGGACGGCGCCGCGCAGGAGGGGTGAGACGCGGCGGCGGCGCAGCACCAGCCTCGCGGATGAGCAGGCCGCACGCGAGGCGGCCGAGGCGAACGCGTCCTCCTTGGCCGCCTCGCGCGCGGCCAGCTCGTCCGCAGCCTGCTGCCGCGCCGCCGTCGCGGCTTCCTCGACCTGCGCGGCGCCGTCCCGCACTACCCGCACTTTCTCCTCGGCCGCCCAGCGCGCGGTCTGCTCGTCCACGAGCCGCTGCCGCGCTGCCGCCGCAGCTTTCTCAGCCTGCGCAGCGGCATACCGCGCAGCCCGCGCGTCGGCCTCGCCCGCCCAGCGCGCGGCCTGCTCAACCGCGAGCCGCTGCCGCGCCGCCGCGGCGGCTTTCTCAGCCTGCGCGGCGCCGTCCCAAGCAGCCCGCGCGACAGGCTTTGCAGGCTGCGTGTGCGTCTTCTGGTGACTATTCTGGCACGCAAGCAGGGTGCGTGCGCATGCGCGCGGGCAGGACCCCGGCAGGGCTACAGCCGGCGGCGTCGCGCCGCACCCACGTCCCAGGCGGCCTCCGCGGCGACCGCGGCCGCGTCGCGCCCCGCGTAGCCCTTGATGGCTGCGTACAGCTGCAGGTGTTCCGCCACGGTGATGTCCGGCCACAGGATGTCAAACTGCGGGCACACGCCCAGGCTGCGCCGGATGGCCGGCAGCGCGTCCAGGATGGACGCGCCACGGACGCGCGCGTCGCCCGCGCTCGGCGGCAGCACGCCCGTCAGGATGGAGATCGCCGTCGTCTTGCCCGCGCCATTGTGCCCTGCGCGCCGCCGCGCTGGCGTCGACGCGCGGCGCGGCGCGGGGCAGGCCCGCGCCCAGAAGGGCGGAGGCAGCGGTGCTAGAAAACGAGCTGCCGCTGCAGGAGCTCCGCCCATGTCATGCATCGCTGCCATGTTGAAAGCAGGGCTATGTGTGGCCTTCAAGCGCACAAGGCCAGGGGCACTGCACATGACCTTGGCACGCATGCAAACATGCACCCTCTGACACAGCTCTGCGCAGACGGCCGCGCTGCGCCGCCGCACCCAGCAGCGCGGTGACCTGGCCGTCGTAGATGTCCAGCGACAGGCCGTCCAGCGCGCGCTTCACGCCGCCGTCGGTGGTCGCAAAGTCGCGCCGCAGGCCGCGGATCGCCACCGCGACCGCGGCGCCGCCGCCGCCGCCGCCGCTGTCAAACTCCACGCCATTTCCAGAGTAGCTTCCGGAGCCGGGCGCGTGCGCGCCGGGCAGCAGCGCCTCGGCCTCCGGGCCGGCGTCGGCCGCCTTGCCGGCGGCGCGCCCCGCGGCGTGCGGGCGCCAGTAGCTGGGCAGCAAGAAGAAGTGCGGCGGCAGGCGCCGGCCCACATCGCCCGGCAGCACCTGCCCACAGGCGCAGCCGCTTAGGGAAAACCATGGAGCCACGCTGGCGGCCGTACTGCAGCACAGGCTGCGTGAGCAGCGCCTGTGCCTCTTGGTATGTATGCATTAAGCCCGGCGCTTCGGAAGCATTGGGCAGAAATGGAAATATAGCGACAGCACCCAGCGCGGGGCGGCGGGGCTGGGGAGGCGCGCCTTGTCCAGGTACCAGGCGAGCGCGGCGTACAACAGCACGTCCAGCGCAAGCATGCGCAGCACCGTGGCCGCGCTGAACTCGTACTGCGGCGTGACAGCCACGCCCAGCGCAGCCCAGGTGACGCCGCGCTGCGCGCCCTCGAACTTGAGCAGCACCGTCGCAAACAGCGACAGCGCCGACGGCGGCGCCAGGCACGCCAGCACCCAGCCGCGTCCGCCGTACGGCTGCACGGTCGGCATCAGGTACCTGCCGGCGCGCGCCGCGCGCACGTCGCGGCCGGCGGCCCCGCGCGTCCGACCTCGCATGCACCCGGAACCACACGCACCTCATTATCCTTCTACCATTGACCATTCTCCGCATATCACACAGCGCATGACTGGCAGGACCCATGCTATCGTGACACTGAAGCAAGCAGCGGGCTCCTTAGCATTGGCCAGCCCAGCTACGCTGCTCTAAGAGGAGCGCGCGGACAGGAGGCGGGAGGGTGTCAGCATCGGCGTCGCCGCCAGCCATGGCTGCATCGCCACCACCAGGAACGGCGCAGTCGGGGAAGATGCCCACATGGTGCGGCCGGAGCCCAGAGCCGCGCACCCGGGGACCATGGCGAGCGCGTAGAGCAGCGCAGTCGCGAGCCCGGCCACGCGGCTCTTGGAGAATAGCGTGGAAAGGAAGTAGGCAAAGGCGAGCAGCGCGGCCGCCGCCAGCCACAGCAGCGTCGCCATCACCAGCGGCGGCGTGCGCGGGAAGGGGTAGGTGCCGACCGCGGCGCACAGCGCGCACGACAGGAACAGCGTGCCGTAGTGCGTCAGCGCCCACGACGCCCAGTACGCGCCGTCCTGCGCCGCGCGAGCGCCGCGTCGGCTGCGTGGGTTCCCCCCTGACATGCCAGCGGACACGCAGCACGCTGGGTGGGCACAAACTGCAGATAAACGCTGGCATTGCAAGATCCCTGCATCTAACACTTGTAGCATGCGTATGAGACATCGCTCGCGGACAAAGCGCGGCAGCAGATCGAGCGCCGACGCGAGTCGCGCGAGCCGCCACCCTCAGCGCTGACCGGCTCAAGTGCGCCACCCAGATGAAGCTCCAGAGGCTGGCGTGGCCTTTCGAGGCGCTGTGGCGCTGGTATCAACCGTGGCACCGCATGGTGCCGCCATGCTGGCTGCTGTGACGCCCTGCCTGCTGGTGCAAGCCGTGACGCGCGCGCAGCGCGGCGCCGCGCCTGCAGGCCGAAGATGCGCATGCCCTCGCGCAGGCGCAGCTCCTTCTCGCGCACTACTGCGGCGACCGCGGCGCGCGTCGGCGCCAGGAACGCGAAAACCAGCAGCAGGTTGAACGCGGCCGCCGCCAGCACCGCGCCCGCGTCGAAGCGCGTCTCGGGCCACGGGAAGGGCTTGACCTGCCGCGCCCCCCCCAGGCGGCCCATCAGTTGTGCCAGGTCCGCAAACGGCGGGGCCAGGCAACGCCCGGGCGTGGCACGCGCAGCGGTGCAGCTTGCTTGCTTGCTTTCAGTCTGAGCAGGTCACACAGCTGCTTGCAGGCGCCGTGACTTCCACGTAGGCTGAGGCCCATAAGCGTCACGAAGCCGTGTCAGCGACGCATGCAGGTGTCCTGCATGCATGTGTGCAAGCAGGACGCACTGTTATGCACCCAGGCAGGCCCAGGGGGCGCTCACGCTCTGCGCATCTGTGAGAACCGGCTGGGCTGCCGGTCGGGCCCCGCACCTGGACGTCCAGAAGTGCCGGGCGGCCATCGCTGCCCAGCGCACGCCCCAGGATGGCCCTGCACAGGATACACGTGTACGCTCACATGGGCCGCCGCAGAGAAAGCAGGGTGGCAGCCAGGCATGCACAATAGCATGACGGATTACGTCATGCAAGTTCCTGAGAACTCCCAAGTTGCTCTCTTTAATCGGCAGCGCGGCAGCAAAGCCTGACACTGCACAGCAGAGGCACATCTGTGACTGCAAATGCGCACTCCTGAGCTGGCAGCGGGGCATGCGAGAATGGCATAGCGGCTTATGTAATGCGGAACCACGAAGTAGATCCTATTAGCTGCTGGCTTGAGTCGGCAGAGCAGCAACAAGGAGGCCCGGCACTGTACAGTAGAGGCACGCGTAAAGGAAGGCTCTGAAAGCGCGAATGAAATTCTGCACATGCGGCTTCAATGCATTCTAATACTAACCCTAAATTGACAATCCACTATCAAATGCGCACCTGTCCAGCGCGAGCTGCAGGTTGGCGAAGAACCAGTAGTCGCGGTACTGCGAGTCGGGCAGGATGTCAAACGCGTTGTAGATTACGCGCGTCGATGGCAGCCCGGTGTGGTTGGCGCGTATGGTGTAGCGCGCGCCCGGCGCGGCGCCGTCAACGTCTTCGAATGCCACCACCGCGTCCACCGTGTTCGGCGCCGCAGCAGCCGCTGCCAGCGCATCCTCCTGCGCGAAAGCAGAGCAGCATCGCACTTGGGCATGATGTGCATAGGGTTTTGGGTAGGGCCAACATTGCCCTGAGCGTGCAGAGGGCAATGAGCATGATGAGCGGCGTACCGCCTGCTAGACAAACAACCGCGCGCGCGGATCCTCCCAGCGAGCGGGCGCAGCCAGGCGGCCCGCCGCCGGCACGCGCTTGGGCCAGGCCTATCCCAGGCGAGCATGCCCGCAGACCGTCCGCGCACACATCCAAGCAAGGGGCAGAAAGCTGTGCGGCCCGGGCGGGGCGCGCGCCTCGCTCGCGTGGCCGACGATCTGGCGCCCGAGCAGGCCCTCCCAGCACGCAGGCGCCGCCAGGCAGCTGGCTTCGTCCGCGCACCCCGGCTCGGCCCCGCCGCGGAACAGCGCGCGGAAGCTGCGCGCGCCGGCGGCGGCCGCCGGGCACGCCGCGGCGGCCGCCATGCCGCGCGCCAGCGCAGTCGCCGCGGCCGACGCGTTAGGCGCGAACAGCACGCGCGCCGCGCCTGTCGCGCTGGCCGGACCTGCGCGCCGGGCGTTGCATCGTCTCCGGGAGCTGCAGGGCGAGCTGCGGCGGGCGATCCGGTGCCCTGCCCCAGGTCGGCGCCCATGGGTAGCTCCCGCAGGCAGGCGCGCGGGCGAAACAACAGAAAGAGACTCTGGCAGGCACGCGCTGCTCTGCACCTGGACGCACACATGTCTGACCCCCTTGACGGGCATCTTTAAAAATTCTTTACCCCGCACTCCTCTCCCGCTCATCCTCCCCACAGCGGAATGCGCGCGCGCCCAGCTGCGCGAGCCAGGGCCGGTGGCCGGGCAGCGCCAGGCGCGCAGGCGGGCATGCAGGCGTGGCGGCCGCGTGAAACTGCTCACACCCGCCGGAGCGGGATGTGAGCAGGGTGTGCAGGTGCCGTGCCCCCTGTCTCTGGCTGCCAGCGCCGACGGACGACCAGTGACACAACGACGGGGGGGCGCGCGGGTGCGCGCCCGCGTACGCGCGCGCCCAGGCGGGCGAGTCGAGGGGGGCGGACGGGAAGAGCTGCGCAGGCAAGCGCGTGGGCGTGACGGGCAGGTAGGCCTTGGGCAGGCACATGACCAGGAAGAACAGCGCCGGCGTCAGCACCTCCAGCGCCAGCGCCGGGCCGCCGCCCAGGCCGCACAGCGCGCGCCCGCCGCGCGCCTGCAGCAGCAGGTTCTTGCGCAGCACCGCGCGGAACTGGCGGCCGGGCGTGGGCCTGCGCGCGCGCGCGGGCGCGGGGGCGGGGGTTAGGGCGGCGCGCGGGGGCGTGCCTGGCAAGGGTCTAGGGCAAGCAGAGGGTGCGCTCCAGCAGACATCCTGAAGCCCAGCTTGTGGTGCCTGTAACGAGTTTGCCGGGCGAAACAGCCAACGTTCTCCACACAACACAAGCACGCGCACAGCCTCTGCCAACAGCAGCACAGACGCCTGGAGCACATGTCTCAAGTTTAAGGGCAAGAACTTCTGCCTCGTGCTTGACAATGAGGCCAGAGTGCAGGTGGGCGAGAAGAGCAAGGAGGCAGACTCGGCAATTGCTGGACACAGCAATCAGACAGCATAACTAGATTCAGTGCTGAGTCTTCAGGCGTAAGGCGCAGTGAGCTCACTCGTGCAGCACAGCTCTACACAGAGACCATATTGTTTGTGATGCATCAAACACTCGGGCACTGGAAGTTTTCTCGACGCCTCCCAGCGCTTTGCATCACCTGCGCGGCCGCTCGCTGCTTGCCGCATGCGTCCCGTCGTGACGGACCGCGCTGCTCTCTGCAGCTTCCATAGTGTCCAGCAACCACCTGACTCACATCTCTGCGTGTGCAATGTGGAGCACACCTATAGCTGGAAGCCAGCACAAGCGTGTGCCTGAGTTTAAAGTCCTGTCCTTTTCCAGCTGGTGCAGCACCCACCTTGGCACTCCAGGCAAACCCTGGAAAGGTCAGCTGCTCAAAGTCTGTGTGCGCAAAACTTGTTTCACCGATATAGGTCGCAGCTTGCTATTTTGCTTTCTTGGAGTCACATTCAGTTGTCTGCGACCCGTGCATGTAGCCTGTTGAAACAGAGCATGACCATTGACCACCATGCCTGCAAACTTGCAGAGCCTGGTCACTGTAGTGAGCAATTGTTTGTCCCTCGGCCAATTTGAGCTGGCCGCGAGGTGCATCGGTCAGCTCTTTGCAGCTGACAATGGCTTTACAACTGCGGCACTGCGCACGCTTGTCCTGCATGGTGCGGGAACCTAGGATTGCCAGCGTTCTCTGCTGTTGCACGCGTTGTGCAGGCTGCTCCATAAGAGGCAAAGAGCATATGAGGGCTGCTCAAGCTGAAGCGATTGTGTTTGTGCCTTGTGAGTCAATTCCCGCCTCGTTTGCCTGCAGGACCGCCGCCGGGATGGCATACCTCGCACGCTGTGCCCTCGCCAGCACATCTGGCCTGGCTGGCGCTCGGCCTGCTGCGGGAGCTCAGCGCGGCGGGGTGCCCGGACCTGCACACCCGCGCGCTGGAGCTGGAGTGCCGCGTGATGGCGCATTGGATTGGCTGCCCCGCCGAAACAGAGCCTCTGAGAGGTCTCACACACCAGGAGACTCTGCTGGACACACCAGCGCGCAGGCAGCTTGCCGCACTGTTCCTGCACGGCGTTGCAAGGGCGCCGGCGCCCCCCGCCCAGGCAGCTGCTCCCGTTGCAGACGCCACGCCCCCAAGCAGCGCTGCTGCCGCCGAAGACATGGATGAGGCAACGCACGCTGAGGCCTGCGAGGAGCGCGCGTGCCTGGGTGGCGATTGGGGCCTCGTCGCCGCGTTTGTCGCCGCGCAGCCGGCCCTTACTGGTGCGGCCACTACGCCCACCTGCCGCAGGAGTGCAGGGGATATGTGACCGCGCCACAGCCAGAGTGACTTGAGTGCTGTGGAGCATCCTGGCTGTGGCAGATACGGGCAGGCACATGGCAGATGAAGCCCAGATTCGGGCGTGTTGCATGGCTCACCATGTTGCCAGAGTGCCATCACATGCAGTGCGTTGTGACGGATGACCCTTGGACTAGCTTGCAGGTCCTGCTGCCAGCAGGCAACCTGTACCACTACAGTCCGCTGGACTTCAGCCCCCATGATTGACCATGCACGCACACATGCGGCCTGCACGCCCCGCTGCAGAGGACCTGCAAGCTGATGCCTCGCGCCGCGGCCCGCAGCCGCCCTGGCGCGCAACGCGGCGGCGCGGCTGGCGGTGGCGGGCGCCGAGCCTGACAGGGCGCCCGACCAGGCTGCCACCCCAGCGCCTGACCTGGCTGCGAGCCTCGGGCGCCTGCTCGCCGCCCTGCCCTGGGCGACCCTGGCGGCGCTGCACAGCTGCGCCGACGCGCACGAGCTGCGCGCGGCCTGCTCTGGCGTGCGCTGGCTGCCCGGCGCGCCGGCCGACCCCGGGCTGCGACGCGCCTGCGAGCGCCTGTTCCGCCGCCTGCTGCTGCAGGCGCGCCGCGGCGGCGGCGGCCTTGTCTGCTGGCTCGTATTCGTGCTCGCTCTCCGGCATGCCAGAGCCTCCTGCTGTGATTGTTTGCATGCGAGCACCGCTGCTACTAAGCATCTGGCAAGTAAGTGACGATCGCACCTGAATGCTGGTGTATGAGTGAACATGCACGCCGGCGACTTGCAGTACCTGGTGGCCCGCCGCCCCGGCAGCTGGAGAGAGGTGGGGGATGCGCTTCGAGGCTGCATTGCCCTTGATGCCGCCTCATGTGGGCCTGCCGTGCCCAGACGCGCAATGGGGTGGCAGGCGGCGCCCGAGGACGCGCTGGCCCTGGGCGAGGCGGCGCTGGCGGCGGGGGGCGGCGGCGGCGCGCGCGGCCTGGCCAGGCTGCTGGAGGCCGCCCAGGACCGCCTGCTCCTGGCGCGCTACCCGGCTGGCCTGCGTGCGCGCCTCGCAGAGCCGCCGGGCGGCGGCGCCGCCGCGCCCGCCGCGGGCCCGCCGGCCGACGGCGCTCCCGCGGGCGCTTCGGGCCCCCTGGCCGGCGGCGACCCGGGCCCCCGCCCTGAAGCCGCGAGCCTGGAGCCCGGAGGATCGCACGCGGACGCGGGCGCGGCCGGGCCGGCCGGCCTCGGTGGGCTCGTGCAGCCTGCCGCCGCAGAGCGCAGCCCCTGCTGCGACGCCGCTGGCAGGGGCGCCGCTCTAAGGGGGGCTGCGCCGCTCCCGGGCCCTGCGGATGCTGGGGCCGAGCCCGGCACGCCTGGGGCCAGCCCTGGCGCGCCCCGCGCTTGCGAGGGCGCCGATGCGCCCTACGACCCGGCGCTGCTGCACCTGGCGCGCACGGCGGGCGGCGAGCTGCCGCATGCAGCGCTGCAGGCCGCGCGGCGCGCCGCCGCGGCGGCCAACTGGCGCGCCGCCGCGATCGTGCTGGGCCGCCTGCCCAGCCTGGCGTCACTGGTTGCCGCGCTCGCCTGGGACGACCTCGGCCGCCTGACAACAAGCGCGGCCCGGGGCAGCGGCGTGGCGGCCGCGGGCGATGGCGGCGGCATCGAGCGTGCAGACGGCAGCGGGCAGGCCGGCGGCCAGAGCGCGGCGCGGGCGGCCGGCGACATCGCGCCAGAGGAAGAAAATGGGGCTGCGGAGGCCGCAAAGGGAGGTCCTGGTGGCCCCGGCGGCCCTGGTGCGGACAGCGTCGCGACCTTCCGGCGCCGGCGCGCGCTGCTGGCGGCCCTGGACGGGCTGGGGTTCGGGGCCGGGGACGCCGCGGCCGCGCCCGCCGGCCCCGCCGCGGCAACGCTGCGGCGCCTCCGGGCGCAGCTGCGCTGGCGCGTGGATCTGGCGGAGCGCGTGTGCCTCAGCCCTAACCCTCCTCCGCAGCCGGGCGCTCTCGACGGCGGGGACGCCTCCCCGGGCGGCGTGCCGCCCACAGCGCCGCCCGGCGGCCACGCAGCGGGCCCGCACGCCGTCGCAGCCGCTGTGCACGCGCCTGACGGCGGCGACAGCGACGGCGGCCCCGGGTCGCTGCCGGGCGCCAGCCCCCGCGCGCACGCAGTCGCCAGCGCGGCGGCGGCGGCGGCGACCGCAACAGACAGCGCCAGCGCAGCCGCCGCCGGCGGCGCCGCGCGGGAGGAGGCGACCGCGGCGGAGGCGGTGCTGGAGGCGCTGGCGCAGGGGCGCTCGGCGCTGGGCGTGCTGCGGGGCGCCGCGCGGCGCCTGGACGGCCGGGGCGTCCTGGCCGCGCTGCACTGCCAGCCCGAGGCGGTGCGCACCAAGCGACCGCTTGCCCGCTCAGCAGAGGCGCGAGCAGAAGCTGGGCTACTACTTGCCAGGGGCGTCTCGGCCGCGCCCAGTACATGCAAGGGCTTTCACTGTATGTGCTCGGTGGACGAGCGGGGTGCGTGAGCTGTGGCCGGGAGATGCTGACTGGCCTTTGCGCAAAGCGGATTGTCATACTGCGTCCAGGCCCGCCTCACGCCTGAACCCGCCTGGTCACCCGCAGGTGTGCGGCGGCCGCGCCGCCCAAGAGCATGACCTGCAGCTGCTGCGCGCCGCGCTCGCAGCCGGCGCGGCGGCGCGCCTGTGCGCAGCCATGGCGCACCTGGACCGCGCGCCGGCGCGCCCGCAGGCGCACAGCGGTCCGCCGTCCACGGGCGGCGCGCCCAGCGCGCTGCCTGCGGACGCGCGCGCGGCCGCCGAGCACCTAAACGAGGCAAGAGCACGGCCGCCGCATGGCTGCCCCTGCCGCCGGCCCGCGCCGGTTGGCTGCATTTGCATGTGCCGGGCTCTGCAGACCCCATATCACAGACTGTGCCAGTGCTGCCGGCTGCCCGCAATGTAGGCGCTGCGGCGCCACATTCGGGATGCATGCTGGCAGAGAGAGCCCCGCGACGCAAGCCGCTGCGGCCACCAGCGCTCGCCCAGCCCTTGCCCACCTGCGACACCCAACCAGGTGCTCTGCTGCATAACGGCGGTGCGTACCTTGCGGCAACAAGAGGCGCACCCGCCGTCACGCGAGTTTCGGCGGATGGTGTCAAAGACCGTGCATGTTGCGGCAGGTGCTGGCGTACCTGGCGGACATCCCCAGCGGCTACCTGCGCCTCTGGGTGCTCAACCTGTGCGCCGCGCTGCTGCAGCTGGATGTCGTGGCGTTCGCCAACATGGCGCCCGCCGACGCGGGCAGGCCAAGCCACCACCCCGGCCCTGAGCACGGCCGGCAAGCAGCGGGCGCGGGCAGCGGGTCCGGCGCGGGCGCCGATGGGGAGGGCGGCCGGCGGGGCGAGCCCGACGGGGATGGGGGCCTGGACGAGCAGCTGATGCGCAGCCAGGGTCTGGCGGTGGCGGTGCTGGACCGGCTGGTGGGCGCCATGCAGCGCGAGGCGCGCGCCGCGCGTGGCGGGGCAGACAGCCCGGAGGGGCGCTCGCTGGCGCGGGAGCTCGGCGGCGGCGCCATCAGCGCCGCGCGCGGGCTCTGGGGCGCGCTGCTGCGCGGGCGCGGCGCGCGCGCGGCGCCCGCGGCGGCAGGTGACTGCGCCGCTTGTTGCGTCGGGCGCCAGCGGCGGGGCTCCCTGGTGCTGACCGTGTTTACGGTTGTTCGCTTGGAGGGCGGTTTGGGTGGAGCAGCACCAGCACCAAACTGTAGTGCAGTATTGCCAGGAGTCTTTGAAGGTTTTTCCTTTTATTTGGGGTGGGCAAATCGGGAGTGAGCTTGTTGGTGAAGCGCCGCAGTGTCACCAAAGCGTAACAAAAGCAATGTCCCAGTGAGACACTTGCGCGGCGCAGGCGAGGGTGAGGAAGCGGATCGGCCGACGGATGCGGGCGGGGCCGAGGCGCCGGCCGGCGTGGGCGGCTGGGAGGCGGCCGCCGTGGCAGTGCAGGCCGCGGCGCTGGACGGGTATGCGGACGACGCGCGCTGGCGCCTGCAGCTGCTGGCCAAGATGGCGCCCAGCGTGCAGCAGCGCCGGCCAGGGCGCGCGGGCGCCTGGGGGTGCGCGCCTTGCCTTGAACTCGCAGCTTGCACCCCCTTGGACTCCAGACCCCTGCTCTCATTGTCGTGCGATAGGAGGCAGTAAGGTGCAGGTCAGGGTCTGGTGCAGGGGACTTGCCAAAGGTGGGCCCCCGCCGCGAGCGGCGGACACCGGCGCGCGCGTGTCGGCCGCAGTGCTTCCCGTGATGCGCTCACCCTGCTCAGACATGCTGCTCAGACATGCTGCGAGCGCTGACCATGACCCGGCCCTAGGGCACAGAACCTAACAAACCCTGACAAACCGTACCACGCAACCTGCCGCGCGCAGGTGGGGCGAGGCGCTGGCGGTGCTGCAGGCGGAGCCGGCCGCGCTGCTGCGCATGTGCCAGCTGCAGCGCGAGTTTGCGCTGGGCGGTCTGGCCGCCGCGCGCTTCGCGCTGCCCGAGGCCGACGTCGCCGCGCTGCGCCTGTCCGAGTGGCTCGACGCGCGCGTGGCCGGCGCCAGCGTCGACTCCGCCGTCTCGCAGCTCGCCGCGCACCGGCCAGACGGCGAGGACGAGGACGACGAGGCCGGCGCCGGCGACGGCGATGGCCGGCCGGCGCTGGACTTTGACACGCTGCGCGCGCCGCTGTCGCCGCCGCAGCGCCTGATGCTGTGCCTGGACGTGGCGGCGGCGGCCGCCGCGGCGCCGCGCATGTGCCGCCGGCTGCTCGGCCAGGCCGGCGCGCTGCTGCCGGAGGCGCAGCAGGCCGCGCAGGCGCGGGCGCCCGCGCTGATGCGGCCCTGGCTGGTCCGCCATGCGCGCAGGCTGTGCGTGGGGACTTTGCCCAGTGAATCAGAGACGCGCTAGGCTGGCGTCGCGGCAGCTTCATGTCTTGAATCGGACGGGGGGAGCGTGGCAGCGCTCGGGGAGGCGCATGCAGCGCATGCGCTGCAGCACCCCAGCTCCTGAGTGCTCGCTCCACCGCTTAGTGCTTCAGCAGGGGCGTGCAGTGCGTCTGGCGCCACGCGAGTGCATGGCAGCGCTGTTGGCTCTTGCTCAAGCGCATGCAAGCACTCCACCCATACCCTAGCACTGATTCATATCTGGGTACAAGCTGACGTGCAATGCTGCAAGGCCAACTTCCTCACACTTTCCCGTGCTTCAGAAGCAATAACAGCGTCTCAAATGCCGCAGGCGGCTGCCGATCCGGAGGGCGAGGCCGCGCGCGCGGCGGCCGCCGAGGCGGCGCTGCTGCGCCCGGCGGAGGAGCTGCTGCTGGCGCTGCAGCGGCTGGCCGCGGCCTGGCCGGGCCGGCCGCTGCGCGCGCTGGTGGCCGGCGTGGACTGGCAGCCCGCGGTCTGCCCGCCGCCTCGGTCGAGCCCCTTGTCATTTGCACTCCGCCCCGCACGCTTGTGGCCGAACACGCGCCAGCAACAGACAGCCAGACAACGCCATGCGATCAAGGCAGCCGCATGTTTTCTGTGTCATTCAACGCTATCAGGTGTGCAGAAGAGCAAGTGTTCATTCAGTCCACCCGTACTGCCCGTCAGTCACCCCTGCTCAGCCTGACAGGCGGCTGCCGCCGGCCCAGGACGCCGCGGCCGCGATAGGCGGCACGGGCGCCGCAGCCGCGCTGCGCCGGCAGCTGCTGGCGCGCATGTCCGCGGTCGCGCGGTTGGAGGAGGCGCTGGCCGGCGCGGCCGCCGGGCGGCACCAGTTCCTCAGCGGCCTGCTGCACAACCTGGCCAAGATCCTGGCGCCCGAGCGCGTGCCGCCCGACGCGTTCGCGGGCCTGGAGGCCGCCGGGCTGGGGCCAGGTAGGGCCACGCTGGCACGCTGCGCCCCACCCGACCGCGCGCGCGGCGCCCGGCAGTGAGCTGCTGGGGCGCGGCCGTGCCCCGCTCGGATGGCCGGCCGACGCCACGGCTCTGCCTGCCGTGGCAGGGTCCTGAACAAGTCTACAGCCGGCTAGCACCCTCGAAGGCTGGATTCTTTGCGCTGCCTCCCCTTGGCTGCGCTCGAGACGCTCAAGTGCGCTTGGTATGGTCTGGTGCGCGCATTGGTGGTCACATGGTGGATCACTGGGTATCCCAGGCTCAGGCAGCTCCGGGCGCGAGCATGCGCGGCGCGCGCGCCTCCAGGGCTCGCGCTAGACGTCAGCGACGCCGCGCAGCGCCTGGGCAGCGCGGCGCTGGGCTACGAGGACTCGCCCACGCGGCCGCCGGGCGCCGGCGCGCCTGTCAACTACCTCAGCGCGATGCTCACGTACCTGGCCAAGGTCCGCCGCTCGTTCGGCGGACCGCGCCAGGCCCTGCTGGCCGTTGCGACCCAAGACTGCTGCGTTTTGAAAGGTCATCAGGAGTGTGGGTTAGTCGTTCGCTTGAGTGTGACTGATTATTGTGTGCTGCAACAGGCACAAGCTGCTGCTGATTCTGGTAATGGCCTGTCAGCATGGCGCGTAGCCCTCTGCTCTGAGCAAGCATTACATACACACGTTCAAAGCAGACACGCCGCAAGACGAAGCGTGCGCTCGTTCTGGGTCTCGATGATGCTGGCGGCGCCTGCCACGGCTTGGGCACAGCACCACTGCGGGACACATGCACTGCAGGCCCTCCGGCTGAGGCGTCCGCCGCGCCGCCCAGGTCGGCGACGAGGTCGCGGCGCTGGACCCGGCGCCCGGCGAGGCGCAGGACTACTTTGCGCTGCTGGCTGTGCGCCCGCGCACGCTGCTGCCCAAGCTGGTGCTGCAGTGGGGCTGCGCCGACGACGCCGCCGCGCGCGTGGCCGCCCTGCTCGGCTGCGACCTGGTCGCGGAGGTGCTGCAGGCCACGCTCGCGCCCGTGCGGCCGCCGCCCGCGCCGGGCCGGCCGCCGCACCTGGCTTCCGGGGCAGCCGGCCGCGCGGCCGGCACGGGCGCGGCCGAGGAGGGCGCCTGGCAGGGCGGCAACGGCGAGGGCGCCTGCGCGGCGGGCGGCCGGTGCGACTGCGCGTTCTGCCGCTGGGGCGCCGAGTGCGCGGCCGCCGAGCTCGGGCCCGCGCCGCCGCGCGACGCGGGGCCCGGCTCCCCGCCGCCCGCGGCGAGCCCTGCCGCGGGCGGCGGCGCCGCCGGCGCCAGCCCGCGCTTCCCGGCCCCAGCCAGCCCGTCCGGCTCTGCCGCCTCCATGGAGCGCCTGCCCAGCGCCGGCCCGCTGCTGCCCATCCTGGGCGCGGTCGCTGCTGCGAGCGGCGGCGGCGGCGGCGGCGGCGGCGGGGACAGCGGTAGGGCGGGAGCGGGAGCGGGCGCGGCGCGCGAGGGAGCGGGCAGCCGGTACACGCTGCAGCTGGCGGTGCTGGCGGAGCTGGCGAAGAAGTCGCCGGTGCGCGCGGCGCTGGCCGCCGTGGTCGCGCTGCTGCAGCGCCGCGGCGGGCTCGCGCTCGGCAAGGCGCCCGTGCTACCGGCGGCGGCGCACCCCGACCCCGCGCCGGCGCCGGCCGCGCCTGCGCAGCCGGGCGCCTCTGGCGGCGCGGCCGCGCGCGACGCGGGCGGCGACGGCAAGGCGCCTGAAGCGGAGGCGGCCGCCGACCGCGCATGCGCGGCCGCTGCGGAGCCCGGCTCGCCCGGCCCCGGCGCGGGCTCTGCGCGCCCGGCCGAAGGGCCCGGCGTGCCCGCGGGCCAGCCCGCGCGGGCGCCAACGGCTGAGGAGCGCGGTGTTGGGCGCGCCGCCGCGCACGCCGCCGAGCCGCCTCCCGCTGGGCCGGCCGCGGCCGGGCGCGAGGATGCAGAGCTGCTGGCGTTCGCCGGATCGGCGGCGGCTGCGGCGCCGGCGCTGCAGCGCTGGGTGGCGCTGCAGGCGGCGACCAACCCTGCGCTGGCGGCACTGCGCGCGGGGCCCGACGCGCGCGAGGGTGCGCGCTGATGGCGCCCTGTGCCTGCAGCCCCCCTGCAAGTGGGTTGCATCGCTTGGTTTTCAAGGAGCGCCAAGTCGAGCCGGAGAGGATGCATCCCGGTTTGCCGGGCGCCCTCAAGCAGCTGCTCGCGCGCTACGCACACATGGGCTGTCAACAAGCGGCCCGCATGCGTTTAGCAGATAGAACCTAAAGAAGGGAGGCCCGCATGCGTCTGTAATCGAGAAAGTGAAAGTGTAGCCTGCATAACAGGGCGCCTGTGCGCAGGCGCCTCCGCACCGGCGGCGCAGCCGGGCAGCCCACGCGCGCTGGCCGCTGCGGGCCGCTGGCAGGACGCGCTGCGCGCGGCGGACGCGCGCGCCGGCGCGCCCGACTGGCTGCTCGCGGCCGCCGCGCGCGCGCTGCTGGCGGGCCCCGCCGCCGCGCCCGACGCCGAGCCGGGCTCCCGGGGAGGCCCCTCGTCGGGCCCCGCCTCGGAGTCGGATGGCGGCGTGCAGCCCGGGGCGGGCCGCGAGCCGAGGGACGCCGCGGAGGACGGCGGTGCAGACACGCGTGCGCTGGCACTCGACAGCAGCGGGGCCGCTGAGCGATCTGAGGACGCGGCGCCCAGCCCGCCCGCGAGGGGCCCGCCTCAGGCACCTGGGCCAGGGGCGGGGTCACCCTCGGATGCAGGGCCAGGGCCAGGGGCGGAGCTACAGCAGGCTGCCCGCCCGCCCAGCAGAGGCGGCGAGGCTGCGGACGCGCCCGGCCGGCCGCCCGCGTCAGCCGCGCGGCGGGGGCGCCGGCTGGCCTGGGAGTGCTGCATGCGTGTGCGCGACAAGCGCCTCGCGGCGGACCTCGTGCTCGAGTGCCTGGGTGCGCCTATCATGTGCAGCAGGGTGCACTTGCCAGTTGCCACATCTGCCCTGCGCGGAGGATCATGCAACAATGCTCGCAGGGCTTGGTGCAGCTAGAGCGCACAAGCCAGTGTGCCCTGGCTGTCAGAGTTCGGTCGCCTAACCCCAGGACGGCTGCTTGTCCACTTTGCAATGCGCGGCACGGCAGCCGCCTGCGCTCGGTTCGCTGACTGCGCTTCACCCGGCCGTGACCCACCTCCTGGGCAACCTCAGGGGTGCGCTACTGGCATGCATGTCCGTACATGCCGCAGGGAAGGCCCCGGCGCTGTAGGCGCACGGGACCCGACACATGCTACAGGTTATTGGCTACACCACATTGCGTTCAAGCAAATGCCTGCAGATGGGAGCGACAGGGAGTCAGACGGAGTTTTGATTGCACCTGCAGGCGTCTGGGACCTCGTCCACGCGACGGGTGTCGGTCGTGTGTTGTAGCATGCGCGTGCACGCGCCAGCAGAGAGTTAGCACAAGGGGAGAGGGGTGCCTGCGCGCGCAGGCGCCTGGGACCTGGCGCGCGCGGCGCAGGCGCTGGCCATGTGCGAGGCGCACCTGCGGCCGGGCGACCCGGCTCTGCCGCGCGTGCGCCGCCTGGCCGGCCGCCTGCGCCTGTACGCCGGCGTGCTCGCGCAGCCGGGCGCGCGCCTGGAGCTCAAGTGCGCCGGCGCCGCTCCGGGGGCGGCCGCGCGCACTGTGCTCAGAGCTGCTGCGGGCTTGCGAGCCGTGTGATCCGGCGCACGTGCACCGCCCTGCCTTGAGGCATGACAGCAAGTGACCTGCTCTGAGCGCATTCGTGCGGCTTGTGCCGACCGGGCAATCTCACCATGGCGCTTTGCACATGCACCAGACAGTTGAAGGCATTTGCTGTGCTGTGCCACTGCAATGGCTTGCTTTGCCACCCTGTGTTGCAGTTTGAAACTGCGCTCTGCAATCAACAAGAGCGCACTCAGACCCTCCTGAGCGCTGCCGGCGCGGCGCGCAGGACCTGGCAGCGCGTGCACGAGCTGCACGACGCGGACCCGGCGCTGCTCGTGCGCCGCCTGCTCACCAGCGGCGCGCGGCGCGCGGCGGCGCAGGTGCGCGCGGCCCGTGCAGCCGCCACACGATGGTCAGGGTCGCTGAAGTGGCGCACGAGGGCCCTGTCCTGCTGCACGTGCCCTACCCGAACCCTATGATTAGGGTGGAGCAGCAGCCTTTACTAGGCATATAGCATGTCATCGCGAGGCGCCCGAGCCCGGCGCGATGCGCCCCAGGTGGCGCTGGAGGGCTGCGCGGATGCAGCCCGGGAGCCTCCCCGCCCTCTCCCGGCAGCGGCGTCCGCAGGCGCCGCCGGCGGCGGCGGCGGCGCTGCGCCCGCTGCGAGCCCTGCGGCAGCGCCGGCGGCCGTGCCCGACGCGCTCGCCCATGAGGTGCGCCACATCATGCCTGCAGCGCGGGAGTGCGTGCACATGCCGTTTGTTGCACAGCGGAGCATGCGGCATGCCCAGCTGCTGTTGGTGCTTGACCAGACACGTGCAGTGTCCTGACGGTACATGGGCGCCGCTTGTTACGCGCAATTCGCCCTCTCCATGCAAACCAGTGACATGCAAACCAACCCGCTGTGCAAGTGCCCGGGGCGCAGGCCTTTGCCGCGCACACCAGCGCTCTGCTCGCGACGCCCGTCTGGGAGGGCGGAGGGCTCACGCAAGCCATCAGGCGTGCGCCGCGGTTCTGCAGCTTGCGTTCCCTGCTCGCTGTGACCCTGTGCCCCGGCTCTGTTTCGGAGGTTGTCGCGCGCGGCTCACCGCGCCAGATATTCTGTCTGTCAACCTGGCCGGTCAGCATCACAGCAGGCTCACTGCTGGCCCTGTCCGTGCCGGTAGTGGCACAGGCTTGGCACCCTCGGGTTGCCATGGCTCTGGTTGACAAAAATACCTATGCAGCTGATGGCGAAGGCAGGCCCCCCGGCCGCGTCCCGCTCCCGGCTCGACCCCTGGTGGCGCTGCAGCTGATGGCGAAGGCAGGCCCCCCGGCCGCGTCCCGCTCCCGGCTCGACCCCTGATGGCGGCCGCCCCAGGTTCCTGCGCTCGCTCCCGCCGCCGGCGGCCGTGGAGGCGGGCCTCGCGGTGGTCGCGGCCGCGCGGGACCTGCCGCAGCGCCGCGCGCTCGCCCGCCTCCTGCAGACCCTGGCCGCCGGCGGCCCGGCGGGCGCGCCCAGCAGCCGCGAGCCGCGCGGCGCCGGCGCCAGCAGCGGCGCCAACGCGCACCAGGCCGAGAACGCTGCGCGGGCTGCCGAGGCGCCGGACCCAGGACGGGAAGGCGCGCGCGGCGGCAACGGCGCCGCAAGCGAGGCGGCGGGCGCGGCGGCAGCGCCCGACGCGGAGCGCCAGGGATGGGCCAGCGAGGGCGTCCGCGGCGGCGCCGGGCGGGGGGCCGGGGCCGCGGCGGCAGTGCCTGAGGGCCTGCTGGCGCGGCTGCGGGACCTGCAGACGGGCCTGGACGCGCTGGCGCGCCTGCCGGCGCCCTGGGACGCGCGCCTGGCGCACCTGGCAGGCGCGCCGGGCCCGCCGCCGGCCGGGCCGGCTTGCGCACGCGCTCCGGGCTGCGGCAGCACGCCGGAGCTTTTCTGGCAGCAGGCCGGGTCTGTGTGCAGGCAGTGGAGGTTCGCAGCCGACCTTGTCGACCTTCTGAGAGGTCTGCGCGGTGCACCATGTGCAGGACAGCCACACGTGACCTGTTTTCAGCTGCCGGGATTGCTACGGGTGTTCAGTGCTCAAGGCATCCTTGTAAGAGGCGTTTTTCAGGCGTGCAAGCCTGCCTTGCACGGACGCGCAGGGCAGCCGGCGCTGCTGCTCGAGTCGCTGATCCTTGCGCAGCAGTTCCCCGCGGCTGGCGCGCTGCTGAGCGCGCTGCCCGCCCTGCGCGACGATGCGCTTCTGCTGAGATATGCACGGTGCGCCTCCCAGCCCGCGCGCCCGCCCTCAGCGCCACACACGCGTGCAGGCTTCCCAGACGCTGGCAGGCCATGTGCGGCGCACATGGCTCCAGCATTGTGCCGTATGGGGCCGCTCGCCAGAAGGACATGTTGAGGTTTTTGGTCATAGACATGTCCCTCCCCACCATGCCAGAGCTAAGCCTTATTTTCCTGCGCAGGCAGGCCATCTCGTTTGAGCGCTGGGAGGCCAGCGTGGCGCCGTCGCGCGGCGCGACGCCCGCGGCCACACTCACCTCGCGCGCTCCGCCAGGCAGCCCCTTCAGTGCGCTCCTGCTCACGCTGCCATCAGATGCGCATGCGCGGGCACAGCAGCATGCATGCGTGGGCGGTGCTGAATATGCATGTGCCTGAAAACCCTGGCACGCCCGTGCGTCCAACCCTGACCCTGCCCCAAAGCTCGGGCCTGGCCTAGCTGGTGCACGGCCCGACCCTCCGCGGGCCGCAGGCGCCGACGGCAGCCTGCACGGGCCCAGCCGCGGCGCCGGCGCGCTGCACCTGCTGCGCCGCGCGACCGCCGCGCTGGCGTCCGGCGTCGCGCCGGCCGCCGCCGCGGCGCCGGCCGGCGCGCCCGGCGGCGGGCTGCCGGCCGGCAGCGCCGCCTCCGGGCTGGACGCCTTCAGCGCCGCGCTCGCCGCGCCCGACGTTCTCACCGGGGACCCCGCGCGCGACGATGCCATAAGGTGCGCGCTGTTTGGTGTGTCTTTCAATTTCAGGCGTCTTGCCCGCCATCTGTCTGCGGCCGACGAAGCGGCGCTGCGCATCGCGCAGGCAGCGCCACGGCTTTGCGACCGCGCCGAACTCGCGCATCCTGCGAACGCTGCTGGCCATGGCGTCCGGCCCCTGCGCCGCCGCGGCCGCCGCGCTCGAGGCGGCCGTGAGCCTGGCCGAGGAGGCGCGCCCCGCCAGCGCGGCCCCCCACCCTAACCCTGGGCCTGCCGCGTCCTGGGCCGGGCCAGCTGAGGGTTTTCCTGACGCGGCGGCGCTCTCTTCACGCGTCAGTGCGCTCTGCTGTGGCTGCTCCCGCCGGCTGCGGCCAGCGCGGGCGCCGCAGCGACGAGCGCCATTCGCCCGGCCGCGCAGGAGCTGGCGGCCCCGCGCGACGCGCCCCCGCCGCCAGCCGCCCCGGCAGGGGAAAAGCAGGCCGCGCCCGCCGACGGCGCGCCCAGCGGGGACGCCGCGGCCGCGGCGGCGGCCGCCGCGGCGCTGGAGCGCGCGCTGGAGGCCGCAAATGCGGTCGTCGACGCCGTCGACTTTGCGCGCGAGCGGCTAGACGCGGCGGCGGCGGCGGCCGCGGCGGCTGCGCGCAATGGCGGCCGCAGGTGGCGGGGCCCGCGCCGCCCCTCTGTTCCGCAAATTGCCGCTGGCGCTGGTGTGTGCATGCGGCGGCGAGCAGCATCGTGCCGCGCCAGACAGGGCGCCCTTGGCCGCATGCGGCCATGCCCCGGCTCTGTTCCCTGTTTATGCGTTAGAATGCGCGCACCACATGGACACCTTTGTGGACTCCAAAAGCTCTCCACTTCCCCTGCTCTGGGGCTCAGGCTGTCCAATTTGGTGCACTCCAGCCGCAGATGCACGGCCGTGCATGGCAAGCAGCCTCGCAGCCTGCCTCAACTCAGCCGGGCGCGCAGGCGCGGGCCGGCGGGCGCGGCGGGAGCAGCAGCCGCCGGCGAGGAGGCCGCGCTGCGCGCGCGCGTCACGGCGTTCGCGATGCGCGCGGAGCTGGCCCAGGTCCTGCTCAGCAGCCTCACGCCGGTCTGCCTGGGCGACCTGGCCACGGACGAGCGGGTGCGCCTGGCCCGGGAAGTGCGCAGGCCCACCGAGGTGACCAGGCGTGCCGTGCGCGCCCCTTCTGGCGCGCCCTTCACGCCCCAGACGCGCACGGCGGGCAGCGCCGCCGCATCCGGCGAGAGTCCTGCACCAGCGGCGTGCGCGAGGCCGCGCGGGAGCAGCGGCGGGCCCCTGGGACGGCCCATTGATCGGCGGCCTGGTGCCGGCCAGCCCTGGTGGCATGCTCACGTGCGCTGCCCAGTGAGGCGGCCTGCCCCGGGCGGCGCGCGGCCGCGCAGTGGCGCGCCCCGCGCGAGCGGAGCAGCGGCAGCCTGGCGGTCCGGCACGGGCCACTGCCGGCGGTGCCGCAGAGGCCGCCTGCGCGCGCGGCGCGCAGGCGGCCGCGCTGGTGGCTCGCCTGGCGGCCCACGAGCACTGGGCGCTGGCCGCGTATGTGGCGCGCCGCTGCGCGCGCGACCCGCGCGACGTCTGGGAGCGCTGGGCGGCGGCGCTCATCCTGTGCGCGGCGCCCCCCCTCGCCTTTGCCAACTTCGCACGACCCCGCACAGCCTGGCAGCTTTGCTCAGACTGAGGCCACCTCTGTCAGGACTTGACCGGCAGGGGCGGGCTGCAGCCCCGCCGCACCGTCGCCTGGTGCATGAGCCTCGCTCGCCTGCCGCACCTGTACTGCCTGGCATCAGTGCCAGCTGCCGCCACACGTCCCCTGTGCTTGCACAGACCCTGCGTCCTGTCCGCAGGGTGGCGCGCTACGAGGACGCCGAGAGCCGCCTCGCCAACGCCTTTCGCGCGCCCGCGGCCGCAATCGATGCAGACGCAGGCATCACGGCCCGCCCCGACCGCCCCGGGCGCGACCCGGCCGCCGGTGCGCACCTGGACGCGGCCGCGGCCGCGACGGCGGCGGCCGCGGCGGAGAACGCCGCGCGCGCCGAGCGCTTCGCGGCGCGCCTGGAGGCGGACGCGCCGGTCAACCTGGGCGCGCTGCGCGCGCTGTGCGCCGCGCTGCAGGCGGCGTCCGCCGGCGACGGCGACGCGTCGCTGTCCGCGGACGAGTTCCTGCAGGCGCGCGCGGTTTTAAACCCTGCCCCGGAACCCTACCCGTGCGCGGCGCTGCAGGCGCGTCCGCCGAGGACGGCGGCGCGCTGCCGCCTGGTGACTGCGCTTTAGAAAAAGGCTCTCCATCTCAGGGCATCGACACTGCTCTGGCGCGCTCCATGGCGTAGCCTCCGGCAAATGTGAGACCACGCCCAGTGGGGCACAGGCGATGCGAGCGACCCCGCCGAAGCTCCGCTGGGCGGTTGCAGGTGCTGCGCGCACCGACGCGGCTGCCGGCCGCCGACGCGGCGGCCTGGCGCAGCCTGCCCGAGGCGGCCATGGCCGGGCGGCGGCTCGCGCTCGCGCGCGCGCTGCTGGACCGCCACGCGCCGCGCGCGCTGCCGGCGTTCCTGATCAGGCACCGGCCCCACCCGACCACGCACACCAGGGCTGCCTCTTCTGCGCCTGCCTGCGCCGTGAGGTATGCGCGCATGCGCGAGCTGGCCGCCCTGTTGGCGGCCCCGCGCGGCCGCGCGACGGAGCGTGACGCAAAGCTGCAATGCTGGAGGCCGCGCAGGGCGGCTGTGGCATGTGGCATGCAGCCGCAGGCTGCATGCCGGCGTGAGTCTCAGCGCGGCGAACCGTGCCCCTGCCCGGCAGGCACGGCTATGCGGGCGCCGCCTGCGAGCTGCTCTTCCCGCCGCCCGGCGCGCCGGGCGCCGCCGGCGACGCGCGGCCCGAGGAGGCCGCCGGCCAGCCGGTCACCGACCGGTGCGCCCCTCGAGCCAGCTGCGGGTCATGAGCGGCGGCGGCGACCCGGCAGCCGGCTTCGCCGCAGCTCGAACGCTGCGCGGCTGGCGTGTCGGGTGCTAGCCCCTGGCGTGACCCATCCTGCTGCGCAGAGAGCGACAGCCAGCTGATACCAAACCAAACCCTCTGCGCAGGTACGGCGGCGTGGAAGACCTGCTGCGGGCGTGTGCGCGCGCGGGTCAGCTGCGCACGCTGCAGCGCGTGCTGGCCGCGGGCGGCGCGCGCGGCCGCGCCGCCCTGCGCAGCCTGTGCGCGCTGCTGCAGGACCCGGGCTACAGCGCCGCGGACGCGCCCGGCGTGCCCGGCGGCACCGCCGCCGCAGGCGGCAGGCCCGGCGATGCTGGCGGGGCGGCGGCGGCGGGGCCGGCCGAGGCCGGCGGCGGCGGCGGCGGCGGCGGCGGCGCGCGCGGCGCGGCCGGCGATGACGGCAGCGCGGCGGTCCCGGCGCAGCAGGGCAGCGGCGGCGCGCTGACGGAGGTCGAGCGCCTTCGGTTTGTGTATCGGTGCCAGCTGCAGCTGCGCCTGTCGGACGATGCAGGCGCGCCGGGGACGGGCACCTGGGCGCCTGTCCCTTGCTGCCATGGAGGCCCTTGTGCAAAGAGCACTCATGCCACCGCGCAGCAGATGTGTGAGCAAGCGCGGACGGACAGCCCGCCCTGCGCAGGAGCGCTCGCACCCAGCCAAGCGCCCTTGACAGAGCCGCAAGCCTGCTTGTCAGCAATTGGCCTTCAAGGAGCGCCTTCCTGAGGAGGGTTTGCGGGCCGGACGTGTAAACCAGGCCTGCTCCAGGGCGCCATGAAGACCGGCCATCCATGCAGGGGCGACCTGCGTGCGGCTGGCCGCGCTGGCGCCCGACATCCCGGCCGCGCTCGCGCACCTCGCAGACGCCGCGGTGCACTTTGGCGACGCGCTGGCGGCTGCACAGAGGGCGCCTGGCGGCGCCGGGCTGGTGCGGCTGCGCGCCTCGACAGGCGCCCCCGATGACCCCGCAAATGTGCTGTGAATCATACTGAGGGGTCCAGCGCTGTTGTGCTTGCATGCAAGGAAGGAGAGGCGCTCTTTATGAGCCTGACCAGTGGCCCCTAGGTGATGTGCTCCAGCCCGTGGGCATGTCACACATGCGCATCAGCACTGGCTGCTGGGATTTGATGGCCTCGACGCGCAAGGTGTCTGCATCAGCGCAGCGCGCCGCAGGCGGGGACCCCAGAGCCCCGACCCCAAGCGCCGCGGCGCGCGGGCGCAGGCGCGCGGCGCCGAGCCGCGCCTGGGCGGCGCGGCGCTGGCGCAGGCCGCCACGCGCGCGCGGCTGCAGGCGGAGGTGTATGCCGCGGTCGCGGCCACGGCTGCGCCGGCGGCGCTGTGGGGCCGCTTCGGCTGGGGCGCGCCGCGCGGACCGGCGCCCGCGCCGGCCGACTACACGCTGTACGAGTGGGGCGGCACGGCGGCCGCGCGCGCGGCCGCGGAGCAGCGCAGGCGTGCCCCACCGGCTGCGGGTGTCTGGCAGGGCCGGCTACTGCTGGCCGCTGCTGCGCGGCCCTGCCTCAGCGAGCAGCGTGCGAGCGGCAGCGCAGCGGGCGCGTGCCGGGCTGGCACCGGGCGCTCAGCTGGCAGCGGCCGAGCCGCCGCTGCTGCACGCGCTCAGCGCTGGGGTCCTTTGGCTGCACAAGCCCTGCGCTCGCGCACGCGCGTGCTGGCGGCGCGACGGCCCGACCGTCACAGCTCAGCAGAAGGGCAGGCTGCAGGACAGGGCTCTGCGGGCTGTGCAAAAGGGCGGCCCGCCGGCGCGCAGGCTGGCGGTGGCCGAGCTGCTGCTGCCGCGCGACTTCGGGCTGGTGTTCCGCGCGCTGCACGCGTTTGGCGGCGGCGCGCCTGCGCGCACGTACGCGGGCGTCGCGCGCGGGCTGGCGGCGCGCGGCGCGGCCGCCGCGCTGCGCGAGCTGCTCGCCAACGTGTCGGGCACGCTCGGCGACGACGAGTGGGACCAGGTGCGGCGGCGCCTGCGCGCCCTGGAGCGCGTGCTCGGCGCCCGCGCATCGCCGCCTGCTGTGCACGGCGGCGTGCTGTGCGCCGCTCGCCGGCAAGCAGCCCGCCAGCAGATCGCCTGTGCCGCCGAGCTGCTTGCCGAGCGTCCGGCTCGGGCGGGCTGCAAGGCAAGGCGCGGCTTGCTGCAACCCCAGTGAGCTGCCCCAGAAGCCCGATGGGCTGAAGCGAGCGCGGCGGAGCACGGGCGCTCGCTTCGTCCGCGGCCGGGCAGTGCTTCCCTGCATACCCCTCGCCTTTTGCCTGGCGCCGCAAGCACGGGCGCGCGCTTTGCCGAGCGTCCGCCTCCTCGCCGGCAGGTACTGGCGGCGGCGGTGGCAGGCTATGCAGCGGCGGGGCCGCCGGACGCGGCGGCGCGCGCCGGCTGGAGCCCAGACGAGGACTGGGCTGGCGGCAGCGCGGCGGCCGGGCCCGCCCTGCAGCTCGTGGGCGCCATGCGCTCAGGCCGCGTCCAGGTGCCGCTCCTGTGCAGGACCCGAGTGCCACGCTGCGGGTTCGGGGCAGAGCAGCCCGGTGTGGCACAGGAGGTACGGGGGACAGGGACCGCATGTCCCCTGGCTGGGCCTTCCTGGGCAGCACGCGTAGCTACAGCCGCTCACACCTCGGTGCACAGGCTCTTGCTGTGCTCTCTGCAGAGCGTTCAAGGCTAGCCTCCCGAGGTGTACCTGCTTCACGTGATGGCCTGCTTGCCGTGAAGGCAAGCAGCCACCTGAACGCTCACGCCTGCAAGCTCGCTGCACTGACACCTGCGTCGGTGTGGACAGGCGCGGGCGCTGCTGCAGCTCGGCCTGCTCCAGCGGGCTGCGCAGGCCGCGATCGCGTGCGACAGCCGCACAGACGTGCAGGCTGTGGCGGCGCGGGCGGCGCAGTGCGCGGACGTGGACGCGCTGGCGGTCTGCGATGCATTCCTGCGGGGCGGCAGAAACGCAGGGCCTTGACAGGGGTCGAAGGTCGAAGGGCGAGCTCCTGCTCTGTAACCGGTTACAGGTGGTACCACCTGTGTAACCGCCCTGAACCCAGACAACTCACCGACTAGTTCAGAGCTTCCCTCTGAACTGCCAACTATTTTCACAACAGAACGACTCTAGCCACTAATGCTCAGTGAGAGCTGTGCACCGGACCTAGGTGGGTTTCACAGCTGAGCCGCAGCGCACGCAGAGGGCCAACACACTGCTTGAATGGGCAGGGCCACCCAGGAGGACCATGAGCTCGCACTGGCACTTGCCCTGAGCGAGAGCGAGGCCTTGCGCTGTCAACGCTCGAGCGCTGGCGCAGCCACGACCGCGCGTGACGCGGAGTATGCGCATAGCTTGCAGCAGGCTGAGGTTGAGGCTGCACAGCAAGACGCGAGTAGCAGCGGTGCGAGCTCAGCGCTGTCTTCGAGCACAGCGCTGACCAGTGCCTGGTAGAATCGCACAAGCAAATGATGGTGTCCCTGGAAAGCATCACTGAGCAGGAAGCGATGATGCTGACTATGGTATTGCCCACTGCTTGTGACAGGCTGCCGGTGTGCAAGTTGGACTTGGGCATGAGCTGAGAGCGGAGCACTGGCTTGGCGTGCTTGCTGACGCTCAAAGCGAAAGTGGCCCGAGCAGGCCCGACGCGCGAGGCCTCCGTGCCACTGGAGCTGTCGCGCTCCATCTCGCGCCGCCTGTCCGGCAGCGCGCCCGAGCCGGTGCGGCATGTGCACCGGGCGGCGACCTTCTTCGCGCGCTCGTCGCCGTTCAGGGGCAGCGACGAGGAGGACGAGCGGCAGCGGCTGGGCTGCATGCTGGCCAGCTACGGCCTGTGCGAGCGCCTGGTGAAGGGCGATGGCAACTGCCAGGTGCGCTGTGGCGACGGAGGTTATGGCGCGACGTGCGTTCCCGGTGCCTGCCAGTGCCTCATGGGAAGAGTCCCCGCTGAGCAGAACACAATGGCTCCACGGCGTGGTTTTCACGCACTGCGCGCCTGCCAACCTTCTTTGAACCTGCTGAACCGAGCTGTCGGCTGGGGGCGCAGTTCAGAGCGCTGTCGGACCAGCTTTATGGGACGGGCGAGCACTATGCAGCGCTGCGGCAACTTGCTGTGGAGCAGCTCGCTGCCTGCCCGCAGTGGTCCGCCCTGCCTGGGGAATGTGCGTGTCTGCAGAGGGATGCTTGCAGTCTCCCCGTATCTCTCCGTACACCTTTGCAATGGGCCACTCCTGTTGCCAGCCGCTCGCTCGTGGCTGAGGACCCCAGCATGAGGTGCCTGTTCAGGTGTACGCTTGCGAAGCAGACCTTCTTGTACGCATGAGCCCGTGCTGCGGGAAGCACGCTGAGTGGCATGACAATGCAGGCTGGTGTTGCTTAGCAAAGCAGAAGGGAGCGCCAAGCGGGGTGTCTATACACGTGCCGTTGCCCGCGCTCACTGGGCCCAGCCCCCGTCTTTACGGGGGCACCGTGGCGGTGCAGGTATGCGGAGTTTGTGGCGGACGACTATGCCAGCTACCTGCGCGACATGTCGCGCGACGGCACCTGGGGCGACCACCTGACGCTGCAGGTGGCCGCCTCGCTGGTGTAGCATGTGGCACGCTGCGCTCGTAGCTCGTGAGCGTCTTCAAGCGCGTTCAAGGGCAAGCCTGTCACAGTCGTGGGTCCCTTGACAGAGCGCCTGGTGTAGTATTGCATTCCCGGCCGCTCCACCCCCGGCCCCACTGCACCCCTCGGGGTGTCGGGGCGCGCGCGAGCGGGGCGCGCGCGCACAGGCCGTGGCGGACCGGCTGGGGCTGCGCATCGTGGTGCTGTCGACGTTTGAGGAGTCGCCGGTTATCGAGATCCACCCGCACGGCGGCACGCGGTCTGACCGCTTGCTGCACCTGAGCTTCTGGGCGGAGGCGCGCGTCCTGCTGCAGCAACACTCACCGCTCTGCCATTTAAGCAGCGCACGGCGGCGGTGCTGCACGGTCGGGCCTCCGAGATTGTGCGTCTGGGCCACAGGTGCACTACAACTCCATCTATGGCGTCAGCGACCAGCCGCCTGAGGCGCCCAAGGACAAGCTGCTAGGCTCCAAGCGCCTATACAACTTGCTCGCCCTGTAACTTATGTAAGTTATGCGCGGCTTTCTCTGTGTGCACGCGCTTCAGCCCCTCGTTGCTGCAAGTGCAGTGCGCTGCGTGCGCTGCGCTTCGCTGCGTCTGGGCGCACCGTCACAGGCCCCCGCCGCGCGGCCTGCTGCCCAGTCCAGGCCTGAGGCAGCTTCGGCAGGTTCTGATGTGCTGGCAGTCAATGGTGGAAAACAGCTTGTGCCCTGTGATCCACCAGGGTTTCTGCGCTCAGCGGCCAGCTGCTTGCTTCCAGCACAACAGTATAACTCGACCGGGGCCCAACGTCTGCACGCAAGGGCGCCCATTGGCTGTAGAGAGTGTCCGCAGACGAGTGCCCCGCAGTCCATTGACTGCAAGCGAGCGTGAGGGGGAGACGAAGGGCTGTTGAGCACCAGCGCCTGCGAGCTCAGCCTGCAAGCGCAGCGTCCCAAGCGTTCCGCCCGGGGAAGGCCGTGGGCAGGGGGGCCAGCGGCTGGCCGGAGGGTGACATCAATCACTCGGCCCTCCCACAGCCGGCCCCGCTATGAACATAGCGGTGGGCAGCCGCTCCTGCGAGCCAGCAGAGACCTCAGGCACGCCGAGCAAGTGCGAGGCAGAGAAGCAGGCGTGCGCGTTCAGAGCGTCCTGGCACTCGCTCGATTGCCGCAAGCACTCCAGCGCGCGCTGGCTCGGAGTGTGCGTCATCCTGGCCTGCATAGCGCTGTCGGGCATATTCAGCCATACCCTGCGCGCGGAGAGCGCGGCAGACAGGCGCGCGCCCTTGCCGCCAGAAACTGCCCTGCGGGTCATGCGGTGTCCGAAGGCGGCACCTCCCCTCCGCTGCACCGGGTCGGCTTAGGTCTACATAAATGCCTGCGCGTGAGGCCTGCTGGGGGCCTGCCCAGGCTGCGCGCGGCGCCAAACGTTGCGCAGCTGCGTTGGGAAGCGCAGCTACCTGCATTTTGAAAGGGTTGTCATGCGCCTGCCGCCCAGCCAGCTGGGGCGCCCTCGTGCAAGCCCGGCAGCCTTACTGGGGCCGAGTGCGGGCACGCAGCGCCGCTGCCCCCAACCTAAGACACTGATTGTGTGCGGTCATTGACGCGCGCAGGCCGCCACACTTGACGCTGCGCGGCGTGGCCTATATGCGCACAAACGCCGCACTCATGCGCAACATGCAGTGGCAGGGGCGGGCGCACGCGGGTGCTGATGCAAATGATCTGCAAGCCGGCAGCGCGCGGCCGCAGCCGTCCACCATGACTGCAGGCGCCGCCGTCATCCAGCCCGCAGCCACAGCGATGCCCAATGCGGCCACCGCGGCCGTCAACCGCGACGCCAACATGGAGGGCATGTGCGCCGCCGAATTGGCGCGCCGCGACGAGCGGCCGCTGCAGCCGGAGCTGGAGGCGTGCGAGGCGGTGCCTACCGAGGCGGGCGCGCCGGCAGCGGCCGGCGGCGCGGCGGACGAGGCGGCAGAGGAGGCGGCAGCGGTTGCGCGCGTGGCCTCGCCGGACGCCTGCGCGGCGGCGCTGGGCCAGCCCAAGGTCGCGCTGATGTTCCTGACGCCAGGGCCCTTGCCGCACGCGGACGTGCGCCCCCCGTTCCCGCGCCGCTCGCTGCTGGGACCCCTGCTTTTAGTCTTGCGACCCGATGACGCGCGCCACCCGACGCACGGCCTGCTGCGTGTGCTTGGACACATATGTGCTACAGAACGCGTAGCACGAGTTTAAGAAGCGGTCTGGGTCGTGCGCAGGTGTGGGCCGCGTGGCTGCGCGCGTCGACGGGCCTGCTGCGCGCGGACTGCCTGGCCGGCCGCGTGTGCGGCGACGCCAACCGCGGCGCCGCGCTCGACCGCATCCGGGCGGCCTGCGGCAACGCCAGCGCGGGCGCCGGTGCGGCCTCGCAGCTGTTCAGCGTGTACGTGCACCCGCCGCCCGCATTCCGCGGCTACCCGGCCGGCAGCATCTTCCGCGGCCGCGAGGTGCCCGGCCGCGTCAAGGTCAAGTGGGGCGACTACTCCGTCGTCGAGGCGCGCGCCCGCCGGCCCGCTGCCCGCCGCCAGGGCGCGCGCGCGAGGCACCAAGCGCGCTGTGTGGCCGCAGCGCGTGAGCGCAAACACGCGGGCGGCTGATGCATTGGCCGCCACTGCAATTATCAGGCTGCGGAGCTGGTGTGCATACGGCGCCCACCTGTTTGTCAGAAGGTGGTTGGTGCAGAGCGGTGGCTGGGGAGGCTGCTCGCTGCGGCGCGCTGAGGCTGCTTGGGGGGCGTGTGCTCGCAGGCGACGCGGGCGCTGCTGCGGGAGGCGCTGAAGGACCCGCTGAACAAGCGCTTTGTGCTGCTGTCCGAGACGTGCAACCCGCTGCTGCCGGCGGCGACGGTGTACACGCAGCTCATGGCCGAGCCGAAGAGCCGCATCAACGCCTGCGCGATGTCTGACAAGAGCCGCAACGTGGAGCGGTGCGCGCCTGGGCCACTGCGAGATGACCTTCATTTCCGCAAAACTGGCCACCAGCTGGTGGACTTGCTGTTGGGGGACAGAGCCTGATGGGCTTGCGGTGCCTGGCACGCGAGCTGCGCTGCGCGGGAGCTGCTGCAGGCGCACCCGCGCACCGCGTGTGCACGGTGCCGCAGGCGGCGCCGCCCCGTTTGCACGCCCGTGCGCGCGGGGTGCTGACGGGCGGCGCGCGCGCTGCGCAGCTGGGTGCCGGAGATGCAGGCGGCCGGGGTGGAGTGGCAGCACTGGCGCAAGAGCTCCATGTGGGGCATGCTCATCCGCAAGCATGCGCAAGCGGTCGCGGACGACGAGAAGGCGCGCCCCGCGGCGCGGCGCATTGCTGGCTGTCTGTAACGTCTGGACGCGTTGGTAGACGTGCACGTGGGGCGTCTGCCGTGCTGGTGGCGCATGCGTGGCAGTGCTGTGGGTCAGGCACTCGCTGTCTTTGGGCGAAGGCTGAGCGGCAGATGCCCATCTTTTCATTGTGGCGCTTCACGGCGTGGACGGCACGGTAGCTTACTCATGCTATTGCCCCTGACGCCACTGGGCTGCCGGCGCAGATTGCTGCGTCGTTCAAGGCGCACTGCAAGGCTGGCAAGGACGAGGCCACCGGCAAGGTCACGAACTGCATTCCTGACGAGGCGAGTCCCCGCCACTGCCTTCTGCCTGCACATCTTGCCAGCACACAACGTTGTGCCATGTATGGCATACAAGGTTTGTTTTGGAGGGCGGGTGATGCAGCTGGCCTGAAACGTATGGATAGGTGAGCGAACCTGCTCAGCCTGTCCAGCGCCCACGGCGTGCAAACCCCAGACGCATTGCACTTGCAGCGGCTAAGATACATTTTCCAGTTGTCAGCCTCTCTGTCGTGGCAGAGGCACCGCGCTGAGGCCGAGTGCGCCTGCGCAGCACTACATGTCGTCGCTGCTGGCGGCGCGCGGAATGGAGGAGGAGACCGACTGCATCGGCGCGATGACCTACATCCACTGGTGGGGCAACTGGCGGAAGATGCAGCCGGAGACGTATGTGCGCGACGAGGTCTGCGGTGACCTCATCGAGCAGATGCGGTGCGGCCCCCGCGCTGCCGCCTGCGCCAGGTGGCGCGCCAAGGGATAAAAACCTGAAGCACACAAGGGTATTGGGGCATGGTTGTCCAGCACTCTACTATGGGTTGCCAGCTGTGTGCTGTCCGCCCTACCCTGCTTACAGAATCCAGGTGTCCTTTGCCTGGTCAATATGGTAGCAACCCCTGTGGTCCCTCAAACCGCGGCTGGTATTCTCATCAGCAGGAGTGTGTTGCAGAGCGTGCTCATGGCAGGGCTGGAGCGGGTGAGCGGCAGCGGTGTGCGTGTGCAGTCCCTTGCATGTGCGACTCGTGAAGCATCGTTCAGGCTGTGTGAGAGAACAAGCTGCACGGCGGCGCCTGATGTGCGCGCCGCTGGACGCAGGATGTCGGAGTACGGGTGCGACAACCCGGGCGCGATTGCGTCCGCACCGGGCACATTTGCGCGGCTGGACGACCTGACGAGCGGGCGGTGCCGCTGGGCGCGCACGCCATATGAGCCGCTGAGCGGCCAGTGCCACCTCTTCTCGCGCAAGTGGGGCGCCGACACGGCCGACGCGGTGCTCGGCCTGTTCGAGCTGGAGGAGACGCTGCAGATGCTGGACGGGCGCGCGGGCGCGTGCGCAGCCGAGACGCCGCGGCAGGCGCCCGCCGCGGCGGGCGCGCTGGCGGGCGCCAAGGGCGTCGCCGCGGTGGCTGCGTGAGGGGCTGGGTGACCTGGAGGCGTCGCGCTTGCTGTGCGGTGGAGGCAGGGCCGCGGGGCGGGCCTGCCGGCAGGGTCGGTGGCGAGCGGTCTGCGGCGCGGCCGCGCCTGGGCGTCCACGCAGCACCGCCGCCGTGCTTGTCTGAGCATGGCGGGCGTGGCGAGCGCGCCGTTCCTGGCTGTCAGCACTGCTAGCGGGGCTCGCGACTGCGCATGGGCCGCCCGCGGCCCGCGGGCAGCCTTGGCAAGGGGTGTTTATGCATATAGAGGGGGGGTAGCTGCCTGCACTAGACGAGCTGCGCGACCCGCCGCCCCGGCGGGCCCCAGCTTGCCCGCTACACGCTCCCGCGCGATTGTCATCGACGGGGCTCCCCCATGCTATATAACCTGTTGCGCTTCACCGGCGGGTCCGCTCCGTTCCGGCCCCAGCGCCCCGACCACCACAGGGCTCTGTCCACCCTACAGTCCCCGGGCGCGCGGCCGCCCGCTCCGGCTGCGGCGCGCCCGGCCGGGCCGCGGCGCCGCGATATACGAGACATAGGCTGCGGCCATGCGGCGCGCCCACTGTGTGGCAGATGCGACAGGCCTGGCGTGCACTGGCTGAGCCCCGCGCACTTCCTGCTCACCTAGGGCGGCAGGGTCAGAGAGCGCGCTTGTGCCAGGTTGGCCCGCGGCGCATTCGGCGCCTCTAGAGGGGGCCGCCGCAGACGTGCCTGCCCCGCGCCTGCCTCACCAGCTTGCAGGCTGGGCCATGCGGGCTGCCCTGCAGCAGAGGGGGCGGGGTCTCCTGGGTACGGCCGGGGGCCCACCCCCTTTGGCTGCCTGACAGGCCGGACGCCCAGCTTGTCGGCGGGAACACACATACTAGGCTATCTGTAACATATGCTAGGACGCGGGGCTGGTGCGCGGCGGGCGACTGACGCGGCTGACGAGGCTGTCTGGAAGGTTGCTGGTGGCGGCGCCTAGTGTTTGCCTACCCTGACCCGGACGCCCAGCGGTCTGTTTGATTTGGCGGAGGGCCGGGCGCGGGCCGGCCGCCGGGTGCGAGTGTGGATGGGCGCGCATGTGTTCCACATGCGGGGCTACGCGCCCTGCATGCTGCAGCACCGCGGCAGGCGAGTGCGCCGCCCTGCGCAGGGTGTGAATGAATTTGGCGTCAAACGTAGTCCGACATTGATCGCACGCGGACGGGCGTGCATGGTGGGGCATGTGGGGTGAGCATGTGGGCCTAGCATCCCCTTTGGCTCAAAGTTACGCAGGATGATAGGGGTTGGAGATGGTAGGGGTTGGGAGAGTAGGTCAGCAACCAGTGCCGGTCCACTGTGTCCGCTCGTCTCCCGCGGACTGTCCGTCCCTGTCTCGCCCAGCAGAGGCAAGCGCTGTGCCAGCAGCGGGTTCGACTTGGTAGGCCGAGGGTGACATTAGGTAGTTGCCTTGTTTTCTTCTCCCCCCCCAGTGGCTGCCTTGGTCGGGATGATGACCCTGTCTGCGCAACGCGCGGCCCCGCCTGTGAGGCCTGGGGGCCTCACGAGAGTGTCCATCGGTGCAGCTTGTCTCGTTCTTGTGGGTGCTGGTCTCCGTTTTTCACGGCTGTGAGGGAAATGAACGGTCCTCGGCGCCTAGCCTTCTCATTGACGCACGACGTGCACAGGCTCTCGACTGTAATAGACATTTTGTTCTATGCCAATGGTCAAGTCCGTGCTGCTGCCAGGAGACATGAGTTTGCTTGCTAGCGCAGCACCCGCATCCAGGCATCGCAACCCCTGCCACCCCGCATGCATGCATGGTGGCTGTTCCACCAGCGTAAGTCATATGCATGGAGGCAGCACCGCTTATGCTGGCGTCTGTGCGAGCTGCCTGCTGGCTTCGAAGACATTGCGAACGCATGCGTTGCACGCAGGGTGCGCGGGTGCACTATGGCAAGAGCGCACCAAGCCGCACGCGGCGGGAGGGCACGGACACCCAAGGTCAGGACACCCAAGTCAGGAAACCCGCGGCCCAACCAGCGCCAGGCTACTTGGGCGCTCCAGTCGTGCTGCGCGCAGTCGCACCCCGCCCCCGCGCGCACCACAGGGCAGCCCCCGCACTCATGCTATTCAGCTGCCTGAGCGGCGTGCGAGCCGCGCGCTGCCCGTCAGGCCACACCGCCGCCGCAGCACAGGGCGGCGCGCAGCACTGCGTTGGCAGTCAGTGCGGTTAGGGGCTGGCCGCCTGGCGGCGCCTGCGCGCCCGCCCCGCCGCGCGGCCCGGGCGCGCCGCCGGGCGGCGCGGCGCAGGCGGGCGGCGTTGCGCACACCGGCACGAACGGCCACGCCAGCGCCGCGGCCGCCATGCGCTCCTCGGCGCCGTCGCCGATCGCGCCGAACGCCGTGCCGGGCGGCCAGCGCGCGCGTATGCGCTCGAAGCACGCCTGCCCGGCACGCGCGCGGGCCGTAAGCGCGCCCCGCCTCGCGTGCACGGCTGACGCACACCCGCGCTCTGGCGCAGCGACCGACCGGTGCACATGTGCGTGCGGGCGGCGACTGGCCCTGTGCCAACCAACTGGCGCAGCTCGCCGCCAAAGCTAGCGCAGCTCGCAGCCAAAGCCGGGGGAGGCGCCAGTCCAGGAGCTGCGCGCCGACCTGCTTTCGCCGCGCGACTGCGCTGAGCACATCCTCCGCCGCCACGTGCGCGCTCAGGCCGAACAGCAGCAGCTTGGCCAGCGACGGCAGCAGCTGCGCGGCGGGGCGCAGGGGGGTCAGGCAGTCACAGCACGGCGGCCGCGCGCACGCGCGCGGGGCGGCCCGCGGGGCTGCGCACTTGACCGGCTGTGACCACGGCGCAGTGCACCTGCACACGCTGCGCGCGGCACAGCAGCGGCGCTCGCCTCAGAATTGCCCCAGCACAACCAGTCACCCCGCTCGCAGCGATGCAGGGCTGTGAGGTTGCGCGCCCGCTGCTGCCTCACACGCGCACAAGGCTGCACCAGGCTGTGCGTGCTTCTGCGATCATGACGCACAAGCAGCCACCCACTCCACTCCGAAGCTGTGTTACCTGGATGCCTGCACTGGTGGCGACCTCCGTCGTGGCAGCGCAGTCGCGCAGGAGCTGCGTCGCCCATGCGAGCCACCCTCGGTCCAGGCGGCAGCGCTGTATCAGGAATACATCCGTCGCCGCCGCCAGCCTCCGTGCAGCTGCGGCCTCTGCCGTGGAGGCATCCAGGCCTGCGGAAGGCAGGGGCCGCTCGCGCTCTTGGCGCCACGCCGTCGGCACTCACAGGTCCAGCGGGGCGGCTTGCGGCAGCGCGCCTTTCGCGTACAGGCTCCGGGCCCGGCTGTAGGTCTGCGCCAGGCGCTGCATGCCTGCCAGCTCATTGGCAGGAAGGATGCAGGGGGAGGCCTGCTCGGCGGCGTCCCCCCACGCCTCGACGTCCACCACGCTCTCCATGCACTCCTCCAGCGCCTCGCACTGTGCGAGGGCGGTCAGCAGGGCCAGTGCTTGGTGTGGGATGCTCTGCCGCACAAGGTGTGCAGAGACTATGGATGCTCCGAAGCAGACCTGCTGAAAGTTGAAGGTGTTGTCCAGCAGCTCGAAGCAGGCCTGCCCCCACGCCTCGCCGAGCTGGTATGCCTCGCCTTGGTGCGCCTGCCCTGCGCATGCCAGGGGCTCAACGCGGACCCGTGCTTTGCAGCCGGCGCCTTGCAAGCAACAGCTGCAGCTCAGACACGGACGCAGGCTGTTGCACGCGCCTGGGCGCCCGCCGCGGCCATGCACGACCCGTCGAGCAGCGAGTTGAAAATGATCAATGTCTGCCAACAGGGAAGAAAGTTTTAGCACGAGGTGGCAAGATGCACCTCAGCGACTCCGCTTCACTGTCAATAAACACGCACCTCGTCCAAGTCCCACACTAAAACAACCTCCCGCACTGCTGAGTCACGCAGCTCTCCTTGTGCAGCGGCGCTCCATGCTGTCTCCCCGCCTAGCTCACAGCCTTCTGCACCTGGAAGGTCTCTCACACTGCCAGCGGCACTCGTGGCAGCATCTGCGCTACAGGCTGAAGGCGATGCAGGCATGGGCTGACTCGACTCCTCCGTGCACCCAGCGCGGCAAGCTATTAGCCCTGTCAGTACTAAGGCCGAGACAGAGCCGTTGTTTCTCAAAGGGACTGGCGCTCTTTGGTGGTTAAATGTTGCTTAGGCTCGCCTCGAGAGGGCCCTAGGGAGCTAAGCCCCGATCGGCATAGTGTACTGCACTGTGATTATTACCAAGACTTGGCAGATGTACTGGTGTGCTCTGTACTGCACACCTGCGGCCGTGCTCTCCGATCGCAGCAGAGGTGGCTGTGGAGGAGGAACCAGGTGATGGAGGAGCTAGCGCGTGCGTGCGTCCATGCTCTCCTGCACAGTGGCGCGGGCGACAATGCGCGCGGTGCTGCGCTCGTAGCAGACTTGTTCCCCGGCGCAGCGTCCCTCAGGCACAGCCCCGGCCGGGCTGGGAAGCTGCTGCAGCTTGGGTATTTAGTCCGAGCGTGCCGGCTGCGCCATTTTTATGCGTGGCGTCTCCGTCAGCTGACTGCTCTCCGTCTCACTCAGCCTGTGACGTTGGGACATACCTGCCCAGCCACAATGAGTGGCAGTGCTTGGTGAGCGGGCGCCTGCATTTGCGGGCGCCTGCTTTTGCTATAAAGGCAGGCAGGCTGGTCAGTGCGACAGTGGACGTGCCGCGTGCAGTGTGGCGCTCAGCGTGAACAGCAGCACGCTGGTAGCGAGCGGCAACGTCGCGGCTGGCGCCCCCGGCGGCCTCTGCCTGCTGCCCGCGCGCTCGGTGGCGGGCTCCGCCATCAGCTTGGCCACGCCATGCTGCAGCCCGCTAGAGCTTAACCCGGCGCAGTTCCACTGCCGTGGCGTCACGGCGGAGGCGTCTGAGCTGGACGCTGGGCCGGTCGCGGCCATCCTGGCCGCGCCTATTCTGGAAGGGCTCGCGGTCGGCGCAGTGCGGGTGGCCAGCGTGGACAGGGACAGCGCGCGCATACGGTGTGGCCACCAGCCCTGCCGCGCTGCTCCCTACATCCCTTCAGACTGGGCCACCCGCCATCGTTGCCCGCCAGGCTCGCTCGTCACCCGGCAGTGGCATGCGACCGCAGGCTGCTGCTCGCACGAGCGCAGGAGCTGGCCGGCGCCCTGGCGCCGCTGGTGCAGCACGAGTGCAGCGCGCTGCTGCAGGACATGGAGAAGTTCGTGCTGGCGCCGCTTGCGGCCACGGCGCCGACGGAGCGCGTCGCTGTGCGCGCCCCCGCGGGCTGCGCATATAGTAAAAGGCATTTCTGACACCTGGCCATAACAACGTCCGGTTTACTCTTGATGTAGTCACTCTCTGTGCAGATGTGAGTGTGCTTATATATGGGCGCCAGGACAGAGGTTTTGCTCCAACTGTAGGTGGCAGCACTGACCGCGCTGCCAAGCTGTCTGGTCATCGGGCCTGCCATGTGCATTACCCCGCGGTCGTAGCGTCAAGTTCTTTTGCATTGCACGATACTGAGTCTGTGAAGGGGCTTGGAGCTCGCCCGCCCTAACAGCTGCATAAGCTAGGTTGGCGCGCCGTTCAATGCGTGTTGTTAATCGCTGGCGCGGTGCCCCACCACCACCTGCCCGGCGACTCGCAGGGGCCTGATGCGCATGTGCAGCTGGTGAAGCTTCATTCGACTGTCTGCGCAGGCGCCGGAGCGGGAGTCGCGCGCGTCGTGCAAGCCCGACGACTTTGACCGCGAGGACCCTGGCGGCGCGGCGGCCGCGCCCGTGCTGCAGCCCGCCGAGGCTGCCGGCAGCCCCGCCGCCTGCGCCGCCGCCCCGCCGCCGCCGCAGCCGCCGCAGGCCGCGCGCGTGCGGCCCCAGGCGCCGGCGGCGCGCGCTGGCTCGCGCGGTGAGGAGCCCGCCGCGGGCTGCGACGCAGAGGCTGCCAGGCGTCGCGGGCGACGCCTGCTCTCTGTCGACTCCAGCAGGAGCGCCGGCGACCCGGGCGAGCGCGCAAGCTCGGGGACTGGCGCAGCGGGCGAGAGCGCTGGCTGGCGCGCCTCGGTGGCGGGCGCCCATGCGCCCGGCGGCGCGGCGGAGGCGGGCCTGGATCAGATGATGGCAGGGCTCCAGCCGGCAGGGGCCGCCCGTGGCAAGGCGTGGCCGGCGCCGGCGGGCGGCGCGGCGGGCAGGGACGGCGGTCAGGGTAAATCAGGGTTTTGGCAACCCCCCATGGCCGGCAGCAGCGAGGCAAAGCTGAGCCTGCTCGGCAAGGCTGACCGGGACGAGGCCCGGCGCGCGGGCGGGGCCAAGTCGCCCGCGCGAGGCAGCCTGTTCTGGCTGCGCTTCAAGGATGCGGCGCTGGAGCGGCAGTACACGCGGTACCTCTCCGAGCAGCAGCTGCAGGCGCGCCCCGTGCCGGCGCCGTTTCCTGCCTGCACCGCCCGCAGGTCCCCGGGCTCGCTGCGGAGCCAGGAGCGTGGAGCGGCCTGGCTGGCCAGGCCCCGTCTCCAGCAGCTCTGCAAAAGTCATGCCGGGAGACCTGACTGCCCGCGTTATGCGTGCGTGACGTTGCAGTGCTTCCTGAGTAAACAAGGTATAGCTGAAATACCTCCAGCGCGGCCCCTGTAAAATCCTCCGTTGGAAGAGATGCACAGCAGCAGCGGCTGCAGTAACAGTATGGCCGAGCGCGCTCCCAATGGTCTGGCTGCGCCGCGGCGCAGATCGATGTGTACGGGCTGGTCATCCTGCAGCTGGTGCACGGCGTGCTGCTGATGGATGCGGCGCGCGCCAACGCGATGATCCAGTCGCTGTACGTGTTTGCGTTCGAGGCGGTAATCGTCTCCGTCGCGCTCACGATCCGCTTTGCGCGGCGCTGGTGCGCGCGCGGGGCTCGTTGGGGCGCGGCGAGCAGCATGCGTGAGGTGCAGCCTGTGAGCATGCTCCGCTGGGGCGTGGGCATGCTTTCACACCTGGCCGCAGGCCGAGCAGGGTCAAACGCTCTGCAGGCCTTTAAGGGGCGGGGCGCGCGTGGGCGCAGGTACAAGGCGCACCGCGAGCCGGTGCAGGTGGCCTCGCAGGCGGCGCTGACGGCCGCTGCCTGCTGCCTGCTCGCCCGACCGCTGGCGGCCACGCTGCCGGCCGCGGGCGCGCGCAGCATGTTCTGGTTCGCGCGCTGCGTGTTTGCTGAGATGCTGGGCTCGCACGCCATCATGTTTGTGGTGCGCGGCGCGCGGCTCGCCTCGGCATGCCCTCGCCTGCACACACATGTCTGGCCTGCATGGCCCCCCCAGCGCAGTGGCCGGGGACCATGTCTTGCGGGTCTTGCCTGAAGCGGGATCATTGTGCCTGGCGTGCCCAAACTCCTGTCATGCCCAAGCCGCTGCGGCCTCTGCTGTGCCTTGCCTGCTGCATGCCGCATGCAGAAACTGTGTCAGTGTGGCCCTGTCGGCCTTTGTTCGATGATTGGTCTGTCTGGGCCGTCACGCAGATGCGCTTCTGGATCGCCGTGCCGCTCCGTGTCGCGCTGACCGCGCTCGCCGCTGTGTCCCTGCCCACGGTGCGTCCCATCAGGCCCGCTGGGTGGACCTTCCCAATGGCCTCTGGTGTCGCCTGGCACCAGGTTCACCCTTTGCCCGGCAGTCCCAAGCTGTGCACAGAGTGTCAGGTCGGACTCCCTGTGTGTGCTGATGAGGCCCTAATTACGGTGTGCCGCTGGCACGCCCTCCTCCTATCAGCGTGTTGGGCCACCGCGTTGCATTCGCCCCGTGCCTGGACAGGACGCGCATCGCACGGCGCGCAGGCGTGCGGCAAGTACCGGCCGGTGTTCCCATCGGATGCCGGCTGCTGGGCCGGCGGCCTGGCGCTGCAGTGGGGCGTGGGCTTTGCGCTGCCCATGTCCATCATCTGGGCGCTGGAGCGCCGCTCGCGCCGCTGCTTCAGCGCGCAGGCTGCATAGCGTGTCCAGCACATGAGGTGCACATGGGAGCTGCGGCAGCCGCGCTGCTCACGCCCGGCTTTGGCTTATATGGCTGCCCGTAAGTGCTGGCCTGGGCCTTGGGTGCCGCCCGTGGCGTTCATTGCAGCATTGGAGCCATGCGGCGCCGCATGTCAAGTGCGCCTGGTATCAAGCATGCCCGCTGCGTACAAGTATTGCGGCGTCTTTGCGGCTGACGCATGGACTGCAATTAGGGCTTGTCCGGCGCCAGCTAGCGGTCCCCAGGGCGATTGTCCAGTCCTATTTTTGAGCGTTCTTTGAGGTGGTGGCCCGAGACGCTCGCGCTGCTCCAGACGCCCATGCCTCGCACAGGCCGCGCGGCATACACGGTGTTCAAAGCGCTTCCGTGTTCGGTTGGGTGCATGGGCGGCGTGTATGCCGTAGTTGCGCATGACGGCCCTTGCTTGGAATGGTGTCCGCTCCAGGGAAATGGGGCGGGGCACAGCCGTCATGGCGCCTTGGCAGTCAGCGGGGCGTCTGGAGCGCAGCGAGCGCCGCCGCGTGTGCTTCCTCAGCTAGGCAAACAAACGTCCTGTGCGGGGCGCGATATAGCGCTTCTGCAGACGCGGCCAGGTTGACATCTAAATGGGATGGGGTGAGTGTTTTGGGGCATTGCAGCGTTGTCTGCGTGGCCCATGTCTTGCACACGGCGCAGGCGGCAGTGGCTTGCGCTGGTCTGCTGCTTGCCGATGTCGTGGGCTGCATGCTGGGCGCAGCTCTGCATGTGCCAGCATGGGTGCCTGCCGGCTATTCTTATTGCGTACCTTTGTTCCCATGCAGGTGTGTGGTAGAACATATTGGAGGCTTTGTAGTCATTAACAGTATATTGCGCATGCGTGCCTTCTCCCGGGTTTGGTCTGGTGTGGTTACCACGCTCAGCTGTCCATGAGCTGATCTTGTGTGTATGCTGTATCTCATGAGCTGTATCTCTTGAGCTGTGAACGTTGTTGTGGGTGCTCAGCCTGAGGCCCGCGCTCGGTCTTGGGAGGCCGTTGCAGGCAGTTGCAGGATGCATTTTGCCACAGATGGCTGCCCAAGGGTGTGCGGCGTGGCCAGATCTCCTCTCCCAATTTCATGCCGGTGTACATGTGGGGAATCGTTCTATCGTGTGTAGCTATTGGCTAGGTGAAATCATGCTTGCCTGCCACTGCGTGTCGCTGTTGTGGCACCTCCTTGTCACACATGAGGTCATCTGCCATGGGTGATCAGCGCATGTGCTGAGACGAACTGTTTGACAGCAATACGTTGAGTGGTCATGCATGTTTAGACGAGTGTATGCCAGTCTCTTGACAGTGCCAGCAATGCCACTGGTGGGTACCCTTGTCCGCCATGTCTCAGAGTCAAACATAAGCATAGCAGGCTTTGCGGCCTCAGGCTGCGGCGCAAAGTCCTCAGCCTTAGCAGCGCACAGGGTGCAATCGCAGAGCAGCGGAACACACCATAAAGACACAACGTACAGCAGTGCCGACGCGCGCTCTGAAGCTTGCGCATGCAGACAATACAGGCCTGGGATGGCAGGCACGATTTGCAGACCACTGTTTGCGCGCTAGCACCCTGAGCTTGCATGCAAAGGCCACAGGCCTCCCTCTGCAACCAGTACAGCAATGCGCTCAAGTCTCGATCCGCACGCAACGAGCCCAAGGGGCATACGAGATTATCCAACACTGGCGCAGACCCTTCAAAACTCCCACAACACGCCTTTGTCCTCAGACAAATGGCAAATCGCAGGCTTGCATGGATGCATGCCAGCTGCATACGTCAATAAGCAACATACTGCTAAACTCCACCGCTGCAGCAGTGCAACGGTGCTCGGCGAAGCCCTGGCAGGACCATGCCCTGCTTCGCCCGCACGATGCAGCAATAAGAACGCAAGTTCCCCAATTCATTCTCCACTGCAGGCGAGCATGCAGTGACAGCACGAACCCGTAGCACCATGCATGCGACAGTGTGATCCCACAGAGCACCGCACACCCCACGATCTCCGCGCTGCAGACCGAGTGCCACACACAGGACATGCGCTGTCGATGAAGCCACACATGCGCCGCTGTCAGCGCACGTCCGGTTTCAAAGTGAATGGTGTTGTAATGTACTTTCGTGAACAGACCCGCGTGCACTCGAGCGCGCCCGCGCATCGCTCCAGTGCACGTTGCCCTAGTAGCGTTCACATTATTTGACGTGCACGCGCGCATGGCTGCCTCACATCTAAGCCCCTGCCATATAGCCCTCCTGTACCCAAAAAAGGGGGCAGCTACAGAGGCAGCAGCATGCACCGAGATTGCAGACCATGATGGCACATGCAGCTGTGGCCCCTCAGTGCCTGAGCTTAACGCAAGCGCTGCGGAACCTCGCAACGCCTCACCAAGCACTGGCTCAGGGCGCCCGCTCTGCTATCACCCCTCTGATGCGATGCATACCCAGAGCAAGCGCGAGCGCAGCTCCCGCGCGCATGTGAGCGCCAGGGGCACCGGACCGTACGCCCCTGACCGCGGGTGCGGCGCACTCCGCCCAGCCAAGTTGCGCACATGGACAGCGCGCGAGCGCAGCTCCAGCGTGTGTATGCGACAGGGCCGCCGCATGCCCCGAGCTGCAGAGCTTTTGGTTCATTCGCCCAATGCTCTTCGGAGCGTCGGGCGAAGCGCGTGTGTGAGCGCCAGTGGTGTTGATGCATGAGGGCCACTCACACGGACGCTCCGCACAACAATCGCACAAAAATCAGGTCCAGTGGATTCAAGAGCAGCTTTATCATTCCCATGCCCCCCGCGCCCTATGCGCGGGCGTCAGCATGCACGCCGCGCATAAACAGCTCGCGTGAGCGCAGCTCCAGCACGTACGTGAGCGCCACGGGCGCCACAAAGCCGACGAGCGCCAAGGCCGCCGCGCCGCCGCGCACGCACGCAGCTGGCGATGCCCACATTGTCTGAAAAGTTTTGCACACCTGCGCCAGGCGGTGCTCTCAGCTGCGCACCGCTCCGCCAGGTGGTGCGTGGCGTATATGCCAGGCAAAACACAGTACCTGTGAAGAGGTTAGTGGTGCTTGCTGCTACGCAAAGCAGCGCTGGGGTCTGATGCTGATGCTTTGCCCTGTACTTTGGGGAGGTCAGTGCCTGGCGTGGACAGGCGCATGCAAGGGCCAGCGACACGCAGGCACACACACAGCTGACAGCCAGGGCCCGCGTCCGCATCGCCAGCAGCGGCAGGCGGGGTCACGTTACCTCTGCCACGCAGGACCACGCCATCGCGACGCACGCCAGGCGGACGGGCACGGTCACCGCGAAGCGCATCTGCGCCCACCAGCACACGTTTCTGTCATCGACCGTCACATGCGCATGCGGAGCTCCACCGCGCACACGCGGCAATGCGCATGGTTGGCACTCGCCCCCTGCCGCAAGGGCGTGCAGCCAAGCAGAGTACGCGCCCAGCCCCGCACCCCAAGGCCCGCCCGCCGCCGAGCAAGGGCGCAGCGCGTCAAGCGGCGGCGCCGGACGCGCACGCTGCCCTCCCAGACGCAGCCCGCCTCGAGGCGGGCGCCGGCGCCGCCCCGGCCCCGCGCCGCCGTTGGCCGGGGCGCGCACCGGGAAGAGCAGCGTCAGGTTGACCTGCATCTCCGCGAGCACGCCGCGGAGGAACCACGTGTACTGCCGCCGCTGCGGCGGCACCAGGCCCGCGGTGAAGCGCGGCGCCACCAGCGAGGCGATGCCGCCGACGACCAGCAGGTGCGACGTGACCATGATCGCCTCGCGAGCATGGCCGGCATGCCTGCGCGCCAGCGTCCGAGCCCGCTGAGTTTGCGCTGTTGTCATGCAGAGCTCCTACAATCGATTTGTTGTGACAAGGATTGTGTCTGTATTTGCATCAGCCTGGCAAGGAGCGGCCGGCCAGTGGCGCTGCACCGCGGCCGCCTGGCCAGCCGTGCGCCTCAAAAGCAGGGGATGGGCAGGCAGCGGGGCGCGCATGCGTCCCGCAGGGCGCCAGCGCCCAGCACGCGCCTGCGAGCACGGCAGCCGCGCAGCGCCCGCAGCCAAGCACGGCAAGTGCACGCGAGGCGCGCACCGCAGCCGCGGGTGCGCCAGCAGCACGGTGTGCAGCACGCAGACGCTCGCGTACACCCACGCATAGCCGCTCTCGGTGAAGGCCCGGCGCTTGCGGCTGTCCGCCGCGTGCATGAACGCGGCCGCGTTGATGGCGTGGTACAGCAGCATGGCCAGCACGTCCCTCTGCGCCCGCGGCCGAGGTCGCAAGGAGGTGAGCCAGGGCGAGGTGACAAGGTCGTAACGAGGAGCCAGGGTGAGTCAGGGAGAGGTGAGCCTGGCAGGCACTGTCGCCATCCCACGGCGTTTGCACCGGCGCCATAGCAGGGCTGGGGGACCAGGGCGCCCCGCTCGGTTCGCCGCTTGGCCGCTGCGCAGCCGTGACGCTCGCTCCGCCAGTACGCACCCGCGGCAGCACAGCGCCCCTTGCCGTGCGCATAGGCGAGGCCTGCCGGCGCCGACCAGCCCTATCACTCGCCCTAGTTCTGGAGGGGAATGCGGCGCCGCGCCTGCACGCTGTGTGCGGCCTGCCAGGCGCAGAAGCGTCGCTCCAGGCCGGCGTCGCGGTACGTCAGCCACGCGCTGCGCGCGCTGCAGACGCCGCCGGCCGCCGCCTGCTTTGCCGCGCCGGCGCTACTGCTGGGGGCCGCGCGGCTGCCGCCCGCCCCGGGCGCCGGAGGGCCCACGGCACCCTGGCCGGCGGGTCCATCTTCCGGCAGCGCCGCCCCGCCGCGGCTCGCCTGCGCGGGCCGCAGGTCTGGCGCGGCACCGCCGGCTGCGGGCTGCGCGCTCGCGCCGCTCCGCCGCAGCCACCACCATGCCCCGGCCGCACTCCTTGCAGCCGTGCGCGCTCGGCCCGCGTGCAGGGCCGCGGGCGCGCCCGCATCGGACGCATGCCCCTCCCCCTGCCCGCTGGCAGAGCACTGCCCGCCGCCGCCGCCGCCTTCGCCGGGCTCAAGGAGCGCTGCGGCGCTTGGAAGCTCGCCCGCGGTGCTTGCATGAGCCCCGCGCTGCCCGCTTGAGGATGCCTGGGCGCCGCTGCCAGCCGGACGGCCCATACCGGCGCCTGATGGCGCGTCCGCACTGTGCTCCTGGCCCCCGCGCTGGTCGCTGGCAGGGCGGCTGCCGCTGCCGCCGGGCGCTGCAGCTCCGGGCTTGCGGTTGCAGGGCACGCCCTGCCGGCTATCCGGATGCACACCGCCGCCGCCAATGGAGAGGGGGAGCCCTGCCGCCTCGCCCACTGGCGCACTAGCGTTGCGCTCACCGGCCCCGCCCTCCCGGCACCCAGGGGACGCGCCGCCGCTGCGCACTGGCGCCTCTGGCACGCTGGCCGAGCGTTCTGGGTCGCGCCGCGGCCGTCCGCCCATGCCGCGCGCTTCGCTAGGCCCCAACGGCGCGCCGGGCTCTGCGGGAGCCTGCTCCCCAGCCACATCCATTTCAGAATACTGGCGTTGCGAGAGCATATGGAAGGCAGACGGCTGCTTAGGGTACAGCAGGGTATCGCGAGAGCCACACGGTGCGACCGGCGCACCACGCGCCAGGCCGCGAATGCCGCTGCGCGTCCTGCGCAGCCTGGGGCGGTGCATGTCGACGGCCACATGTGCGCGCCGAGGCATCACAAGCATGACAAGCTTCACAAGCACACGTCTGAGCCGCACACAGCGGGCTTTTGCTCTCGCTTGAGAGGCTGCGCGCGTGCGCCGCACCTCGCGCCGCGCCGCGCCGGGCCGGCCGGAGAGCACGTACGCCCGCAGGTCGCCGACGAGCGCAGCGCACCTGCCCGCCAGCCCGCTCGCGGCCAGCGCCTTGGCCAGGCCCTCCGCCCGGAACGTGAGCAGCCTGCGCGCCGGGGCCCGTGTGTGAGCCGGGCGGCCGGCAGCCAGAGACCTGGTGCGTGGCGCCCGCCAGGGCACCCAGCTGCAGCCCCGGCGTTTCGAAGCAAGCCTCGCGCACGGCCACCGACCGCGCCTCGCCGCCAACGCGGTGCGCTCAGCGCTCGGCAGTCGGCCGCGGCGCGCGCCAGGACGCCGCACGAGCTCCGGCAGCGGCACGTCATGCGGTGCGGGGCCTGGCGCGCCGGGCAGACAGGACACGCAGCCGCCCCACGCCGGCGGCGCGGCGGCGCCCTGCGGCGGCAATGCGGGGCCCTACCCTAACCCTACCCTATGTGCGCGGGCGCGCACCGCAGGTCCTGCTTCAGCGGCTGCGGCGGCACGCCGACCAGCACCGCGCCCAGCGCCTCGCCGTCCGCGCCCAGCACGGGCGCCGCCACGACCTGGCGCGGGTGCCCGAACGCGCGGCCGCACGCCTCGCCGGCCAGCCAGGCGGTGGTGGGCAGCCGCGGCAGCGCCAGCAGCGACAGCACCGCCGGCAGCGCGCTGCCGTCTAGCAGGTTGCGCGACGCGGCGACCACGACGTCGTCCAGCAGCAGGCTGCCGAAAGCCGGGCCGCGCGACGCCTCCAGCATGACGGCCACCCTGCGCGCAGCGACGGAGTGAGGGCACGCTGGAGGTGGTTCGTGCCGAGCGTGCGCCCTCTCCGGCCCAAGTAGATGTCAGGTGCACAGGCATCCCGCGCTCTCGTCCAGTTAGCAAGTCTTGCAGGTTGACCTCCAGCGTGTCAGCGGTAAGGCAGCCGCCCCGCAGCAGCCCCCGCGAGGAGCGGGTCGGGCGCTGGCCAATGACGCGGCACTGAGTCATGCTCCCACCTGAGCCAAACCGCTCGCGGGAAGAGCGCCCGCGCGAGGTCGGGGGCCTGCAGCGTCGCGGCGCTGCTGCTGCTGTGCAGCAAGGAGGCTATCCCAGCGGCGGCCAGCTCTTCCATTCCCGGTCTGCCGCCGCGCGCCCGGCTCGCGGTGGTGCCGCGCCCCGCCCGGCGCGGCCGGCACGCGCCGCGTGTGTGCGCAAGACTGCGCTCGGGGGGCCGCCAGGCGGCATGCCTTGGGCACGCGCCGCCCCCGCAGTGTCTGCTTTGGGCCGCAGTGCTGAGGGGCGCTGATCAGGTCTCGCTACGCAGGTATGGGTGGAGCTGCCAGCGGTTGCTCACTGGCACCAATGGCCATACAGCGGTTCGTACTATGTCCCTGGCAGGAGCGCCACAGGAGCGCTAGGGCTCGGGGGTGGATTGGCTAACCCGTTGATGCCGTTCCAAGTGTTGGTGACTCGAAGCTCAGCCCAAAGTGCAGGTTGTCACGCGATGAACTCCGCGCTATCTGGTCAGAGGCTGCTGGTCCGGGGCGCCGGCCCCTGCCGGTGCAGCCGGGTGAGTTCTCGCCTCATCCCGAGCCATCCAAGGCTGTTGGCCCTGCCTGCAGGCTCTGAGCAGGGCTGTGGGGCCGCCAGGCTCGTGTGGTGGTCGCTCGGGCCGAGCTGACGCTCCAGCCGCTGCCCTATGCAGAGGTGAGTCCCTGCCGATATGCATACATGGCTGCTTGACACGTTGGTCGTCTGGCTTGACGGGCAGGCGTCAAGGTCACGCTGTGTGCACCTGTTGTGCAATGCCTGCGGTAACTGGGCCACAGGGCTCTGTTTGCTTGTGCTTGCACATTAAGCTGATTGGCTCAGCTGCGCCTGGCTGCTGGCTGCAGGACGCGCTGGAGCCGCACATCTCAAAGGTATATTGCGCTGCTTGCTCAACGCTTGCAGCTGGCTCGTTGCCAGGAAGCCTCTGGCGTCCCGGGCTGGGCCTAGCCCGGGACGACCACGCGCTGTTTATGAACTTAAGAGCTGCTGCACCAGGACACCTTGAACACGCACTGGGGCAAGCACCACCGCACCTACGTGACCAACCTGAACAACCAGATCAAGGACAAGCCGCTCGCCAACAAGACGCTGCACGAGGTGACTCCCCCGCGCACCCCGGTGCTGGACGCACCAGGCTGGCGCGCAAGCACGCCAGCGAGCGCCACCAGTGCGCCACGCCGGGCAGATCATCACGGAGTCTTGGAACAGCGGCAAGCCCACGCCCGAGTTCAACAACGCTGGCCAGATCTTCAACCACGAGTTCTACTGGGAGTCCATGGCGCCCAACGGCGGCGGTGCGCGCGGCCTGCCCGCGGCAGTCCCGCTCGTGGGCTGCAGCTCTGCCGGCGTGCTGGTCAGAGGGCGTCGCCACGACCGTGACAAGCGTCTGCTGTACATTGGCCATCTTGCCATAGCTGGCGGCCAGACTTCTCGCCAGCGCGCACCGTGCGCCCGTGCCCAGCGCCGCCGCGCGCAGGCGCGCCGAGCGGGGAGCTGAAGGAGGCGATCGAGCGCGACTTTGGCTCGCTCGACGAGTTCAAGAAGCAGTTCAAGGCGGCCGGCGCGACGCAGTTCGGCAGCGGCTGGGCGTGGCTGGTGGCCGAGGGCGGCAAGCTCAAGGTGACCAAGACGCCCAACGCGGATACGCCGCTGACCAACCCGGGCCAGACGCCGCTGCTCACCATGGACGTATGGGAGCACGCGTACTACATCGACGTGCAGGCGCGCGGCGCCGCGCAACCCCCGCGACCTGTCACGGCTGGAGCGTCCCGCAGCGCCTGGCAGTCGCGCTGTTCGCGCCTCGGACACGCTTGGGCTTGTGGGAGCGCTGGCGCTTTGCCAGAGACAGCCTTGTGCAGGTAGGAAGGCGCATGCGCTCGCTGCATGTCGGCTTGCGGGTGCCCATACACCCTACAATTTGGCAATTCTTCGAGAAGGGACGTCTTGTCATCACAGTTTTGACGGAAGGGCGCGCGCGCGCAGAACCGCCGCCCGGACTACATTTCCACTTTTGTCGACAACCTCATCAACTGGGACAAGGTGGCGGAGCGCTATGCGGCAGCCAAGTGATTGCGGCTCACGTGCCAGCCTTCGTCGCCTCGCATGTTTTTACGGGTCATCATGCTGTTGCCTGGCCTGGCCATTGCCTGGGATCCAAGCGTTCGCACTGTCCATGCATAATGTAGCGAAGCTGTGAGACTGGCAGTTGTTGGGTCGTAGCAGGATCGAGCCTGTGGAGCCACACCATTCCTTGGACCTGTCAGGTGGCAGAGTGCGCGATCGTTCCAAGCACCTCACCCAACTCGTGTGCTACACACATATGGCGTTCACGGCCTTTACTACACCCATCTTCCGACCAGCTACCGTACATCAGCGCGTGCTGCAGGCCTGGAGGCGGCCGGCTCTCAAGGGGTCCGGCATTCCATGCTCAGCCCTGACTCCGACTGGCCCATAGGCGCCGCTCAGCCCTCCCGCGCTGCCACGGCCCCGCTGCCACACCGGCCACTGAGCCCCGTCGAAAACGGGTTGCCTCGGCCGGGGGCGCTGGCATCGGGTGGCCTGAAGGCGACCCTCGCGTCTGGCGCCCCGGCTGCGTAAGGCAGTGCTCGCGCGAATGGGTTGCCGGGGGCTGCTCTCGCATGGGGCGGGGCGCCGCAGGGCTGCAGCTGCCGCGCCGCTCGCACGGCGCTGCCGTCGCTGCTGGCAGCGCCGCCGCCCGCCTGGCGCTCGCCCAGCCCCGGGACGGGCAGCAGCGACGCGTCCAGCCACGCGCCAAAGCGCAGCCCGGCGCCGAGCGGCGTGGCCGCATCCTCTGCCTGCAGGCTGCGGCGCAGCGCGCCCGGGCTGCCGACGGGCGCCATCAGCCCTGCTCCCCCGCGCCCACCCCTGGTCCTTGCCGCAGCTGTCGGCAGACGCGCGGGCTGGGCCAGCCCTGCACGGGGCGCAGGGAGTGTCGAGCTCGGCCACGGCTCGCAGGCACCGACCGCGGCGTCCGCCGTGGCCGCACGCCCCGCGCCATTCGCCCGGCGCGCACCGAGCACGGTTGGCGGGGGCGCGCCGGGCGGCCGTTGCGGCGGCGACGCCGCTGCTGCCGTAGTGCCACACAGGCTGCTCGCGCGCAGTGCCTGGTCCAGCTCCGCAAGCTGCTCGCCTAGGCTCCAGCGCACAGGCGCGCCCGCCGCAGCCGCCACCGCATGCCCGCCGCTGGGAGCGGCTGCGGCAATAGTCGCGCGCCCGCCCCCGTCTGTGCCGCCCGCCGGCGCGAGGCGGCTGCCGCCGCTCGTCAGGTCGGGCCCTGGGCTCGCCGACGCCGCAGCCGGGCGCACGCCTGGCACGCTGCGCTGCTGGGCGGGCGCACTCCGCGCCGGCACGTGGCCGGCAGCACAGGCGGCGGCTGCGCCGCCGGCCGCACGCGGCGGCGCGCCGGTGGCGAGGCGCCGGGCGGGCGCGGCCTCGTCCCGAAAGGCCGCCGCAGCGCTCAGCAGCGCCGCCACCTCCGTCATGCACGGCCTGCACGGCCGGGCGGGGCTCTGCCTCTGTGGGCCGAACACGCCTCTCAGGCTTGCAGGCTCACAAAAAGAGAGCCTGTGCGCCCGCCAATGGGCTTCCAAGCAACCATGCCCTGACTCCCTTGCACGTTTGTTGGTGAATAAAGCAAACGGGAAAAAAGTAAGTCAGATACGTTGCTGTATAATTGTCGTTGTGCATTGCTAGCGTCTGCACGGTGGTGCAGCTCAGCGTGCAATGCAAGAATCGAAGAAGGCAGGTGCCGCCCTCGCCCGGAGAGAGCTCACGGGGGCCTGCGCGCCTGTCAGCGGGGCGCGGCTGCAGGCACGCGCTGGCGGCCTCTGCCAGGGCCGCCAGCTGCGGGGTGGCCACGCCGCCCGCGCGCAGCAGCCGCGGGTCCAGATAAGCCTGCAGCGCCGCAGCATGCGCAAAGCCTGGTTGCCTGCATGGTGGTGTCACTGCGTCGTGCACGGTCGTTGACGAGATGGGTGCCCAGGTTTCACATGCAATATGCACAGGCACTTTTCAGGGCAATGAAAGAAGTGACGCCCAGTGTGCGTGCGGCGTGGTCTGCAGGGCGCTGGGCCGCTCTACGCCGCTTGTTGCATGCAGTTTGGCCGATGCGCAGGCTGGCTCCTGGTACATCTGCGAGCTGATAGAGCTACCAGGCCGCCTGCGCAGGCGCGCCTGCAGCGCGTCAGTGTCGCCCAGGTGCGGCGCGAGCGCGTCGGCGAGCAGGTGGCGTCCCGGCGCGCGGCCGCCGTCCGCCGCCGGCAGGCCCGTGAGCAGCTCCAGCAACAGCACGCCCACCGCATACACGTCCGTCGCCTGGCTCAGCTCGCCTGCGCGCGCGCGCGCGCGTGGCACCGGCGCGCAGCTCCACTTCAGGGCCATGGTGCAGCAGCTCTCCGGGCACGTCTTGGCACCTGTGCTGCTGTACTCGGGAGCGACGTAGCCGTGCGTGCCGACCACGGAGGCGCCATCGGCCGGCGCCAGGCTGGGCAGTGTGTCGCACTTGTGCGTCAGCATGCGAGCCAGGCCAAAGTCCTGCCGCGCCGCACCGCCGTTCACTCGCTCAGCCTCATATACCGCAACGCAAGGCCCAAGCCTGCCTGCTGCTGGCCAGTGTGAGGAGGGGAAGGCGCGCTGGAGAGGCATGCTCATGCACCTTGCGCAGGCACGCCCAACACCCATATGTGCCCCCATAGTTGCTGTCAGCCCCACAAGAACCAAGAACGCTGGTAGGCTGTTGCGAGTGCCGATTTTTCTCAAAGTACATGCTGATTGCGAGGTCGGCCAGTTGATGGGTCAAGCAGTATGAGCATCAGCATGAGAAGGGGACGCACCGCGATGCACGCGCGCCCGTCCGCGCCCAGCAGGATGTTGGAGGATGTCAGGTCCCGGTGCACCAGCGGTGCGTGCGCGCCCTGCCGCCAGCGAGCTGTCGGGTCCCGCTTGCAGGCGCGCAGCATGCACCCAGCCCCGCATGCCGGTCCTTGCCTGTGAGGGGCTCAGGACAGCAGCTGGACAGGGGTCTGCGGCACTCTTGAGCAGGAGGGCGAGCAACCATCCCAGGCCTGACAGCCCCAGCTGAATGACAGCGTGTGCGTGTCAGGGCAGCCGCGGTCAGCTGGCACGCCCTACACCCGCACACGACCCGCCGCCGGCTGCCTCGCAGCAGCTGCGCGTGCCGCAGGGCCTGTGCGCGCCGCGCAGCAGCCCCCCGCGCGCACCTCGTGCAGGTAGGCGACGCCCGCGGCGACGCCCGCCGCGGCCGCCACGCGGTCCGCCCAGCCCAGCGCGCCCGCGTCCAGCGCGCCGCGCAGGCTGCCGCCCGGCGCCAGCGCTGTGACCTGCACGGCGGGCGCGCGCTCTATGAGCTCGAGCTTGCACCGCACGACAGGCGCCTGGCGAGATTAGGGTTAGGTTTAGGGTAGTGTATGTTACAACATGCAGGGCGCGCTCCTGAGCTGCGGCACACGACGGCGAGCGGCCCGGCGAGCGGCCGGCCGCCGGCCCAGCCCCAGCTGGTGGCCTGAACGATGGGGCGGCATTGCCGGGCGCGTGCACTCTGATGCACTTGACGTGGGCTCGGCAGCATTGCGCGCCGCCCGCCTTATGGGTGGGGTGGCTGTTGACATGCAGCACAGCGTGCATGCTAGTGTGTAGTGCGTGCATGCGTTCACACGCTCACACTCATACCCCCCCGACAGCGGGCCGCAAGCAAGGCCGCCCGCTTGCGGCGGGCGCTGCCGGCCTGTGCGTAGCGGGCGCGCGCGCACCGCGATGCGGTGGTCGCCCGTCGCACAGACGCCCAGCAGCGCGACGACGTGCGGGTGCCGCAGGCGCGCCAGCAGCGCCGCCTCGGTGTTGAACTCCTTGTCGCCCTGCCAGCGCACGAGCCGCGTGTGGGGGGCGAGCCAGGCCATGAGCGCCGCTCTGCAGCGCACCACGGTCCTTGCGCCTGCAGCGTCCGCGCGGCTGCATCCCAGGAGCTCGCCACAGCAAGGAAGGGGGACACATCTGAGGCCTCCAGCAGGACTCAGCGAACCAGTTTTGCTCAAAGAGCGCGGCGCGCTTCCCTCTCAGTGTGTCCGGTGGCGCCGAGCCGGGACGAGCGCCCGGTGCGCACCTGAAGCCCGCGACGGTCGAGCCGCTTCACCGCGACGGCGGCGCCGTCCGCCAGGCGACCCGCGTACACGCTGCCAAAGCCCCCGCAGCCGATGATGTTCCGCGCGCTCCAGCCGCCCGTCGCCTCCTCCAGCTCCTCGAAGCTGAAGTGCCGACAGCCCGGGAAGAGGGCGCGCTGCAGCGGCGGCGCCTCGCCTGCGCGGCCCAGCTGCGCGGCTGGCTAAACGCGCCGCGGCCAGTGCAGCGGCCAGAGCGGCCAGCGGCCCTGCATGCGGTGGCCACCGCCCCGGCGCGAGCTCCGGCAGGGCGCGCGCCTCCGTGGGGCACGCAGGCGGCTGTGGGTTTGGTGACAGCGCGGCCGCTCCGGGTGCGGAAGGGCAGGCCGCAGATTGGCATAGCGGGCACGCTCGAGTCTGCCCCCCGCCAGACTCCGGCCTAGCAGCTAAGCGCACAGGCACGACCCAAGAAGCTCGCTGCGAGCCCGCCCCTGGCGAGCATACAAGGAGCACTAACACGTCCACCAGCGTTCTGCGCAAGTGCTCAAGTCTGCAAGAACCTCGGAGGCTCGACACGCTCAGCTGATTGTGCGCTGCAGCGTGCTGTGTGCGGCCAGTGTAGTGCAGCTGAGGTAGAGATCAAGATGCACTGTGCCAGGTGTCAGAGCGCAATCAGCAACTAGAGCCCTGGTTTGCTGCGGGGGTGTGCACAACTCTACTGCACGCTACAGAGTGTCATCATAGCATGTTTCTTTTTGGGCTTGCAAGAAATTTGCAAACGAAACAGTTTCTTTATCGGTGAAGTGTTGAGCAACACAAGGAGCTGCGCCCCAGCTACCCGGAGGTCTTCACTGAAACATCCACTAAAAGAAACACCTCGCTGCAGGCAACAGACAGTGAGGAGGCCTAAGGCTGTATCAGAAACACATCACCAACTTAATTATTGTCTCGCTCATATCAGGCAACAGACATGCATGGTCACGAGCATTGCCAACCTGTCCTTAGGCGCCTAGTCAAGACCCAGGTCCTTCTTGGCCTGCTTGCGGCTGAGCAGCCGCGCGCCACGTAAGCTCAGCAGATCGATATACAAGTTGCGGTCCACCAGGCGCCTTTTGACCCGGTCGAGCCCAGCGCACCTGTGCGCAAGCGGCCTGCCTGGACACGTGCCGCTGAGAGTCACTGTGCACTATGTCAACAGCGCCAGAAGAGCAGCCTTCCGGCGAGCCTGTTGGGCGCTGGCAGGGCTAAAAATGTTGCAGCGGATTGTGAAGCTGTTACAAGGCCAGTGTCTGCATGGTGTGCAACAGACATACCTCTTGCGGCAAAGCACGTGCCTCCACGATCGCACTGTCCGCTTGCGTGACCGCAAGAGGTGAGGCAGGGGCGCGCCTCCTGCATACCAGGTACATGAGCGCGCCGCCAGTCTTGAAGCTGCTCCACTGCCCGCGCACCCACCCGCTCTGTCACCTCTTCAGCGCTGCTGGCAACCCAGCGGCGCAGCAGAGCTGTCCGAATAAGCACCAAAGCACAGGCGCCACAGGCGTAGGCGCACCTGCCGGACCGGAAACAGCTCGCCCTGGCCCCCGCACGCGCTGCAGGCGTGGCGGCTGCGCCTCGCGCCAACGCTGTCAGATCCAGGCAGCCGCGCAGCGGCACAGCCCCCTCAGACGCCAGCGAGCTCAGGGCGACCGGGCGCGCCTGTACAGCGCGCGCCACGGAAAGTGCTTCGGCTCGGCCGCGGCGCCGCGCGGGCGCCGCGGCACGGCCCACTTCTGCGCGCGGCAGAACTCCTGGAAGACGGCTTCGCTGGCCAGCGCGAGCGCCCTGCTGGCCTGCGCCGCAGCAGGAAGCCGCCTCACGGCCGGCAGGGGGGAGAGCTGGGCGGACTGCGGGTGTCTTGATGTTTGCCGGAGCTTGATATCAAGCACCGGCACAGTGGACGTGCTGGCGTCGAGGCTTTGGCCAGGCGCAGAGCGCGCTGACACAGATGCCGCGAACTTCGTGGAGGCCTGGGACAGCCAGCGCTGGGGTAGCTGCCGAGCGCAGGGCGCGCCATGGAGACGGCCAGCAGCTGGCCGAGCGGCAGCTTGCCCAGCACGCAGCACAGCGCGCCCTCCGGCAGCTCCGCCAGCGGAAACTGCTGCATCGCTGCGGCGGCTGCGCGCGCGGGCCTGCGCGACCAGCAGAAGGCTCCAGCGTCTGTGTCCACTGTGATGACATTTTGAAGCGAACACGGCAATGTGTGTGCGGAGCCACGTGCGGCCCTGTCTCACCAGCACACTGTTGCGTGACAGGCGGGCTGCGCGTGGCCCCTGCTGAGATCCTTTGAGTAGTGTGCGTGTGAACCAGGCAGTGGTGGCCCAGCACAGGCTGCTGTTGACGCGCGCACACCCGGGCCGTACTGTCAACGCGCGTGAAGGTGCCCACACACACAGCTGAGAGCCGCTGCGCGGATCAACAAGCTATCTGTGTAGCAGACGCTCTTAAGCTGGTGCTTGACCGAACTTCCTTCTTCGGAAGAGCTGTCGCAACAGGGCTTGAAGCCCGGCGTGGCTGACTGTTCGTTTCTGGTGTCCCAGCTCAAACTGCCCGTTTTTGAAGGTGGGAGTGCGCATCAATAGATCGTTGACAACAGCGCACATACCTGCAAACCAGCAACCAGGGCGCTCCCATTTTTCAAAGCTTTGTGCGCTCGCGCCCGTGGCGCCTTGGCTGCGGGCAGCGCCAGGAGTGCGGGCGCCCGCCCGCAGGCAGGTTGGCCGTGCGATGCTGGCCGCGTGCGTGCGCGCGCGGGCCTCGGTCGCGCAGCGCGCGCTGTCGGCTGTCGGCCGGCGCGGGCAGCACGCGGAGGCCGTGGCCGCGCCCGGGTCCCTGGATGACGCGGCCGAGGAGTTTCGTGAGAGCGTGCACGAGTTTGCGCAGCGCGAGATTGCGCCGCACGCCGAGGCGATCGACCGCACCAATGCCTTCCCCAAGGGCGTCAACCTGTGGACCGCCATGGGCGACTTTGGCCTGCACGGTGCGGGACACAAGCAGGCTCGCTCGCGTGAGGCGCCGGGCAGCCTGCAGCGCAGCCTGCCTGAGCCGCAGCGTGTGGCGCGCCCCCAGGCATCACCGTTCCGGAGCGTTACGGCGGGCTGGACCTGGGCTACCTGCACCACTGCATCGCCATGGAGGTGCGCGCTGCTGCCGCGTGTCAAGCCAGGTCGTCATCTTGTCCCATACTTGGCTCGGCTCCGGCGCGGCCGCCCGCGGCGCTGGGCACAGAGCCGCCGCGTGTGCCGCGCTGCGCAGGAGCTGAGCCGCGCGTCCGGGTCCGTGGCGCTGAGCTACGGCGCGCACAGCAACCTGTGCGTGAACCAGATCGTGCGCAACGGCAGCGAGGCGCAGAAGGCAAAGTACCTGCCGAAGCTTCTGGCGGGTGCGCGGCGGCCACCCACCAGCCACGCCATGGCGCGCAAGCAAAGTAGGCCAGGCTGCGATCTCGGGCCGGACGCCCGCCCTTTCGCCCTCGCCCAAGCGCGTCGCACAGTCCCGCTCAGCGGCTGCTGCGTATGGGTGTCTGGGGCGGGCGCGGCGCTCGCTCCGGGCGCCGGCGAGCGCGCGGCGCGCTGCAGAGCGCGCTGGCGCGCGGCGCAGGCGAGCACGTGGGTGCGCTGGCGATGAGCGAGCCGGGCGCGGGGTCGGACGTGGTGGGCATGCGCTGCCGCGCGGACGCGCGCGGCGGCAGCTTTGTGCTCAACGGCACCAAGATGTGGTGCACGAACGGCACGGTCGCCGACACGCTGGTCGTGTACGCCAAGACGCAGGCCGACGGCGGCGCGCACGGCATCACCGCCTTCCTGATCGAGAAGGGCATGCAGGTGGCGCGGCCTACCCGCGCCGCTCCCACGCCGCACACTGGGGCGGGCGCGTGATCTGCCTCCACACAAGCTTCAACTGACAGTGTCAGTCTCCAGGTCGCATGCCTGCTATGTGCCTATGGCCGCGCGAGCGCCACGCTGGCAGCCAGCGCGCGCGATGGTCCAGGGCAGCCTGATCAGCGTCCAGCCCCATCGCACTGGCCTAGCTCAGCAGCCGCCGCGCCCTGGAGCAGGCGGCCCCGCATGTGCCGCCGCGCGCCCGACGCGCGCGCCGCGGCGCGCACAGGGCTTCCGCGCGGCGCAGAAGCTGGACAAGCTGGGCATGCGCGGCAGCGACACCTGCGAGCTCGTGTTCGAGGACTGCGAGGTGCCGGCGGAGAGCGTGCTTGGCGAGGCGCGCCCCGCTGCCCGCCGCGCAGCGCCGCCTGCCAGCAGCGCCGGCGCGCGGACGGCGGCCTTGACGCAAGCAGCAGGGGCGCTGGCTCGCGAGCGCGCCGCCGCGCCGCCGGCGAGGGCCGGCGCCAACGCGGGGCGGCGCGCGCGCGCACAGGTCGGCCGCGGCGTGTACGTGTTGATGAGCGGGCTGGACTACGAGCGGCTGGTGCTGGCGGCGGGCCCGCTGGGCCTGATGCAGGCGGCGCTGGACGTGGCGCTGCCGTACGCGCGCCAGCGCGAGCAGTTCGGCCGCCCCATCGGCGACTTCCAGGCGCGCGCGGGTCCCCCATCCCTAACCGGGGCCCCACCGCGCCGGCGCGCGCGCCGGAGGCGCTCCGTCCCCTGCGTGCGCTGCGCGCTGGCTGCAGCTTGCCGTCACAGCGATGAGCCGTGCGGGGAGCAGACGCGAGACCCGGCCATGCCGGCACAGCCGCGCCGAGCTGCTGCTCTCCTCATGAGGAACGGTCAGCATGCCGGTAAGCTGCAAGGTCAGCCACCCGCAGTGCATCTGCATGTGGTGGGCATGCCGCATGTGGTGTACGGCCAGAAGTGCAGCAGCCAACCCTAACCCTAACCTGCGCCGGCGCGCCGCAGCTGGTGCAAGGCAAGCTGGCCGACATGTACACGACCGCGGCGGCTGCGCGCTCGCTGGTGCATGCGACGGCGCGCGCGGCAGACGCGCATGCCGCGTCGGCGCGCCGGCTGCGCCGCGACTGCGCGGCCGCGATCCTGTTCGCGGCCGAAGCGGCCACGCGTGTCGCGCTGGATGGCATCCAGGTCCTGGGCGGCAATGGCTACATTAACGAGTGCGCCCGCGCCGCCCCCCTCTCATGCCGCTTCTCTGCCTTCGTCTGAGGTCGGCAGGGGGCATGGAGGGCCCTCAGCGGCACTGTGATATCATATTCTATGAATCACATTCTAGGAATCCCAAGTCCCCACTGCCGCTGCTCCCTGCCGGCCAAATGTGGGAATGCAGACCTGAGGCTGATGCTATCCTGTTTCCCAGGCATGGCCAATGAAAGGCGACATGCCTATCCTGCTTCAAGGACACAACCCGTGCGACCCCAGTGTGTGTCAACAGGCGCGTGTTGTGATCACAGGCGTGGTAAGCCATGTGGTAGCTCACGAGCGTAGTGCTCACAGAAAGGTGCACCGCGCGCAGCTACCCGACTGGCCGCCTGCTGCGAGACGCCAAGCTCTACGAGATCGGCGCCGGCACGTGCGCGCCCCCGCCCCTGGCTTTGTATGTGTGGTTGCGTTGCGGGCCACGCTGGTGCGCACGCTGAGTGTATTGTGCGCGCAGGTCTGAGATCCGGCGGATGCTGATAGGGCGCGAGCTCGTCAAGGATGACTCTTGATCTTTTGCCAGGAAAAAAGTTGGCGTGTACTTTCTGCGGGTCTGCATCACTAACATTGTAGGCAGGGCAGGTGCAGACCGCGTGTACTTTATATATATGTGGGCTGCCAATGCAAGGCACCTCACCCTGCAGTGCGGCTGGCAGGACTCCTGTGTCGCAAGATTGTGATTTGCTGCCTGTGACTGAGCGGTGCCGCCCATGAGTACTGTGCCAGTATTGTGGAGCAGGATTATTGCTCGAGACACATTGTGCTGCGATTTAAACGCTCTGGCTGGCGCCAAGTTGCTGTCTAATGCAACAAATTGTGAGATAACGCCATGTGCCCTATCTCGAAATGGGTGAGCATCAGCTGGTCAGTATGCACCTTGCGCCCTGCGCAAGCGCCTCACGTTGCACGTGGTAGCAGGCGCAGGCGGCACCTGGTGCGATGAAGTTCCATCGGCTGATGCGCGCGCATGTTGATGAGTTTGTTGGCGCCTCGGGCGGCATCGGCGAGCATTTCCTGCGTTACAAGGCGCTGAAGAAGCAGCTCAAGGAGATGCAGCAGTTGGAGCCGGGGCGAGGCATGCCCCCCTCCCCACTCTCTTGAACAACTTGTAGCAAGGGCTCAGCTTTGCTCAAGGGAGGTAGTCCTGACGCCGTGTGAGCATGCTCTGCAGGTGACGAGAGTGAGGCAGCTGCCCCCAGCAGCGCGGCGCCATCATCGGCCGCTCCGGCGTCCATGGTATATTCTCCCAGGGCGCTTGTAATGCGTTTGTCGGAGCACCTTGAAGGCGTGGGAAGCTACAGCGTTGGGGGCATGGGGCGGCGCAGGGCGGCAGTGGCGCCGGCGCGCCGGCGGCCGACGGCAGGGTGTGCCTGCAGCCGGGCGAGGCACACTTTGTGGACACGCTCAAGGAGGACGTCAACGGCCTGAACGACTACTTCATTGAGCGCGAAGAGGACTTTGTTATTCGGATGGAGGCCCTGGTGTCACAGCAGGCGGAGCTCACTGAGAGCGACGCGGAGCGCCAGGCGGCGCTTCGCAGCTCATTCATCGACCTCCATGGTGCGAGACGCGCTGCACAGTGCTGCTGTTCTCTTTGCCCGGCGCTTGAACAAGGACTGACCTGGTCTGTGTGGCGCAGGGGAGATGGTCCTGCTGCTGCACTGGAGCATGCTGAACTATGCCGCGGTGGTTAAGATCCTGAAAAAGCACGGTGCGGCGGCCAGTGCGTTGTCTTGCTGGAAGGCGTCTGTGTGGCTGCCTGCACCCCACCGGGAAACGTGTCCAGCATCGTCTGCTTACAGCCGCGCGGCCGCGATGCAGATAAGCGCTCGGGCGTTCTGCTGCGCACGCCGTTCCTGGCAAACGTGCTCAAGCAGGTGCGACAGTGGCGCGGTGGCCAGACGTGCGTGTCGGAAACGCACCTGTCAGCTTCGCGCGGGACCGCTGCGGCAAGCAGCCAGGCCTCCTCAGCGCTGCAGCCGCTCCGGCGCGGTGCGCTGACGCGGTCCGCGGCCGCGCAGCCGTTCTACTCGACGGAGCACATCACCGAGCTCGTCCGCGACGCGGAGCAGCGCATCGAGGCGCTGCGCCAGGGCGACGCGGGCGTGACGACGCTGGGCTCCGCCGCCACGGCCGCCAAGGTCGAGCGCCTGCGCGAGACCGAGGCGCTGCTGTTCAGGCGCGCGCGCCGGCCGCCGCCGCCCCGCTCGCGCCGCAGCCTCGGTCTCGCGCAGGGCGCTATGTGACGGGCTGCTGGCCTGTGTTGCGCAAGGTAAAATGTTTGTCATGTTTGTCAGGAAGTGAGACCGCACTGGCGTGCGTACCGCACGCGGTCGGCCTTGCGCTCCTGCTGGGCTGCTTTGCGCGCATGGGCCGGGCGCTTTCTCGGAAGCAGGGGCCCTTGACAGAGAGCAGAGCGCCGGCAGCGCCGGGCGGGCGCGCGGTCACGCGGCGCGGGCCGGGGCGCGCAGGCGGACGCAGGCGGCGCTGGAGATCTGGCAGGAGATGGCGGACAAGGCGTCCACGCCGTCCACCGTGCTGCTCCCGCCCGCCAAGCGCGCCAGGACCGGCGAGCCCGGCGCGGCGGAGGCGGCGCCCGGCGCGGCGCACAGGCAGGCGCCAGCGGCTGACGAGTGCGGCCGCGCGCCTGGCGGGGACGGCTCGGCAATCCATCAGGGGCATGACCAGGCGCCTGCGGACGCGCCGCCGCGCGCCGCGCTGGCCGCGGAGGCGCGCAGTGCTGCCGCGGCCGCGGTGGAGGGCGAAGCCGCGCAGGCGTAGGCGCTCTGCGGCGTACGGGTAGGCTGGCGCCGCTGGTCGCTGGCTGGGTGGCGCACTTTGAGTGTGGGCGCCGCCGCGACCAGCAGGCTGAGCGCATCAGGTGCATCCTGACGTGTGGATGGCCTGACGCGCGCACATAAGCTTCTGCCTGGAGCTGCAGGAGTGCCGGGAAGCTGCGGGGCCAGCGAGTCGGGGCGCCGCTTGTGGCCCTCGCCTTGGGGCCCCCGACCTGGGCGGCTCTGCAGTTCACCGCCCTCATGCGTCTGCCCGCCGCAAGCCTGCCGCTGCGGCGCCGCAGGCGCGTGCGGCACATGCAACGGCAAGCAGAAGCCCTGTGTTCACTGCGGCCTCGCCGCGGCATGCCAGACCTGCCGTCCCCTGTGTTCCGGTCGGCCCGGCTGTTGGGGACGGCGAGCTCTGGCATGCCGGGCAGGCGTGAGTGCATGCACAGTACGGCTGTCATTCCGCCCGCCCACCAGCAGTCCGCCTGCTGAGGCCACATATACGCCCCTCCGATGAGCTTTGGGCCAGGGCCAGCGCGTCGGGCCTGGCTGTGCGCGCATGGGTGCAAGGCCGCCTGAACTGGCGTCCCCTGGTGTTGCGGAGCGTGCGCAGTCTGTCGCGAGAGGCCCTGCTTTCTCGCTGCGCGCTGGGCCAGCAGGGCCTTAGACCCTGGCAACAGCGCGGCATCTCTGCAAATAGTACGCGGCAGGCGCGCGCGCGCCTTAACCTCTGCGACCATGGACCCGGGTGTTGGAAGTATAGGAGCACAGCACTGTGCGTATGGCACGGTATAGGAAGAGTGCGCACAGCGCGGCAGGGAGCCCCTGTGCGGGCCCAGCATGCCCGAGTGCGCGCCTGCTGGGCGCGCCTGGGCAATGCGGCCGTCGATGCTGCGTGCCTGCAGCCCAGCCTGGTGTTAGGCCCCCCGCTCTCTAGCCGTCACACCGGGCTTGGTTTCGACCGGGTGTCCGCGCTCTTTTTGGGGGCTGGCGACCCTTTGTGTGCATGCGCAGGTCTCCATGCGCTCTGTGTGTCGGGGTGGGCTGCGCGCCGCGGCCGGATCATGCTCCGATCAGTGTATTTGTGGTTGCCCTAGACTTTTATGCGCAGACACTGCTCGCGCCTGAAGTGTGCTTTGTGGTTGCTTACTATACTGATGTAGTAGCGCTGCGGCGCGGGGGCATGCATGCCTGTTGCCCGTATGTCCCTCCAGCGCGTCGCGTTGCTGGAGTGCACATCAGGCGCCATACCAGGCGCCACGGTCTCCAGGGTCTCCGGCCCCCTCATATGTACACATCTGTTCCGGATGCCTGAACTGCGCACCTGGTTTCGCATGTGGCTGCTCCTTCTCCTGGGGTGTTTTTTCTAGCCCAGCAACTGTATCATAGACGCGTTGAAGTGCTTTCTGCATGTGTGGAATTGCCGGCTGCCCTTTGCGATTGTTCTGCGTGTGCTGTAAGTCGGCCGTGTGTGGTAGCGATATAGAACGAGCAAAGAGCGCCACAACACATGTCGTGAGCATCACGACAGTCTATGCCCTGCTTGCTCATGCTAAGCTTAAGCATGCACAAGAGTAGCAGGATATGCCTCATGAGCCAAGTTGCACCTGTCCTACCCGCCCGGCAGCCTGGTGGACAGCTGACGCTCTGGCAAGCCCGCCGCGCATCGTTTCTCAAAGCTCACATGCATGCGGCCGATGAAGCAGGTCCACTGACAAACAGGCGACTTGTACACGGAATCGCATGTTCATGGAGCCGCCACAGCGTGTGATGTGCACGGCGGGTCGGCCTTCCCCGGTACGGGTGGTGGCAAGTGGCATTGGCTGGCAATTGTGAGGCGAGGGAGGCTGGAAGCTTGCCGCTAGCCACCACCCACACTGCCACCGCCCAATGGCCGCACAGCACACGCACCACCAGCGCTTGTCACTGCGCCTCCTTCTCTGAGTGCCTCGCCGCGCATGCAGAGGCAGCGCACCCTGGGCGCCCGTCTGCCTTGGGCTGAGCAGGACGCCCAGTCGCCTTGGCCGAGCAGGCCACCCTGAGTGCCAGCCGCACGCGCACGCCCGCACCCCACAACCTACACTTCTGCCGCCAGGGCACCATCCTGCCAGCGCTGGGGGGCGGTGCGGGCCGCGCCGCGCGCGTCACCGGCGCTTGTGCCGCGCCTTGCTCTTGAACGCCTTGACGCCCTTGCCGTGGCGGCGAACTTTGGCCCGCTCGCCCTTGGACAGGCCCGCCTTCGGCAGCGCGAGCCGCCCCGAGCGCCCGCCGCCGGCGTACACGCGCGCCGTCTCCCCCAGCGCGCCCCTCGGCCCCGCGCCAGCAGCCTCGCGCCGCCCCGCGCCGTCGCCCTGGAAGAGCGCGCCCTCCTCGCCGCCGCCGCCTGCGGGCCTGCACGAGGCCAAGCAAACTAGGTTTGTTACGAGGCTCGCTTGTGACATGCGTTGAGTGATTAAGCTCTCCTTTTAACAGGCACGGAAGGCGCAAGCACAGATCGTGTGGATGCCGATCAAGCCTTTTGCATGCAAATGGCAGCCGCGGTTGCGCCGCGGACTGCGTGGCACCCCAGACCAAGCCGCATGATGCCCTTCGCCGTCTTGGTGAGCGCGCAAATGCACCACGCATGCATTGTGAGGACAGTACGTCCCGAGGCCTGAGTCGAGACGACGGCAGAACAAAGCAACCAGTGCATGGCGCGGGGAGCGCGCGCACCCCGCGCCGGAGAGCTTGCGCTTCTTAGCTTTGGCGTCCTTCTTCTTGGCCTTGGCGTCCTTGCGCGCGCCGCCGACCGCGGCCGCGGCCGCCGCCGCCTTGGACAGGCCCTGCTGCCGGCCCGCGGCCTCGCGCGCCTTGGCCGCGCGCACGCTGCCCGCGACCGCCTCCGTCTCCTGCCCAGGCGCACGCGCGTGCGCTCGGAACAAGTTCGCAGCATTTCCAGCCTCAGAGCCCACACACATTATAGAGCTGTGGCAATGTTGCAAAGGGCACGGGGTCACAGGGGGGCCAGGGTTGCTTGCTGGTGAGCAGCAGCGAGCGGCGGGGTCGGCTGGCGGGCTGGCCGAGCCCGAGCGCAGCGGCCAACGCGCACAAGTGCGGCTGGGCACAGGCAGGCAGCAGCACAGCGGCCAGTGGTAGACCACGCATGCCGCTTGCCAGGCCTGGCAAAACGGGACAGCAAGCAATGCCAATGCCGCAGCAGTATACGGGCGTCTGAGCGCGCACCGCTTGTTGACGACGGCTGGGCCAGGCGACACCCACAGGGCGGTGCAGAGGCCCTGCCTCCCGCCTCCCCGCTGCCAGCAAGCAGCAGGGCCGCTCGGCCGCCGCCCTGCCAAGCCCGCACGGCGGCCGCCGCGACCGGCCTGGCGCACCTCCATCAGGCGGTTGCCCTTGCGCCGCTTGTCGGCGGCGGCCGCCTCGGCGCCGCGCTTGCGCTTGGCCTCCTGCCGCCGGGCCTCCTTGTCGCGCTTGCGCACGTCGGCGGCGGCGCCGCCGCCGCCGCCGCCGCCGGTCCCGGCCTCCGGGCGCGCGCCCTCGCCGGCCGCGCGCGCGGCCTCGCTCAGCGCGGCCTTCTGGCGCGGCGTCTGGAACCAGGTGCGCGCCGGGCGCGCGTAGATCTCCGCCTCGTGCTCCACCAGGTTGCTCGCCTTGGCGGCCTCCATCTCGGCGCGCCGCAGCTCGCGCTCCTCGCGCTCCTCCTGCGCGCGCGCGCCAAGCTCAGTCATGCAACCGGCAGTGCCCGCGGCTCGCCCGAGGGCCCTGCGCGGTGGCCAGGCGATGGCGCCGGCGTCTCACTGACCAGGCTGCTGCTGCTGCCCTATCTCTGCTCACGCAGCAAGTGCCGGGCAGGCTCCCCGCCAGCGCGCATGCGCAGTGCGGCGGTGCCCCGCTCGCCCAGGCCTGCCATCGCGTCGCGCTTGCGCAGGGACTTGACGGCGTCGAGGCCGACGGTATCAGTCTGTGCGGCTGTGAGCGGACTGGCCGGGCGCCTGCGGGGGCTGTCGCGGCGCGCGCCTGGTGCGCGCGCCTGCTGCCCGCAGCCGCGGAGCTGCCCTCCCCAGGCACAGACCACCGCACGCGTACTGGGCTCTGCGTCCGATGCAAACCCTCTGGGTTGACCCTTAAACCTGGGCCCCTGCGGCCCCGCTGTGCGCGCCTGCACCAGGCGGTCGACGTCGTCGGCCATGGCCTCGATGCGGCCGCGCCACTCGGCCACAGCCGCGGCCGGGATGACGCGCGTGACCAGCGCCGCCCGCGTTTTCTTCACCACCTGTGCGCGCGCGCCCGACCTGGGCATGCAACCACGGCACGGAGCGCGCGCAGAGCGGGCCCAACCTCCGACTTGGTCCCCGCCCCGCCTTGGTCCCCGCCCAAGACACCTCACCCTGGTGAGTCCGTCGACGTCCACCGCTGATGCCCCGCGCTTGGAGAAGTGCATGCACGCTTGCAGAGGCGCAGGGGCATGCCTCCTCACGCACCCCACGAGCAGGTATCCAGAGCCAACCACCAAGACCACCTCCGAGCGCCAGCCGCACGACAAGACGGAGGGCGCGCGCCAAGAAAAAAAAAAAAAAAAAAAAATCTGGGCAGGAGGTTCCAAGCGTGCGGGGCGCGCCTCCTTGAGCAGGCCGCGGTCGCCGTCCTCGGCGAACGTGACCGCGCGCCCGGCAGCGCCCGCGCGCGCGGTGCGGCCGATGCGGTGCAGGTACCCGGACAGGCCGCCCGGCGCATCGTAGTTGATCACGGCGTCCACGCCCAGGATGTCCAACCCGCGCGCCGCAACGTCCGTCGCCAGCAGGAATGCGGCCTCGCCCTGTTGGAGACCGCAGATAGACTCAAGCGGCATTGATGTAGCGAGGTAGCCGGGGTTTGAGCCGCATTGCGCATGGGCGCAGCCTCGCCTACGCAGGGAGGCAGCCTCGCCCTGCACAAGCGAGCTGAGACCCAGGCTGGCAGCGGTGTGACAGGCCAGCCCTGCTAGTTGCGCACGGCGCATGCAGCGGCAGCGGCTGCAGCAGGAGGGGAGCCAGCGAGTCTGTGCGCTTGCAGGGTATGTCCGCGGCCTGCATCACGCGCCGGCGCTGCAGCACATGCGCAAGGACTCTGTTGTGCGGGGCAGACGAGGACATCTCATCAAGTGCTCTTCCGTGGAGCTCGCACAGTTTGGGAATTCAGACCCCTTCACAGTCAAGAAAGGGAACAAACAAATCCCTGAGGGGCGCGGGCGCGCGCCGTGCGGAAGCGCTCCAGCGACTCCAGGCGCGCCGCCTGCGTCATGTTGCCGTGCAGCTCGGTCGCCGGCGGCACGCCGGCGAGGCCGAACAGCATGCGCGCGCGGTGCGCGCGCTGCTTGGTGCGGAAGAACACGATGCAGCGGCCGCTGCGCAGCGCGCGCGCGCACAGCGCCAGCAGCGCGGCCTCCTTGTCCGCCGCCGCCGCCGCGCCCTGCCGGGGACACGCGACGCAGGTCGCGGCGAGCGGGCGGCGACGGCGATGGGCGTGGCGCGCGGGCGCGGCGCAAGTGCGGCGCAAGCGCGCGGCGACGGGCGCGGCGCGGGAGCGGCGCGGCCGCGCGGCAACGGGCATGGGGCGGGCGCAGTGCAGGCGCGCGGCAACCACCATTATGCGGGCGCGGCGCGGGTGCGCGGCAAGCGGGCATGGGCCGGGCGCGGCGCGGGCACGCGCCTTGAGACGCACGACCTCCTGCTGCAGCCGCGCCGGCGCGAGCCCGGCCGCGTCGGCCGCCAGGCGCACCGGGCGCTGCAGCGACAGCGCCGCCAGCGCGCGCACCTCCTCCGTCATGGTCGCGCTGAACAGCAGCGTCTGCCGCTTGCGCGGCGTCAGCCGCAGCACCTCCCGCACCTGCGCGCGCCCCTCCATCCCCCTTGGGCCGCGCCCTGTGAGCGCGCGCGCGCATGCAGCAGGAGCTGTCGAGCAGCAAGAGCTTTGAGCAGGCCTGGCGTAAGCGGCATGTCCGGTCGCACAGTCGGGCAGCATGGAGGCCGCCCCGGGTCCTGGCCGGGACCGCGGCGAAGCGTGACGCCAGCTGACCCGCTGCAGACGGCGGCACAGGGCAGCGCGCATTCACTGTAGTAAGTCGATGGAGCCCCTTTGCTTCAGGGATGCGACGGAGTGCTGCGGGCGCCCCGGGCGCGCGCGGGCGCGCCTCCTCCGAGAAGCCCATCTGGAGCAGGCGGTCCGCCTCGTCCAGCACCAGCGCCTGCAGGTCCTCCAGCCCGACCGACTGCGTGTTGCGCAGGTGGTCGATCAGGCGCCCCTGCGCGCCTGGATGCATTTGAATTCAGGGTCAGCCCAGAGGGTTATTTGCGTCGCACGCAGCGCGCGCGCGCTTGCCGCGCACAGCTGGCCGAGCGCGCGACATGCTCCTGGGGCGCAGGTGATGGCAGCGGGGGCGCGCGCGCGGGAGCCGCTGACCCGGGGAGCGGCGCCCGCGCAGGCAGTGCACCGGCGGCCAAGCACAACTCTGTGCCCCAGGGGACTCTCTGCACAACAGGGTCTGGGCATGGTGCACGCCCATCCTCCCACGCATGCGATGCCCTTCCGCAATTGTTACGTGCCGCGCGCGTGTGCTCGCCAGCGTGCGCACAGGCGTGCAGGCCGGGGGTGGGCAGGCCCGGGGGCGCGCCGGCGTGGCGACCACGACCTCGGGCTGCGTGCGCAGCGTGGCCGCCTGCACCTGCAGCGACAGGCCGCCCACCACGAGCGCCACGCGCACGTCCGTGAACTGCGCCAGCTTGGCCGTCATGCCGTGCACCTGCGCGCGCGCAGACCCGTGAGGCGCCTCCCGCAGCGCCGCTTGCGGCTCGCGGCCGCGCCGCGCGCAGACCGGGAGCCATGGAGCGCCTTGAGGGGCAGGCGGACCACCGCGCTCAGGGCCTGCTCTGGCAGGAGCGCCCGCGAGCGCGCATGCTGCTGCGCCGGTGTGCGTCAAAGAGAGCGCCAGGCACCCAGCGCGCAGCGTACATGCAAGAGGTGCACAGCGCCGCGAGCTTCAACATGAGTACTTCATGCATGGGCGCAATGCACTACGTCCGTGCAGCACCAATCCACATGCATCGTGTGTAGGTTAGAAACAGACCCACGCTGCTACTTGTCGGCCAGGGTGGGGAGGGGCGTTCACGCGCCTGAACAGCCAGCTCGCGCGTGGGCGTCAGCACGAGCACATACGTCGCGCGCACGCGCCGCGAGCGGAAGAGAAGGCGCTCCAGCAGCGGCAGCGCAAACGCGGCCGTCTTGCCGGAGCCGGTCACTGCGCTGCCGCAGATGTCGCGCCCCGCCAGCGCCAGCGGGATGCAGGCCGCCTGCGCACGGATCGGGCGCCAGGGTCAGCGGGACATTGCCCTATGGCTGGCTCGCGCTGCAAGACATGCACACCGGGGCTCAGAGCCTGCACACGCTAATGTGGAGGCTGCTATGAAGCAATGGACAGCCAGTGTGCACTGCACATGGCTGTCCATCTGTTTGCCCAGTGCCCATGCGCCCCACCACTGCTGTGGTCCAAACGCATTTGGCCGGAAAGCATGGCTGTCTGGGCTGAGCGCAGCAGCGCTCGGCCCAAAGCTGCCATACGTAAACCCTTGGGGCGTCAGAAAAGGACAAAGCGATGTCGGTCACAGCCAGGAGGCTGCCGAAGGGGAATCGCTACATTCATCACGCGCCGCCACGGAGCATCCCGTCACAGAGAAGCATGCCACCGACACCACTGCCCGTACGCTTGGCATGACTTGCACGCCACACGCACTTGCGCCGTCGGCATGTGACAACCTCCAGCCTCCCCCGCTGTAGTCTGAGGATGACACCGCATACAGCCTCAGTGTCCAGCCCGTTAAGGAACGCCTCCCATGCATTGACTTACCCAGACGCGAGGCGCCCACCCCCAGCAACCCCTGTACGACGCGGCCCCGCCCACCTGGATCGGGGTCGGGTGCGCGTAGCCGAGCTCCGCGACGGCCTTCAGCAGCGGCCGCGACAGGTGCAGGTCCGCGAAGCTGCCCGCGCTGAACCGCGTGCCCTCCGGCGTCTCCGCGAAGAAGCCGGCAGCCTTCCCGCGCCCGCCCGCGCCTCGGCCGGCGCTGCCGCCGTCACCGCGCTGGCCGCTCGGGCCCGCCGCGGCGCCGCTCTTCCGCCGGTCCGCAGCCGGCCCATCCTCCCCTGCCGCCCCCTCGCCCTCCTCCTCCTCGTCGTCCTCTTCCTCATCTCCCACGCTGCCCAACCCGCTGGCCTCTCGCGCATGCCCGCAGGCAGCCGGAGAGATGCCGCTGTCTCGGCTGCCCAAGCGTCCCGCCCCCGCGACGTCGGGCGCCGCACGGCCGCTGCGCCCTACGCCTCGCCCCGCGCGCCCGGCTAGCTCTGCAGCGTGCCTGCTAAGGCCGCCCTCGCCTGCGCCCCGTCCCGCGCCTTCGCCCTCGTCGGACTCCTCCTCGTCCTCGAGGGCCCCGCCCTCGCTGCCGCTCTCGTCGCCCAGGGGCGCGTCTGCGCCGCCGGCCTCGCCGTCGTCGCTGTCCTCGTCCACCTCGCCGGGCAGCGGCTGGTCCTCATCGTCCTCCCCCTCAGAGCTGCCGCTGCCGGCCGAGCCGTCGCTGTCGAGCGCGGCTGCTGCGGCGGCCGCCGCGCGTCGCCGGGGAGCTGCCGGCGCGACCTGCATGCCGTCCCGTGCGTGCGGGGTTTGCTCAGGCACTGCAGGGACGGGCGCGTTGAGTGAGCCGCCGAGCACAGTCAAAGAAGCAGTGCCGCACCTTCTTAGCGTGTGCGGCGGGCGCTCTGCCTGTCCGGGCACGAAGACGCTGCTGGATCTTCTCGTCAATGCTCGTGCCGCCCTCGTGCGCGCGCTCCTTGCGAGCGTCCTCCACTGCCCCTGTGCGCGTCGGCATCTTTGCTGTCTGCATCTCTGCCGTCTGCATCTTAGTGCAAGCTTCTCGAGTCACACTGCTCACGCCGGCACTGCTCGGCGACCTGTACACTATGTCCTTCAGTTTACCTCCTTGCACACACGCGTAGTGCAAGAGCAACAAGAAGCCTGCCACTCCCGGTGCTGAGCAAGTGGTAGGGCCCCGCAGCAAGAGTACCTGCGAGCTCCCAGGGAGTCTGAGAAGCAGCCCCGCCGCCGCCAAAGTCGAAGCGGAAGTGGGGGTTGAGGTCTGAAGCTGCCGGCATGGCGCGCAACACTCAGACCATCAATCGCCGACAGATGCCAGCCACTGTGTGAGACAAGTGCTGCAGAGAGAGGCTCACTGGTACTGGTACCAGTAGCTCGTAACTCTGCACTGGCTGCCGAAAGCCTAAGCAGGGTGCTCAAGTCCGAGACCTTGCGTGAAGTTCCGACACAGCGTAAGAAGCAAAGAGCGCTCGTCCTCGCCAACGAACAGCGCAGCACTGTCCTGCTGCGCAGTCTGAGGCTGTGTGAGTAAGCTGACAGCGAGGGTGACAGGGATTGCAATATCGCTGCGCGAGCGCGCTCGCCAGGCCTGTGTGCAGTCAGTCTCAGCCAGCTGACTGCACGACTGCCGCCACTGGCAGGCCAGGCAGGCAGCGCATGACTGCATTGCCGCAGCGCCTTAATGGAGTCGGGGGGGATAGACGTGTCCGTGCCTGACAAGCGCCGCTGTTGTGTCGAGCAAGGGCGGCGGACCTGTGCCGGGGTGCACCAGCAAGCGTGCTGAGCGCCCCTTGCCAGCCAGCGGCCTAGGATGGCCACCTTTGGCGGACCGCACATGATCTCGGCGGTCCTGGAGAACCTGAAGACGGCGCGCCTGCCCCCTGGTCTGCAAACGTTGGGCTGCACTGGCTGCGGGTGCGAAAGCAGGCTTCCTGCACCAGCGCGTGGGCCAAGGCGCTGTGCGGGCCCGGCGCCGCAGGCAGACTTGGAGCTCCTGCTGGCGCGGCGGGGCCTGCCGTCGTGCAGCCACGCCGCGCCGCTGCACGAGGCGCTGGTGGACCGGCTGCGGGCGGCGCTGTCGGACGAGGTCTGCCGCTTCGAGTGGGAGGCTGGCTCGCCGAGCTTCCACTGCGGTGCGTGCGGCCGGCCGCGGCGCGCGCGCCTGACGCTGCATGCATATGCCAAATCGGAGCCTGCTTGCTTACCTGCAATTTTGCCCCCACAGGTGCACCTCTGCACTGCGCAAAACCCTCAGCGTCCGCGTCCCGTCAGCGTCTGCACCCGTGACGGGCGCCGCGCACGCGGCGCGCCCGCAGACATGGAAACAGCTGGCGCGCACATGGTCACCTGGGCCAACAACATCCTCGTGTACGGCGGCATGAGCCGGGAGCGGCTGGAGGTGGACGCGCTGTACAAGTGGGACCTGTCCAGCGACACGGGCTTCCAGCCCGTCGCTTACCGGTCCGCCGGCTCGCCTGGGCGCCTGAGCGTCAGGCAGGTGTTCATTCTCATGCGTATCTGACTGCTGCGCCCGCACTCACTGAAGCGGGAATCCTGACGCGCCCGCGCCGCCTCTGCAGGGGCCCAGCACCGCCCAGGTTCCACTCGGGGCAGTACGTCGCTGTGCGCGGGGACGAGCTGTGGGTGGTGCGCGGCCCCCGCCGCTGACTGCATGGCCACGTGCAGCACAGAGTATCTCTTTTGCTCTTTGCATGTGCTCTTGCGAGACACATGTGCCCTGCCTCCTCCAAGGTGTCCGTATCGGCTGCCTAGTTGGGCCCCGCTGCCTGTGCTCAAGGTGTCACGCCCCTGGCTGCAAGCCGCGCAGCTGAGCGGTCTTAGAGTACCCCTGCCCTGACCCTACGGCTGAGCCGCAGCGCCCCCGCGCGCGCGCAGTTCCCGGGGCCGCGCAACGTGCACATGGAGCGCGCCAATGTGCTGGACCTGGTCACGCGCCGCTGGCACGAGGTGGCGATGCGCGGCGAGCCGCCCAACTGCGGGCACTGGCGGCGCAACCTGGCCGCCGTGGAGGACCCCGACGCGGACCGCCTCCTTGTGTTTGGTGGGCGCCCCGGCTTTTCCCAGGACCATGCCAAGTGGTGGTTTGGGTGTGTTGTGGCGCCCTACCGCGCGCACCTCGAGTGCCGTCTACATGCGATGTGAGACTCTTGCCTGCCCGGCTGCGTGGTGCGTGTGCAACGCGACACCCGCAGCTGTAGCAGGAACATGCTGCAGCTGCGGCAGGAGCTGGAGTGCGTTCTGCTGCAGCCTCGCTCAGCCGCGGCAGCGCGACGGGCGGCTGTGCGCGGGCGCAGGCGGCCCGCAGATGCAGGCGCTGCACATTTTCCACTTCGCCAGCCTGACCTGGGAGGCCGTGGCGTGCGCCCATGGCCTGCCGGTCTGGACGTTCAGCCACGCCGTGCGCCACCATGACTGGCTCTGTGCGCACCCCACACTTCCCCAAGCCACACCGACCCATGCAGCGCCTCAATCCCTCAGCAGAGGCAGCGGCTTGTGCAAGTGCCCGGGGCGCCTCGCACGCCGGCAGGCATCCGCGCTCTCAGTGAGAAGCCCGACAACAGTCTCAAAGCGCCGCTCGTGTGCGGCGCACCGGGCAGTTTTTGCCCGCACTGCAGCCGTGCACAGCACGATGCGATGATGATGCACCATCAGACTTGCGAGCGCGTGAACACCCACATGCCTGCCTGGGTGTATGGCAGGGGCCGCGCCTGCCAGGCCTGCCCACACGTCTGCTTTGCGCATAGAAACCAGCTTGTCAGGTAGGTCCTGGCATCTTTGAAAACACACATGAGCCTGCGCAGTAAGGAAACAAGGGAAGCGGAGGTCGTGACTTTGTGTTCTGGCGCAGACGCCTGCGGCACGCGGGGCGGCGAAGGCGGGACGCTGGAGGTGCGCCTTTGACGCTTGTGGAGTGCAATGTGCTGCACCTGCGCAGCTGGGTTTTGTTGTCAGTCCAAGCTCTGTCAGACCTGGATGCATGGTCATGTAAGCTCAGCACTGAACTGGCGCTCTTTACAAGCGAGGCTGTGCCTTCTGCAGTGCAAGCTCCCCAAGTGAGGCCACATGATGTGGTGTCACAGCCTGGCCTTTGTAGTGCTGCGAGCTGCAATTTTCTGGAGGCCCAGCGAGTTCGCATGCAGGTCGTCTTTATGACATAAATGATATCACTTCGAGTGCGTGACTCACCAGTGACGGCTGGCGGCAGATGTGGGCGATGCACCTGCGCTGCCCCACGCAGCAGCTGCGCTGGGACCAGTGCAACACGGTGGGCACGCCGCCGCCGCACCGCATCCACTCCAGCTCGGCGCTGGTGGGCGCGGTCTGGGTCCTGCACGGCGGCCGCATGCCCGGGCGATTCGCAACAACCACAGCGACGTACGCATACGACTTTGAAACTGCGAGGTGCGGCGCGCTGCGCCCCCCGTGCTTGCGCCTGGCGCTTTGCGCCCGGCGCTTTGCACGAGCTGCCTCACTGGTCCCTGCCTTCCAGTGTCACCGCTTTGAACAACACAGTTAGTAGGCTGGTGCACACGTGTGGGCATGCCTGCTGCCTGGCGCGGCTTGCTTGGAACAAGGGGTCAGCTCAAACTTGTAACACCGTCATGGGGGGCAGCAGGATGGGCAGCACCCATAAGTTCACAGAAGGCATCAGTGCCTTGACCAAGCTTGCGCCTGCAGGTGGGAGATCTTGATGGCAGACGGCGCGGCGCCCACCTCTCGCGAGTGGCACTGCGCCTGCGGGCTGCTCGACTGCGTCGTGGTGGTGCGAACATGCCCAGGCTCCGGTGGCCTCATGCACTGCCCCGCAGCCGCAGCCTGAGTGATCGAGCAGTCCTCTCGTTGTTGCCTGTGCATCACTCCAACATGGGCATGTCAAAGTGAGTACGAACCATGTCAATCATGGCACCCATGGGGCACCTGTGCCCTCAACATACAATGCCGTGTCTCCAGCAGGAGCTCTTGACGGAGGAGCCTCACGCCATGTCACGGCGGCAGGTCGGCGGGCGCACGGAGATCATCACCGACGCCATCAGGTCGGCGCGGCCGACAGACAAGGGGGGCCTGGACGCGATGTCGCGCGTTGTGGACCTCCTGTGGGTCCGCGAGCGGCCAGAGCCCAGGAAGCCGACTGGTGCGGCCCCAGTGCTGCCTGCGGGCGCGCTCACAGTGCGCCCATCCATATACACGGACTGCGGTTTGTTGGAGCCCGCGCTGCCACGCATGCTACCGCCTGGCAGGTTGCTGGCTATGCAGCAGTACTCCGCTCTGCCAGCACTCATGCCTAGGCTCTTTTGTGGTGCAGGTCGGAGTCGGCGTGCGGCTTATCTACCCTACTGGTTCAAACCACAGGCAGAGCTTTGCAATGACTGGTAGAGCTTGCAGTGACGGGCAGGCTTGCAGGCAGGGGGTAACAAGGACGCCGTTGCGCCAGTGGCTCGCGCGCCGGCGCTGTGTGCCTGTCTGAGCGTGCCGGCTGGCTGTGCCTTGCCTTCCAGGTGCCAGAGGCCCTGCTGGAGCAAGAAGGCTTAGGTTAGGGTTAGGTTAGTGACAGTGTGACCGCCGCGCCACCCGCGCGCAGGCAAGGCCGCGCTGCTGGAGGGCCTGGCCGGCCTGGCGGAGGCGGCGCACCTGGCGGACGTGGTGCTGGTCGCCGACGGCGGCGCCACGCGGCTGCCGGCGCACCGCTGCGTGCTCGCGGCGCGCTCGCGCGTGTTTGACCGCATGTGGCGCCACGAGGGCACGCGCGAGGTGCGCGCCCGGGCGCGCCGGTCGTGCGCCGCGCGGCCGGCCCCTGCAGAGGCACCTGTGCGTGGGCCGACGCGGGTCGCGGCTGCGTGCGCGCGGCGCCCTCCGCGCAATTGCTCCCGTATGGCCTTCCTGACGGTGCACGTGATCTGTTTGCGGGCAGGATGCTCGCATACTCATCCTGGGATCCACTCAAGCGCGGATGAGAGGAGGGTCGTTGCTCCGTGCTTCTGGCGCGCTTGGGGTCATGCTCAGGTGCTTGATGATCAGCAGTCTTGTGGCCGGACGCATCCTCCTCCAATGTACTAGCCCTGTAGCCAGGAAGTGCTCGTACCTGCCGGTCCGCCGTCGCGTGCCTGTGCAGGCGCTCACGGCGTCCGCTGCGCCTGCGCGCCAGGCGCGCACGGCCGAGGTGCACATCGCGGACGTGGCCGGCGACACGCTGCGCGTGCTGCTGCGCTACTGCTACGGCGACCTGGCCGAGCTGCCGCGCTGCCACGCGGCCGTGCTGGCGGCCTTTCGCGCGGCCGACAAGTACGACATCCCGGACCTGCTGGCCGAGTGCGTGGACGCGCTGGGCGCGATCACCGGCTGCGACGACGTGGCGCCGCTGCTGCAGGCGCGCCTGCTGCGCCGCGCACGCTTCTGTCGCTGGCCACATGCGTGGGCGCTGCACCTGCAACGTACCGGGTCTTTCCCCACACCATCCGCGGTTTTGCAGCAGCTGCCGGCGGCGCGCCTGCACGCCGCGCGCGCCCAGACAGTCCCGTGGCGCACGCATGTTGACCAAAACGTTCCGGGCCGCGCAGGCAGCCGCTGAGCACAGCAGCGCCGTGCTGCACGCGGCGTGCCTGGACGTGGCGGCGCGCTGCCTGCCCAGCGTGCTCATCAGCCCCACATTCGCCGAGCTGCTGGCCGCGCAGCCGGCGCTGGCCACGGAGTTCCTGCGCGAGGTTGCAATCCGGGCCGGCTGCGAGGACGCCGACGATGCGGACTTCCTGCCGCGGAGCATGCTCGCTCCGGCTGCCGGCGGCGAGGCTGGCCCTGCCGCTGCCGGCGCGCGCGCGGCCGCCGCGTGCGGCGGGCCGCCGGACCCCCACAGCTGCGCCGCGCCTCCTGGCGGCGGCGGCGGCGGCGGCGTCGGCGGCGGCACCGACAGCAGCGCCGGCGGCAGCGGCGGCGGCGGCTGGTCCCGCGCGCGCGCACAGGCCGTCCCTGTTGATGCACCGCGCGGCGGCAGTGCGGGCGGCGGCGGCGGCGGCGGAGAGCCCCGCGTAGATCCGGCGGAGATCGCGAGGTCGCTGCGGCCGCTGCGGGCAGTGCCGCCGGCTGACCGCGCGCTGGCGGTCATGGTGGACTCGCCGCTCGACAGCCCGGCCGCGCCGCCGGCCGCCGACGCGGCTGCGGAGCGCGCACAGGCGCGCGCGTGGCGCGAGCTGCTCGACCTCAGCCAGCGTCTGGAGCGGTAGCGGCTGTGAGCTTTTTTCGTGTGGGTGCCAGCCCGTTTGCGCCAGACCAGGGCGTTGCGCGAGCTGTCGCAGCGCCGCCGGCGCTGACTCGGCGGCTGTGCTGGCGTGTGAGCTGTGCGCGGCGCTGCAGCAGCACGAACGGGCAATGTGCCCTGCTCTGGCGCATACCCTTATCATAGGCGGCCTGCCTAACCCAGTTGCGCTAGGCTTGGCACAGGCCCAGCGCCCTGTGCGGTGGCCGTGTATGAAACGCCATCGCGTTTCAGCCAGCCTTGCTGGCTCTTAGAAAAGCTGCCCTGCATGTAAGCGTACATCATCTTGTAATGCATCGCTCGTTGTCTGCTATGACAGGCATGGGCGCCGGGGCAGTGTGGCTGCTTCTGACTGCTTGTGGTTTTGCTTGGCTGTGTCCACGTGGTTGCGCTGCTCCAGCTGTGCAGCACTTTGAGCAATGCAAAAGTTTTAATGTGACGGGAGCTTGCTCAGTTCTGTGTGAGAACTTTGCCTCTGAACAGCGGTGCGAGTGTGCTTACGGGCACAGACCACATGCGACATGGTTGTGCGGGAATCATGTGATGGTGTCTGCAGCTGGAAGGGGTATACTGAAGTGGTACGTGCCAATGCACGGCAAGTCTTACTACTGGGTTGATGCTTGGTTAAGTCTCTGCAAGTGTAAGCAGCAGCAGGCCCTGAGCAGTCTGATATTACAGCGGTGCTGCAACCACATCAGGTCGGCCCGACGGTCAAAAGCCTGCAGCGCAGACAGCAGCTGCCAGGCATCATGAGCGCAGCTGTACGCCGCCGCTGGAGAACTCCAGCGCACGCGGCACGGCCAGCGCCGAGACGTAGTCTGAGGCGTGCGTGGGCAGCAGGCCCATCCCATTTAGCTTCCACAGCGCAAACGCCAGGCCGCCCGCCTGTCGCACCAGGGGCAAGCATAAACCCCGAGCTGGACGGCATCCGACACACCGCAACGTGCAGCAGGAAGAGTGCGTGCAAGTCAGGCTGCTGGAGTCCACAGGGTAACCGCCGGGTCACCCCCTGTCCACCACAGGCAGGAACCGACCTGCCAGGACAGTGACAGCGGCTCGGGTCTTCCAGCAGCATGCCCAAGCAGTGCAGTGGTGGCCAGACCTGTATGAGGCAGTAGAGGAGCCGCGGGAGCAGGATGTTCAGCTTGCCGCCCTCCGACAGCTCTTCCGGGAACACTGCGCGCGCTGCGGCGCGTCAGCACCGCCCGCGGCCGGTGGGTGAAGCAGCGCAGAGCCCCAGCAGCCGCGCCCGCACTCTTCTCAGAGTTGAAGATGGCCATCAGCGGCTGGTAGATGCCCGACACCGTGGTCATGATGCTGAACAGGTGGATCTGGCTGCCGCTCATCCACATTATGAAGCAAAGGAAAGCGACCGACTTGAACTGCCCGTATGCCCGCCCGTTCAGCGCCGCCTGCTTGGTGGCCACGTCCGCGCCGCCCGCGGCCCCGCTGGTGCTCTGCGACGCGGGCCACTCTGTTTGCTGCCTGTGCGGATGGGCACTGACCTGGGCAAGCGAGGGCAGGGTGCAGGCCTATGCGCACACCAGTTCCCGCCCCGCGCTCGGCGCATAGCCCGGCGGGTCGGCCACGCGCCGCTTTTCCACCAAGCCGGCCTCGTTCGGCTCAAAGTCCACGCGCCACTTACGGAACTCTGCCATCGCCGCAGCCAGTCACGAAAGCGCTTCCCTGCCCTATGACAGAAGGATCAGGGAGATGATGAGGCGAGGCGTTCGTGGTGTTGAACTCAGAGGTCTGGCCTTTTACTGGCTCATCAGCCTCCTCAGACTGCTATTTTAGGGGCTGCCCAGGGTCAGCAGGATGGTGCCGAGTCACTGGATCTCAGGCTAGGCGCGCAAGTTCAGTAGTAGACACACATTCTTGCCCCAGTGCTGACGCAACACCAATGAACGGAGTGTGTGCGTGGCGCGTCAGCGCACCACTGCTGGTGTGTTCGCTGCCCAAACAACGAGCAGCGTCGCATAGACGGCTCCATCGCTTGCATAGGAGGGTGCACAGGCTCAGGTGCGGACGTAAGCACTGAAAGGGGGAGCTACTGCCTGGCATTGGGTGATTGGTCACTAGCAGCGTGCATGCATGACGTGTGTGCCAGAGCTGTCTTGTTGTGTCCGCCTGCTGGTGCTCCAGCGCGTGTGCACAGCCACTCCCTTGCGCTGAGAGCGTGCGCCTGGGGCAGGCGAGCAGCGGTATGCGCCAGCCGGGACATGCAGGTTGGCGTGCAGCCTGACGGCGGCCTGACCTTGCCCAGCCTGCCGCCGAGCACCACCTGGCTGCTGCTGCTGGTGCAGGTGTGCGGCTTGGTCAGCAGGTGTGTTGTTGCTTAGCACAGCAGCGCAGCTGAAGCGGCACGTATCATCCCCCACATGTCTGCTCTCTCTGCTTAGCCTTGCTCTCCTGACCAAATACTGAAAGGAACATACCAGGCGACAACGTGACCGTATATCCTGCAGACCTTCTGTTCGACACGCACCTTAGCGCCGAGGCGGTGAGCGTGCGCCGTGCGCCGCACGCAGGCGGTGGCGCTTGTGGGGTGCCTCGTGACGGGCACGCTCGCGCGGAAACGGCGCATGAAGGTGGACGCGCTGAACAGCCGGCTCCGGCAGATAAACTCTGAGCTGCGGCGGCGCACCTCGGTCGAGGCGCGCCCAGCCTCACCTCACGTGCACGCTTGCCCCGCTGCTGCTCACCGCTCGCAGCTCCGCCTGGCATGCTGATGAACGGCTCTCCCGAGCACGCTTAAACCATGAGCATGCCAGGCTACCAATGCACTGCTCATAGGCCTTAAGCCCCGACCTGTGACGTGTCCACACTGCTCCGCACAACGCCCGTGGGGCGCCCATGCCACGGTCGTCCTACCCGCAATGCGGTCGCCCCATCTGCCGAGAGGCGCGGGCTCAGCGCCGCGCCGCCGGGGGCGCGCAGGAGCTGGTGTGCGTGGCGGATTCGGAGGTGGAGGCGGTGGTCGCCTACCGCAATGCGCTGGAGAACGCGCTGGGGCAGCCGGCGGCCGCGCACCCGGTCGAGGGCTACGGCGCGGCCAACCTCAGCCTCGCGCAGGCGCGCCGCCGCAGGCCCGCGCCCCCGGCAGGGCCTGGCGCGGGCGGGCGGGCGGGGGCGGCGACAATGACACCCTGTGCCCGGCAAGGGCGCGCCTACATGCACCACCGACTCGGCCTTAGCATGGCAGGCCCTTCTCCCAGGTGTGCTGGCTCGCGGGGGGTCGAGAGGCTGCGCGTTGTGCTGGTGGCCCCAGACACTGCCAGCTTGCAGAAAGTTTCCAAAGCCTGACGGCTATGGGCTCCCCTGCAGGCGCGGCGCGCCCTGTCGGGGCTGCTGCACGAGGGCAAGCAGGCGCTGAAAACCGGGGACGCGGCCGCCGCGCTGCTCGCCGCCGAGCAGGCACGCCCGGCCAACCCCTCCGCGACTCTGCTCTCATGAGTGCAGCGCCTGCACTCATGGCGTCTGTGACATAACATGCGGCAGGAGGCTGCGCTTCACTTCCCAGCAACTGTGGCCCGCTTGGCAGAGTGCGCTGCTGTGCAGCGTGCTCCCGGCCCTGCACGCCCGCAACAAAGCTACGCGACATGCGACCTGCGCGTCCGCGCCCCGACGTGCGCAGACCGCAGCATGTGTGCATGCCACCCCCCGAATCGCTGCCGTATAATCGCGCGCTGTACGAGCATGCGACCAAGTGTACCCAGCCCTAACCCCTATGCCACACTCACAGGCCGAGAAGGTGGCTCTGGAGCTGTCCGACAAGCGCGCGGAGCGCGCGGTGCTGCGGCTGCTCGCGCGCGCGCACCGCGAGGTGCGAATGGGCATGCGCCTGCCCGCCGCTGTGATGCCGCTAGGGTCTGAGCGCGGGGCAGGGACTCTGCTCACCCAGGCGCTGACCTGCATCGGACCGAGAGCATGCACGCTGCTTTCTGGGCTGCGGTGGGAGGACTGCCAGCATGGGACGCTGGTCCCGCAATGCCCTCACCCCCTTCCAGAGCGATTGATTTGCTTGTGTCGGAAGAGGCACAGGCGCCCTTGCACCGCCATGCGCCACACACCATTCTGTTTGAATTGACGCATGGCGCAAGAAGCTGCGCACCCAGTTGCATGAAACAGATCTGCTCTGCAGTCACAAGTGAGTGATCAGCCCTGGTGGCGCGCCGTGCGCGCAGCGCGGCGACCCCCGCGCGGCGCTCGCGGCGCTGGAGCGCGGCCTGGCGCTGAGCGCGGGCCTGGCGGACGAGTCGCCCGTCGACCTGCTGGGCGCCATCGCCGATGCGCACGCCGACCTGGGCGACCTCGAGCGCGCCGGCGAGGCGCGCGCGCGGGGCTCGCTGCAGGCCTGTGGGCAGCGCGCTGCACCAAGCAGGGACAGAGACAGCGTTGTTCCGCTAAGCCCAGGAATATCTCTGCGAGCCTGCTTCGGTCCCCCGGCTCGCCCGGACGTGGGCAGGAGTGGGACCAGAGGCAGCACTAAAAGCTTCTCGCGCGGCCGGGCGCGCAGTACTACGACAAGTGCATCGCCGCCATCCAGGAGGAGTCGCCTGACGGCCTTGCGTCGACCTGGGACTGCTGAGCGCGCGCGGGCTGCAGCCACGCCGCGCGATTTTGCGCGTCCACAATAAATTCCTGCACTGTTTCTGCCAATATTAGAGTGAGGGCACTTTGAGCGATCCGCACTGTGTCTGCTTGTCAAGAGTGCGCCCATCTATTTGCCTTGCATTTGCTCTGACGTCTGCTGCTGTCGACTCTGTTTGTCCATTGCTGCGTCTTGTCTGTGAGAGCGACTGACCTGTGGGTGTCCAGGACTGGAGACAGTGCGAGAGCATGGACAGTGCGAAGAGCTATGCAACCATACCGACAGCAAACCTTTTACAAGTTCAGAAAGCGCATCCTCCCAAAGCAGCTCACTTGCCCGCCACTTTGCCCGCACTGCCGGCCAGGCCCTGCGCACGGAGCATGTTCTGCACCAGCGGCAGGCATGCCGGCGCGTCCTCCTGGTAGCGCCGCTCGAGAACAGCGGCGGCCGCAGCTGCCAGGCCGTCCGTGTCCGCCGCGCCCTGCGCGCCCGCCGCACCCGTGACCACCCAGCGCCAGACCCGCATGGCCGCTGCGATGCAGCTATTGTCAAGTGGAATGAATCCCTGAGCCGTGCGTCTGCAGGGGATGATCTTTCTGCAGTCGCTCTCAAACCAGTGTGCCCGGACATTTGCAGCGAAGAGACTGCCTCGCGCGCTCTTGCTGGTGAGCAGAGGCATCATAGCAGGATCGCGCTGATGCGCGTTCTCTGCCTAGCTGGAGGTCGCCGGAGCCGGTCGTCATGTCGCGTGTGCATCGCGCACACTGAGACCTCACGCTGGCCCTGATATGCTGGCCTCCGCCAGGGCGCACCTTGCCGCCCAGCGCCGCGGTCGCGGCGCACAGCCCGTACAGGGCGCGCATGTTGGCGCCGCCGCTCAGCTCGACGGCCGCGGCGTAGTGTGAGCGCGCGGCGCGCAGGTGCCCGCCGCCGCCGCCGGGGCCCAGCGTGTACAGCACGTCCGCCAGCTGCACGTATGCGGCCACGGAGGCCGGCGCGTGCAGCAGCACCTCCTCGTAGCACGCGGCGGCCTGCGCGTACATCTGCGCCTGCGCGCGGCACGACAGGCGGGCCGCGTGACGCCGCGGCGGCCGCCGGCGCGCCCGCACATGCAGAGGCATCCAGGAAGGAGCTTTGCTTGACTGCTCCTCGCTGAAGCAAAAGGCTGTCCAAGGCGGGAGTTACGCGGTGCTCGAGCGAGGACCTCTCCACACCGCGAGCATTGCCACATGCATACCCAGCCTCACACGCACCACCTGACACGCTGACGCGATGCAGGGCGCAGGGCGCAGCTGCGCACTTGCCCCGACACATCGCTGTGTCACCTGCGGCACCGGGCCAGGGGCGCCAGCGCGCGGGCGCGCGCCTGCAGGTAGAGCGCGCCCAGCTCCTCCCACGCCTCGCAGTCGGTCTGGAAGATGTCCACGTACTTCCGCAGCGCCTCCACCGCGGCGCCCAGGTTCCCCTGCGACTTCTCCAGCGCCACCTGCCCGTGCGGCTGGCAGCACTCAGGAGCCGCGCTGTGCCACACGCTGGAAAAGCATGCGGCCACCGCCCGTCGCCCCGGGTCCGGCTGCCTGTGGCTATCTGTGCGAATGCAAGGGAGACACATGGGTGGCAGGGTCATCATGACACAGGCTATCATCCTGTTAGAGTTGAGGGCTTGCAAGGCTTGCCCAAATGCAGGGTCCGCGCTGTGACACACGCGTGCTCTTGTCAATGTGCGCACACAGAGGACGTGCAGGGATGTGTCACTTGGAAGAGGGGGAGCAGGCGCGTCACATACTTCTCAAGTGGTCCTACATGGGACGCAAGTGTGTAGAGCGCGCCTGGCGTTTCAGCAGCATCTGGCAGTCTGGCGCGTCTTCCAGGCGCTTCTGTATGAGCTGCGCCGCTTCGTCATAGTTCCCTCGCGCCTCATGATACATCTCCTGCATGCAGAGGACACAATTTTGTCACGGCAAGCAACCGCGCTTGAGAGGGCATGGACACAGGCGGCAGGCACGCTGCGAAGCATGAGCATGAGGGAAGAGCCCGCAGCACCCGCAGCGGGGCGGCGGACCATCAAGCGCGCCGCCCGCAAGCTCTCCGGGAACTTGTCCCGGACCTGCTTCAGGATGCTGCTCGCCAGGGGGAACGCGCGGCAGTCCAGCGCTGCTGTCGCCACTTGCTCCATCGTCAGCCACACTGTGCTCCCCAGCACGGCACAGCCCCTTCAGCAGCTTGCTCGGCTCTCACGACCTGCAGGAAGTGGCATGTTTCCGTCACACACTCCAGCAAGCCAGCTAGCGTGCAGTCACCAGCCGCTTAGTTTTAGTACAGCTTTGGTAACACTGGCTTTCAGCGGGCTGTCAGGGAGGCGGGTGAGAACCACCAAACCGCCTTGCTGCAGCACTCTTGGCCTGTACGCTCGTTGCTGTGTTGGCAGCTGCGGCAATGGGGAGCAAGCAAGGCCGGCAGAGGTGGCGCACGCTCTTCAGCGCCGAGCCGCGCGCGGTGCTTGCGCAGCAGCTCCTCCCCCACAAGGACTACATTTTCCGAGTCGCGAACCTTCAGCTCACGCACCTGCCCTCCCACCTCCTTAGTACGGTGCCTGCAGTGACTCGTAGTTGACGCGCAAAGACTGCCGGAATGCCTAGGCAGGGGGCCGCACCAGGCGCAGATACGAGCGCAGGGCATCAGGCCGCCTGCTGCCCACTCCCGCGTGCTCTAACTCTGCAAGAGCCTGCTCGAGGCCTTTCACCGTCGAGCCCATCCTGATGTAGATGAACACACGATCGCTGCCCGGGCCCAGCACACAGCATGTGCGAAGCGTCGCTCGTGCAATGCTTCAGCAAGACAGGCGCGTTGCACCAGCACTAGGAGCAGCACGCCACAAGCGACAAAACCGTTTCCTGTGACCAGCACTATTGCTCGTCACCAGAGTACCTGGACGTCCGTCCTGGAGAGCTTGTAACAGGCTGTGCTATTCTGCCCTGGACTCAGCAAAGCTGGAAAGCCCTACCACCGCCGGCCGCTGCCCTGTCTCAGCAAGCGGCTTGGAGGGATGCCAACGACAAAGCAGGCGAGCTAGAGAGGCCCCTGTGCGCACACTGTTCACAGCAGAGTAACTAGTGGGGCTGGCACCCACTGAGGTGTCTGCTTGCCTGCCTTGCAACAGGCGCTCCCCGCAGCTCTTCTCCGCTTGATGGCTGGCAAGAAGAAAGCCGGCAAGAAGCCAGGAGCAGTCACCAGCAGCGAAGCAGGCGCAGCGGTGAGTGATTAGGAACTCTGCTTTGTGCGCAGGTCCTCCACTGGCAGCATGCCAGTTGGTGGCAGCCGCAGCCTATGAGCGCACTCCTGCGTGCTGCCCTGTGCAGACTCGCTGCCACAGCTGCTCCCGCGGCACGTGCAGCTGCAGCCGCGCCTGGCCTGTCCGCGGCGGCGGCGCTGAAAGCAGCGCCGCCGCCTGGCTGGTGTGCGGGGCTGCGTGCGCTGACCTGCCTGTCGCACCAGGGCTCACTGCTGCCCGCGCCTGCGTGCCAGGCGCCGCCGGCTCAGCCGCCGCCGCAAGCCACGCGCATGTCGAAGCGCGGCGGGCGGCGCGGCCGCGAAGACGTTGCGCCAGTCGAGGAGGAGCCAGAGCCGCTGGCCCCGGGCAGCCGCAAGCGGCCGCGACAGCACAGCACGGGCGAGCTTGCCCCCGGGAGCGGCGGTGCGCTTTGCTCTTGCCTGCCATAAGTGAAAGGTCTCGCAGACGCGCTCCACTGCCTTCACACACTGCTTTGTAGCAAAGCCGCACGTCAACTGTAATATGCAGGCCTGGTAGCTTGGCAGGCCTTGCAGTGAGCAGGCACGTCTGCTGAGGGCCCCTCACAAGGCAGCACGGCCAGCAGCTCGGGCATGTATGGACCGGTCACTGCCGGGCCTGCAGCACAATTATAGCATGAGCTGTGTTCGTTTTCAACCTGGTAAACAACCTGCGACGGGAGGTGCTGCTCCTCGCTGGGCTAAAGCTGGCGGTTGCCTTGGCAGAGCACAGCTGCGTGGCTGGACACGCAGCTCGACTGAGCTGTGAGGCCGCGCACAGCAGCAAGCCTGGAATGCGGGGTGCGCAGGCGGGCATGATGCGGACATGGACGACCACGACGGCTCGGGCATGTCGGGCGAGCCGCTGGACCACTTTGCCGAGGCGGTGGAGCGCTCCGCCAAGGACGCGGAGCGGCTCATGGAGTCTGTCGTGAAGGCACGTTGTTGCCTGCCGGCCACATATTCCACAGCCTGTATCCCACGCCGTGCGCAGCGAGGCTGCAGGTAGCTGCGTTCGTACTGTCACGCCGCACTTCACCTGAAAGTGTGCTGGGGTGCGTGGGCGCTGATGTGCCGGGCGCGCGCGCGCGCAGGTCTTCTGCGTGCACTCCGAGCCCAACTTCTCTCTGCCCTGGCAGCGGAAGCGGCAGTACTCGTCCACCAGCAGCGGCTTCATCATCTCCGGCCGCCGCATCCTCACCAACGCGCACTCGGTCGACCACCACACCCAGGCGCGCTGGCGCGCCTTTGCTTGCGCAGCGGACGGCGCTCTGACACAGTGCAAACCACACCCGTATGCCTGTTAGATGGTCCGTGGTGCACCAGACGTTCATATGCTGCATGCCGCTGTGCTGACCTGGTACTTTGCATGCGAGTCGCAGTAAGTCGCGGCAGGGGGTGGCTGCAGCGACTCAGCCAGTGTGCGTGGCTTGCGTGAGGGTGACCCTTGGTTTGTCCACAGGTTAAAGTACGCAGGCGAGGATCCGACACCAAGTTTGTGGCGAGCGTTCTGTCCATCGGCACTGAATGCGACATTGCCATGTGCGCCCACGCTTGTCAAGCGCAGCAGCGACCTGCGACGGCCTGTCCGGTGCTGCTGGGAAGACTGTGCGCAATGTCAAGTTGTCCCATGTGCAACTCTGTTGCCGTCGGGCGAAACTCGCCCTGCGGGCATGAACATGGTAGTAGCCTTGGAGCTGAACTGTGGGCGGGCGCCGCAGGCTGACTGTGCAGGACCCCGAGTTCTGGAAGGGCCTGCAGCCTGTTGCATTTGGGCCGCTGCCGCGGCTGCAGTCGCAGGTCTGCTCCTCCACATACCAGGCTCCTCCTCTTTCCTGCTTGCTCTTTACCCCAGCCTGGCACTCGTTTGTGTTCAACACAGACACAACATCTCTCTAGAGCGTGCTGTATGCATACAATGTGCGGAAGTTCTGTTGAAGAGCCTTGCTTTTGCTAGGGCGCTTGATATGTGAGTGACGCAAGCTTGAGCCCTGTCTCGCCCAGGCCGCTGACGCTGTCTGTGCCGCAGGTCACAGTCATCGGCTACCCCATCGGCGGCGACACCATGAGCGTCACGAGCGGCGTGGTGTCGCGCATCGAGGTGACCAGCTACGTGCACGGCTCCTCGGAGCTGCTCGGCGTGCAGATCGATGCCGCAATCAATGCGGGCAACTCGGGTGCGGAGCGTGAGCGCTGCCACTGTTGCTGCAACCGTGCACGAGGGGGATGCACAGAAGGCTTCACCTCACCTGCTTGTTCGGTGCGGCTGCAACGCCCTTGCATTGATGCACATGTAGTGCAATGTAGGTCGGCTGCGCGTCATCAGCGCCTATCATGTGCACGTGCAGGGGGGCCAGCCTTCACCAACAGGGGCGAGTGCTGCGGCATTGCCTTCCAGAGCCTGCGCGTGCGCCCTGTTGCCCATGCAGCGCATGTCTGCACGGATCTGCATATCAACCAGATTCAGGAACAGGTGGCAATTGCTGTAGTATTCTGCCGGTTGCCACCGAGGGGTTTGCATGCTGTCAGCCAGAATGCCGAGCTCTTGTCGTGCACCTGAGGTGTGGTAGGACGAGGTGGAATGGCTCTTGCCGGAACCCGGTCTGCAGTGCTTTGAGGTACTGAGGCAGAGCTGCTGCAGAAGCAAGCAGTGTGTGAAAGAGCAGTGATACAGGTGCAGGGTTGCAGCTCCAGGAATGATAGCTTGGGCAGGTTGTGCGCAGCCTGAGGCCCTGCGAGGTTGCTGACAGGGGGGCGGCGGCGGCGCGGGGCAGCACGAGGACGCGGAAGGTATCGGCTACGTCATTCCCGTGCCCGTGATCGAGGCGCGCGCGCTCGCCGCTCACCTCCAGCAGCTGCAGTAGCTGCTTCACACGCGGCCGCGCATGATGTGCGAGTAGGCACCTGCTGCTTGCAGGTTGGCAAGCGGTTGTACATGTAGGGCGGTACGTGCTGGTCCACACCTTGTCTTCGCCCAGCCGCGCGCATGCACCAGCGCGCATGTTATATGTTGTATGGCGGCGCCTGCTGACGCCGGCGGCTGCGCGCGCGCGCAGCACTTCATCAACGACTACGAGAAGAACAAGTCGTTCTCGGGCTTCCCGGCGCTCGGCATCGACTGGCAGAAGATGGAATCGCCCTTCCTGCGGAAGAGCCTCGGCATGAAGGCGCGCCCCCTGGAGTGGGCCTCTCCAGTGTCGCCAGCGGGCTTGGGTGTGGTGCATGGCAAGGCCGCCTGCCCTAGTGTATTACGCAGCCCATGAAGGTGTAGAGTTGCGTGCGGTGCAACCAGAGCCTTCCTAGCTGGCATGGCCTGCTCCTCTTGCGGAGCAGAGGCGTGTGGCAAGACAAGCGCTGTGTGGCACGACAAGGGCTTCAGTCGTCACTTAAGCTTGCCCCTGCACGTGAATGCTGGGCGCATGGAGTGTAGCGCATACGTGAAGCGCTAAGCCTCATTGGCTGATCACATACGCTGCCGCGTCTGTCCAGCCATGGGAACGCTTTGCAGCGGTTGCGGAGAGCTGGCCTGCTGAGCGCCGGCGCCGCGCGAGCAGGCCGGGCAGAAGGGCGTGTACGTGCAGCGCGTGGAGCCGACCTCGCCCGCGGGCAAGGTGCTGAAGCGCGGCGACATCGTGCTCGCCTTCGACGGCACCGACATCGCCAACGACGGCACCGTGCCCTTCCGCTCCGGCGAGCGCATCTCCTTCTCCTACCTCGTCTCAAAGAAGTACGTCGGCGAGAAGGCGCGCGCGCCCGGCGGCCCGCGCCGGTGGAGCGCGGTGTGGCGCTGGCGGTGCAGATGCGGCCGCACGCAGCTCTACTGCCCACTGTCTGGATGCAGGCCACGTTGGCATGATGGGGGGCAGCGTCGAGAGGTTGTTGTGCGGGCCTGCACCGGACCCAGTGCCGCTGCGGTTCCGAGGCGCGGATGCATACGGTGCCGTTTGGCGCAAGGCAAGCGCGGGCTCTACTGGCGCTCCACCGGGGCATCGCATGCCGGACGCGCTTGCAGCATGCGCTGGGCGCACACATGCGGACATGCAGAGTTTCCGGCGGATGGCGCGGCTGTAAGCCATACCCTGACCTGTTGGGGTGCGACGCGCGACAGGCGGAGCTGCGGGTACTGTCGGAGGGGAAGGTGAAGGAGATCAGCGTGGAGCTGTGCTCGCCCACGCGCCTCGTGCCTGTCCACATCAAGGGCCGGCCGCCGTCCTATTTCATCTATGCTGGGCTCGTGTTCACCCAGGCACGGCAGTGGGTCTGCCCGGGCCGTCATTCATACAATGAGAGCCGGCTATTGTCATGAGCGCTCCTGCTGCGAGGCCGAGAGGCTGTTGGTCTGTGATGGCGTGCTGCTCCTGGGAGGGACCAGCTAGCTGTCTGACGCTCTATCAAACCCTTTTCCGCGCTGTGCGCTTGCTCTCAGTCATTTCATTTACCAGTTGTGCAATTTAGAGGCAAGCAGCTCAGGTGCGCAAGCAAGGGGTGTCCCAGCGCGGTTTGTGAGCCGCTCGGGTGCGTCGGCGCAGGTCACCGTGCCCTTCCTGCGCAGCGAGTACGGGAAGGAGTACGACTTTGATGCGCCCGTGAAGCTGCTGGACGCAATGATGCATGCGCAGGCTGAGAGCCGGGACCAGCAGGCGCGCTTCCCATGCGCTGGCCGGCCGGAGGGGCTTGGATAGGTGCCAACCTGCGTGCGTTTGTATGTAGCACAGCGGCATGCATGAGCGCTCTGGCCACTGGCGAAAGACGGGCAAGGGGGCAGACGGGGCAGCATGGGGCGGGCTGGCGCTGAGGGGGCAAAGGCGCGTCGCAGGTCGTGGTGCTGGCGCAGGTGCTGGCCGCGGACGTCAACATTGGGTATGAGGAGGGCTTTGTGAACACGCAGGCGCGCCCCGGCAGTAGCAGAAAGGTGCAGAGAGTTACGATTTGACGGGGCCTTTACAACGACGTCGCGCATGCAAGCAAGCAGGGGTTGCTCACCCTCGGGCTCGGGCTTGAGAAGCGGGTGTGGAACAGTGTCGCTGGTCACAGCCATCAAAATAGCCACAGCCAATAAGGTTATGGTAGTAAAGGCAGCTCCCTGTGTTTGGGGCGTGTGCAGGTGAAGTCGGTCAACGACAAGCCTGTGCGCAACCTGAAGGAGCTCGTGGCCGAGGTCGATGGCACGGCCGACAAGTTTCTGCGGTTCGATCTTGAGTACAATCAGGTAAGCAATGCAGCCCCATGCCATGTGATTATGACTCCATGTTTCAGCCCCTGCTTGTATTACGACTGTTCATTCTCACCGGTTTGGAGCCCGCAGTGTGAGTTTGGACTCGTTATAGCAAGTGAAATGGCTGCCTTCTGCGCAGCTGGTGGTGCTGGAGGCGGAGCCCGCGCGCGCGGCGACCACGGACATTCTGAAGGTGCACTGCATCCCGCTGGACCGCTCCGCAGACTTGGCCAACGCGGCGGCCGCACCGGCGTGATTGTGTGGCGTATTGGGAGGAGCGCCGCGCCGCAGCCAGCTGTATTGTTAGAGTGCTGAGAGGTGTATCCCGTGTATTCTGTGTGTGGGGCAGCTCTGCATGTCGCAAGGAGCATCCTGCTTGTCTGGAAACAGAGGAACGGCTACAACACCGCGCTGAAGTAGTGCTTGCAACCCTGCATGTGGTTGCAATTCGTGCGCAAAAGCGCACATGTCAAGTTCATGCTGAACAGGGTAGGGCACTGCCGCACATCCGAGGACATTGCCGGCCCAGTCAATATCAGCACACTGCGTGGACAGCAAACCTCAGCAGCGCAATGCAGTGCGGCCGCGCTCTCCACGGTAGACCTGGCAGCATTTTGCTAGGGCGTGAGCTCTGCCGATTGCAGGGCGTAGACAGAAGAGCGGGCGGAACTTGACGCGCTCGTGAACCAGATCATGGGCAGGGCCACCGCTGTGCACCTGTATCACCTTTCAATCTGTCTGCAAGCTTCAACTCATGCACTTCTAGCACATGAGCGCTTTAGCATGCCTGGCTCCAGAGAGAGGCCTTGCTGCATTAGCGCAGCTGCCTGCACGCAGCGTCGCCTGGCCCAAAACCACTTCGCACCAGCCGCAAACAGAGCATGGCTTAGAGCAAGGTTTCTTTGCACGCAATGATCTGGTGAGCTCGTTGGGGCTCAAGCGTGCGAGTTTTGCACTTTGTCCACATATAATCCTACTGAGAGCAAGGACGCTCACAACTCAGCTATATGGCTTCAGAACTGCTTCCTGGAGTAGCAAGGCTACATGCACCTCAGCTAGGGTTCACTAGGGGGTAGGTCTGTGCATAGGTGAACTTGCACTGCAGTGCCAGAAAGGTGGCTCATTTCTGTGCCTCTCTCTGCTCAAGAGAACCTCCAGGCCGCGCCAGCTGCAAAGATTGACGTTTTCACCAAGATCACGTCTGCAGTGCAAGGCGCGCCTGTCCAGCCCCTGCTTATGCTGAGCGGTATGTGACAGCACCGTTGAAAATGGCATACACAGATCGCTAAAGCTATGGGCGTCCTGGTGCACAGGGAAGCTGCACGACACGGCGCACCAGGCAGCAAAGGGCGACAGCGGAAGCGACTTCCCCGGCCTGTCTGAGGTGCCTGCCACCACCTTGCAGACCTACGAGCAAGCCGCAAACATTAGCAGGCTGCTGTGTTGCTACTGCACCTAGCAAGATAAAAATTGTGATGACATAATCGCCACGTGTTGCTACGCTTGCATCTGGCGGCTTGGTGACCCACTGCAGCGCCTTTCCTGATGTCAAAGTGCCTGAGCGGCTTGCCTGCGCTCCCAAGACGCACCTTTCCTTACCTTACCCATGCTTGCTGAGGAATCAGCAAGCGGCTGACTTGGCGGGCGAGCCGCGCGCGCAGATCAAGCATGAGACAGACCAGCTGTTCAAGGCCAAGGTGGGCGACCCCAACACGCCCTTCGCGCGCACGAGCACGCTGTCCAAGGAACTGGAGTGCAGCCTCAACTGCGCGCTCAAGTGCGCCCGCTGCTGCGAGTGTGCCTTGGCATGCCATGTGGGGCTGCTGAGGGTGCTCTCAGCTAGCCGGCGCATGTCTGACCTCGGCCTCCACATGAGCTCCGCTGACTGATGTGGCATGGCCACCAGCCTCGTGTCTAGCTGAGGACACCAGCCTGAGGCTGCATGACAGGCTGCATGTGGCTGCACGGCTCGTGCACGCAGCACGCGCGCCTCTTTAACAAGAGTCGATGCGCGGCGCAGCTATGACGCCAACGTCGAGCGCATCTACCGCAGCGCGGCCATCTACTTTGACCGCGACAACGTCTGGCTGCCGGGCGTGTCCATGTTCTTCAAGGTGGCCGGCGTCTGCAAGATGAACGAGCAGTACAAGATCGCCGACTGGCTGAACAAGCGCGGCAGGCCCCGCGGCACAGCCTGCTGCGCATGTTTGTTTGCTGCACTGCATATGATCACCCACTGTGTGTCGACGTGCTGAGCGTGTGCTTGTTGCACGCAGCACGCATGGCTGGGCTGTATCACAGCCAAAGTGGTAGAGTGGCATGCTTGCACAACATCTGCACATGTGCCGCCAGCAGGCCGGTACTCAGCAGTTTGATACGATGCAGGCGGGCGCGTGCAGTTTGGACGTGTCGCAGAGCCCTGGATGGAGTGGTGAGCACTGCTTTCATGCACACTTGATTTTGCAGTGGTGCAGGAGCGTGTGTGCTCTGACACCGTGGGTGACCAGCCCTCTCAGTGAGACATGCACACATCCTCACCTCTTGCTTGCAGGCACTGCCAGGAGCACTCGGACGTCCTCACTGCCTTCGTCAAGTCCCTGGCTATGGTCAAGGTAATGTACTTTCCTGCGTATGTCCCTGCTTGCTTGCAGTTGGCAGCTTTGACCAGTCGTCAACGTAAGATGCGGTTCAAGTCGCACGTACACCCATCAAGTGCCAAAGCAGCAAATGCTCAGGACTCATGACAATCATGTGTGCACAGGTCGGCTTTGAGAAGGCCACCAAGCTGTACGACATCGCGCACAAGGACAAGGACGCGCACGCCGTGGACTTCGTCACAAACTGCATGCGCCAGAAGGTGTGCTGCATGTCGAGTGTTCCCTTTGCGCCTTCCCTTGCGCGTGCATGCACCCTGGTTTGTTGAGGTCCAGCCCACCATGTCTTAGGGACGTGCAAGTGGATGTGGCGGTGTGAAGTATCAAATGCTGTTCCGCAGCATCTGTGTAGGGAGAGTCTCCATCATGCTGACGAAATGCGCGCTGCTGCGTCGCAGAGCGAGTGCCTGCGCCTGGGCTCCCACATCGTGGCGCACCTCAAGATGGTGGAGAAGGACAAGCACGCCATCAAGAACTTCGACCGCACCCTGCCAAACTGCCTCGCGTGCGCCCTGCCGTGCGGGCTGCGAGCTTGACAATCATGTTTGGTGGCTGGAATGGCAGCCTCCGGCTGGTTCTTCATCCACACATGCATGTGCACTTTTGCGTGGCAGGTGGCGCTGTAGCACAGCTTCCAGGCGGTCAAGCTCAAGTGTAAGTGCGTACTCTAATGATGCCTCATGCATGCCAAGGCGCCTGCTTCGTGTGTTTTCGTAATGCATGCTGCCTTGACAGCTGTGCAATGAGTAGATAGCTAAGGATGTCTGGCGCGTCATATTGAGCATGATTGCACAGTCGCGTAGCCTGCCACTTTGTGTCATCAACCTTGCTTCAAGTGGCTGGCTCCTGTACCTTGCTCAACACTTATTTGCTGCTTATGAATCACCACATTTGTTTGCCTATTATTACTCAAGTGCTGAATCGTGCAGGGACCTGGCGGCTGCGGCCGGCGTGGAGTCCGTGTTGCCGGCCAAGCTGGTCAAGGGCTCCATCGAGCGCGCCGACGAGTGGAAGTCGACCATCATTGACAAGCCGGCGTTCGAGACGCACGAGGGGTGCGTGGCCAAGGAGGTGTGGAAGCGCGCGCTCGTCTGAAGCCGCGCCGCAGCCGCGCATGCAGCGGCCAAGCCTGTGCCCTTGGAGCACACGGTCAAGCAGAGCGTGGGGTTGTGCAAGCGCGGGACAGATGAGAGCAAAAGTTTTGGAGCTGTGTGAGAGTGCTTGCGTGTGTAATGAGAGCAAGTTGAGCCCTACCTGTTGCGTGCAGAGCACTGCATGCTGTCTGCTGCCACCATAAACATTTCATCGCGCCTGCCTGCGTATGACGCATGTAGCTCTGACGGTCCTGTAAGCAATGTTGTCTGCAGCGGCGCGAAGTGGGATGTGTAGCAGCATGACTGCCCCTGAAGCTCACCCTAGGACAGGGCTTGCTCCGTCCATGAAAATTTGTCTCGGGCTGTGCAGTCCCACACTGTTGCCATTGCTGCTCATCAGATCACAGCCCCGCTTCTGGCTTGGACAGCCACCACTGCGCCTCAGCACAGCTGCACCATCACAGTGTCATCACCACAGCACAGCTCCCGTCAACAATTGGAAGATTCCATGTCGGCCGCACCTGGCGTTCAGCGCGGGCAGGCCCCGCGCCCTGCCGCCGTGGCCAAGCTGGACGGCGCGTGTGGCAAGGAGGACTTTTCGGGCCTCGACATGGTGTGCCTGTATGCAGCCGCCCGCTGCCCAGACAGGTCACCCCGCTTGCCCCCATACCGCGCACAGCCGAGCCCCGAGACAGTGCTGTCATGGGCAGGTTGAGAAGGAGTGCGAGTACCTCTTCAAGGCCAAGGTGGGCCCGCTGCACGCATGCTGCGCGCGCGCTGCGCGCCTTCCAAGAGGTGCACGACAAGGCAGGAGATGCTTGAGTGGCTGGCGGGCAGGAGTGCGCTGAGGACATGCCCTTTGCCCGCACCGAGACGTTCTCGCCCAAGCTTGAGGAGATGATGAACTGCTGCATCGGGTGCGCCCTCCCGTGTGTCAAGCGCTGTGACAGAACACATGCACCAAGTCGACACTTGGGCGGCCATGATGGCTCAAGCGCCGACATGTGGTGCGCTGTGGTGTCGCACACACGTTTTGCCCTGCTGCAGTCTCTGGAGCCTCTGCTGTTGGCGGCAGGCTTCATGCATCAGATGATGTGACTTCCTGTTCTTTGATATTGACTGCAATTATGCAGCCATTTATGCCTATGGGCCTACGTGTGCCTGCGTGGGCCCCCTGAGCTCAGCTGTGCATGGCACGCAGGTTCAGTCAGAACGTGTGCGCTCTGTACAAGAGCGCGTTTGCATACTTCGACCGCGGTGCGCGCTTTCATCACTGCATGTCACGCGGCTGGCATGCATGTGCTGTCTAGGAATGGTCTGCACAGGACATTGCAGTGCTCCCAGTAACAGCCAGCTCTGCAGACAACGTGGCGCTGCCGGGCATCGCCATGTTCTTCAAGATTGCGGAGGTCAGCGAGTGCAACGCCTGCTCGCTCAAGATCGACTTCATGAACCGCCGCGGTGCCTGCTCCCCTCCCTGGCGGCAAACCCGGCGCACAAGACCGTGGGAGTGGATTGGACCTTTGCAACAGCAGCGTTCTTTTTGCAGGCTGCAGCAGCTTGCTCGCCTGGTGAAGTACAGGCCAGGCGGCCTTGCGGTGGGGGACTGGTGTCACTGCTGCGGGACGCTGAGGCGGGCGCGCCCCGCCTGCAGGGGGCCGGGTGAAGTGGCAGGGCGTGGCCGCGCCGCCCAGCGAGTGGGACTGCAAGGAGCATGGCGCGGTCTGCTACGCTTTCGTCAAGAGCCTGGCCATTACCAAGGCGCGCCTCAACCCCATGCCATGAGTGTTTCCCAGCCAGGTAGGGCGGCACAGGTTTCCAGCTCGCAGTTGTGGCCCCCAGGTAGTTTCATGCATACCCGAGACCTTCATGCATGCAGTGACTGTCGCATGCAGCCCACCACATAAGCCCTACACACAGCGCACATGCCCGTTGCAAGCTCAGACTCTCCAAGCATGCACAGTCACCTGCAAGCTTCAGCTTGTTATGCGCAATTGGACGCATGAGCACGCTGCATGCATGTCGCCCCATCCTGCTCTGCCCTGCAGGTGGCCTTCCAGAAGGCCAGCGAGTTCTACGAGGAGGCCAACGCCGCAAATGATGCGCACGCCGTGCACTTCATCGGGCGCTGCCTCAGCCAGAAGGTGACGCTTGAGAATCGCTCAGCACTAGTCCTGGCCGTCTCAGAAATACACATAACTAGCCATCCTGTTCCTACTGCGCTAACTCATGCATTTGACTGCGGCGCAGAGCGACTGCATCCGCCTGGGTAAAGCCCAAGGCCCCTTTGCCATATTCCTGGTGTTCAAGCAGTGTTTGCACGGGCGCACACTGGCAGCAGGCTCGTGCTGACCCTGTGCAAGATAAGGTTGGACCCGGAGAAACACGCTGTCAAGCAGACCTGCTCGTCAGCAAGTCCGTGCCTCAGCAGGGTCGCACATCCTGGCCATGCTCAAGGCCACCAGCGCCGACCCGCACAGCATCAAGCAGCTCGGTGCGGGCTCACGCCACCCTCCTCGCACCGCGCTCGCGCCACACGCTTACTGCCTTGAGAGTTCTGTGGACACGCGCAGACGCGTGCCTGCCGCCGCTGCTGGTCGACCTGGCCCTGGCGGCCGGGGTCGAGTCCACGCTTCCCGCCAAGTGCGCCCCCGCTCAGTATCCCTCAGAGGCCCCTGCCAGAGTGTGCTCCCTGGCGCTCGTCAGGGACCTGCCTGCGGCTCTGGCAGGCTGGTGCAGGGCACCGTCCGCCGCGCAACCAACTGGAAGCAGTGCGTCGTCGGCCGCGCCGCGTTCGAGGGCCCCGTGCGCCCCGCTCCTGCGGCTGACTGCGGTCCATGCCTGCCGCTGTATTGGGGAGAGTGCACCTGAAGGCGGCGGTTGTTGCATAGGACTCCTGCGCCGCGCGCGCCGTCTGGATGAAGTCCATCTGTTGAGCTGCATGCCCGCGGGCATGGCACGAGGCACCTGTGCACTAGCTTGGCATGCTGCCTGCTTGGGCACAGGGGCCCCATTTTTGGCAAGGCCACACTTGCTTGTTGACTGCTTACTGCTTCATGTTGCGGGGCTGAAATGCTCTGACGCATGCTGTGTCGCTGTGTGGACGGTGTGCTGCAACCCAAGCAGTGCAGAGGTGGAGGGAAATGGACGAGAGAAAGCATATGTCTGTGACGTGCAGCGAGTGAACTGATCTTACACGAGCAGCGTGCATGACGCGGCACTGAGCAAGCGCCACCAGCGAGCAGAGCTGCATCTGGGGTTAGGCTGGTCAAGCAGCCCCCCGCTAGCGCCCCTGCCTCCCGCCAGGCCGCAGCGCAGGCAGACCAGGTCCATCAGTCCTCCCTGCGTGGCGGACAGAGCCCAGTGAGCCGAAGCAAAGGCAAGAGACCGAGCAGGCTACCCGCCAGGCGCCTTCCAAACAAGGGGCACACACCGCGCTCGGCACAACAGCGGTGCGCCGGTAGCAAGCTTGTGGTGGGCGCCAGCGCAAGTATGGATCACTCCTCGAGCGGCCGGCACGGCCGCGGCCCCAGGTCTGCAGGTCTGTGCAGCCTGGTTGCCGCGCTGCACTGCCCCGCAGCACTGCTGGCCACCTGGCGGTCAGGCGCGGCGGGGCGGGCGGGCGGGCGGGCGGGCGGGCGCACATGTCGGAGTCGGCCAGGGAGGCCTTGGCCTGGCGCTCGGCGGCGGCCGCCAGCTCGGTCGGCACGCGCCGGAACTCGCGCCCGGACGCCTCGCAGATCCAGGCCAGCTCCATCTCAAAGGGCTTCTCCTCATCGTGCACGCTGTGCAGGCTGCGCGCGCGGCGCGGCGCGCGGGGTCAGCGCCTGTCAGCACACTCCAGAATGCGTGCGAGCGCGGCACTGAGGGCGCGCACCAGGGGAAGGCAGGACGGGCGATGTGCAGCTATGGTAGCACTGCTGCGACCCAAATGCATGGCAACACAACAACATTCTGCGTGGTGGCTGAGGGACGTGCACGCCCGCGTCTCCTTTCAGCTGCACGCGCCAAGCGCGCGCGGGCGCAGGCGGCGGTGGTGCGCACATCTTTGCGACCTCGTTGACGCCCTGCTCGCAGCTGAGCTCGCCCAGCTTCAGGCGCTCGATCTCGGTCTTGGCCGCCTGCCGGCCTTTGCCCACGGCCGTGCCGAAGTAGCGCTGCACGCGGGAACACTTTCAGCGCCGGGCGTAGCTGCTGTGCGGCCGCTTCAGAAACGGTTTGCAACGGCAGCCGCAACAAGGACGCACAGACGCCTCAGCCAGCTTTGCCTGTCCACTGCGCGCGCTCATGCATGCCTTCAGCACTGTCCATGGCGCTTCAACCATGCTGCACAACCACTTGTCCGGCAGCCACAGCAGCGCGCGGCTGAGCAGCGGCTGGGCCCGCACATGCCCCGCGCCGGACGGCTCTACCAGGTACAGCTGCGGGCCATCGTCATCGTACACGGCCAGCAGCGACGCTGTGCCGTATGGTCTGCCGGCACCGCGACCCCAGCATTTCCAGACATGCACAAGTAATGAGCACACCAGGTAGATGGTGAGCAGCATGTCAGCGCAGCGCGCTGCCCGCGGCGCGCTGCCCAGCGCCAGCACACAGCAGCGTAAGCGGTATGCCAAGACACTCCACGCCACAGAAAGGGCGAGGTACTGACCGCCAGAGTGCGGCGCCGGAACAGCATGTTGAGCTCACAGAGTACATGAGTCAGGAAACCTACTTCACTTGGGCTTCGCAAACGCATGCGCCCCAGAGCCGGCGCTCGGCGCGCCGCCTTGCAGCGCAACAGGCCCCGGCTCTGAGCAGCACAGGCACTGCGACGCTGGGCAGGACGCACATGCGCAGCCCAGGGCACAGCGCCACCCCGGCAGGGCCTGGCGGGGGCAGCGCACCGCGAGTACCAGTACAGGTTGAACAGATGCACGTAGCTGGCCAGGCGGTCCGCTAGCACGCGGCCGGGGATGCTATCGCCGTACAGGCTGCAGCCGCGCGCAAGCGCTCTGCCTTTAGCCACGACACCTCCAGCAATGCACTGTGCCCGTGATGCGCCAGGAGCATGCTTGTGCTGTGCGGTTTATTGTCAGGCCTAAAACAGGCACCCCTGGCACGTTGGTCGCAGGCGCCTGCTGCAGAGATGCACCATTCTCCCGAGCGTGATATCCATGACACCCGACCCCTGTGTGCTGCCGAGTGCCTGCTGCAGATGTCATCAAAGGCAAGCAGCATCCGCGCCCAGCCGCACTTTTTATAGCTCACGGCCTCCTGCACGGCGCGGTTGACGATCTGCCGCCCGTCCGCTGCAATGCCTGCCACCGCCTGCGCCCGTCAGAGCGACCGCGCATCAGGACCTTGTCCACTCAGCCCCGGCAATAGACACAGAGATGGTGGCAAGCTGATGCCGACCATGCACTCAGTATGCCACAATGTCTGTAGGCGTTCACCCCGCTGTGGCAGACGAGCCGGACGGGAAATGGAGCAAGGCACAGTTAAGCGACAGGCACTTGCATGGTAGAGCTATATGCAGCGCGTGGTGCGGGGCAAGGGCAGGGGCGAAGAGCGTGAGCACGCACCACGCCTGCATGCCTGTCGACCGCATACGTCCTCCTGTTGGAGCCCTCCACCAGCATCTTCGACACGATAGGTTTCTCCACGCCCTGCGCCCACAGCGCTCAGCCGCACCCAGCCACGCGCCCAGCCACGCACAGCCCGCCGCCGTGCAGGAGCTGCCGAGCCTGTTGGCTGCTGTGGACCGGCGCGCAGCGCCTCTAAGAAATTGCTGTGCTGCAGCAAGGAACCATGCCCGCCTAAGCCAGGCTTGTTTTAAAGCGGTTATGCTACGAGTGTCCAGCGTCTGCCGAACACGTGGCGGCGCACCAGGACCACGCCGTCCTTGCAGATGATGCCAATCACCGTCCTGCGCGCACGCAGCACGCCTCCATCAGCCTGCAGGCAGGCGGGCAGGGCGGCGCGCACTCGCTGCGAGCGGGCGGAGCGGCGGGCCGCGCCCGCTGTTGTCCACGGCCTTCTGCGCATAGTCGGTCTGGAAGACGCGGCCGTCGGGCGAGAAGGTGGAGGTGGAGAGGTCGTACTGCGCAGGCAGCACACACGCACTTACACTCCCGGCGCTGCGCTGCCGGTGGGACAGCATCGCAGCGCAGCGCGTCTGCAGCACAGAGAGCCAGCAGCGCCGCGGCTCACCCCTGTTCCTATGCCGGACATCGCGCCGGCGTCTGCCGCTCAACGGCCCAGCCAGGCACGGCGTGCACCACACAGGACGCGGCGCTCTAGATGTGATGCCCAGATGGCCGCAAGCAGTGTGCGACTACTTGGCGGACGCCAGGTAGCACTCGCGATCACTCAATTGATGGTGCGAAGTGGAGGCGGACTGTACGTGCGATCTCCCAGTCACAGAGGAAAGCAGAGCGCCTGACCCTAGTTGTGTATTATATATAGCTGATCAGCTAGATGTAAGCAGTGTGCACTCTGTGCTATCAGTGCTCGCAGAGCTTTTGATGCTGAGGTGCTGGTCGTGCCGCAGCATTGCCATGCGCTTCACAAGTGCGCTGCCCAAGGTCCCCCAACTCAACGGTCTACAGCTATCGAATCGCTTGCAAGCTAGCTTGCCAGGTTGCGCAGCTGGTAATCTCTTGTTCTGCTGTGTCTGCAGGACCGCACACAGGCGTGCACTGCACTGGACTGTGTAGACAGGCTCCGGCACGGCTGCCCAGCGCCTGCGAGCGAGGCGCGTCCGCTGCACCGCGGCCACAGCATGCACGGGGCGTTCACGCGCTGGCTGGCGCCGCCGCCAGCGCCGCTGCCGCTCCGAGAGTGGAGGAGGTGCTGGGGCGGACTCAGGCTGAGGGGCGGCCTGAGCCGGAGCGGGAGCCAGACGGCACCGCCGGGCCCCTGCTGCCACGCGACAGGCCAGAGAGGTGCCGGGGCACTGCTGTGCACCCCAAGTGTAGGCGAACGCGCCGCTGTCTGTGCGCAGGCCTCGAGGCGGGTACTTGTTGCTGACCGTCAGTCGGTGCAAAAGTACCTTTTCGGGGAGTGCCTGCCTGAGCCACTCGAGCTCGTAAAAAGCTGTGTGGTTCTGCGTGCTGCGTGTTGTGTCTCCGCTCTGGCGTGCTCACACACTGCCTCTGCTCTGGCACAGGGCCAGCCACAAGAAGGAGCGCGTGCCGCCGGCGCTGGTCGCGCGCGGGGCGGCCTTCAACGCCGACGTCTGGCACAACGCGGTTGTGCTCGTGGACAAGCCGGACGGCTGGTCCTCCTCCAACGTGTGCAGCAAGCTGCGCGGCGTCATGCGCGTGAAAAAGGTGCGGCCCCGAGCCTGCTCGCGCCTTGCGGCCTGGTGGCAGCTGCGCGCCTTGCCCACACCTCTCCTGCCAGGATCAGTTCCTGTCGACAGCATCGCTCGCTGTCCTGGCTCAGGAGCCGAGGCAGACTGCTGGGTGCGCAAGGGCGCGGCGAGGTGCACGGCAACCTGCATGCCCCTGCATGTCATCGGCTACAGGGCCTTTCAAACTTGCCACTGCCCTTGCTCACTGAGCGCCTGCCAGTGTTCCATGCAGCCACAGCGAGTGCGGGCATTCCTCGGCACACCAGCGCAGCGCACTGACAGGCCGCGCCGCCCCACAGATCGGCCACGCAGGCACGCTGGACCCCAGGGCTACTGGCCTGCTCATCCTGTGCACGGGCGCTGCGACCAAGGGCATCGAAGCCCACGTGCTCGCCGATAAGGAGTACACAGGCGCGCCCTGGCTCCGCTGCCAGCTCCAAAAGCAGCTGTGGGCCTGCATGCCTGCCGCGCACTGATTGCCTGACCTACACAGGGTGCGCCATTGGCCAAAAACAGCGCTGCAGCTGTTCATACCATGTCGCGCGATGCTCCACACGCCTGCGAAGCACGGCCCCATGCGCAGGCACGCTGCGGCTGGGCCAGGCGACGGCGACGTACGATGCGGAGGTGGAGCCGTGCGAGGAGCTGCCGTGGGAGCATATAACCGGTGCGGGCGGGGCGCAGAGCCAGCGCAGCCCCCTGTCGCTGATGCGACACTGGAGGCCACAGGCAATTTCGTGAGGCGTGCTGCTGTGCAAAAAGGCGTCTGCCACAGAGCAAGCACAGATACTGCAGCCTGTGCACGCTGGCTGCGTGGCCGGCGCCCAGCCGGGCCTGCGCAGCTCGCGCTGCGGCAGTGGCGATGCAGCGGACTGTGAGGCCGCGAGGCTGCAGGCATGGTTGCGAGCCGATCTCGAACAGACGATGAGGCGCCCAGGCCCGCCGACCAGAGCTGCGCGGGGGGCCGCAGACGAGGACCTGGAGCGCGCGCGGCAAGGCTTTGTGGGCGCCATCCGCCAGCGGCCGCCCATGTTCTCCGCGCTCAAGGTGGGCGGCGAGCGCCTGTACGCCAAGGCGCGGCGCGGCGAGGTGCGGCGGTCCGCCTGCGAGCCTTTGAGAGTGAAGCGCCGCCCTTCTGCAGCGCTAATCATAATGCCAGACCTCAGGCCGCGTCCATGAGTCGACGGCAGAGCCTCGGCGGCCGAAAGCACTCCGCTGCCAGCGGCGCGTGCGCGCGCGGCCGGCAGGGGCGCTGCGTGCGTGCACCGGCTCCGCCCTCTGCCGAGCCAGGGTTTGGAGCGCGCAGGTGGTGGAGGTGAAGGAGCGGGAGGTCACGATCTCGCGCCTGGAGCTGTCGCGGCCGCCTGGCGGCCGCGACGTCGTGTTCCGCGTGGGCTGCAGCAAGGGCACCTACATCCGCTCCCTGGTCAACGACCTGGTGCGCCGCGCGCTTCGCGCGCTGCCTCGACCGCGGCGCCCGCCGGCCGCGCCCGTTGTGGCTGCCCGGGCTGGGAAGAAGCGCGAGTGCTTTCTTTGATTGTGCGGAGCAATGTGCGGAGCATGCACAGCAGACCCGGGAGTCATAGCAGCAGGAGCAGACAGCAGGCAGTGCTATCAAGGGCCACTCTGCACGCGTGCCCGCTCTGGCAAGTGCGGGGCGGCCGCCTGGCGTAAGCCGGTGGGGTGTATGCGCTGCGTGCACCCGCGCGGGCCTTACACCCGCCTGTCCCGCACCGCCAGGGCCGCGCGGCCGGCACAGCGGCATACATGCTGACGCTGCGGCGCGAGCGGATCGGGCAGCACTGCGTGGACGACGCGTGGCCGCTCGCCGACCTGATCGCAGCCGCTCATGCTGCGCGCGGCGTGGCTGCACCTCCTGCCCCCAGCTGAGCATCTGCCCAAGTGATACGTCTGGCTGAGAGCGAACCTCTAACAAAGCTCGTGGTGCGGCTGGTATGCGACGGTGCGGAGGCAGTTTCTTGCACAGAGCGCCCATGCTTGTCGCCCAGTCTTGTGTGCACGAGCATGACACGCACAACCATGAATTGAGGTCGTGCGGTAGAGCTGTTGCTGAAGGGTTGATTGTCAGTTTTGGAACGCACGACCGTGAACTGAGAACGCATGTTACTGCTGCTACTGAAGGTGAGATCGTCTGCAAGCATGGTGGATGCAGCCATTTCTTTTTACGCCTTTGCTGTTGGCCCTGGTTCGGTCGTGAGGATTGTCTCACTGATTTCAGTCAGACATGACCATGATTGGTGTGAACACAGCGGTGCTTGCTACGTTGCTGGGCGTGTGTTACAGTCTCGTGCCCACTGCCGTGCAATTAAGTCATGCGTCGTAAGCAGACGTTTCTGTCAAGTCTGAGAGTATACACAGACATGCACGCCTGACACAGCTGAATATGAAGTCAGCGAGCAGAACAGCGCCGGAGCAGACCCAAACCTTCAATTCGACAAGAATTGGGCAGTGTTTTTTGTACATAGTGGACAAGTTGGGTTCAGTATAGTTTTTGCTTTGCCGACAGGGACACAGACGCCCCGGCAGTAATCATGCATTGCGTAAATGCAGATACGCTTCACGCGTCAGGGCTCAGGGGCCCCAAGAAGCGCTGCAGAGCGGGCGAGAACACCTCATGGATGAGCGTCAGTGGGCGCCGCCCATGCCAGAACACGTACTGGCGGCCCCAGTATGGCCCCGAGTGCCCGAAGTGCCTGCGCCGCGGCAGCTGCCCGCTCAGCTTGCACAGCAGCAGGTGCAGACGCACCGCACGGCCAGGAACGGCCGCCACTCGGGCCTGCAGACGGAGCACACCATGGCCTGGCTTCACACCACCACGAGCTCCGCCAACCTCCGTGTCGCAGCGACCCTCGCGCCAAGCCGCCGCATCATGGTGGGGGGCACCGCTGCAGGTAGGGCGAGATACCAGAAGTCATGGAGCAGATAGGGTTTCATTAGGTAAGGATTAGGCGAAGCCGCCGCGTCATGGTGGGGGGAGGGCACCGCTGCAGGTAGGGCGAGCCGCCGGAGCACACGGAGCGGATCTCGCGGTACAGCTCGGTGCGCGTGGCCGACAGCGAGGCCCAGATGGGCAGCGCGCGGTCCGACAGGTACGCATCCACCTGCACGTGCCCTAGGTATGGCGTCAGCGCGCATGTTCTGGCAGTGGTGAAACTCCAAGCATGGGTAGCAGCAGCAGCACGCCAGCGCCGTTTGGCTGCGCGGTCGCTTTGCAGGGCGTGATGGCAAGCTCAGTTGCTGTGTCCAAGGCCTTGCACTGCCTGGCTCTCACAGAACACAGCGTCAGGTTGCCACCGTTGCAGAGCACATTCACAGCAGCAACAATCAAGGCATTTTGCCATGCTGTCACTGCAAAAGGGCAGAACACGCCTGGGCCATGCGAGCCAGAACAGGCTTGAGCCCATGTCGCACACACTGCTGGACCTTCCGCCAAGCAAGAAACATAGTGTGCGTGTGTGAGAGGCGGGAGCGGACCTCTGCGGCGGACCACCAGCTGCAGGCGTACACCAGCACCTCGCCCTGGCCGCCCGCGCCATGCTCCGGGCTGCGCAGGAACACCTGCGCGAGGCCGCGGTGGGGCTGTGCGCGGTGCTGCTCCTGTCTGAAGCCGTGCAGGCTGTTTGTGAACCAACGGCAGTGTGAATCTGGCAGAGGTCGTTGTTCAGGTAAGCAGAAAGTCATAAAGACATCGCAAGAACAGGTGAGGGAGCGGGCTTAAAGCGCACATGCGTCTGTAGGTACTGATCTGATGGTCAAGGGCACAGCGCTCGCAGCCACAAGGAGGGCTGTGGCCATTTTCGCGCCTGCCGCTGCACCAGGGGCCCTTGGATCAGCGCCGCAGCGGGAGGCAGCCCGGCCGTGCCCGAGCCGATATTCCGCATCTCCAAGCACTCCTGCGCGCGGGCCAGGTGAGTTTCAACCCTTGGTGAACCCCATGCCTGGCTTCCCATACAGCTGCTGCCAGGCCAAGCGCATGCCGCGCACGGCCAGGCGCGTGCTTACACGCACACTCGCCTGGCCCGTCGACGCTGGATCAAGCACATCGACAGTGAGCGCTCCTTCCTTTGGGCAGCTCACAGACTCGCTTGACTGGCGCTCTGCACGTCCACCCCCACGGCGTGCTGGCACTCGAAGAGCCGCAGCGGCGGGGCAGGCGCTCCGCCGACGCGCCCGGAGCAGGCAGGGGGGTGCACGCGCGCACCACCTCGACGCGGAGACCAGTGAGCAGCTGCAGGTGGCGCGTGACGGAGCCATCGCTGAGCAGGATGACGCGCCAGGCAGGCGCGAGCGACCCCGTCGGCGCGTCCCTGGCCAGCGCCTCCTCTTCGCTGCCCTGCATGCATGGAGCACGCCCTTCTGCTTCGTCTTGTCCCTGGGTCAGCCAGCCGTCAAAACGATACTACACCGAGGCTCCCCAGGGACGGGGCCGCTCTCCAAGCGGGTGTCTGGGCTAACGGCCTGTGCCAGAGGTCAAGAAAGTGCGCAACACAGCAACAGCAGACTAGGGTAACTTTGAAAGCGCACCTGCCACAGCAAGGGCTCTGTGAGTGGATGCCAGCCGCTGTGCCCTACACTGGGCTGGCAGGCACCGTTGCTCTGCACCTGCACTTCCTCAGTGCTCCGTTCCACACCTGCACCGCAAGGCCACAGGTTGGGCACAGCAGTCAGCCCCTCAGGCAGGTGTTCCCTCACTACCTGCTTGCTCTGACACGTCAGGCACACCTCCCTACAGTGTTGTCAATCAGTACCGCACCTCCAGGCCTCGGATGGTCGCTGGTGGCAGCCGCATTTACGTGCACTGCGCGGCATGCTGCGGCACTCCTCCTGGCACGGCACCAGCAATGGCAGGCACGTTGGCAGTATCTCAATCGAGCAGGCGCGCCCGTCCCAGGTCTCTGGTCGCATGCGTATGCCGGTTCACTTGCAGGGCCTGGTAGCAGCCCCGCAATCGGCATTGCCTGCCAGCTAGCAGGCTGTATTGAGAAAACTGTATTGAGCGTAATCAATCGCTGTTTTGCGCAGCTGCAGCCCCACGGTTACGCTAGGGTCCTGGTGAGTGAAGACGCCCTGAGCAGCAATCACATCATTCTGGGAGCGAGGCTGTTGGTAACGGTGTGAGCCAGGATGCCCGTCTTAGTTATCAACAGCAACGTCCCAAGTGACGGTGTGCAGCAGTCTGACCTCCTGCGAGCACTGTCAAAGGCTGTTGCAGAGGCCACTGGCAAGCCGGAGCAGGTATGAGCCGATTCTTCGTTCCCTGCACTTGGGGCAACAACACTTGCTGGAGAGCGGAAACTAGCTATTGCCTTAGCATTTATTTCCCTCCTCGTCGGCCATCCCCACACATGCATGCTGGTGTGCGCTTACTTACTGTAGTGTAAAGCCCTGCCTGCACACACCAGTTGTGCCGCTGACCTCTTGTGCTACTTATCTGTGCTCGTCCTTACTAAACAGAGTACAGCGCCGAGAGCTGCCTTATAGCTCCAGCGTTTGTAGTATACGCCTTGTCAAGACTGTTGCCTAGCACCTTGCAGCATGGCCAGCCAGGGCCTGTCTGTTATGCAACATGCACCGTACCGTGCGGACTCTTTAGCGCAAGCAGCGCCTCACAGGACGCTTGCCGCGCAGCTTGTCTTGGTGCAGCTGCACCTGGGCCAGTGCCTGAGCTTCGCTGGCACAGAAGACCCCGCTGCATATGGCACGCTCCTGTCGATCGGCGCCATTGGCCCCAGCGAGAATAAGGCAAACTCCAAGCTGGTCTCAGACATCCTCTCCGACAACCTCTCCGTGCCGACCGACCGCTTTTATCTGGCGGTGAGCTGCCCTGGCCGCCCTGGCGCTGTTTTGCCGCAGGTCCAGCCTGGTGAGCCATGCTGGCCTGCCTGCCGGCGCGGCTGCTGTCCCTGCCCCTGCACATGTCGCAGTGCGTCGCCCTAGACTGTGCATGCTGGGCACGTCATTGTACAGGCCTGGTCACGGCCCCGGCACTGCACTGCTTCGCGCACTTGCTTGAGACCCCAAAGACCAGCCTGCGCGTGCGCTGCTCTGCACCTCCAGCTCTGACGTCTTCGGCCTGGGGGCGGCGCGCTGACGTGCCAGCTTGCTTTTTGCTTTGGCGCAGTTTTTCGACATGGAGAAATCCAACATTGGCTGGAAGGGCAGCATAATCTCGTAATCACAAGAATGCTGGTCCGGCATCATCTTGTGATTACCAGCATTGCTGGAAGCGCAAGATTGCATTGCAGCAACACTGCTACTAGGTGATTAGAAGCAGGTCACTGCAGGCTGGGCCGTTCTGGCTGTACAATTTCCTACATGTTTGAATGTAGTAGTGCAATGCATTACCGGTGCTTCAAGCAATGCATGCATAAACTTCTTGGGTGACTGCTTAGCCCTGTATTATGTTTGAGTTGGTACCAGGCTCGCACTGAAGTCTTCTACTTGCACATTACTTGTCAGCTGGCTTGCTTAGTTTGAGGCCAGGCAACGGCAGATCAGACACAGGTGGTTGACACAGGTGGTGGACACAGGTGGTTGACTCATATGGAACACCGACCAGTGGATATCATGCAATGTTGTCGGTAACCTCCACTGAGCGATGCAGCCTCCTAGAATGCGGCCCAGGTGTCTGTATGTGTTGCCTGGCTTGCACGCGCTCCTGCAAGCACCACACAGCTCTCGGCCTGCCCTGCTCCTAGCAGATGGGTTGGCTTGCCTAGCTGCCAACACGCGTGCACATGCAGGACATGCGACTACGAACAGTGCTTGCTTAATCAAGAGTGCCCAAGCAAGCACCATATGGGCAAAGCCGAGCGCGGTGCACCTGCAGCAAGCATTCAGCCTCACGCCCCAGGTCCGCTGCAAGGCATGACCCTCCGTCTACAGCGCAGGCCAGGGCAGCAGCACAGCGCACGCCCAGTGCAGGGCCCGCACCCGGCGCGGAGCTCGCAGCCTCGCCGCCCAGGTCCGCAGCAAAGCCGGCCGAGGCGCCGGAGGTCGAGCCGGAGGCGGTGGCGCCGTTGCCGCCGCGCGCGCCCGGCGCGTGCGCGCCATCGGCGGGCGCGGCCGGCGGGCCGGGGCTGGCGCTGCGGCTCACCGCCGGCAGCGCGCCCACGATGTCAAAGCCTGCGACCGCGGACGGGCCCCTGGCTGACTACGGCGTGAGCGGTCGCGCGTGCTTGCTCACCCTGGCGACACCGGCTCGCGCACGCACGACGGGGCGCAAGCAGCGCGAGCAGCACGCATGAGCGAGAGTCAGGAGCCCGGGCCGCGTGCGGCACCTTCGTCCTCGAAGTTGTCCCAGTCCGCGGCGTCCGCGGCCGCAAACTCGTTCCATGCTAGCGCGGTCTCCGCGCTGCCGCTGGCGCCCAGGCGCACCTCGGCCGGCACCTGTAGCCCAGGACCGCTTAGCCTCCAGCCAGCAGTGCCTGGTCACCGCTCGCTGTCTCGCCAGTTTGCACATGCTACTGCAGGTAAGCAGCGGCCCAACTTGCCCAACGATGGGATGTTAACGAGCAGCAGGGACCCCTGTTCACCATGCCTCGGCGCGTCTGGCCAGCGCCGTGGGCTATGCCCAGACAGGTGCAGGCCAGGCACAGACCGTGCAGCAGAGAGGAGGGCGGCCGCTCGCTTGCAGCGGTCAAGTGCTTTGGGCCTGGTCTCGGAGCGGGCGGCACCTCGACGTGCGCGGCCTCGGCGTGCGACAGCAGCGTGCGGTAGATGGAGGCGGTGCTGCGCAGCAGGCGCTTCAGCTCCGCGGCCGCGCCCTCGTCCTCGGCCTTGAGCTGCGCGGCGCGCGGCCCCGCATCATGCCGTCGCCCATCAGCTGGCTGCCGACCACCACCACTCTTGAGACGCACGCCTGCCAGCCTCGCGGCCGTGCAGCCACCCGCCATACCGCTTGTGTTTGCAGGCCGCAGGCGCGCCCCTGGCCAGCAAGTGGGGAGCGGCTGCTCTGCATGCGCTCTGCCGTGGGCGGGGGCGGGGCCCGCTATCTGCTCGGCGCACGCCTGGCCCGCCGCTGCCCTCCGGCATCATCCCTCTTTCCCATCGCAACCCTGGGGTACAGGCCGCGCCCCTCCCATCAAACTCCAGTCAAACCCCGGACAGAACCAGGACGAGCGGGCGCGCCTTGTCGCGGACGTGCGCGAGGTCGCGCTGCGCGGCGGCCACGTCCGCCTGCCCGGCCGCGCAGCTGAGCTGCAGCTCCTCCAGCGCGGCCTCCAGCACGCGCCGCTCCTCGACCGCCGCCTCGGCCTGCAGCTCCAGCTGCGAGCGCCGCGCTTCCGCAGCCGCCACCTCCTGCCGCAGCGCATCGCGCCTGCTCAGTTGCATTTGCCTTCGCGGGGCGACAGCCACACGCTCTCCAAGAGCCCGAATGTGAGCGCGGGCCTGTTCTCGCAGTCCGCAGTCAATGTCCCCGGCAACGTGCTCCGCGCGGTGCACCCAGCACCCAGCGTGTGCCTCGAAAGAGGGCAGGGAGACGGCAAGCGCGGTGCAGCGGCTCGCGGCAGCGCGTGCTCTCGGGGGAGAGTGCCCTAGCCATGAACCTAAACCTGCACCTCCAGCAGCTGCTGTGTGGCAGCGTCCTCGGCGGCGACCTGGTCGCCCGACAGCTGCTCCAGCTGCGAGATGTCGCGCTGCAGCTCCGCCAGCTTGGTCGCCGCCTCTGCGCGTCGCGCGCGTGCCTGCGCACCTCGCACCCCTCCTCGTCGGAGGCGCAACGCGTGGCCCCAAACCAGTAGCTTGGCAAGCATTTTCTGGACGGCCTTGAATCTCACGCCTGCTGCAAGAGAGCGCGTTCTTCTCGCGTGCTGTAAGAGAGCCTGTTGTCTCATGCAGTGGCACATGCGCACAGGCAGAAGGCCGCTTTCCATGTGCGCACGACGGCGAGGTCGCCTGTGGTCGAGGTGCACACTGCAGGCTCGCCCGCGACCAGGTGCCCCGGCATCTGAATCTGAATGAAGAGCATCACCGGGGGCCCTAACCCGATGGTCCCCTCAGCTGTGTGGTGATAGCCTGTCAGCCAATTAGGGCTGTTTAGGCACAAGTGTCAAGCAAGCAGGCAAGATATCCACACACTCACAGGTCAAGGGACATTTGGCAAGCAAGCATGCCACAGCACCGGCCAGCCCGGGCGCGGCAGCGCGCGCAGGGCGCGCGCCCGCGTGAGGTCGTCCAGCAGCTGGCGCCCCTGCGCATGCGTCGCCTCCGCGCCCGCCCAGGCCGCGCCGTACTGCGCCTGCATCGCGTCCGCGTCGGCGACCTCGCGGTCGCGCCGCTCCTGCGCCTGCGCGCGCGCGCAGCGCCCCGGTCGCTGCGGCGCATGCATGTCACTGCCGGCCAAGTGGAAACAGGCATGCCCGGCCACCTCCGCGACACTGCCCAGCAACTCCCTACACACGCCTGCGACACCCCTCCCGGCGCCGAGTCGCTGCGGGCGACTGTGAGCCAACTGTGACCGCTGCACCAGCCGCTGTCAGTCCGCCTGTGTCTCTTGCACCCCCGGTCTTGCCCGGCCCCGCGCGCCTGCAGCAGCGCAGCGCTCGTCCGGCTCTTGAACAGCGTCAGCTCCTGCAGCGCTGAGCGGTAGAACGCCTCCCGCTGCTGCGCCGCCTGCGAATCGGCCTGGGCCTGCGCCCCCCGGCCCCGGCCGCTGAGCTAGGCATGCCTGGGTGGGCACCAGCACACGCGCAGGCATGCCACGCAGCGCATGACACACAGCATGGCACACAGTGCTCTGTGCAGCACTGGCACGCCGTCTCTGGCGCCCAGCAGTGAGATTGAGGAGTCAGGCTGACCACACCCTCTGACAAGAGCGTAAAGACGATGTGCAGAGTTCGTGTTTGGTGACAGAGTCTGCCAGTCCATGCGCCCGCGAAGAGGTGCCCTGGCAGCTGGGAAGTGCTCACCTGCCACAGCGACTCGTCCAGGCCGGCCGCGCCGCCGCGCTCGGCGCGCAGGCGCGCCCGCTGCTCCGCCGCGAGGCCCGCCGCGTCATCTGGCGGCGGCGCGCGCTGCCCGCGCGGCGGCGGCGGCGGCGCGGCGTGTGCGGCGCGCGGCGGCAGCGCCGGCAGCGGCATTTCACGTGTGAACACGTCGTGGCCGCCCTGCGTGACACGGGCCGCTCAGAGCCACGAGGACCAAGCCTCAAGGACCGAGCAGGAATGAAAGGCTCGCTGCTGCGGGGAACGCGTGCAGCGTGTCTCAAGGCCCGAGCCGCGCCATGCTGCTGGGCGCGAGCCGCCGCCAACAGGAAAGCTTGGGCAGGACGGCAGTTATTTGCATGGATGGGCGATGCAGCGCACGCCCGCACGCCCCTCCAGCCCAAACAGGCCGTCTCACCAAACCCACGCACGCCGCAGGGCCGTGGGCGCGCCTGCTGCGTGTCGCCGAGCGTCGCGCCGCCGCTGCCAGGGCGCGACCCGCCGGCGACGGGCGGGAAGCTGGGCCCGGCCAGCGGCGCGTGCGCGGGCGGCGGGATGCCGCGCCGCGCGAGCTCCATGAGGTACAGGCACGCCACAAACTGCGGCTGCGACAGGCGGCCCTCGTCGCCGGCGACCGCCGCCCACACGTCCTTGAGCACGCCCTTGCCCAGGCCCGACTGCAGGAAGAAAGCGAAACACTCGCTGCCCTGCGCAGCGCGCGCGCCGGCCGTCAGCCGCCGCGCTCTGCACCAAAACGGCCGGCGGGACGCCTTGGCCTGGGCCTGCTGCCGAGGCGGTGGCACATGCCCCAGGCCAGAGGGTGGGGAGGCAGAGGGCGCCCGCCGCCTGACGCGCAGACCACGTGTCCGGGGAGAGAGGCTCTCACGGGGCCTGCGCAAGCCTGCAGGCAGCGGCAAGGATGCATGCATCGTGAGAGGCTGCCGCCGACACGGACGCAGGGAAGTCGGCGCCCAGGCGTGGCGTGCAGTGCAAGTGCTTGTGGTCAGCGCAAGACCAGGCGTCAGAGGCGTGCAGGGGCAGCAGCGGCGCCCCCCGCGCACGCCTGGATGTATCCGTCGCGGTCGGCGTCCATCTGCATGAACATGGCGCGGTAGCGCTCCGCGTCGGCGGCGGCCAGGGGCGGGTAGCGCGCCGCAGCGTCGGCCGGCTGCGGCGCCGCCTGCCAGGTCTGCTGCGTTGTGGATGCGCGGCGCGCCTCCAAGCCGGCCATCGCCGGCGGCGGCAGGGCGGGCCCGACGCCGATCATGACCGACCGCGCCGCCGCCTCGTTCAGCACGCCGCCGTCACGCTGCGCGCCGAGTGCCGCATACTACACTCGGCGGGCCTGCCGTTGCCTGTGCACCAGGAAGGCTGCCAGCCGCGCTCATACACGGCGTTGCTACATAGCAAGGCTGTGACACGGCAGGGCTGCACCTGTGCCAGCGATATGAGCCGCAGCGTGCTGTAGAACTGCGGCTTTGTCAGGCTCGGGTTGTCGCCGGCCACCAGGTTCCAGACCTGCGCGCCACCGTCGGTCACCAGTGGCAAGTACTGTCTGCTTGAATGCAATGTCGGTCACCAGTGGCAAGTTCAGACAGACAGAATGCAACCACTGGCAGCTTGCGGCTCACTGGGGAAGGCTAACACGTCCCACCACAAGGCTGCAGAGCGGGCTGCAAGGTGCCGCTTTTAAGTGGTTGTGCGCGCTGCTTTTCACGCAGCGCGCTGGCAGGCCGGCCTGCCTGGAACAGCGTGTCCTGGGAGAGGCCGCTGCGCTGGAAGAACGTCACCGCCTCGCCGCCGCTGATGAGGCCATCGCGGTCCTGATCGGCGACCTGGAACCACGCATTGAAGAGGTCCGCGTCCATCGCTGCTGCCACCAGGCCCGCTGGTGCAGGGTGCGAGACTGCTGTCAACAACAGGCTCAGCCTGCTTGCGCCGGCTGTGACTGCGAGACTGGTGTTGGCGCCAGCAGCACCGCTTGGGAGTGGAGATCGAGGCATGCGCACACCCCATGTGGGGGTCAGGAGCTGGGTCGGTTTGCTCTTGCGAATTGCTTGCGCTTGTATGAGCGGTCCATGCTACACAGACACACACATGCGCCATGTCAGGCCAGATTCTGGAGGTAGGATGTGCGACCGTGTCTTCGCCCCAGGAGATTTGCGCTAGGACACCGAGCTCACACGCTGGGCAAAAAAGAAATAACAGCTTTTGCTCTACGCCTGGAACGAGCACACCAGCTATGCGCTGGCAATGAATGTAGCACAACAAGGGAATGTCAGTCGCACAGCAGCGCCCAGTTGCAACCAGTAGCGCCCAAACTGACCCCCTCACCAACTGCCTGGTTTGGACAACTCCCCATACCACAACCCGCAGCTAAAAATCGCAAAACAAGCACAGCCGCACTCTGCCAGGGCGCTGTAACGCCATGTTTAAGATGTTCAGAGGCCTTACATGCGTGCGTCAATGAGCACTTAAAGACAATACCAGTACGCGGAATACAGGCAGTGCACCACCTGTTCAGGCCAGCTGCCATGCATGGTTCATGCTGGCAAATCAGACCCTCCTACATGCGCAATGCAGCCGCGCCGCGCAAGCAGCCGGCGCAGGTGCACTTGCGGAAGCGCCACGAGAGAGCGAGCATGCGCTCAGAGGGCCTCCGGCGCGGGCACGGCGGGCTTGGCGCCCGGCGCGGGCAGGCCGGGCTTGGCGCCGGCGGGCGCGCGCGCCTGTTCAACACCTGGGCGCGGCGCACCCCTGGGCGCAGCAGCCGCCAGGAACACCGCGGGGTTGGCGCCCGGCTTCGACGCGAGCTCGGGGCGGACTGCCGGCTTGGCCGCGGGCTTGGGCGCCAGGGCCGCGGAGACTGCGGGCTTGGCGGCGGGCTTGACAGGGGCCGGCCGGGGCGCAAGCTCGGGGCGCACGGCGGGCTTGGCCGCGGGCTTGGGCGCCAGGGCCGCGGGGACTGCGGGCTTGGCGGCGGGCTTGGCGGGCGCCGGCCGGGGCGCGAGCTCCGGGCGCACGGCGGGCTTGGCAGCGGGCTTGGGCGCCAGGGCCGCGGGGACTGCGGGCTTGGCGGCGGGCTTGGCGGGCGCCGGCCGGGGCGCGAGCTCCGGGCGCACGGCGGGCTTGGCAGCGGGCTTGGGCGCCAGGGCCGCGGGGACTGCGGGCTTGGCGGCGGGCTTGGCGGGTGCCGGCCGGGGCGCAAGCTCGGGGCGCACGGCGGGCTTGGCCGCGGGCTTGGGCGCCAGGGCCGCAGGGACTGCGGGCTTGGCCGCGGGCTTGGGCGCCAGAGCCGCAGGGACTGCGGGCTTGGCGGCGGGCTTGGCGGGCGCCGGCCGGGGCGCGAGCTCGGGGCGCACAGCGGGCTTGGGGCCCGGCGCAGGCTTCACGGCGGGCTTGGCAGCTGCAGGCCCACCGCGCGGGGCACATTCAGCAAATGTGGCCTTGGGTGAGCACTGAGAAGACTCAGAAGTACGCGCGAGAGCCAGCGTGCAAGGTACATGATCCCATGCGGCTCATTGCATGTGCGGAGTCAGGGACGCGCTCTGGTTGGAGCAAGGCGTGCATTGCAATTGATGACCCGCGAGGTGGGTGCGTGAGAGACTTGCTTGGCGAGCCAGGCACCCCCATGCAAGGGCCATTGCATGCTCGGTGACAGGCTGCTGCGAGCATGAGCGCGGCGCACCGGGGGCTGCGCGCGCTCCAGGAGCGGCGCCGGGGGCCAGGGCAGGGATGGCCGCAGGCCGGGCCGCGGGCTTGGCCGCAGGCTTGGGCAGGTCGACGGCCGGCCTGGCCTGCTCGGCGGCGGGCTTGGCGGGCTCTGCGCAGCGCAAAGCCTGATGAGCCACAGGCGCCTGCGCCCGCGCACTGTGCAGAAGCGGGGCTCAGAGGCGCACCCTGCAGCCAGCGGCGCTCGCTAGTGAACTCTACCCTGGCGTCCACAGCCAGCCCTGCGCGCGCGCCGCGCGCCTGGGTGAGCCACCGCGCAAGGCGCCGTGGCCAAGCGTCAACGTATGCAGGCGCCTGTCAGAAATAAAGCGCACCTGAGAGGAGCACAACCAGCAGGGCCGCCGGCAGCATCTTTGAGACGGCCTGCGCGGCGGCGCGTGGTCAGTGGCTGCGGGTGCAGGCGCGGTGCGCCTGTTGTCTCGCAGGGACGGCAGACGGAGTATGGCAGCCAAGCAGGGCCAGAGGAACTGGCGCCAAGCCTCCCGGCAGCGCACCATTTCCCTCGCGCGCGAGCGCCAAGCGTGCTGCTTGCACAAGGTTCAGGCCTGCGTAGCCACAGCACCCCCACACACTTAGCTTGCTGCAAACCTGCTCCAACCCAAGGCACTCGGCTGTTGCAGCCTCCCTAGAGCCCATGCTGGGCCTGATGCGCTCGGCTGCCCTAGTCGAGCCAACGGCTCGAGCTCAGCTGAGCAAGCAACCCGGCCGCCGGGAGAGGTGTTACAGAGCTGAAGCACTGTGAGCGCCATGCAAAGCAGCACAGCGGACCGGTCGTATCCGGCCAACAAAAATGAAGCTGCTATCCCTCTCTGGTGTGATCTACGGGGCCAGTGTTGGTAGCGACAGGCCAGGAGCACACAGGAGCTCTTGTAGCCCATGCACGGCTCTGATCCACCCCAAGAACAAGGGCAAATGCGCACACGCTGCGGCCCAAGGTCGGGCTCACCTGCGGTGGCTTCAAGTCTAGCAGAGGCACAGGGCGCGGGTTGGCTGTGCAGAGGCCTGCGGATTCGGCGCTGCAGACCCGTTACGCTGTCTCGTGTTGCGACGTAAGGCCCCGCAAAGCTTGGATCTGAAAAAGCGAAGTACGACTTTCTTCTCAGGGGCTCAGGGTTGGGATAAACATTCAAAATGGAAAAGCACTTACAAACTGAGATCATACAGCTCCACATGCTCGGCCCTGTAATCGAGCGGTACGTCGCCCGCCGGCACGCGCCGCACGTGCGCAAAGCGACGCCGCGCGGCGCCCAGGAACGCCTCGCGCATGGCGTCCGAGCGCGCCTCAAACGTCACCAGCGCGCGCGCGGCGCGGCCGCTCGCAGCGGCGGGGCCGCCTGCGCAGGCGCCGGCAGGCGGCGGGCAGCGCAGCGCACCGTCGTCTCCGGCGCTGCTCGAGCCCTCGGCCGCGCTTTGAACCTGCGGTGTGCGTTTGCATGCGCTGCCACTGTCCTCACCCTGGCTGCCAGGGTGCATCCTGGCATGCGCCCCTTGCCTCCCAGCCTCCAGGTCGGTGGTCCCAGGCGCGGCGCCTGCGCACTCTCGGCCCTCAACGCCCGGCGCCGACGCGGTCGCACCCCCGTCAACACCCGCTGCGGGCTGGCGCCCTGCCTCCCGGCACGCCGCGCCGACCGGCCGCGGCGCACACAGGGCCGCCAGCGCGGCGACAAAGTGCTCCGCGTCCGGCGAGGGGCCGTCGGGGTCCGGGTACACGCAGTCGCACGCGACGACGAGGTCCACCGCCGCGCCCGCTGCGCAGCGAGTCCCCCCGGCGTCAGCGTGGCGCTGCACAGGAAAGGGCGCCTGTGCATAAATTTTCCCACCGGAAAGTGTGGGCCATCATGAACGGGCGCTGTTGCCCGCAGCAGGGTGACAGAAATGCAACACATGCTGAACGCATGCTGCGCCCAGATCAGAATCCAAAAGTATAGCTGCATGCGCTTGATGCAGCTGTGCACAATGGTAGGGATGTAAGAGCCGAGGCCCTGCAGCGGCCAAGCCTCCAACGTCAGTGTTGGCAGCTCACATGCACCCAGATGGGCTAAAGGTGTTGACCTCCGCCCTGCAGCATCAGGATGACCGCTGGGTGGTATGTGGGCAGGCCCGTAGCAGGTCTGGTGCTACGAGGTCGCAGGACCCCGCTCGTCAAAGCTCGCACCGGCGGCCAGCCGCCGGGCGTCCGCTAAGTACTCCTCCCGGCCCCACTCCAGTGCAGCCACGTCCGCGCACCCGCGCGGCAGGCGCTCCGGGCCGGCTGCGCTTGCGGCGTGCGCCCTGTGCGCAGCCTCAGAGTCGGCAGCCGCCGCCGTCAATGCACCATAGAGCTTGTACCACACGCAGCGTGTGCGCAGCGAGCGCCTGTGCCAGAAGCGGGCGAGAGCTGGAGGGGCCTCCGCAGGCGGCGACCCCGATAAAAAGATATGCGTGCGGCGCAGCAGGACAGCCCCTTCGCAGGCATGCGGGCGCCGCGCGCGCACCTTGCGCTCAGCCAATTACGCGCAATGTTGCCGCGCAGCAGCGGCAGCAGGCCGGGCTTGTCGGTGAGCGTCACGCGCGCGCCCAGTGCCGCGAGCGCCAGGCCGGCCGCTCCCACACCCGCGCCCAGCTCCACACACCGCATGCCTGCCGCGTAGCAGCCCCCTCAAGGGGGCATGCCGTGCTGGCGTGCGCATACGCCCTCGCCCGCAGCGCACCCAGCGGCGGCTTGCCGCATCGGCCGCCCGCGTCCAGGCCTGCAGCAGCCTCACGCGGGCCCATGGTAGTCGGCTGAGGCCCGGCGTGCTCAGTAGCGCATCTAGTCAGACCAGCCTGTGCGCCTGCCCAGCCTGGCCCTGTCCCACAGAGGCCTGCCACAGACCAGGCGGGTCTGTTGACGCGCACGAAGCCGGCATAGTCCAAACAAGCGCCGCACTGGTTCATCTGGCAGCGGCACCCCGTGTGCTTTTCTTGGTGAGTGTGGTCCGCGCCTGCAAATGTGCCGGCCGGCTGCGCTGCCGCCCAGGCGGCCAGAACGAGTGCGCCGTCCCAGATGCAGGCGCCCACTCCAAGCCGGGCAGCGGTCAAGGACCGCGGCTGCAGGCGCAGCACTGTATCCAGGTCACAGAGGCTCCGCAACAGGCGGGTGCACGCACGGCACGCATCAGCTGCATACACACCTGCTGCTGGAGCACAAGTGTGTTGCCCGGCCCCAGCTCCAAGACAACGCGCTCAGCGGCCTGCGTCTGCCAGCGGTCGAGGCTGCTGAGCCAGCACTGCACAGGCACGCCGTCCTCCCACCTGCAGCAACACGACAGTGAGCACTGTGTGCGAGGTCAACAGGAGGCAAAGCGCCCAGTGAAATAAGCAAAGGCGCACACCCTTCCAAGCAATACCGCATTGCCGCAAGACTTCCGCCCACCATTGCTGACGGGCAGCAGTAATCACTGACGAGGGCAGAGCATAGCAGCAACTCTTCTGAGTGATTGTAGAACGATGCGCCCCCCAGCCTGAGCTTGGCAATCCTCGTCAGGAGCGTGGGCGTAAAGAGGGCGTAAAAGTGGGTCTCCCCTGCGCCCAGATGTGCCTGCTTGCTTTCATAGCGAGGGGGGGCAGGCGGAGCCCAGAGCATTCGACTCGGCTGTTGGACGCCAGCCACGTGCAGCGGGTCAAGCTCCCCTGAGTGCCACCCGCCGGCCTCGATGGGGCGTGCGCCGCGCCTTGCGCGGCTGCTGCAGACTGCCTCAGCATGCCGGCACGACGCCCTGGGAGCTTGGGGCTGCCCGGACACACCCTGGCCCGCTCAGCTGCAGATGCCCCAGCTCGCGTGCCACCTGCAGCGGCGCTGCTTCGCGGCGGAGCAGGGCAGCGAGGCGAGGAGGCCGCGCGCCGAGCATGACGCCGCCGTGGCGGCCCACCGAGCAGCCATGCGAGGCGCGCATGCAGCCCTTTCCTGTATTGTCTACCCCCCACCTGCTGCACGTCTGCAGGCCGGGACCTGCACCTCGCACGCGGCGCCCCGGCCTTGAGCAAGCGGCGCTGCGCGCTGCCGCAGACCTGCGGCGCCAGTGGCAGGCCGAGCGCGAGGCCGCGGCGGCGCGGCGCGCGGAGCACGTCGCGCGGCAGGCGGCCGCGCAGGCGCGCGTGCAGCGCGCGGCAGCCGAGGCGCGCGCGGCGCGCCGCGCGCGCTTCGCCCAGGAGACTGAGCAGCGGCGCGCCGAGGCGGCGGAGCGGCTGGCGCAGCACCGCGCGCGCGCAAGCCGCTTCCGCTACGCCACCAGCTGCCTGCTCGCGCAGGTCCAGCTGCAGCGGTGCGGGCGCGCCGGCCGGCCTGTTAGACCCGGGGTGGGGCGTGGCTGCAGCGGCGCTCGCGCCGGGCACCGCCTCGGCGGCAAGCAGGCGGCTGCATCACGCGCTCTGCCGCTCACTGCGAAGAGGCTGCGGCCAGCAGTTGGGCGGCAAGGCGGCGCGAGGCCCTGCGCAAGGCGCCGCACAGGCGGCTGCGGCGCAAGCCGCGGCGCGCCGCGCACAGGCGCGTCGACCTGCTGGAGTGGAGCCGCGACTGGATCCGCGCGGAGGACCTGGACGCGCGCATCGAGGAGGCGCTCGCGTCGCCCGTGCCGCTGTTCGCGGGCGAGTGGGGCGAGCGCGTGGTGGGCGCAGAGGCCGAGGAGGGCGACGCGGCGGACGACCGCGACGACCACGACGAGGACTGGGCGGTCATCGAGGCTGGCGACGAGCCCGAGGCGCTGCCCGATGCCGGCGCGCCCGCGCGGCCGCCGCAACCGCAGCGGCCGCCTGGCCGGCGGCTCGTGCCTCCAGAGGGCCGCTGATGTTTGGGAGTGACCGGCTGTAACGCACGGCTGTGCAGCTGAGCAAGCGATGTGCAGACAGTTACGGGCACAGGCGGGCGCGGCTTGCAGCGTGCCAGAGCCAGGACACATGCACAGCGGGGTCGTGAGGCGCATGAAGCGCCGCACATGATGCACAGACGGGCGGCGCGCGCGCATAGTGCGGCGGTGCGGCATTTGCCTTACACAGCGACGGCAGCGCTCTCTCTCCTGGTGCAGGCGAATGCGGGCAGGCACGGCTCCTCCTCGGCCATCGCAAGCCTGGGCAGCTGCGCGGCGCCGCTCCACAGCACGCCCCGCCCGCCTTCTGGCGCTGCAGCCGCCACATAGACTCCGCTCCTGCTCGGCCGCGCCGACATGCCAGACTGTGACATCACGTGATGGCCAGCTAATTGCGGCTGGGGGCCACGCTCCGCTGCGGAGCCTGTGTCTGGCATACAGCGCGGACACGTCGTGACCAGCAGCGGGGTACTTGCGGCGGTGCGGCGGCGCGCCTGGGTGCGCCGGCCACGTACACGGCGTCCAGGCGCGCGCCATCGCCGAACTCGTAGCTGCCCGGGCCCTCCCGCAGGCCGCCGGCGAACGCGCCGCGGAACACGTCGCCGCGCGCCGAGGTCTGCACGCCTGGGCCGGCTGCGCGCCCGGCCTCGAACGCGCCGTCGAGGGTGCCGCCGCAGGGCTCGCGCTGGCGGCCGCGTCCCTGGCGCAGCCCGCCGGCAAAGCCGCCCACGTACACGCTGCCGTCCGCATCGTACAGGGTGCCCTGCCCCTGCGGGCTGCATGCATGCATGTCCGAAGCGGCCCAAGCTGGCGGTCACACCAAGCGGTTGAGAAATATGCACATATTGGAAGTGTCGATTCCATGATGCATATTTGCACAAAGCACTTTCATCATAACCACCGGTGTATTAAACTTTTCACAAAAACAAAGTGGGCTGCCAGCGGCTGCCTGGCTGAGCGTACACAGACAGGCGGGGGGGTGCCGCACGTGCGGCTTGCCAGAGCGCCACTCGCCCAGGTAGCGCGCGCGCAGGCGGCCGCCCTCGCCGCTGACCCACAGGTTGCCCCAACCGTGCCGGCTGCCGCACCAGTGGCCGCCCTCGTACATACCACCCGCCGTCCACACGGTGCAGTCGCCTGAGCGCGAGCATGCTTTTTAGTGTGAGAAGCGCTGCAGCCCCGCTTGCGCCTGCGTGCGGGCGCACTGTTGAGGCGCTTGTCAACGGGTGCTGCGACGTCCCACTACCCGCGCAGGCGTGTGCGGCTCATGTCAGGTCTGCGTGCGTGCTCGGCGCCTGCAGCATGAGTTCCCGCGCGCGTCAAAGGGCCGAGTTTTGAACTAGAACCTGTGCAGGCCCTCTTCAAAGGCAAAAAATTTCCCATACAAGACCTAAGCCAGGGTTCTCCAACATAAGTGCCCCGCTTCGAGCTTTTGAAGCTGTCTGTCGCGGGCTGGGCACGCAGCGGTGCGCGGATGGATTGAACTGATGGTCCAGGAGAGTCCGTTTTGTGTGAGGCCATCGCGCAGCTAGCATGCCCTTGCGATGAGCCTCAAGCTGCGCCTCAAACTCGGCAAACGTGACTCGCATGCCGGCGCGCCGTCCCCAGTCGCGCCGCCACCCGTGCCCCCGCCTGACCCGGCACCATCCCCGCCGCACTATGCGCCCGCTGCGCCGCACAAAAAGCGTAAACGACCGGCCGAGCGGCCCGGGGCAGCTGCGCGAGCGCCGCCGGCCCCGGAGCACGCTGCGGCCGCGCCGGCCCCAAAGAAGATTAAGCTCAAGCTCAAGTGCGGTCCCCGCACACTGTGGCTTGCTGGCTCGCAGCCTTGCTGCCTCCTCACGCAGCCTCTGCGGCTGCTGGCAGGCTTGGACCCTCCTGTGCTCACCCGGGTGTGTAAACGCTATGGCTGATGCTATTGTCTGCCCTGGTGCCGCCCTCCTGGGGCCCTTCACCTGCTGTCAGTGGAGCTCTGGACTCACCTAGCACCAGCGTCTCCAGCAGTGCCGTCCCGCGGTCCCGCAAGTCATGGAGCGGGTCGCGCGCGCTCGCAGAGGCCCCTGGGATGCAGCCAAGGCCGCCCGGCCAGCCCAGCCGGGACCGGCGCCGGCGGCGCGCCCTGCAGCGCGGCCGCGCGCCGGCTCAGCGGACGCGCGGCCGCTGCACAGCGCGCCGGGCCTCGCAGAGCCGCGCGCCGCGCCTGCGCGCGCGGGCGGCGACGCGGCGCCGAGCCCGCGGCCGCCCGGCGCCGGCGACGCGGGGCGGCCGGCGAGCGCGGGCGCGGAGAAGGCTGCACAGCGCGCGCGCGAGCGCGAGGCGCGCGAGCGCGAGCGCGCGGCTGTTGCTGAGGACAAGCAGGTGCCGCCCCGTCCGCGGCCCGCCGTCTGCGGCCGTGGAGCCGTGCGCCGGAGGCAGGCCCCGGGCCACCGGGGCTGCCATTTTCCGCCGTGAGCCGATGCGCACGTGAAGGCGGGACGCACCAGCCTCCGAGGTTGACATGGCCATGCTGCGCACACCAAGCGGCAGCAGCCCCGAGCGTCTGCTCAAGCCTGTTACACCCGGCGTAATTCGGTGGACGTCCCGTCTCTGTGGCCCGCATGTCGACGTGGACAGCCTGCGCCTGGCGCTTCCTCACGCCGCTCGCGCGCGCGGCAGCGCGCGCGCGCGGCCAAGGAGGAGCGGCGGCGGCTGGAGCGCGAGGCCAAGGCGCGCGAGAAGGAGGAGCGCGCGCGCCTGCGCCGCCAGGAGGCCGCGCGCCGCGAGCTGGAGCTGGTGCTGCCTCTCTCGCGCCCCGCCGCTCCCAGACCTGGTCAGTTTATGCACAGAGCGCTGTCTCTGGCGGCGGCTGGGCGCGCCCGGGCCGCATGGCGCACCAAGGAACCATGCGCTGGACGGCCCCACCCGCAGACGGGTTCGACATCTGTAGCTCAGGTCGCGAGTTGCTCGTTCAGCGCCGGCTGCGGTCGCTGCCAGCGCTCGGCGCCGCCTGCTGCCGGCCCAGCCGCAGCGCTCTGCGGGCGCCGCGCAGGACCGCGAGCTGCTGCTGGCGCCGGCGAGCCGCGCGGCGACGCGCAGCGGCGTGACGCCCAGCGGCGTCTCCGACGGCGATACGACCGGCGTCGCGCCCAGCGGCCTGGGCGGCGGCGGCGCCGAGGAGGACAGCGCGGCCGTGACGGGCGTGTCTGGGCGCACCGAGGAGGTGGATGGCGCGCCCTCATCTGGCCGGCCGCCGCGGCCCGGCAGCTCGAGCGGCGCGCCCCGGGCTGCCGCTTTTAGCCGCCGCGCATTTGCCCCGGGCCGCCGCACGCGGCGCGCGCAGCAGCATGCGGCGCCCCTCTGGCGTACCTGAGCACGCCGCAGGGCTGGGCGGTGCGCCTGTGCTGGGAAAGATGCCATGGCATGGCAGCTCAAGCAGTGCACATCTTGCTGCATAGTCCCCAACGGTGCCAATAGCCCTGCTCAAACGTAAAATGCGTCGCGCCCAGGCACGCCCGCGGGCCGCGCGCCGGCCCTGCGGGCAGCGGCCGCCGCGGCAGCCGGGGCGCCAATGGCCGCGGCGGGGGACGGCGGGGCTCCTGGTGCGGGCGACGGGGGCCCCGCGCCGCCAGCAGGCCCCCCCGCGGCGCCCCCGCGGCGCGCGGACCTGCTGCGCGTGGTGGACCGCGTGCAGAAGAAGGACGCCCTCAACATCTTCCGCGACCCGGTCACGGACGAGGTGGTGCGCGGCCCGCTGCCCCGCCGCGCGCGGCCCGCCCGCCTGCGGCATGACGCGCGGCGTGTCCGCCCCACCGATAGGTGGTGCAGGGCTGAGAGTGTTGAGGTGAGCCAGCGTGAGGAGGCATGTAAAATTGAGAGAGCGACCAGGCCGGCATCGCTGGCGCGCATGCTGCGGCGCCCCGCGGGCGACGCCTGGCGGCAGGCCCTGGGACAGCCGAGGCAGCAGCGCGCGCAGGGAAGCCCGGGCCCATGGTGCGGGGCCAGCCCAGGGCCTCTGGCGGCGCGGGCCGTGCGCGGGCCGAGGCGGGGCGGGCCCAGGCGTGACGGCGCCGGCATGGCAAGGTTATCTCCGTCTCATCATGTTATAACCCTACCCTATACACTACCCTGCGCGCGCCAGGCGCCCGGCTACACGGCGGTCATCGCGCGGCCGATGGACTTCACGGCCATCCGCGGCCGCCTGGACGCGGGCGGCTACGGCGGCTGGGACGCGCTGGCGGGCGACATGGCCACCATGTTCGCCAACGCGATGGCGTTCAACCGCCCGGACACCGTGTTCCACACGCAGGCGCGCGCGCGCGGCCGGCGCGCGCCTGCCCTTGGAGCAGCAGGCGCTCGGAAGACGCCTCTCCGGGCGCTGCCGGGCGCGCGGCGCGCGCGGCAGGCGCGCCAGCAGCCCTGCGCTTGGCGGGACGCCCGCACTGACAAGGCCGTACGTGGCAGGGACTCTGGCCGCGTCTAGAGTGTGGCCTCTGGTCCGGCCAAGCCCTGCCATGCTGTTTGCAAGAACGCGCCTGGCTGGCGCGCCGGCCGACGCGCGCGCGCGCGCGGCCAGGCCAAGACGCTGGCGGGCATGACGCGCAAGCTGATCGAGCTGGCGCGCGCGGGCGTCACCGACTTCCGCGGCCGCACGGCCGGCCTCGCGCGCAGCGCCAACGCCGCGGCCGCCGCCGAGCAGCGCGCCGCGCTGGAGCGCCGCCGGGCGGCAGCCCGGTCCGGCCCTCGAGCCATGTGCAAGGCTGCGTTTGCTGCTGAAGCAGGAGGCCAGCAGGCCGGTGAGGACGAGTCGTCTCTGCTCCATTCCAGTGCGCCGCCAGAGCACGGCAGCACCGTAGCTGGGCGCGGACTCTGCCCTCAGTGGGCGCCACACCGGGGCGGAGTGCCCGTAAGCCGACCGCTGCTGCGGTACGCTGACCGAGCCGGCTTCACAGAACAAAAGGTGACGAGCGGCATGGGGCGTGCGCGCTTCCGCGCAGGTCTGAGAAGCTGCTGCTGTATGGTGACCGAGTCCGTATCACGGAAAGAGTTGCCCAGCGGCATCGGGCACGCGCGCCCGCGCAGGGCCGAGAAGCTGGCGGCCAAGGCGGCCAAGGTGGCAGCGCGCGCGGCGGAGGCCGGCATCACGGTGCCGCTGTCGTTCCTGGACGGCGCCGACGCGGACGCGGTGCGCTGCTCTGGGGAGCGCGCGGCCGCGTGCGCGGCTGCGGTGCCGGCTCTCGCACGCACGCTAGAGTCGGACGTTCCAGCGTCCGGCCGGCGGCTGCATCAGCATACTGGCCGGCCGGACTGACACCTGCTGCGCTGCATGCTCCAGCGCGCGCCCCCTGCACCGGCGCGTCTGCTGGTCCTTCAGGCGGAAGGGTTCCGTGGGGTACCTGCGGTACATGCTCCAAAAACGCGCTCCTGCGCGCCGCAGAGGGGCCTGGAGCGGCCGCTGACGCTGGAGGAGAACCGGCGCGCGTTCTACCGCCCGCGCGCGGCACCGCCGGCCGCGGCCGCCTGGCGCGGCCTCGCGCTCGGCGCCAACGGCGACGGCGTGCCCTTCGCCGGCCGGCCGCTGCTGCGCCCGGCCGACGCGGGCGCGCTGCCCGCCGACGCGCACGCCGCCAGCGTGGCGCGCTTCACCGCAGGCCTGCCGGCCGGCCTGCGCGAGCTCGTGCGCGCGCGCGCCGCGGCCGGCGCGCCGCTGCCCGTGCCGGCGGCGCCGCAGCCCGCAGCGGCCGCGGCGCCGGCTGTGCCGGCGCGCGGCGCAGCACCCGCATCCAGCCCGCCGCCCGGGCGGGCGCTGCCTGCTTCAGCCCTCGCCCACGCTGCGCCCGCGCCTGCCCGGGCGCCGCAGCCGGCGACGGGCGCAGCGGTCGCGCTTGCCGCGGCGTCGGCGGCGCCAGCGGCGCCGGCGACGGCGGGCGTGGCGGCGGGCGCAGGGTGGGCAGGCGCGCAGCCGTCTGCGGCGCTTGCCAGTGGCTGGGGATCGGGGGTTGCACATCCCGGCGGTGGCGCCGCCCTGCCGGGGGCCGGCACTGGGGCTGCAGGGGGGCCCGGCCTGTCCCGCTTGGGGCACCCGCCTGCGGCGCCGGGCAGCGCGGGCAACCCTGGGCCCGCTGCGCCGGCCGGGCCAGGGTCACAGCCGGCCGCGGCGGCCGCCGCGCAGGAGGCATCGCGGCTGCGCACGCCCGTGCCAGCACTGCAGGACTGGAGCCTGGCGCTGCCCGCAGCAGCGGACGCCGTGGGCGGCAGGGGGGCACTGCACGGCGCCCTCGGCGGGGGCGCTCCGCGCCCGGCGGCTCTGCCGGAAGCTTCTGCCAATGGCAGCACGGGGACCCATGCCGGGCAGTGGGCCGGCTGAGCGCGGCGGCCCCGCCTGTCTGTGTGTGCTCAGCGGGCACGGTGCGGGTGCTTCTCTTGCACGCCCTGCTCCGGCTTTGCAGCGGCGTTGCAGGGGTTGCTGCGAGCATCTTGGCACTCGGTGGCGCGAGGTGGTGCTCTTCAGATGGCCCCGCCTCTTGACCTTGCGGCGGGTGCTGCGCATCTCGCTGTTACTTCCTGGCGCTCGGGTGTCGCGGCCTCCTAGACCTCATGCTGGCATGTCCCAGACCGCACTCCCTGCAGCCTGGCTCCCAATCGCCCAACTCCTTGCATGCATTCACAGAACCGGGCCCTGTTTGGGCGCATGTGGCAGCTGAAGGCGCCATGCACGCAGGCACAGCCACAATTGCACCCGCGGGTGGATCCGAAGCGGCGTGCGTCTCTCAGGTCATCCGGCACACAGACCAGTACTGGAACGCCAACACCAGCAGCGCATGAACAGGCCCGGCCGGACAAGCAGGGAGCAGGAGGGTCTGCCCAGCCTCATGCACCCTCAGGCGGCAAACCAGTTGCAAGGAATTGCAAATGTTCAGCTCAGATGTTCAGCTCGGGCGTCTCAGAAGTTGACGACCTTGGGGCGCGGGGGCGCCTTCATAGGCGGCGGCGGCGGGGGAGCCGGGCTCCGGCCCAACAGCGCTTTCCTGCAGCAGCAAACCAAGGCGGTCAGCGCGGCAGGGCGGTTCAACAACTCGGAGCATGCATTGAAAAGCAGCGCTTCTGCTGCTTTGCGCCTCCAGCGCTCGTCCGTGCACAGCTGCCCCAGTCCTGATGGGTGCGCAGCACCAACGCGGTCGGTACAAAGCAGCACGGTCCTGACGGTGCCGAGGCCTCCTGGTCTGGTGCGCGCCCGGCGCGGAACGCGCCCCAGCTCCCGCGCGCCGCGCCGCTCGCGGCGGCACCTCTGCATGTGGCCAGGCTTAGGGTCAGGGTTCCACCCAGGGGGGGGGGGCTCCCAGGAGCCGGGTGCGCGCCTGGATGCGCGGATGCCACCGCGGTCGTTGGGCCGCAGCACTTTCACGTCCATGAGGTCGCCCGCCTTGAACAGCTTGCGCGCGTCGGGTATGTAGCGGTCGTCCAGCTCGCTGATGTGCACGAACGCCTCGACGTCAGGCGCCACGTCCAGCAGCACCCCGATCTCCAGCACCTCCTTCACCTGCGCGCCCCTGCGGGCCGGGCCGCCCGGCCGCGCGGTCTGCCGGCAGCCTCCGCCTGGCTGGGGGGGTATGCGGCGCGCTTGGGGGCACTCGACACGGCGTCAGCGCGCCGGGTCCCGGCGCGCGCGGCCGGGCGGGCCGCGCACTCGATGATGTCGCCGGGCTTCGGGAGCTTGATGCCGCGGTCGACATACAGGACCTCCTTGCGCGACAGCCGGAACTTGCCGGCATCCGTCTTCTGCGCGCGGCGGCGCCCGGGGTCGCGGCATGCTTTTAGGTTTGGGCATGGGGCGGGGTGCCGCTCCGGCGCTGCGAGCGCCGGCCGCGCACGGCCCCCCGAGGCGTGCGCACAAGGCAGCAGAGCGGCAGGCGTCGCAGCCCTGTCAGGGCCTGGAGCTCATCAAGCGCACGGGCCCCTGCTGCATTCGCATCTGGCAGCACGGCACAGCGCCTGTGCACTCCGCACCTCACAACCGCCTCACACAGGCGGCTCCTAGCAGCACGCGCCTCCGCAAGCGCGGCGGCGAGCTTGTGGCCATGCGCGCCAGGCGCGCGCGCGGCCGCGCGCAGCAGGTGCCCTTTGACAAGCTCTCGGCGGCCGCCCTGCCTCGGCCGTGCCGGGCGCGAAACCAGCGCCCCGCTCGAGCGCACCCTGACACCAATTCAGCCCCTCCAGGGCGCGCGCCTCCATGAGCATGACCGCGATCGTGTCGCCGACCGACCAGGCGCTCATGTCAGCGGCCGAGCGCTTTATCTCGAGCTCGCTGCTGTGCACCAGGCCGTCCTTGCCCGGCAGGAACTCCGCAATCACGCCAAACTTCTCCACCTGCGTCACGCGCGCGTCCCTGCGCGCGCGCACGCGTCCCACCTCATTCTCACGCACGCGTTTCAATTTTTTCTGAGGTCGAATGTATTAATGATGTTCGCGCGCCGCGTCAGCCGACGCCGGCGCGCCGCCCTGCGCCGCTGTGCGCCCTGCGCCGGGGCCGGCGCGCCGCGCGCCCCCGACTCCCCGGCGCCTCCGACAACGGGTGCACGCCGCACGTGACCACATGTGGGGCAGGAGCTCGCGCAGGCGTGCTGTGCATGCTCGAGCACACCCATGCATTTTGGCCGGGGGCCGTGCCGGTATATCCTGCCGACCTCGGCGTCCTCCAGCAGGCGCTCGATGGTGCGCCGCGCCAGCGCGACCGCCTCGCTGCTGCTGCCCACCACCTCCACCAGGCCGCTCTCCTGGTCCACCACCTGCGCCCAGTGAGGAGCGGGGGTCGGGGCGCGCCGCGTTGCGTGCGGCCTGTTCGTACTCCAAACCCTACATAGACCTAGCAAGCACACAGCTGCCCGCCCGGCGCGCCCGCCCCGCGGATACTGTGCCGCCACCGGCGGCGGACGTGTATCGCGCCCGAGCGCACAGAGGACCCCGTGGGCCGGCCGCGGCACAGAGAGGGCCGCCGCTATCGGCGCAGCGCGCGCCTGGATGGCGTCGATGCCGGGCGCGGCCGACAGAGCGCGCACGGTCTTGCCGCCCGCGCCGATCATCTGGCCGATGCGCGCAGGGTCGATCGCAAAGCGCACAATGCGCGGCGCGCCCGGCGCCAGCTCGCCGCGCGGCGGCGGCGCGCACGCGGCCATGCGCGCCAGGATGTGCCGCCGCGCGTCGCCCGCCTGCGCCAGCGCCGCGCCCAGCACCTCCAGCGTGATGCCCTCTACCTGCAGCCGGCGCGCGTCCTCATGATACCCTATCCTCCCCTCGGCGCGCGTCGCCGGCGGCCTGCGCGGCTGCGCCGGGGCGGCGCATTGCGCAAGTTCCGGGGCGCTGCAGCGCGCGCCCGGCCCCAGTGGGCCAGGTGGGCGCCTGGCCGCCGGTGCGCCCGTCCGCCGGCGGCCCGCTGTCTGTGCTGCCCCGCGCCCGCCACGTGGCGTCGGCCACGGCACTGTGCGCATATTTTCTCGCAGCCACCACACAGAGACCAGCACATTGAGCCCCCGCCTGTCTGTCCATCACAAGCCGGCGCATCGCGAGCCCCGGTGCCGCAGCATCGTGCGCCCGGCAGCCCCTGCGGCAGCATCACAGCAGGCGCGCACGCCATGCGGGGTCAGAGCAGGCGCGCCCTTGAAGTCCATCTGGAGGGCGGTGATGTGGTTAGGGTACAGGGTTAGGGCGGCGCGCCTTGATGTCCATCTGGAAGGCGGTGATCGACTCCGCGTCGCCGGCAACCTTGAAGTCCATGTCGCCCAGCGCGTCCTCGCTGCCCAGGATGTCGGTGAGCACCTTGAAGCCGCCGCCCTCCCCCAGCATGAGCCCCATGGCCACGCCCGCCACCGGCCGCTTCACCGGCACGCCTGCGCGCGCACGCCCGAGGGCGGCCGCCTCGGCGCCCCGCGGCGAGCGCCAGCCGGCAGGGCCGCAGTTCTGCCCTGCCGGCGCTGCCGGTCCGAAAGCCGCCACTCGCTCCAGCCCGGCGCGGCCGGGTCAGGTGCAGGGCCAAAGACAGGGCCCCGTGCGCGGGGCTGCCGCAGGCTACGCCTTCCCGTCACCGAGAGGACCAGGCTGAGGACGCTCCAGTGAGTGGGCACTACCGCAGCGACACACCTGGCAGGAGCGCGCGGCTTGTGCAAGAGCATGCACAGCTCCTCTGCGTGACGGCCCCGGGCGCGGCGCGGGCATGGGGGCGCGCCCGCGTCCTGCATGGCCAGGCAGGCGCCGCAGACGGTGGCCATGGAGGACGAGCCGTTGCTCTCAGTGATGGTGCTCTCCACGCGGATGGTGTACGGGAACTCGTCCTGCGGGCGCCCCTGCTGCGTCAGGCCAGCGCGCGGGCGCCCCGGCCCCCAACCCCGTCTGCGCATTTGCGCGTCTGCGCGCAGGGCAGTGCCGGCGCGGAGGGCACAGCGCAGCAGGCGTAGCCGCCCGGCGCACGCAGCTGCCACCGCGCTGCGCCGGCGGCCTCAGGATGACACCAGCGCAGCGGCGGGGGCAAGCATCTCTGCAACCCCCCAGAACATGGCCAACCCAGGCCGCCCGGCCTGCTCAGCGGCGCTGTGGCGCCGAGCGGCTGGCGCGCGGGGGCGCGCCTCGTCGGGGATGATGGGCGCGAGCGCGCGCTCCGCGAGCGCGCCGTGCCCGATCTCGCGCCGGCCGGGCGCGCCCTGGCGGCCGGTCTCGCCCACGGAGGACGGCGGGAAGAAGTACTGCAGGTAGAAGCGCCGGCTGTCCTCGCCCTCGCTCGCCATGTCCTCGCTGCGCTGCGCGGCGCGATTGGAGCCTGCGCGCGCGCGCGCGGGGAGGCGAGGGCAGGACTCAGGCCAGGGCGCCGCACGCCGGCCACACCTGTCCTGGGTTGGGACGGAAGGTTGTGCGCCGCCCGAACCGATGTCGGGCATGCAAATAACTGCGCACAGCATGAGCCTGCAGTCCCATGCCTAGCGGTCAATAGCGGCCGGCGCTGGCCGCGCGCGCGCACTGGAGCCCAAGGCGCCGGGCGCAAGCTCACCCAGGGTCGTGACGGCCAGCGCCTGCGTCTCGCCGCGCGTGAACAGCGCGCTGCCGTGCGTGCGCGGCAGCATGCCCGCGCGCGCCGCAATCGGCCGCACGTCGCCTGTGCCACGCCCGTCCGGCCGCACGCCGTCCCGCAGCACCAGCCGCCGCATGACGTCGGCCTCGACGCGCTGCGCCGCGATACACGCGCGTCAGTGGGCAGGCGCGGCAGACTGCGCACGCAAGCGCCGCTGTCGCGAGCCCGGGCCAAGAGGCGCGCAGAAGCAAGCCGCATGCCACGTGCAAGGTGCAGACTTCAAACACGAGGGCACCGCGCGCCTGCCCGCGCGTGCGGAGCATGTCAGACTTGAAGCAGATGAGGCACTGGATGCCCGCCCTTGCGCGGAGTGTTTGGGCCTCTCGCCTGAACACTGGTGCGCGCCCATGCAGTGCGCTGCCTTAACGCCACGCACAGGGCAGGGGCGCGTGGCAGGGTCCGTGCACGCGCTCCACGCGCTCCAGGCACCGCCCCCGCGCACCTTGAACGCCTTGCCAAACATGGCGGCGTCCACCGCGGGCGCGCTGCCCGCCGCGGCCGCGTCCGCCTCCGCCGCCGCGCGCGCCGCCGCGCCCGTCTCTGCCTCTTCCTCGCTGTCATCCACGACCGGCGCGTCCCCGCGCGCCGCGCGCTGCGCCTCGAACTCGCTCGCGGCGGCGCCCGGCGCGGCGCCCGGCGCTGCCGCCGGCTCGGCGCCCCCGCGCACCGTCGGCCGCGCAGCGCGCGGCGGCGCCGCGCCCGCCACGCCCAGTCGCTGCTTCAGGCGCTGCTGCAGCGCGATCACCGCGTCGCTGCGCGCGTGCTTGCCTGCGGCGCGGCGGGCGGGCATTGGCGCCGGGCAGTGTCACTGCAATGCTACTGTGTGCGCGCCCAAGTGTGGCCGTGCCGCGCAGCTCCCCTGCTCGTCCCACCCATCACGGCTCGAGTGCTCCCAGGCAGGCACATGTGGCAGGGGCCCAGGCGCTGTGCGCCTGCCTGCACGGCCTGCCTGCACGGCCTGCGCCCAAACACCCAGGCCAGTGGCCGCTGCTGCAGGCGGCGCGCACCCGGGATCGTCCGGTATGCCTGCTCAATCTCATCCGCCGCCAGGGCGGCAATGCGCTCCTGCAGCCCGGCCGGCGCGGCCGGCCCCGCCGGCGCCACCGGCCGCTTAGGCGCGCCCGCCCTGGCCGCCCACGCGTCGATGCTGCGGCACTGCGCGGCGACCGCCGCCGACCCTGCTTCGACCGCCTGTGCGCTCCGGCCGTGTCAGCTTGATGGACACAGGCTCTGCCGCGCTCGGGCAGAATGCGCGAGCGTCGGCCACGCCTGACCCAGCGCGGCGGCAGCGCCTGCTCACGGGCCTGCGGCCCGCGCGGCAATGCTGCGACGCCCGCGCAGCGCAGGGCTACCAGCGCGCCCCGTGCTACCAGCAGCGCAGACAGCGAAGCACTGCTGCAAGCCCATGTTCAAGGCTTCTTCGACAGACAAGCTGCATGCGCAGGGGGGGCGCAGGTCTGCCCAGCGCGCTTTCACAGACACGCTGCACGCGCAGGGCGGCGGCGCGCGCCTGCAGCATCTCGGCCTCGCTCAGGAAGTCGCAGTAGCCCTCGATCATGAGCACCGCGTCGGCCGTGCCGGCCATGACCAGGTCCAGGCGGCTCTCCGCCATCTGCGACAGGGTCGGGTTGACCACGAACGCGCCCTCGCCCAGCAGGCCCACGCGCACGCCCGCCACCGCCTTCTGCAGCGGGATGTCTGCCGCGCGCGCGGCGCCCCGGCGTCGGCGCGCGCCGCAGGCGGGGCGGCGAGGCTGGGCGCCGAAACACGCAAGCGCCGTTCTCGCGACTGACGAGCCCGCGCGCGCGCCCGCCGCCTGCGGTGCCGCTCACGGCTAGGCCGCTCGCGGGCAGTCAGGGTGCGCGCAGGCAGACCAGCGCGCGGCGGCCCGCGCCAGCGCGCCCCAGTGGCGTCGCCGCCCTGCCCTGCGCAACAGCTTGCCATGCGGCGCCCCCGCGGGCGCACCTGACAGCGCCAGCGCCGCGCCGGCGGCGGTGATCGCGAGCGGCTCCGGCGCGTGCTCGCCGTCGTAGCTGAGCACCCAGGCCAGGACCTGCGCCGGAGCAGGGTTCAGGGCGCGCCCAGGCACACAGGCGCGCTCGGCGCCGCAGCGGGTCCCATCTACATGCGTGCGCGGGCGCGGCGCCGCCCGCAGCGCTGCCCTGTCAGCGCCCGACCAGGCGGGCCCGGCTGCGTCCTGGCAGCGGCGAGCCTGGCGGCGCTCTCAGCGGACCTGCTGCAGCCCCCATCCCGGCCGACACGCAGCGGACTGCTGGTGCACGGTGTGGGCGCCTGGGGAGGCTCAGGCTGTCGTGCGCACATGCGCCCGTGGGGCCCATGCTGTGAAGCCCGCCCCCATTGGAGCCCGCCCTTGCAGCCGCGGGCGCGCCTGTGTCTCGTTGGCCCAGCCAGGCGCAAACATGGGCCGCAGGGGGCGGTCCACCAGGCGCGAGGTCAGCGTCTCCGTGTCCTTCGGCCGCCCGTCGCGCTTCAGCCAGCCCATGCTGCGCGCTCCAGCACAGCCTCTCGCGGGATGCGGCAGTGCAAGTAGGGACCCGTGAAGACAGGTGATGGAGAAGGTGCGTCAGAGCACCCGTGCAGGAAGTGCACCACAGCAGCGGCGCAGCGCACACGATGCATGGATCCTTAGTGACTGGCCGGCGGCAGCGTCTGGTATGCACAGGGCGAGCCGCGGGCCCGACGCAGCAGGCGCGCGACCCCCACGGGCATACGGGGCGAGGCCCCGGGCCGCCCCGCGCGCGCGCCTGGTCTTCCCCGCCGCGCTGAAGCGCTCGGAGTACAGCACCTGCAGCGGCATGAAGGAGCCGTCGCTGGTAGGCTCCGCGCTGCAGCACGCCGTGGTGTACACCACCTGCGCGGCCGGCGCGGCGTCAGGCGCCGCCGGCGCGGCCGCCGGCCGGGCTCCGGGCGGCGCGGCGCGCGGGCGGGCGTGCGGCGCGGCGCGCCGCGCACCGTCTCGCCGTCGGTGACCAGCACCGCCCCGTTGGCCTGGCGCCCCACCTCGCCGGTCTCCAGCGTCAGCTGCGCGCGGCCGCCCCGCCGCGAGTCACAGTGCGTTGGCGGCCGGACCCATTGCCACAGCAAAATATCGGCGCCGCAGGCGCGCCGTCTGCGGGCCCCGCTTGCGGAGCGCTCAGCCACAGGCGCACCTGCCGGCCGCCCACGTCTATCGTAATCCTATCCGCCACCAGCTCCAGTACGCCGCTGCCGCCCTGCTCCGCCGCGCACGCGTCGCAGCCCCTCCTGGCCGCCCCCGCGCCGCGCCGCCGGGAGCGGCGCGCCGCCTGTGCCGCCCGCGGCTCGCCGGGCGAGCTCTGGCTGTTGCAGCAGGGCTCGTGCCGCGGTGCAGGGGCGCGGCAGGCGCATGCTTGGTGCGCCGCTCCGGGCGCCCAGGCCGCTCCGGCCCACGCGCCATGCTGCAGCAGGGGGGGCATCGTGCTGTGAGGCAGGCCCGCCGAAAGCGATGACTGTTGGTGACCGTGATGCAAGCCTGGATGAGCCACCGAGCCTCGGAGGGCTGGCCACCTTGGACCCTGTCAGGTTCTGGGCGAGAGCTTACTTCTAGCTTTCCTCTTCGGGCCCAAAGACGCCGGAGAGTGGCTGATCTGCTTCGGTGGGGCTTTCCAAATTGCCCACTTCTGAGCCGTGTTGTGCGCCGAGGACGTCCGTGCTCGGAAGGGTTTTGACTTGAGCCATCCGTGAGCTTGGGTGCTGCCCGTGCGCTGCAGGAGCGGCTAGACTTAGTGTGTCTTGACGCGGGCCCGTCCGGCTGGTCGGCGTGTGCTCACTAGAGCTGCTGGGAGCTTTGTCTGCACGTGCAGACCGCAGCCCGGCTACACTCGGTGGTGATCGGAGCCTGCCGAATCAAGGGTGCGTGCTTCACTGCCGCACACGCCAGTCGCGGCCACAGAGCCCACCCCTACATCGGGGCCGCTGCCTTGGCATCGCCAGCGCATTTCCAGCATTCCTGCCCCCCAGCGCGTCATTCGCGCTGGGCGCGCAGCGCCCGGGGAGCTGCTCAGCAGCTGGTAACAGGCTTGCCACAGGCAGCAGACGCGCCGGCGGGCACCCCCTGTGCCCAAACTTCTCGGGTTTGGGTGTCGGCCGCGCTTTGCGGTGAACGGGCGCCGCGTATGCGCGCAGGCGGATGCCATGCCGGAACCGGCTTTGCTGTATAAGTCGCAGCGGCGGCGCGAGCGCAAGGTGCTGCAGGCGCTCGGCATCCGCCTGGCCGCCGCGTATCTCTCGGGGCACACGGATGCCGACCTCAAGCCCAACATTGCGGCCTGCTTCCCGCGCGCGGCGTATGTGAGGCGCGCGCGCCCCAGCCTCGCTATCACCTCACCTTCCTTGGTAGCTGCCTCGGTGGTCAGGCGCGCTTTACCGCGCTTTACGCCCAGTGTGGCCTCACCATGCGCCGGCATGCCCGTGACTGCCTCTGTGGGTGCCTGCGCTTCTGCATGCTTCCTGGCGCGCAAGTCCGGCGCGCGGCCAGCCTCCAGGCTGCGCCCCAGCCGGCGCGCACCTGTCAGCTATCTGCCCGCGAAAATATCTCGAGCGGCGCGCGTCGTGGCGCAGCGTGGCGGTGGCGCTGCCGGATGGCATGCTTGTCGCGACCTCCGACCTGCGCGCGTCCGGGCCCGTCAGCTTCATGCTGCTCGCGGCCGCGCGCTCGGCGGCCGGGCGCTCGCTGCGCACGCGCGCATGCGTGTTTGCGCAGCGGCCACCGGGGGCGGAGCCGGGGGTCGGCAGCGGCCTGGACGACCTAGATGCTGCGCACGCCTCGCGCGGTGTCGCGCTCATCTGCTGCGTGCCCATCCACGCGCCCGGCACCGACAACGGCCTGCCCGTCACTGAGGCGCGTCTCACGATGGGCGGGCGCGACCACACCCTGTCTGCCATGACCGTTGGCTCTGCCCCCACCCGCGCCTATGCACGCGCCGGCGCCCGTCCGCGCCTTTGGTGTTCGCCTCCGCCGCGCGCTGCCGCCGCTGCGTAGCAAGAGACGGGCAGTGAGCAGCGCCTTCGGCTGCAGCGAGTCAGAATGCCCTGTGAGGACGCGCGCAGGCCGGGCGGGTGTCGTCCGGGGGTGCCGTCGGGCAGGCGCCGGCAAACCCTGCGCGCGAGGCCCTGGACCTGATCCTGGAGCCCGAGCCCGAGCGCGGCCTGGAGGAGCGCGTGGCGAGCGCGCCGGCCGGCGCGCTGGCAGCCTCGCTGCGGCGCTCCAGCAGCAGCGGCGGGCGGCAGCCGCCGCTGGGCGCAATCTGTCTCGGCATGCACGACGACATCAAGCTCAACGCCTTCGCCAAGTTCCGGTGCGCCCGCCGCGCCCGGCGCCTCGGGCGGCGCGCTGCGGCATCTGTGGCCCGACTGCGCTGCCGCTCCCCAGCTGCCTCCCACACCAACAGGAGCCGCCCTCGGTCGCGCTCTGGTTGATGGACAAGGGTCAGCACCCTGTGCGAGTGCAGAGCTGCAGCCTCTAAAGGGGGACGTAGGGCTGCGCTTTGTATGCTTTGCAAGCAAGTTAATGGAGAATGAATGTGCGTGCCATGCCCCTGCTAGCGGACAGGAGAGCGCGGAGCAGGTCGCCGCGCACGATGCCCTGCTGGAGTTCCGCTGACCGTTACTCTATACCCTCCGCGCAGGCTGGAGTGCGAGCTGGACATCCTGGCCGAGTGCCTGGCGCCGCTGCTGGCGGCCGAGGACGCCGGCGGGATTGCGGCCGCGCTGGGCGCGCGCGCCGCCGCGCCCGTGCTGGCCACCGGCGCCGCGGTGGCGCCCGACCCGGTCGCCGCCGCCGCCGCGCTGATTGCGGCCGCGCGCCCAGAGGACGCGCTGCGCGAGGCGTCCAACGGCCTGCCTGTGCCCGCGGTGCGGGTTCTTTGGTTAACCCTAGACCCTACCCTATCCCCTGCCGCGCGGCGCCTGATGACGGACGCTCTGGCGCCCCGGCGCGCGCTGCTCTGTCTGCCCATGGCGCATTGCAGGGCGCGCGCGCTAAGCGGGACCCGGGGCTGCCCGCGCGCAGGTGGCGCCCGGCGCGCAGCTGGAGCTGCACGCGCGCGGCAGCGGGAGCTCCAGCTCGCTCTCGGCCGCCACGCCCGGCAGCCGCGACTCCGGCGCGCTCGCGGCCGACGAGGGCGGGTACCCCTGGGGTGCCTGGGACGAGGACGGCGGCGCCGGCGGCGCGGGCGGCGCGTTTGGCGAGGCCGCGGGGATGCCGTTCGCGCCCGCCCAGGGCTCGCTGCCATCCGGGGTCGGGCTCCGGGCCACGCGATCGAGCCTGGGGTCGCCGCCCTCGCGGCGGGCGCTGCCCGCGAGGGGGAGCACCGGTTACGAGGGCGCGCTCTCGCCGCCCACGGACACACGCGCGGGCGCGGGCGCGCCCGCAGCGTGCGGCCTGCCGGCAGCGCCGCGCAGCGGCGCCGGCAGCGGTGGCGACGCCAGCCTGTCGGCGTCGCTGCGGCAGTACTCGCGCACGCTCACGCCGCCGCCGCCGAGCCCGTTCGACCGCTTCGTGCGCCCGCCGCCGGCGGGCGGCGCTGCGGGCGTGCCACCCCTTGGGGCCTTCGCGCAGCCGGGCGCGGTCGGGACGCCCGCCCCGCCGGTCCCGGCCGGGGCCGCCGGCGCGCCCGCCGGGCCAGTGCTCGCCGCGCCGGCGCTCGGCGCGCGGCCGGCGCCCGCGGGGTTTGCGGAGCTCGCGGCGTCGCTCGCGCCGCAGCAGACGTCGGAGCCCGTGCCGCGGCGGCCCGCGTCCGCGTCGCTGGTCGTGGCGACGACGCCGCGGCGCGCCAGCGCCACCGCTGCGTCGCCGCGCGGCTTCCAGGCCTTTGAGCAGCTGCTTCGCGGCTGGGAGCCACCCGCGCCCGGCCCCGCGCGGCCCGCGGCGGCCGCCCCGGAGGCACCAGAGCAGCCCCCGCCCCCGGACGCCGCGCCCGCGGGCCCCGCGCAGCCGCATGCGGCCGCCGCAGCGGCGGCCGCGGCGGCGGCGGGCCTGCCGGCGGGCCCGCCGGCGGGGCTGGCCGGCGCGCGCGGCGGCGGCGGCGCGGGCGCCCGGGAAGAGGCTGAAGGCGGCCACGCTGCTGCCCGCGCGGCGACCCCTTCTACCAGCAGCGCCGACGGCAGCCGCGCCGCCCCGCGCGAGCTCGCTCCCGCCGCGCCCGCCGCCGCGGCAGATGTGGCCGCGGCTGCCGATGCGCCGCGAGAGGCTGCGCCGAGGGCGGCGCCCAGCCCGGCCAGCGCGCCGGCGCCTGCGGCAGCGGGCGCGCCGGCGCCTGACGCGGGGAGCGCTGCGGCCGCTGCGCAGGCCGGCGCGCCCGCCGCGCCGCCGCCGCCCAGCCCGCCCACGATGCTGGAGAACCTGCTACGCGACTGGGCCGCCCCCGCGCTGCCGACGCTCAGCCCGCCGCCCGCCGCAGGGCCTCCCGCGGCGGGCCCAGGCGCCGCCCGGCCCGAGCGCGGCGCCGCGGCGTCGCCGCAGGCGTCCGCCGACGGGCTCGGCCACAGCGCGCCGGCGACGGTCACCGTGTGCGGGTCCGCCTCCGAGGGCGCGGAGGCGCCCAGCCTGCACCCCAGGCCCTCCGGCGGCGTCGGCGGGTCGCCCGGCCGCGCGACGAGCGCGCCCGCCGAGCGGCCGCACGCGCCGCGCGCGGTCATGGCGTTCGAGGACATGCTGCGCCGCTGGGACGCGCCGCAGCTGCCGGCGTTCGCGGCGGCCGCGGCGGCGGCCACTGCGTCGGCCGCGGGCTCGGGCGCCGCGTCGCCCGCCGCCAGCCGCAGCGCGGCCACATCGGACCCGGGCATGTCCGTCGGCGCGCGGCAGGCAAGCCAGGGCCCTGATGGCGCCGCTCGGGCGCAGGCGGACGCTGCTGGCGCGCCGCCCGCCTGCGGCGCCGCGGGCGCAGCGGGGCGCGCGCCGACGGCGGAGGCGGCCGCCGCGCCGGCCCTGCAGGGCGGCGCCGTGCCCGCGTCGGCGCCGTGGCAGCCGGTCGTCCTGCCGCAGCGCCAGGGCAGCGCCGAGGCGTCCCAGGAGCACTTCCGGCGCCTGTCGGCCGGCGCGGCCGCGGTCGCGGCGGGCGCCGGCGGCGCCGCGGCCGGGGCGCCGCTGGGCGGCGCCGCGCCAACGCCCGCAGAGCCGCAGGCGCCGCTGCAGCGCCAGAGCAGCGCGGACGTGTACCAGGCCCGCTATCGCCGCTGGTCAGCCGCCAACGCTGCGGCTGCGGCCGCGTCCGCGGCGGCCGCGCCGGCGCGCGAGCCGCCGGCCGCGGGCGGCGAGCCGCGCCTGCAGCGCAGCAGCAGCAGCAGCGCTGCTGAGGCTGAGAGCCAGAGCAGCGGCGATGTGTACCAGGTGAGGGGGGTGGCCAGCCTGTGCAGCGCATCGGTGTGGGGAGGGGCGCTGGTGGCCTGTCGTGTGCGACATCATGAGGCGTGGGGCAAAAGCGCTCGAGCCACGAGTTTGTGCACAGGGTCTGTGCAGTCCGCCCCCGGCGGCAAACGGGCGGCGCTGGCCGTGCCGTGCAGCGCCGCAGCGGCCAGGGGGCGCCTGACACGCCCTGCCGGCAGTTGCGGGTCACACAGGCGGCCGGGCGGACTGACCGCGGCGCCGCGCGCAGGAGCGCTTCCGGCGCTGGTCGGTCGCGCAGGCGGCGCGCGCGGCCGAGGAGCGCGCGGCAAGCGAGTTCCTGGCCGCGCAGCGCCTGCCGAGCGCCGACCCGCTCGCGCAGCGCCTGCGCAGCGTCGCGCTGCGCGAGGACTCCGAGTCCGGCTCCGAGGCCGGCGCCGACCCGGGCGCCGACGCCGAGGGCGCCGCGCTCAGGTGCGGCGGTTCCCGCACCTGCTGACGCGCGGGGGCGATGGTATAGGAGTCTGTGAGGTTGCTGCTGTCGGCGCGGCCTGCAACGGCTGGGGGCCAGCTCGTCGCACTGTGGGCGTCATGTGTGATGTGGCAAAGTGTGGAGCGTCGGGCGACGAGCATGGGGCGCCGCTTCATGTGTTGCCAATGGCTGTGCTGTTCGGCCTTCGGCGCATGCCTGCAGCAAGCGCCGACCGCGATGCTGAGCTGAGCGGCCGCGCGCCCGTCGGCAGCCTGCGCGGCAGCGGCCTGGAGCGCCAGTCGTCGCACCGCCCGGTGGAGGGCATGCGCTCCGTGGAGCTGCACGGCGGCGGCAGCCTATCGCTGGCGGGCACGCTGGCGGGCGCGCAGTCGCTCGCGCTGGACCTGCGCGCGCCGGCGCCGCCCGCGCCCGAGGGCGAGCCCGCGCTGCCCTTCCGGCGCGGGCTCGGCTCGGTGTTCGCCAACGCGTCGGCGCCGCTGGCCGGCGGCAGCGCGCGCCTGCCGCCGCGCTCGCCGTCCGCGGAGCTGCTGGCGGCCGCGCGCGCGGGCCGCGAGCCGGGCCCCGGCGCCGGCCCCGCGGCCGGGCCGCTCGAGCGGCAGCCGCGCGGCCGGCCGGCGCCGCGCGCGGAGCGGCAGGACACGCCGGCGGTGGCCGGCAGCGGCTGCGGGCAGTGGGCGCGGCCGGCCGGCGCCGACGGTTCCGCGCCGCGCGCGGCGGGCATCAACGGCATGCACTTCCGGCGCGGCTTGGCGCACGTGCGCCACGCGACTCGGCAGCGCGCAGAGCGCGCTTCATGCAGTGTCTGAGGAGCCAGCCGCGAGCCGCACGGACCGCGCAGGCTGGTGCAAGCTCGCGTTCTTGGCAGACAGAGTCTTGCTGCTGGAGCGCATGTCTCGTTGCCCTCGCAGTGCACGGAGCTTTCATGTTAGCGAGCTGGGCAACGAGGCGTGTGGCGCAGCAGTGAACATACCTCATGCTAGATGCGGCTGACAGCTCGTGGCGCGCGGGCAGGTGTTTGGCGGGGCGGGCCTGGGGGAGATGCCCGACATTGCGGAGGCGGCGTCCGAGTCGGGCACGGGCAGCGAGGGCGGCGCGGCGTCGCTGCCGCGCCGCAGCCACAGCCTGGAGTCGCGCCAGGCGTCACAGGCGCGCCAGGCGTCCGGCACGCTGCCTGGTGCGTAGCCCGCCCGCCTCGTGGGCAGCGCTGTGTTGCACACCAGACATCACTTGGGGTGTGGATGTGTCCAAGCTCGATGCCCCGCGCGCCCTGCGGGATGGCCAAAGGTCATGCTGTGGGACTGCCTTCTGGCATGCTGTATTGCTGCACAGCCTCGCTTTGGTGTGTCCTTTTTTCGGCAGCCCCTCCAACCACTGTCACGTCGAGGCTGCGAAGCATGCAGGCACTTGCCACGTAACGCCACGCCACGACAGGTCAAGCATTATGGCGTCTGCAGGAGCGCCTCCAGCTTCCTGGTCTGCGCACAGTGTGCAGCATCCTGTAGCACCCCTGAGGCACCCTGAGCGCACAGGCATCCTGGAGGGCCGCGAGATGCCCAGCGGCGCGTCCTCGGCCGACGACGCGAGCGTGGCCAGCGCGGCAGGGCACGGCTCGGAGCCGCCGTCGCGCGCGGCCAGCAGCGCCGCGGCCAGCGGCGGCGCCGCCGCCGCGAGCGTCGGCGTGCGCCGCGCAGTCGCGGGGTTGGGAGGCGCCGGCGGGGCTGGCAGCCGGCCGGGCGCGCCAGAGCCCGGCGGCGCGCCTGCCGTGCTCAACCCATGGCTGGCGGCTGCCGGTGGGGGGTCGCCGCGCGGGCTGACGCGCGCGCCGTCTGCAGTGGAGGTCGCCGCCGCAGTGGGCGCCGCGCAGCAGCAGCAGCAGGCGCAGCGGCAGCTGTCCGCGCCGGCGCCGCTGCGGCAGCTGTCCGCGCCGCCACCGCCGCGGCCCATGCTGCTGGTGACGCAGGTGCGCCGCAGCCTTCCCGGCCCAGCCGCATCGCTGAGGCTGCTGCCACCGCGCCCACCGATCTCTTACTCCATTTTGTTAGTTGAGACTGTTTGCACAGGGTTCTTGCGGCAGGCTCATGAAGCAGGCTCTGCTGGGCGCGCAGGCGCACGCGGCGAGCGCCGCAAGCGCCGCGACGCGCTCGGCGCCGCAGGGCGCGAGCCCGCGCGCCGGCGCGCCGCCGCCGCGGCGCTCCTACTCGGCGCCATCTCGCCAACGCGCGGCAAGGGCGCCAAGGCGGCCGCCGGCGACTCGCTGTGGCTGACGTTTGCGGATGCGGCGCTGGAGGCGCGCTTTGCGCGCTGGCAGGCCGCCTCGCTGGCGCGCGTGGATTGCTGGGCCGTGCTTGTTGCGCTGCTGCACCTGGCCTTTCTAGGTACCCCTCCTCCCGCGCTCTGCCCGCTGCATCGAGCTCCTGTGCGCTTGGCGGATGCGCAGTGTGTGGCCAGCACAGTGCTGCGTGTGCCGCACCTCGATGAGGACATGGGGTTTGCCACAGCCTGCTTGGACGTGAGCTTGTTTTCAGACAGCCCCCGGCCGATTGCGGAGCCGGCATCGGCGACGGTGAGGCCGCGCAAGGCCACCGGGTCGGCGCTGCGCCGCCGGGCACGCACACCGCGGCGCGCGCCATGGTCAGAGCCTGGTTTTTCTTGTGCGGGTGTAGGCTTTTAGCCCGCTGTCCACGGCTGGCGTGGACGTGTCTGCAGCTGTGTGGGACCGGCTGCTGCTCCATCAGGGTGCGCCGCAGCACCGAACAGCGCCCCGCTCCCCCATCCAGAGGTATAGGGCAGGGTCAGGCGTTGGCCGCTGGGTTCTGATGTTATCGGGTGGGCCGCGCTGCAGGCTTTGTGCCGCCTGTGGAGTTTGTACGCGCGGTGCCGCTTCTGTGGGCGTGGCTGCTGGTTGTCCTGGCGGCGCCGCTGGTTGCTATGCGCGCCAACTATGAGTGGTGCGCTGCCGCTCTGGCGTGTGTGGCTGAGTCCGTACAAGTATTAGGCATCTGGAGCTGAGAGTGACTTGGCGGCAACGTGCCGCGCTCCTGAGCATGTATGGCTGATGCGGTGTGGTGCGTGTGCTCGCTAGACCAGAAACGTGAGATACACATACGCATAACCATGCGCCCATGTGCGCAGGTATCTGAGCAACCGCTGGTGGCTGCTGCGGGGCGTGGTCGCGCACTGCGTGCTGTTTGTGGGCCTGGCGGGGTCGCGCGAGCTGGACGCGCCGCCGCCGGGCGCGCTGCCGCGCCTGATCTGGCTCGCCAAGGCGCTGCGCTGCGAGCCGCTCATCCTGTCCAGCTTTGCGTCCATGGCGCGCCCCTGTCCCCTGCGGGCTTGGGGTGCGAATGTGTCTCGCAGCCGTGCAGGTCGTGCGTTGCATAGCAAACATGTGGGCGCAGTTTGTGCACTTGTCAGCTGTTGCGGGAGCAACAGTGCAGCTTCCTGCGAAGCGCAGTAGGCACCTGTGCACTAAGTGCCCTGAGCGTCTGTCATCCAAAGCGGGTGGCCTTGCGTGAGCCTGCTTCTGTTGTTGAACGTACTTTGCGGCTGTGGCGCGCGCAGGTGCCGCTGCGCGCGTTTCTGCCGTCGCAGGTCCTCAACTGCGCGCTGGCGCTGAACGCGCTGCCGCGCGCGTGCGCCGCCTGGGCCGCGGCGGGCGGCGCCGCGCCCGGCGGCGCGCTGGGCTGCGGCGCGCTGCTCGGCGCGGCCGGCGCGCTCGCGGGCGTCGGCCTGCCGACGCTCGCGGTGCACTGCCTGGAGCGCCGCGCGCGCCGCATCTTCCTTGCCAGCCTGTCCGAGTGATGCCGCGGGGCGGTCGCCGGGTGGCCGCCAGCGAGCTAGAGCATGGGAAGCATCGGGTTTAAGCCGAGTATGGAGCTCATGTGCCAGCCAGCTGCATGGAAGTGCCAAGCATGGGGTCGAGCGGGGGCCACTTACGCGTGAGCTGGGCGCGGCCTGCAGCAGTACGCCGATCGCATGTGCCACGCCTTAAACCTTGGAAACGCCGCAGAAAGCCTTTTGCTGGTTACGTTTAGGGCTGTGGGTGCGCGCCTCTGAGCTCTACAGCACCCATGCAGCGCTGGACTGCTGAGGTTATGCTTGGCCTGTGCTCGGGCATCGTACGAACATGCTTGTTCATAGACATGGCGTCCACGGCGCCCGGATTTTGGGGCAAAGGGACGGGTATGTTATCTTGTATGTTTTCTACGTGCACACTCTGCCTGCTGGTCTGCATGTATGGCATGGGCCCTGGAGGTCACCCTGCAGGCCTGGATGCCCTGCACCGAGATATGATAGAGGAGGCGAGTCTGCTGACTCTTGAGCGTGGTGCGGTAGGCCTGGTTAATGCAGTATGGTTTTTCAAGCCTGCGTCTTTGTGTGCAGTCGTCCAGCTTGTCGCGTGCAGCGCTGCCGCATGGGCAAAGCTAATGTAAGGAGAGTCACACGTGTGCATGCTGGATGCTGCGACTGGAGCATGTGCGGGGATGCTGATGCATGACCCCGCGTCGCGGGGCAAGTTCTTGGTGCTTGGACAGAGGCTGGTGCAGCCGCGCCCCTGCCTACCAGCATTTAGGCTGCGCAGGCGCTGCCTCTAGCAGCCGTTCAGGCAGGCGGATCGCTGCTGCCGCCTCTCTCCAAGTTGTCAAGGATGCCCGGCGCCGCATACCAGACATGTGTGCGTTGTGGGGCGCAAAGCTTAGGTTGCATGGACTGCCAGCAGGTGCAGTGTGTGGCACAATTTCGCGCAGGCTGTATGGCCTTTCTGGAGCTATATTGCATGCCAGAGCGTTGCCAGGAGCTGGTGCGAGTGGTTCACGGCGCGCACTCTTGGTGCAGCATTGTATCGATGGAGGGCAAGGACTGGGACTGCTGCATCTTGACAAGCACATGCATGGTTTGGGAGCGCAGCATGGGAAGCAGGATGAGCGGCGCGTTGCAGTGAGCTCGCAGGATTACGCTCTCAGCTTCCTGGCAGCTCTGAACCTGAGTGCATTTCTCTGGTGTGTCACTGCCAGACACACGGCTGCTCCTAGGAGAAGGGAGGGGACCTTGAGTTGCCTGTCCCCATGTAAACACGCTCTGTGCTGGCTGTGGTGGCATGTGGATTTTTCTTTGGTGCAGTATGAGAAGAATGCGTGTGTGGCACCCCTGTGCTGGGAAGTGGTGCGGGTTGCGCTTTCTGCGCAATGTATCACATGTGAGCTGCGCCTGATGTGCACTTCAAGTAAAAGAATCAAAAACACTCAGGTGGATGGCGTATGCGTGAATGGGGTGGGTGGCAGGACTTCCGAATAGCTTGTAAATGACGACTGTACAAGTACGCATGCCTTGCAGACATTGAGGACAGCAAGCTGAGAGGCGCAGCGCACTGCTCTCAGAAAGCTCACAGATGAACGCTCCTGCAGCAGGCGTGAGATACAAGGCTTACCCTGAATGTCAGTGCTGTACCATGCCACACATTGTAATGTTGCCTCGAAGCATCCATGTCGCACACTACTGACAGCCGATGGAGTTCTCTAAGCGAGACGGTGCACGCAATAAGAGTACACACACCTGAGTCCCAAACACACGTCACTTCTGACAACAGGGCGCCACACATACAAGTAAGCAGTGTCCAATACTTCTGACAACAGGGCGCCACACATATAAGTGAGCAGTGTCCGAAACAAGGACCTTGCATAGCGCTTAACTGACACTGCGGGGCTCTTCTAACAACGCCCACTGCAAGAGCAGCTTCGCATGCCGCGAGCAGACGCCAGGCACACTGCAGCGGACTCGGCCTGATGCAGGCGCCATCGGACAACCTGCAGTGCAGGCATGTGGCTATGGTGCGCACACAGGCGCATGCCCCAACGTCGCAGCCTACGCGAGCGCTGCCCCATGCATCTGCTGGCATGTCAAGCCTCCCGAGCGCCTAAGGCGGCAACTCAAATGCCGGAAGCTAATGAAACGAAGGCTCTGCCGTGCCTGGCCACACGCACACAGGCACAGCCGCCTGGCATAGTCAGCCACAGGTCACACCGTGTGCGATGTTCCACGCGCCCCCTCAGCGGCAGCCCCTCAGCTCCCAGCTGTGACGCACTCATGTGACAGCCCTAACAGCTGGCAGAAGCAGCAAGTGCCTTCATATAAAAGGACATGCGCGACTCCTCCGCTCAGCACCGCCTCCGTGCCGCCGCACGTGTCCTCCAAGGTCAGGCGCCTCCTGACTGGCAGCGTCGCAGCTTTGCGGCGGCTGCACCCTGCACGCCTGTGCCTGTACGCCGCTCGCGCTCCGCGCGCGCCTCTGGCGAGTCGTTCGCCGGTAGAAATGGCCTGCCGTGCGCACGTTGTCAAGTTATGGTCAGGCCACGCACAGTGTAGCACCTTGGCAGGTAGGCTGGACACGACTCTAGCTAGCACTTGTGTGTACGTCTGTATCGCACGCTTCCAGGTAGACAGCAAGTATCGCACGCTTCCATGTAGACAGCAACGGAGCTGGGTGCCGCACGAGTGCTCGCTACAGAGCAGAACAGGGCAGCCAGCCCCACCTACAACAACGTGACCATGCGGAATAGCAATATCGAGAGGTGAGCGCACGGTGAGGCTGCAACAGCGACGGTGGCCTTGGCCTCGGGAGCCCCCTTGCCCAAACCTGTCTCCGCGTCGCTGGCAGCGCGGTCGCGCGCCGCCTGTTCCCTGCTCCTGCGCAAATCGGTGTGTTATGGTATGGCATCAGTGTGACGCACAAGTGCAGAGAAGTCAGCTACACGTGCGGCAGCGCGTGTTCAGGCGGGTGCTCGCCTGCGCCGCCACCGCCAGCACCCTCGAGCAAGGAAGAAGGATAAGAGCACGAACACGGCGCAACAGATGGCCACGACTAGCCATATGTACCAGTACTTCCTGTCCCGCGACAGGCGCAGCCGGCTGCAGCTGAGCCTGTCTCTGCAGGGCTGCTGCGTGCACCTTAGGCCTGCGCTCCTGAGCGCGGGCGTGTGCCCGCCAGCAGAGCCGCGGTGGCGCAGGAAACTTACCTGTGATAACCTTTAAAGACTTTCTTGAAGTCATCGTCATCTGCGCCGCCGCCGCTCTTCTCATGTGCAACTCAACCACTGCGTGCAAAAATCGCACCCAGCAGGTGAAGGTGGGGCACCTGATGGGGTGATAGGGGGTAGAGGTGCTTCAACGTGCAGCGGTTGCCCAGGCTGCCATCCCTGACTGCCTGAGTTGGTTGTCCCGCTCTGAGCCCTGTGTTGCGCAAGCCCCGACTCAGCGCGGCTGCCCGGCTCTTCACGCACAGCACGGTGTCAGCCTGGGTGCTCACCAGGCTGCAGGCAGGGACAAGGCTGCAAGGGCGGCTGAAGCGGCGAGGCTGGCAACCAGAGGTCTGACAGCTGTTCCGAGCATCACCGTCCACGTGTGCGCCCTGCGATACTGGCAGGCACCGGCAGGCCTGTCACTGCGTGCACATGTTGTAACAGGACGGACCAAGGGCCTTGTCAGCAAGATGCGCGCGGCGCAAGCTGCGCTGCACACGCAGGTCGCCTCTACTGCGAGCTGTGGATCATATATATAAATAGATATATATATGATGACTACTGCTTGTCTCCCAAGCGAGTACAACAAACCGCCAATTGTACTGCGGCAGGGTCTGGGCAGGGACCCTTGCCCTCTGGCGCGGGAAGTCGACTTGGCAGGCCCAGCCACGGCTTTGCGCAGCTTTCTGCAAGTCCTCTTTGTGTAGGCCATTGTCGCACTAGGTAGTCTGCACCAACACGCCAAGATGGGGGAGGCAGAGGCGGATGAGCCCAAGCATGCGCAGTCAGGCAGAGGCTTCTCGCACTGGTTCAAGGCCACCCTGCCTGGCGGGTGGGTCAGCAGCTGGGAGCGGGAGTTCTCGTGGCACCCCGGTTCGCGCCTGGACACAGCCTGCGTGCTGCGCACTGCTCGGCGGCCGCTATGAAGGCGCAACACTTGTTATATACATCGCAGCTGAGCGTCAGGCGCGGTTCGGCAGGCCATGACGACTACAGGGACAGGCTGCCAACGCCCCTGGACGACGTCGTCCGCGAGTACAAAGATGTAGTGAAGGTAACCACATTGCTGCTTGGACACAGCTTGCCGGGGCGCGGCGCTCACGTGGTAAGGCCGCCAACCGCAGCACGGCGAGTGGACCTTTGGTTTGTGCCAGTGCTGGGGCAAGCGATCCAAGGTGCGCGCTGTGCTGCCCTGCTCTGCCGCTGGCCAGTGTTGTGCTGCGACGCCAGCCTGACGTGCGCGCCAGCGTGCAGATCGTGAAGTCAGCCGTCCACGTCCCGTGTTGTCCTTCCTTCCGCTTCCTGCCGTGGCGGTGGCGCGGCATCTGCTTTGGCAGGCGCGAATGCGTATGTTCATCTGCTGGCCGTGCTGCGCCCTGCGTCCTGCGGCCTGACGCCTCTCCGGGCCTGCCGCAGGAGGTTCATGGAGTGCTGCTGGTTCGGCTGTGACCGGGTGTGTGCCCGGCCGCGCCACTCCAGCGCTGGGAGGCTGCTTGACGCACGGAAGCAGCCGCATTGCTTGACGCACGGAAGCAGCCGCACTGACCCCGGGCACGCAGCTCTCCTGCTTTCACCGAGTGTGCCGCTTGCTTGGCGCAGCTGCGCTGGGCGCGCACCACGCACGCGCTGCGCATCGGGAGGGAGTACACCCTGCCCTTTGACGAAATCGGGCGCGACTACCACTCGGAGATCTGCGCCCTCTGTGCGTTTCCTACCCGGCATCAAGCAATCACGCCTTGCTCCTTGAAACGCATGTGCACCGCAAGCTTGCAAAGCCTGCAGCCGCCAGAAGCTAAAGCCTGCGGCGGTTCTGTGCCAGGCTGGGTGCAGGTGTGCTTGGGCTGTGTTGCCGGGCTGGGCGTTGGCCAGGTGTGCCCTGTCCTTTGAGCATGAATGATTCGCGCGTGAAGCGCACGTTCTAGCGTCCGTGTCCGGAACGGCGTGCCCGGTCGACAGGCTTTCTCGCTGTGTGGCAACGTGGGAGCCAACTTTGGCGCTTGGTACACCTGCCATGCACGGGAAAAGCTGCGTCGGTGAGCTTGCTTCCTGCGTTGTCGTGTTCGTTCCTATATTGTTGTCTGGCCTCAGCGTGCCCCACGCCTGGGGCTGGAGACAAGCCCAAGGAGCATGTGAGTCAGCTCGTGGCTTGACGCGCACCCGGGCTGCCAGGAAATTTGGCCTGCCGACGACGTTTGGCCTGTGCAACGGCGTGGACGACTGCATCGTGCACCTCTTTTGCATGTACTGCGCCAGCCACCAGGTGATCTATCCCTCCCACAAGATGTAGCAAAGTGGTGCTCGTGGCTGAAGACTGGCCTCGGGCATGCAAGGCCGGTCAAGACCCGGCTGGTCCCTGGCTGACAGGAAATGCGGGAGTGCGCGGTGCGCGGCCTGGACGGCCCGGGGCTGTTTGCGCTCGACGTGCTGCCGCAGTCGTGGGCGCACTTGCCCGGGTATGAGGAAGCGCTGGCGCGCCGCGCGGCGCAGCTGGAGGCGCTTAAGGTCAAGGTGCGCGTCGGGGCCCCCGGGTAGCCAGCGCAGGGACGTGCAGCTGGTAGCACTGCACAAACTGCATATGAAGGCAGTCCATGCTGTCGCGTTGCATTGCATAGCGCGAGTGACGATCAAAGGCCCGTGCGGATCGACTAGTCAATCAGCCAACCTACCTGCAGAGCAAGGCGATATGCGAGCCAGACAGAGATATGGCAGTGAATGTGGAGGGTTTCTCAACACAGGACACACCTGTGCGTCACGGACAGCGGTGTCTCCTGGGCATGTAGAGCACACGTGGCGTCAGAGCATGCGCACGGCGCCAGCGTAGAATGGGGCGGCTGGCTGAACGCAGGACCGCGGCGACGAGTTCCTGCCGTTCGAGCAGCGCATGGCGCGCGAGCCCGGGCCCGCCCAGCTGCGCGGTAGGGCGGCCGCCGGCACAGTGAAGGCATGGTTTGGCCCCGGCCGCGGCCACGCTGCCGACCCAGAAGCCGCGGGCGGCGCCCCTGGCATCGCGCTGACGCACGCGGACGGCGCGGGCGGCCGCGCTGGCGGCGACGGGGGCGGCGGCGGCGCATGCGGAGACGCGGGTACCAACCCTGGCGGGGTTGCCGGCGGAGGGCGCGGCAGCGAGGAGGAGGCTGCGGCGCTCCTCGCCCGGCTGCCGGACAGGCCGGGCGTGCCCGCGCTGACGCGCGCATACAGCGTCGCGTACTAGGCCGGGCGGTGCGCCGAATGGGGCGCGTTGGCGATGGCAGGCGCAGAGTGTGAGATGGCATGCAGCAGCCGGGGCAGCGTGTGTAGCATCGCGTGCAGGCTGCCGGATACTCACTTACAGCGAGCATGCGTGGAGGATGCAAGGGCTTTCGGCACTGGATATGTACACTGTGTGTCCCTTCCGACCTGTGCGTCTAGGAGCTCGCAGCGGCCAGCAAAGGCGCGGCCGTGAATGCAGCTAAAGGATGCCTGCCTATGGGTGTGCTGCATCTGCACCTGGAGTGCGCGGCGGCGGTGGCGGCAATCCCTGGTGGCGCAGCGCCAGACCGGCTGTGTCCGCCGCTGCTGGAGCGGTCAGCTTTGAGCATGGCATGGGGTATGTCAGTCAAAAGCATGGCCGCGGTGTGTCCAATGGGAGGCGCACCTTGCGTCCACTTTTGCTTGTGGTACTCATTCGGTGTGTCAAGGTCGTCGCAACCCCCTGCGAATACACTTCATCTTGCACATGTGTAAATGGTCTGTGATGCAGGGCAGGCGGTTGCTGAGCGTGTGCGCTCGGAGGCGTGATCCTGCCCCAATGTAGAGCCGGGCTGTGAGGGTAGCAAACGAAGTAAGAAGTATTGTCAGGCATGCAGGCCGATGAAGGTTGAGCCTCTGCATGGGGCTGTCATGCACTGTAAGCGTTCAGTCACAACGTGGCACCATGTGGCCATGGGTGCCTGCAGCTCTGTGACGCACTGTGGGCTTCAGCAGGGGCTCATACTGCTGCGTCAGTGCCTTGCTGCAGCCAGCATTCCTGTTGTGCACGGTTCATCTCTGTCCGCTGATTGGTACGTGCATGACACCAATGAGAAGCAGGTCGCCAGGCAAGCGCTGCCCAGAGATTCAAGGCGATGACTGAGCCTTGCATGGCGGCCATCCAGCCTGCTCACGAGCAGCCCTACTTGGCCTGATAGGAACTTGCAACACCAACATCGGTGCAAGCCATCTCTGCAAGACAGCAACCTGCAGGAGCGCCCGTTAATACTGGCGTGTGCTAGGAGGGCTCCAGCAGCTGAGCAGTGGCAGCAGCTATGGCCGGACTTGCATAGCGTGTGCGGAGGCGATGCACGCTGCTGCTAGGCCAGGATGTGTCAGGTGAAAGTGCGGAAGTCAGTAGAAGTGGTGCGCGCCCCAAGCCAGCGGCCCATGCTTTTGCCAATTCTGCGCAGGCCCGCGCCGGGACTGAGCCGGTCCGCGACGCCGCAGCCCGCAACGATACGCTCCTTTGTGGACTCTGTGCTGCGCACGCCCACCGAAGAGCTCGCCGGCGTGTTGGACGCGTTCACCTGGAACTACGAAAAGGTGCGGCCGGGCCGCGCGCTTGCGCCGCCCGGCGCAACATACGCGCTCCAGCGTGTCTTGAGCGCTCAGAGCGCGTGCGCACGCAGGGCGACTTCCACCATTGGGTCGCGCTCTTCAACCACTTTGACGCGCTCTTTGATGAGCTGCTCAAGCCCAGGGCGGACTTGCGGCTGCAGTACGACGCGCCCGAGGCCGAGGCGGACGCGCCGTTCCCCTCCAGCACTGTGGTGGCAGTGCTGCGGGTGACGGCAGCCATCTTGGAGAACTGCTCCAACAAACACCTGTACCAATCCTATGATGTGCGGCCCTCGCTTCGCTTGCCGGCCGCTTCCACGCTGCACGGGCCTCGCTGACGACACCTGTGTGCGGCGAGCAGCACCTGACGAGCCTGCTGGCCGCCCCGGACCCCGATGTGGTCGCGGCCACTCTGCAGGCCTTGGTCGCCTTCGTCCGGAAGACTCACGTGTCCAGCGTGCGCTGGCACGGCAACACAGGTCTCAACGACCGCCTGCTGGCGCTCAGCCAGGGCTGGGGCGGCAAGGAGGAGGCGCGCCGCCCCGCCAATGCGCTTTGCGTGCGGCGTGCTGTGCGCGGCGCCGCAGGCTGCCTGGGCGTGGCCTGCCAGAGCGATCACAGGCCGGCGCAGCTGTGCGCCTCGCTCAGCGCTTTCCTGCTCGCAGCGTTGGCGGAATGATGACATCCCTGCCTCGCCTCTGCAGGGCCTGGACCTGGTGGCGTGCACGCAGGACGACGAGGCAGTCATCCAGCCGGTGCTGCCCTGCACCTTCCCCCATGGCCGGCAGTGGCCTCGCCTGGCGCTGGAGACAATGAACATGGCTGCGGCATTGCCTGCCTGCTGCTCCCGCTGTGCTCGTCGGCGCGCCTGCAGGGCCTGGCGCCCGGCACGGTGCTGCACACCTGAGCCGCAGGCTGCAACTGTAGCCGGAGTGCCACCGCATGGCAGAGGTGCTGCTCGCTCGGGGGCCTCCCGCCTGCCGCCCCGCTGACGGGCGCGGCGCCAGGGCCTGGCGCTGGGCGCGGCGCTGCACTTTGAGTTCTACCACGAGGCGCCGGGCGGCGCGGGCGGCCTGCGTGTCATCCGCCTGCCGCGCGTGGATGCGTACCCAGAGAGCGAGCATGAGATCGTGCGCCAGCTCGTGCAGCGCTACGGCGTGCCGGAAAAGCTCAGGCGCGCTGCCGCTGCGCCCCCAGCACGCCGCCCTTAGACGCTGGGCACGGAGCGCCAGCAGCCCACCGGCGCCGAATGCCAATGCCCGCCGGGCTGTCGGCCGGCGCCCCGGCAAAGCAAACGTGGCGGCGGCGCGGTGGGCTCTGCGCCCTGGTTCTCGCTAGCGGCCCTGCTCGCGCGCCTCTGCAGCCGCCGAGGCGCGCGCGCTTGCCGCAGGTTCTCGCTGCTGACGCGCGTGCGCGTCGCGCGGCACTTCGGCCGGCTGGAGGGCCGGCGGCAGCTGGCACGCGTGCGCCTGCTGGCCTTCTACGTGCTGTTCCAGTCCAGCCCGGGCCACGACGACATGATGGCGTTCTTCGTGGCGGAGGCCGAGTTCGTCTCGGAGCTGGTCGGGCTGCTCCAGGCGCGCGCGTGGCCCGGGCGCCCGCGCCCGCCCGCCTCTGCCCCTTCCCCATCCCCATTCCTTTCCTCTTCCCCCTCCCTCCGCCGTCCGACTCAAGAGGTCAGGCGGCAGCTCAAGAGGCGGCGGCGGCCGGCCCGCAGGCACACGTCCGCAGGCACATCTCAGCAGGTGGCAGGGCTGCCGCGGGCCGTCCGCAAAGAGCGCCACCAGCAGAGGAGCGCGTGCGGCAGGGCGCCTATACCATGCTGCGCTCGCACCTCTGACATGCGCAGCGGCGCGCGCGCAGGCGGACAAGGCGGTGCCGGAGCTGCTGCGCACGCTGGCGCTGCGCGCGCTGGCGGTGCAGCTGATGGACCGCACGCGGCACTCCAGCGTGATCGCGGCCATCAGCGTCGGCGGCCAGAGCGGGCTGCTCAGCCAGCTCATGCACAGCGCGGCGCGCCCCGGCGCCCGCCGGGCCTCGCGCCCGCTCCCATCGCTCCGCCGCCTCGCGCAGGGCTGCCCTGTCACGTTGCATGCTGGGGGCGCAATGTGTCGGTGCGCTGCATCAGCATGGCACAGCAGGCACCGTATGCAGGGTGTCTCGCGCAAGGAGCCTGCCCGTGGGTGCCGCGGATCCGGCTCCAGGGCCGACAGCAGCGCCGCGCCAGCGCCGGGCGGCTGGCCGGCGGACCCGGCGGCCCGGGCCGGCGGCGCGCCCGCAGGCAGAGGCCGGCGGCGCACCCGCGGGCAGAGGCCGACGGGCGCGCTCGCGGGCAGAGGCCGACCGGCGCGCGGCGCACCGCAGGTGGCCGCGCTGGAGGCGCCCGGGCCGCCCGCGTACAGCGTGGCGTTCGTGGAGGCGCTGCTGTCGCTGGTCGGCGCGCTGGTGTCGTCCACGTCCGGCTGCGCGGCGCTGTCGGAGGCCGGGCTGATCCCGGCGCTGCTGCCGCTGCTGCGCGACGGCGCGCCGGGCCACGTCGGCCTGGTATCCGCCGGCGTGCGCATCCTGGAGGCCTTCATGGACTTCTCGCCGGCCGCGGCCACGCTCTTCCGCGACCTTGGCGGCCTGTCCGACATGATCCGCCGCCTGGGCGCCGAGGTCGCGCCGGCCGCGGCCGGCGCGCCGGAGCGGCCGTCCGCGGCGGGGGGAGCTGGCGCGGGCGCGGAGGCGGCGGCGGCGGCGGCGGGCGCTGGCGCGGAGGGCGGCGGCGCCGGGGGCGCGGGCGGCGCGGAGGGCATGCAGATGGACGTGGCGCCGGGCGAGGCGGCCGCGGCGGCAGGCCTGGCTGGCCTGGCCGGCGGCGGCGGCGGCGGCGGCGGCGGCGGCGAGGCGGGCGATGCGGCGGCGCCGGCGAGCGTGCCATACGCGCGCCGCCTGCTGCTCAAGTCCCTGCTGCGCGCGATCGCGCTGGCGAGCTACGCGCCGGGCACGGGCGCGCGGCCGCAGGTGGCGCCCGCGCGCAGCCCTGTGTGCATGCGCCGAGTCTAATAACAAATTCAAGCGTCGGGACCCGTGTCCAAGGCCGCCGCAAAGCCGCGCCCGTCCCGGCGCTGCCTGTGTGCGGGCTCCACTTGCAGGCTGGCATGCACGCGGTGCTCGGCAGCACGGTTCCAGGACGCGCTGTGCCGCGCGCGCTCGTCAGAGCCCGCGCATGCACGCCCGCGGCTGCAGGCTGCGGCGCAGGCCGAGCCGGGCGGGCGCGCGCGCGCGCAGGAGGAGGACCAGGCGGAGCTGTACGGCTGCCTGCGCGTCATCTTCCAGCGCGGCGCCTGCTTCGGCGGCGGCCTGTTCGCGCTGGCCGCGTCGGTCATGACCGACCTGATCCACCACGACCCGCTCTGCTTCCGTGCGCTGGACGACGCCGGCCTGCCGCAGGCCTTCCTGGACGCGGTCACGGTGCGCCGAGCAGAGCCGGCCGCCCTATTTCCCAACCCTAACCTACCATGTCTGCCGCCGCCCTCACGACACCTCTCCGGCCGCCCCGCGCTGCCTGGGAGAAGCCCTGGCTGCGGCCGCGGCGCACCCCGGCAGGGCCCCCGGCTGCCGCCTTCACGAGCTATATGTCCGGGCGCCGCGCACCGTCTGCGGGCCGCCCTGGGCGCGGCCGCGCTGCGCCAGCAGGGCCGCGGAGGGCGCGCTTGTGCATCAGCAATCACGCGCGTCCCCGTGTGCGCGCGCCAGGCGGGCGTGCTGCCGTCGGGCGAGGCCGTGTGCTGCGTGCCCAACACGCTCGTGGCGCTCTGCCTCAACACGGGCGGCCTGGCGCGCGTGCGCGCCAGCCGCGCGCTGCGCTGCTTCGTGCCCATCTTCACCTCGCGCCAGTACCTGCGCGCGCTGCAGGTAAGCGCCGCGGCCCCGGGGCGCGCGCGCGCCTGCCGCGGCAGCCGCGAGCGCGGGGTGCATGCGAGTGGACGTGGGTGACCGATGTCAACCAGCGCGAGCAGCCTGGCTGTCGGGCGCTGCGAGAAGGTGTTTGTGCCCACAGGGGGAGCGTCGTGTGCCCCGCCTTGACGCTCTGCGTGCCTCGCCATTCAGTGGAGCCTGCGCAGCACACGCTCGTGCAGCCCCCGGCCGCGCCGCCTGCGCGCGCATGGGCGCGCGCGCGGGCTGACCAGGTCTGGCTGTGCCAGTGGCAGGGCGACACGCCGTCGATCCTGGGCTCGGGCCTGGACGAGCTCATGCGGCATGTGGCCGGCCTGCGCTCCGACGGCATCACCGTCGTGCTGCACATCCTGCGCCGGCTCTGCCTGCTCGGCGGCCTGGCGGACGCGCACGAGGCTGGGGGCCCCGCTGAGGGGCCCCCGGCGACCTCGGCCGCAGCAGGGGCGGACGCCCTGGCATCCGGCGCCGAGGCCGGCGCGCAGCCGGCGGGCGGGCGCGAGACGGGGGCCGGGTCGGGGGCGATGCTGCAGGGGCAGGCGCCCGCGCCGGCGGCGCAGGGGGAGCGCGGCACAGACGGGGCCGCGCCGGGCGACGGCGGGGCCGGGGCTGATGCGGCCGTGCCCGCAGGGGAGGCAGGGCCGTCCGGGGGATCCGGCCCGGTCGCCATGCAGACCGACGGCGCGGCCGCGCCGGGCAGCCCGGCGGCGGCGGCTGCGCCCGGCGGCGGCGGCGGCGGCGGCGGCGGCGCGCCCGCCGCGCAGCCAGACGGCAGCCTGGAGGCGCTGGGGTGGGAGGCCCTGGCGCCGGTCGCGCCGCCCGTGCCGCCGCCGCCCGCGGCCGGCGGCGGCGGCGGCGGCGGCGGCGGCGGGCCCACGGAGGCACCCGCGGCGGGCGGGCGCGAGGGCGCCGCGCAGCCGGCGGCGGCGGGCGCGGCGCCGCCGCTGGACTTGAGCGGCGAGCCGGAGCCGGGGCCGGCCGCGGACGCGGGCGCGTGGCTGGCGGAGAGCGTGAGCCACGCGGCGCGCATGCTGGAGCCGCTGCTGGGCACCGCCGACTCGGCGCGCGAGTTCATGGCGCGCGGCGGCGCGCGCGCGCTGCTGGCGCGCCCCGCCCGCCCCCTTCCCCGGGCATTGTTCAATTCCTGTGACAACCTTAACAAGGATGATCCATCTTCTAAGTCTGGATGTTCCCCCGGGCCTGCCGCCTGGCGCAGGCGTGCGCGGCGTCCAAGGGAGCCTCGGCGGAGCGGCGCGCCTGCATCATGCCCCGCGCTGACATGAAGTCGGGCGTGCGCACAGACGAGCGCGCACAGCTGCGCCATGACAGTCTGTGCAAGCAGCTGCTCCTGTGCTCGAGCGCGGGAGCGGGTCACTGGTGGACAGGCGGGTCGCGAGGGTGACTGGGGCGCGCCGCGCGCGCAGGCGCTGTACACGCTGCCGGCGCTGCCGCCGACGTTCGGCTCGAGCGCGGCCGCGCAGGCGCTGCTGGCGGCGGTGCGCGCGCTCGCGCCCAGCCACCCGGAGGAGCTGTCCGCCGAGCTCAGCCGCGCGCTGGCGTGGCAGCTGGCGAGCACGTACGAGCATGCGCCGGTGCGCTTCTAGGTTTCGGATTTGGGTCAGACCCTGTTGTGAGTCGGGCCTGGAGACGCCATGCAGCGCGGGCCAATGCGCATGTCGCACTGCGCCACTGCTGGGCCGCCGGCCGCCCGCCGGACGAGGTCGACCGCGGGTCACCCCGGCCTCAGCTCCGCCGCGGCCGCGCGTGCGCGCGCAGGGCTACGCGTGCGTGCCGGAGCTGCCGGCGGAGGAGCGCGACGCGTACGTGCGGCGCGTGTCGGCCTGCGAGGGCCTGCTCAACCTGGGCGCGCAGGTCGTGCGCACCACGGCGCACATGCTGGCCGCCGTGGCGCGCCCGCGCGCCGGCGCGCCGCGCGCCGAGCGCGAGCGCGGGCCCTTCGACCAGCTCTGCCAGCTGCAGCGCCGCGTGCTGTGGCAGCTGGCGCTCGCGGAGGAGTGGCGGCGCGCCGGCGGCGGCGCGTCCGGCGCCGCGCGCGCGGGCAGCGACGCGGAGGCCGCGGGCGGCGCCGGGCAGGCGGCGGGGTCGCCCGCCGCGGGCGGGCCGCTCGCGCCGGCCGGCAGCGGGGAGGCCGCGGGCGCGGCCGACGCGGCGATGGAGCCCGCACCGGGCGGCGCCGGCGGCGCGGAGGGTGCGCCGGGCGATGAGCTGGCGGCCGCTGGCGCCGAGGACAGGTGGGCGCTTGGCATGCTGTCGGGCTCCCCTCAGGGCCGCAAGCAGCGTGACGATGGCAAGCTGGGGCCACCAGTTACGGGCATGCTGTTCTGCACAGGGCTGCACAGGAGGGGCCGGGCATCTTGCCACGGCGGCCCGGCCTGCATCCCCCGCATCCGGCTTGCACAGCATAAGGGAACGTCATCGTGTCGCCGTGTGCAGCCACGCGGCCAGTGCTTCGGCCCCTGTTCAGCATCAGTATTGGCTCGAGGCCACTGGCAGGGCACTGTGCTTGCGTGCGTGACGGCACGGCGCGCCACCACCCACGGCCGCCACATGCGCATTACCTCGCGCGCTTTGGTGGGCGACACGCGCGCCGGGAAGCCGAGGCGCCCCCGCCGCGCCCGCGCGCGCAGGGACGCGGCGGACCCCGCGGCCGCGGCCGCCGCCGGCCGGCGCGGCAAGAAGTCGGGCGCGGACCTGGCGCAGGAGGTGCTGCAGCACTTCGCGGTCGCCGCGCGCGCGTTCCTGACGGCGTGCGCCAAGGTGCGCGCCCGCGCGGCGCCGCCTCGCAACGGGCGGGCCGCCGCGGCAGGGGCGGCCCCTGGTTGCGCCCCAGTTGCGGCGCTGCGGCGCGCGGCCACGTCTGCACGGTGGTACCAGCTGCGCACTGGCTCATTCTGACACTCAGCTTTCATTGGACATGCCTGGCAGCGCGCACGCTCTTGTGGTACCGCACGAAGCGCACTGCATGGCTGTGGCGTGCCGAACCGCGGCGGACAGGCGCGCGCCGCCTGGTTCCACCTGCTGGGCGGCGCGTTTCCGCAAGGCTGTCTATAACCGGCGCTGCTGCATGGCGCGCCAGGCCGTGCACACGCCGCCGCGGCGTCGTGAGGAGCTGAGCGCGCGGCCGAGCCGCGCCGCGACGCGTGCAGCCGTGGGCCTGGCCGCCGCGCTGCGCGACAACCTGCGCGAGGCCGCCACCGGCTGCCCCGGGCCGCTGCAGGTGCCCGCCCGCCGCGCCGCCGTCCGCCTGCCTGCTACCCAGCACACGCGCGGAGGCGGCCTATTGTGCGCCCGCCGGCGCCGCGAGGCTGCCGCACCTCCCCCATGCGCGCTCGCCGCCTGCGGCGTCTGCCGGTCCCGAGCCGCGCGCCCATCGCGAGGCGGGCGGCGGGCGCGGCGCGGGCGCATGCGCGCATCGAGCGGCGGCGGGGCTCCAAGCGCGCGGCGCCGCGCGCGCGCAGGTCCCGGACGCGCTGGCGCCCGCGGGCGCGCATGCGCGCGGTGACCTGCACGCCGCGCTCCAGCTGCGCTATGCGGTGCGCGTGGTGGAGGATGCGGGCGCGGTGCTGTTCGACCAGCGCCGGCGCACGTGCCACTCGCTGGTGGTGTGCTACTGGGCGCACCTGGCGGGCGGCGTTGAGGCGCTGCTCGGGCAGCTGCGCCACGCCGATGCGCTCCTCGACCTCGACGCAGGCGCGCCGCGGGCGGCGCACCGGGGCGGAGCAAATGTCGCCGAGGGGGCAATGTTGGCCGATACGGGTCTTGGCTGTCAGCCCTGCCTCCCTGCAGGGTCTGTGGAGCGGCGCGCAGGGCTCGCTTGCGAAGGCGTCGAGGCGTGCTCCTGGTAGATAATGAGGGGTTCTCCGTTCCTCCCTCCCATGCCCGCGCTGTCCAGACCCACTTCTCAGGGTGCGTGTCTGGCGGCAGCACCGTGTAAATAGGCGCGCAGGACGAGCCGCAGAGGCGCGCGCTTGGGCACCGTGTAGGTCATGAATGCGCGCAAGACGGCCGGGGCCTCGCGCGCGGCGTAGGCGCGCCGGCCGAGTCGGAGGAGGGCGTGCGGCGCGCGGCCGCCGAGCGCCTGGTGCTCGCGGTGCTGGGCGTGGCGGACCAGCTGGCGGACGCGCAGCTGCTGCTGGGCTCGCCGCAGGCGGCGTCGCTGCTGGTCGCGCTGCCGGACTGGTGCGACGCGACCTGGGCCAAGATCTTCGGCGGCCGCCCGAGCGCCGAGGACGTGGTCCGCCGCATCCAGGCGCGCGCCCGCCCGGCGCCCCGCCCCTGCCGCGCGGGCCCGGGCCGCTGCTTGATGGACAGGGGTTGTCGTTATCTTTCTATGCTTCGATGTTATCTTTTCCGGCAGCATTTTGATGTTACCTTATCTGGCAGCCGGGCCGCGGTGGGTGGCGCGGCGGCAGAGCGGGCGCGCTGACGGGACTCGGCGCGCGCGCGCAGCGCGTGGTGCAGGGCGCCGTGGTGCCGCTGCTGACGCACCCGCGGCTGGGCGCCGGCGGGCCGCGCGTCGTCGCTGCGGTTGTTGGCATCCTGATCGCGTGCGGCCGCGGCACGGCGGCCGCGGCGGCTGCCGCCGGCGCCTCGCGCGCGGGCGCGCCCGCGCGGCCGCCCGTGGACGCGGCGCAGGTGCAGCAGATCATCGAGATGGGCTTCCCGCAGGCGGCGGCCGAGCTCGCGCTGCGGCGGGCGCGCTCCCCCCGGAGCATAGGGTTGCTGGCCAAGGCCGCGGCGCCTGTGGGGCCGGGCTGGCCTTTGCTCTGGCTCCACCTGCCTTTGCTTCCGCTGCGACCTGGAGCGGCTTTGGGCGCCTCGCGCAGGCGCGCGGCCATGGTGCCAGCATGTGGGGTGCAGCAGCTAGCGGCCTGCCTCTCCGTCTCCGCGAGGCAGCAGGAGGGGCCAGCAGCCGAGCACCGCTGGGTCAGGATACCCTACCCTACCCTAAAATTACAAGCTGCGGCGCATGCGCAGGTCGGCAGCCATGGCCCCAGCACGGTGGAGCTGGCCATCGACTGGCTCACCTCGCACCCGGCGGAGGTCGAGGCGGCGGCCGCGCCGGCCGCCGCGGCGCCCGGCGGCGCCGGCGAGGGCGCGGAGGACGCGTCCGCCGAAGACCGGCAGCTCGCCGCGGTGCTGCAGCCCGGCGCGGGCGAGCCGGAGCCCGTGCAGGCGCCCGACAAGGCGCCGGCGGGCGACGCGCAGGCGAGCGCACGGCCGCCCTGTCCGCATCAGTCGCGCACGCTCTGTCGCGGGGCGCAGCTGCCCTGGCCTGTTCAGGCACCCCGCGCTGGTGCGCGCGCGGCGATGCAAAGCCGTACAGGGTGCAGGAGCGCTAGAGCACTGTTGCCGCACACCGCTTCCAGGCCTGTGGCGTCTCAACCGCGCGGTGCCTGCTCTGGTGCTCGGCCGCGTTGCGCTGCGCTGTGCACTGCGCCTGAGCGTACAGCTTGCGGCGCCGCGCGCAGGCGCCCGCCGCGGCGCCGCGCGCGACGATGGAGCTGCCGGCGCCCGAGCGGCTGGCGGACATCGCCGTTGGCATCGCCGAGCGGCAGCCCGCCGCCGCCTTCCCCATGGCCGAGCTCCTGGCGGCCCAGGCGCGCCCCCGCCCGCGCCGCAAGGCGCGACGTAAATGAGCGTGCTGCGGCGCGCACCCTGGCGCCCCGCCTCATGCTGCCGCTGTCCGGCGCTGTGTGAAGAGGAGCGTAGGGATTCGGACCGTACACGCTCGCTCCTTCTCTGAATGCGCGCCTGCCGCACCTAGCCGCACCTGCATGCCATAACCCTATACCCTCGCATTGCTGCCGCGGCTGTGGAGGCGGCGCAGGTTGTAGACAGGGCGCAGGCCGCTGCGCGTCGCGCCGCTCAAGTCATCCTGGGGCCGGCCGCGCAGGCCGCGCGGGACGCTGGGGCGGGCGCGGCCATCTGCCGGCGGCTGGTGACATGCGCGCGCGGCGGCGCTGACGCGCCGTCCGCCGCCAGCCTGGCCGAGCGGTTGAGGAGTGGCGGCCGCAGCGCAGCCGCGATGCTGGCGCCCGCGCACCTGCTCGCGCTGCTGCTGCACGACGTGGCGAGTAGCGGCGGCGGCGCGGTGCTCGGCGACCCTGCCCTCCGCGACTGTGCGCCCCGGCCTGAAGAGGCTGCCAGGGCAGCGCTTGCAGCGGGGCTGGGGTCGAACACGGGGTCCGCGCCAGAAGGAGGGTGGCCGGCTGTTGGTGCCCTGCCGCGGGCGCACTGTGTGAGTCTGAGCATGCTGTGCCCGCGGCACACCTGCGGTTTGAGGTCTGTAGTTGCACGGCCCTCGAGGTGAGTGGTGATGGACGCATGTCCCGCTCCTGTTGTCGAGGCCGTGCTGCCTGAAATTTGGTTGCCGCCGGCGCCCCCACGCAGCCATTGCGGAGGCGGCCATCGGGCTCATGGAGGCCTGGCTGGCGGTGCACGACGTCGGCGCGGGCCAGCCGGCCGGCACCCCGGGCCCCGCGCGCGCGCCGGCGCCGCGCGCCCCCGACGCGGGGCCCGCGCCGGCCGAGCCCGGCGCCGGCCCTGGCCCGGTGCCCGTGCCGCGCTGGGTCGAGGCGCTGCTGCTGGCGCTGGACGTGCTGCTGCAGGAGCGGCCGCGGCCGGGCGCGCCCGCGCGCGGCGCGCCGCGCCAGGTGGGCGCCCCGTGGTTGTCTTGCCAGGGCGACAGCGATGGCGTGGGCAGGGGTTGGAGCGCCAGCTGATGCTGCATGCTGGGCTGGGGTCGTGCTGCATGCTGCCCCGCATGTCGCAGCTCGTCGGTGATGACTGGGCGGCGTGCTGCACCTCGCACTCTGCGCGCCGCCGCTCGCAGCAGCCCCAGCTGTCCGGACCCGTGCGACAGCCGGGCCAACAACGCAGCACTCTGCCTGGACAGGCCTGCTGGCTCTCTGACGCGCTCTGCTCCAGCACGACAAGCAGCGCGCAGCAGGCGCCAGCGCGACCTGCCCTGGATGGCACGCGGCTGCACCGGCGCGCGGTCGCAACCCCAACCCTACACTGTGACCGCGCGCAGGCGGAGCCGCGCGCAGACGCCGGCCAGGCCGCTGCGGCCCCGGCGGGCGTGGCGCCAGCCGCCCAGCAGGTCGGCGCCGAGCGGGGCGGCGAGGAGGGCGCCGCTGGCGCGCCCGCGGCGGTCGCGGAGGACGCGCCACAGGCGGCGGTCGCCGACGCTGGCCCGCCGGCGGACGAGCCGGCTGCGCCGCAGACGTGGCAGGATGTTGTGCAGGCTATCTACCGGTGCGCGGCATTGCTGCTGCGGTATCAGGCCCAGCGGGCCGCCTGCTTAGGGTCTCATGGATCACGAGAGTGGTTTTGCGTAAGATGTGGGGAGGTGCCACCAGCGCAGCGCAGCCTGGCACTCATTGGGCAGGACCAGCCTGGCATTGGGCCGCCGCCAGCGCGCAGCGCACCTGCTGGCGCAGGCCAAGGCAGCATGCGAGCGCGGTTCGTGTGGTGCCCGGCGCGCAGGGCGGGCGGCGGGCTGGGCGCGGAGCTGCAGGAGCGCGCAGCGGCCGCGGCGCTCGCGCTGCTGCGCCACCTGCACGCCTGGGGCGCGACCTGGTCCGCGCCGGAGGCGGGCGGCGACGCGGCGGCGGCGGCGGCGGCCGCCGACCCCGCCTCGGCCGCGCAGGCCGTGCTGCAGCTGCTCACGCGCTTGACCAAGCGCCACAGCATTGCTCTAAAGGCGCGTGCCGCACCGCGCCCCCCCCCTTGAGCGTCCGGTTCAATATGGCCTTTTGGCCCGTGCGGCTCTGCTCCACATGCCCTGGACGCGCTGACAGCCCCGCAAGCTCATGCAGCACCCGCAGGCGCTTGCCTTGCCATTGCTCAAAAGCGCAGTCATTCACGCCCTCCCTCCATGGGCTCGCAGCTGGCAACACGTGCTGGACTGGCACCCGATCCTGCACGGATGCGCAACCAGTAATGTACTGCATCCAACTTGTTAATGGTTGGAGTCAGGGTCAGTGTTAGGGTCACACACAGGCTGAGCGTGAAGACGGCGGGCGCGCGTCAAGGGGCGACGCAACACTTAGATGCAGCGGCGCGCGCACGCCAGGTGCTTGTGGCGGGCGGCCCGCGGCTGATTCTGGGCCTGCCGGCGGCTGCGCTGCGACCAGAGCTGGAGCCGGCGGTGAGCGCCATCTTCCGGCACCTGCTGGAGGACCCGGCCACGCTGCAGGCGGCCATGGAGGCTGAGATCCGCAGCGCGCTGGCCGGCTGGGCCGGTAACGCGCGCGGTGGCGCGGGCGCGGGCGCCTATGACGGCGCGCCTCCAGCCTGGCCCGCCCTGCCAGAGGTTCTTGTCTGCGAGCTGTTATAGTAAGAGCGTTAAGAGAGGGATTGTGGGTTCTGGCGGCGGTGCCGCCGGCTGCACCGCTCTGCGACACATGCGCCTGCTCTGCCTGTGAGGTGCGCTGCGCGCACCTGCTTGCTATGTCAGCCGGGCGGCCAGCTGTGCTGTGTATGCGGCGTTCTGGGCTGCGCTGCCGTGAGCGTTAACTCTTATGCCGCTGTGCACGGCCCACGGGCGCCGGCGGCGAGCGCGCGCGCCGGGGCTGCGCGCAGGCGGCGCCGGCATGCCCGTGCACAAGTTCCTGGCGCTGCTGGGCCCGCTGGTCGCGCGAGAGCCGGCGGTGTTCTTCGAGGCGGTTATGGCCGCGTGCACGCTGCGCGAGGGCGCCGGCGGCGCCGCGCCGCAGGTGGTGCTGCGGAAGCCCAAGGCGCGCCGCGCCTGCTGCCTCCGTTGTACCCTACCCTACCCTATGCTACCCTATACTAACCGGGACGCAGCGCCATCGCGCCTGCATGCCACACCTGCGGCGGCAGAGCTGTGCGCAGCGCTGCACGGCCGCGTTGGGCCTTGCATGCACACCCGGGGCGGCGCCGGGCCCCCTCAGCCAGCGCCAGCTCGCGCGTGTTGTTCTGGCATGTGCGGCGCGCATTGCTGGTGTGCCTGCGCAACTCAATGCGATCGTTGTACATCTGGTCAGTTGCCAGATATTGCTGTTGTATGAGTGCACCTGAAGGGCGCGGTGTGTGTTGGTTCGTCAGGAGGCCAAAGCAGACCGTCGACCGGATAGCAAGCACGAGAGCGGACCCTGCAATGCCGCCACGCCGCGGCCGCCACACAACCCCAACACCGACAGCGGCGGTGGCGGCGCGGGGGACGGCGCCGGCGGCGATGCGAGCGCCGCACACCGCCGCGCGAGCGGCGCGAGCGCCGGCCCCAGCGGGAGCGGCGGCGGCCGGGGCGGCGGCCGGGGCAGCGGGAGCGGCACGCCAGGCGGCAGCGGCGCTGGTCGCGGCGGCGGAGCTTCCCAGCGGCGCAGCAGCCATGGCGGCGGCGGCGGCAGCGGCGGCAGTGGCGGCGGAGGCGGCGGCGGCGGGGGGGGCGGCGGCGGTAGCGGGGCCGGCGGCGGCAGCAGTGGCGATGGCACCAGCGACGGCGGCAGCGGCGCTGGCGGCGCTGGGGGACGCGGGGGCGGCGGCGGCGGGTCAGGTGGCCCGGGAGGCCCGCCAGGGGGCCCTGGGGGGCCGGGCGGCCCGGGCGGCCCGGGCGGCCCGGGCGGTCCGGGCGACGATGGGACCCCGCGCGGCGACCGGGGGGACCCGCCGCGCGGCGGCGGCCGCAGCGGCCGCAAGCTGGTGCCCGCCAGCTTCGTCGACGTCATTGATGCGCTCGTGGATGTGCTGCTGCGCTTTCCCGGCGAGGCGGCGCCGGGGGGCCCGGACGCTGAGGGCGGCGGCGGCGGCGGCGGCGGCGGCGGCGGCGGCGGCGGCGGCGGCGCTGGGGGCGCGGGCAGCGCCCCAGGCATGCCCCCTCGCGCTCATGCGTGCTGGCGGTGGGGGGTGTGCACAGTCCCTCTGCCACCTTTGCAGCGCGCCGGCCTGGCGTACTGCAGAGCGCTGAGGTGCAGGTCTGTGCTTGTTGGTGCCCCGCCGCCATGCAGTACGAGTTATTGTAAGTGCTTCGCTTGGGAGGTGGCTGATCAGGGTCACTGTCAGGCTGGGTGGCAGCATCTGCGCTTCAGGGAAATCCAGGCATAGAGGCCGTGACAGACCGGAGACTGCGGGCCGTGACGGCTGCGCACCTGTGCAGCAGGCGCCTCCTCGGCGATGGACACGGATGCACCCGCGGCTGCGCCAGCGGCGGCGGGCGATGCGCAGCCAGCAGCGGCGCAGGCTGCGCGTGAGGATGCTGGGGGCGCGGGCGCTCAGCCGACGCCTGAGCAGGCGCGGACGATGCCCGCATTCACTCGTGTGCACAGCCGGCCAGCACACTGTCAATGCGCCTTTGCGCCTGGGCGCTCGTCCTCGAGGCAGGGCCCGGCCCTGAACAGCGCGCTAGTGTGGGGGTCCTGTGAACCGCAGTCAGGGTCGCGGCTGCCTGGCCTGGCAGCGGGCGCCGGCCGCAGCAGCAGGGTGGCAGCTGGCGCGACTGGACCACACGCCGCACAGGCTGCACGAGCGCAGGCGGCGGCGCAGCGGCCGCAGCACCGCCGATGCTGCCGCTTCCTGCGCCGCCGCCCACCAAGGCTGACAGATGGACGAATGCGAGCAGTGTCCGCACCAGCCGCCCGGCCGTCAGACTGCCGATGTATCAACCGGAAAATAAAGGTACCCTTGAGGAAGCTAGCAGCAAACTGAAAATGTAAGTTTGAGGGGGCTGCGGCGCGGCAGGCGCGCGAGGTGCTGGTGCAGTGCATGGCGCTGAAGATGCTGACTGCGTTTACGCTGCGCTACGGCGCGTGCACGGGCGTGCTGCTGCGGCGGGACGCGGAGGGCGGCAGCCGCGGCTGCAGCCCCACGCCGCGCACGCCCGGCGCGCGCGGCGGCGCCGAGCCGCCCGCCGGCGCCGGCGCGCTGTTCCGGTGCGGCCGCCGCGCGCGTACTCGTAACTCCGCGCGCACTTGCTCAGTGCGCATCATGCAAGCGTGGCAGTGTCCGTCGGGGTGTCAGGTCCGCCAGGCGTCTGCCATCGCACGCCGCAGCGGCACCCCGCGGATGCGGCTGGCAGGGCAGGGCCTCCTGCGGCATGTGCCGCGACGCCATGGAGTGCTCGCGCCAGCGTGAGCGCACGAGCAGATTCGCGCCTGCCCAACCATCACCGGGCGCCCGCCAGCCTGAACTCCACAGGCGGGCGCGGGCCACTGCGGCGTGCCCGCGGCGGCGCGCCGCTTGCGCCCGCCGGCAGCGCGCCGCGCTGAGGCCGCCGCGCCCGGCGCGCGCAGGCACATCATGCACGCGCACCTGCCTGGGCGCGGTGACGATGGCGCCTCGTCAGCAGCCAGGCCGGGGCTGTGCGAACAGACCGCGTTCCTGCTGCTCGCGATCTGCATCCGGTGCGTTTTACCCTAACCCTAACCCGCGCAGGGAGCTGTGCGCCCGCCGGCTGCGCCCCTGAGCTCCTACGCCTCCCCTGGTGCTGTCCCAGCCCCCGGCGCGCGCAGGCAGGGCAACTGTGTGAGCGGGCCGGCGACGCGGTCTTGACGCACTGCGCACGGCGGCTTAGGGCCTGCTGGCACAGCGCGTTGATGCCCCAGGGGGCATGTGCGCCATGCCAGCTCACAAAAGGCAACACACAGGGTTTGCTAAAGCGCGAGGCCGCGCACCATGGTTGTGCCACATGCAGCCGCGGGCCTCTGGGGTCTTCTGCGTGTGATGATTCACATCATTGGCACTGGTGCTCACAGGCAAGAAATACATGCATGTCGCAGGTCAGCGGAGGGCCGCCGGCGCATCGTCGCAGAGATCGTGCGCGTGCTGAAGGGCGAGCACGGGCCTGGCGGCCCGGCGCCGCGCGCCGCCGGCGCGCCGCCAGCATCGTCGGGCGCGCCGTTCCTGCCGCGCCCGGGCGCCGCCCCGCCAGCCAAGGCGCGCGCCAGCCCTCCCCGGGCGTCTGCTCGGGCCCTCACGCTTATGCACAGCCCGAGATGGGACGCGCGTGCGGCTTGTACGGTGGCGGTGCAGCACGCGCTCCGAATGCGCCGTGCATGCTTGATGCACGCGTGCACAGAGCTGGCGGGAACCCCGGCGCCCCCGCGCGCCGACGCGCCGCGCGGCCGTCTGAGCAGGGCGCGCGTCTGCACGGCAGGTCCGCGCTTTTGTGGACCTGGTGGGCTCGCTGCTGCATGCGACCGAGCGCGGCGCGGCGGGCCGCGGCGGCCGCGGCGCCGGCGCGCCCGGGCTGAGCGGCGAGGTGGTGCGCGCCATGCGCGAGGCCGGCGTGGTCGGCGCGCTCACCGCCGCGCTCAAGCTGGTCGACCTGGACCACCCCAAGGCGCGCGGCTGCTATACCCTACCCTATACCCTGCCTGCCAGCCCGTATGCTCTCGGCCGAGCAGCGCAGCCGGACGGGCCCCGCAGCTGCGCCTGAGCTGGCCGGCCCTGCCTGACCCAGGGCACGGCCGCACCCTGCATGGCAGCAAGCGCGCCGTCACTCGGACCGCCGCATTTGTGCTTTGCATCGGGCGGGGCTGCGAGCCAGGAGTGAGGGCCGGCAGACGCTCGCGGCATGTGCGGCGCGCCGCGTCAAGACACGTGCGAGCAAGCCTGTGGGTACAACTGCGCGGTCAGGAACAAGATTGCGCCAGGAACAAAGACTGGCGCCTGACACGGCGCCGGGCATGCCATCCACTGGGTTGTCCGGCGGCGCTGCACTCACCTGGCAGCTGACGGCCGCCGCCGCGACGCCGCAGGCGCCCAAGAGCATCAACGCCATCCTGAAGCCGCTGGAGATCCTGACGCAGCCGCTGCCGCCGCGGAGCGCGGCGCCCGCGGCCGATGGGGCGGCGCGCGCGGGCGGGCCGGGAGCCGCGCGGGGTGACGCGGCGCCCGCGGGCGCCGCGCGCGCCGGCGGCGACGGGCGGGCGGGCGGGCCGGGCGATGCGGGCGCCGGGCAGGCGCGCGCACGAAGAGCGCATGCTCAGTACGGGCTGCCTGGTGCACAAGTTTGCAGCACTTGCTTCAGTCGAGTGCAGCCGATGAGCATCCTGGGTGCGGCTGCCACTTTGGAGGCCAGTGTTGGTCAGGCGTACGGGGGGAGTCTTGAGCCAATGAATCGTCATCTGACCCTCAACTGCCGTGACAAGTGCTTGAATAAGTCATAACTTAGGTTCCATGGCAAGGCACATGCAGTCGTCCGGCACCGGCCGGCCCGTTCACTTCAGTCTCGGCGACCGGCTACAATGCGCGACATAGGGCCGGGCGGGCGACGCGCGCGCGGGCGGGCCGGGCGACGAACTGCCGCGCGAGTCGGCGGCGGGGCCGGAGGCCGTTGCGGCGGCCGAGCGCGCAATGGGCAACCTTGGCGGCGCCGGCGATGGCCGCGGCGTGCGCAGCGTGGAGCACATGATGGAGCGCTTCATCGAGCGCGCGTACGCCAACGAGCTCAACGGCATGGAGGCGCGGCGCCGGTCCCAGCCCCCGCGTGTGCCTGCCGCCTGCTCCTTTGGTGTCCGCAGTGCAACCATTCCTCCATCCGCGATCGTGCAGCGCATGGGCATGCCATGCCGCAGTGCCAGCTGCAACTCAGGTCCGATGCTCTGAGTCAGCATTTGTGAGCGCAGCGTCTGCCCACTGGAGGACAGAGGCAGAGGCGTGCGTTGTCGAGCTGTGGTGACCGGGCCGGTGGCCCGCGGCGGCGCCAGGGGCAGGAGTACATGTCAGAGGAGGAGGGCTCGGAGGACGACGACGAGCTGGAGGGCGAGGAGGACGAGGAGGGCGACTCGGACGAGGACGAGGACATGATCGGCGAGGTGTGCGCGCGCAGCGTGGACAGGGTCCCCGCCCTGCCCTGTGCAGGGCACCGCGGCTCGCCGTGCGAAGTCTGTGAAGTCAAAGGACGTTGCCAGGGGCGCCGCACGTACCCATCGAGCAGGCCCCGTGTCCCAGCCGCACTCACAGCACCAGCCACGGTGGTCTGCGCAGGAGCCCATGCCGGACCTGTCGGACGAGGAGAGCGAGGAGGAGGAGGCGGCCGAGGCGGGCGGCGGCGACGGCGGCGGCGGCGGCGGCAACGGCGCCGACGCGCCCGCGTCGCCCATGTACAGTGACGAGGAGAGCAGCGAGAACGTCGAGAACGAGGACGAGGACGTGCGCGCCCCGCCACCTTCTGCCTTTTACCCCTGCAATACCCTGTTCCTGCTGCTTGGGCAGGGTAGGCGTAGGGCGATGGCGCGCATGCGCCGCTGCCCGCAGCCTCTGCAGGGCCCCCGCTGCAGCTCACCGCGGCCTGCAACAGTGGCCAACGCGCCCGTGCTTGTGCAGCGTCCACATGGCAGCGGGGCCCCCGGTGTATGCCTGCGCTGCACTGGAGCGCCAGAGCGGCCGGGTGCGCGCGCTGCTGCGCACCTGTGCGCGTGCGCTGCGCGTCACACCGCGCGCGGGCGGCGCGCGAGGTACGCCTGGCGCTCGTCCACGATCGAGCGTGGTGACGGAGCAGAGTAGAAGCGCGGGGTACGGAACGAGCGGCCCATGGTATCTGCCGACGAGGCGCGCGCGCGCGCAGGCGGTGCACGTCGTGCTGCACGCGGACGGCGCCGACGGCGGCGCGCTGGACGAGGAGCTGGAGGCCGACATGGCCATGGACTTTGGCGCGGCCGAGTTGGGCGGCGAGCTGGGCGCGGACGGGCGGCACCTGGCCGGCGGCGTGGAGATGAGCGACGAGGACGGGGAAGGCGGCGGCGGCGACGGCGCCGGCGGCGACGGCGACGGCGACGGCGAGTTTGACACCGACGCCGACGAGGACGTCGACGGCGGCTCCGAGGGCATCGACTTTGAGGCGAGCGCTGAGCTTCGCCTTAAGACCATTTGCACGTATTTGCATTGATGGTCGCTGCTTGTGGCCTCCCAAAGGTCCACCATTTGGCTTATCAGCGGAGCTGATCAGGCGGTGCGGCGCTGTAGCTTTGTCGCTGGACCAGATGGCGGGGCCGGTCGTGACTGGTGCGCCCCAGGGACAGTACAGTGCCCCGTCTCATTTTCATAAGAAAGCGCATTTGAGTGCGGCCGTGTAGCTCGGCGTTCATCAACGTGTGAGTCTGCATCTGCGACCTAGCCAGGCCGCAGCACTTGCGCCCTGCAAGGCACCGCACGGCCGCCAGCATGGCCCCAGGGCGCTCACGCAGCGCGGTGCGCGCGCGGCAGGTGGCCGATGACGACGAGGAGCTGTGGGGCGTGGACCGGGGCGACCTGGAGGATACCGAGGAGGAGGGCGCGGGCACGCCGCGCTGGGTCAACGTGCCCGGCGCGCGCGTGAACGGCGCGCCGCAGCTGCACGGCGTCCCGCCGGCCGCGATGCAGGCGCGCCCGCGGCGCCCGCGGGGCGCTTGTGCCGCGGTCGCGCGGCAGCGCAGCCGCGCCCCGTGGGTGCGGGGGCTTGGTGTCGTAAGCTGGGTCATGGCGGAAGCAGCGCCAGCGGTTGGCTGTGGCTGCGCTCGCTGGCAGTCTGATGGCAGCTGGTCGGTCGCGCGGATGCGTGGACGCTGTAGCTTGAGCCGCCGCAACGCAGATATGGCGGGCGGTGCAGATGATGATGATGAATGACCCTGACCCTGACCCTCTGCATGCGGGCGGCGCAGATGATGATGAACGAGCTGGTGAACATGACGAACGCGGCCGGCGGCGGCCACGCCGGGCGCGTGGACCTGCGCCAGCGCGTGCGGCGGCTGGCGGCCGGCGGCGGGCGCGCGGGCGGGATCGGGCCGCTGGCTGTGGGGCCGCCGTTCGTGCTGGCGTCCGCGGGCGGCGTGCCGCAGCACAGGTGCGGCGCGGCGGTCACGCCGCAATGGCGCCGGGGCAGGGGTGGGGACATGCTGGGGTGTTGGCAACAGGTCAGCAGACCACTGAGCCAGAGTCAGCAGAGCACTGCTGCCGGCTGGATGGTGTGACCCCAGCTCACTTGCGCCCTATCATTGCAGCAAACGAGTCTTTCAGTGTGTGAACAACCGTCAATGGTGGGTTGCACTATCTCGTGCGGCCGGCAGGCCTGTTGAGGCAAGTGGAGTGTCCAGCAGGTGCGCAGTGCAGCCAAGTTGCTTGCATGCGGGAGTGTGCGCCCGAGCCGGGGCGAGCAGGGATGCCCACTCACACCCGGTCCGTGCGGGGCCGCCAGGCTGCTGCAGCGCCCTAGCGGCGCGGACGGCGCGGCGGGGCACGGGCAGGCCGGCGCGGGCGCAGCCACGCCCATCATCCCGTGGACGCGCGACGGCCAGCAGCCGCTGCTGCATGACGGGGTGCGGGCCCTCGGCGCTCCAGGGAGCCGCTGCTGCTCAGCGCCCTGAACAAGCGCATCCGCGGCCATGCTGTACTGTGCACGGCTTCGCTTCTGCTGTTTGGAGCACGCTGTTTGTACTGGCTGTGCAGGCAGAGAGCATACCGCCGTGGTTGTGTTGACAGGTAGTTGGGGCTCTAGGCGTTGAGGTTCACGGCATACAGGGCTGCTGGGAGGGACGTGCTGCAGTGTTTACAGCACATGTCCTCGTGCGCTTGAGGGCAACTTGAGAAGGGCAGCTATCCTAGACTCTGCTTCTGGCTCATGGCGCTCGCTCCGTCCGCCCTGCCCGCAGCTCGCCTGCGAGCTGCACGGCACGCAAGCGACGCAGTAGATGCCCATGCGCGAGAGGTGGTGCGCCGCGCACCGGCAGGCCGGCGGCGGCTACCTGGTCATCCCCACGGCCGAGGACGTGCGCGCGCTGGCGGGCGCGGATGCGCGGCTGCCGACGGCGGCCGCCGGCGCGCACGCGGGCCTGCCCAGCTCCATGGTCAATCTCAGCATTGACATGCTGCTGGGCGGCGGCGCGGGCGGGCCGGGCGCGGGGGCGGGCCTGGCCGAGGCGCGCATGGGCGACTGGGCGCCCGACGGCCAGGGCCTCGACGCCGCGACGGCGGACAGCTTTGCGGGTGCGCCATCCATGCGCGGCACTGTGTGCTGACACTGTGTGCTGAGGGCGCACCATGCTCACCTGTGCCGCGATGCTGTCACCCGCTTGCAAGAGCGTGGCAGAGGCGGCCGCATGGGCGGCTGCATGGTGCCTGCCGGGCGTTAGACCCTGCACAAAAAATTGACTTCGATAGTCGTCCTCTGATCCATGATCTTCGTCATCCTCTGATCCATGATTTCCTTGTACCTCCACCTGCAGGCCAGCTGGAGCAACCACTGCTGGCCGCGCTGCGCGCGGCCATGCCCCCTCCGCCGCCGCCAGAGCCCGACGACGCCGCCCCTGCGGAGCCGCCCGGCGGCGCGCCTGCTGCGCACGAGGCGGGGGCCCAGCCCGCGGCTCTGCCCAGCGGGCCCCCGGCCGCAGACGCCCGTGCGCCTCCCGGACCCGCGGCTCCGGCAGCCGCGCCGCCGCCCGCCGACCAGGCTCCCGCCGTGTCGCTGCAGCCGCCGGGTCCGGCGGCGCCCGCGCCCGCGCCGGCCGCGCCCGCACCGGCGGCCGCGGCGCCCGCTGGCGCCCCCGCGGTCATCGACATGCCGCACATCGCGGCCGCGCTGGAGACCGCCATGGCGAACATCGCGCAGAGCCTGCGCAACGCGGGCGCGGCTGGGCCGGCGAGCGCCGCCGCGCCCGACGGCGCGGCTGCGGGCGGCGCTGGCGACGGCGACGAGGAGATGCCGGATGCGCCGGACTCGGCGGCCGGCACAGAGGCCGCGGCCGCGGGCGCCGGTCTGGCGGCGGCGCCGGCGCCGGCGCAGGCGCCGGGCGGCGGGGACGTGGAGATGGCCGCCGCGCCCGCGCCCGGCAGCAGCCTGGGCGCGGAGCTGTCGCGGGTCGCGCAGGCGCGCTGCCTGCACTAGCCGCCAGCACATCCCCGCGCTCTGGTGGCGGCGGCGTGAAAGGGCTGGGTGGCTGCATGCGCCCCCAGCTTTCGCACCTGCTACCGCGTCGGGGCTCTGGGTTGCAGAGCTTGGCTGCACCGGGCGGGCCTGCGCATGGGTGCAGTCATGCTGAGCCTGCAGCCCTCTGGCCCATCACAAGGAGCGCGCCGCGGGCCAGGGCGCCGGCATTGACCTCGCCTTCCTGGAGGCGCTGCCGCCCGAGCTGCGCGCGGAGGTGCTGCACGCGCACGGCGCCGAGCTGCCCGCTGCAGAGCCCGCGCCGGCGGCGGCGGCGCCGGCGCCGGGCGCGGACGCGCCTGCAGCGGCTGCGCCTGCCGCCGCCGAAGACCCCGGGGCGCCGGCTGCAGGTGTGGCGCCCCTGCCCGGCCCAGAGCTGTGTGCGGCCGTGCTCTGCGCCGGGCTGCTGCTGCAGGCGGCGGGCAAGGCGGAGGGGGACGGGCTTGCGCCGCCCCAGTGTGCTTTCGCGACCTGCTGGGCCGCTGTCGTGAGGCGCGCACCTCGGCCGGCGGCAGGGGCGGACGCTCGAGAGGCGGCGGCCGGCGCAGCGCCGGCGGCAGCGCCGGCGCCGGCCGTGGCGGCGGACCCGGGCGGGGCCGAGGAGATGGACGGCATCGACCCGGAGTTTCTGGCCGCGCTGCCGCCGGAGATGCAGGCAGAGGTGCTGGAGCAGCAGCGCCTGGACCGCCGCCGCCGCGCGGCCGCCGCGCGGCGCGAGGCCGCGCTCGCGGTGCGGCGGGGCCTGGTCAGGGCATGTGAGGGCTGCTCGGCCTGCTCTGGCGAGGGAGCCCTCCTCTCCCGGCGCATGGGTCGGTCAGGCGCAGTGGAGTCATAGGCGGCTGGGGAGCTCGCGCCGTGCTTCGCACCGCGGCGTCCTTCTGGGGTGATGCACGAGAGCCAGGCTAGCAGCCCGCCGTGGACGGCGGCCAGCGCGCCTCGGACAGCAGCCTGACGCGCGCGCGGCCGCGCGCAGCAGCAGCAGGCGGCGGCGGCGGGCGGCGGCGCCGGCGCCGGCGCGGCGGCGGCCGAGCCGGACCTGGCCACCACGCTGGCGGGCTTCCCGCCGGACGTGCGCGAGGAGGTGCTGCTGACCGCCGACGAGGCAGTGCTGCGGCAGCTGCCGCCGGCGCTGCTGGCCGAGGCCTCGGTGCGGCCGGCGGGCGCTGCCCATCCCCTCCTGCTCTGCTCTGCCGTGCTGCGCCCGGCCTGGCGCGCGCCGCCAAGGCTTCACCGCGCCGCGCGCGCGCGCAGGCGCTCCGCGAGCGCCTGAACGCGCGCGGCGGCTTCCGTGCGGCGGACGCGCTCGGCGGCGGCGGCGGCGCCGGCGGCGCCGGCGCGGCCTTCGGCTTTGCCGCCGCGCCCGGCGAGGGCCACCTCAGCCGCACCGTGCGCCGCATCTTCCAGCAGGGCTTCCCGGAGGGCCGCCTGGGCCGCGCGCTCGGCCGCGCCGGCAGCCCCGACGGCGGCGGCGGTGCCGGCGACGCGCTGCGCCTGCTGCCGGGCATGGCCGCCGCGGGGCTGGGCGCCGGCCGCGGCTACGCGCGCCGCAGCGGCTGGGACGAGCTCAGCCAGCTGGCCGCGCGCCACTGCGCCGACGAGGACATGGAGCGGCCGCCCGAGGCGCGCGCCGCGGCCCTGCCTTACCCCAACCCTATCGCGGCCCTACCCTGACCTCATCCACGCCCTGGTGCCCGCCCCCGGCGTCAAATCTCAGGGCGCGGGCGCGCGGCTCACTCCGCGCGCCGCGCGCGCAGGTGGACGATGAGGCGCTCGCGACGCTGGTGTCGCTGCTGCGCTTGGCGCAGCCGCTGGCCAAGAACCAGCTGCAGCGCCTGTTCCTCAACCTGTGCTGGGACGCGGGCACGCGCGGCGCCACGCTGCGCATCCTGCTTTCGCTGCTGCGCGCGCCGGCGGCGGCCGAGGGCGCGGCCGCCGCGGCCGCCGCCGCCGCAGCCGCCGCCGGCGGGGAGCCCGGCGCGGCGGCGCCCCGGTCGCTTGCGGACGCGCTGCAGGCGCGCCTGCCCGCGCCGCGCGCCGCGCCGTGCATGCGGGAGCGGGGACCCATCGGCTGGTCCAGGCCCCAGCGCATGCTGCAATGTGGCAGACCTGGTGACTCTGCATAATTTCTGCTTGCATGCAGAAGCTCCCTTTATCTGCGGCGGCGTGCGCCTGCTTCTGCTTGGCGCGTTCTTGTGGGTCCTGCTTTCGTGGGCCGCTCAATGCGTACTCAGATGAACGCCCGTCTCTGTCTGCACGGAGCTCGCGGTTGCTGCACAGTCACTTGAGCTGACGGGCAGGTTATAAATAAACCTGCAGACAGGATTGACCTTGCCGAGTGTACATCTGGTGAGACCGCAGCCTGGCTGTGCGCAGGACGAGCGCGAGGCCATGGACACAGACGCCGGCGCGCCGGCGCCCGCGGCGGCGGCGCTGTTTGCGGCGGCGCGCGGCGGCGGCGGCGGCGGCGGCGAAGGCGGCGGCCGAGCGAGCGCGCTGGAGGTGGCGCCCGCAGCCCCCGCGCCCGGCCCGCGCGCGCAGCCTGCCACGCTGCGGCAGCAGCGGGCGTGCCGCATGCTGAGAGCGCCGCGCTGTCCAGAAAGGCGGCAGGCGGCCGGCTCGGGAAGCGAGACAGTTGAGGCGGCGCTGGAGGGCAGCAAAAGAGGCATGAGCAGGACCCTTGTCTGTTGGACCGGCGACAGGATGCATGCGGTGTCCGCCTGGGCCTGCGGCCAGCTGCACTGCAGTACTGCTGAGCAGTGCTGCGGCCATGGGCGCAGGTGGCGCCGATGGTGTCGCGGCGCGTGCTGGACCTGGCCACGTACCTGGCGCGGCACCAGGCGCCGGTCGGGCGCGAGCTGGTGCTGCTGCGCGTGCCGACCGCCGCGCAGCAGGCGCGCGCGCTGGCCGCCGCGCAGGCGCGCGCCCCGCGCCCCTCCGCGCCCCGGGCCCCTCGCGGCGGGCAGCCCGACGAACCGATGTTCGTACCCCTTGCCGCACGCTGCCTTCGGGGCGCGCGCTGGTCAGCAGCACTGCCCGGGCGAGCAGCAGCCTCTGCTGGGGGCGCTGTGATGACGTCCGCCGGGGCCCGGGCCTGTGTGCTTTCTTGTGACTGCAGACTCGGGGTAGCCAACAGCGAGATCGTGAGGCGCGGCGCCGCGGGCATCGCGCGCGGGGCGCCGCGGCGGCCGCGCGCGCCCGGCCGGCGCCGACGCGCCGGCGCGGCCGCGGCGCGCAGGACCGCAAGGTCAAGGGCAAGGCCGCGGAGGCGCGCGCCCCGCCGGAGGCTGAGGGCGAGCGCGCGCTGGAGCTGCTGCTGGAGCTGCTGGGCGGCACGCTGTGCCGGCGCTCCAGCAGCCACCTGGAGCAGGCGCGACACTCGCGACCGCGTGCGCTTGCCGCGCCGCAGCGTGTCTGTTAGGTCCTGCATGCGAGGTCCTGCATGCGATCTGAGCGCGGTGTGGGTGTCTGTCAGTATCCAGGATCCGACCCGCACGCGAGTTGGGCAGTTGTCCCCAGACGCCCCGAGGCGGGGGGTTGTCGTTCCTTAGTGCGTCTCCGAGCTTTGAGCGCATGCCCCTTCCCTCGCCAGAGTGCCCCCCATGGCAAGGTGTGAGGGGCGTGCCTGCTCTGCCAGAGAATGCAAGGCCCCGGCCGCTGGGTGGTCCTCTACTGTGCCCGCCGGCGCGCGCCAGACAGCGCCCGCCCTCCGCCGGCCGCGCGCCGCAAGCATAAAGCGGCGCCGCCTGGCGCGCCGAGTGCTGCGCCGCCGCGCCGCGTGCGTGCGGGCGCCGGCGCGCTGCGGGGCGGCAGCACAGCTGGGCGGCGCCGCGGGCGGGCTGAGCGCGCGGCGGCGCGGCGCGCGCAGGTGCTGCACCTGCTGGAGGCCGTGCTGTCGAGCGTGGTGGCGATGGCGGCGGTGGAGGCGCAGCGCGCGGCCGCGCTGCGCGCCGACCTGGCCGGCCGGCGCCTGGCCGCGTGCGAGCATGTGGCGAGCGTGCAGGCGCGCCCGCTGCGCTCGCGCATGAGTACGGTAGTGTATGGTAGGGTAGCCCAACTCATGAAAAGTACATCGCGCTGAGAGAGTAAGATCTGAAAGCGACGGCCCCCGCGGCGCGCCCTGTGGGATGCTGCTGCGCGACCGGCCCTGGGCCTGGTGCCGCGCGTCACTGCGCTGCACGGCCACCCGCGCGCGCGCTCAAGCGATGCGGTGGCGCGCGCAGAAAGCCGTGCTCGAAGCGCGGCGCGCCGTTGCGGGCGGCGACGCGGCGGGCGGCAACGCGGCGGGCGGCGCGGAGGGCGGCGGCGCGCGGGCCGCGGCCGCCGCGGACGCGCCGCTGCGCGCAGCGCTGACGGGCATCCTGCAGCTGTGCGATGCAGCCGTGGAGGCGCGCCTCGCCCCCCCGCCGCCGCCCGCGGGCCTCGCGCTGAGCCGGGCGATGCAGAGTCGCCTGCTGCTGACAGTGCTCCCTGCGAGTCGCGGCGGCGCAGCACTGACTAAGCCTCTGCAGATCCGCGGTCGTGCTTCCTGCTTAGGGGTGGGACATGACCCGGAACCGGCGCTGCGCAGCTCAGCGCGGGCGGGTCAGGGTCCCTGCTGACAGGCGGCGCCTGCCGGAAGGTCGCAGAGCCCACTCCCGCATGCGCGCGGCGCCGGCCCCGGCAGAATGGCCAGGGGTTTTGATACCCTGAACCTTGCCGGCGCCCCGAGCGCTCACCGCGCGTCGCGCGGCGCGCAGGACCTGGACTACGCCGGCGAGCCGCTGCGGCTGCCCACGCTGTTCCCGCCGGCGGGGGCGCCGGGGCGCGCGCCGGCGCTGCCGGCGGGCCTGGCGCCGCTGCTGGCCGGCGCCAATGCGCGCCTGCTGCAGGTCTGGCGCGGCGTCCTGCGCGACGACCAGGCGCTCATGGAGCGCGCGCTGTGCAACACGCAGGCGCAGGCGCGCCGGCCCCCGCCTCGGGACGCGCCCCGTCGCGGCGCTCATTGCGGGGGCCGGGGCGCCTCGCAGCACCACAGACACGCGCATGGCCAAGCGCACCTGCGCGGCGCCTGCCGCTGCGCTGGTGGCAGCCGCGACGAGGCGCGCAGCCGCTCCGCGCAGCTAGCGCGCGCCCGCTCACGCTCGGCGCCCGAGGCGATGGTGCGCGCTTAACCTACCCTTTACCTGCGCCAGGCGACGGCCCTGCATGCGGAGCTGGCGGCGCGCGAGCCTGGCACGCCCAGCCTGGAGGCGACCGTGGCGGAGGCGGCGGCCGAGATGTGCGCCATGCCGTCCAGCCGCGCCGCCCTGCGCGACCTGGCAGGCGCGGCGCCGCCGGCCGACGCGCCGGCCGAGGGCGGCGGGTCCGCCGCCGGCGCGCTGCGCGCGGGCGAGCGTGTGACGCCCGCGGCGCTCATGTCCAGCATCGCGCCCGGCATCGCGCCGTCCGGCACCTACGACGCGCTGGCGTGCCTGTCCACCCTGGAAAGGCGCCTGGCCGCGCGCTGCCGGGCGGCCGCCGGCGCGGCCGCTGGCGCCGGCGCGGCCGCCGGCGCCGGCGCGGGCGCCGGCGGCAGCGGCGCACCCAGCGGCAGCACCGCCGGCCGCAGCTCCGGCGCGGGGCCGGGCGCGGGGCCGACGCCGCGCGGCGGCGCCGGCGAGGCGCGCGGCACCGGCGGCGGCCCGCCGTCGCTGGAGGCCGTGCGCGGCGCGCTGGAGGCGCTGCCGGGCGGCCTGCTGGCGCAGCTGCCGGCGCTGCTGGGCGCGGCGGGCCTGTCGGCGACCGCGGCCGACCGCGTGGCCGCCTGCCTGCGCGCGCTGGTCGCCGTCGCGCCGGTGCACCAGCCGCTGCTGCTCCGCGAGCTGGAGGCCGAGCTGGGCCGGTGCGGCCTGCACGCCATGCACGGGCGCTGGCGCAGCGCGCCCTCGGGGACGGGAGCGGCAGGTTGAGCTCTCAAGGCGGGTGTCTGCCTGGCGGCCTGGTAGAGGCCAACGCATAGGTTGACCTCCTCTGCACCTGCTGCCAGCGGTGAGTACGGAGGTGGGAATCCTGCCCGTGCTGACACGCGTGGGCATGCCCGCGCTCCCCAGGCGCCTCCGCAGCGCGAGCTGACGCCGGGGCCTCTGCGCGCGCGTGCGCGCAGGCTAACGGCGCGCGCGGTCGGCGAGCTGCGCGCGCTCGTCGACAGCGGCCTGAGCTCCAGCGCGGCTGTGGCGGCGGGCGCGGGTGCCGTGGGCGGCCAGGTGCTGCGCGTCCTGCAGGCCGTCGCCAGCCTGGCGCGGCCGATCGTGCTGGGCGCCGAGCGGTCGGGCGCGGACGAGCCCGCGGCCGCTGCGGCCGCCGCCGCCGCTGGCGCCGCCGGCGTGCCGCGCGCCGGCGGGGACACGTCCCAGGCGCACTTCCGGCGGCGGGCGCAGGCCTACATGCGGGAGGCGGCGGGCGATGCGCGCGGCGCCGATGTCGGCGCGGGCGCCGAGCGCGCAGGCGGCGCGGGCGCGGGCGGCGCGGGCCGCCAGCTCTCGGTGCGCGCCGCGCGGGGGGCCTGGGGCCTGCGTTTTGGCGTCGATGCTGCCAGCCCTGCTTGTCTGCACGGGCGGTGCCCGCAAAGCCCGGCTGCAATTGTGCCCGCTGAACCTAGCCCTGTCCTCGTCCTTGACGCCCGCCTGCAGATTGCATGCGCTGTGTGGGGCGGGCATGGCTGCGAAGGGCTTGCACGACGGCGCAGCTGTTGCTCCTCCGGTGCCACTGGCCATATGCTTCAATGCAGAGCGACCTGTTGCGAGCCATGCAGGCAAGCAGCCTGGCAGGCTCCAACACATCTTGCGCGCGGGGCGGCCAGGGCGACGCAGCGGCTGCTGGGACCGCCGCTCTGGAGGCAATTGCGCGCGATATGGAGCCGCTGTGGGCGATGCTCAGCGAGGCAATCGGCCGCATCGAGGCCGGCCTTGCGATCATTGCGCCGCACGCGGACGCCGCCGCCGCCACGCGCGTGCTCCCGCCAGGGGCCGCCCAGGCGCGCGCCCGGTCTGCGCCGGGCTGCGGGGAGAGCCTGCTGCGCTGATCATGCGGCTCCACTCTGCTTGCTGGCGCCATCAGTGATGCACGGGGTGTTGGACGCACCGCAGGCCGCACCTCGCAGTCTGGCAGAGCCCTGAGGCCACGCTGAGCCGCATGGGGCGTGTGCCCGGCGGCGCTGCCGTGAGCTCAGCACCCCGCTGGGCTGCCCGCGGGTATATTTTAGGTTCTAGGCCCTACCCTGAACCTGACGCGCGTGGCGCTGCCCGGCAGGTGCTGCCGCTGGTGGAGGCGTTCTTCGTGCTGTGCGACGCGCGCACGCCGCGCGCGGCGCCCGGCGCGCCCGCGCCCGCGCGCGGCGCGTCTGCCGAGCTGCCGGGCGCGCCGCCGGCCGCGGCCGCGCCGGCGCCGTTGCAGGCGCCGCCCGAGACGCCGGCGGCGCCCGGCGGCGCGGGCGTGGGCGCGCGGGCGGCGTCCGCGGGGCCGGCGGCGCCCGGCGGCGGCGGCGGCGAGCTGCCGGCCTTCCTGGCGACGCCGGCGCCGGCCGTCGACAAGGCCGCCCTGGACGCGCAGCTGCCGTTCCTGCGGTGCGCGGCCTGCGTGGATGTCAGCAGCCGGGCGGGCGACGTCGGGGGGATGTCTGCTGCGCGCGTGCTGCCAGGCCGGGCGGCGGCCACTGGCGGCGGCTGACCGCGGCCGCGCGGCCGGACTGGGGGCCGCCGCGGCGACACCTGCTGCGCGCGCTGCCGCCCTGGACGGGTGACTAACCCTAACCCTTACCCTGACGGCGGCTGACCGCGGGCGCGCGCGCGTGCGCCAGGTTCGCCGAGCGCCACCGCCGGCTGCTCAACGCGCTGCTGCGGCAGAACGCGGCGCTGCTGGAGCGCAGCCTGGCGCCGCTGCTGCGCGCGCCGCGCCTGATCGACTTCGACAACAAGCGCGCGCACTTCCGCGCGCGCGTGCGCGCGTCCGGCGAGGACCGCAGCTACGGCACGCTGCGCATCTGCGTGCGCCGCGAGCACGTGTTCGAGGACTCGTTCCACCAGCTGCGCATGCGGTGCGCCGCCCGCGCCGGCGCGGCCGCCGGCCGCCCCGCCCCCGCTGCAGCGCCCTGGCGGCGCTCGCGCGCTTCGCCGCTCACTCGCTCACCTGCCGCCTTCTGTGTTGCTGCTTGAGCAAAGCAGAAGGCAGGGGCCCTAGAAGGCGGGGCCTGTGCGTGGTGGACGGGCGGCGGGCCGCAGCGGCCAGCCGTGCGGCGCGCATGCTCGGCGGGGTGTGGGCGGGGGCCGCGGCCGCGCTCGCGCGCGAGGTTGGGTTCACTGCCTCAATTCTGCACTGCGCGCCAGGACGCCGGAGGAGATGCGGTGGAAGCTGTCGGTGCAGTTCCAGGGCGAGGAGGGCATCGACGCGGGCGGCGTCACGCGCGAGTGGTACCAGGCGCGCGCCCGCCGCCCGCACGCCGGGCGCAGCCGAGCTGAGTTTACCCCGTGCCGGCACAGCGAGCGCATTTGCACCGCGCGCGTGCGGCCCTGCCGCGCGCGATGGCGCGCTCGGCAGCCCCGCGCCGCTTCTCGTGCGGCCTGCGCACCGCGGCGCGCGGCGCTCGCCCTGTACGCTGAAAGGGCGGCTGCACTGGCCCGGGCGCGCCCCGCCGAGCCCCGCGCTGAGTGCATTCTGGGTGCGGCGCGCAGGTGATGGCGCGCGAGATGTTCAACCCCAACTTCTCGCTGTTCGTGCCGATGCCGGAGGGCGGCGCCACGTTCCAGCCCAACCCCAACTCCACCGTGCAGAACGACCCCAGCCGCGGCACCGACCACCTGGACTTCTTCCGCTTCGTCGGCCGCGTGGTCGGCAAGGCGCTGCACGACGGCCTGCTCGTGGACGCCTACTTCACGCGCTCGTTCTACAAGCACTGCCTGGGCCAGCCGCTCACGTACCAGGCGCGCGCCGCAAACCCTGGCGCTGCGGCCCGGGGCTTACCGCTGTGTGGCGGTGCAAGTCTGGACAATCTGGCCTGCCATGCATTGCATTGATGCAAGCCTCTATGTCCCCCGGCCGGGGCGCCGGCCCCCGCGCCGGCCCGCCCCCGGGCTGCTCCCTGCGCCCCGCGCCGTGCGCCCGCCGGCCCCAGCGGCCCGACCGCATGGGCTGCTTGGCCGGCCTGCAGGGCGGCGGCGAGGCCGCGCGCGCTCGCCAGCCGGGTCGCCTGTGCAGCATGCCGTGCTGGGCGGCTGTTCAAGCCGCGCGGCCGCGCCGTCCGGTCACACGCCGGCCATCACCATGGGTGGGCGTGTACTTTTTATTTTTACCCACAGCGGTCTGCTGCTTCTGCACAACCTGGACGCGCCATCCGGGCTGGGCCGCCCGGCAGACACCGCGGCCAGGTTATGCAAATGCAGCAGGCAGCTGTGGTTTATCTTGCACGCCAATCCTTGGTGATGGCCGGCGTACGACGCGCCTCATAGCACCTGCGTGCTCTGAAGGGACAGCGGCGCGCCGGCGCCCCTGACCTGCAGCGCAGCACACCAGCTGCCGTGGGACAGCGAGGCCGCTGGGCGGCGGGGCCCGGCGCCCTTGCAAGCAGAGCAGGCGCCGGGCACCGGCGACCCGACGCCCGGCGCACCGCCGCAGGACGTGGAGGCAGTGGACCCAGAGCCGGTGCAACAAGTGCTAGGGTAGGCGTGCCCTAAAAAACCACAACCACCCAGCGTCCGGCGCCCGCCCGCAGGACATTGAGGCGGTGGACCCGGAGTACTACAAGAACCTGTGCTGGATGCTGGAGCACGACATCGCGGACGTGCTGGACCTGACCTTCACCGAGGAGCTGGACTTCTTCGGCCGCAAGGAGCTGGTCGAGCTTAAGCCAGGCGGCGCCGGCGTCAAGGTCGGCGCCCGCCGCGCGCGCTGCCCACGCGCGCCGCCTTCACGCGGGGATGCCCGGCTGAGGACGTGGCTCGAGAGCGAGTGTGGGCGCTGCCGCAGCACACGTGGGTTCGTGCCGAGCCGGGAGCCTGCCTGGTGGAAGCGCACGGGGCGCAGTGTTGCGGCACTCCCTACACTGTTGAGGAGATTCTGCGAGCGGCCCTGCCGCAATGCCGCAGCAGCCTTTGCTGGAAAGGTCCCCATGTGCGATTTGGGAGGGGGCGTGGCGCCCTGGCCGCGCGGCGACGCCACGTCCCGGGCGCGCAGGTGACGGAGGAGAACAAGAAGGAGTACGTCAACCTGGTCGCGCAGCACCGCATGACCACCGCCATCCGCGGCCAGCTGCATGCCTTCCTGTCGGGCTTCTGGGACCTGGTGCCCAAGGCGCGCCGGCCCTGCGCTATCCTCCAGCACGCCGCGCTGTGCGGGCTCGTGGCAGTTTTTCTGCCCCTGCTGCTGGCGCCGCATGCCGGCGCGCGCGGGTCGCGTGGCGACGCGGCGTCTGGCTCGCTGGGCGCCTGCGGCGGCCCTGCAAGCCCAGCAGGGTCTACTGCAATTCGTTGATGAGCCGTCAGTTTCTAGCGCTGAAACGCGCCTGCACACGACTGCGGTCTGGGCCGAATGTCTGTACCAGCGGCGCATGTGTGCGGCGCGCGCAGGACCTCATTGCGCTGTTCAACGACCACGAGCTGGAGCTGCTCATCAGCGGACTGCCGGAGATCGACGTGGACGACCTGCGTGCCAACACCGAGTACACCGGCTTCACCGCCGCCTCGCCCATCATCCAGTGGTTCTGGCAGGCGCGTTCCGGCTTCAACCCCTCCCGCCGCCCGCGCCGGCCGCGGCGCGCCGCGGACGCGCGCGCGCGGGCGTGCTCCCCTCTCGTGGCCAGGCCTCCGTGACGCGCGGACCTTTGAATGAGAGCCAGTCGTGCGCCGAGCTCTTGTTACTCGCGCTTGCACTGTCTGAGAATGGGCACACTGGGTTCCGTGAGCCGGGCACATGCGCGCCGCCTGGCGTCTCCGCCGGGCCGGCTCTTTGCTCAGTCGCGCGATGCTGGCGTGCGCGCCGGGGCGCGGCGGCGAAGGCGGGCGCGATCGCGCAGGTGGTGCGCGAGATGGACAAGGAGGAGCTGGCGCTGCTGGTGCAGTTTGTGACGGGCACGTCCAAGGTCCCGCTGGAGGGCTTCAAGGCGCTGCAGGCGCGCCCGCGGCCCAACCCACACCCTCGCTCAGGCCCCCACCACGCAAACACAGGCGCCCACTACGCCAACCTTGTGGCGCAAGGAGTGGGTGGCCTGAGTCAGCCGTGCTGACGCTCCCCGACGGCCGCGCGCAGGGCATCGGCGGGCCGCAGCGCTTCCAGATCCACCGCGCGTACGGGCCGCAGGACCGGCTGCCGAGCGCGCACACGTGCTTCAACCAGCTGGACCTGCTCGAGTACGCCGGCCTGGAGCAGCTGCGCGAGCGACTGGCGCTGGCGCTGCGCGAGGGCAGCGAGGGCTTTGGGTTCGGGTAGGGTTTGGGTAGCGCTTTGGGCCAGGGCTGGGGAGGGCTTGCACAGGGGCGGAGGCGGGCGGGGGTGCGGCGCGCCCGCGCTGTGCACGGCGCGCGAGCGGGGCTGCGCGCGCGCCTGCGAAGGGCACACACTGCCCATGTCTAGGCTAGGTAGAGGTAGCACAGTCTGTCGCAAGGCGGGAGGACGCGCCCCGTGGCCCCTCTCCTGTCAGGTCTGAACGGTTGCAGGGCAGGGGGCATGCTTTGGGCGGGTTGCTAGGTCAGAAACCATCGCCTGCTAGGGGTGCCCGCATGGGAACATGGGGTTTGTGCAGGGTATGCCATGTAATCTCACATGCTGGCATGCCGATGCTGAGGATGCTGCGGAGGTGTGGGGTCGGGCGGACGCCGCTTGGGGCGGCCAGCTGCGCCCCGGCTGAGGCAGCCACGGGCGCATGCGGGCGCCCGGCGATGCGCATAGGGCTGCAGCAGCCGCTCTGCTGTTTTCTTTTGTGGGAAGCGGGAAGCGAGGGGGGGATGAAGTGCTGGCTGGCTCCTGGGGTCGCAGTGGTTTCAGCGATGACGGCTGCCACCACAGCTCGAGTCGGCTGCTGGCACGCACCGCACCCTAGGAGCCCTCCTGCATTATTGCAGCTGCAGTGCTCCCTTTGTGTGGTAATGCAGCAGGTTATTGCAGCACGGCACTTTGTCGCTGAGCAAGGAACGGCACGTTGCGCGGCCCCGTCGGGCAGGCGCAGGGCTGGTTGCGTGTGTGCAGCCACCCACCGTGTGCAGCTTTATACACTGGGTGAACGGAGGACTTCCCACCCCATGTAGAAGGCAGGATGCTGTCTCTTGCTGCACTCTAAAGAGCACGAGCAAGAACAAGCTCTGCAAAACTGAAATTGAAGCTTGCTCTAGCTATATTCATCAGGACCTCTTTTCAAGAGATGAAGACCGTCTTCATTCTGCTGAGCAGTGGGACTGCTCAGTAATCATTTGATCATAGATGCAAACCAGACGCAGTGTGGCTTGAACATACCGGATCCGGCTGTCAGCCTCTTTCTCGTGGTCGCCTGCACGCGATGAAGAGCCTGCATTGGGGCACCGCGGGTCTGCAGCGCCCTGCATTCCACCGCGGGGGCGCATGCATGCGCCCGCGCCCGCAGCCTCGGCGCCCCAGGGCCCTGGCGGTGAGGGCGTCCAAGGACGCCCTGCTCACCTGGGACGAGGTTGCCTCAAGCAGCGGCTCCACATCTGCGTGCGCCCTCTACCCCATGGCGCGTGGACAGGCATCACGGGATATACAGTGCAGGCTCTGACCCGCTTGCGCAAGGGGCCTCAGCAGCACAGCCCTGCTACCAGGCACAGTCTTAGCTGGGAGACGTTACAGTTCTGCCGGCGCCGCAGGCAGAGCAATGGCGCCGGGTCGGACAGCTCCTGCTCCCGCAGGCAGGCCGCGCAGAAGCTGGCCTCCGATCGCTACGGCATCCTGAACGACATCCTGAACCAGGCACTCCCCCCACTGTTACCACGTCGGCGCCCTGCAAGTGGCTGACTCGCAATGGAGCATCAAACATCTACTTGCTTCAGGACTGAGCCGGGTTTGTGACGCCGCGCCAGGCTGGCATTGTGCGGCCCGGCTCGTCCCAGTATGGCGGTGCGGCTGTGCTGCGCGCACGCCCTGCATGCCTGAAAGCTTTGCCTCAACCTGACCTGAGACGGGCGCCATATTGAGCCAGCGCTTGCTGCCTGTGTGTTTTGCAACGGGCGCACAGCAGCACTGCCTCTGAGGTTTTGGTACCCCGCGGCATCAGCAGCACCTCTGGGCCCCTATAACTTGTAGGCTATAAGCACTGGGCACGAGCAAGGTTTCAGGCGGGCTGAGGGCTAGCCCCACTTGATACAACCACGCCCCAGTGCTGCTGTTGCTTGCTGTATCCTGGCGTCCTGAGGGTGTGATATGCTGCCTCATCTTCTCCCTAGCTGGCCTGCCATCCAGGCCGCGCGCCTAGGCTGCCCTGGCTAGCCAAAGGCCGCTGCAACTCGGTTCTCCATAACATGCAAATGCCGATGTCGAGTGCTGAGGCAGCGCCCCGGTGTGCCAAAGGTACCTTGATAGGCGTCAACGGCTACCCGTTGGAGCCCCCCGCGGCGATGGTGGTGCGCCCAGCCCCGCCCGGTGAGCGTGCGCCTGCTTGCCGGCGACACACGCAAGCGTGCACCGAGGTTGTGGCGCGCGCAGTCCGCAGTCGAGTTTGCGCTCAGGCGCTTGGCCTCCTGGCTGATCGACGGTGCGACCGACCGCCCGCGCCCTCAGCCATCGCCGAGTTGCCTGCTGCCGGGCGGGCCTGGGCGGTGCGGTGCTGAGAGTGGAGTCGGCGCCTGGCAGGCTCGCCGGGGCCGAAGCACCCAGACGTGGAGGGGCGCGCGCTGGGCAGCGCGGCGCTCTCGTACTTCCTGTCGGCCGGGTCGGAGCGCGTTGGCCTGAGCGCCGCGGCCGCGGAGCAGCTGCGCAGCGGCTGCATCGAGGTGGGCGCTCGGCGGGGCGGCTCGCTCGTCCAAATTAAGTACCCTATCCTGACCTTGCCTTGGGCGGCGGCGTGGTCAGGCTGACGCCCTGGGCTGCGCAGGTGCTGCGGACCATGTACTGATCTGGATTATTTTTGTGCGAGTGCCTCGCGCCGCGAGGGAAAATGTGTGCTGGCAGCGGTGCCAGCACGCCTCCTGAGAGGCGCCGCATGCTTTCTTTTGCTGCCAACGCCAGCAGCATGCCTGCTCCTCGAAGCTTTCTTTGGTGTGCATCGATGTCTGATTGTTCATGTGCCGTTTAGTAGATGACAGTCCTGCAGTGGTATGCGCCAGTGTGGTGTGCGCCAATGACGTGACGTGAAGCCTCGGCGGGACTGCTGTTTCATTTACGACCTCCCTCGAGCAGACCGCGATTGCTCTTTGCACTACCCTCTCAAAAGTCACTGCCTCAGCATGGGCCAAGAATCGCGAGCCGTTGCGGCCAGGCGCCCGCGGCCACGTCACACGGCATGTCCTGGCTGTGTGCCAGTGGCAGCCAAAGAATGGGGCCCAAAACTCTGGGCAGAGCGCACGCAACACTCTGCGACCAAGCGCTAGGACACTTGACCAGTTGGCATCTTCTCTTCTCAACACTCACTCTCTAGGTTGATCTGCGCCTAGCAGCGCGCATCACAGGGCACGGCATGCAAGACCTGCGCTAGCCCTGAGGACCGTTGTCCACTTCTGCCCGTCCCTGTTGAAGACTAGGCTCTCTGGGCTTGTGCAGCAGACCGCAGGCGCACCGCCGAGTCGCAAGGAGCCTCATCAGGTCACGCAACACGGGACACGGGCACACTGCAGCCCAAGCGGTCCCAGTAGCCCCGCTGGCCTACTCACTGCTACCTCGTGGTGCTCATTGAAAGCATGCATGCTCAGAAGGCACGCCAATTGGGCGCGCGGCGCTGCAGGCGGCAACACGCCGCGCTGCTCGGTCAGGTGCTCACAGCCTGCCACGCACGGCAAACCACGAGCGCCTGCACTAAAACCCTAGGTTCACCGCTGCCCAAACGGTCCCCATGCGCGCCTCGGGCGCCGCGAGCTCCCCCTGCTACGCACTTGGCCCCTCCAGCGACACCGCGCATGCAGCGTCCTCGTCGCCCGACGCGCACCCCGCGTCAAACTCAGCCTCGGCCTCCTCGTCCTCAAGCGCGAACAGCTCGCCGGCGCTCATGGGCCGCGCAAGCGCGGCGGCGGCCGCGGCGCGCGCGGCCGCGTCGCAGCCGTCCAGGCTGTTGCGCCAGCGCCGGTAGCGCACCGCCAGCTTGTCGTACGCGACCGGGTGCTGCCACACGTCGCCGCCGCGCAGCATACGGTCCTGCTGCCCCGCCACCAGTACCAGGTCCTCGCCCATGACCTGCGCCGCCGCGCGCCAGGTCGGGCGCTGCGCAGCGGGCCAGCAGGCACACGGGGCCGGCCGGCGAGCCCCGCTGACGGCCTCGGGAGGCACGACCCCGCTGGGCCCCGCTCGGCCAGAGCGCCGCGCAAGCTGCCATGCGAGCGGGCGGCGCGTTGCGGCCAAGCAGATCAGGTGTGCACTGCTTGATTGATCAGCAAAAGGGTGCCAGCCGCGTCGAGTCACGCGCGCACCGGCCAGCCCGCTGGAGCGCAGCGCCGGGATGCAGTGCCGAAGCAGGTGGCCGCAGCTGCGAAGCGTGCAGGCAGTTAAGAGACACGGCATGGGTCGCGGCAGGCGCGGGCGAAAGGGGGAGCGGCCAGGCCCGCGCCTGGTTGGCGATGCTGCGCCAGAAGGCCTGGATGCCCGGCACCGCGCGCGTCCAGCCCAGGAAGTCGAGCGACATGCGGTACAGCAGCTGCGTGCGGCCCGGCCCGGCCGGTAGGCAGACGTGCAGCTGGTGGAGGTGGTTGGTGCACGCGCCCGCGCGCGCGCCGCGCTGGATCTTGCCCGGCTGCGCCAGCCCTGCGCGCGCCACGCATCCGTCACGCATTGCAGGTGCTGCTTCGGCACTCCCTGTTTGAGCCAGGCCTGACCGCCGCCCCGGCACAGCAGAGTTCATGCAAACGGCTGGCCTGTCACACGGTCACGGCTGTGACAGACCGCAGAGCCTTCACGATGCTCGGTGCGGGCAAGACAGGCAAGCCTGCTGCACAACAGGCGCTCAGCCTGCTGCTCTCGCCGGAGCGCACAGCAAGGCGCGGGCAGGCGCGGGCGGGCGCGGGGGCGGGCGGCGCGGGCGCGCGCCGATGGTGGACAGCACCATGCAGGGCGGCTCGAAGGACATGTCGATCGGGTACGGCTCCCAGCTGCCGCCCAGCAGGCGCGCCGCGTTGAAGCGCACCGCGTCCGGCACCGGCCAGCCCTTGGCGAACGTGGACGTGTGCGTGAAGGGCGCATGCGCCAGGTCCAGCAGGTTCTCCAGCAGCAGGCCGTGCTCCACCGGCACCTCCAGCAGCAGCTCCGCGTGCACCTGCGCGCCGCCGCGTCAATCAGCCCGCCGCACGCTGCGGCCTGCATGGCGCCGCGCGGCGCGTCGGTCGGCGCGCCGCGGCGCGCCGTGCGACTTCGTGCGCGGCGTCGCGCAGCCAGTACACACGCTGCGTGCCGCACACACGCCTGCCTCTGGCCCGCATTGTGATTGAGCACTGCGCGCCATCTTTTAAGCCCGCGCAACTTGAAAGCTTAAGCAGCCCAGCTTGCGCTTCACGCTCACTTTCAGGCGCGATGAGCACAGCGGTGCGCCCGCGCACTGTAGCATGTCACCCAGGCTGCAGGCCGGCGCCGGGTGAGCGGCGGCAGGGCGCCGCCGGCGCCCGGCGGACGCCGGCGGCCGGGGCCGCGGCGCGCCTGGAAGCCGGGTGGCGGGCGAGTGACGGGCGGCGGCGCGGCGGGCGCCGGGCCGCCGCCGGGCCACACCCAGACCAGGCCGTCCGCCTCCGCGGCCGGCAGCGCGTCCACGCGCACGCCGCCGCAGTGCGCCGTGGACGGCATGGCCGTGCACTCGCCCGCGCCGTTGTAGCGCCAGCCGTGGTACGGGCACTGGATCGCGCCGTCCACCACGCTGCCCTGCGCGCCGCGCGCGCGCGCAGCAGCTCAGGACGGGCCCGTAAACCCGTCGCCGAACGGCCCGCTCGACCCGCTCGCAGACTCAGAGCGTGGGTAGGCTGCGATCGTCATTGCCGCCGAGTGAATTGTCGCTCACGTGCACGGCATTTGAGGTTTTGGGAGTACACCACCACTTCGCAGAACATCGAGCCTTGACCTCCCAACGCACGCGGCAGAGGGTGTGCGAGAGCTGAGACATAGAGCGCTGCCAGGTAGCAGGATGAGGCGGAGCCTGCGCGGGCAGGCACGTGCCAGCGAGAGCGGGCACGCGCGGTGCGCGCACTCGTCGCGCACGCACGCCGGCGCGCCATCCGCGTCGCGGAACAGCACCCAGGGCTCGCCCAGCAGCTCAAACGGCACCGCGGCGCCGCGGCCCAGCTTGGCGCTGAACGCGGCCGGGAACCAGAACTCGCGCAGCCGCGCCGGCGGGTCCAGGCTGGAGTGCAGGCCGCGCCTGCGCGCCTCCGGGCCGCCCCGCCGCCGGCGCGGCGCCGGCGCCGGCGCTGGCGCAGGCGCTTTCGGCGCGCGCTCGAGCGCGCGCACGGGCGCCTCAGCCAGGTCGGCGGCAGCGGCGGCACCGGCGCCAGGGCGCGGCGCAACACTGCACGCCGCAAAGCCAGCGGCAGCGGCCTCCAGGCCGCCCAGGCTGGCGATCGTGTCCGCCAGGCGCAGCTCCGAGGCGGCCACCTGCGTGGCGCGCGGGCGCGGCGTGTGGCGCGCTCTGGGCGTGTGCGGCGGTGCGCACGTGCGGCACGCGCAGCTCCCTATCCCGCCGGGACCCCTGGAGACTGCGCAGGGCGCCGCACACAGCGGGCGTACAGGAGGGGGGCGCGGCGCCGGCACGCACCTCAGCCTGCGCGCGTGTGAGCTCCTCCTGCAGCTCCTCGACCCGGCCGCCCAGCTCGCGCTGCATCCGCCCGCCCGCCAGCGGGTTAAGCGCGGCCACGACCTGGACAGCGCGCCGCGCGCACGTCAGCGGGGGGGGGGGGGGGGCGGCGGCGCAGCGCCAGGCAGCGGGCGCGGGTGATAAGTCGCACCTCCGCGTGCGCGTCCTGCACGCCGCCCAGCGGCGTGAGCAGGTCCAGGCCGGTGTGATCCTGAATATAAGCTAGGTCGGTCTCCAGCACCCCGGGCCGCTGGGCTCTCGGCGCCACGGCTCTCGGCCCCCTCCGCCTGCATGGCCGCCTGTCCGCCTGCACGATGCTCTGCTGCGGCGGGCAGGGCGCCAGCTGCCCGCCCAGGCACTGCTGGGCGGGCCGCATCAGGGCCAGTGCTCGGCCTGCCCTTCCGTGGCACGAGGCTCACGGTGCTGGCGAGCAAGCTGCAATCTGCAGCTGTACGAGCCTCTGCTTGGTTAGAGCCAGCTCCACTCACACTCCACTCACGCTCCACTCACACTCCAGTGGAGCCCCACTCCAGTGGAGCCCCACAATCAGGTTCCTGAAGATAACCCTGACTTGCATGGCGTGGGCGTTTGGGCGTTTTTGGAGGAGATGCACGCACGGCGCATGCATCTCGCTCGTGCTGACTGGAGGAGCGCCAATGGTGTGTGAGCCACAGCATGGCTGCAAGTGCAGCCAAATGCTGAGGGCGCGGCAGTCGGGGCCGGGCTGGGCACTCTGGCGCATGCTGGGCAGTGCCCACTGCCCAGCACCAAGGCCCACTGCTCAGAAGAGCACGGCCAGTGTGCTCTGGTATGTGTGTGAGGAGCTGCAGCGCGCATGCCAAGATACAGCTATGTGCAACGAGCCCCTATATCGCCACCACACATGAGGCTGCGGGCCACAGGGCCCTGCGAGGGCAGGGTCCTTGCAGCACACTCACTGCAGCACAGCGCCAGGTGACGTGAAATGCAAGGCGTGGCCGGGGTGCCAGCCGGCGGTGGCGCACAACAACGTTTCGCACGGGCCCACGCCACCAAGCCCCCCATAGCGACCTGACATGCAGTCCATGCCAGTCCAAACATGCGGCATGGTTGCTAGCCATGCTACCACGTGGGCCAGCACCATGGTACGCTGGTGGCTGCGTTGCTGATGCAATGCGGTGGCCCTGCACCATGTCCAGGCACGCCTACATTGCTCCCTGGTACAGGCTGGCTGCCTTTTACATGCTCCGCATGGTTGTGGGCGCCAGCAGTGGTACTCCATGCAGCTCGTACAGCGCCTCCTTGGCCACGGCCTGCTGGACCTCCTGCATCCATGCTATCTGTTGTTGGCTGCAGGCTGCTCCTGCGCTCGCAGCCTTTTGGCGTGCTTGGGGCACTGTGTTGGAGGAGGGCTTGCTGGATGCAGTTCCTGAGCGCAGCGGCTGCGCCGCAGCCTGCAGTCCAGGCTGCACCATTTGCTTCCTCCAGTCAATCACAGCTGTGGCTAGCTTCCAGGCATGATGTGCCCTTAACCTGCTATTCAGAGCACTGCGCCCTGCGAGCGCTGAAGTCTGCGTTCAATATCATGCCATTGGAGCACCACTGTAAAAGAAAATGATCCAGGTGATGCATTTGGCATGTGACCGCCTGCGCGCGCAACTACCAGCCAGGACGGCACGCACACTGTGCGCACAGTGTTTTGCGGCCTACCCCAGCGCCATGTAAACGGCTCACGCAGTGCACACAAGTATGGAGACGACCGCAACGTGTACAACGTGCTGTGTGCAGGCTCGCGAGGCCAGCGGCTGCGCTCGCGCCGCTGTGCAAATTCACACCTGCGAATCTTCGCCCATATGCAGCTGTAAACTTGCTGGCAGCGCTCCTGCTACTAGCAGGCACGGGGCTGCGAGGCTGTGACATCAGCTCTGGCAGCGTATACGACCCAAACCCTACCAGGGCTTGAAGTTTGTCACCTCAGAATCAGTGCTTGCGGCCAAACCCAGCTTCGATTGCTGCACAAAACCACCGTTGCACCGCAAGGCTCATCTCAAAACATTTCGCTGAGCCATTGGGCGAGGGCTCAAGCAGCAGCCGGCATCCGCTTGTCGCCTCCCAGCGGACGGAGGAGCGGCAGCTCTGATAACGTAACAAAGAAGCCTGTGTGGCCTGGTGTGCTCCCACGCCTGCTCGCCTCTCACCTTTGGTCGGGACGGCTGCCGACTTGCTGCTGAGACGCAGCGGGCGGGGCCGCTGGGCGGGTACATATTGCCACCGCCTGCCTTGCACGATCCATCTCCTGCCTGCTTGACAAGCTGTGGTAGCTTCGGATGGGATGCACAACGCCCGGGATGGCCCTGCCCTGCGCGCGGCACCCCGGCACGGCCCCGTGACGACTACCAGCCAGCTGGCAGCCTGCCGGTCTGCGGTGCACAGACGGCGCGGCCGGGCGCGCGCAGGGAGGCTGCAGAGAGCCCTCCTCATGCGACGCGCCCTGGGAGCCTGCCTGGCTGCGCTCGCGCTGGCAGCGCTGGCGGCGACCCCGGGCCGCGCGGCGCGCGTGCTGCAGCAGCGGGTCACCGCTATCAACGAGCCGGTGGCGGGGGCTGGGACGACCACGGGCGGCGGCGTGAACGGCGTGGCGGCCAACAGCGGCCTCACCGGGTACTACATCCCAGGCTCCGCGGTGGCCGGGTCGGGGCTGACGACGGCGACGGCCGCGCCGGCCGCGGCCGGCGCGGGCACCACGCCCGCGGGCGCCGGCGCGCTGCCGGCCGCGACGCCCGCGCCCACGCTGGGCAACAGCACCTACAACGCGACCGCGCCGCGCCTGTTCCCGCCCGCGCCCGCGCCCGCGCCCGGCGGCCTCAACTTCTTCAACTTTGCGCCGCCGGTGGCGGGCACGCTGACGCCGCAGGCGACGACGGCGCCCGCCACGCCCGCCGCCCCGGCCGCCGCCGGCGCCGCCGGCAGCGGCCAGCTGATCAACTCCAGCCCGACGGTCGGCAGCTTCACGCCCAACGGGATAGTGGGCACCGCGGGCTCGTCGCCCTTTGTCGCAGGGTCGAGCATCGCGACCGGCCAGACCGTATTCAACCCGTACGTAAACTACCGGGGCTAGGGCAGCGGGCGGACCAGCCCCTATGCGCGGGACGTGGCGGGGGCGCGCGCTGCCTGCGGGGCAGCCTGCGCTCTGCGGGGCGGCCGCGGGGCTGTCCGCGCGGCGGGCTGGCTGTGCTGACGTGCTGGCCCGTAGTGTACCTGAAGTGCGAAGTGGGAAGCGCGGCCGTACAGTATTCTGTTTACCTTGCCCCGCCCGCTGAGGGCGCTAAGCGTGCGGCGCGGCCCCTGCAGCGCTCCAGCCACTAACGAGTGCATGCGCTGCAGCCGCTCCGTGCACCTGCTAGGGTCGGTGAGCTGCTCGGGCGCCCGTCCGCGCCGAGCCGTCGTATGCGGTCGGCGCGGCTGTCTTTTGCCTCAGCTTTCATTGCGGCCTGGGCGCCCTGTGCTATCAATTGATTGGAACGGTGTTTTACTATGACCAAACGTATGAGCACGGCCGGCGGGCAAGCTATTTAAATTGAATCTTGGCATGACCATGTACACTGGCATGCCATATATATTGGCATGCCATGTATTCTGTGCAGTGAAGCAGGTGTCGTGCCACACAGCGTTGCGGTGTGGCATGACAGGGGTGAAGGACGCGCTGTGCAGTTTCCCTCGGGTCCTCCAGGCCAGGTTCCTTCCAGAGCCACCTCCATCCATTGTCCACATCAACACGGGGCATCGACGGCACATACCGCAGCCACCTCCAATCCTCGCACTGCGCAATGGCATCCGCTCCTGTCATCGCTGTCCTTTTCCTCCTGGCAGCCTCTGCGGCGGCCGCGCAGCAGGACACCTTGAGCAGCGGCACTTTCAGCTTCAACTTTAGCGACACGAAGTGGGGCGGCGAGCTGGAACAGCCGGCGCGACTGGCAGTGATCTCAAAGTTGAACAGCACCGTGCAGAGCCAGCAGGGCGACCCGCTCAAGCTTGGCGCCTTGCTCCTGGAGTCTATCCGGTTCAACCAGACGGAGGTCTGCTCCTCCAGGCCCTCTTCGCCTGCACTGTGTTGCCTGCAAGCTATACCCAGTTGGTCACGGCTGCCTCTGCACAGGAATCACCCAGCGCCTGCGGACAGGTGGCTGAAGCGCTGCTGCGCGCGCAGGCCGTGCTGCGGAGCTTTGGCGAGGCGATCGCCGCTGTGAACAGCACCAGCCAGGACGCGTACAAGAACTACACGCAGCTTGGCAGAGCCGCGGCATACGCGACGCTTTTTGCAGATAAAGACGCCACAGAGTACACGAGGAACGGCACGCTCAGGCCGCCCACAGTGCGGCGCTCAGACATATTGCGCTTCCCAGGTGCGCAGCAGCGCCTGCAACCTCACACGTGTTCCAAGTGCTGGCTAGCTGCTTGCTCAATACTCCCTGTCAGCCACTTGTCTGTGCCACTTCCGGGTGTTCACTGATTGCGTGAGTACACTTCTGTGTCTCAGCGCTGGGTCCTAGAAACGCACTGGGCCCTAGAAACGCAAGTCACCCGCTGCGTCTGCGGCGCGCAGACACGCCGCTCGTCAACGTCAGCAAGGGCCTGCTCGGCAGAAAGATCCCGGCGGTGCGCCGCTGGGCCGTCACAGAGCCTCACAGATAGCGCCCGGCCTGCCAGCTGCCCGCTCGGGCACCCCTTTGAACCAAGCGGCGCTGAAGCTCCCCGTGCGCCCCCAGGTATTCTTTGCCGCGCTCATATCCTCCACGCCAAAGTGCTGGAACGTGGGGTCGGTCTTCGGGCCCAACACCTTTTCGACGGAGGACGGATATGTGCTGCGCTGCGGCGGCCAGGCGCGCAGGCCCGTATGTTGATGCGCAGCTGGCCCAGCCTTCGATGCCCCTGGCATGCCATTGCCACGCCTCGTCAGGTGGGCCGCGCCTTGCCGTACGCGCGCGCCGAGGCTGTGCCGCGCGGACGGCAGCGGGCTCACGCCGCTCGTGCGGGCGCGCGCGCGCAGATCGGCCCGGTGCTGTCGGCATACGTGCGCGAGCTGGTCAAGCTGGTGCCCGGCACCGGCTTCATCACGAGCCTGTTCGAGGTCCAGGACGCGCTGGACGATGAGCTGGCCACGGGGAGCACCGCGGCGAAGATCCTGAACCGCTGCCTGCAGGTGTACGGCTCTGGGAATGGGACGATCAACGCCTTGTACACATCACCCAACACCCCCAGCTCTGACTAGCTCTGACTAGCCTAGGGCGCTCTGCGCTGCATGAGGAGGTCCTGGACGCGCGGTGCGGCTGCCGGCTGCTTCGGGTGAGAGCAGCGCATGCATCGTGCGCGCTCCTGCCACTCGTGCGGCGCTGGTGGGCAGCGCCTGCTGCTCCGCACGAAGTTGTAGGTTGGTGATGAAGTGGCTTCCGCATTTCCGGGTCGATTTCCGCCCTCCTGCCGCATGTGTGCCACACCTGGCTTATGTGATGAGGCGTTATGCAGCTGATTGGCATGAGCTAGGAGAGCAGGTCGCACATGGGCATCTTTGAGTAAGCTGAAGTATCCGCAGGTGATCCTAGGCAATCAAGCATGTATGTGAGTTTTGGAGACATACCTGGTTTGCGCATTTAGTACACCATGTGACACTGACAGCGTGAACAGTACGACTCCCACTGTTACATTTCGACATGCTTTGGGGTGCTGTGGTGAAATCTCTTGGGCAGCACTGTGCGCTGACAGTATGCCGGGTACATGGAGGAGCTTGGTTTGAGTGTGCGAGCTGAGCAGCGCCAATGTCTATGCCTCTGACCCACATGGGTGCTGCCCACAGCACGAGATGCGTGTGCGCAAGTCATGGAAATGTAACTTCAAGGAGTTGTTACTTTGGAAAAGCTTGCTATGCAATGCGATATCATGCACTGGCTGGCTCAGCACTAAGAACTGTAACGACGGTGGACTGGCTGGCTCAGCACTATGAACTGTAATGACGGTGGACTGGCTGGCTCAGCACTATGAACTGTAACGGCGGTGGACTTGGACTGTCATGACATGCAACACAATGGGGCAGCCATGACCCGCCGTCACGGTCATCAGGCCTCTGGGCGCATTCGCTAAAGGAACATCCGCGCATTCCAGACAGAGGCCAACGGTGAAAGCACGGCCGGTGCTGATTCTTCTCACAGGTCTAACAGGTTATTGTTACCATTATTGAGGTTGTCCTCATACCATTGTGTCGCTGTCTGCATCCGGGTAAACTTGCCTGCTATCACTTGATTGGACGGTGTTCATTATGAACAAACGTATGAGCACGGCAGGCGATGTGATGCCTGACATGAACATGTAGTTCATACCTGGCAGCCATGCAGGTGTCATGCCACACAGAATTGCAGGGTGTGGAGGAAGCGAGCAGTTTCCCTCGGACCAGGCCAGGTTCCTTCCAGAGCCACCTGCAATTATTTGTTACATCCACCCCCTCGGTGTTCAGTATTCGCGTTGTTCTTTGGTACACAGCCCAGCGACGGCACTCCATACCGAAGCCCAGCTCTCATCCTCGCACTGCGCAATGGCACCCGCTCCTGTCAGCGCTGCCCTACTCCTCCTGGCAGCCTCTGCGGCGGCTGCGCAGCAGGACACCTTGAGCAGCGGCAGTTTCAGCTTCAACTTCAGCACCACAATCAGGGGCAGCAAGCTGGAACAGCCGGCGCGGCTGGCGGTGATTGCACACCTAAACAGCACCGTGCAGAGCCGTCAGGGCGACCCGCTCAAGCTTGGCGCCTTGCTCCTGGAGTCTATCAGGTTCAACCAGACGGAGGTCTGCTCCCCCAGGCCCTCTTCGCCTGCACTGTATCGCCTGCAAGCTTTAACCCAACTGGTCACGGCTCCCTCTGCAGCGGCACCACCCAGCGCCTGCACGGTGTGTGGAGCAGGTGAGTCACCGTGCGGACAGGTGGCTCATGCGCTGCTGCAAGCGCAGGCTGTGCTGCGGAGCTTTGGCGAGGCGGTCGCCGCTGTGAACAGCACCAGCCAGGACGCGTACAAGAACTACACGCAGCTTGGCAGAGCCGCGGCATACGCGACGCTGCTCGCGGACTCCAGCGCCACAGGGTCCATGAATGAACGGATGAACGGCACGCTCAGGCCGCCCACAGTGCGGCGCTCAGACATACTGCGCTTCCCAGGTGCGCAGCAGCGCCTGCAACCTCACACGTGTTCCAAGTGCTCGCCAGCTGCTTGCTCAACCTCCCCTGTCTCCCACTTGTTTCTGCCACTTCGGGGTGTACGTTGTGTCCGTCAGTACCACCCTGTTTCTCAAAGCTGGCCCTAGAAACGCAAGTCACCGGCTGCGCCCGCGGCGCGCAGACACGCCGCTCGTCAACGTCAGCGAGGACCTGGTCGGCAACGGCATTCCAAAGGTGCGCCGTCACAGAGCCTCACAGATAGCGCCCGGCCTGCCAGCTGCCCGCTCGGGTACCCCTTTGAACCAAGTGGCGCTGAAGCGTGTGAGTGCGCCCCCAGGTATTCTTCGCCGCGCTCATATCCTCCACGCCAAAGTGCTGGTACGTGGGGTCGTCCTTCGGGCCCAACACCTTTTCGACGGTGGACGGATACGTCCTGCGCTGCGGCGGCCAGGCGCGCAGACCCGCGTGTTGAAACACAGCTAGCCCAGCTTCTGATGACCTGGGCACGCCCTTGCCGCGTTCTCGACCGGTGGGCCGCGCCTTGCCGTGCGCGCGCGCCGAGGCTGTGCTGCATGAATCTCACGCCGCTCGTGCGGGCGCGCGCGCGCAGATCGGCCCGGTGCTGTCGGCATACGTGCGCGAGCTGGTCAAGCTGGTGCCCGGCACCGGCTACAGGACGAGCCTGTTCGAGGTGCAGGACGCGCTGGACGAAGAGCTGGACACAGGGAGCATCGCGGCGAAGGTCCTGAACCGCTGCCTACAGGTGTACGGCTCTGGGAACCGGACGATCGACACCCTGTACACCACACCCGACACCCCCAGCTCTGACTAGCTCTGACCAGCTCTGACCAGCCCAGGGCGCCCTGCGCCGCATGAGGAGGTCCTGGACGCGCGGTGCGGCAGCCGGCTGCTTGCGGTTAGAGCAGCGCATGCATCGTGCGCGCTCCTGCCTCTCGTGCGGCGCTGACGGGCAGCCGCGCTTGCTGTTTAGCACGATTTTATTTTTTGGGTGGCGATGAAGTGGTTTTTGCATTTCTGGGTCCGCATATCTGGGTCTGTTCCCGCCCTCCTGCCGCATGTGTGCCACTCTCGCCTCACATGACAGGCATAATGCAGCTAGATTGGCATGAGCGAGATGCGCGGCTGAATAGCGTCGCATCTCCTGAGCCACCTCAAGTATCAGCGTATGCTTTGAAGCAGGTAGCAGCGTGATTTGCGCTCGTACATGAGTTTTGTAGCACCTTGATGTGCATACTTGAAGAAGGGTTGACATACAACGCTAACATTTTCAACTGCATGACTTGCGCTGTTACATTTGCGTATGCTTTGGGGTAGTTGCTGTGCTGAGGTCCATTTGGGGAGCACTGCTGGCGAGGACAGTAAGTGGACACACAGTGGGTATCGGTCAGAGTGCGGGAGCTGAGCAGCACCAAGTTCATGCCTCTGACCCGCATAGGTGCTGCCCACAGCACGGGACGCGGGTGTGCTCAATCAATGTTCTCTTCTTTCTCTCTCCCTTTATTTTCGCTACGCAAGGGTTGCAATGCAATGCGACATCATGGACTGGTTGGCTCAGCACTACATATGTGAAGATGGCAGACTGTCAAGATGTGCATTAAAATGAGGCAGCCATGGCCCGCCGTCACGGTCATGTGGGCCCTAGCTATATTCCTCCCGCAATAGCCACATCCGCGCATCACAGACAGGCGCCGGACGGGCAAACAGGCGCCGGACGGGCAAAGCACGGCCGGCGCTGATCCTTCTCACATATGTCGGCGTGAACAGCAGCACCATGCGGCCAAATGCTGCTGCAGCTGTGTGACATGAGTGCCAGGTCACGCCCCAGCCAGCCGGGCCTGCGGCGGCCCGGCCGGCGCGCCCAGCTTGTCGCTTCGCAGCCACAGCAGCCAGAAGAGCAGCCCCGCGCTCTGCAGCAGCGCCGCGTCGTCCATGAAGCCCTGCGCATCGGCCAGCGGCAGCGCCAGCACCTCGATGGCCTCGCCCGTGTCCCTGCGCGCGCGCACGGAGCCGCGTCGGGTCGGTGATTTTCGTTATCACTTGATTGGACGGTGTTCATCATGAACAAACGTATGAGCACGGCAGGCGATGTGATGCCTGACATGAACATGTAGTTCATACCTGGCAGCCATGCAGGTGTCATGCCACACAGAATTGCAGGGTGTGGAGGAAGCGAGCAGTTTCCCTCGGACCAGGCCAGGTTCCTTCCAGAGCCACCTGCAATTATTTGTTACATCCACCCCCTCGGTGTTCAGTATTCGCGTTGTTCTTTGGTACACAGCCCAGCGACGGCACTCCATACCGAAGCCCAGCTCTCATCCTCGCACTGCGCAATGGCACCCGCTCCTGTCAGCGCTGCCCTACTCCTCCTGGCAGCCTCTGCGGCGGCTGCGCAGCAGGACACCTTGAGCAGCGGCAGTTTCAGCTTCAACTTCAGCACCACAATCAGGGGCAGCAAGCTGGAACAGCCGGCGCGGCTGGCGGTGATTGCACACCTAAACAGCACCGTGCAGAGCCGTCAGGGCGACCCGCTCAAGCTTGGCGCCTTGCTCCTGGAGTCTATCAGGTTCAACCAGACGGAGGTCTGCTCCCCCAGGCCCTCTTCGCCTGCACTGTATCGCCTGCAAGCTTGAATCCAACTGGTCACGGCTCCCTCTGCAGCGGCACCACCCAGCGCCTGCACGGTGTGTGGAGCCGGTGAGTCATCGCGCGGACAGGTGGCTCATGCGCTGCTGCAAGCGCAGGCCGTGCTGCGGAGCTTTGGCGAGGCGGTCGCCGCTGTGAACAGCACCAGCCAGGACGCGTACAAGGACTACACGCAGCTTGGCAGAGCCGCGGCATACGCGACGCTGCTCGCGGACTCCAGCGCAGCGCCACAGGGTCCATGAATGAACAGATGAACGGCACGCTCAGGCCGCCCACAGTGCGGCGCTCAGACATACTGCGCTTCCCAGGTGCGCAGCAGCACCACTCCGTACCACTCTGCACCACTACCAGTACCACTCTGCACCAGCGCTGGGCCCTAGAAACGTAAGTCACCCGCTTCGCGTGCGGCGCGCAGACACGCCGCTCGTCAACGTCAGCGAGGGCCTGGTCGGCAAGCAGATCCCGGCGGTGCGCCGCTAGGCCGTCACAGAGCTCCACAGACGGTGCCCTGCCTGCCAGCAGCCCGCCCGGTCACCTCATTGCCTCACCTGGCACGCGCTGAAGCACTCTCGCGCCCCCAGGTATTCTTCGCCGCGCTCATGTCCTCCACGCCAAAGTGCTGGAACGTGGGCTCGTCATTTGGGCCCAACACCTTCTCGACAGTGGACGGCTACGTGCTGCGCTGCGGCGGCCAGGCGCGCAGGCCCGCGTATTGACGCGCTGCTAGCCCAGCCTATGTCGACCCTGGCATGCCATGCTACAGGGTCATCAGACAGGGTCTCGCGGGGTGGGGCGCCTTGCTGTGCGCGCGCGCCAAGGCAGTGCTGCGCGGACGGCAGCGGGCTCACGCTGCTCATGCGGGCGCGCGCGTGCAGATCGGCCCGGTGCTGTCGGCGTACGTGCGCGAGCTCGTCAAGCTGGTGCCCGGCACCGGCTATATCACGAGCCTGTTCGAGGTGCAGGACGCGCTGGACGTCTTGCTGGCCACGGGGAGCTCCGGGGCGAAGATTCTGAACCGCTGCCTGCAGGTGTACGGCTCTGGGAACGGGACGATCAACGCCCTGTACACAACACCCGACACCCCCAGCTCCGTTTAGACCTGACCAGCTCCAGGCGCCCCGCGCTGTATGAAGAGGCCCTGGACGCGCGGCGCGGCTGCCGGCTGCTCAACTGAGAGCAGTGCATGCATCGTGCGCGCTCCTGCCACTCATGCAGCGCTGACGGGCAGCCGCACCTGCTCCTCAGCACGATTTTGTTTTGGGGGCGGTTGGTGATAAAGTAGTTCTCGCATTTCTGGGTCTACTGCCGCACAAGTTGGCTCATATGATGAGGTGTATGCAGGATTGGCATGTGCGAGAAGCGCGGCTGATGTGTCGCATCGTGTCGCATCGTGTCGCATCTCCTCCTGAGCAAACTCAAGTATCAGCATATGCTGCTTTGAGCTCGTATGTGAGTTTAGAAGCACCTTGATATGCACATTTGGTTTAGCATATGATGCTAACACTTTGAACAGCATGACTCCCGCTATTGAAACTGCTACATGTTTTGGGGTAACTGCTGTGTTGTGATCTCTTAAGCAGGAATGCTGGCACATACAGTATGACAACACATAGAAGGCCTTGATGTGAGTGTGGGAGCTGAGCAGTGCCATTGTCTATGCCTTTGACCCACATAGGTGCGAGCCCCAGCACGAGACGCGTATGCGTCATTTAGAAGGGATTTTTTGCTAGACAAGGCTTGCAATACCTTTTCGCTAGACAAGGCTTGCAACCTTTTTCACGGACAAGGCTTACAATGCAACGCTACATCATGGAAGGGTTGGCTCAGCACTGCAGAATGTAACGATCCCGGACTGTCACGATGTGCAACACAATAGGGCAGCCATGCCCCGCTTGTCATGGTCGTAAGGTTTGTTGCCGCATTCTTGCGCAATGTGCAAGTCCGCGCACCGCATTCAGGCGCCCACCGATCAAGGCACCGCCGTTGCTGATCCGGTGCTGGTCCTTCTCACCTACATCGGCGCGAACAACAGCAAGATGCATGCATGCTTTCGCAGCCTGATAACCTTACTTACCAGGCCATGCCCCATCCAGCCGGGCCTGCGGCGGCCCGGCCGGCGCGCCCAGCTTGTGGCTGCGCAGCCACAGCAGCCCAAAGAGCAGCCCCGCGCTCTTCGGCAGCGCCGCGTCGTCCATGAAGCCCTGCGCGTCGGCCAGCGGCAGCGCCAGCACCTCGATGGCCTCGCCCGTGTCCCTGCGCGCGCGCGCATGGAGCCGCGTCCGGGGAGTGGGTGGCCGCGCCCGCACCCGAGCCACCGCGGCCACGCCCCATGCGCGGGCTGTCAGGGTTCACCACTTGCCAGCTAATGGGGAGCGCCGAAACCTGCCATGACAGCACGCGCATCGTTTCCGCAGCTTGCCGGCCAGGCGGCACAGCACCCGATGCACTGAGGGACCCCCGCCCGCCACAGGGAGCCTACAGGGTCGCCCGTGCTCTCGTTGGCGCGTGTTCGCGCCCTGCCCCGCGCACGCGCGCACGCGCGCACACTCCCGCCGGCAGTGCGCCGCGCCCGGGCGCCTGCCCAGGGCCGCGCCATGGGCGGGCGCGCACTGCAGGCCGCCGCCGGGCTCGGTGCGCAGCGACTCGTCCACGTCCGCGGCGAACATGGAGTGCCGCGCGCCGCTCACGCCCATGGCGCTGTGGTATGCGGTGACCGGCCGCACCGCCGCCGGGTCCACCGCGTAGCCCGTCTCCTCAAGGACCTGTCCTGGCAGGTCGCGGGCTCAGCACTGGACCGCAGCGCGCACGCACTCCTGCAGCGCAGGCAGGTCGGTCGAAGCGCGCTGGCCGCTGGCCGCGGGCGCTGCTGCCGAGGCGGCTGTAAGGCGTGAGTGCAGGGCGCGGCGCTTGCGGCATGCTTTGCGAGGCAGACGCGCCGCGCGGCGCAGGTGCTACGGGCTGACACGTGCCGCGCTACGAGCGCGCCCCCTGCTACAAAGTGCACAGTCGCATGTGACCGCCTTCCAGCAGATGCTGGCAGATCTGCAACATGCTCAGCAAACCGGCACACGGCTTCTTTGTGGCATGTGATCAAACCAAATGCATGACTTCTGAAGCGATGAGCTGGACGCGCCTCTCCTGCAGCAATCTGCGGGAGCGACTTCGCCTTGTCCGAGCAGCTCTGCAAACTGCTCAGCCACCCGACGCAGGCCTCATTTGTGGCATGTGATCAGAGCAAATGCATGGTATGCTCCTGAAGCACTGGACGCGCCTCCTCTGCAGCGATCTGCGGGAGCGACTTTGCCTTGTCGACCAGGCCGGCGCACAGCTCGTAGGTGAAGGCGCGCCACAGCGGAGGCGCTGGCTCCCCACTCTCGCGTGCCTCGCGGCACAGTGCCGCATACACCTGTTGCCCCGCACCAACCTCCTGTAGTAAGGAGTGATCCTCATCCTCTGTTACAAGCGACCCTGCGAGTACGAGGAGGGCGCTACTCATATTCACGCAGTGCGAACAGTCCTAACATGTGCCGGCCTATGGCCTAGGCACCTTGTCAAGACCACATTGATGTCTATTTGACAGGAACCAGAGACTGCAGAGATCAAGTAATGGACTGGTGACCCCGCCTTAGTGATCAGAGCATCATGTGTCAGCCCCTCAAGATAGCAAGCTTGCAGCGCACTGCCGGTCGGAACTGGCGCACGACGAGCGCGGCGCGCAGCTCCGAGTGGTACAGGGCCACACCAACGCTGGGGTGCGTCTTCACCACATCCCAGCGCCGCTCCTTACCTGCGCATGGCCAAGCACAACAGATGCATGCATCAACACCCTCTGGCGTCAGGCAAAACCTTGGCTTTGCGGGCCCGCTGATACCTGTTGCCCCACCAGGTTGGAGCTCGACTCACCAGCCGCAGGGTTCCCCGGCAGGCATGCATCCGCGGCCAGGCTGCCCTCCAAGAGCTGAATAGGATTGGTCACTGCATCCATGCGCCAAGTCCCCAGTCCTGCTCGGCTGTGCGTGACGTGAGAGCCGCGCCCAGGCGCACCGTCAAGCTCGTACATGGCCGTCTCGGGTTCCACAAACTTGCTCGGTCCGGGCGGCGGCACCAGCTTGAAGCGGCCCAGCCGCCGGAGCGTGGCCGCCATCGTGCCGCCCGGGTTGTGCTCGGCTGACAGCGAGCGTAGGCCGTAGGGGTAGCAGTCCACGCCGTCCACTGAGGCTGACATGGCGCGCGCCTGCGCCGCTCGCGTGCGTAGGCCTGCATGCGCAGCATGCAACCGAACATCAGTAACCCTGCCACCGGACTCGTTGGCAACAATGTTCATGATGCCACATTCCAACAGCACCAAGGTGCAGAAAGCCGACATAAGTGCATGAAGGGTGCAAGTTACAGCCACAAGCAACTCACTACCATATGCTTTAGTAGACACGATTTCTGAGAGTTTTGCGCGGATAATAAGGCGCATGCAGTGCCTACAGCATGCATTTCGTGCACTGATCAACACGTCAGAAAACAATTATGTGTGTAGGGCCATGTCATGCAGCATCTGCTTGCTGTGTTGCGAGCTGAGCTGCGTATGTTGCCTGTATGCCTCCGTCCAGAAGACAGTGTCAATAAAGTGGCCTCCGGCATGTGCTCACTTGTGTGCACTGGTTCTCTATATATCTTTTAATTTGTCGCACGCAAACAACAACACTCGAGGGCCGTGCACACTACTCTCTCTCACTGAACCAGCAGGGCTGGCTGGCAACATGATGTTTGAAGTGACGCTCATCCCCACGTCTGTCCCTGCCACACAACCGCAATGGCCATTGGCCATGGCGAATGTTTCTTTATATTATGAAGCGTGCGAGCTTGGCTTGCTTGCTTGGGAAAGAGGCTGGAATAGCGCTAAGTGCGCAAATGCTGTGCCCTGCCTGTGCAGCATCGAACGAGCTGCCAGCAAATCGCAGTCCGCGCAAATGCAAACCTACCGCAGCATGCATGTCAGCAGCGCTGCGGATGATACAGTGACATGTGCCTCCACGGCAAACCATAGTCTGCCACTTAGATTGCGGCACGAGTATCTGCAAAGCAGCACGCTAGGCAGCAACTTGCGCTGCGGATGATGCAGCCGCTGATACGGAGGTATGCATCGTGGTCCAAAACTGCGTGCGATGCCATGCCAGGACAGCCTGTCTGGAGCTTTGTGCGGCAACAATGGCGCTCTTAGTCTCAGCAGTCAGGAGTGCGCTGAACTGCACGCATGCTGGCTGCCTCCTGCACCCCATGCCAAGGAAGGCTGCAGCAGACAGCGCGTGTGCTGCAAACAGCCTGCCTCAGCTGGTAGCACAGCGCGCACACAGGGCTGATGCTCCCTGCAAGCGCCTTCCTGCTTGCTTCCCACAACAGCCGCAGCGGCAGCTGTGCAGGCCAAAACCACGCCAGATGGACCTGTGCGGCATGACGCACGAACTGGCCTCGGTTTGTGCTGGCCTGCATCAGGGACGCTGGTCACTATGGGGCGGGCTGCCAGCCTGCATATTTGCTTCGATGCAGGCGACCGCACATCCACTTGCTGTCTCTTAGTCCTACAGCTGCACTGGCCGCTATCCCAGTTGCGGTGCGGCAGCTCAGACGACAGCAGGTCAGAGTCTTGCGGCGCTGGCTGCGCGGTGTGCCACCATCGCATGACGGCCCCCCAAGGGCGCAGCTCGTACACGCCCAAGCACTTTGCTGCCCTGCTGGCGCAGCCAACGCCAGCACTAGGCCCCGCCGCGCGGGCCGCGCTCGCTCGGCGCGCCCTCAGCAGGGCTCTCACTGGCAGCGGCCCCTCCACCCGCCCCCTCCGATACGATCTCCGCATCCGCGGCCTTGAGCGCATCGGACGCGATGTCCGCGAGCACCTTGGACGCCCACAGCGTGGCGCCGACGCCGGCCGCGGTCAGCGCGAGCCGCCCAGAGCCCAGCTGCTTCGCGCCGCCCTCCAGCGTCGCGCGCCCGGCGGCGCCGGCCGACACGTATGCGATGCTCGCCGGCAGCATGCCGAGCCAGGACGCGGCCAGGTAGGACGGGAAGGGCACGCTGGTGAGGCCCAGCGTGTAGCTGAGCAGCGTGTACGGCACCAGCGGCGACAGCCGCAGCAGCAGCACCACCTGCACAGCATGCCAGCTGCCGCGTCAGCCGCAATTCTTGCGCCCTTTTTGTGACCAGGGTGCGCCTCTGTGGCAAAAGGGTACGCGTCTGTGACCGCATTGAGAGTGTAGCGCAGCGGGATGCATGGCACCAACGTCGAGCAGCAGCAGGGACTGCATCATGTCGTACAGCCCACTGCCGGCGGAGGGCGCGCGCCTTGGCGCCGCTGCGGCCGACGCCGGCGTCGACGGCGCGGAAGCGCACGCTGGCGCCCAGGCGCGACGCGACCAGCGGCCGCGCGGCGTAGCGGCTGACCAGGAACGCGAGCGCCGCGCCCAGCGTGCTGCCGGCGGAGACCGCCGCCGTGCCGGCAACGGGGCCCCACAGGTAGCCTGCGCCGGCACAGGGCAACGGCTCAAGATGCAAGCCTTGCAGGAGAGGGAGGTGCGCACACGCTTGCATGCCTACACAGAGATACCTGCTCACCAATATCCACCACAAACTCATCAAACACAGATAGGTGCCCACATGCAGACAGACAGGCTCCGCACAACTGTGTGATGACACGCATGCTGTCTGCACTGTGCGGGTGATAAGCGACCCATCACCCTTGCACCTTTGAGCCCAAGGCACGCCAAGAGGCTCAGCTTTGTTGCCAGCCACGCGGGACCTCAAAGGCATGCAGGGTGCCAGGCGCGCACCGGCGCCCAGCGTCAGCAGCGCGGCCGGGAAGAAGAGCGTCGTGCTGACCCCATACGCGGCAACGAACAGCGCGGGGCCCGCGGGCCCCGACGCGTCTACAATTGCCTCCAGCCGTGCGACCGCGGCCGCCGGCGACAGGCCGCTGCGCAACGTCAACGTCACGACCCCCGCCGCAGCCAGGGCGAACAATGTCAGGCCGACCTGCCGGCCCAGCTGCGAGGACGGCTCGCTCTCCGCGGCAAGGCCCGTGTCTGGACGAGGCCCAACGCCTGCCAGCGGGACACCGGCATCTGCAGCCCGGGGCGCAGCGCTCCCGGGCGCCCGATCGGGCTGCGTGGGGTCTCCGGGCTGGCGGTCTCCCAGCGCCGCTGTGGCCGTGCTCAACCTATGCCGGCGCCTGGTCGGCTGCAGCGCCGCGGGCCTGTCGAGCGCTGCGCTGCCCGAGCATATCCGTCCTTTGTGGCCGCGCGGGCGGTGGGGGCTCAGCGGCGCGGCGGGCCAGGGCAGCCCTGCCGCCCCAGCCCGCCGCACCACCGTCAGGGCCTGGGCGCTGCCTATTTGCTGGCGATGCGAGCCAAGAACTGTCAACTGCTGCTCTGCGCACTACGAGCTGCCTGAAAGATGCGGCACACTGCGTGCACCTGCAGCCTCGATGCTGGCAACGACGTGTGGCCGGCCTTCACGTTGTCGAGAGCCTTGTGCAGACCTTGCATCAGCTGTGTGAGATCGGTGTCGCTGATACAGGTAATAAACTTTGCAAGCGAGCCCTGTAATCCTGTAGGCATGCCACTGGCGCCATATGCCTGTGCTGAAATGGGTTTGCTGCATATGCTTATACTTGCAGGGAGGAAGTACGCACCAGTTGTGGTTGCGGAGTGACGGAGCGATGGCAGCGCAAGATGACAGTGTAGCCTCCTCGCCGCCAACGCGCACATCAAGTTCCTCTCGCCTGAAGGTGTGGCCGCTGACCACCGCTCCACTCCGTGCGATTGTGGCGCGTTGGTGCAGACTGAGGTGAATTACAGTTCAGCCCACTAATATTCTTGCCTGCTGATCATGCTTAGGACCTGGACAACGCAACACTGTCCCAGCTTATTCCAAGCTGTCCCCGCTGCTTGTGTGGCCGCAGGGGTGGTGATCTTGCGGGACTCTTCGGCCAGTGTAGCTAGATGGGCCAGGGGGCCAATGACCCGCACATGCGGGGGGCCCATTTCCAGTGGTCCTGGCCTGCATTTCAAGGTAAAGCGCAGCCCAGCGCACGAGAGCGAGGTGTGAAAGACATTAGGCTTGTGCAGGTGCACGTGAGCGCTCACGCATACACAGGCCCGAAAGCACTGTTGGCGCCATGCTTTGACGCGGCTTGCGCTAGCACTGCACACCAGATGCATGCAGGAGCACGCGTGTAGCGCTCGCATATTGGAATAGCGCAGGGCTGCCTCCTGTGGCAGCGATGCTGCCCAAGTGCGGAGCGTTGGGACTCGAAGCCGCGTCTCCGCGGCCTGTATTCAGACTTCTTGAGCGGCACGGAGCTGTGCACAGCCTGGGCAGGGCCTACAGGACGCCCGCCGCGCTGCGCCGCGCCGCGATTGCGCACGACAGAAGCGCGCGGCGAGCGCAAGTGACGTGCGCAGCCGCAGCAGAGGGTACAGCCACCGGAGGTGGCAGCGAACAGCCGCGGAGGCCGCTGTCTGCCGGCGTGACAGGTTGCTGCCCTGCGACGGAGCTTCCTTGTGTTCCGCGCCACTACTAGAACGCATTGCTGCTCAGTGAGTCCAGGCAGCGGCGTGATTAACTAAACACACATTGCCTTTCTTGCCAGAAGCAGTAGTTCCCGCCGTGTGTAAAAACGCGCTGTGTCTGAGCGCACGTCCCCCCACTGAGAGTCATGCACCCGCCGTGCAGTGCTATCGACCTGGTTCAGGCGGGCAAAGCCCGGCAAGTGGATGTGGCGGTCCGTGGCAGCAGTGGCGCTTGGCGGCCAGTCAGCGACGCGCATATTGAAAGGCGCGCCGCGCACCTAGCTCCTGGTGGGCGTCGCGGCGCCACATGATCTCTGCATACTCCCCATAAGGGATAGCCCTACACATCGACTGCCACTGGCTGTCGACAATACCACTCACTGCGCACTCTGCGTCGATGGCCTCACTGTGTTACTTGCTGCCTAAGACAGATCAGGCTGTGTTGCCAGCAAGCGTACCGAGCTGCGGACGGGCACAGCTGGTGTGCTTGTCCGAGCTCCGCAGAATCGCTGAGGCCAGTGAGTCGCGCAGGCAAAATCCACGTGCGCAATACTGTGGAGCAGCTGAAGCTGGTCGGCCCGCGCTCGCTCGGCGTCGCGCTGCTGACCGCCGGTTTCGTGGGCATGGTCTTCACCATCCAGGTGCGTGTGCATGCCAGGCTTGTTGGATAACGTCATGCAGGGCCGGACACTACGCGTGTGAGCGTGCGAGCTGGGGGCATGGCCCAGGGCTGGCGCATGTCAGGTTGCTGGTGCAGCTGGCTCAGGACATCTTCAGGAGGTGACGGCTGGAGCACCACAAAGGCCAGCAGCTCATGTGCCTGCACTGCTTGCACTCCAGCGCAACACTGAGGCCATGCATCAAGTCGTGGTTGCGTGCCGTGCGGGTTATCAACCCGCTGCTTAAGCACGCGCACCAAGCCTGAGAACGGGCGGCGCAGTTTGTGCGCGAGTTTGCCAAGCTGGGCCTGACCCGCACGGTCGGCGGCGTGCTGGGGCTGGCGCTCGCGCGCGAGCTCACGCCCGTGGTGACGTCCATCATCCTGGCGGGTGCGCACCGCTGCCGGATATCGCCGCACTGCAAGCGCGCACGTTGCCTGGACGGCAGAGCCCTGGAGAGATCCAATGCGTTGTGTTTTCACAGATGGAGGACACTGCGCGCATTGGTGCCTCTGCGTGCGGCCGTGGCACGAGCGTGCCAAGGGCAAAGCGGTGCATACATGTGCAGCATTCCGGAGAGTGCAGCCGGAGACTCTAGCAGACCCAAGGCAAGCCCTGTGTCCCAGAACCTGCACAAGACGGCGCTGCACGGCGGCTCGCGCCGGCCGGGCACACACGTTGCGGAGCACGGGCGGCGCAGGCCGCGTGGGCAGCGCGTTTGCGGCAGAGCTGGGCACGATGGCGGTAAGCGAGCAGACGGACAGCCTGCGCGTGCTGGGCAGCGACCCGGTGGACTACCTGGTCACGCCGCGCGTGCTGGCCTGCATGATTGCGGCGCCCATCCTCAACCTCATGTGCTTCGCCATGGGCGCGCCCCGACGCAGAGCGCTCTCAGGGCAGAGCGACAGTGCCGCTCTGCCTGACACGGCGCCGCTACCTGAGCGAGGAGGTGGGAGCATGAAAGCATGTGTAGTCCGTAGTAAAATCCCATACACATGCTGTCCCAAGAGGCATAGCTCCTACCCTGTCGCATGTCAGCCATCATGTTCTGCGAGAACGTCCGACTCCACAGCCTGTCAGCGCGTGCCAGCGCAGGCCCGCGCTGCCACGCGGCACGCGGAATGCCGGCCTGCCTGCGCAGTCGTGCAGCGCGGCGCCGGGCTGCGTGCGCCGAGCGGCGGCGCCTGCGCGGCGCCAGGCATCGCGTGCAGCTGCCTGCTGGCGCAGACGGTGTACGACGTGAGCGCCAACATCATCCTGGACTCGTGCACGCGCGCGGTGTCCAGCTGGGACGTCATCACGTCCATGATCAAGTCCTGGGTGTTCGGCACAATCATTGCCATCGTGCGCCCGGCCCCGCCGCCCGGCCCCCCAGGCGCTCGCAGGAGGCGGCGCTGCCCGGCAGGGGCTCCAGCAGACGCCCCGGCTCCGACTCAGCGCTCCCAGCTCAGTGCTGGGCGCCCCTTCCTTCCGCGTCGTGGAGCTGGCAGACCCCAGCCCTTTCATGTGCTGCGGCTCGGATTCGACAGCAAGCTGTGTCAAGAGTGTCGTAGAGCGGCAAAAGGCAATCGCGGCGCGGCCGCGCAGGTGAGCTGCTCCTGGGGCTTCACGACGACGGGCGGCGCCAAGGGCGTGGGCCAGTCGACGACGTCGGCGGTCGTCATCTCGCTGGTCATGATCTTCATCGCGGACTTCTTCCTCTCCTTCCTCTTCTTCCAGGGCCAGGGCGACGCGCTCAAGCAGCTCAAGTGAGCAAGGGGTTCTGCCAGGGCCAGTGCTCCGCCCTGCAGGCGCCGCCGCCGGCGGGTGCGGGTGCGGGCGGGCTGCGGGCGCGTAGGACTGTGTTGCATGGAGGCTGTTTGGTGGACGGTGCATGAGGGCTGGAGTCCTGTAAGCACTGACGGGTTCAGCCTTTCTGAGCCGGCAAGGGTAGTTGCGTTCGCATCCGCTCCACTCACAGAAGCCTGCAGGACCCGACCTCCCGGGGCCTGCAAACGTCATGCAGAGGGAAGCGACTGGGCATGCAGAGGGGGCTGGCGGTGCACGGCGCCCGGCGCGCGCGCGTCACTTGCCCCTGCCTGCCAGGCCCCGCACGGCCTTGATGCCCTGCGTGATGGGGCTCTCCGCCGCGGACGAGTTGTAGAACACGAGCTCCAGCGCCTGCGTGCCCAGCGGGCGCGTCAGCGCGCCTGCGGCTCCCAGCGCATGCGCGCAGCGGCACTCGTATGCGCGCACGACGCCACACACAAACGTGTGAAGACATCATGCCGCGGGCGCGCAAGCACACTGTTTTGTTACGGTGTCGTTTGCACTTGAGCACGCAATGACCTGTCCTGCCATAGAGGACCAAACTAATATCCAGCCAGCCAAGCAGTTTCCAAGGAGTACACGCAGAGCGGCTATACCCTTTGGCAGCGCCTGTCAGCATGCATCCAGCAATCGAAACATATGCCACTGAACATTTCAATGATGTCCTGGACAGCCAGACACATCCCACACTGCCTCTGTCAAGCAGCTGCCTCCCTCGGCATGGCATGTGCTTGCCAAGCGGCACACCTCAGCGTCAGGTCGTTGCGGCAGGCGGCCAATGAGTTTAAATGCGCCGCCCCAGCCGCCCCGCTTGAAAACGAGCCAGGGCGCGGCCGCCGGCGGGCCGCGCGCGGCGCGCCGCAGCACCACCCCCTCCGTGGTTAGCAGGAAGGCCTGCACAAGCCGCCCAGGCGGGTTTAGCACAGCCTCTGCTTGTGACGACAACGCCTTGTCTGCTTTGCCAACCGCTGGCCTCTCACTAGGCTCTGCACTGATGACCGTGTCTGTCAGCAAGCCATTTCTCATACGGAATGAAGGTCAAGGCCGCTCACTGTGGCTACGATGAACCATGAGAGTCGCCCGTGCCAGGAGAGCATGTACACGGTCAGCACTCAAGGACATGAGGACTTGCCAGACTCATACACAACGCTGCCACACGGGTCCGACGCCCTGCGCTGGCGCACCCGCACGGCGATGGGCTCAAAGCAGTACACGACCTCGAAGCTCGCCGCCAGCGTGGCCGCGCGCCCGGCCGGCGTGCCGCCGCCGCCCCACGCCGCGTTCAGCAGCACTGCAGGCCGGCCGCGCCAGCGCGCTAGCAGCGTGTGCAGCTCGTCCGCCTGCCGAGACGGGCGCTGCAGTCAGGCGCAGGTCTTGACAGCCTGCGCCTCTGCGCCGCCGCCAGGCCAGGTTCAGCGTGAACGGGACGGGGCGCGTCAGCGCGGCAGGGCAAGCAAGGGCGGCCGCGACATGCCATGCATGGGCATGCATGCCCCGCAGGCATGCTCGCGCACAGGTCCCACACGCTGGCCCCACTGCGATGGGCCTTTCGCGGGTGATAGACGACCCTTTCCGGCGCACAGAGCCACAGCTGCGTACGGGCACAGTCTGCGCATACCAAGATGACAGGCAACGCTCAGCCAGCTTTGCCACAGGCCGACGACAGTATGCGCATGAGGCCACCTGCTTGGCAGTATGCCGCACAGCAGCGTGTTGGCAGGGGCAGATGCGGGGCCAGACCTGCTCGGGGCGCGCGCCGACGACCAGCAGTGCGCCAGCTGGCTTGGAGTCCTCACATGCGTCCAGGGACAGCACGTCATTGGGCACCAGGTCCGACGCGCCTGCGCGTCACCCGCGCCCCAGGTCACCATGCGATTATCATACTGTTTTCACAAAAATCAGAATCCGCTTTCATTGCGAGCATACGCATGAGACTGATATGCAACCCAGAAGTATGCCTTTTTTGTAAAATTTGGTGCATGCTACAAGTGCACACCACCGACTGGAGGTGTAGATATGGGGCAGCACATAGTGACAAAGTGATCCGGCCCTGGTTCGTGCCAGTTGCAAATCTCACGAGTAGAGTGCAAACCCCGACGAGTGCAGCGCACGACGTTGGCATGCAAGGTCTGCCCAGCGGACATGGCCGCGCACTCAGGGCGGCCTCCACATTGGCAAACACGAGCGTGAAGTCGCCCGCTGCCTCCGCCGGCAAGCCCGCCAGCAGCTCGGCGGCCAGCTTCGCCGCCGCCTGCGGGCCCTCGTCCGCGAGCGGGATCTCCACGGCCAGGCGCGGCGCGCTCATCCCCTTGAAGCCCTGCCAGCCAGGCCGCGGCCATGTCAAGGAAGGCGGCGTGCACTGGAAACTGCGCGAGCGCCTGTGCCAGTCTTGACGGGCCGCAAGGGCACGGGCGCCAAGCCTCAGGCACCGGTCATGCAAATACTCCATTAATCAAAACTCCATTAATTAAAACTCCAAGTTGCAAAGGGCATGTACTCACCGCAACAGGCAAGCAGTGCCTGCTGTACCAGCAGTGCCTGAGCGTGCGGGCACCGCGGCCTCTTACGGCGCACCTTTGCCTTTTTCTTCGGTCCGCTGGTCAGCTGCCCTGCCACTGCCTCACACGCCTGCGCTATCTGCAAAGGCACCCAGGCTCTCAGAGGGTATGGCACGTATAAGGTGGTAGGCCGCAGGCAGGCGGGCCGCTGGGCTGGTACCGCCTCCTCTCTGCTCTGCGGGATCTCCGCCTCGCTCTCACCGTGGGCTGCACTGCCTGTCTTTCCAGCCTGACACAGCACCCGCAGCTGAACACTATGCCGTGCGCTGAGGCGGCGCTGCGCCTGTTGCCGCATGTAGCTAGGTGCATGCTGTCTGTTTGAGCAGCAGGCTGCTGCGTGGCTCTCGGCCCGTCCAATGGTGCATGAGAGCCTGTTGCACTCTTTCTGCGTGTGCTCCAGCGGCAAAGATGTGCTGGAGACGCAGAGCCAGGACGCCATCAAGGGTGCAGCGAACACAGGTTTGTGAGTAACGACACGCGAGCAAGGCATCAAGAGGGATCGGCTTCCAAGACGACAGCTGCTCGCCCACTCGAGGCTGACTGCAATTCAGATGACAAGCCCTGCCATAACCTGCCCACCGGTTGTACTACGAATGTCTGAGGCACGTTCGAGTCTGTTCACAGCCAATACACTCAAGCAGAGTCCTGAGAAAGTGAGGTCTGGAGTGCACAAGTGATGCATGTGCGCTGAGGCATAGCCGGCACTGACAGTATGGAAAGCGCAGAGGCTGTGGACTGGCGCGCTGTGTACAGCGCCAGCTCAGACGACTCCGACACCGACCCGCTGCCGCTCATGGCGCACCAGGATGCCACTGCAGGGCCCCTCATCGCGCCATACCTGGCCACAGAGCCTTCCATCGTAGTCAAGGTGCGGGCAAGCTGCTGCACACTGCCAAGTACCGAAGGTACTCCCATGCAGCAGTAGCAAGTGGAGCGCCGCGCTGCAGGCGCTGGAGCTTGCTGGTGTGGGTCCCAGTGATGCAGTCCTGGACCTGGGCAGCGGCGACGGGCGCTTCTGCGTGGCGGCCTGCCAGCAGTTTGGCGCCGCGGCAGGCGCGCTGCCTCGAGGCCGCCTCTGGCACCCTCCCTGGAGGGAGGTCACTGGAGTGGTGCCGCTCGGCACCTGTGGCTGCTGTAGCCCCCAGGCTGTGTGCCAGTGGCAGTGGTGCAGCTACAGCTGCACGCCGACGCCCTGACCACCGGACGCTGCAGGACAGCGGTCGGCGTCGAGCTAGACGCGGAGCTGGTTGAGCGCTCGCGCGACGCGGCGGCGAGCTGCGGCGTGACCGGCCGCACCAGCTTCCTGGCCGCGGACTTCACGGCGCCGGGCTTTGCGGCCGCGCCGCTCTGTCCTGGCCACCCGGCGCAGGTGTCATGCAGCCTCTTCTTTACGCTCTCCCTATTTTTGGTTACTCTCATGCGTATCACCCCACGACCAGGTCTCGGCACGCCGCCTGTCACGGGCGCCACGCCATGCTCCCAAGGTGTTAGCGCTTGGACCGCTTCCATGCGAGGTGTCTCAGGATCTTGCGCATGTCGCACTGTCACACGCACAGACCTATAGTAGGGTCAGGGTGCGCGGCGCCTGGCGCGCAGCGCTTCACGGTGGTGGTCGCGTTCCTGCTGCCGGAGGCAGAGGCGCGCTTCCGCGGGCTGCTGCTCGCGCTGGCGGCGCGCGGCGCGCGTGTCCTCACCATCGTCTTCCAGCTGGAGCATGGGGGCGGCCTGGAGCTGAGGGGCCGGGTCGGCAACTACGTCTACCTGTACACCGCACCCGCGGGTCAACCCAGTGCCTCCGCTCCAGGTTGATCGGCGGCCTCTCGGGCAGCTGTGAACATCATGTGGCCTGTTTCAGCAGTAATCTCAGACGCAAGCACTGTCCTTCATGCACGAGCTCAAAGACAAGAGGGTCAATCGAGGCTGTGCTAGGATGCAGGACAAGCCATGTCTAGGAGCACGCGCTGGTGACCAGCGGCTGGGGACTGCTAATGTGCTGCCGCGGTTGCCCGACGGCGTGCTGTGCCGGCAGCTTGCGGCAGCATGCCGCTGCGAGGCCGGTAACATAGCCCTTGCGGGCCTTGCTCTGAAAGACGGAGGCCATGTCGAGCCGCTGGGGCTTTCAACGCGCACGCCTGTGATTTAACAATGCAAAGCTGAAGGCACCAAGGAGGTCTCTGACTCCTTCATATTTACACGTCCCGGGACGCTCGGCGTCCATGCTAGGTCGGGCGTGCGGCCTTGCGCCGGCCGCCGGCCGCCTTGCCGCGGGCGCCGCCGGCCTGGATGAACCCCTCCGCCTCCAGCAGCCGCCGCGCCGCGTTGTTGATGTGCGTGAAGCGCGCCGGGCCCAGCAGCACGCCGCCAAACCTGTCGCGTGGCTGCCACGTGTGGGCGCGCGCCGGCCATGACAGCACACCACGCACAGCCTGCTTGGCGGACAGCGCTTGGCGTCGCCGGCGCTGCTAGGCTCTGCGGGCGGCGCTGAGCAGTGCGTGGTGAGGCGCGTGGCGCAGGGAGCCTGTGCATGTATACCATGCAAGGCTGTGACACGCGCGGCTGGGTGCCCAACACGAGGCCAACATTGCGAGAACCGGCGAGTGGGGCTAGTGCCAGGCCTCTGCGCGGTTCACCAGCGCGAGACGATGACGACAACATTCTCCGCGCCCGCGACCTGCAGCAATTGCAGCAGGCGGCCTCCGGCGGCGCACTCCCCATCGTCATCGGAGTCCTGCATGTCCACCGCCGACGCACATTCAGGCTTGGGCTGGCATGACGCTGCAGGCAGGCTGACCAAGGTATCGCAAGACCCTGTGAGTACGCTCGCGGGTGTGCAGAAGGTGGCCAATGCAGGATGTCTTGCAGGCCGATGCGCGCATGGGCACTGCCGCCGCTGAACGCAGCCAGCTGCTCTGGGATACACGCATGCGTGATACGCAGCCCGGCGCGTCCTACACACGCAGCCCTGGTGCGGCCCATACCTGAAGAAACGCATCCCTCTCGGAGCGTATCCGGTAGGCCATGATGTTGTGAGTCGCGCGCTGGATCTTCCCGTTCTGCAGCAGCGCCGCAACCACGTCCGCCGCAGCCTGCACAGAGGTCACCGGCGCCAGGTGCGCCTGTCCCTCGCCAGCTTACCATCAGCAGGCTGACCCACGACGCAGCCAAGACGCCACTGCACAGCTTGGCGCTACGCCGGCATGCGTGCTGGCGCGGCCCCTTGCAGGCCGCTGCCAGCATGCACGCACAACACAGGTCCTCCACTCGGTGGCGAACGAGCAGACTTGCGCACCTGGAACGTGGACTTTCGCTCGACGAACGGCTCCCCATGCACAGTGCACGCCGCCGCTGCCAACACGCGCGCACTCTCCGCGGACGGTGTGTGGACAGGGGCAGCCGGCGTGGCTGCCGCCGTCGCATCAGCTCCAGCCCCATGCTCGCCCTGGTCGTCCTGCCTGGCTGCCTGTGCTGCGGGGGGCTCCGGGCAGGTCGGGGGCGCTGCCCAGAGGTGCTCCTGCGCCTTGAGCCACTCCACCCACGCGTGCAGCACCACCTCGCCTGCGCAGCGCCGCGGCCTGTGCTCAGAGGCCAGCCAGGTCCAGTGCTGACCGGCAGCACCCGGGCGCCGCCTTATGAAGCGCGCCTGGCTGGAAGGCGTCAGTCAACTCGGCGGCCACCCACTTCCGCAGCTCGTGGTCCAGGTGCGGCGCGTGTACCGTCACGTTGGGTGGCCTGTGGCTGGGGTAGGCGTCAGGCAGGGCGATGCTCGCGACGACCGTGCTGCTGTCCGCGCTGGGAACGTGCACCTGCTTGGCCCCAGCACCTAGCGTCAAATTCTGCCGCTCCCTCGTTTGTCTGTACCACCTGCATGTGACACCTGCGTACCTCGCAGGAGGCGGGACCGGTCAGCACGACCGCGTCATCATGGATTGCATGCACAGCAATGAGCTCGTCCTCCTGAGCAGACCTGTTGTCTGCAACGTGGTACAAGCAAAGTTCAGATGCTGTATTCACACACTTGACATGCTGTGGGTGGGTAGCAGCCCACCTGCTACCGGAACTGGTGTGTTCATGCACTGATACCTCAGCACAGCCAGTGCAACTCCGCAAGCTAGCTCATCTTGGTCTTACAAAGCTTTCCTGACATTGAGCTGCTCCCCAACACCAAACACCTTCCCCAATGCAGCAAGTTATACTGGCTGAGTTGACTCTTGCCATGGATTATGTTAGAATGTCAGGACAGACATCTCAGGCAATGTAGAGCGATGAACCTTCACGCTCGCAAGCCTCAGCCACAGCGGGCGGCGCCTGCGGAGGGAGGTGGCGCGGCATGCAGAGATGCATGGTGACGCATGTGATTACCTGCATGCGGTGCTTGAAGGAGGGCTCGGTGACGACCTGGACGCGCTGGCGAGCTGGAGCGTCGCCGACAACTCCACCACTGCCTTGCCACCCGCGCCTGGCGTGGCCCTCAACCATGACGCTCATTGCGCATGCGCCGCGCCGGCGGGCCTCACGCCTGCCCGCTTCCGCGCGCTGTTCCTCGGCCATGTCCGCGCGGAGGCGGAGGCGCTGCTCGCGGAGACGGAGCCGCTCGCGGCCCAGGCGGGTGCGGGCGGTCACGGGTGCGGGAGCGCGGGGCCGAGCTCCCCGCAGCCGCAGCAGCGCCCCGCGCCGGCGGCCAGCGCCGGCGCGAGCGCGGCCGGGGCGCGCGGCGCGCCGGCGGCCCCGCCGCCGCGCCCCGCCGGCGCGCACAGCGCGCCCGGAGCGCTGGACGACGCCAACTTTCCGGCGCTCAGCACGTGCAGTGCCCGCAGCGGCAAGGTCCGTGTCCTGGATGTCACATAATGTGTGCCTGTCTCTGCACATGGCTGTATGTGGGCGTTGGCGTACCTGCCCGAGTACCATCTTGCCCTATACACTGGCAGCGCGCAGGCAAGCAGGCGCTGAGGGCGGAGGTGCTGGGCGCGCGCCCAGGCGAGCAGCGCCCAGGTGACGCACGCGGCGGCGGCCCGGCGGCTCACTGGGCCTGCCTCGTGCGGGCCTGCGCGCGGCGCCGGCGCGGGCGCGCGGCGCAAAATCGCGCCCACGCGCGTGCAGCACGTCGCGCGCGATGCCAGCTTCGAGGCCGCCGCCGTCGCCGCTCTGGAGCCTGTCGCCGCGGGCGGGCGTATGGCCCAGCCCTTGGAGACTGCTGCAGGCTCTCCTGCCCTCGGCGCCCCGTTGGCCCTGGCGTGCACCCCTGGTGCAGGGCGTGCGGCCCCGCCCGACACTTTGGCGGGGCATGGGGTGGCTGTGCAGCGCACTACGGGGGACGGCGCTGCCGGGATGGCGGCGGCGCGCGCGGCAGCTGCTGTGGAGCCGCTGACGCCGTGCACGTCCACGGTAGGCCGCACTGAGGGGCGCGAGCTGGACAGGTTAGGGACGGGTACCCTGGCAAACCCCAGCGACAACACGGACGCGCCTGCGGGCGCGAGCCCCACGGCCAGCTGCGCCAGCGTGCGCAGCGCGACGGGTTCCAGCGCGTGGCCCTCGCCGGCTCCGGCCCTGGGCCCTGGGACCCAAGCGGCGCACGGCGCCGCCGCGGCAACCGCCGCGGGGCGCCCGGCAGCTGCCGACGGGCAGCGCACGCCCGCTGAGGCGCCGCCCGGCCGCAGCGCGTGGGAGCGGCGGCTGAGCGGCGACGCGGCAGCCCCGTCGCACGCGTCAGCGCCAGGCGGCGCGCCCGGCGGCGGCGAGCGGGCCCCTGCGTGGCAGGCTGGGGCGGCGCAGCCACCATGCAGCACACAGGCCCCGGCTGCAGCTAGAGACCCTGACTGCGCAGCGCCGGCGGCACTGCCCAGCTGCGCCCCGCCGTTGGCAGGCGCCTGGCCAGCTGGCGGCCCTCCGCCCTCTGCCACGCCAGGCGGCGCCCCGCACCGCCCCGCATCCAGCGCACCCTACGCAACGCCGCCGGCGCGCAGCCCGCCGTCGCAGCCTGCTCCGGCGACTCCCGCGCCTGCCAGCGACAGCCTTTCGCGCTTGCCCGAGCGCGCGCGCGCGCCGGCGAGCCCCGCGCCGGCCCTGCCGCGCGCGGGCCGGCGCGCCGCGGCGCTGCATGGGGCGCTGCTCGCGCGCGCCACAGACGTCGCGCTCGCGTCCGAGCTCGAACTCCTCCTGCACCTGCTCGCCGCAGCGGCTGCTGCGGCGCCCGCTGCGGTGCCCGCGCAGCCGGACGCTGACGCTGCAGGGGCGGCTGCGGCGGCGGGCGGGCGGGCGTCCGACGCCGCGGCCAGCTGCGCGGGGAGCGCCCCGGGCGGGCCGTCGGCTGCTGCGACAGGCGCCCGTGACGGGGCGTCGGGGCAGCGGCGGCTGCTGCCGAGCGCGGCGGCGGCCGGCGCGTACGCGGCGCTCGCGCTGCAGGCCGCTGGTGAGACAAGGGGCCTTGCCGTCCTTGGTTTCATGCGACTGCGTGTGTGCTGGCTGATGAAGCATGACACCCGCCGGTAGCAAGCTTGAGAATGTATTCTGCTGTGCAATTTTAGAGGTGGCTAGTGCTCGCTAACAGAGTATGCGCTTCAGTCCAGGCTTGCCGTTGCGGGTTCACAAAGCGCTGTTATGTGAGCTGCCGGGCCCGTCCTGTGATGACCGTGCGCCGGGCCAGGGCGCCTGGCGCTGGCGCTCGAGGCGACACTGCTGGAGGCCCTGGCGGCCGCGCCGCCTGTTCAGGCGCACGCGCCGGCGCTGCGCGCCGCGCTGCTGCGCGCCCAGGCGGCGCGGGCGGGCGACAGTGGCGGCCGTGGCGGCGCTGGCGCCGGCGCGCCTCCGGGCGTGCTCGGCGTCCAGGCGTACACCAGCGACGGGCGGACGAGCCGCACGCCGGTGCGCAACCCAGCCCTGGCATCTCAGGGAGGCACCAACTGGGACAACGTTGCAAACCCTGTTGAGCAGGGGCATTTGCACTGATGATGATGAACACAGAGCGAGTGCAGGGCACCTTGCAACAGTGGCAGGAGCAGGCCTCGATGATCCACAAACTGCTCATGCGCACCAGTAGGCCCACAACTCGCTGCCGCGGGTTGGTGCAGGCACCTAATAGAGCTCGCCAAGTAAGCAACCTAGCATGTCTGTGCGGGGGAGCATGTCTGTGCGGGGGGAGAGCCCTGCTAGGGTCTCACCCGCGGCGCGCGCTCGAACGCGCAGGATGAGCAGCGGCGCGTGAGCAACCGCGAGGCCGCGCGCGACGACTGGTTTGCGCTGCTGCGCGACGCGGCGGCCTGCGCGCAGCCCTTTGCGCAGGGCGGCGCGCCCGGCGGGCGGCTCGCCTCCAGCGAGCGGGCGGGCGCGCCCTCACATGCCTCGCCGCCAACGGTCATGCCGGCGCCCTTCCCGGCTGCATGCATTTGACATTGCCTAGCGAAGGCCTGACTGCTGGCAGCTCACAGTGAATGTCGTTAACCTGAAAGCCTGTGGGGTAACCGTGCCAGCAGTATCCAGAGCAAATCGGCGCCTGCCGCCTTGCAGCCGGGGAGGACGCAGCCGTCTTCGCGTGCTTCCTGGACCGCGCCCCGAGGCTGCTGCGCGGCCTGCGCGCGGACAACATGCCGGCCTTCGCGCACCTGGTCATGGCGGCCGTGATGCAGGCGCGCCCGGGGCCAAGGCAAATGCGTGGATATGCCCAGGCGGCCAATGCGCTGCGGCGTGCATGTTGAAACGTCTACAGCAGCGCGTGCGGCGGGCAATGCGATGCGCATTTGGCACGTCCCAGCCGCCAGATGCAGACGTCCGTGTGGCAGCGCGTGCGCGCTGACCCGCGCGGCGCGGCAGGCGGCCGCGACCGGGGAGGCGCTGCTGGACGACGAGCTGCGGCGGCTGGCGCGCCGCAACCCCGCCCGCTTCGGCCGCCTGAACCTGCGCCTGCAGGCGCGCCGCGCCCTCGAGCGCTCCCTGGCGCGCAGGCCGCCGCATGCCCATGACGGTAAGTGTGATGTGCAGACGTCTGCGTGTCGGCCAAGAGCGGCTGCATCCCTCCTGCTGCCTGCAGGCGCAGCAGAGCGGCGGGCGCGCCGGCGGCGCGCGCCTCGCGGCGGCCTCGGGCGCATCCGTGGCGAGCGCGACAGGGGACAGCGCGGCCAGCCGCGGCCAGCCCGCGCCCTCCGGGACAAGCGCCGCGTCGTACGCCTCGGCGGGCGTCGGCCGCGCGCCCGCGGCCGCCAGGTGCGCGGCGGCGCCCGGGGAGGGGCTCCTGCGTGCGGCGAGCTCCCGAGCGAGCCTGAGCCCTGCGCGAGGAGCGCCGGGGCGCATGACAGAGGGAGCAGCCGATGAGTGGCGGCGATGCGTGGCTGCGAGTGCTGACGTCACCGCCTGGCACCCCAGGGTCGCCGGCATTGACGTCGAGGACCTGGCCGCGGCGCTCGCTGTGGCGGCGGAGTTCCCGCCCGCGCAGCGTCTGTTCGTGCTCTTCCTGGAGGCCGCGGACAGCCACCGCCTCAACCGCCAGCTAGTCCGGTGCGGCGCGCGCGCGGCCCCGCGCCGCGCCCCCGGCGCGGCCGATGCGTGCCGGGTGCCCCATGTGCGTGTAGGGTTGGGTGTGCAATGCCTGTCTGTTGGGGACGCGCAGCAGCGCAACGCTTGCCGGGAACCTGTCTCTCCCCAGATCCGCAAGGTCGCTGCACGGTCCTACCCTGCCGTGCCGCCGGCGTGAGCCCCTCTCCTGACCACATGCGCGCACGCACTCCGACCGCGCACGACCGCGCACACAGCCAGCCAGAACACGGGCGTGGCGGCAGCGTCGCCGGCGGCTGCGCGCGCGGCCGCATGCGCAGGGCCTGAGTGCATGGGCTGCTGGCATGTGGGTGAGCGTGTGGGTGCCCTGGGCCAGCGGCATGCGGGCGCAGCTGGCAGCGCTCGCTGCAGAGCGCGGCGGCGGCGGCGGCGGCGGCGGCGGCGGCGGCGCGGCGGCCGAGCGCGCGCTGGCGGCGGCCGCGCTCGCGTCCTTCCTGTCGCTGCTCGAGTTTGGTGGCGGCGGCGGCGGTGACGCGCCCGGTGGAGCTCCCTGCCCCGCAGCCGGCATGCTGGCCGCGTCGTAGAAGAGATGCGGGGCTCGGCCAGGTTGTGACGCTGCGCTGGCTCACGCCCTGCCAGGGTGTCTGGCAGCCTCTGCAGGTCCACCCCATCACCTGCACACACGATGTCACGTGAGGCTCTCTACCAGTGAGGCTCTACCGATGAGGCCTCCTGTCAACAGCTTGGCAGCGAAAGCACGGGCGCACTGCAGCGCGTACGCCCAGGTCCGGCACAATGTCAAGCGGAAGCCCTGTGTGCCGACCTGGCGACAGGCGAGCCAGCGGCGGCTGCAGTGGCAGCGCCGCTGGACGCGGCCGCCGCGCTCGCTGCCGCGGCGCGCAGTGGCGAGCCAGGGTCCGGGCGAGGGCTGGCGCGGGCGTCCGCGCCGGCCCTGCTGGGCACGGCGCCATGGGTCGTGCGCTATCTGTGGTTCCTGCGGCCGGGCGACGCGTGCTGCGGCAGCGTGCGCGCCACGCTGCGCGCGCTGAGCACGCTGCGCGCCGCGCCGGCGCTGCGCCCCGCACATGCCGCATTTGGGCCCGCGGCGCTCTGCTTGCGGTGCGGCCCTGCTCAGGCCGGCTCTCGGGGCATCGGCTGTGCTTGATATGAGGCGTTGGCATGTCCCTTTCGCAGCTTACAGCACCACAGCCGCACGGGCGCACAGAGCACCCGGCGCTTGAGGCATGGAGGGCGAGGCAGCGTTGGGCAGCGCGACGCCCCTGCAGCTCCACTGGCCGCGTTGCTGTCCCTCACGGCAAAGTCAAGCGTGGGTGTCCTCGCGTGCTCTGGTAGGCCTGCGCGGTGCGGCTCCTCATGTCTGACCAATCTTACCGCGAGCGTCATTGTTTACTGTCACGGTTACGTCCGTCCCCGCAGGTGCCTGCTGGACCAGTTTGCCGCGCGCATGGCTGCGGCGGGCGTCGCGCTGCCTCCAGCGGAGCCTCCGGCAGATGCACAGCTGGCCGCCACGGCGACGCCGGGGCCGGAGCTCGCCGATGACGCGCGCGGGGCGGACTGCTGCGTGGACCCCCGCCTGCTCCAGCTCTGCTGCCCCCTGCTGGAGCACGCGCGGCGCGCGCTGCAGGCGCGGCCCCGCCTCATGTCGAGCGCTGTCTGTGGGGCGCACGTCAGGGGTTGGCTGTCCAGTGAGGCGTGCGCGGCGCCTGGTTCAGGCCTCATGCTGCCCTGGTGCAGGTGCACAGCTCCTAAAAAGCGGCTTTGTTGTTAGGCAGGGCGGGCGTGGAATAGCCGGCTGCTCTATCAGACAGTTTCGGGCTGCACCTCTGGAAAGGAACTATATGACTATATTTTTGGTGTGCTAGGGCGGGCTGGCGGGCGGCGCCAGCGGGGCAGAGGCCGGCGCGCACGCGCGCGGCCTGCGCAAGATCACGCCCACGGCCCCGGCGGCCGCGGCTGCATCCGTCGCCGCCACGCCGGCGGCAACCGCAACGGCCGCGCTGGCCGCCGCGGCGGCCGGCCCAACGCAGGACGGGCCCGCGGCCGCGCTGCGGCGCGCATTCCTGGACGCGTACAGCTCGTCGGAGGCCACGGCGCGCAGCTGACAAGTTCCCTGGGGCCCCTGTCTCTGTGTGTAACAAAAATAAGGGTTGCACCTGAAAGGGCTGTGTGTGAGCAGCAGGCTGTCTTGGGCGCACGTGTGGAGGTGACCGCATCAGGTGCGGGTGACCGGGCCAGCCTCCAGGCGGCGCACGCTGCAGCCACAGCAAAGAGCGCTCACGCACGTCGCACGCGCAGTGTGCACGAGGTGTATGCTTGAGCCGCGTCACGCACAGGGCGTTAACAGCATACGCGTCAGCCCGAGCCTTATGTACCTGGCCATGTCTACGTGCGGCACGGGGAACTAGCGTCACTCCCATCCCATCAGAGCCTGGCCTGCAGGAGGCTGCTGGCACGCTGCTGAAACTCTGCCACCACCGCTTTGCGTGTGGAGCGCGCGTGCATAAGACACGGCCCTGCCGCATGCGCCTGCAGGTGCGGCTGAGGGACGTGGTCGAGTGCGTGGCGGACGTGCTGGGGCGCACGGCCGCCGCGGCGGGCCTCGCGCGCGCGACCGCCGTCGCGGCGGTGCGCGCAGAGTGCGCCGTGGGTGCAGCGGCGGAGGCAGCCGCTGCCGCGTCTGCAGCGGCGCCCGCGTCTGCGGGCGGCGGCGACGCCCAGAGCGAGCGGGCCACCGCCGCGGACGCGCTGCGCCAGCGGCTGGCGTCCGCGGCGGCCGCGGCAGCGGATGACGCATGCAACGCCGTGCGCACCCGCCCTCGCACCCTCCGCCCTAGTGATACGCGCCCCATGCGTTGAAGGCATGGCTGGAGCTACTTGCCCAGCTGGTCAGCTCGCCCGGACCCGCATGAGAGCCCTGCCGCCGCGCGCCCGGGCGGCAGGCGCTGGAGGCTGCCGCCGCGGCGGCCGTAGCGCATGCCACGGCCGCGGCGCCGCGCGCGCTGGCCGCGCTCGCGCACACGGCCTGGCCGCCCGCAGTGGTCGGCACGGCGGCCGCGCTGGCCGCCGAGGACGCCTGCGCGGCGGCCGCACGACGCCTGCTGCGCCAGGCGCCCGCCGCCGCGGCGGCCGCCGTGTCCGCGGCGGCTGCGCGCGCGGTCGCGGCGGCCACGCGCGCGGCCGCCGCGGCGCTGCCGCGGCGTGGCGTGGGCTGAGCCGCTGGCCGCGTGTATGCCATGTGCACGCTGCATGCAGACATGATGTGTGCTGTCTGTTTCTGCGAATTGCTAATACATATTTGAGTGACAACCGTTGCGTTCGTGTCTGAAATAGTCTCCGTAGCGTTGGCGGGAATAGGTGTCAAGTTTGCAGCTAGGGCTTGTGTGACCAATGACTTGACCGTTGTGCTGGCAGAGCTATATATTACAGACAAAAATGTAACCTCCACACAAGTTCTGAATGGGGACACACCCAGTCACCCACAACGCATGCCGATGCTCAGGGCATGCATGCACCCAACTCGTCCAGCATGATGTCCAAGCTGAGTGCTTAAAAAGCTTGTTGTACTAGTTCAAAACGCATCAGTCAACAGCATGGCCTTTTCCCCGCGCTCAACCCACAAGCACACCAGGTGCATGATGTAGCTGCAACCAAGTCAGCTTACGCACTGCATGAAATCAAAAGTGCATGTTGTGCCCTGCAAGCCATGCCTGCACGGCTAGCATAATCCATAAAACCGGCGTGTCAGTGAAACATACGTACCCGACCCAGCTGCACCTGCGTCGGACCCCTCCGGATGCAGTGCGCGCAAGCCCAGCGCGGCGCTCAGGCCCAGTTCATACCGCTTGGAATGCTGTCACATGCGTTCGGCCAACAAGCGGCCCGCCTCCCTGCGCCTTGAGCAAAGGGCGGCGGGCTACCCGGGCCAAGGCGCAGGCCGGCCCGGCAGAGGCGCGCGCGCATCAGCCGTACACGTTGTTGCCGGGCTGGTTGATGCCGGAGCGGTACTGGTTGTGCACCAGAATTGACGACAGGATGGCGCCCAGGATCCAGAGCGCGGCGAGCACGCAGTTGCCGATCCAGCCGAGGCGGTAGGAGGGGTCACGCTGCAGGCGCCCGCGCTGGCAGAACGGCAGCAGCACGCCCAGCGCGGCCGGGAAGAAGAAGAAGAAGCCGAGGATGAAGAGCACCCACTGCATGTTGAAGCACTCACCGCAGCTGCTGTAGCTGTGCGCGGCCTGCACGCTGGTGTCGTTGGCCGACACGTTGTGTGCGACCATCGGTGGCGAGTTGGCGTGCTGCGTGTACGGCTGCTGCTGCTGCCCCTGCCCCTGCTGCCAGCCCTGCTGCTGCTGGCCCTGCGCCGGGTAGCCGTGCGCGGGGTAGCCCTGCCGGGGGCGCGCGCGGCGCAGGGTCAGCTTCTGCGGCGCCGGCGGCAGGGTCGCCAGCAGGGTTGCCAGCATGGCAGCAGCGGCAGCCTGGCAGCGCGGCCGAGCAGGCTGCAGTGCAGTGCAAGGGTGGGTTCTTAGCGCCTGTCGCCGGGCGGCATGTGCCGCACCTGCGTCATGGGCGGGTAGGCGGGCGCGGTCTCAAACGCGCCAGGCTTCTGCGCGTCCATGGCCGGCGCGCCCCTGCTCTCCACGTCCGGTACCACACCCATGGCCTGTCGACGATGGCAAACAACTGTCAGGCCGCGCACCACAACCCCAGGTAGGTGCACCAGTAGCAGGTAGCTGTCCGCGAAGAGCACACGTCTCCCTGACAGCGCATCTCCACTGGCACTCACCCTCACGGGCTACCGAGCACAACGCACGCTGCGTGCACTGTGCACCCACACTTGCCGAGTGAGCTGGCGCATGCTGGGCGCATTGCCAACTTCAAACGCCCACCTTCAGGAAGCTGCAGCACGCTCCTTCCCGTCAGGCTCCTTCGCCCTGCAGCTTCACGCGTGTCAGCGTGCTTGCCGCCGTGCCAGGGCGCAGTGTCTGTGAGCAGAGCGCATGTCGAGCGCGCACGAAGGTGTCGCGCCCCAAGCAGCTCCAGCTAGCCAAGGACAGCTGACGAGCAAGGCGGTATGACTGCCGGCCATCTGATGCTGTGCAGTTTGGGACAAAGTGTTAGAAAGGCCCGTGCCTGCAGATGCGCCGCCTACGTAGCACTCAGCCTCACAAGCTGCAGCTCCTGGAAAAGGTCAAGTCTCCAGCAACAAGTATAGTACTGACTGTTCTTGAGAGCGCAGCAAGCAGTCACTGCGCGGTACATTCCGAGGAGCTGGCTTCTGCTCTTCGACCCTAGCCCTGTCGTGCGTTATTTACCGGACCACAAAGATGCTGTGTGCCAGCAGATGGCACCGCTGCACTTCATACCCCGGGCCCGCCTCAATGCAGGCGCACCGCTGCCACCCGTCGTTCGGGGTGCGGCAGGTCCCGCGCGCGGTGAGCACCTGGGCGCTGGCAGCTGATCGGCCCACGAGCCCCGCTGCAGTGGTCGCGTACGCGCGCAAGCTCTTCCTGCAGACGGTGCACGGGCGGTCGGATGCGTCGATAAACCTCGCCAGGACATGCATGCTGATCGCGCTGGAGGAGGAGGCCGCGATGGACGCCGAGCTGCTGCAGGGCAGCGCACGCGGGCCAGGGCCTGAGACGCAGGCCCTATCGGACGGCGCCGACGTGGCTCGCGCCCTGGCCGAGCGGTGCGGCGCCCCGCCGAGGCATGTGCGGACATGTGCTCTGCACAGGCACCTGGAGCACGCCGCCGCCTGTGCTGGCCGCTTGGACAGCGGCGCTCGTCCGGCATATGCCCCGGGGCGCTGGAACGCAGCCAAGGAGTGGATTAGCATTCCACGCAGCGTGCAGGACGCATAAGTTGTGAGCTTGGTAAAAGGCGCCTGACCTGTCAGCCGTGTCGCAGTCTGTACGCGGGTGAGCTGCTCCGCAACAGGGGCCTGCGAGCGTTGGGCGGCGCCCACGCAAGCGCACCAGCGCCGTGCACTGCGCTGGGCTGGTCCCAGGGGCGCTCCATCAAGCCCTGTCTGCCAGTCACAGAGCTGGACGGTCTTGCAGGAGGCCAGGCGCTCACGCACGCCAGGCGCCTGGTCCCCGCGCGCCTGCGGCGCCCCTGCCCGGTTTTGGCGCGCGATGGATCACGCACAACCTGGGTGGGTGGCGCGGTCCCTGGCTCGCGGCGCTGCCTGCTGACGCGCCGCCGCAAGCGGCAGCGAGCACGGGCGATATAAACTCACAGCGCCGCCCGCTGACGCGCCGCCGCGGCCGGCAGCGAGTACGGCAGCGCGTCCACGTGGAGCCTGGAGCGGCTGGACGCGCTGGCGGCTGAGGCGCGCGCAGAGTTCCTGCGCTTCGCGGACCTGCCGCCGCCGCCGCCGCCGCTGGCGCCCAAGCCGCGGCCGCGGCCGCCGCGCGGCCCGGCCGCGCGGTCGTCGGGCCCCGAGGCGCAGGCGCATTCGGCCGACGGCTGCGCCGCCGCCGCCGCTGCCGCCGGCGGGGCGCCCGGGGAGGCGCCGCGGCACGCGGGCGCGCGCGTGTCCGGCGGCGCCGGGCTCGCGGACGCGGGTGCTGGCGAAGCATACCATGCGGCTGCCAGGAAGCCAGCGCGGCGCGCCGGCGCGCGCGGGGGCGCCGGCGCCGAGCGGCGGGGGGCAGACGCACCGTCCGCAGCCTGTGCGCCCGCGCTGCCGAGCCGCGCGCGCGCGCGTCGCGGCGCGCTCGCCGCCGCGCCCCCGGCCGCGGCGGTCGCTGAGGCCCTCCCCGGGCCGCGGCGGTCCAGGGCGGATAGTCCCGCCGTCGCCGGCGGCCGGACGCGCGCGCGGCGCGCCGACGGCGGTGCGGCCGCCGCGGCGGCCGGCGGCGATAGGAGGCGCGCGGCGGGCGCGGACTGCGGCGGCGCCGGCGCTGGCAGCGGCGGTGCGGGGCTCGGCGCGGAAGGAGCCGGTGCCACGGCCGGCGCGCCAAGCGGCGCGGGCGGCGCGCCGCGGCAGCCGCGCGCGCGCGACTTCCCGATGCAGGGCATGGCCGCTGTCAGCGCGGTGCTGCACCGGCACGGCTACCATCACTTCCCCGAGCACGGCGACCCGCGGTGCGCTGACCGCAAGAAAACCCTTGTGCATGCTGGTCCGTGCGACAGCATACACGCTGCAGCACAGTGAGGCCACCCACCAGGGGCTGCATCGCCCCAACACTGCTCGGGTGATGCAGGAGCATGGTCAACGCACGTGTGCCCGCTCTCCTGCTGCAGCAGCGACACAAAGTCCCCGCTTGTATGATTAAAATGTTTCACAGGTCCTACATTCCATCCACCCGAGCGGCGGCGCGCGCGCGCAGGAACGCCGCCTCTCCCATGCGCTGGCGGCAGGCCTGAGCCACGTTTGCGAGAGCCGGACCACGGTCAAACACAGGCCACCGCCGGGTGACTCGGGCGCGGCCGTGCGCAGGGACGCGCGGCTGAGCCACACGCTGGAGCGCGGCAGCGGCTGCGCGGCCACGTTGGCCATCATCCACATGGAGCTCTGCCGCAGACTGGGCCTGCCGCTGGCTGCGGCCATCCTGGTGCGGGGCCCTGTTGCATGTGAGGGTCAGGATGAGGGTGGCCTCTGGCCCGCCCTGAAGCGACGTCTCCAAGAGGCTCCGCATGAGAGCTGCGCCCACCGAGCCCGCCACCGGCGTGAGCAGGCGGATGGCTCACTGCGGCCTGCTGGGCACTGCGAAGCTGGTGCGGGCGTCCGGCCTGCCGGTGTCGGCTGCATCGGACGCGCCCCCACCTTGGCCGCGCGCGCGCGCGCGCCAGGACAAGGAGCGTTACTTCGTGCTGTGGCCGGAGGCCGCGCCGCTGGCGGCCCTGGGCGAGCACGTGGTGCTGGACCCCTACTCCGGCGGCGCGCCCGCCATGCTGTCCGAGGTGCGGACTTAATTCTAGTCCTAATCCTTATCCAACCTATGCGTGCCGCACGGGGTCTCTCTCTCGGCCGGCGCTCCCATCGGCCAGACGCGGTCGCACCAGCTGCTGGACCGGCGCGGTGCCGCTGCCCCGCGCCGGGGCTGCTGCCCGGCGACCGGCCTCCGCTGACGGCGCCTGCAGACGCGCTCGCCTGTGCCTCCGTCGCTGCAAGCTCCCTGCTGTGCTGGAGCAGTCTCGCTTGGCGCTTGCGGCAGCAGTTGCTGGTTAGGATAGCAAGTGCTGGGTCGACGTGCTGCCGTGCGACACCTGTCCGCGCCTGAGCTCGCCGGCATGCTCCAGAAGCGCACGGTGAGCACCCACCGCGCCCGCACTCTCTGGTCGACCCGCTGCGTAGGTCGAGGCTCTCTGACTTGAGGTGATGGAGTGCGCCGGCCGCGTCCGGGTGTGACTGACCTTACCCTACCTAACCCCTGCCCTGTACGCCTGCCGCGCCCAGGTCTGCACTTTCTTTGCGCACGAGCGGTCCGCGCTCGAGCCGCTGCGCCCGGCGCTGCAGCGCGAGATCCTGGCGGCGCTGCTGGCGCACCTGCGAGATGCGGTGAGCGCGCCGCCGCTGCCCCCACTGCACCGCCGACGCCTGGTGCCAACCATACGTGCTGCACCCGCTACCTCACCACCAGATTGCACCCGCCCACGAGCTTTTGCTCGGTCAGCCCGCTGGGCTGTAGGAAGCTGCAAGCAACGCAATCAAAGCTGACACGCTCTTCTGGCATGGCAGCTTGCCTTGCAAGCTCTTCGTACTGATGCAGAGGAGGAACTGCACCCTGCAAAGACCGTGGCGCTAGCAGCACATCGGCATCAATGCGTGGGGATGCGTTATGAAGCACTCTGGGGAGCGGGCGCACCTGGGCGCATGCATGTGGCGGGCGCCGCATGGCGCGGGCCGGCGGCCAATGTAAGCGGGCCCAGCGCTGGCTGCCACACCAGCACATTCACCGCGCCAACCGCGAGGCGCGCAGCACTGGGCGCGCGCCGTGGGCTGCCGCGCGGAGCCGGGCTGGCTGCGGCCGCTGGACGTGAGCGCCGCGCTGTCGGGCAGCGTGCCGCCGCTGGCTGGGCCGGACATCCGGCGTGCCGTGGCCGCCGCAGAGCGCCGCGCCGTGCTGCTGCCGGCCTCCGCGTGCGCTGCCCGCAGCGCCGCGGGTGTTGCGGGGCGCGTGAGAGGCCAGGCTGCCGCCCAACGCTGCTGCTGTGTGGTTGCTGTTTTGCCAGGTAACGTCGTGTGAGGCCTTGCCTATTTTCTGTGTAGGATGGGGCCATGCATGCAGTGCGGCGTGCCCAGGGCAGCAGGGGCCCAGTGTCTCGCACATGTTCACCCAGGACTTCAGAGGCCCCTCTTCAGGAGCGTAAAAGGGCATTGCCGTGCATGGGTGCAGGGCCGTGCAGCTGGAGCTTGCGCTGCTGCTGTACTTTGCGGGGGAGGCGGCGCGCGCGCTGGACGCCCTGCGCGCCTACCTGGACCAGAGCGGGGGCGGCGCGGGGCTGGAGCGCGGCGGCGGCGCGGCAGACGGCGCTGCCGAGGAGCTGGAAGTGTTTGCTGCGAAGCTGCGCTTGATGCGCCGCGAGCATGTGCTGACTGAGTGATAGTGTGGTTTGATGCAGCCTATCTAGATTTCTTGCCAGAATGATTGAATTACAACCGTGTGTCGGCCAAACTTGGCCCCTTACGGCCGCGGCCCTAAGGGCCGCGTTGTGTGAAGAATTTGTGCTTGCCACAGAACCCTATGTAGGGTGTTGCTCCTGTTCCGTGCGGACGTTGAGTGCAAATAGACACCGTGATCCTTGCTTCCTTCGTGCTCGTCGAGTAGCTCATTCTCCTTATCACCAGGCCACAATTTTATCTAGCACGGTTGCTGAGTAGGGCTATTAGGGCAGGACGGAGTCTGCGCTCTGTGAAGGTCGCCGGGCCTGATGCGCTGTCCAGCGAGCGTTGGGAGCACGGCCGAGGGTGCCTCCCAGCACTGCCTGGGCCCCGCCGCGCTCTGGAGGTCGGTGGCCTTGCCTGCGCCCTCCTGCAGACTTCCCACTCCCAGCAGGAGGACACAGCTGCGGCACGCGCCGCGGTGCCCGCCGTGCCGGGCGGTTGGGCAGGGCGCTGACACCCTCGAGTCCCCAACGACCGTGGTTGACATATCATATGACGATGGCTTCGAAGGCGAATTTTGCAGTGCGCAGCCCAGCGCCCTGCCCTCGAACTGTGTTGCGTCCTGGTGCCGTGCTGCTCACCCGTTGCCATGCTGCCAAGCCGTCGCACGCTCAGCGCTTACCCCGGACCTGGTCCCTCCATGCATGTTGGGTGCTTTTCACAGCTGGTTTGCACAAGCGCACTGAGCGTGTGCTGATGCCACAGTGCCGGGAGAGATTGCCGTGGACAACGAGTCCAACAAGCGGTTTACGATGCTGACGGTGGAGGTCAAGGCGCGTGCGCGCACTCGCGCCGCCACCCCTCTCGCCGACTCTCTTGCCGCATATGGGACCACCGCTTCAGCGGAGCAGCGTAACGGCGCTGTGTCGCGCAGGACTACCCCGGCCTGCTGCGCGTGATAGCCTGGGTCGTGAACGGCCTGGACCTGCTTGTGGAGAACGCGCGGTGAGCGCCTGCGCACCCCGCTTGCTGGCACACTGCTGCTGCAGGGCCGTCTGACGTGTGCAAGCGGGTGCGCAGCCTGGTGACGGACGAGGAGGGGTACGCGCGGAACAGCTTCTGGATCACCGACCGCCGCGGGCGCAAGCTGAGCAGCCACAATGCCGACCTGCTGGCGGAGCGCGTCGGTGCGCACGTATGGTAGCACTGAGCGAGGCACAGTGAGAGCCTGGAGATGTTTTTAGTATTGGCTGCGCTTGAGAACCTGTCTGCATAGGTGCATAGAGAAGGCTTGCCCTCGGCTGTAGAGAAGCCTCTATTGGCAGCCGTCAGCACTGCTGTGACCAATCCAGGCCGGTTTGCAGGCTCGTGAGGTGCCTGCTGTGCGCACGCAGGCGACTTTGTAGTGTACTGCACGCCTGACCGCAAGGTGAGAGCTCCTACCCGCCTATGCTCTGCGGGACACGGGAGGTGCAGGTTGCAGACTTTCTGGGCTTTGGGAGCGTTACATAATGCCCTAGGACATTTTTGCTGTGCTGCCTTCGACACCAAAGGCAGCTTCAAACTGCGGTCTGCAGCAAAGCTGCTGCCTTCTCACCCTCGCCGAGTCGCGTGTGCGCGCTTGGCGGCGCAGACCTTGCAGGCGAAGCAGTTTGCGAGCAACGGGGTGCACATCAACAATGATGCGCACAGCGAGTACAGCGTCGTGGTCATTGCGGAGGTGCGGCGCAAGCTGGTCTGCCGAGGGGGTGTGCGATCACATGCCGGCTCATAGGCGCTGATAAGCGGATTCGTCGCTCTGCTCAGACGCAGTAGTGCGGCAGCTGCAGCACTGCCCACTGCTGGGTGTTGTTCCCGAGCGTGTTGTTCCCGAGCATGCATACCCACCTGATAGCCAGCCATGGGCAGCTGCTCTTGCAACACCAGGACATGTAACACCAGGACAGGTTGACTTCTTGGGCATGCGAGAAGAGGACTGCAGCTTATGCAATGCTATTCTGACATGCTGGATATGGAAACTGCCTCCCCTGGCTGGGGCGGTGTTGAGAGGCGTTGATACAGCACATCCCCGCACAAGCATGCGCTGCTCACGGGCGCGTGCACGCCACGCAGAACCGCGAGCGCGCAAGCGCCCTGCTGGAGGTTGCGTCTGCAATGACGGGCATTGGCATTGTCATTCACGAGGCTGTTATTCAGGTCCGTTGCCACTGCTCAACGCGCACCTGAACATGCACGCATACAAGCAGTGAAAGTTGGTAGCCTCAAACAAGGTGTGTTTGCTGTCACATTCATGACGGCTTGCATGTCTGCAAGAGAGCTAGCGAGCTGCCTCATGTGCAAGCTTCGACCTGTGCTCAGCAACGCGCGTGTGCATTTGTGAAGCTTGACTGGGAGCATATGTCATCAAGGAGTAGGGTTGGCAGCTCACCACTTCTGACCGGGCAGGCACGGAGCCGGTGCCGCGCGGCTGGACGAAAGGCTCAAACGGCCGCATGCGTTCAGAGTGGGAGGCGCACCGAGCTGAGAGCATGTGCGGCGAGCGGGCCAGGGCGCGGCCGTTGGAGGCAAGGCGGGCAGGATGGCCGAGGCGCCCGAGATCGAGGTGGCCGACAAGGGCGCGGCGTTCAAGTTTTGGGTCACCGACCGGCAGAACGCCAAGCTGGACTATGCGCGCGCGACCGCACTCCTGTACACGCTCGGCCTGGTGTTCGGGCGCAGCACTGGCCCGCTGGCGCCGCCCAACGCGAGCAAGTTTGTGCTGGCGTGAGCGCGCCCTCGTTGAGAGCGGAGTGTCATTTTAAGCTGCCGCACCCTGCATCAATCTGGGTGCTCATGAACGGTCTGAATCCTAAGACACTGCGCTCATCTGAATGCGCAGAGGTCACGCAGCCGCATCATATGTCTGCTTGTGTAAATGTTACGCTGCTAATGGTCTTCCCTGCTGTTTGCCAAACGAGGTGATAAGTACAAACGTCATGGCGTGGAAGGGCCCGTTACCAAGCATGCAGTTGACTGTGCCTCTCTGTCTGCAATGCATGTACATCGATTCAATTATGAGCAGACCTGTGACTGTGAAGCATACTTTCACTGCAAGGTCACAGCCACCCTGGGCGTTATAAGGCAGTTGTTCCTGCAACATTCGCATGCATGCGGTACGCCAGTGACCAAGGCAAGCTGAAGTCAAGGGGGATAGCCTGTTCCGCACAGATCACCCTGTCTTGCATGTGACCAAAATGTCCCTTCGGTAATCAATCACACTTCCCAGCCTCCGCTGTCAGGCGCTCCTTCTGAAGCGCGTTGCTCGCTGTGCCTTTAGCAGCTGGCCTCCTAGTCGAGCATGTGATGACGCGCCTGCGCCCGCAGGACAAAGTCAGGCTGCCCATGCCCTAGGTATGCTCGGCTGCAGCAACCCAGCGCCCGCGGGGAGCTGGCAGAGGTGCCCATGCGCCGCTGCTGCACGCGCGCGCCGCACCGGCCGGTCCATTCGACGGTGACGCCCGCGCGCTTCAGCGCCTGCTGCTGCGCGATGCCCTGCGCGCTGAGCGGCGCGCCCAGCGCGGCGGCCATCGCGGCGCGCACGTTGTCGGCGTACAGCCGCGCGTCGGCGCGCTCCGCCGCGGACGGCCGGTATGGCGGCAGGATGACCACCTCCAGGTGGTTGCAAAACTGCAATGCATGCAGATTAGGGTAGGGGGTAGGGTATGGGGTCAGCCAGAGCTTCCTTGCACTGGTGCCGGGGCTCAGCCTGAGGCAGGCTCATGCTGAAGCAGGGCTGTATGTCCAGGCGTGCAGAGAGTGGCAGGGACGCTCGGCCTGGGCGGCACCTGCGCCTGCATGCGCAGGAAGTGGCAGGCCGTGGACACGCGGCCCCAGCCAGGGTTGAAGTACCTGCGCATGGCAGACCGTCTGGGCTCTGGGCTGTGGCCATGCAGCGCCCAGGCCACTCTGGCGCGCAGCAGCCCAGCGCTGCTGCGCAGTCCAGGACTGCTTTGGGCCCGACCTTGTGATCAAGACGCCAACAAGACGCTGCAGATGAGCCGGGCGGCAAATGGTGTCCGGTGTGGCGGCCGCGCTTGACAGGGCCAACACTCTTGAGGGCATGCACGGCAACTTACACAGCTTCCCTGCCCCTGCCCTGCCCGCGGCGGCGCGCACCTGTGGCGGTACTTGAGCAGCACCGGCAGCACCGGCGCGCCCGCCACGAACGCGCCCGTAGAGAAGGTCAGCAGGCAGTGCGCCGGCTTGGTGGTGCCCTCGGGCGCCACAATGAACAGCGGATACCTGCCGCGCCGCGGTCAGCACAGAGCGAGAGGCTGATGCCCACAGCCCGGCGCGCCAGAAGCGTCCTCGTGCTGGCACCCATGAGCGTCCATACAGGCTTGCACGCCACAACATTTCAACGCCTGAGGCAGCTCTCGCCGGCGCGCGGCAACTGCCTGGTCCGGAGCGACGATGAGCAAAGCAGCGCGCTTGACTTGGCTTGCCTGCTCTTCTGCACAGCAACGTTCAAGCAGACGCATACCAGCACGACAGGCTTTGCACAGACACGATGGCGCGCGGCTGCCATGCCGGCACGCGCAGGCTTGCGCAACAGGCCGTTCAAGGAAGGAATATGACATGTCATTGAAGGACCTTTTTGGGCCGCGCCTGGGGTCTGCGGCGCGTGCGTGCATCAGCTTGGTCGTGCTGCCGGTGCTGGCAGCGCCGCCGCTCAGCGCCACGTCGCCAGACCCGCGCCGCCGCACAAACAGGAAGCAGAGTGCCTGCGCGCGGACGCGGGGTTTCGCTCGCATCACCATACAGCAGCACCAGGGTGCCGAGACACCGGCGCGCATCACACGCACCAGCATGGAGTGTGTCATTGTCGTGTACCTGTGAGGACGTGCGGGCTCACACGCGCAACCGAGCCGATGAAGGGGTTGCGGGACACAGGTCATCCGTGCATCCCCAAGCGATGGCAGGCATCAGCGCGAGTGCGGTACGTTCACGTTATAGCACTCACGGCAGCGCGCTGCGGGGCCGAGCGGCCGCACGCGCGTGACGGAGCCGAAAAAGGGGATGCGCGCGACGGACGTGTTGGCCAGGCCGCTGGGCAGGAAGATGCGGCCGAGCACGATGCCGTCCACGTACGTCACGTGGTTGAACACGATCAGCGCGCGGCAGGCCTCAGCCGCGTGCACGTGCTCCCAGCCTGCGCGCGCGTTGACCGCCCCTCCTGTGACTGTGCTGAGCAAAGAGCGGGCGCCACATGCGGGCTTTCTGCAGACTCGCACAGCGCGGGGCTGGGTGCAGCCATCGGTTGCAGAGCTGCGAATGTGTGCAGTGGCAGGCGCTCGTCGACCATGGCACTTTACTGCTGACGGTCCAGGCTTGGCCGCTGCCGCGCCTGAGCACCTGCTGAGCCCCGCCGAGCGCACGCGCGCTGGCTGCTGCCTCGGCGCGTCGTGCGAGGGAGGGCCACCACGTACTGACTCGCAGCGCGCAAGAGAACGTCCAGCAGTTGCAACGGCGGACCAAGACCCGCGCCGACGCAGCCGGGGGTGCGTATGCAGCGCGCGGGCCCGCACGCACACCGAGGTCGGGGTATAACCATACTTTGTGCCTCGCGGGGCCGCACCGGTCACGCGGTACCGCCAGAAGCCAAAGCCGATGCGCATGAGCGCATCGGCCCAGAAGCGCAGCAGCGGGCGCAGCAGCGCGGCGCGCCAGGGCTGCAGCGGCGCGTTCAGGCGAGTGCCCGCAGTCAGCAGGCTCATGGCCAGCCACACGGGCGGCACGATGAGCACCACCAGCAGGATGCGCAGCAGGATCATCGGCACCTGCGCACCAGCGCGAGCACAAGTGTTGATGATGGGCAGGTGCATGGCCGGCCCGTGCTAGGACCTGTGAACCTCTTTGTGACGTGCAGTCACATCACGCACTGCATACCATCCTGCTGCACCACATGCAGAGCCTGCACAAGAAGCAGCAGCACAGCTCACTAATGCTAGGTCCAGAGTACCTGCAGAGGAGGCAAGGCTGAAGCAGAGTGTAAATCTCTAGAAGAGCAGCCGGACTCTGGGTCCACACAAGATGCGCACCATCGCCACGCCCTTGGCCCACTCGTAGGCCGTCACCGGGCTGCCCAGGTCCAGGAAGGGCGAGTCACAGACGAGCGCCTCCAGGTCTGTGTCAGGCGCCGCCGCGGTCTGCAGCGGCGCAGGCGCTCTGGCGCCTGTGAGGTGCTGCTCGGGCGTCCCCGGCGCACACGCAGGCACCGACGCCGCGCCGTTTTGCCGCCGGCTTGCTGCCGGCTCCCCGTGCAGTTTGGACGTGGTCTGGGGCGTCCCGGAGGGCTCGCCTCCGCTGGCCGGCTTATGCCCGTTCGCAGGAGGCATGTGTTCCAGGCGCTGCTGCAGCCCGGACTCTGGCAGGCTGCCAGCGTCTGTTTGTCCGTGCCCAGGTGCTGCACTCGCGTTGCCAGGCACCGGCCTGCTGTTGCCGCGATGGTGCATAGTGGGGGCTAGACCCGCAGGCGCGCCGCGCATTGCAGCTCCAAGCAGGCCTAGCAGCGGCAAAACGGAATGTCTGTAAGCAGCTTGGCTTTCTCACTCTTATACGCAGCGCAGCAGCGGCGCTGGAACAGTCCTACCGGACCAAAACTGAGCGCGAGCACAAATAGGCCTGTAAAACTCTCCCTGCTTCACAGAGGCACAGGACTGGCAAGGAGGCGCTGCAGGATCGCAAAGCTCAGCGCGCCTTGGCTCTCTTTGCGAGACAGCAGCTTGCGTATCCCCTGCTTGATGAAGCGCCTGATCAGGTGCCTCGAGGCAGAGCTGCCGAAGTGCTGAGTGCGCTGTGCTGTCCCCTGTTTTTACTGCTACTCTCTCTATTTGCGCGCGTGTGAGTGGTTGGGCTCTCACACTTGTGGAGCTGAGAAGCAGAGCTCCACTGCTTGCTTGTTCAGAATGAGGCTGGCATTGATCACATCGCCTGCTGCCAGGAACGCCAGCCGCGTACAACCAAAAGAGAAGCTGTACCAAGGGCAATGCACATACACAGGCGAGCCCTGGCTCAAAACAGCTGTCTCATATGGCAAAGCTCCCCATTACTTGACTCGGCGCACAGCAGGCACAGGAGCGGCAGAAGAGCAGGCTGCCAGGCTGCAAAAGCGGGGGCTGCGCGTGGCCTGCGCTCCCACCGCGCGCCGGACGCCGCGACTGCAAGCACGCAGGCGAGCGCCAGAGGATGATGTCGAGCTTGATGATGACTATGGCTGGGCAGAGGCACGCTGCTCCAGACGTCTCGTCCCTGCACCTATGCTCTGCCACTGGATGGGCATGTGTGTGCTAAACCAGCAGCACAGTGCGTCACACTGTCATGCACTGCACTCAGGCGGGGCCTGGATGCGCAGGGGGACAAGGGCGTGCAGCCCGTGCTCAAGCAGGTCTGGGCAGCTGCGTCTCAGGCGGTCGACCGCCTGGTGGACATTGCAGAGGATTACGCGCCAGAGGGCGTCTCGCGGGGCGCGGCGCGCCACCGCTGCTCGTCCCTATGGCCGCTCGACGGCTGGGGCGCTGCACTGTGCATGTCAAGCAGGCTCGTGGCTACCTACCCCACACCCGGCGAGTGTGGCCGAGGTGACAGCTGCGAGCCGAGCGTGCAGGTCAGCCTTGGCGTGCGGGCAGCGCTGGTGCTCCTGCTGGTCGGCTTTGCACGCAGCCTGCTCGGGGTGTGGGCCCTCCTCTTGTCTCTGCACCCGTGTGCTTGTGTAATTCTCCGTGCTCTCAACAACACCGCAAAGCACTGTGCCAGAACAGTATCGCTGGACCGAGCGTAGGAAATAAAAGCGTGGGTCCCTCTTGGTAACCCTGCCATCAATCGATGTAGCAGTTTCATCCTGACATGTGCGTGGCGAGCGCACAGTTGATCCTCACAGTGGGCACCGTTGTGTTTGGGCTGTACGTGGCAACGCGCCTGCTGGGCATCGAGGTGGGCGGCGGCGGCGGCGGCGCAAAGGAGCGCGGCAGGGGCCGGAGACGCGGTCGGTCCGCCCAGCACAGCCCTTGCTGCTTTCTGCAGCCTAGGCCTGGTCTATCAGGTTTTTGCGCAGCTGCAAACAACTGTACACAGTGCTGCTTGCTGCTGTTCAGGCTCATACTATTAGCATTCTCTTGTGGGCGTGAGCTTGTACTGTTGCACTGCGTCCCAAAGCCAGGCATGCAGCTGGCGCATTTATCAGAACTTTAACCAGCTCCCCAGGCAGCTCTCTGCTCGCCAGGCTGCTGTGTAATGTGCGTTGGGCTGCCGCTCTCCCTGTGGAATCGGAAAGGGGGTTTGGTCACTCATCACTCATCATGCTGCAGCCACCACCGAGTCCGCCTAGTGTGGCAGGGTGCAAGAGGGCGCGCGCTGCATGCACAGGTGAGCCACCGCGAGCCGCGGGCGGGCGCCTGCCTTCTGGGCGCGCCAAGGACAACGGCGTGCTGGACGTGTGGTTTGAGCGAGGCCCCAGCGGCCAGACTGAGGGGGGCACCAATGCGGAGCGCTCGCGGCGGCAGCGGCGGTAGTCGCCTGGCGACAGCTACTGCTCGAGGGCATCATCAATGCATTTGCAAATTCCAGTGTGGAAGTGCCGTTCTGCGTACCCAGTGGTGAGCTGCACTTCATTCGCCATACTTGATCACCTGTTTTACTCCCGCTGAAATTTGCCAGCAGGAAACGCTATACTGCATGTTTTTAAGCTTGTTGATCAGGTTTTGCACGCACTGTCAGTTTGTTTACAGGTAGTGCTCCTGCCTAAGGTGCTCAGAATGGCGCGTCTGCTAACAGCGGCGCCTGTGTGTAATGTACAAGAGGAGGGGAGTGACCCACAAAGCTGCCGGGCATGCATGATACCTGTTGGTTTGCACGGCGCCGCCACGCCGCCTACTTCCACAGCTTCTTGAGCGACACGTTCTTCTCGGAGTCCTTCTTCATGACCTTGGCCACGGCCATCTCGAAGTCCTCCTGCGCTCGCATGAGCAGCATGTCTGGCGGCCATCCTCACAGCAGAACACAGCAGTCCCTGGTGCACGCTGCAACCACCGCCACCTGAAGTAAGCCTGCATGAACGCCTCGCCAGCACACGCTTGCATAAGGCTCGAGCACTTGATGCATGAGCGCCTGAAAGGTGCCCGCGGGGTTGGAGAGCCCAAACGGCATCACCTTGAACCCGACCTGCTCACACCCGTGCTGAGAGCAGTGTTGCGTTCCTGGCAAGGAGTAAGCGGTGGGGGCAGCCTCGGTCCGGAGGCAGACCGCGCTTCAGATCGCCCACAAAGAGAAGACTAGGACGGTCTGCCGCATGTCTGCCACCGGATCGAGGCTGTCCCCACCGCATAGCCCTTGCCGAGGGACACAGGACCGCCTTCCAAGAAACGGCATGGGCAGTTCAAACTCAAGGTGATGCCGTGTGGGCGTTTCAACGCCCCGGCCACCTTTCAGGCGCTCATGACTGGAGTGCTTGGGCCTTGCGCAGATGAGGAGGGCGTCCAAAGGGACATCAATACCCGCGCACTCCGCACAGCACATGCGCTACCATCTGACAGACTGGCTCGCACGCTCATGCGCACGCTCGCGGTGAGCAGGCTCGGGGCGCGCCTGCGTGACATGTACTCGCCGCTCGCGCAGCGCAAACATGCCCGCCTCAGTGCAGCAGGCCTGCGCGCCCCCGTCACAGGTCACTGAAGGTATCTAAGACGGGGCCAGCAGTGCTGTGCGCCCGGGTGCGCGTGAGGTTTATGCCCGCATCAGGGAAGACGCGGGAGCATCTTTGTCCAGGAGCCAGGCAAGCAGCCCTACGCATCTGGCTTCGTCACATCCCAGCCGCACTCCTCTGCCACCAGCTAGCCAGGACCGCCGTGCAGCACTCAAACAGAAAACCATGAGCAAGCCCAGCCCTGCCGCGCAGCGCGCACACCCAGGATGCCGGCCGCGGCGGCGCGCCTTTAGCTCAGCGCCCGACGCGCCGGTCATGCGGTCGGCGACCTTCTTCAGGTCGATGCCGCGCACGAGGTTCATCTTGCGCGAGTGGATGCGCAGGATGTCTGCGCGCGAGCCCTCGTCCGGGTTGGGGAACTCGATCTTGCGGTCAATGCGCCCCGGCCGCAGCAGCGCCGGGTCCAGGATGTCTATCCGGTTGGTCGCCATGAGCACCTGGCGGCGGCGGCGGTGTCGCCGCTTGCACGGCACGGCACGCACGACGACATGTCAGATCGCAGCCCCGGCTGTCCAGACCCGCAGCGTCATGCGCGCGGTCTGTGGGGTGTTGTCACAGCGCGGCTCCTGTGGCGCCCGGAGGCGGTGCGCGCAGCGGGTCCGCTGCAGAGCACAGCTTGGCAAAGTGCTGAAGACCCTGAACCAGGCGCCATGCCACCCTAGCCCGAATCCGGCTCACGCCCGCGACATGACCCAGGCCCAGCCTGAGCGCGCTCGCGCCCGCACCTTGATCTTGTTGGTCGCCTCAAAGCCGTCCAGCTGGTTGAGCAGCTCGAGCATGGTGCGCTGCACCTCGCTGTCGCCGCCGCCGCCGCCGCTGCCGCCGCTCTCGCTGCGCGCGCTGCCGATGCTGTCCACCTCGTCCATGAAGATGATGCTGGGCGCGTGCTCCCTGCGCCGCGCCGGCAAGATCGCGTCCTGTTGCGGCGCGCCACAAATCACGCCATGGCTAAAATTTAACGCCGGCGCGTTCGCACGTGTGACTTGCACGGGCAGCCCTGCATGCAGCATGGGCAGGGGACTGCACACAGCGTGTCGAGGAGACGGAGGGAGTGCCAACTTATGGCGCATGCAACGCAAAACCTGCTCAAGGCCTGACGAGGTACATTGCAAACCCGCGAGACGATCTGGTCAACCAAGGAACCACGTGCTCGCAAGTGCTGCAGCGGCCTCACAGAGTGACGGCCTCACATGGGCGCGCAGCCCACAGCGCAGGAGACGCGCGCGGCGCACCGCGCCATGACGAACAGCTCGCGGACCATGCGCGAGCCCTCGCCAATGTACTTCTGCACCAGCTCGCTGCCCGACACGCGGATGAAGGTGCAGTCGGTGTGGTGCGCGACCGCGCGCGCCAGCAGCGTCTTGCCCGTCCCGGGCGGCCCGTACAGCAGCACGCCCTGCGCACCGTCCCGGGCGCCTCATATGCGCGCGCCCCTCCATGAACACTTCATGTGCAGGAGGCACAAGCAGCCGCCATGCGCCAGCACTTCATTGACGGCAGGCGCAGAGCATCTGCCCGCTGCAAGAGCTCGCAGCACGTGCTCCGCCTCGGAGTGCTGCTTCACACGCTCGGGGCACCGCGCATGCTGCGGCTGTTGCGTCACACTGGGTGTGGCGCGGGCGCCAGGGGCGCGCGCCTTGGGCTGCGCCACACCCAAGCTCTCGAACAGCTCTGGGTGCTTGATGGGCAGCTCGATGACCTGCGCGCGCAGCAGCAGCAGCCACCTTAGGGAGGCGTTACAGGCCGAGCCTGGACGCGCGCGCATGCCCCGCAACCAGGCGAGCAGCGCGCCGCACCGGCGGCCCTGCAGCTGGCCGCTCGCAGGAGCAAGCGCAGGCGCGCCGTGCGAGCGCGCGCGGCGCTGCCAAACCGTGCGCCGGGCGCCGGGCGGCGCGGGGCGGCGCGAGGCGCGCCTCCTTGATCTCCTTGATCTGCTGGTCCAGGCCGCCGATCATGTCGTAGGTGGAGTCGGGCACCTTCTCCACCTTCATCAGGCTGACCAGCGGGTCCACCTTGGTCGGGAGCAGCAGGTGCAGCGTGTAGCTGTCGTTGCGCAGCGCGACGCGCGCGCCCACCGTCACCTGCGCGCCCCCGCCCAACCCGGCTCAGCGCCGGCGCCGCGCTCGCCTCTGCGCACAACCTTCGCCTCACTGACGGGGATATCGCAATCACGGGTGTGTTTTTTTTGCTGTCTCACTACCACGAAGCAGCAGGGTCTGGCTGATACGAAGAAGCACGCTCTGGCTGCTCTGACTCGACACGCAGCAACGGTCGGGCTGGGGCAGCGGCGCCGCTCCGCTGCGACCGCGGGCGCGCGCCTGGGCGATGTCGATCGACTTGTCCAAGTCCACCACGAACTTGCCCTCCGGGTGCACCTTCACCAGCACCTTGTTCTTGCCCATCACCTGCGCGCCGGCACGCCGTCAGGCCAGCCCCGCGCCGCTCCTGCGCGCGCCGGTTTGCGCAAACCTGGACAGACCTCTATGCGCTCTATTAAACACGTGCACCTGCACGTGCACGTGCACCTGCCCAGGTCTTTGGCCTGCGCATGTAACGTTTTTGCGCACGAAGCACAGCACGCACCTTTATGACCTCGCCAACGTACGACCCGGGCTCCTGCAGCACCTGCAGCTCCTCCCGCAGCAGGCGCACTGCGCGGAACCACAGCAAGCAGGTGAGAGGTCGGGCGCAGGGGCGCGCGCGCCACAGCACCGGGCGTGCCTGTTGCATAGTTGGCTGAAGGGGCGAAGGCACGCAGCTGCGCGCATACAGCGGCAGGCACGCCAATCAGGCTAGCCCCGTCGCGTCGCTGTGTCACTGGACGCGCTGTGCGATGCCGTTGCATCTTGGCACACGCAGGTGCAGGCTGCGCGGCGCAGCAGGCGCGCCTTTGGTGTTGAGCTCGTTGCGCTGCGCCTCCAGGCGGCGCAGGTTGTGCTGCCGGTCACGCGCCAGGATCTCCAGCTCCTCTATCTTGGCCTTGTAGTACGTCTTGAGGCCCTCGCCGACGGCGCGCCCCATGGCGGGCGACAGCTGCACCGCAGCACCGCCCTGCTCGCGGACTGTGCCCGAACCGCGACCAGGTCCTGGCGCCTGTTTGTCAGGTGGCAGCAATAGGTGATGATGTTAGTCTGGCAAGCAGGGGTGGCAGGGACACTCTCCGTGGGCGCTCTGTTAGGACAAGCACAAGTCCTCGCTACCCTAGCTGGGCTACCTTCGTGGTGAGTCCCAGGAAAGCAACCACGCGCCCAACCTTACCTGCGCAGACCACCACTGCTTCGAGCAGACAGAGCTTGCTGTGTGTGCCATAGCCGTGCAGCACTGCTGCGCAGCTTTATTCTGAGGCGTGACCGCCGGACAGGTGCGCCGAGCCTCGCCGGAGTGCGCGGCGCGCACCCGCGGCGGGAGCGCCTGCGCAGGGGACGCAGCGCGCGCCTGGTCGCTGTGGTGTGGTGCGGCCTCGGCGGAAAGGCGCAGCTTCCTCGGCCTTCAGCCCGGGGCTCGCCCCCCCCCGCGCATGGCCGGGAGCGCCGCCGGGGCTAGTTCAGCATGAGCGCCGAGGTTACCTCGCCCGGGCCAGCCAGCCGCGGCCCAAGCGCGAGCGAGAAGGACAGGCAGGAGGTGCACAGCGCAATGCGCGGAGACCAGGAGCCCAGCGCGGGCAGCGCAGAGGGTGTGCAGACGCGCGGCCGCAAGCGCCTGCTCGAGCGGTCCGCCGAGTCGGAGCAGGACAGATCTACGAAGCGCGCGGTGCGTCCAGCGCCGCTGGGACTGCTTGCAGTGCTCGCTGCCGCACTGTCTCCGGCACGCGTGGTAACACGCAAAGTGTACACGGACAGCAGGCTTGAAGTGCGCAGATATGAGTACGATTGTAACTGCAAACGTTGCGTGCTGTTAGGCTGCTGTCCATGTCGCGTGGAGCAGTCCTGACCTGGGAACCCGCGCGCGCAGGCGCACACTGTCAGGAGGCAGCGAAAGTGCGGCCTGGAGCTGAGCCTGTTTGTGCGGTGGCACTCGCCGTCGGGCAAGACAAAGGTGAACCGCCTGCAGCTGTGCGGCGTGGGCTCGGTCGAAGCCTTGGAGGTTCGCGGCCACCCTGCTGGATGCTGCGCTGGCCTTGGCTGTCACCTTGTACGTGTGTACCTGGCAGACCAGCAGGCTCAAGGCGTCCTTGGTTGTCACCTTGGTTGTCGCCTTGCACCCAGTTACCTGGCATATCAGCAAGGCTCGAGGCGCCCTTGGTTGTCACCCTGGTTGTTGCCTTGTATTTCCCTGACATGCCAGCAGGTGCGAGGCGTCTGTGCTTGCCGGAGCGCCGGCCCACGCAGCCGGCGCGGCCGCAGGGCCTCGCGAAGAACCTGGTCACACGCGCGTTCCCGGAGTACGAGCGGCCCGACTACCTGACCAGCGCGGAGTTCTTCAAGTTCACGCCGAGCGAGGAGTTCCTGACGCTGCCGGGCGACATCTCGCGCACCGAGTTCCGACTGGTGCGCGCGCGCCTGCTCAGGCCGCCCCGCGGCCCCGTCCGTTCACAGGCGACGCGCGCTCTGTGCTTACCCGCACGCCTCACCCGCTAGCGCGTCAAGGTCACCAGGCTGTCTCAAGAGCCCCTGCAAACACTCGGCGGGCAGGCGCAGCAGTGCCAGCCGGAGCAGGGGGGCGGGCCCTAGGGTCAATGTGTAGGGTGAGGGTCCTGATGCAGGTCGCGCGGCCGGCCGCGCAGGTGGTGGCATACAACGGGTGGGAGTATGCGGTGCTGGAGCGCGAGCTGGGCGCGTTCCGCGACCCCTCGCGCAAGATGCTGGTCACGGTGCGCGCCCCGGCAGCGGAGCGCGCGTGCTGCCATAGCCCTGCTGCGCGCGGCACTGCTGGACGTGCTGCGTGCCAGATGCCCTGTGACCTGCTGGCCGTGTGATTTAACACCCGTGGTTTGGCCAGTAGTTTTGAGTGTTGAGCGCGTCATAGCTGGTCGCCTGTCCCTTCAAGCCGCGCATCAGTCTGCCTCCCACATGTTTTGCCGGCAGGGGGTGGTGCGCTGTGAGACCCCGCCGCGCCGCTGGCGAGCGCTGCAACGCGCCGCGCGCGGCGCAGGTGATTGAGTTCGAGAGCACCGCGATGATGATCGGGCAGCTGGGCGTGCGCGTGTCGCTGATCGCCTACCCCATCATATCGATCAAGAAGGTGCGCTCGTGTGCTGCACGCCTCGTGCTCGCGCGCCGCCCGTGCCCGCCCGCGTAGCCTGGAGGTTTTCTGTGCGGCAGGCGCGCGCCCTGCCCAGGCTGCGCGCTGCCTGCCTGGTCTAAGGGGCCACCCGCGCGGATGCAGGCGTTCCTCGAGGAGGTGGAGCAGCAGCTGAGGTGCAACCCAGACTTCAAGGGCATGCTGTAGGGTGGCCGCCTGGCCACCCTGGAGAGCAGCCCTGCGGCCAGCCTGGCGGCCGTGCTGCGCGCATCATGCGCAGCATGGGCGCCCAGTGCGCTCGTGTGCTGCCGATGCAGCTGCCGGGCCAGCGAAGGAGCTGTGCCCCGGCAGGCAGCGAGGGGCCGTGCTCCGGGACGCTGAAGCCACGGCGTGGGGGGTTTTTGGTGGAAGGCCTGAACTGTGCGGGGCAGGAGCCTCGTGTGCCTGCTCCACACGAGCTTGCCGAACTGACAATGGGTCGGGGAAGGAACTTATGGAACCGGGTGCGACGCATTCCAACTCTGTGTCATGGTGTCAGCGTTTAGGGTATCACCTGCCGCCAGGCCCGCTGCCACGAGAGGGGCAAGCAGCCGCGCTCCAAAGAGCGCACCTGAGCGGACAAGGTTGTGTGCTGATTGAGGGCCCGCTATCTTGGCTGTATGTCTGGTGTGCGTGCTGCTGTGCTCCCACCGGGCGCACCTGAGCAGACCCTCTTGTGTGCAGAGGGCCGCAGGGCGGCTCTGCATTTTGTGCGCCTGCGCGCTCTGTTTTGCTGTCGGGCCCTGCGCCCGTGCGCTGCCACGTGCCAACGGGCGCTGTGGGGCGAACGGGCGGCTTCAGGCCCAGCGACCTATGCATCCTGCGCCTCTTGCTTGTGTTGGCGGTCCGCGCGCACCGGCGTGCTTGCTGCCCTCCTGTCGACAGGAGTGAGCTGTAATCAACAGCGTCCCAATCCTAAGGCTAGGCTTAAAAACAGAGCAGCCTATTTTTCGACGATGAGGTTGCTAGGGTTAGACCAATTCAAAATCCGCCTCTCTGTCGACCAAGATAGCAAGCGAGCTCGCAGCTGCAGCGGTCCTTGCCCTGCTCTGCTTTACGAGCAGATACACTGATGGTATGTGAGCTTACATCTGCCTCAATGCATCAACAACTGCATGCCCGCTGATTGCACCAATTATGCGCGCTGCCTTGCGCCAGGGCGCAAATTCTGTGTCTATGGCGCTGCCTCAACGATATATCAAAGTCTGGAAAGGGATGAGAGGCGCTTGCCACTTCATGCCAGGTTGCGCTGAAATATATGCCAGCCCAAAATATGTATTTCGCTCGCGCCGTATATCCAATATAGCTGTGATACTTTCTGGCGAGGTGCACTGCCATAAAAACACGCTCAACACCGTTAGCGTGCACATGTTTGATGCATGAGTAGACGTCACTCTGCCGTTTGATACCCAAAAGTGGCAGTTGGCAAGAGTGGGGCGGATCCGACGTACACAGTGTACGCATTGAGGCCAGGTCTTCGTCACGCAAGCAGGCAGATGCGCTCGCATGCCTTACAGAAGCATATCTTGAGCTCGAGCTCATCGAAGACATGCAGAAGTGCATCTCCAGCACCAGCTCACAGAAACATAATGGGTCACAGCATGTCAGCCCATGAGGCCCATGAGGACCAGGGCGTGACTCGCTCCACGCCCTGCCACATCACTCAGGGCCTGCACCAGCGGCGCCCAGCGGCAGCGCATGCATAAGGGCAGCGTTTGCGGTGCCCTCCTGCCCAGCTGCGGCCCCTGCCACAGCCAGGGGTGCGCCGCTCCCGGATGCACCCTCTGCGTCGGGGCCGGAGTGACCCGCCCGCCCGCCCCCATCAGCCAACCAAGACATAGCGTCTTCGTCTGCCGGCCCCACCACCCCCAGTCCGCCCGGCGCGTCAGGAGCCCCCACACTGATGCTGAGCGATTCATGGGCCTGCGCCGGCCCCGCACTGACGCTAGCATCTGCCGGGTCTGCCTGCCCCAGGCGGGTGTCTGGCGCATCCACGGCAGCGCCCCCCGGGTCCAGACACGCGGCAGAGACACCCAGGGCCGGTGCGCCCGTGCCTGAGCCAGCCTCGGGCGCGCCCGAGACGGCGGCCTGCCCGGCCCCGGGGGCGTGGCCCCGCTGGGCCCGCGGCGACGGCGCCCCTTGGGCATGCATGTCTGGGCCCGCTGCGGCCGCCAGCGTCGGCGGGCCGGGCTCCTGCGGCAGGGGCGCGGGGGCAGGCGCGGCCGCGCCGGCCTGCTGCTCGCGGCGCTTGCGCTCCAGGTAGCGCCGCTTGAGCGCGCCCAGCTCCGCCTTGAGGCTGGCAGCCTCGCGGCGGTGGTCCGCGATCAGCACCTGCGGCGTGGCGCGCCCTTGACGGCGCATCCGCAGAGACTGTTAAATGCTTGGGAGCAAGCCGCTTGCTGGCAAAGGACATGCAGTGTGCAGATCAGACCATGGCCTGGATTGTAGCATCCGCAATGTTGCCTGCCATGGGCGTCGAGTCTTTCGTGACACGTGTCACGTTGCTTACCGCAGCGACTGACAGCATGTACAGGCGGCAGCAGCCTCATCCAAGCTGCTCAGGATCTGGCTGCTTGTCTGCCTCAGTGCCCAGCAGCCCACAGCGGGGGAGTGCTTGCACTACGCTGCGCGCCTGGTTCATGCTTAGCTCGCCCGCCAGCGCCTTCAGCTGCTTGGTCTTCGCGCGCAGGTCCGCCTGCATGGCCCAGCGGCGCAATCAGTACCATGGAGCGCAGATGTCGCGTGCGCGCGTGCCGCCCGGCTCCCCAATGGCCCTCAGGGCCTGACTGCTGCAAACGAGCTCCTGACCCGTGACTGGAACGTGGCCCTGAAGCGCATGGCGTGCCGGCCTGGCAGTGCCAGGCGCGGACGTGTTGCCAGGCTGCGGGAGGGAGCGCGCCTGCATGCCGCCCAGCTGCTCAATGGCCCCAGGCCCCGGCTGGCGCGCGAGCGCGGCCCGCAGCGCGGCGAGGCCCTTGCCCTGCTCGGCCAGCTGCAGCTCGCGCTCGGCGACCGCCTCGGTCTGCCCGATCAGGCGCCGCTGCAGCGCCTGCACCTTCAGGATCATCTCGTACGTGGTCGGGTCGCTGCCCTCCAGCTTGCGCCACCTGCGCGCTACACTTGTAACCTAACCCTGTTCTGTGACATAAAGCCATCCTGCATCCGGCCCTCAGGCCGCAACCGCTTGCAACCAAATCCCATCCTGAAACCTTTCCCCATCTAGCATGCGGAGGCCCCGTACGGAGAATGTGCAACAGAGCACGGGCCCGCATGACAGCGCGAGGCGCCGCGGTGGCGCCCGGCAGCAGGCGCGCCCCAGGGCGCGCCGGCCGTGGCGGCAGCACGGCCAGCACCGGCCGGCAGGCACCAGTGCGCCCTCAGGCTAGGGTAGTGATACCCTAAGCCTATCAGCCAGCGGGCTGCTGCGCTGCAGGCGCGCGCCTGTGCACGTTCAGCGGGTTCTCGAGCTCCTCGGACAGCGCCTTGACGCGCGTGCGCTCCTGCAGCAGCTCGCGGCCCAGGTGCGCCACCTGATGGCAGATCGGCACGCAGCCGGCGGCGTCAGGGGGAGCCGCGTATCCTAATGAAGGAGGGCAAAGTGACACCCCTCGCGAGTGCACAGACATTTGAAGAGACTGGCCCATGCCTCTGTTTAGGCACACCGACATGGAGCATGCAAGCATTTGGCTGCCCCTGATGCTAAGGCAGATGATGGGCAATGGCGAGCATTACTACAGCCCCAACCAGGAGGGCGGTGCCCAGCACTCGGCAGGCCAGACACGCGCCACTGCATGATGCGTGTGGGGCTCCGGCACTCGGCGCCAGGACGAGCAATGCAGGGAAGGCTTAGACGGGCGTTATGGCGGGCGTGCACGGTGAGATTGGATGAGCGCCAGTGGCAGCATGCAGAGTAGGGTTAGATGGGCGCCACGGCGGGCGGGCAGGGGCGCGCCTCGCGGCGCAGCACGTCAACGTTGGCGACGCCCGTGCGCAGCAGGTGCAGCTCGCGCCGCGCGTCCGCCAGGCCCAGGCGCAGCAGCCGCAGCTGCGCGAGCCGGTCGCGGTACGCCGCGTGGCCCTGCCGCCGCCCCCGCATGCGTATGTGGGCCTGCCGCTCATGGCGGCCCGACCTGCCCCCATCGGCCCCCTAGTGTGGGCCCGCGACGTGCCGCCACATGCCTTGAACGAGCCGCGGGCATGCCAGGGCGCGCGCCTGCAGCAAGGTGGACTTAGGTCTAGGGTCAGCAGCGCGCGCCTGGGCCAAGGCGGCCTGCTGCAGGCGCGTCTTGTGGTAGAGCAGCGCGAGCTCATCGTTGCGGCGCACAAGCTGCGCGCCGAGCAAGTCACGCTCGCTGGCCACCAGCTCCACCTCACGCCGCTGCCGCAGCCGCTCCTGCGCGCCGGGCGCCCCGTCACCCGCGCGTCTCCGGCGCGTACGGTTCCTGCAGGGCGCGCTGGCTCGCCGCCCGCCACGCGCTGTCGCGGCAGCTCCTGCCGTGCAAGCGTTGGTCAGCCACGGCTGCCTGCCGGCCCTATGCTGCGCACGCCTTGCTGCGGCGGAGCACCAGGCACCATCCGAGGCCCAACCTGACAGGCAGCCAGCACCAGTGGCCAGCCGGCGCGCCTTGTCGGCCTCCATGATGACCGCGTTGAGCTGCTCCACCTCCGCCGCCTGCTTGGCGACGACGCCCTCTGCGTCCCGCACGCGCTTGCCGGCCTGCAGCGCATGGCGCAGGAGGCGTGCGCTGCGGGCTCATGGGCTGCAGTCACCAGCTCGCAGAGCTGCTCCACAAAGCTTACATGCACTTGGCCGCTGCGACATGCTGGCGTGATGTGTATATTGAATGCTGAGCTATGCTGCCATATTCGGGCTGGTCTGAAGTGAATATAGTGCTCTGCAGGGCTATGCAGGATCCTGGCTCTGCTGCTCCATACAGCTCAGGCGCTTCACACTGTGCATGGAACAGAACATTGCACGGAACAGAATGACATCGACGAGGGCCATGAGCAATGGGACCACGGCAGCATGCCCCGCGCGCCTGCTCGCCCTCGGTGCGCAGCGAGTCGCACTCCTGCTCGGCGCGCACGTGCCCGAAGTGCTCCTTGACCAGCGCGGCGTCCTTGGCCATCACCTCCGCTTTGAGCTGCTCGATCTGGTGCGCCTGCGCTGCCATGCCACAGCAATTTATACCTTCTGTACGGCGACAGAGCTGCTCAGTCTGGGGCGCCCGTGCCGCCGTGCCCCAGGAACACATACCTTGCATGATGCGTGGCATGCAGAAGTACGACTGCGTGCCATGTTGCATCAGAGGAAGCAGCAAGGCACACTCCCATCATTGCCGAGACCTGAATCATGCGCTTCAACTTTATGAGACATGTCCTCGCTCAGCTCCTGCTAGATGCAAGGGCAAAAGTGCGGTGCACGAGAGCAGCGCAGCGCGCGCAAGCACTCCCTAGGGCACCGCAGCGCGCACGAGGATCTTGAACTTGCGCTTGAGGTCCAGGATCTCGTCCTGCGCGGCGATGAGGTTCTTGGAGTACAGGTTGCGGTCGCTGCGCACGGCCTCGTACAGGTTCTGCTGCTGCCGCAGGCCCGCCTCGCCCTCCGCGATCTGTCGGCGCGCGCCAAGGCTCAGGCTCTGTGGTATCCCTCTCATAGTTCAGGAGGCCATGCCTGTTCACTGTCAGCAAAAGGCTGGCATGCATGCCAGCCTCTTAGGTCACCCCTTGCCTGCGTGTGTATCATTTTTCAGCACTTCCTCTTGCAGAGGAGAGGTTCCGCAAAGGTGGCCTGTAATACGAGCTGCTGCAGCCTGTGAGCAGGCGCCTCTGACTCACAGGCTCTTCGCAAGTTGTGATAGGTTCTCTGTGATATCGCCAGCTATGCTGAGTTTGCCTGCATTTCTGCGGCGCATTCTGGGAAGCGGCGGCGGGGCGCGGCGCCTTCTTTTGCAGGTCGGCGATGGCCTGCTCGCGCTGCGCCACCTCGGCAAGCGCGGCCGCCAGGCGCACGCCCGTCCCGGCAGCCTCGGCCGCCTTGGCCTCGCGCTCGCGGTCCAGTGCCTGCGCGCGCCGCGAGGCTGTGCGGCGCGGACATCAATGTGGTCTGCTGTATAGAGCATAGGGTGAAGTTAGGGCATGACGCGGTGTGACGCAGCACCCTTGCGCTTGCTGCTGAGCTCCAGGGCGCTGCAGCGGCCGGCGACAGGCAATCCGAGCAGCGCAGCGCAGTGGTCTGGGCTGCCGACCCGCGTGCTGCGCTCCCTTACCTGGTCTGGCCTCAGGCGCCCAGTGAGGATTGCGAAACAGCTGTGCTCTTCCCCCTTCCAGCATCAAAGACACTTCATGTCTGCTCGCCAGCGCCTGTGCTGCAACGCATGAGCACGGCCGCTGCTTGTTGCAACCTACTATGGCAAAGTCGACATGCACAGCGAGTGATGCATCAGACCGGCCTGTGCGGTGGGATGGCGGGCCGCATGTATCGCCAACGCCAGGCAGCAAGCGCGAGCGCGTGCACACATGGAAGCGCGCGCAAGTACAGCCTGCCGCATCAGGGGAGGCGCGGCAGACCGCTGCCCTCAGATGGGAGCGGGCGAACGGGAGCCGCGCCTGCATGGCGCGCTCGCCGGCTGCCGCGTGCGCGCGGAAGCCCGCGATCTCCTGCTCCAGGTTGCGCCGCGTGTTCTCGTTGACGAGCATCAGGTCCTCCTGCGCCGCGCCGCGCCCGGCTGCAGCGGGGCCTACGGGTGGGGTAGGGTAGGGTGCACTCCTACCCTACCCCTGCGGCACGCCGCCCGGATGCAGCGGGGCCGGCTCGCGCCGCTGGCCGCCATCCGTCTGGAGGGCGCAGGGGGTGCAGGAAGGCATGGGCCGGCTCGTGAACTGTATGCCAACCTTGCAGAGTTCATGGTGGTGCTCAGAGCAGCGTGAGCAACAGCGAGATTTGTTGGCTGACGGGCACAGCGGACATGCGTGTCTGCTCAGGTATTGAGAGCAGCCGTGCATTGCACACAGGCCCGCTGTGACTGTAAAACAAGCTCCTATAACACGCCAAGGCAGGCCGGTGTCCCGTGCTGGGAGGGTGAGGGCATGCCTGGCGGTGGGAGGCGCCCTCTGCCTGCGTGCGCAGCTTGGTGAGCAGGTCGCGCTCGCGGCCGAGCTCCTCGCCGCGCCGCCGCTCCGCGTCGACGCGCAGCCGCAGCGCCTCCGCCTCACGCTCCATCGCCGCCACGTCCGCCCTGGCGGCGGCAGAGAGCGTATCTGAGCTCAAAGTGGACGCTTCCTGCATGCCCTTGTAAGGAGCACTCTGGTGGCTGCACAAACAGCGCTGTGACATGCGCCTCTCCTGGGTCTCATCTGGGCTACAGGTTGACCGCCTGGACGATGTTTGTATGTAGTCTGAACCAGGGCACAGCCGCGTATGTGCCATTGTTCGTGTGCGAGCAGGAGCGGCACCGCAGCTCGTCTCGCACGCGCTCCACGTCCGCCTTCTGCTTCTCCACCGTCTTGAGCTTGGCCAGCGCCAGGTCCCGCACCTTGGCCGCCTGCGCGCGGCCCCGTCCTGCTAGGCAAGCACTGCCTTGGCAGCAAGCATGCGGTATCATGTGTGCATGCAAACTGGAAAGGCCTTTTGCATGTTTGATGGAGTCGCTGCCTCATGCATGAAAGCCACATGTGTACTCGACAGTGTGCGCACCCCTGTCCCACCTCACGAGCATCATCTCAGACACAATAGATAAAATTCACAATAACAACGAACGATGAGGCCGCGCCTTGGCCGCCTCGGAGCGCACGCGGCTCATTGCGTCCTCGCCCAGCCGCAGCGCCACCGCCTTCTGGCTGTTCTCCGCCAGCAGCTGCGTGTTTGTGTGCACCTGCCGCATGCCACACTGCTCACGGCGCTGCTTGCTAGGACAGGACCATACAGGCTGCCACAAGTGCACTGCTACAAGTGCACTGCCAGCAACAACATGAGCACTTGAGAGTCCTGCGCAGCCACATCATAGCAGCGCATGAGCAGGGTCAGGCATAGCAGAGTCAGAAGCCCATGCGAGTTGCAGGAGGGGCAGACCTGCTCGGCCAGCTCGCGCTGCAGCTTGGCGCCGCGCTCGCCTGCTGCATTGGCCTCTTTGGCTGCGTGCTCGGAGGCCGCCTGGTGCACAAGCGAGGTGCGTCAGCATTCGGTGAGACAGGAACGCCACTGACACAAAAAGCTTAACGTCAGCCAGGCTCTTGCGCCAATGGCCTGTACGTATGAGGCGCTTTGAACTAACATTCATGTCAGCAGCATGTTGAATAACAATAACACATGCAGTCTGGCCCCGTATGTGCTACACCTGAGGAAGCACTTCACAGCACTGATGTGGACAAGGTGCAGGGGCGGGCCTTGGCCTCGCGCAGCGCCTGCTCCAGGCGCACGACGTCCTCCTCGGCGGCCGCGGCCACGGCCTGGCGCGCTCGCGCCTCGGCACCGCGCGCCTCCACCGCCGCGCGCGCCTCGCGCAGCTCGCGCTCCGCGCGCTCCTTGCGCCGCTGCTCCCTGCGGCATGTTCAGTAGTGACAGCTCTTCACGAGGCAGGTCTGGTCGTTGAGAAATCATGGTGTGATGATGTAGAGAAGATCCTGCATGCCCTTGCAAATTCCGTGAGCCGAAAGTATGAGCGGTGTGCATGCGCCGCACTCTGCCACTACGTACACCGTGCGAGCACCCTCCAGTGCTTCGGCTACGCACCACACCGAGCACACCTTGTGTGTTGTGTGTGTTTGTGTGTTCTATGCAAATGCGCACTGCCAGGCGATGTGGCGCGCCTGTCGGTGTCCGCGGCGCGCGCGGCGGCCTGGTCATGCAGGGCCGCCACCTGCGCCTCCGCATCGGCGCGCACGGCCTCCGCCTCGCGCAGCCGCGCGCTCAGCGCGGCCGTCTCCGCGCGCACCGCTGTGATCGCTGTCACCTGCAGGTAAGGGACAGGGGCGCTTGACTCGCCGTAGCCCTAGGACCAGGCCTGCCGCGCGCAGGCGCGCTGGCCGAAGTGGCAGCTGCGCTTGCAGATGCCGCATTCCCTACAGAGCTTGCGCTCTGTCCGCCCTCAGGGTCCTGGCAGGGCCCACTTGTGCCTACGTGTCACAGTCGAGCTGAAGGTGACGGTGCTGCTGCCGTCCCTCGGGGCACACGCTGCTTGCATACGTATCAGCTTGTGTAATGACAGCCACACACAGGGACCATTTCACGCATGCAACTTGCGCTCGGCCAGAATAGCACTGGCACTTCAGCTTCGTGCTGAGGATGGACGCGTGTCCGTCCTGTGCATGAGGCAGCCAGAATAGCGCTGGCACTTCAGCTTCGTGCTGAGGATGGACGCGTGTCCGTCCTGTGCATGAGGCAGCCGCGCGCAGGGCCGCGCGCGCCTGTGCGTCGCGCTCGGCCAGCAGGGCGTCGCCCTGGCGCAGCAGCTCGTCGCGCGCGGTCTCCTCGCCTGCGCTTAGGCCCGTGCCGGCCTCCACCAGGCGGCTGAGGTCGGCGACTTCCGCGCGCAGCGCGGCGGCCTCGCCGCGCGCCGCCGCCTCCTGCGCGCCGCATGCGCATGCGAGCTGACCGGCATGACCCAGAAGCTGCATGCGAGGGGCAGCATCTGTGGCTGGAGACCAGAGGTTTGAGCAGCCTCGATGACCTCCATGCCCACGCGCACGCCTCAATTTGGCGGTTTCTGGTAGGAATGAGGTCGTCAGACTCTGCTACAGCGGCCAACCTCATGCCTGGCACCGCCGCCCCGCCTCCAGCGCCGTGCGCGCAAATGAGCTAGTGGCATGAGATGCTGAGCACTGATGCGCGGTAGCGCTCAGACCATGCAGTCAGTCCAACTCATGCGCCTGCTGCAGCATGACCTTTAGTAGGCAGAGCCCATGCAGCCGAAATGTTGTCCATGCACACTGCACAGTTGTCAGTGTCGGAAGGGCAGTGCCTTGTCAGCGCTGGCGTCGACCAGGCGCCAGGCCTTCTCAATCTCCGCCTTGAGCGCGGCGATGGCGGCCGCGTCGTCCTCGCCCAGCCGCAGTGCGGCGGCCACCTTGGCCGCGCTGCCCACCAGCTCCGCGCCCAGCTCCCGGCAGCGCTTGGTGAGCCGCCGCTCCGTGTCTGCCGCGCAGCGGCACTGTATGTAGCGCCATACGCGGCCCGTTGCTGTCGTGCTCGAGCTGCTGTGCGTCCCCCTCTCCACAGCAGGCGGGCCCGGGCTGAACACTGGCAAGCATGCATCTATGTGGAGCGTGAGCCATGTGACTGCCGCTACATACATCTGGTATACAGCAGCAAAGCGTCTCAGACACGTATGCCGAGCTGCGTTATGTGGCTTCCACCTAGAGGGCCTAGCTGTGGCGCAGCTGCACCGGGCGCTCCAACACGCTGCCCTGCGTGCCGCTGGCAGCCTGGTCAAGCTGGGCACCAGGCGCGCTCGCACCGTGCGCGCCGCGCACCGCTTGGAACAGCTTGGCGTACTCCGACCTGAAGCGCTCCAGGCTGCCGTCGTCCGGGAGCGCGCGCAGCACCTGAGCGCGCGCAGACCAGCGCCTGCTCTGACACGCCCGTCCCCGGCAGCGTGGGGCCCTGCCAGGGCTATGCGCGCTTCTTGCGCCCTCCTCACAGTATGCACAGAACTCTGGCCAGTCGCACAGACCACGACTTGCTTTTTACTGCGTGACCTCTCTGCCTCTGCAAAGCAATAAACTGCAGCGCTACTGTGACGTGAAAAATTTGTGAGTCTGACCATGCAAAGACGTCTGGTGTGCTGTTCCAGTGGTGATGTCTCTCTGCCCAGGTTGCGCGCCTCGCGAAAATCGCGCTCCATCGCGTCATAGTCCTGTGGCTCCATGCTGAGCACCTCACCCGCTGGCAGCTTTGCCTCCATAAACTCCGCTTTCTCCGCCATGGTCCTCCTCACGGCGGCAGCGACGCTGACCTGCTCACCTCCAACTCATCTCCAGTATCGAAACCGCTGCACACCCTGACCCTGGAGGTTCTGTTGGTCTCTGCCTCTTGAGGTCTAGCCAGTCCTACCTTTGTAGAACACAGGTGAGTTGACAACGTCGAAGTGAGTCATTCACCGTGTCACCCTTGCATTACCATGCTTAGACCTTCCAACAGCCCTCTCACCCCTCCATGTACACTGTCTGGCCATGCTCCATTCAGGGACAGTATAGCAACGAACGCACGTCTCAGATGTGACAGCGCTCTGTAGTGTTGCTAACAACTTTGATTTGTGGTCAGTGTCCAACTCCCAAGTGTGCTCTTATAAGAACAATTTGGTGTAAGGTGCAGTCACAACTCAAGTAGGACCGGCATCTAGGCACAGCTACGCGGCTGCTAGCAGATGTGAGGAAACAACCCAAGGCCGTTCAGATGCCCACTGCTGTTTCAATGCACCTGGTCACTAAACCTGGCACGTACACACTCCTATGCATTCGGATGCTTGCATTTGAGGCACCTGAAGCTGCTCAGCCTGAGCAGCTCGCAAAGTGGCCAGCGCTAGGGCAGCATCTGACAGTGCTGAAAAACCCCCAAGATGTACACAGTTCAAGTAGGGCACCATCGCCGTCTGCGGCAGCAGCAACCCAGTCAGGCATGATGAGAGGAGCATGCCTTATGCCGCGAAGGTGCCCGCTCAGCAGCACGCAGTCGAGAGGAATCACAGCCTGCTCAGGCGCCAGCAGGCTGGCCAGGCCCGCTGTGAGCAGCACGTGTTTATGACTCCAGGCACAGGCAGTTTGAAGGAACACACACGCCCCGCAAGTTCTGGCAGCCTCGTTCAAAAAAGCAGCGGCTGCTCGGGCGCGCAACCTGCTGCCACAGGACCAGTGGAGGCGGCATGTGGTCAGGGGCCGGCGGCCCGCTCGGGCGCCAGCAGGCCGACCAGGCACGCCGAGAGCAGCATGTCCGCGTTCACCCACGCGTGGTACTTGTCGAACAGCGCGCCCGCGTCCCGCCCCGCGCCCTTCAGCAGCCACGCCGCGCCGCCCGGGTGGAAGCGCTGGTAGGGCGTCACGTTGTACACCTGTGCGCCGCGGGTGCCTCACGCAAGTGCTGGCCAGGTCTGCCAGGCATGGCCGCGCACGGCCGCGGCACGCCGCCCGGGTGGGAGCGCTGGTATGGGGTTGCACGCAAGCCTGCCAGTGTCGGGTGTGTAACCGCTGGGCGCGCGTGCTCTCTGGCCGCGCCGCGCCCTGCTGCGCTGACAGCCTGTGGCAGATGGACAGCAGGCCGGCCTACTGACAAGGCTGGCTCATGTCACAACAAGCCGCCTGCCCCTCGTGTCAGGAGCACTGTGTTGCCGCACACCGCCGCTCGCATGACTCGCAGCTGTAGTACACAGAGCTTGATAGCTCGCCAGGCCCGGTCATAGGGTCAGGGCCCCGTCGCGCCGCGCCGCACCTTGCCGCGCAGCGCAAGCCACGCGTCCTCCGGCGTGTTGTGCCGCGCGACCTCCGCCAGCGTGATGTCCCGCCGCAGCGCCCGGCCCCCCAGGCCTGCCCGCCCGCACAGCAGCCTGAGCAGCGCCGCGCCGCTAAGCACGCTCCAGGCTGTGCTGCGTTTGCTCCCAGAAGCAAAACCGAGTCACAAGGTGAGGTCCCAGGTCGGCAGGACGAACAGGGCAGACAGACCGGGTCGCTGTCTTCACGGCGAGTACCTGCCAGGTCCGGGTGTGTACGCGTCAGCCGCAGCCAGTCCATCTGGCTGTATCCCTTCTCCAGTGGGACCTTGCCCGGCCGCGCCGGCTGCTTTGTGCGCGCCTGCGGCAGCCCGCGAGTCACGCACGCGTCGTGCAGCGCGTGGCCCGCCGTGCATGCAAGACGGGCAGGGCAGGGGCGGCCTGACACAAAGACAAACCTGCGGCAGCGGGGCAGCGTTGACGGTCGCTCGCGCCAACAGGGGGTTCTGCACGCGGGCGACCGGGCGCTCGTTACAGCTGCAGCGCGCACGCTCCTTGGGTCGTCGACACGCTTTGAGCACGGCAGGACTGCAAGCTGTGAGCATCTCAGCAACAGGAGTGCGCCTGGCATACGAGGACGCCTGCCTGCTGCGCTGGCACCGCAAAAGTGAAGTCTCCGCCCCCTCCGTTGCTATCCCTGCTGCCCTCCCGGGCGCCTCGTGGGGCAGGCGGTGGCATGCTGCTGCTGCTCTGTGCCCTGACCTGAGCATCCCTGGCTTGAGCGTTAGTACCGTTGCTGGTGCTGGTTGGTGCGGGCGCACTGTTCCTGCCGTACTCACTGCTGCTAACCGCACCGCCGCCCCTATCCTCGGCCGACGCTGTAAGTTCTACCATAGCGCCCCGGGCAACCGACTGCAGTCGATGGTTTACTGGTGGCCCGCTATGGACTTGCTCTGTCACAGATTAAAACAGGGTGGGCTCTGTCACAGATAAAACAGGGTGAGCCTCATGGAGATGCGTGAATGCCTTCCATTAAGGCAAGGTCTACTGCACCGAATACATACATAAACTGCGTGGGCTCTATGCCAAACTCGTCTCATAGTAAGCCGAGCTCCTGACTCTCACTCTCCTATTTCTTGGACACTCCACGCCTCCTGTGTGTTCACACCTTTGCATGCGTTCAACTGAAATACGCTCGCCTGTGTGCCCTATGGCACGCCCACCTTGCCGGCCGAAGGCTGCTGCCCCGGCAGACGAACAGCTCAGGCAGTAGCACAATTCAAAAGCTCCTGGCAATCCAGTAATGCGCCTGCGTGAAATGCATATGTACATACAGTTTGTAACTAGTACATGCCCACAAGCCCGCTGAAACCAGCGGCACTGCCCTGACGCGAGGAGGCCACACAACAGATACTCACGCAGGTATCACATTTCCCTGAATAATCACTTGTACTGATGTATAGGACCTCTAGTACATCACCTGTAGGAGCGCTAAGTAGACTGCCAACGATGCTCACCTGGTCCATGCCTGGACACAAGCTGCCCCGGAAGGGAATCGAAGGGCGACCACATATGCATGACATGCTGCGACGCGCTGCGTAGGGGCAGACGCGGGCGCGCCACCCTGCACCGCCCCTGCGGCGAGCGTCACTGCCTGCCTGCCTCGCTCACGCCGCCCACGCCATCCCTGTTGCCGCCGCCCACTGCCTGCGAGACGGCGTCGACGGCCTCCGCCACGGGCCCCGGCGGCTTGGCGGCATCCTGCGCGTCCTGCCCCAGCGCGGTCGTCCCGTTGGCTGGAGCCACGCCTGTCGCACGCACGCACATGCCTGATCAGGCGCAACCCTTAATGTCGAGGGGACGGCTGCCATGCCGCGCGGGTGCTCCACACCCTGTCATGCAACACTGTCGAGGCGTGGTCAACCCATAACACTGTAAGGCTAGGGCAATTGGGGTTGCAGCAGCCCCCTATGGCCCCAGCCCCAACTCCGCTCACGCACCTCCAGCCCTGTGCTCAGCGCCTGGCACGCCGTTGGCCGCCGCGCCTCCGGGCGCGCCGGCCGCGCCCGCCTGGCCGGGCCTGGTCAGGTTGACGCGTATGGCGTCCACCTCTGCGTCGCCCAGGCCGACGGCGCGCGCGTAGCCCAGCGCGCCGCCGTACGAGGCGCCTAGATAGGCGAGCGTCTCCTCCAGCGTCCCGGGCGCCGAGGCGAGCAGGCCGTCGGACACCATCGAGTCTGCGCGCAGGCGCGGGCTTGCAGCAGATGCGGTGGTCGCGGGCGCAGCGGTGTGCGCCCCGCTGCCGTGCCGGCGCCCGGTCCCAGCAACGCCACTGCCCGGAGATTCGCGGAATATCCCTGGGGCGAAGGCACGCACAGCCTCCTGCACCCAAAGTTCCCGTCAGGCTGCACAGCGGCCAACGCCAGAGCGGTCGCAGCAGCGCCTGCCGGCGCGGCCCGGCAGGCGCGCGGTTCAGCCCCGGCGACGCTGCCGGGGGCGCGGGGGGGGGCGCACCGCCCAGCTCCGACAGGCGGCCCGCGGACCGGCCGGCCTTCAGGCGCGCCTCGGACAGCGCATAGTCGCGCACGATCGCCGGCTCCTCCACGCCGCACAGGCCGAGCAGCAGCATGGCGATGAGCCCGGTGCGGTCCTTGCCGTGCACGCAGTGCACCAGGATAGGGAAGTTGGCGGCCTCCGCGAACAGCCGCAGCGAGGCCGCGATTGGCGCGTGCGCCTGCGCGCCCGGCCGCGCCTCGCCGCACACGCCTCAAGTTTGCGCGTCAATTCTGGCGTCCGCTGCCGCCGCGCGTCTGGTCAGAGGCGGCGGCGCGCGAACCTGCCTCGCGGCCTGCTGCCCCGCTCGCAGCAGGGCGGCCGCTGCCGCTGCCGCAAGCGCCGCCCCGAGCGGCCCGGGGCGAGCCGCGGGGCAGGCCGGCGCACTGCAGGCTGGACCCGCATCTCGGCAATCTCACTCGAGGCGCGTGCGGCGGAATGGTCAGGATAAGGGTAGGGTGCGGCGGCGTGGACGCGCACGTGGTCCAGCAGCAGGCGGTAGAGCGCGGTGAGGCCCAGGCGCTCGGTGAGCGCAGGCGCGATCACGGCCTGCGGGTCGCCACCGGTGAGCACCGCCAGCAGCGTGCGCGCCTGCACGCTGTACGGCAGCGCCGCGAACACCGAGCGCTTGACGCCCCAGGTCATGATGTCCGCTGCGCGCGGCACCCCGGCCGCGGCTTACTCGCTTGCCGGCTGACCGGCGCCGCTTCGCCGCTGTCGGGCCGCCGCCTGGGTGCTCACGTGCGCGTGCATGGCAGCAGCGACCGTGCTGCACTTTCTGAACCCACCCACAGGGCGCCTTTTAGACCTGCTGAGGACTGGAGCGAGGAGACAGCAGGCCGAGCAACGTGCTGACAAAGGCGTGAAGCTGTTTGTATGCACTGAAACTCAGGACGCACTAGCTCACGTCATCGGAGCAGGCGCAGAGAGGCGCGCCGTGGTGCACAGTGACCGGCACATGGTGGCGGCGTTTGAACTCGCGCGCGCACGCGCTGCAGCCCGGCGACGAGGCCGCGGGCGCCGCTTTCTGCCCGGGCACGCAGCCTGGCTCAGTGGCCTGCTGTGCCACACGCAGCACACGACACAGCACACGACACAGCAAGACAGCCCGCCAGGCTCAAGCTGCAGGTTGTCTGCGGCCTCAGGAGGAGCCGGAGCAGCGCGCACTCTGGCTGAGGTGCAAGCAGGCGGGCAAGAGCAGCTCTTGCGAGCACCAGGTGACCTCCAACCTCTGTTTGACGGAGGGCCGGTGCATGGGGAGGTCGTCCGGGCCATGCTTGCGCGGAGCGCCAGGCCGCCGCACCAGCAGCAGGTCCATGGAGAAAATGCTGTCCGAGTGGCCGCGCTGGCGCTCAGCCTCTGCTGAGGCCTCCGCCTGGCACTCCTTCCCCAGCAGGCGCAGATCCAGGACTGTCTGCCGCGCCGCGCGCACGCGGCCGCGTAGGTCGCGCATCGGCGAGAGCACGCGGACGCCCATGCCTCGTTGCAGCGGTGGGCACCAGGCACGACGCTTAAACGCTCAACGCGCAAGCTGAATATCACTGTAACAAGTTTGAAGACTCGTGGTCGCTGCGACGCTGGACAGGAGCCGGGCTCGTGCACACGCAGCGCACCCGTATGTGCGTGCGCTGCAGCTCCGCAGAGCTGCCCAGACCGCAGCTCGTGGTCAGCGCTTGTTACGCTCCACGTTGCATTCATGACAGTCCGGCAGACACAGGCCAGGGCAGACCTGAAGATCTGCGAGCAGCGATAGACTGCGCCCTTCCTCAGCAGGTTTGCGGCGCTGCCCAGGTCGCGAAAGTTGACGCCGCTCTGCATGCCGCCGCAACACTCCTCCCGCTCCGTTCTGCTCGAGGCTCAAGATGGTGCAATCACTGCCAGGCTGATGCTTTGTAGCAAAGTGGCAGTTTGCACTCCGTAACCCCTGGAGCTAGGGTGTTGGGGCTGCTTGCCATCTGCTCGCCATCGTCTCATGCCCGTTGATCAGCGCGACGGCCAGGCCCGATGCTCGGCATTCGGCAGAGATGAGCCTGGTCTGATACATTGCCGTTTGCTGGTCGGCAGCCGGCGTTGCACTCTCTGCAGGCCTAACTGCCGGGCGCAGCGCCCTCGCGCTATGTGCTTCCACAGAAATGCCGGCGTCATCGCTGCGAAGGCCGCCCCGACAACGCCGGGGACTTCATTCACCGTCTGGGTGCGTTGCCCACTCGCCAGCTTTCCATCACAGCAGTGTCGTGTGACTGTGTAGAGCCAACTTGGTGCGCAACGAAGGGGTGGGCAATCTGACTAAGCTGGCACCTTACTGTGCTGTGCGGTGCGTGCTGGGCGGCCTGGGCGGTCTGGGCACGATGCTTGGCGCTGCGCGCAGCACATGTTGCCTATGTCACTCTCAGTAAGCTAGCACGTGCCATCAACAGCCGCTGGCGCAGCCTGAGTAGCTGCCAGTGGCCAGCGGTAGCGTGACCGCATGGCGGGACTAGCAGCGCCCGGGCTGCCGGGCGCCTCCTTGTCATGCAGCTGCCCGCCGCGGTTGCCTTGCAGGCATGATGTGCAGAAACACGCTGTGAACCTGGCGTTGCCAAGCGCCCGACGCGTGACCAACGCATGCGTGACCGCAGGTGGACACCTGTAGGGCGGACTCTGTTACGCGGCTGGCGCTCCTGCCCCTCTGTGGTACGCCCTGCGCCGGCCCCTGTGTGTCCTGGATCATGTTGTCGGCGTCATGTGCGATCTGCACGGTAGACCACTTGCGCCGCCTGCCACCAGAGTGCACCGTGGGTGCATGCCAGAATGTGAGGTACGAGGAAGGGCAGACGGCCACTGCTTTTGTCCTCTGTTGCTGGATCACTATGCGGCCATACGTTCCGACGGTGCCGCATGACGCCCTGCTGCCTGTGGCGCAGCAGCGGAACACACAGCCGCCCGGCACAGCCCCGCGCCCTGACTGCCGGCAGCCTGCAGGCTCCGCGCTGCCGGCCTCGCTCCCAGACGGCCGCTGGCTGTCCGGCCCAGCCCCGTCTGCGCGCCCCATTGTGCTGAGCGGGCTGGTGGGCGGCAGGCGCGGCGGCGCGGCGGCCGCCCTCGCCGCTGGACCTGCTGCCCGAGGAGCTGCTGCACGAGATCTTCCGGCAAGCCGGCCTGCACCTGAGCGCAGGCGCGCCGGCCCCCCGCTAGCGTTAGGGTTATCCCTATAGCTTCATCCGGCCGGCCCCCGCCGCGCGCCAGGCCCGTGGCGCCCGCGGGCGCTCTCCAGGCATGCCCTGCTGTGCCTGCTGTCTCTGCTGTGTCTGCAGACAGCAGGGCATGCTCGCGCGGGCGCGGGCGAGTGCGAGCACGGCAGCGGGCGAGCGCGAGGACGGCAGCCTGCATGGACGCCGCATTTGGCCTCCCTGCTGTGTCTGCCGTTGCTGCTGCGAATGCGTCTGTGTCCCGGAATGAGCATCCTCTGGTGCCAGCCCCAGACATGCCGGCAGGCAAGCGTGGGCGCTGTGCTGCACGCGGTTGAGCCTTGGAGGTTGGCGCGGCAGCGCGACGGGCAGCCGCGCTGCGCGCAGGCACGCGCGAGCGGTGTCGCCTCAGCACTGTGTGCCGCAGCTGGCGGACAAAGCTGGCGGCGCCCGCATACTGGCAGGTCCGCCCCCGCTCGCTGACCCCCGACGCGCGCGCGGCTGCCGCAGAGCACGCCCTGCCTGCCGCAGGGCACGCCCTGCCTGGCGCATGGCGCTGTGCAGCGCTGGGCGTGCCCGCGCACCATGGCCTGCCGGGCTGCAGACGTGGCTGTGTAGAGCTGCCCGCGCGCACACGGCTTTTGCCTGTAGGAGCTTGCCGCCTGACTGTCAGTCGGCCACGTGCGCACGGAGGGCGGGCCCGCCGCTGCCCTACACGAGCCGGGAAGGCCGGCGCCCAAGCCCGTGCAGGCCCTATCTACCCTATACCCTACCCTTCACGCGCGCAGGAGATCGGGCTGAACACGGCCGAGTTCTGCAGCGGCGGCGCGTTCGCGGACGCGCTGCTGGCGCTTGCGCCGCGCGCGGGGCCCGGCCTGCGCGCGATCCGGCTCATCGCGGCCGCGCCGGGGCGTGCCAAGCAGTCGGTTCTGTACGGCGGCGCCGAGCGGCTCTGCATGTACCGCGGCGCCCAGGCATGTGCCCATCCCTGAGCGGGTGTGCAGCACGCCTGGTACCAGGACTGTCCTACCGCCACGGGCGATTGTCTGGGTAAACACAGCTGCCAGCTCGTGGTAAACAGAGCATCGGCGCCCGGGCGTGCAGCTGGGCTTCAGCGCGGCGGCGCGAGAGCTAGAGGCGTGGCTGGTCGGCTGCCACGCGCGGCTGCAGGCGCAGGCGGCGCGCGCGCCGTCGCGCGCGGACCCGGCCTGGCGCCGGGAGTACGACTGCATCGAGGAGGCGCGCCGCGCGCCGATGTGTCGTTCTCGGGCGCACGCCTCCGTGCCTGCCGGAGCACACCTCCCTGTGCCCTCGCAGTGTGTGTGGGGCGCCAGGCTGCAGCTGATGTGTGGCGTGAGGCCCTGTGCGGGTGCTGTGACGCACTGAAGCTAATCCTGGCCAGCGAGCGCGCCTGCCTGGACATGCAACGCTCAGAGCCCGTCGGCGCTGAGCTTCGAGCAGGTATGGATTTAGGGTGCAGGTATAGGGTGTTGATTGGCGCAGCGGGGCGGCAGGTGATGTGCGGCAAGCGCTTCCGGCAGGCCGCCGCCCGCGCGCGCCCCGAGTGGGCCGCGCTCGCGGCCGGCCTGGCGCGCGCGGCCGGCGCCGCCGCCAGCGGCTGCCTGCTGGTGCTGGGCGTCGCGCTCTGGACGCGCCTGCTCGGCGTCTTCATCTGGCCGGCCGTGCTCGCCATGGCCACGCTTGCCTGCAGCGCCTGACCAGGCTCGCGCCGCCGCCCGTCTTGCCGGGGAAAGGGGGAGGGGGGGGGGGGGGAGGGCTGCGAGGAGCTGGCTGTAGACGCGGCGGCGTGGTGTGCAGCAGCGTGGTGTGCAGCAGCGCTAGGGGCCGTGCCCTCGGGCTGGGCAGCCGTCGGGGGGAGATGCGAGGTTGCAACAGCACGGACAGAATGCATTGTTACCGCACTTGAGACCCAAGCATTTGGTGTGAGAAGCGCAGGGGCGCGCCTGCGGCGCGCTCCTGTGTGCTGTTGGGGTCTGGTCGACAGCTTTTGTCAGGGTGACCACTGACGGTCTGGCATGGCCCCTTACATGGAGGTTTCTACCAGGCCAAGGGGTCCCCACACCTGGGCAGTTCTGTCGCGCCGGTTGGGTCGACGGCGCGCCTCAGGTTGCTTGTACCGTGCGCGGTTCGCGCCGCGCCTACGCGCGTGGCGGGGCAGGCGGCGCCCTACATATCAGTGTCCTTTACGCTCTGCTTGCTCTGCAGATTTGCTTAGCCAAGCGGCGCAACGTATATCACAGCACTTTGCTGATAGCTAGCACCGTAGGCACCGCAGGCGGCCAGACACCTGGGGTTGCGGCCGCGCGTCCGCAGTGCAGAGGGTGGCTAGCACGCTTTTGGAATAACACTGCGGGGCCTGTGCGGCACCCTCAGGCGTGAAGTATGTGACAGCGGGCTGAGGTCAAGACGGTCCGGTGGCACGCAGTCAGCAAAGTGCACAGCTTGCGCGCTCCGGGCTCCTTTGTAGGTGGGTCAGCAACCCATGAGAGGTGGCTTGCTCAGCAAGTGCTCAGCAAGTTGCTTAGGCAACCCATTTCATTGCCTGTACAGGATAGCATCAGGACAGCACCTACACTGTAGGTACATGTGACATGTAGCGGCACATGCGCGGGCCCTTGCCCAGCAGCGCTGCCTGTTGGCTCATGGGTGGCCAAGCAACAGTGAAAGCGCGCGGACAATGTACGCGTGATGCTGAGCCTGAACCTGCGCATGCTGGCACTTGGCTGCGTGCGCAGAGTGAGCAGGAGGGCCAGGAGGAGGCTGAGTGACCTTTTGGCATGCAAGATATTGTGGATAAAGTGCGCACTGTGATGTTTTGGTCGTTGAGGCTGCCTCATGCATCACGTCAGCTGCCCCGCCAGAGAGGGCGCCAGGTACTCACACTTTGGTGCTTGATTGGTCCGCTGGTGTGCTGGCTTGAATGCGTTTGTTGAAACAAACGTGCGTAGTGCTGATCGTCTTGCACTGTGCTGTCACGCTGCACACCGACGACGTACAAGGCCGCTCCGGCATAGCCCAAATTGTGTGCGTGCTGTTACCTGATCCGTGCAAGTGTAAGCGTTGATAAGCTGCCAGTCCCTCAAAGTGCATGCGCACGTGTATGCACATATTGCTCACTTTGGTCGACTGCTGACACTGGCTCGACACGCTCAGCGGTTGCCGCTAGCGGTGGCAGCAGTGGCCTCCGTCATTTTAGCCTGCATTAGAGTTTCTACTGCAGTGAGTGCTCACGTTCGCCTTTGGTGTTTTCCTTTGTTTTCCAAAGGAAAACACTACTGCTCACTCAAACAATCACACATGTGAGGTCCCTGCAAAACGTCCGCGGAAAAGATTCAGAAGGAGACTTTTCACCAGGTCTACTGGCCTATAGGCGTATAGTAGCTACTCACATGTGCACATGCAGCGGCAGCCTGTTGATGCATGTCACCGAATTTTTTTTTTTCTCTTTTCCACTGCTTGACTCCATCGCCAAGTTAGGCACTGCACCTGACTTGCCCTTGGGCCAAGTCCGTAGCTGCGAGCATCTCAACTGCTGGCACCAGACATTATCAGCAGCCACTCTTGTGGGCACTGCCGTCATGTGGGCAGCTGTGCTGCTCACCCTGCTGGCCGCTGCGCCACTCCTGCTCTGCTGGCAATGCCTGCACTGGCTTGGGCCGGAGAGCGTGAGGGGCATGGCAAGGCTATGGCTCGACGGTGCGTCTGCTATTACACGCATCTACTGACACAGCCAGCAGACCTGCAGCACATATAGCTACACGTGCATTTGCACACGCATATTAAGCAGCTTCTCAGGCCTCCTTGTACGCCAAGCCTTATGTATTGCGAGCACAGCCACTGACTTCCGGGCTCCCCGCAGGCGCCATGCAAGTTGGCAGCGTCTCAGCTTCCCTGCGGCCACCAAGCCTGACGCTGAGCAAAGTCAGCATCACCTCGCCGGAGCACCTGGGGCACCACACATGCTTCCGCGCCGAGCGCATCGTGCTGCGCCCCTCGCTGCGCGAGCTGTGGCACGGTGCGCACGCACGCATTGGCGCTTGGCTTATTTTCTCTGTGTGCGTGCATGTCCTGATATGCCAGGCCCTGGACTTTGGCGGACGCCTTGGCGGGCTGCTGCTGAGCTGATGGTGCAGGCAGGAGCAATGCGTGGGCTTGTAAGTGCGCGGCGAGCGCGCCGGTGCGCTCGCAGGCGGCCCGGCCGTGGTGGTGCAGGTGCATGGCTTCTGGCTCAACGGGCTCATGGACATCGTCGGCCAGTTCCACCTCATCAACCTCATGCAGGCGCGCAGGCCCGCCGCCAGCCTTTGCTGGCGCTGCACCCCATTCAGGCACCAAGCAGTGTCCGGTTGCAAATACCAGCACTGTGACGAGTTCTCATGACACTAAGCATCCTGGGCAAGCTGCGCGCAGCACGCGGGCTTGGTGCGCGAGGTGATGGCCCCCAGCAAGCCGCCCAGCATCTCCGCCTCCGTGACAGGTACGCGCCGTTCACGTATGCCGCCGGTGTGCGCATGCTGAGGGACCGGCAGTGCAGCCGGCGAGTGCTCAGCCAGCAACCGGCGGACGCTCTGCATGATGGCGCCAGCACATGCCCTGACCTGTGAGCCAGCACAGGCCGTCTGTGTCAGCGCAAGGACCACGGCGCAGCGCAAGGACCACGTGCAGCACAGTGCCAGCGCATCGCTATTGATTGGGCAGGGGCGCACCGCGATAGCTGCGGCGCGGCGGCCGCGCCGAGCGCGCCCCTGAACGAGCATGCGCGGCGCGCAGACGAGGTGGGCAAGGCGGCGAGGCGGCGCGGGAGGCGGGCCATCACGCCAAGCGAAGGCGAGGTCGCGGCCGCGGCGTCCGGCGCGCCCTCCGCCGACGCGGACGCGGGCGCTGGGCCGCCCCTGCTGGGGCGCAGCAGCAAGGTGCGGCTTGGCAGGCGCACCGCAGCCGCAGGCCGGGCAGGGCGCGCCGCGCGGGAGCACCGTTGTGCATGAGCATCGGGGGAGGACGGGTTGCGCGTGTGCGCAGGTCAGCGCGGCGCTGCGGCAGGCCAGGGGCGACGAGGCGGCGCAGGACCTGCACGGCGGCGGCGGGTCGGCCGCGCCCGCGGCCGCCGCCTCCGCCGCCTTGGACTCTGCGCGGGCCAGCGTGACGGGCGGCCCAGACGCAGCCGGGGCCCCAGGCGCCCCGGCCGGCGGCGCGCCGGCGGCCGCGCACGACGCGCCGCTGGATCCGGCGGTTGTCCCCGTCTCGGTGGGGCCGTCCACGCCCCCAAGTGCCGGCTTCGCCCAAGCAACAGCCGCGGGCGCTGGCGCTGGAGGCAACGGCCAGGCCGCCGCCGCCGCGCCTGCCGTCGGACCCTCGCAGGCGCCCGCCGGGGCAGGGGCGGGCGCTTTGAAGAAGGCCGCGCGGAGCATCCTGGCGCCGTTCCTGCGCAGCAGGAAGAGCGGCGCGCCGGCGGGCCCGGAAGCGGCGCCCGCCGCGCCGCCGGCGGCCGAGGCCGCAGGCGCGCGCGGCGTCCAGGGCGCGCTCGCGCGCAGCATGCGGCGTGACGCGAGCTCTGGCCGCCGGGCAGACATGCCGACGAGCCCATTCCTGGCGCCGGAGCCCGACCAGGCGGCGCCGGCGCTGCCCAAGCTGCGCGTGGGCGCGCCCGCCCCATCCACGCCCGTCGCCCTGGATGAGCCGCGCGCGGCCGCCCGCCGCGCGACAGACGACGGCGCCTCCACGGCGCCGGCCTCGCGCGGCTCGTCCGCCACAAGCGCCCGGTCGGGCGCGTCGGCGGCCGCCGCGGCCGCCGCGGCCGGCGCGTCGCCTGCCGCGCCGAGCGGCAGACCCACCCTGCTGGTGGACCACAAGGGGCGCGTCACTGCGCCAGCGGCGGTGCAGGCGGCCGCCGCGCCGCCGCCCGAGGCGCCCAGCCCGGCGGCCGCGCCGGGCGAGCCCGGCCAGGCGGCCGGCGCGGGCGCAGCGCCAGGTGCGGCGCCGGGCGCGTCTGCGGGCGCGGCCGCGGCCGCGCTGCGGCCGGGCCTGGCCGCCAAGCCGGGCGAGCAGGCCGCGCGGGAGGGCGCGAGCAAGAGCATGGCCGAGCTGCCCGCGGCCGCGCGCGGCGTGATCGAGCAGCGCGTGAGCGGCCTGGTGCGCGTGCCGTTCGCGCGCGTGGAGCTGGTCGACGGCGTGCTGGCCGTCCTCGAGGAGGTCGGGTGCGCGCGCGGGGCGCCGCCTGGAGCGCCCGCCGGCTGAGGGGCGGAGGGGGGCTGGCATCCCAGTCACCCTCGTGCAGACGCGGCTCCCGGCAGTGGCCTGTGTTGGATTGGTGACCGCCATGCGCCCTGTGTATGTGCCAAGCTCGCGCCTCATTTCGTCGCACCGGGCCCGCTGGGCACAATGAAGAAGCTGGCCGATGGTGTGGGTCCATGTTTGCATCGTCGTGCGCGGCACCCCCTAATATGCTGCGGCGTCTGCATGACTACGTGTGGGCAGCAGAAGCGCGCGGTGCGGACAGCAGATGGCTCCTCAACGCGTATTCCCGCCCAGCGGAGCGCGGGCCTCCGCCAGGACGTGCAGTGACAGGGTGGCTCCACGGCAGGCCGGGTCTGCTGTGCATGTGAGCAGGGCACGCACGAGCGCGAGCGGGGCGCCAGGCCGCGTGCCCGCCGCGCGCAGACAGGTCTTCGGCGGCACCGTGCGCATGGACGTGCGCGCGGGCGCCGTGCAGGTGGCCAAGCTGGCGGCCGCCAACGGCATCGACGCCGGCTGGCTCGCGCGCGCGCGCTGGCCGGCCGACAGCGAGCAGACGGGTGTGCCCCAGCGCGGGACGCCGTCCCACCGCAATGCCGCCCGCCGACGGCTTTCTAGCGTGCCGGACAGTGTTGTGCATGTGCCCGCCTCGTGCGGAGCGCGTGCGCGTCTGTGGCCGTGGTCGGCAGCCTCACCTGGACCTTTCAGTGCGCGCCTGCACCCGCGTGCACATCGTCAGCGCCTTGCCAGCGCAGTGCCTCGTTTGCATGGTCGGGCTATGGGGTGAGTGATGCAGCCATAGCGGCCCGCAGCCGTCAACGCCGCTGCGCTGTTCAGCCACCGCTGCCTGGTCGTGCACCTCACTGTTGCCACACCGTGCACAATCGCGTGCAGCGTGAATGAGAAAGGCCTGCTGGGCATGTCAGCGCCTCTTTGCTTGAGAGTGAGTCCTTGCGACATTTCAGGCCCCCACTTACAGACTGGTCAGCCAAGCATAAACACCAGCCGTTGCGACCTTAGCGGTGCAGCTCATTACGGGAGCAGCGGCAACAAAGCAGGCGCAAGGGATAACCGCCCCAATGCTGGGCCGTCCCCGGCTGGGGCGTGCCCAGCGCTGTGGCGGTCATGCCTTGCGCCTGCGTCCTTGCCTTTGATCTCGTGACGAGCTGCATTGCCAAGGTCACAGCGGTTGCTGGTCATGCCTGACTGACCCGTCTGTAAGCGGAGGCTGGCGTGCCGCAAGGACTGCCTCTGCGCTCACCTCGTGCGCGCTGCGCTTGCCCGCGGCGGGGAGCATGGGCGCGGATGTGCCACGCCGCCGCGCGCGCAGGCGTGCTGCGCTTCCCCGTGGCGGCTAAGGTGGAGGCCGACAACCTGAGCGCGCGCTTCGGCGGCTGGCGCACCTCGACCGGCGTGCTGCTGCGGCAGCCGCTGGCGTCCACCATCAACTTCACGCCCGCGCTCGCCAAGTGCGCGCCCAGGGTTTTCATGGTAGGGTTTCTGACAGACCCAATAGCAAGGCGTCGACCATCGACTTCACGCCCGCGCTCGCAAAGTGCACTTTGCGAGCGCGGGCGCGCCCCGGGGGTTGTGTGGGTAGGGTTTCCAACACGTTCGACAGCAAGGCAATTGCCGCGCCTGAGACCAAAAGACACGCCTCGCGGGAAGATCAGGGGCCCGCAGCAGGGCCGAACAGAGTTTTGACCAGGGGCGTGCGTGGCGTGAACGGCGCACGTGTTTGTGGGCTCGTGGCCTGTGCTTGTCTGCTGCGGCGCATGGGCCCCGCAGCGGCCTGCATCCGTTCCCCATGTGCAGCATCGCCTGCAGCGGCCGCCGCACCTGCCTGCGCACATGCGCCCGTGCGGGGCAGCAGCATCCTCCAGCAGTCACAATGGCCGCGGGCATGACCGTGCTCGAAGGCGAAGCCGCAGGCGGCTATGGCGCGGCATGGCGCCGCGGCGCACATCCCTCAGTGCAGGGCGGCCTGCGACGGGCGGGCGGCTGCTGGAGTCGGGGGTGCGGTAGCTCGTGGCCGGCATGCCTGCCGCGCCTGATCTGGCATGTGCGCGCGCGCGCGCAGGTACGTCCTGCAGCGGCTGCACCCGCTGCTGGCGCACACGCTGTCGCTGCAGAGCGGCAGCAGCGTGCTCGCGACCGTGCAGCCGCTGGCGGGGCACCTGCCCGCGGAGGGCTACACCGTGCGTATGCAGCCGCTCAAGCTGCGCATGCAGGGCCATCCGGTCGTGCGCGGCGCGCTGCGCCTGCTGGAGTTCCGGCGCGCCCTGCTCCGGGGCCCGCGCCCGGCGCTGCCTGGCTTTTAAGTAAAGTTTGATGCAGGGGCACGATGAGCATGCCGAGCGTCTGTGTGCGCGCATGAGGCAGCCGCGCCCCAAAGCGCCGCAGGCGCGCGCTGGAGGGCCCAGGCGCCCCTGCCAGTCCTGGTGATATTGGGAGGGTTTCTGGAGACCCTGAGAACTGTGTCTGAACGCAGTCCAGGGATCTCTGATCGCCCCTGACCGCGCGGTCTTGCGCAGGGGCCGCGGCGCGCGGAGCGGCTGCATAGAGTGCTGGACGTCCGCGTGCGAGGCCGAGGTCTGGCGCACCGGGCAGCTGGTGTCCAAGCGCATGGACATCCTCGTCAGCCGCGACTTCCGCGTCTCCAAGGGTGCGCGCGCCGAGGGGCTGAGAACCACGGTGCCTGGCCTGGTCTCAGGCCCTGCTGCTGGCAGAGCACCATGCCTTGGTAGAAACTCGTACCCTGGTCTGGCGAGCAAGGCTGCGGTGGTTTGCCCGAGCCCAAATACGCCGCCTGCTCGGCTCCGGCGTCGGCCGAAGTCTGCTGCGAGGCGAGGAGGCCGCGGCGCTCGTCCGGGCCCGGAGGCGCTGAGGGGAGCGCTTGTGCGGGGGGCCGCAGCGCCGCTGCACATGGCCATGTGGGGCCACGGGCGCCTGGACGCCACGGTCGGCAGCGTGATCGACGCCACCGTGGCCGTGCCCGCGTACACGCTCGCCATGGCCGGCCTGCCCTCGCTGCCGCGCGAGTACATGCTGCAGCTGCGCGCGCGCGGGCCGGCCGAGCACCCGACCATCGACTGGCTCCAGTGCGCGCCCGGCCCGACCACCAAGTGGCTCAAGTGCACGAAAGTCGCTTAAGTGCGCGGAAGTGGCTCACATACGCGCCCGGTCCGCGCTGGGTCCCCGCGGCGAGCGTGCGCGCGGCTGACATCGCCGACAGCGGACGGCCGCCGCTGACTGCCTTGTCTGCGCATGGACGTCCGCGGCTCTATCGCGCTTGCCCTAAACGCGCTTGCAGAAATGGCTCATCCCATCATCTCCCCCCTCAGTCCTTGCCTGCTGCTGCTGGCGGTGCTGCTGGCGGTGGGTCGCCTGCGGGGTGGCGCAATGTGGACTTGGGAGTGGCCGGGCGCACAGGGGCACTAAGACGCTGGCGAGGCTGGCCGTGACGTGCAACGTGCCGACGCTGGGCATCAAACGCCTGCAGGTCGGCCCATCCGAGCACCGCATGGAGGAGATCTGCACATGTGCTTGGCAGTCTTCCCTGCTTGTGCAGCGCTAGACAGTGCTTTGAGGGAGATCAGCTACATGTATACCAGCGCTGGATGGCCCGGAGGATGCAGCAGCGCATATGAAATGAGTTGCGTTGATGTACGCACGTCAAGCAGCCGCGTCTGCGCGCGCAGCGCTTTTTGGACCGCCGCATCGAGCACCGCGTGGAGAAGGGCGGCCCTGTGCCGCCGCCCACGCTGCCGCTGCCCTGGGACGCCTGGCTGCACATGCCCAAGCGCCAGTTCGCCAGCCGCTCGCGCGGGGCGCGCGACGGCGCGCCCCTCCAGGCTCCCAGGCGGACATCCTGCGCCCGCAACCCTGCGGGCTGAGATCGCAGGGATTGTGGTAGTTTGGACATGTGGCAGCCAGGGGTATTCTGCCGGGTATGCCCTACCTCTACCAGGTGTTGTGGGTGCGCGGCTTCTCCTCGTGCGCCCGCGCATGCTGTGCTTGTCGGTCCGCGTTAAAGCATAACTGAGGCGCGCCACGCTCCGCTGCCAGGCGAGCCGTTGGACGGGCGGGAAAAGCGCTCCACCGGCGACGCGGCGGCGGCGGCGGTTGCGGCGGCGGACAAGCGCGAGGCGGCCGAGCGCGCCGCGGGCGGCGCCGCCGCGCCCGCTGGCGCGGGCCGCGAGCCGGGCGCCGTGGCGCCGCCGCCGTCGCCGCCGCCGCCGAACACGCTCGAGCTGCACATGGGCACCGGGTCCGGGTACTCCGCATACGAGCGGAACGTCCCAGCCGAGGGCGCCGCCGGCGGCCTGGACGGCGGCGCGGGCGCCGAGGCCGGCCGGCACGCCAGCGACGTGGCGGCGGAGCACGCGGCGCGCGCGGCCGCGCTGGGCGCGACCGGCTCGAGCGTGATGACGTCCGCGCTGGCGGCCGAGATCTTCCAGCGGGCGCGCGCGGCGCTCACGCTGGGCTTGTTGCTGCTGGCTAAGTGGCTAGGTTGTGTGCTAGGTCATGTGCTCTTTGCACTGGGCGCATCCGGTCCGAGTGCGAAAGTGCTGGCCCTGTTGGTGGCCAGCTTGCAGCGGGCGCGCGCCCCGTATATGTACAGGGGCGCCACCAGGAATTCAGGTTGGAGGGTGTGATTAGGCTGCTGTCCTGTCAGCTGGTATGTGTACTCGCCTCATGCAAGACTATCATGCTGCGCACTGCCACGTAGTGATTATCAGTGCCCGCAATCTGCATGCGCATCCGCACCAGACCATTGCTGTCGTGGCGTGAAAGCGGACGTATCGGGGCCGGCCGCAGGCGTCGCAGGAGCTGGGCCCGGCGCCGCCGCAGGACGACGAGGACGAGGACAGCTCGGGCAGCGACAGCGACGCCGACGACGGCGACGACTCCGACGGCGCGTCCAGCCGCTGCTCGGCGGCGAGCGCCGTCGCGGAGCCCGCGCAGGCGCCCGCGGGGCCGTTTAGGCGCCTCGGCGCTGCCATCACTGCTCGCTAGCGTGCTGCGGCGGGCTCCGTGAGGAGGTAGGCCTTGCATGGAAGCGGGGCTGGCAAGGGGTGGGGTCACCCCACTGGGGTGTCCCACCCCTCCAGGGCATGGCGGCGAGTGGGCGCTCGCATGCAGGAGCTGCGGGACGGGCCTGCACGGCGCTTGTCCATGGTTCCTGGCACGGCGCGCCTCTGCTGCCCTGCAGGTCTGCAGCTCCACATGGCTTTTTGTTACCGTGTGATTCACAGTCTGCTTGGGGTGCATGGCAGGGCACACGAAAGAGCAGGCCACCTTTTTGTTTGGCTGGTTCATTCGTTGATGCAGCTTAGTGCTATGTAGGTTGCTTAGTTAGCTGCGGACCACAACTGTCCGGAGTAAGAGTCTTAAATGAGACAGGCGTGACCATAGTGGCAGCCTCTCATTGAGGAGCCGTCAGTGCCTGCCAGTCTGCATACTAGTGATGTAGTTGATAGATGCATCGAGAATGTCGGCCCATGGACACCTTTTTGACTTGTTGCAATGAAGCCATCCACCGGCCACGTGCTATATATCTGCATGCAGCAGCACACCATCAGGCCCAGCACTTGCCCAGCACTTTCTCGTACCATGCGCATGCCGCGCTGAGCATCCACAGTGGGCCGGGTAAAAACGCACTGGCCATATACACGGGGAGCAGAGCGCCCAAAACAGCGGCGCCCAACTGCGCTCTCATCTGCGCCCGGCAGCAGGCGGCACGCCTTGCATGCAGTGCTGCCGGCAATACTAGGTAAGTCATTTGACACAGTCTGGGCACCGACACACAGAGAACAACTGAATGACAGCAGCGGGGACGCGACAGCGGCCGCACAGCACAGCAACCGACCCGGCTCACAACTCTCTCTGACTCGCTCCACCCTGAGACATCCGCACGGGCAGGACCCCGTGTCCGCGCCCTAATCAAGCCACAGCCGCACAGCGCGCAGCACACACATGCAGGCACCGCACGCTCGCGACCTAGACATGCCGCCTCCTGCACAATCAGTATGCAGCCACAGCCACCGATCCCCTAATAAACTCTCAGCACACATCCTTGGCCCCCTCTACGCACAGTCACAGCGCATACTGGCCCCCACACGAACCAATGAGATCTTCCCGCCCCAGGTATTCACACAGGCACCCTTCGGCTCTTGCAAAGCACACAACGCTTGCTTGGGGAGACTGGCCAGATCGTGAGCACAGACACCGCCCGACCGCACGGTCCGCCAGGTTGCAGCAGCGGGCGCGCAGCCTCAGGTGCACCACTGCAAGGCCAGCGCACGCCAGGCGCGCCCCTGCGCGGCCCCAGGCTCACGCCGCAACGGCCGATCTGCATGCGACGCATGACGTTCACAGCGGATGTCGAAACCGCGACCACCGGACGGCCCAGCGGCACCAGGCCGCGGCGCCGAAGCCGGCGCGCACACTCTCAGGCTTGAGTATACCCGGCCCCGGTCTCACGCGGGCACGCGGCGGATCTGCACGGAGCGCACGACGCTCGCGTCGGACGAGTCCGGGCGGATGTCGGAGACGACCACCACCAGGTCGCCCGGCTGCACCAGGTCGCGGCGCTTGAGCAGGCGGAACGTGCGGTCCACATTCTCCTCCGGGTCCGGCGCAAAGTCCAGCCGGAAGGGCATCACGCCCCAGCGCAGGTTCAGCCGCTGCCGCACGTCCTGCTGGTCTGCGCGCCCCGACAATGACGCCTTATCAATCAAGCAGGCCATGTCCCTCATCCAGTTTTGACGCCATGCCATGTACAGGCTAGGCGCAGAGATGCTGCGAGTGCCAATGTACAGGCAGGACACATCAGAACCTCGTCGGCCTCCCCAAAGCTTCGGGATGGAGAGCGGCTTGGTTGCTGCTGAGGCCATGGAGCACCTACATGCGCAGCGAGACTTGGGCTTTTGCATGAGGTGTGCATGCACCTTCTTGTGCACGCCTGATGGGTGGGACAGGCGGGTTCAGCAAGGCAAGAGTGTGTCAAAGTGGGCGTGAGATTATAAGCCGGGCAACGGGCCAGGCGGCACCAGTGAAGGCAAACACGGGGCAGTCAGGCCGGCAGCGCGACAGGAAGTTGGCCATGTAGCCGCGGCGCGTGTAGACGAAGATCGCGCGCGCGCCCAGGTTGTTCGCCATGGTGGCCGCGCTGGCGCACAGCTCCTCGCTCACGCGCCCGTCTGGGATGTTGGTCAGCTGCGGCAGCACGATCTGCCCGTGCTTCTCCTGCCTGCGCGCGGCCAAGCGAACAAACCATCGCAAGTGTTTCCCTTCTCCTCGCTTAATACCCTCATGCAATGCGCTGAAGACCTGAGAACTGGTCGTATTCCAGCCCGCGCTACGCCAGGTGAAAGATTCAAGAAACAGCTGATTTCTGGTGCAGCGCGCCATCTCGCCGCAGGGGGCAAGCTGTATTTCGCCATAAAAGCAGGGCAGCACAGTTGCAGACACAGCTGGCGCATGCGGCAAAAAGCATCGCAGATGCTGGCAAACCACACCAAAAGCTGGCTGGCGCTACGACGCAGAGAGCTGGGTAAGCTCAAACAAAGTGAAGGAGCTGCGCCAGGACGCGCGCACCGGACCCACTCCTCGATGCGCGTGGCGACCTGGCGCAGCACGATGACGGCCTTGTCCGGGTATGCGCCGACCGCGGACTCGCCCGAGAGCATTAGCGCGTCGGCGCGCTGGCGCACCACGTCCGAGATGTCCGCCACCTGCCGCGCGCGCCACAAACCCTGTGAGCGGCGAACCCTGGGCATGCGCCTGTACAGAGACAACATCTGTTATAGTTTTCAGCGCCCCAAAGCGACAGGCCGCCTGCTTCGGTGCGCATGAGCGCTGAGCGCTCAGCCAAGTCACAGACTGCGACAGGCGTAGAGCGGCGGCAGGCCCTGCGGGGCGCAGGCGCCGCGCCTCGGCGCGCGCGGGCGTGGTGACCTTGATCACGGCGTGCGGCAGGCGCAGAATGCTGCAGGCCCTGTAGGGCAAGGGCCGCGTGCCTCGGCGCGCGTGGGCGTCGGGAACTCGATCATGGACTGCAGCAGGTGCGAGGCGACGATGACCGGGCGGCCCAGCTGCCGGCAGCGCACCACCACCTCCTTCTGCACCGACGGCACGTCCTCCAGCGGGATCTGCGCGCCTGCCGCTCCGCGCCGTGCCTGTCAGGCCCTTACCCTAACTCTTACCACCACCTCCTTCTGCACTGACGGCACGTCCTCCAGCGGGATCTGCGCGCCTGCCGCCCCGCGCCGTGCGTGTCAGGCCCTGACCCTAACCCTAACCATTACCTCCATCTGCACCGACGGCACGTCCTCGAGCGGGATCTGCGCGCCTGCCGCCCCGCGCGTACGCGCACGTCAGGCCCCAACCCTACCCCTACCGCGCCTGCAGCTAGACACGCAGCAGGCGCCGTGGGCGCCCGAGCGGCTTCAAAAGCTGTCTGCAGAAGGCGCAGACCCGCCGGCGCTGCCAGCTGGACTGCTCACATCGGGTGCTGTGAGTCGCCGCCACGGAGGGCAACGGAGTCTCTCGGCAGCATCACCAGGGGATCCAGTGCAGATGCAGCAGTATGTGGTCCTCCCGTCAGAGACGACGTTGCGAAGGGCGGCAACGCCCTGTGGCGCCTGTCCAGGCGCTGCTCACACAGGCGCAACGTACAGACACAAGAATGCATGCGCTCGGGGGCGCGCGGGAGCGGCGTACCCAGATCGCCGCGCGCGACCATGACCGCGTCGGACGCCTCCACGATCTCCGCCAGGTTGGGCACCGAGTCGTGCGACTCCACCTTGGCGATGACCTCGATCACCTGCATAGGGTAGGTTTAGGTTTAGATAGGGTGTTGGTCACCTGCCGCAGGCGCGCTGCGCTCACCGGCCTGCAGGAGCTCACGCGCCGACGTGCACACAGCCGCCCGCGTCTCAGCGACTCCAGGCGCAAGGCATCCGCGCGCACGCCATTACAGGCAGGCGCCGAGCCGCGCGCGCGCCCCTGCGCCTCCCGCGCCCAGCCTGGGGCCGCGCGCCTTGTCCGCGCGCGAGTTCAGGTAGCTCTTCAGGTTCTTGATCACGTCCGCGCTCTTGACGAAGGACACCGCGATGAAGTCCACGCGCTCGCGGATCGCAAAGTCGATGTCCAGCCAGTCCTGCGGCGCAGCGATAGGGTTAGGGCACATAAATCAGTGCGTTAGGCCGTCAGGCTCATCATATTAGGGTTAGGGCGCCCGCCACAGCTGAGCGCACCCCCGACGCACCCCCAGCAGGCGCACAGGAGGCAGCCGGTGCCCGAGCCCAGGGCTGTCAGGGCTGGTCCTGCCCTCTTGACGCCCCCCGCTCGCTCCCACTCCCACTCACTGGCCTTTAATGAGACCATGCACACTGAGCATGTCTTGTCACGCCTACCGCAGCCAGCGCCCCGCGGCGGGCCGCGCGCCCGCAGCGCGCAGCCCGCGCGGGCGCCCGGGCGCGCGCGGCCGAGCGGCCGCGGCGGCCCCCGGGAGCGCGCCTTGGACGAGAGCACGGGCAGCATGGAGTTGCGCGCGCGGATGACGGCGCCGTCGCGGCGGAATGTCAGGTTGGCGCGCGACAGGATGATGCCCGGGTCCACCACGCGGCAGTGCACGTCCGGGCCCATCTTGGTGTCCACCTCCAGGCTCACCATCCCGCCGTCCACCACCACCAGGTCGCCGGGCTGCCGGGCGCTCGCAAGTCATGGTGAGGGTGTTGGTCAGGCAACCTAGCACGTCCGGGCCCATCTTCGTGTCCACCTCCAGCGACACCATCCCGCCGTCCACCACCACCAGGTCGCCGGGCTGCCGGCAGCACACGGTGGCGGCCGAGCGACCCAGCTTACCGAGAAGAAAGACTGTAAGCTGATAGTTAATTTGTAACAGGCGCCACTCAGTCGTGCACGTCCCGGCCAATTTTGGTTCTGGCTTCAGCACCACCGTACTGCGGTCCACTGCCACACAAGCGCCTCGCTCTTGCACACGCGGCCCTCGCACACGCGGCCCCCGAAGCATGCTGGTTTCTTTCTTGACCCGCGCACCTCCACGTCGTCCACAAAGGCGTCGTAGCTGACGCCGATGGCCATGGCGCCGACCGAGCTGGGGTCGCGGATGGTCAGCACATACTCCTCGCCCACCTGCGCGTGGCGGCAGGGTCAGCGGGCATGAATAAATGAAATACAGCCGTGTGTCAGCCAACTGTAGCTGCTTCCATGCGCAGCATGGGTGTCATGAAGCGAGACCCGCCTGCCCGCCTGGGGAGGGAAGGCACAACGGCGGGCTGCAGGCTGCAGGCTGCACGCCCGAGTCGTCACGACAGCGAACCGTGCGCAGCGCAGCGCGGCCAGCCTCTCAGGTGAGCCAACTGCCCGGGGAGGCAAAGGTAGGCGAGGCTTGCTGCGGGCTGCAGGCTGCACAGCATGCCAGTCAAAGCAGGCCGCGCAATAACGTGCTGCAGCGCGGCGCGCCTCGGCCTTGATGGGCTGCTCCAGTGCGCTCGTGTGCACCTCGCTGCCCTCAGTGTCGAGCATGATGGCCACAGAGAACCTGACAGGTGCATCCTTGTGAGCGCTGCACGACTGGAGACTGTTCACAGGCTCATGGTGACACACGCCAGTGCAGGCACTGCGCAACTGGAGACTGTTTGCAGGCTTCAATGGTGACCCACGCCAGTGCAGGCACTGCGCAACTGGAGACTGTTTGCAGGCTCTCAGTGGCACATGTCAGTGCAGGCACGCGTCAGGAGAGGAGCAAAACAGCGGACCAGGGAGCGTGCGCTGCCAGGCGCCTGGCGAGCGCACCCCTTGTCCTTGTTGAGCCGCCTGATGCGCTCAATGATCTCATGGTGCCACTCGCGGCTGCCGTGGCACATGTTCAGGCGCGCCACGTTCATGCCGTTCACCGCCAACGTCTCCAGCATCTCCTCGCTGCAGCTGGTGGGGCCAATTGTGCACATAATCTTCGTCCTCCTAGTGCTGCGGAAGCCTGCAGCGCAGGGCCCAGGTGTGATGCAGGACCACTCAAACATGCAATCAACCAGAGTCCAACCAACTGGGCCGCAGGGCGACACCGTTCTCGCCCAGCTCCTTGGCGAGCACGGAGTCGACCTCCAGGTCAGTCCCCGGCTCAGCGACCGCCACTCCGTTGCCCGAGCTGCGCTGCTGGGGAGGTGCTGCAACGGCCTGTGTCGTCCGGGCACGCTCCGGGCGGCAGGCCCGCCTGGCCCGCCGTGGCACGGCGCCCAGCACAAGCCGCTGCGCCGCAGAGCTCTTGGGCAGCCGCGCAGCCCCCAGCTGGCCGCGGCCAGCTGCGGCATGGCTGTTCATTGCGCGTGCAGGCCTGCTGCACAGCAGCACTGGCACTGGGCGTGTCTGGCACACTTCAGCAACTGCCCTGCCCTGCCATTGGAGCCAGGCTGCCCAGCGACCTCTCCTCCAGCCAGTGTGCCCTCCCTGCACCCTGCAGGGTCGTGCTGAGGGCCTTTGAGGATGTGTTATTTTAGTTTGTTTTAGTAGGAGTGTTTCTTGAGCTAGGAAGAGGCCGATCATTGGCTTTAGTCGGACCAGGTAAAGATGCAGCTCGGGTGCCTGGAGTGCGGGATGCGGCCAGCAGCCGTTCTGCGCACGCAGCAGCTTGCCGGGGCACGTGTATGCGGCAGTAACGCGTTGAGGCGGCAACCCCGCACGCCTGTACAGCAAGGTACGCGCACAGCCCCCTTTTATACCAAAGCTTTGCATTTTGCATCGTGCCTGGTCTTATAGTGTATTTTTGCTGCCACCCGCTTCAGCACGTCAGCGTGCACGCTCTCCCCAGCCGCCGTGCAGGCACGGCTTTCTCAGCTAGGCAGAGCTAGGTGTGCGGTGATGGTGCCCGGCATGCAGCGCAGCGCACGGGGGTGTTTGCTTTGTCAGTACAACACGCGCCCACGCTTGGAGATGAAACGGCGTGGGCCCTCTCTGTTCACGTCTCGACGGGGCATACACAGCCGCTGCAGTCCTAAACTTTCTGTATGTACCTCCACCTCGCACACTGTGAGACACACACGTTCGGGCGGTTACCTTGACGCTGTGCTTGCGTGCGACTTATGCTCCGCCGCAGCCTGGTGCGGGTTGCTTTGGGGAGCTGCCCAGCGGCGGCGGACGCCTTGCACAGGCCTGCAGCCGCGCAGCGCCTGCTGCGGCTTGACGGCCGCTAGCAGCAGGGTTGAGGCGGGGACGTTGTATTAACGAGGAAGGCAGGCGCTGCCAGTGTCCGCACAGCTCTGCGTACCGCAGGGGTGCTGTGAGGGCGGCCCGCGCAGTCCGCCGGCAGGCGCGGCGCTGCGTGCGGCGCCGCGCAGCAGACCAGAGGCACCTCCGTGAAAGTACAGCCTGCTGCTGCTACTTGGCAGCCGCGCCGTTTGATACCTAGCAGAAGGGCCGGCCGCGCAGGCAGGCGGCGAGCGGCGGCGCCGCGCGGCGCCGCGGGCGAGAAGGTGGAGGCGGCGACCAAGGACGCGGCCGCGGCGGCGCGGCGCGCGGGCGGCGAGGCGGCGGCGAGCGCGGGCAAGGCGGGCGAGGTGGTCAAGGGCAGCGTGGCGCAGCTGCTGGGCATGAAGGGCGCCGACGCGGCGACCAACATCTGGAAGATCCGCCTGCAGCTCACCAAGCCGGTCACGTGGGTGCCGCTCATCTGGGGTGCGCCGTGCCCTTTCCCTAGCACACCCCAACATCTGGAAGGTCCACCTGCAGCTGACCAAGCCGGTCACGTGGGTGCCGCTCATCTGGGGTGCGCCGCACCGTGGCCCTATCAGACCCGGGCACGCCGGCTTCCAAAGCAGCCGGCCGGCCTGCTCTCTGACCTGCTGCGCTCGTGCATTCTGCAGCGCGCGCCCAAAGCTGCTGTGCTCTGCAGCAAGCGGTGCAGCCGCCTGAACGTGCGCTGGCACGGGCCCTGCATCGAGGGTTCGGGACGCAAGGCATGCGTGCGTATGTGTCAGCCCGCCATGCCCGCCAAATGATGAGCGGCAGCGTGGCCGCAGGCGTGCTCTGCGGCGCGGCGGCGAGCGGGCAGTTCACGTGGACGCCGGAGCATGTGGCGCAGTCGGCGGTGTGCATGCTGATGTCCGGGCCGTTCCTGACGGGCTACACGCAGACCATAAACGACTACTACGACCGCGAGATCGACGCCATCAACGAGCCCTACCGGCCCATCCCCTCAGGCGCGCCGCCTCGCACGTTGCACAGCGCTGCAAGAGCTATCATCGCCTGTCATTGCCTGTTATTGCCTGTCATTGCCTGTCAGCCGCGCTCATGCTGTGGGCCGCACTGTCGTTGGCGTGGCTGCGCACGATGCGCGTGCGCGCCTGGCACCTCTTGGAAAGTGCGCAGGGGCGCCTGTTGGCCGTGCGCGACACCTGCATCGCCGGCGTCGCGGCCGCGCGGGCACCGCCGGCCGCGACTGACGCGCGCGCGGGCGCGGCGCCGCGCAGGCGCGATCTCGGAGCCGCAGGTGATCACGCAGTTCTTGGCGCTGCTTGTCGCCGGGCTGGCAACGGGCTACGGCCTGGACGTGTGGGCGGGCCACGAGACGCCCACGATCTTCCTGCTGGCCGTGTTTGGCTCGTTCATCAGCTACATCTACTCCGCGCCGCCGCTAAAGCTGAAGCAGAGCGGCTGGGCGGGCAACTACGCGCTGGGCTCGTCCTACATCGCGCTGCCCTGGTGGGCGGGCCAGGCGCGCCGGGCCTCGGGCAATCAAGTGTAGTGTGTGGGTGGGCGGGGTTGAAATCATGCTGCCCTGGTGGGCGGGCCAGGCGTCCCCGGCCTTGGGCAAGCAAGTGTAGTGTGTGCGTGGGCTCGTCGTACATCGCGCTGCCCTGGTGGGCGGGCCAGGCGCGCAGGCCTCGGGCACATAGTTGCATGATGTGGGTGGGCTTGTTTGACATCATGCTGCTGCCCCGAAAGGCAGGCCAGGCGCGCGCCAGGCCATGGCACTTTCTCCTGCAGCAGTAGCATGCTGCCCCGCCCTGCGCCCTGGCAGGCGCATCCAGCGGCCGAGGCAGGCCTGCGCCGCGCAGGCGCTGTTCGGGACGCTGACCTGGGACGTGGTCGTGCTGACCATGCTCTACTCCACGGCCGGCCTGGGCATCGCGATCGTGAACGACTTCAAATCTATTGAGGGCGACAGGCGCGGCCTGGCTCGCCGCGCCTCGCCCCGCGGCCGCCGTGCCCCACTCGGCCTGTGGCCTGTGTCCCCTCGCTGGGCGGGGCGCTGCCAAACCGTGCCGCGCACCTGCAGACTATGCATGAGGGCGAAGCGTTGCAATTAACACCCTGTCCATCATGCTCTGCTGGACTGGTTGGCTGTGACGCGTCTGTTACAGAGACGGGTCAGAAAATAAGTGTGAATGGAGAGCAAAGTCAGGCTGCGGCGGAGGCCGGGCCTGTTCGCCGTCCTTACGAGAACCGCCAGGCCTGACAGGGCTGCTGATCATGGCCTGGTAGCGTGCGCGCGCAAGCGCGATGCATGCCCGCGCATGCAAGGCCGTGCAGGCTCGAGAGGGGAGAGAGCCCGGCGCGGGGAGGGGCAACAACCCTTACCCTACCCTGCCTGCGCGCCGCGCAGGAAGATGGGCCTGCAGTCGCTGCCGGTCGCATTCGGCGTCGACACCGCCAAGTGGATCACGGTGGGCACGATCGACGTCACGCAGTTCGCGGTGGCCGCCTACCTGGCCTTTGGCCTGCATGAGCCGGTCTACGCCGCCGTGCTCACCGCGCTCATCCTGCCGCAGGTGCCGCCCTAACCCTACCGCAGGGGTGCGTGGAAGTCCAGTGCCCGCTCTGGACATGCTGGCTGTGCCCGTCCGCCTCGAGAGCAGAGCAGGGCTCGCCGGCCCTGTGGGGACACGCCTACGCGTCGGGGCCCTGCACCTGTCCGCCTGCGCTGGTCTGCCAGGCGGCGCCGGCTGTGCATGAGATTGCAGGTGCATCTCCGCCCATGACAGAGTGACTCTTGAGAGAGAGCTGCCCGCCCTCCGCGGCCATGCAGCACACACGGCCGCAGCCCGCGCCAGGCACGGCACGTGCACGGTGACTCCAGAGAAGGGCTGCCCGGCAACGCGTCGTGCTCCGCGCGCGCCGCAGGTGTTTGCGCAGGTCAAGTACTTCATCCCGGACCCCATCGCGAACGATGTGGCGTACCAGGCGCGCGCGCAGCCCTTCCTCGTCTTCGGCCTGCTGACCACCGGGCTGGCGATCGGCCACCACAACGCGGCCGCGCTGGGCATGTAGCCTCGCTCATCACCGGGCTGGCGAACGGGCACCACAACGCCGCCGCGCTGGGCATGTAGCCGCTGCGGCCGGGCTGCGCGGCTGCGGAGCCTCTCCAGTGTTTACGCAGGCGGCGGCCAGTGCCTGCCGCACTGGGCTTGCCGCCCAGGGTTTCATAAATCGCATGGCGGGTGCTGGGGCGGGCGCGTCGCTGTGCATCGAAATCCATGCATCCGGGATATGTTGGCTGAGGTCTAAAGCTGTCTGGCCCTGATGGGACGCAACAGCCTTGACGGGCCTGGGGATGGTGTCTGCTAGCGTGGAGGCCATTGTGCGCTCGGCGCTGCCAGCGACGAGCGCGGAAAAAGCAGCTGTGCGCATGGCACTGCAGGCCCTGCCCCTGAGGGATAGGGGGCGTGGAGGGGGCGGCATGTGTTTTTTGTTCCCTGCTTACATGCTCAGTTGCTGCAATGTTAGCCTGTGCGTGTGATGCAACAGCTCGGCGCTTCAGGAAGCACTGCTGTACAGTGGGACAGTGGTGCATGGCGTGGATGTGACGACCAGGGATTTTGCCGTGTGGCCAGTCCTGTCACATTCTGGCTACGGGGCGCGGCAGGCATCAGATTAGGCTCAGCCTGCGCCTTTGCAAAATGTGAGGACCTTAGGTAGCCTCCTCCAGTTGCCGGTGTGCATTTGCTATACCATTCACTACATTCGCCGGTCACAGCAGAGCTGTTGGCTGACAGACTGTGTGGCTTGTGGAAATGCATGTCTAGGCTCCCCTGCTTGTCCCAAGGCATCATATGAGGTTGGTCCGCACCCCTCACTCGCGTGTGCCATGTAGATATGCACGGCGCAAGCTTGGCCAGACTGCATCACTCCAAGAGACAGGCATGGCATGCCTGGCATGCGCGCTTGATCAATCGAATGGGACCTCTGTATGCCAGCATGATTTGTGAGCTCGCATGCTTTTCTTGCTTAGTCCTCCTTCCATCACACAGGCGCCTCTGGTGCGGTCACCGCATGGAATATCTGGTCATGCATGCCGCAAAATGCCGCAAAGCTTGGGCAAGAGGCTGAGCGAGCGACCCGGACATCAATCCATCTTTGTTCTCAGGAAACAAATCCAGACACCCTGTCAGACGCATGCCCGGGACAAGCATACCATATGACATTCGAGCCCCCTCCAGAGCACCGCCCCGCGCGTGCACAGCACACGAGGCACGGGCGCTGAACAGGCACGCCCGCCACCCTCACCACCTCACCTTGTTGTACGACTATCACCACCTCACCTTGTTGTACGACTATCACCACCTCACCTTGTTGTACGAGTGCATGTCGTGCACTCCGCCCTCCGCCTGCAGGCGGGGCGGTGAGCACAGCTCAGTCGCGGTCCCTCAGGGCATGGACGCTGCCAACAACAAGCCCATCCACGTCCTGTGGATGCGCTTGCACCAGGGCGCGACAAGCAGAGCTGATTCATAAATCCGCGACGCTCCCGCTCCCGGACGTGCTGCTGTGGCAGGACACCCGCGGTGATCCATAAGACCGCAAGCGGCTGGCGGCGACGAGCGAGCGGCCGCAGCCGGCCGTGCGCATCGCGTTGGTGGAGACAGACATCCACATGGCCATCCCCATGGACGACAAGCAGAGCTGTGAGTCATCGCCCATGGGGATGGCCGTGCGGATGTATGTTTCCACCAGCGCAATGAGCCCGGCCGGCTGCGGCGGCTCGCTCGGACATTAGCCACTTGCGGTCGGCCTTTGCCAAAAGGCCATGCTTTTGCAAGAACTCGACAGCAGTATTTGTTCCACTCTGGCAGTGGAAGCAATGCTCAGATACCATCCAGTACGCACACCACAGCATGCAGTGCCTACTGTAATTTAGGTAGACATGTAATTTAGGTAGACATGGCTACTCCTTAATCCAGCATGGCAAGCCTTTTCCGTAGGGCAGCAGCACTGCGCAACAACATGCAGCTCGGCGTGCACATCTCGCACATTGCCGCTCAACGCAACAGCCAGGCTAGCGTCTGAGCGCACAGCCCGGCAGCCCACCAAGCAGCCACCATGAGGCGCCTGCGCCGAAGTGCAGCACGCCGCCACGCGCACCGCCCTCGCATGCCGGAAATGTAGTCCATGGAGCGTAATCAGGCAGCGGGCGGGCGGCACCTGCGCGGAAGAGGAGCGCGCCTCCACGCGCTGCGCGCCCGCGGCAAGCGCGGCGCGCGCGGCGGGCAGGTCGCGCGCGCCCAGGTCCTGCAGGCCCTGCCGCACCGCCTGCAGCAGGAAGGGCACGCTGCGCCTGCGCGCAGTTGCCGCGAGGGTCAGGTTTAGGGTCAGGGTGACACGCGCCTCGCGCGCGGCGCGCGCAGGCCGCGCGCCCCCCGGTGGCCCGCAGGCGCCTGCGGCGGCGCCTGCGGACGGAGTGCTGCGCCGCGCCTGCGCCAGGCCAAACGGGCCCAGGCCCAGGGCAAGCGGCGCCCGGTGCATGCAGCGCCCGCCACGCCCTGCCAGCACGCTGCCGCCCTGTCACATCAAACCCTGCCACCACAAAAGCAGAAGCACACCCTCCAGGGTCATACGCGCGCGCAGGCACGCGCCGCACGGAGCCCTTGTCGCGCACGGTGCCCGCGACGCCCTGGGCGACCTTGAGCGCCTGCGTGTCGCTGTGGTAGCGCGCCTCGCTGCCCTTGGCCATGGCCTCCAGGCTGCCCATGCCGCGGTACGCCTTCACGCGCACGCCGTCCTGCGTGAAGTACTCGCCTGCGCGCGCGCGCCGGGCACTTGCCGCCTGCCGCGCAGGGCACTTGCCGCCTGACGCGCCGGGCACTTGCCGCCTGCCGCACCGGGGCCCTTGCCGCCTGCCGCGCCGGGCACTTGCCACCTGCCGCGCCGGGCCGGCGCCCGGACAGCGCATGCATGGAGGCTTTCCACCATACAGCCAGACGCCCAGAACACGCGCTTGCTCCCATGCAATCCGCAGGACTTCGCAGATGCTGGCCTGTGCGTGGGTGATCGCGCCCAGTGGCCAGGCCTGTTCAGGCCCGCGCCAGGCGCAGCGGCGGCGCTAGCAAGCAGCAGGCCACACACAGCGGCGGACAAGCTCAATGCGAGCACCAGCGGTGTGTCTCAAATTGCCATCTACAGAGTTTGCCCGGGCGAGGACCATGCACTCGTTGCGAGGTGCATAAACTCCGGTCGCGGCGCGCCTGGCGCCTCGGCCGTGCCAGCAAACAGCGAGCCGCACATGACGGTCGACGCGCCGAGCGCGAGCGCCTTTACGACGTGGCCGCTGTTCTGGACGCCGCCGTCGGCGATGGTCGGCACGCCCAGCGCGTTGGCCACGCGCGAGACCTGGAACACCGCCGCCGCCTGCCCGCGGCCCACCGCACACACCTGCGCCGGGTGTCCAGTGGTCAGCGGGTGCAGGGTAGGGTACTATCCGGCCAGGCGCGCGCCCCGGACCCCGTCGCGGCCTGCCGTGACCAGATGAATTAGGGTTCGGGTTTGAGGTGCTGCACGGGCGCGCCTCCTGTGTGGTGCAGATGGAGCCGGAGCCCATGCCGACGCGCAGCGCATCGGCGCCAGCCTCGGCCAGCCGGCGCGCCTGGCCGCCGGTGACCACATTGCCGGCGACCACGTCCAGGCCCGGGTGCGCGCGCTTCAGGTGCCCCAGCATCTCCAGCTGGTACACCGAGTCGCCTGCCGCGGCCGGGGCTTGTCAGGGTTGCTAGGGTTTGCGGCTGCACCCTAGACGGGCGGAGCGGGGCGGGGCATGCGCGCGCTTCAGGCGCGCCAGCTCTTCTAAAGCTGATACGCCGAGTCGCCTGCCGCGCAAGCACGGGCAAGTCGCCAGGGCTTGCTGTGCCACAGGAGCGCCAGGCCAGGCGCCTGATGGCTCTGTCGACCTGGCACAGCGCCAAGCAGAAATATGTCCCCTGAATAAGCGCTCGCATGCCCACTGGATGCTCTGCGTCGCTTGCCGCAGCGCGCTCACCACCTATGCCATCCCACTATCAGTCGGAGTGCGCAGAAAGACGGGTCCTAGAGCCTGCTCCTTCATGCCAGCGGGCACTACACAGTATCGGGCGCAGACGAATATTGGCGCACAGAAAAAAAAACCCCGCCGCAGCACTTCCATGACGTATGCTGGACGGGGGAGCGCTGCTGGGGGCGCGCGCCCTGGCTGGAGTCCAGAATGACGACGTCTAGCGCGTCGGCGGCGCGCAGCGCGTCGACGCGCGCGCGGTCGTCGTCGCGCGTGCCCACGGCCGCGCCCACCAGCAGCCGCCCGGCCGCGTCCGCGCTCGGCGCGCCCACGCGCGGCCGCCGCCGCTCCTCCAGGAACAGCTCGCGCGCCGCTACGCGCACCTGCGATCGTCCCCGGCTGATGAGAGTAAGGGTTAGGGATATGGTTAGGGTTAGGGTACCCTGTCAGAAGGCTCTCCTTCTTCAGCAAAACAGGCCTGGTGCGCCCCGGCTGCGGCCATGCGCAGTGCGCCTCTGCCCCGTCCGCCAAGCGCACCAGCTCGCCGGCTGCATTGACGACGGGCAACAGCTTGCGCCTGCTTGACCGCAGTTGCTGGAGCGCCTGTTCGCTGTTGCACGCCTCCGCGGCTGCCTCCACGTCCCTGCACGCACGCAGCCGCGCTGTCAGAAGCGTGTCGCACCTACCGGTCTTCCTACCCCAATGCTGACAGAAAGGAAAGGAATAACAAGCAACAACTTCCTGACCAACCACCCACGTGACACTGTCCAAGCAATGAGCGCCTCTGGCCGGCCGTAAAATATGTCGCGTCGTAACAGCAAGCAGTGTGAATCGGAATGCTGGCTGGGTGTGCATGTCCAAAGCCCCCAACATTGCGCTGCGCGGCAGATCAGGTGCCTGCACTGTGTGCATGTACGACCTTTGCGCAACGGTGTGCAGGCCTGCTCGGCAACACAGCGCAAGATGGCAGCTCCCAGGGATGGGCGGAGACGCGGGCGCGGGCGCGCACGCGGTCATGACCTCGCGCAGCGGCGTGCCGGCCCTGTCCGCGACGAAGTCAACGTCGCGCGCGGCCACCACGCCGACCAGCCGCCCGCCCACCTCGCCGGTGTCTGTCACGCACACGCCGCCGCCGCCGCCGCCGCTGCGCCGCGCCTGGCCGCGCCAGCCTGCAAGTCTCAGGAGGGTGTGCATGGTCCGCGCCACATGGTCTGCGTCACAATGCTCAGCGGCCGCGCGTCCTCCCTGTGTAGCACGCACGCGCCACAAAGCCTGCAGTTGCCTGTGCAGAACCTGAGCAGGTCCAGACCCGCCACCGCGCTGTGCAGCTCGAGTTGCGCGGTGAGGCCCCTGCTGCATGCGCGCGCGCGGTCGCACAGCTACCCCGCTCCTGCTGGCGCAGCTCTGCAGGGTGCGCTGCAGACCCACTGCTTGTTGACCCGCACGACCTCGAACTGCGTCCCACTTTGCTGGCCCAGACGAGACGCGCCTTGCTTGACCAGAGCGGCAGCGCAAACACATGCTGCTTGAAAAATGGGCGTGCGCCTCGCCAGCAGCCCTACCATAACCCAGGTTACAAGTAGGGCAGCAGCAGTGGCGCGGCGCACCCTCAGCGCGTCGTACTCAGCCACGGTGGCCTGCGGGCCGAGCACGGCGGGCGACACCACGAAGCCCGGCGCGTGGCGCTTGACGCGCCGCGCCTGCGCCAGCTGCTCGCCGGTCGTCATGTTGTAGTGCAGGAAGCCCAGGCCGCCCAGCTGCGCGCAGGGGTGCCGCCGGCAGTCAGCGGCGAGCGTGCGTTGCCCAACAGGCTGCCTCCGCGCTTCGGAGCCGCACAGCAGCGCGCGCGAGCTCAGCTGGACCTCGTGGCGGCGCCCCCCTTGGTGCCTCAGCTTGCGTACGGCAGACGCTGGCGTACGTGGTGGCCAGCAGGACACAAACAACGAGCACAAGGTAAATATGCCTCAAGTTGCGCTGCTCAACACTTACAGCGGGGTGTGGCAGCAGCGAGCGAGAGGGGTCTGCGCACGGTCGCCATCGCGATAGCCATCTCCGCCTCCGTCACAGTGTCCATGGGCGAGCTGACCACCGGCGACGCGAGCCTGATCCTCTTTGTCAGGTTGGTGTGCAGGTCCACCTGTTGCGGGGCATACAGTGCCCGTTTAGCGTATGTAACAGCCGCCAAGCAGAGCCCAGTCAGACTGCAGGCTCTGTGTAAGTGTACTGTGCACTTGCACTTTACTGTAGAACTCGAAATGCTGCATAAGGAGCTGCCGCAGATTGTAAAAGCAGACTGCTGGAAGCAGCGGGTGTGCAGGCGGTGCACGTCATGCGCCGCAAAGTCGATGTGGCCGGGGAGGAAGATGACGTCGTCGTAGGTGTACGTGACGCCCTGCCCAAAGAGCTGGGCAGCCGAGTAGCCTGCAAAAAAGCGGCAGTCCACTTGGAAGCGTCAGGAGTTACTCTGAAGCCTGCAGGCAGCCCCTTGCGCAACCAACAGTATGTACGACCAGCAGCATGCACCAAGCAGGGCTGCAGGCGCACCATCCAAGCAGTGGCCAGACGGCGCCCCGCCGTTGTCCATTGTTATATATGCTCAGGCCAACGGTTTACTACAATGCCCCTTGCCTGGCAGATGCCGCAGTGTTAAGGAGGCAGGGCTGCGCAACAGGGCTACCAGCTTTTCAGTTTCACCGGCTCAGGGTTGGCAGAGAAACCTTGGACGCTCGCCACGGTGGAAGACCGATCCGAATGAGCAAAGTTGTGCAGCCTCCTAAGAGAAAAGGGGTAGGCTCAGACAGCAGGCTTGCCCGAGCCAGCTCTGCCCGCTGCCAGCTAAGCGTGTGAGGCAGGATGAGCGGCAATGGGCCAGATGCCCGGCGCCCGCTGTTGAGCGAGCCCGTGTCTGAAGAGGAGAGGAACGTCATCAGCCATCCACCTGCGGGAATTGAGGAGAACGATGTCGAGCAAGGGTGCGTTCAGAGCAAGGGGCTCGTGTTGAGCGCGGAGTCCCTGTGCGCTGGCGTGACACCCAGAGTGTCGCCATAAGCAGCGTGGCCAGGATGTCGAGCGGCGTGGTCACGACTGATAGCAGCTGTGGCGTGGCGTGCACTGCTGGTGCTTGTGCGCTCTTGCGCGCTGCCCCTGTGCATGATCTTGCAGTGTGCCAAGTCACTCACCGACTGCTTTGCGATATGGCTGCATTGCGTGCGGCTACGCGCTTGTCACTGCCTGCACGAGCAGGCAAGACCTAGGAACCACGAGCCCCTCACCTCAAACCGCTGCAGCGCATCCTGATGCCTCAGCCACCCTCTTGCGCATGCGAGCAGGCAGGACCCAGGCGAGCCGCAGCACTACTCGGACCGGGCGCCCTGGCTGCGCGCGGCGGTGCTGGGCGCCAACGACGGGCTGGTGAGCGTGTCGAGCATCATGCTGGGCGTGGGCGCGGGCAGCAGCGACCGGCACACGCTGCTGCTGTCGGGGCTGTCGGCGCTGGTGGCAGGCGCGCTCCAGCACATTGAGGCGCAGCGTTTAAATATCGGTGGCGGGCTGGGGGGACTCAGCTGGCCCATGCCTATCATCAAGCCTTGGACTGCACTGGCTGCAAAGCGGCCTGTGTCAGAACAGAGAAGCTGCTTTCCCGCTAGTGACCCAGTTCTGTGAGCAGTCAGCACAGCGTGCATGGGTGACTCGTCAGACTTGTTTTGCACCCACCGAGTAGCGGTGCATCTTCCACCTGTTCCCGGCGCGCGCGCGTGCTGACGCGTGCGGCGCGCGCGTGCAGGCGCGCTGTCGATGGCTGTCGGGGAGTACATCAGCGTGTCCAGCCAGCGGGACAGCGAGGCGGCCGACGTGGAGACGGAGCGCTCGCAGCAGGCTCGCGGCCCGGCCGCGCGGCAGCGCGAGCTGGTGAGCGCCCGCCCGGCGGCGGCCGACGGTGTCAGGCCAATGCTGCCATCACTGTAGGAACCTGCGCGTCCTGCGCTCTGAGGTCACGCCCTCCTGACATTCCATGCTGACGGGCAAGAGTGTGGCAGGGCGTGCGCCTGCCTGCCGCTCCCTTGAGCCTACCGCCTCATTTGAGTGTGTTTGAACCGTCGCCGCGGTCGTCTGTACATGCAGACCGCACTGTGATAGCGCGTGCAAGGCCACTGCGGTGTTTCGCAGCGGTCCAATCAAGGCGTGGAGTAGCACGTAGCACGCGCATGGACGCTGCGCATAAGCACAGCTCTCACGCCCCGTGACTGCAGGCACGTTGCTGATCTAGCGTGTTGCTGAGCCCTGGCGCTGCGGCGTGCGCAGGAGGAGCTTGTGCAGATCTACGTGGACAGAGGTCTGGATGAAGACCTAGCGCGCAAGGTGCGGCAAGTGTTGGCCCCCAGGGTCAGACGGTGGGCTCGATGCGGGCTCGTGTCGCATCCACGTCATCCCAGGCTTGGTCAAGCCCGCGCAGGCTGCTACTGTTTGCCGATGGGCCTGCCGAGGTTGCGTTATGAAGCAGTGATCTGCGCTGCCTGCCTTGCCACCGTCGTGTCAGCCTGATGAGCGGGTGTGGTGCCCGTGCGCTGGGTGTGGGCCACCACTGCAACAGATGATGTTGTCCAGGCTACCAGTATAGAGTCAGCATTGGGTTAGGCTACGTAAGTGAGCCGCATGCGCACAAGCAGGTCGGTCAGACTCAAAGGAACCCCTTCATGCATATGGCGGGGACGGACAGGGAGGAGAGGCCAGCCTGGTGCCATGCTATGGCCACCATGGCCTGGGGCGTGTGAGCGCACAGGCGCCAGCACAGGTTGTCATGATACTAGGACATGTGCCTTTATAGTGTCTCAAGGGGTGGATGGGGCGTTAACGTGCCATAACTGAGGAGTCGCCATGCCACAGTGTCAAAGGCGGATGCCTCAGCTGGCCACCTGCGGCGCAGGTGGCAATCGCTTTCACCAAGCGCGACCCCATCCGCACGCACGCGCGCGACGAGCTGGGCATCGACATTGACGAGCTCGCCAACCCCCTACAGGTCCGCTCAACCCTTACTCTGTGCAGCTGCTGCAGGCCTTCACCAGTCTGACGCGCGCGCTGCAAGCTTGAGCTGCAACGCGCGGTCGCAGTCCTGCTGGTGAAATAGCAGAAGGGTCTGAGAAAGTGGTGGACTTGCGAGCTTTGTGTCAGGCGCCCAACCGCGCTCCTGTCAGGCAAGCCGCGTGCACAGCCCACCCTCGACCCGCAGATTGCATGGGGCACCTGCGGCTGCATGCAGCTGGCCTTGCATGCGCAGTGGCCGACAGCGGCGCGGCGTTTGGTTGGGCAGGCTGTCTTGCGCCTGTCCTGCAGCGCGCCTGATGTGGCGCCCCGCGCGCAGGCCGCGCTGGCGTCGCTGGGGTCGTTCGTCGTCGGCGCGGGCATCCCGCTGGTGGCGGCCATCTTCTCTAACGACCAGTACATCCGGCTGGCCTGCGTCCTGGTGCGCCCGCGCGCCGGCGCCGGCGCCGCGGTCCAGACACACCGGCACCCGCCCGCGCAGCTCAGGTCATCGGTGTTGTCCGGTGCAGCTGTTTGTGAGATGGACGGTGTGCGGCATTGCGTTTGCTGCTGGTCTGTCTGCACTATGTGACACACATGCGTGTCTAAGGCCTGGTCAGGCGCCTATTTTGTGGGCTTATTGGATGCGTGCCGTCGCATTGCTCGGGTGCACCGCTGGTGTGTTGGCGCTCCAGGGCATGGCTGCAGCACCACACACCTGCAAAAGTGCCAACTCTGTGACATCCTGTGACCCTCGCACATGCGACCCTGTGTCGGCTGACACGCCTGCCCATCCTGCGGCTGCTAGCCATGTCCAGCCGCCAACCATGCCCGGCGCGCAGGTTGCGTCGACGGTCGCGCTGCTCATGTTTGGCGCAGTTGGCGCGTGGCTGGGCGGCGCCAAGCGCATCCGCGCCGCGCTGCGCGTGCTCATCGGCGGCTGGCTCGCCATGGGGATCACGTTCGGCACGGGGCGTCTCTTTGGAGAGGACCCCGCCTGAGAGCGCCTAGGGGCGGCACTGGGCGCGTCCGCGCCGCACTGCCCGCGCTCGGCATTGCCGGCGCGCCGCGGGCATCATGTGTGGCACACGAGCCAAAAATAATGATCTAGTGTATGTGCTGTGGCGCATTTTGCCAGCGGTTAAGATGTGAGCCCCCAGGCGTGCCTCAACTAATGCCCATGCTCTGGACGCTGCTTTGGCATGTGCCCTGCATTCTGGACAATAGCTATAGGGCAGGATCGCAGGACTGCAGGGAGAAGAAAGGTGCTGTATCATCCCAGGCTGAAGGCTGGCTGTGGGCGTTGGTCCTTGTCCTCACGGACGACAGTGGGGTGATGGCATCCCCGCTCGCTTCGTCATCGTGGCGTCCAGTACCCCCTGGCGTTGCATGCGCCTCTCCACTGTGACATTCATAAGCATTCTTTCAGAGGCACTGCATGTGGCCCATGTGCGCGAGACTCTGTTTCTGCAATTTCAGTGCAGCCCATGATACATGGCCAGGTGGTTGTTTGGGTTGTTTGGACCTGCTTGCGGTCACATGCCCATCTGCTGGACTCGCATAACCGGACTAATCGGAAAAGATGCATTGGACAGGGGTTACCCTATATGCAGCGCTCAATGCATGCTTGGTCTGCAAGAGTACACCCTACTGCCCTGCGTTGTAATTAGCGTGTTCAAAGCGATTTGAGAGAAAAGAAAAAAAACAAGCCGTGAACCTAGTCACCACATGCGCAGCCAAAGCACAATTTACAGTCTGGAGTCTGCGCCCTGCACAGCGCATCCAGGGCCTAGTGGGGTTGCGGCCGTGCGTCTGAACGGCACGACTTCTACTAAAGCAAATGTTATGCGCGCGTGCTGCCACCCGGCTAACAGCGGGCGCGACGCGTCGCGCAACTCAACATAGAAAACCAAGCAGCGCAAACCGTGATGAGACCGCCGCCGTCATGAAATGCGCGCATGCATGGCGGCAGCAGCAGCCGGCATCATGTCTGGAGCCACACGGGACGGGCGGCGCCCTCCCCCCATGCCCCTGCGTAAATGCCGCGAAGAAAGGCCCCCTGCCGATTGCCTGCTGCACCCATGTTGTAAAGCGAGCTGTCCAGTGGGCGCAGCCTTGGTGCACTCTCGCTGCCTCTGCCCAGCTGCCCTGCCGCGGCCGAGCCGGCTCTTATCAAACATATAGCGGTTGCTGCACCAGCAAAACACCTGTGATGCGTCCCAGACTCGCAGCTCCCGCCCCACCAAAGAATACCCCATCGGGCGCCCGCGGGTCTGCGCGCGGCGCCGTTCGCAGCCGCGCCTGGGGGCCGCATCGGGCAGCCTCTGCGCCCGTCTACCAGCCGCGGCTTGGGACACGTGCGGAGTGGCAGCCCGTGAGGCCGCCAGCGCATCACAGAGCGCACTCGATCAGAATATGTCGCCGCCCTCGCAGACCAAAAAGCGGCGGGACATGCCCGCAACCCGAGCAGCCCACCTGCCTCTTACCAGGGCCGCGCTCTAGCCCCGCCCGCCGAATACGATGCTTCGCTACAGGCGGCCGCGCCCCTCAGCCCCAGCAGCCCTCCCTGCTCATGCGCTGCTGCTCAGCGCGCACGCGCTACCACTGGCAATGCATCACTTCTACACCCATCTACTGACACAAACTCAGGCCTGCCCGAATGCCAAGGCCGTCAGCATCGCCGCAACGGACCGGCCGCGTTTTGTTGCCAACAAGCTACCACCTTCGACATCCTTAACCATGATGTACCCTTCCTTAAGCACCCTACAGCCTCCGGGGGCTCCTGCCGCGCCGCCCGCCTGGTCCCCATGGGCAGCATGCAGCTGCCCCGCCCCAGCCCCACGGACGACGCCGCTCGCTACCCTTCAACAAAATCATACCCTGGCCCACAAAAGTCTGCCAAAGCCCCCCATTGGGACCGCCCAAGACAAGCGCCTCGCACTTCCAACCCTGGTGCATGGCTCAAGACCCCGACCCTACCAGCGCAGAGTCACCAGCGCGGACCCTACAGCCAGGGCGCCCAGGGCACGACGCCCGTCGGCGACGACAGCAGCCACATAGCGGCGATGACGCCAAACGTGAACACCGTCATGAGCGTGCCGGCGAGCGTGCACGCGATCACCATGCTCAGGTGGTCGCCAAAGACCTGCAGGTGCAGCAGCAGGTAGGGCGGCATCGCATTGATTGCCGCCCAGAGCATGCCTGCGCGCGCACGTGCGTGCTGTTTAGCACACCAGTCCAGGGTCACCGCCCGCTCGCAGAGCGTTCGTGCATGCTCGCGCATGCTGCCGGCACGGGTGCTCGCGCATGCTGCCGGCGCAGGTGCCGGTGTGATGGCGCGGCCCGGACATGGTTGATGGCCACGGCCCAGACTACATGCAGTCTGTGTGCAAAAGGCTTTACAACAGAACATGGCGTCTATGTTGATGTGAGGGCGACGCCAGGCGTAGTCCCGCGCCAGGTCAGGCAGCGGGCGCGGCGCGCGGGGGGCGCGCACCGATGATGAGCGCCAGGTTGGTCGTGGTGAGCCCGTCGCGGTGCAGGCGCCAGCCGCCGAAGCCGAGCGCGAGCAGGTTGACCACCATGAACACCGCGGGCGCCCACAGGTCCTGGATGGTGGACCAGGAGAAGCTGTGGTCCTTCACCTTCTTGATGCTCGTCTGCTCCGTCTTGGCCATCTGGGCGCTGCCCGAGACCTGCGCGCGCGCATCGTAACTCAGGGCATTGCTCGAGGCCGCAGCTCAGGGTGGCTCGACTCAGGCCTGCCCGGATGCCGCGCCTGCGCCGGGCGGTAGCTGCCAGGCCAGACTGCAAGCAACAGCGCGGTGGGCGGCGCGCAGCCCTGCGCTGTTCAGGATGCCGCGCGGGGCTGCAGCGGACAGGGCAGGGCGTGCACGCGGGCGGGCGCGGTGCTGCTGCGCCTGCAGGCGCGCGCGCGCGGGGCGGCCGGGGCGCGCAGCGCGCACCATGGTCTTAATGGTGGTCTTGAAGGGCTTGTTCTGCTTCTGCGTGATGAGGTTCCGCAGCACCTGCGCGTCGCCCAGCCCCTCAGTCGGGGCCGACACCAACAACGGCCAACCGCTCGGCGGGCAAGGCCCCGGCAGGCCATGGGTGGGCTTGGCTGGCATGGGCGGACGCACGACAGAGCACGCCCTGCAGGGCCTCAGGGGTGGCGGCGGCGCTGCGCGCAGCAGGGCGCCAGCCATGGAATCAAGCGGTGCAGCCTTGTGACAAGGTTCAAGCCCTAAGCTAGCCCTGAGCCGCGCCTGGAAGTTGGCCTTGACGAACGAGTACCAGAAGATGTGCGGCGTCAGCGACTGGAAGAACATGTCCTGGAAGCCGCGGAAGCTGCGCACGCGGCTGTACAGCACCTGCGGGTAGGGTTAGGGTTAAGGACAGAGCGGTGAGAGCGCGTGCGGGCTGGGCGGCGCGCGGGCGCCCTGGACAGCGGGCAGGCGCGCCCGCCGCGCCGCGCCGCACAGCAGAGCCATGCAGGCGCTCGGTGGCCTCTGGATCAGCGCAAGCTCAGGGCGCGGCCGCCTGCGTCACCCCGGCTGCCTGGGCATGGATGAAGTGGTCGACCCGGCCACAACAGAGAAATTATAGGTAATCAATGATCATGGTCATATGAACTCTCTCGCTGCCGCGCATCGCGTGCGCGGGGGCGGCGGGGGCGGGCCACCTAGCGAGCACGCGAAGGCCGCGGCGCCGGGCGGGGTTAGGGGAGGACAGGGCAGGGCCGGGCGGGGCCGCGCGCACGATCTGCTGCATGCAGAAGTAGAGCGTGAAGGCGAGCGCGAACACGCGGTTGAGCGCGATGGGGAAGATGCCGACCAGGATGGCCAGGATGGGCACCAGCAGGAACGTGGGCGTGTACACGGAGCAGGTCAGGTAGTGCCAGGTGACCGCGTTCCACAGGATGCGCAGCATGATCGGCTGGCTGGAGTCGAACAGCGTGCAGTCGCGGCTGAACGTGTTCTGCAGGTTGCCCTTGCACCACCTGCGCGCGCGCGCGCCGCGGCCGGCCGCGTGAGCCGCCCATGAGCGTGAACAAACCGGCCCGCCCGCTCGCGCGAGGCTCGGGCTGAAGGCATGAGGACGGGAGGCGACGCAACTGCCTCCTGTGCCGGCGCGCCCACCAGACGGACATCCCTTCATACACCGTGCAGGGCAGGCAGACCCAAGCCCTGCGCCCGGGCGGCGGCGCGCCCCGCGCATCGCGAGCGCTGCATGAAGACGCCGCGCACGGTGTCACTGCAGAGGACAGGCAGTCAGACCAGGCCAATGCCCGGGCGGGCGGCGGCCAGGCGCACCGCGAGCGCTGCATGAAGACGCCGCGCACGGTGTCGGGCACCTCGCCGACGGCCAGGCGGTCCGGCAGGAAGTAGCCGGTGTAGCCGTGGCGCTGCAGCTCCACGCCCAGGCGCACGTCCTCGCCCAGCGTCCAGGACGGGTACCCGCCCGCCTGCGCGCGCGCGCGCGCGTCAGCGAGCTAGACCAGGCTCCCAGGCGGCAGCGCGCCAAAGGAGGCTCCCAGCCGCCGCCAGAAGAGTGTGACGTTGCTGCGGTGTCCTCCGGACATAGGGACCCGATGCGGCAAACATGCTGCAGCGCGCGGCCAAACACAGCGCGCGGCCGAGCACAGCATGCGGCCCGGGCGCGCCTTGAGCAGCGCGCGCGAGCGCACGACGTAGTTGGTGCCGGTGCACATGACGCCGCCGAAGCCGTCCACGATGCCCGGGCAGGTCACGTCCCAGAACAGGCGGTTGGAGTGGCAGAAGATGTCGGTGGCCGGGTTGTAGTTGTGGAACTCCTGCGCGCGCGGGGGGGCCGCTCGGCACACTCGTTTGCGTCGGGCCGCAGGCGTAGCCCGGCCGCAGGCGCAGCGCTGCATGCGCATGCATTCATGCGGCCCAGTGCAGCTTTGCGCAAGCTGCCCGCTCAGGCTGCGCTTCAGGAATGTTGCAGCCCGACACGTGTTGTTTATTAGACACTCTGCTTGGAGCACCGTTGCACAGAGGCACAACCCCGGCTTGCTGCCCGGCTTGTCCCCACGCTCACCACACATGCGCATGCAGGTGCCGCGCAGGGGCGGGGGCGGTGCGGCCGCGCGGGGCGGACCTGCGGCGCGAGCACCATGGCGTCGCGCTCGGTCTGCAGGTAGGGCAGCGTGCGCTGGTAGAAGTCTGACCGCAGCACCATGTCCGCATCCACAATGCTCACCACCTGCGGCCGAGCAAGGGGTTAAGATTCTGTGGCTATGGCGCTGGTCACAGCATGTAACAGCACGCACGCTTGCATCGGGGTGCATCGGTGCGGCATTAGGTCGCGCCCTGGAGGCAGAGGCGCGCCTCGTGCGAGCCGGGGTCGACGCCGCCGGGGTACAGCACGTTGGACAGCGCGTTGTTCAGGTTGCCGGACTTGCCATTGACCTCGCCCGGCTCGCGCGGGTGGCCGCGGATGTACACGACCGGGCACCCGGCCTCGCCCGTCCGGTTCAGGCCCTCCACCCAGGCCTCCTTGCCGGCGTCCTTGCCGTCGTCGCAGAGGTAGATGGTGCGTATGCAGCCCTGCGCGGCCGGCGGGCGCGCCGCTCAGCAGGCGCCCCGCGTGCGCCTGCGGCCGCGCTGGGTGCCACGGCAGAGGCTGGCGTGAAGGCTTGGAGGCATGCTCATTCAGTGAAAAGGCAAGGACCTCATGCATGTAGCCATGCTCTCTGTGTCAGGCTGATGTGCATGCAAAAGCATGCGAGCGCCGCCATGTCCTCGAGGCCCCCCCCCGCTCAGGCACAGGCGCTCTCCGACGCGTGATACCAGGCCCGGCGGCGACAGCGCCGGGCGCGGAGCCCCCGCGGCGCGCGCGCCTTGGGCAGCGTGGCGTTGGCGACCGCCAGCAGCGTCGGCCGCACGATCTCCAGCGCCTCCGTGTAGCACGGGATGAGCACGCGCACATGGAAGCACTCGCTGACGGGCACCGTCAGCGGGTCCGCGTACTTGACCTGCGCCCGAGACAGGGCATGTCAGCGGCGCAGCGCGGCGCGGCTGCCGCAGCGCGCAGCATGCTTGCCCGGGCGCAGGCAGCATGGGACGCGGGCAGGCCGGAGGTTTGTGCATGCGGCAAACCCTGTGGGATACAGGGCAATGACGGCAGCGGCCCCCTGGAAGAGGCCATATGAGCGCCGAGCGGCCGCGTCCTGACCTGCACGGCGCGGACGGCTGCAGCGCGCGCGCGCCTGCCCGGACGCAGGCATGGGACGCGGGGCGCGCCGGGGCGGCCGCACGGCCGCACGAGCGCCGGGCGGGGAGGGGAGCGCGTGTCCGGCGCGCGCCTTCTTGGGCAGCAGGTAGATGAGGTGCGGCAGCATGGACGTGGCCGCCAGCACCTCCACGACCAGCACAAAGATGGAGTAGCCGAGCGCGCCGGTGTCCAGCGTGAAAGCGATGCGCACGTAGAAGTAGAACACCATCGCGCTCAGCAGCGCCAGCGACAGCAGCGACGACGGGATGCTCACGCCGCCGCCGCTCTTCAGCACCACCTTGCGCGGCGCGGCCGCCGCGGCGCTCGCGTCGGTCTGCGCGCGGCCCCGCGCGCGCGCATGAGCGCCCAGCCCAGAGGCGCGTCTGTTCCCTGGGGGACGCGCGGGTGTGGCACTGCAGGGAATGAGCGGCCTGCGAGGGCGCGCCCGCCAGACCTGCTGACGCCGCGCGCAGGAGCGCGGAGGGTAGCGAGTGCATGCTGCTGCACTCTCAGCCACGCAGGCGTCGGTGCGCACCCGCCGCGGTCCGCACGCCACGTCCGGGCCGACGGACACGTGCGCCGAGCGAGGCAGCCGTGTGCGCATCGGGGGGGGGAGGGGTGGCTGCGGCGGCGGGGCGCGCACCAGCGGCTGCACCTTGGCGCTGCCCATCAGCCCGCGCCCCTTCTTGCTGGCGCGCGTGGCGCCTAGCTCCACGTCCCAGCCGGCCTGGCCGCCGCCCGGGGCGGCGGCGCGCGGGGGCGCGCCCGCGGCGACCGCGCCGCCGGCCGCGGCGTTGCCCACGGAGGCCTCGCTGCCAGCCACGCGCGGCGAGTCGTCGCGCTCGGCGGCGCGGGGCGCGGCCGCCGGCTGCCGCGGCGCCGCGCCGCTGGCCGGCGCCGGCGGCGACGAGTTGCCGGACGAGGACGGCGACGCGGAGGAGCCCGGCACCTGCGGGCGCGCGGAGCGCGTGGGCGAGCGGGGAGGGGCTGTCTCGTGCTCTACTCCTCCGCGCTCACAGAGCGCTGGGCCAGGCAGCACACGCGGCGAGCACAGGCACAGACGCTCCGCAGCACAGTTCGCAGCCAGGGCCTGCTAGCAGACAGGCGGAGCGCGGCCCACTGCGGCACCTTGAGAGCGCGCAGCGGCGCCGTCAGCGCCTCCGTTGATCCCACTGACGGCATTGACTGCATCGCGCTAGGCGCGGCAGCGTGCTGGTTGCGAAAGAAGTTCATCACGGGGTGCCGCTCAGCGCGCGGCGCGCGTGGCGCTGCCTTTGAGGCACAGGAGCTGCGCTCCTGCGGGCGCGCACTCCAGGCTATGAACGCCCGCCGCACAGCTTGAGTTTGTGCGGCCGCTTTGCCGCTCCGGGGGCTCCAGGCAGGAGAAAACACGTTGGGCCGAAGCGGGCGCCTGCGCGTTGCTGGCGCCAGGCCTGCAGTGCTGCGCTGTGTATCAGCCGCGCAGGCGCGCGGCTGCAGCACAAGCTGGCAAAGTGGTTTTTTGCAAGCCGTGAGCTGTGTGTACGCAGGTTGTTGGCTTTGGTGACACAAGGGCACACGCACCTGCTCCCCACGAGCAAGCACTGCAGGGCCGGTGAGAACAGGCAGCCCATCACACGTCCGGCCTCGCTCGCCGCCGCACCTGGCGCAGGAGAGCAGGCGCCCGCTATTGCAGAAGCATCGGCCCTCCGAGGTGCCCTCGCCGGAGAAGCCGCGACAGGAGCCTGCGTCCCGCGGCACTACCCCCTTTCAGCACGCACGGTTGGCAAGCTGGTGGTCGCCCCGCGCGGAAACGGGCTGGCGTGGGTACAGCTGTCGGCACTCCATTCCGCGCGCCTGCGGCCGTCGCTGCCGTGCTCCACGAGCCGTTTTCGTACCTACTCTGTACGCTGTTGACCCACAGAATCGTGGAGCAGCATGCAACGGAGCAGGACAACGCCGGACAGAACGCCCCGCCCTCGCTCAGGTCACCGCCTGCCAACAACGACGATAAGCCTTGCCAGGGCGCCGCGTCCAGCCGGCCGGCCAAGCAGTGATGGCAGGCCAGCTAAAGCTGTCACGCAGCCATGCCCCGCCCATCCCTGCTGCCGCTGGCAGAGGTGTTTGCGTCCCCTCAGCCCAGTGCTCTCCTTCTGGGCTCCGTGCCTCGGCGCCGCACCTGCAGCAGTCCACGGGTCCGCACGCGTACTCCACCTGATCCTCGCTCAGCGTGCTGGGACATAGAGCACTGCCAGCGACGATACCACTCCTTTCGAGACCCAGACCCTCTGCGGGTTTCACTTAATTGCACCTGGGCAGCGATGGACACAAGCTGGCTGCGCTTAGTGAGACAAAGAACTGCCTTGACCACACGATCATCTTCTGCGCATACTTTGCGTGATTTGAACAAGCAGGTTCGCCCACCATACATATGCCCCTGGTGTTGCAGGTATCAAAAGTTGCCTACTGATGCAGTTTGCTGCGCCTTTATTTCTGGTCAACGCGTAAACGAGCCAGGAGCGGCTCACGCACGTCGCGTGTGCGTGCGCAGGAGCAGCCGGGAGCGTGTGCGGGGTGCCCGTCAGTCGTCACCATGGACCTGGGCTTGGAGGGCCTCCCCGAGGCGCAGCAGAAGGAGCTGACTCAGAGGATAGAGGAGATGCAGGTGAAGGACAGGTGCGCCGGCAGCCTCGCCTCCCGGCCCGGTCATAGCACGCGTCCCCAACGCGTGCAGTATCATCGTCGTGTGCGCACTGCGTTTAGCACGGCCGGCCGGCCGGCGGCTTGTGGAACCTCCGGGGTGGCCTGTCTTGGCCGCGCGCTCGAGCGCCTGCCGCCGCCGGGCGCCGCGGCCGAAGGCGGCGCGCGTCGCGCGCAGCCTGCGCATGTACAACACGCTCGTGGAGCGCTGCTTCGTGGACTGCGTGGACAGCTTCCGCAGGAAGGACCTGGAGTCGGCGGAGGAGAAGGTGGGGGCCGGGCCCCTGAAGCCGCCACGCTTGCCCTCCGGCCAGAGGAGTCACGGAGTCAAGAGTAAGGAGCAGTCAAGTAAAGACTGACTGTGTGCCTTGCAAGCGTCAGCAACGCGTTGTGTATGTGTGCTGCAAGCGCACGTGCAGGGAGCAGCCGCTCGGTGTCGGCCCGCGGGTGCGCTGAGGCGCGCGCGCGCCGCGGGGGGCGTGCAGTGCGTGCAGAGGTGCTGCGAGAAGTTCATGAAGCACTCCGCGCGAGTGGGCATGCGCTTCGCGGAGCTGTCCAGCGAGGCCGAGCAGCAGATGCAGAAGATGGCGGGCCGGTAGCGGAGCGAGGGGCTGTCCAGCGGGGCGCGCGCGGCGGTGCGAAGGAGGCCGCAGACCTGGCGGCCGCAGCGAGTTAGTCGCGTCTGGCGGTGCGCGAATGCATTGCGCGCGGAGGGAGGGGCCGCAGCAGGTCGGGGCGCATCGAGGCGGGCGGCAGCGAGCAGGCGCGCGAGGGCGCGGCCTTTCTGGTGCTGGCGAGCGGGTGGCTGGGGCCTTGCGGTGGGCTCTTGCATGCGCGCATGCTGTGCCCGGCGTGCTCGTATGTGAACAGGCGCTCAAGCGCGGAACTGCTGCGCGAGGTCGCCAGGTTGTGGCCTTTGCCAAGGCGTTGCAGTGGGCTTCCGAGCTTACTCTGCACTGAGAAGCCTTGCTGCACTTTGCGCATGTGTGAGTCTACTTCCCTATGGCATGCCGTCCGTCTGGGCGCACAGTGGCAAACCATCAGCACACATTACATGCTTCGCTCTCGAAAGCAAGGCCGCTGACTGGCTCGCCTCCGCGTTGCTGCGCAGAGCGCTGCAGAGCCCCGCACCAGTTGAAACTGGCAAGCCTTGCGCACACGGGAAGCTGGGGCGCCGATGCACCAGCTTCTCCCTATCTTCACGCGCTCCTACAGCCTAAACAGGCGCACCCACACATGCAATGCTCTGGCTCGGCCCTCTGTCACCCGCTGGCGGCGACAGCGACACGCAGGCGACTGGAAAACATGCAGCACGGACATGCGCATGCAGCGCGCGACCCTGCGCGGCAGCCACCTGACACACCGCGCAGGCAAAGGAAAGGGTAGTAGGGTACCCTACCCTATACTCGGGGCTGCTCGCGCATGGAAGCGCGGGCCTTGGCAGGCTGCGCCCAGGCGGTACAGAACAGGGCGCATCTCAGATCAGCTCACGCGCCCAGCCCGCCCACCACCGGCCTCCCCAGCGCTGCTTTGCCCTCACCCCCGTGCTCGCTCCGGTCGCCATCTAGCGCGCAGCGGCGCTCCCTCAGGACGCTCCCTGAGCCCTGCTTCAGTAACCTTGCGCTGCAAACTTCAGACAAGATCCTGACCCATGCACCAGCGCCCCTGCGCGCCCAGCAGAAACCCCGAAACACAAGGCCTTGCCTCGCTGCCACAGCTGGGGACGCCGACGCGACCGGCATGCCTCCACTTCGCCACGCACTTACCACGGCCAGATGTAATGTACAAATGCGCTGCCCGCTTGCCCCCCCCCCCCCGAGCATCGGGTGACATTGACCAACACACAGGCTGGCTGTACCCCAGGCTCATGACAAGCCCCAAAGACTACATGACTGCACTTGAGTAGCAGCCCCTCCACGACTGACCCGGCTGGTCAAAGCAGGGCGGTCAGACGCGAGCAGATTCCCCCCGCGCAGCCAGGTCCGGCAGCACTTGCGCATGCGAGCACGCAAACCCGGGTCACATGCGGACTCTAGCAGAAAGTAAGTACGCACGCGAAAGCGTGCCGGTACGGGCAAGGCCTCACCAATGTGCAAGGCAAAGCACTACCGTACCACAAAATGATTATGAAGGCATATCGCAACTAACACTGCATGTGCTGTGCCAGACACTGAGTGTGCAGGCAGAGCACTTGCGCACATGCCAGCATGGCTGCTTACTTCTGTACTTGCATACAGTACAGCATGTGCAGTGCCTCACACGTAATGCAAGGCACAGCACATGCGCATAGCAAAATATTGCCTGCTGAGTGTGTTGTAAACCCCAAGCTCACGCGAGCGTGCATGCCCAGCGTGTGCGGTGCCTCGCGCAGCATGCCAGGCACCATGCAAACCCGCTGCTCGTCTGGTATACTTCTGTTTGACATTGTTGTACACATACAAGCACAGGGAGTGGCAACTGCTCAAAACGCTTGCTGTCATCAGCCAGGGAAGCACCTCCGTCAAAGTAACAAGTGCATGCCGCTCTCCATTGCTGCCCCAATGCAGTCCCACCTGCATATGCAGCCCAGAACTGCAGCGCGGGGGCTATCTCACTGCACTCGTTGCAAGGCATGCCCGGCTCTCAACCAAGCCATGCGGCGCCGTTATGTGTCGCTAAAAAAAAACTAGCGACACCTGTGCGCACAGCTCAGGCGCGGGGCTGCATCAGCGCCCAATGAGTTTTAACAAATTTCCACGTCACCCTGCCGCTCCCACGCATCGGCAGCCGCCGCCGGGGCGCGCGGCTGTGGGGAAGGGACCGCCGCTGCATGGCGCGCGGCGGCGCACGCTCCGGCGCCGGGCACGGGTCACCCGCCGCCGCCCCACAGCAGCGACAGCTCTGTGCGCAGCTCGGAGGCGATGACGCCGGCGGAGGGGCGCCGCGCGGGGTCGCGCGCGAGGCACGCGCCGAGCAGGGCGCCCAGCTGCGGGGGGCAGCCGGCGGGGGCCGCCAGGTCGGCGCGCGCGCCGAGCTTGCAGCGCATGATCTCCGCCTCACTCAGGCCCGCGTACGGCGTCTGCGCGCGGCATGCCGTTCAAATCAGGATGACCAGCGGCACTTGTGTCGCGGGGAGGCAGCCTTGCTCTGCTTTCAGTAAAGGGTGTTAGCGTTTCGCGGATGCGGCATGTCAGCCTCACACAGGCCTGCGCATGGCGTCTGCGCGGCGCGCGCAGGTGTGCCAGGCAGCCGACCCATGCCCGCATGGCTGCGGCATGCTTGCCGGCCTATGGGGGGCAGAGCGGCCTCATGGGCGGGCCTGGGCCTGGGCGTGGGCGGTCAGAGTCCCCCAGGCAGCGCTGGGCTCTCCATGCCGTGCTGCATGGTAGGGTTAGGGTTAGGTTGTGTGCGCATGCACCAGAAGCTCAGGCTGCCGGAAGGGTGCAGCGCCAGCGCCCCCGCGCCTGCCGGTCGTGACCCAGTGTTGGGGTGACGCACGGCAAGCAGCCCGGGCATCTCTCAAGGTTTCCGGCCTGGCGTGAGCTGCCCGCCGGGAGTGGCGCGCCTGCGCGGTCCACATCTCCCACAGCAGCACGCCGAACGCGTAGCAGTCCGCGGCCGGGCTGACCGCGCCGGCCTCCAGCAGCTCGGGCGGCTGGTATGCCAGCATGCCGCGCTGCTCGGACGTGATGGACGGCCGGTCGTCCGGCAGCGGCAGGCACAGCCCGAAGTCCGCCACCTGCGCGCAGCCGGGCAGTGCCGCGGCTTATTGAAGATCCGTGGGCGGTTCACCGAGCGGCGTTGGCCACTCCATACAACTCAGCCGGCAGCGGGAGGCTGAGCACGGGCCTGCCGCCAACATGTTACCAATGCCAAGTACGGGTGCTCAAGCAAAAGCGCTCGATCCCGCGCTGCGCTGGCAGATTGTGCACGCTCGCAATTGCTGCCTGCCCAAACCCTGCAGGCAGGCAGCGTGCTGCCAAAGGCGCGCCTTGGCTCGCAGCCGCCCAGCCTGCTTCGCGCCGCCGGCGTCCACGGCCGTCAGCAGCACGTTGCCGGAGGTGATGTCGCGGTGCACCTGCACGAGCGCACGCTTTCAGGCACACACCCTAGACCTACCCCTAACCAAGGCTAAGCAGTCCCACGCCCTCCATGGGTAGAGAGCCGACATCGTGATGCTGATTGGCGGACCAAATGATGACAGGGTGCTGTTGATGTCATCGGTCCTTGCTTCCACACGGCAGAGCTAACAGTGGTGCCTGACACAAGCCACATGCATGGCACTGGGCGCAGCGGCGCCGCGCTGCAGCCGCGCACCGGCGCGCAGCGCGGGAGCAGGGAGGGCGCCGGCAGGGCGGGCAGGCGCATGCAGGCGCCAGGCGGGGCGCCCGAGCCGGCCACGCGCCGGGCGCGCGCACCAGGCGGCGGCCGTGCAGGTGCTGCAGCGCTGCAGCCGCGCACCGGCGCGCAGCGCAGGAGCAGGAGGGGCGCCGACAGAGGCGGGCAGGCGCATGCATGCGCAAGCGAGGCGCCTGAGGCCTAACCCTAGCATAACCCTAACCCTAGCGCATCGCGCACCAGGCGGCGGCCATGCAGGTACTGCAGCGCCTGCGCCACGTCCAGCGCGGCCTCCAGCAGCGGCCGCGCGCGCGGCCGCCGCGACGCGGGCTCGTGGAACAGGCCGCGCTGCAGCGCCTGCCAGACGGTGCCTGCGGTCCGGCGGGCGCGGCGTGTCAGCGCAGCCTGCGGGCGCGCCCGCCTATGCGCGGCGCAGCGACTTGCCTGCCATGCGCGTGGGAGCAGGCGGGGCGCGCCCGACCTTGCAGAGGCGCCTGCATCATGCGGCAAGGTATGAGCGGAGGGCGCAGGCGTGCCGCACGAGGCCGCGCACCATGCACCGGGACGTGCGGACGCATGCGCTGATCGCGGCACACGACCCAACTCCACCAGACCGGTGCTCCCGCTCCAGCACAATAGACCCCGTAATAAACCCTACCGTCGCCGCCTCAGACGCGCCGCCAGCGGCCTCGCGACAGGCTCCGCAGCCGCGGCGGCGCGCACCGGCCTCGCAGAACTCCATGACGACCATGCCCCGGTACGACGCAAACTCCACCAGCGGCGCGGCCTCGCTCGCCGCCGTCGAGCCCGAGCGCCGCGCCGCGCGCATGCCGCGCGCGCCCGGCCGCGCGCGGCCCGGCTCAGAGCGCCAGCCGCTGGAGGACGTGCTGCTGGGCGTCTCTGGGATGGACCCTGTAGATTTCCAGTCCAGGGGCGCCTGGTCCTGGCCGCCGGCCCCCGCCGCAGGCTTCCCGGGGCCCGCTGCGGGCTCCCAGTCGCCCGCATCCCCGGGCGCCACCTTGTCCCCAGTAAAGAACGGGGACGCCATGGTGCCCGCGTCCTGTGCCGGGTTTTCCCAGACGACCGACGTGTCGAAGGCCCCGTGGCCGGGCCCGCCGCCAGCATTGGGGCCTCCCGCGCCCTCCTGCTGCGGTGCATGCCTGTCGCCGGACAGCCAGTCGCTGCCGGCGCCCTGCGGCCGCGCACAGGCGGCGTGTTTGATTGACTCCCTGGCACTGCGCCGTTGCGTGCTGACACAGCGTGGCCCTGCTATCCTGCAAACATGTCACAAGCATCCCGATGCCCGCCGCACGCATAAGGTAGGGAGAGCCCAATCCGCGAAAGGGGCGCTCCAGCTAATTCTCACCCTCTTTTAAGTGAGGTGTGCGGCACAGGCATTGGCACACAGCAATCCATGCAGAATGCATCTCGAGTGACCAGCCAGGCACGCCTGCGCTGCGCACGCGCCTGCAGCTTGCTCCACAGCGCGCGCGGCCGCAGGCGGCTGCGCAGCGGCTCCCGGCCGCGCTCGGCCGCGGGCGATGCTGCGGCCGAGGATGCGTGCGGCCAGGACGCCGCCGTGCGCGGCAGCCCCTTTGCGGCCCCGTGCCGGCCGCCCGCCCACGCCGCCTGCTGCAGCGGCTCTGGCGCGCTGCCGGCCGGCTGCGTCTGCAGGGCCCCGCGCGCGGGCGCGCGCGCCGCCTGCCGAGGCAGCCAGCAAAAAGGTCGTGAGCTCTCCAGGCGCGGTGGTGCGAGCCTCGCCCGCCACCTGCTGGCCGCGTCAGGCGGCCTGTACTTGGGGCGGGCACGCCACACGTCTGCACAGCGCGTTTTGCAGTCATGCGGTCACATCAACAGCCAGTGGGCGCGTCTCCGCCACAGCAGCCCCACATCCCCTCTCCAGTGCCCGGCCATCACCGCCAGACGGCGCGCCGCCGGGGTACCCCACGATCTCTGCATGCACGAAGGCGCCTGGCGCGCCCGCGGGTGCGGCACGGCGCTCACAGGGTTGGGGACAGGGCGCCCGGCGCGCCTGGGAGGGCAGCACGACATAGCCAGAGCCCGGCGAGGCGGCGCCGGCGCCGCTGCCGGTGGAGCTGGCGCTGAGCCGGCCGTGCAGCGCGTCGCGCTGCGCGTCCACCTCCCACCACCACGCGTAGAACTTGACCTGCCGCGCGGCGGGCGGGCTCGCTCGCTTTTTGCTGTTTTCTAGAGGTGCGAGCTCGCCGCGCTCGCCGGGTGTGTGCCGAGTGTATGAGAGGCCGCCACGGCGTGCGCAGGAGGTCTGTTCAGGGGGTCTGTGCCGGCCAGGCGCCGTGCGTCAGCGCCCCAGGCCGCCGCACTCCGAGGGGCCGTGCAGCGGCGAGAGCGCTGGGCGGCGCACCACGCCCGGGTGCGACAGCGACAGCGGGTTGATCTCGCTGAGCGGCGCGTGCGCCTGGTGCTCGAGCAGCTGCATCACCTTCACGGCCACCTCGCTGCCGTCGTAGCGCCCTGCGTGCCAGCAGCCCTGGCAGGTAAGCCTAGAAGCATTCTTGCGCGTTGATTCCCTTGGCACAGCTGCACGTCTGCAGCCCTGCTGGCACGAGGCTGCATGCGCCTCATAGTACAGCTTCGTGCAGTGCAGGCGCCAGACTGATGCAGGCAGGTGACAAGACATCCTGCAGAGACTGCAGGCCGCGGCGCCGCACCGCGGTACACCTTGCCGTGCACGCCGCGCCCGAGCTCCTCAAACAGCTCGACGCCGTGGCGCTTGCCCAGCGCGAGAGCGGCCGCATCCCGGCACGCATACTTGCCCGTCGGCCAGCGGCCTGCACAGCGCCGCTGCGTCAGCTGCGGCCCCGCTTCACAGACAGCGGGCTCTGCGCCTTGCAGACCAATATAGAGCCTTTCTAGGCACTAGTAACGTATCTGTGCCTGCGCACAGGCACGTTCTCACGTTTGTTCAGCTGAACGGAAGCATGGCTGGGGCATGCGCACGTCACGCAGGCGCGCCGCACCTGTGAGGTTCCCGAGGGAGGCGGCCGCTCTCCAGCGCGCGCTCCGCAGCGCGGCAAGGACGCAGACAGCCACGGCAGCGAGCGCCGCCAGCCACACGAGCATGGGTGGCCGCCCCTCCGCTGTGCGTGCCAGAGTCTGCGGGCCCCTGCAAGCGCGCGGCCCCAGGCCTGAGGCGGCGGCCTGTGTGAGAATGCACCAGGCGCACGAGCCACTCAGCCACGAGCGACCCAAGAGGCAGGCCGCGCTCCTACTGCGGGCACCGCGCGGCAGCCAGAATGCCTTGCCTGTCCGCACTCCCGCGGGGGCGCACACCTCTGTCGCTACCTCCTGAACAGACCTGAGACTCGGGTCGAACAAAGGCTCCCCAACATGGGCATACATGCAGCGCGGACCTGTTTGCACCGGGCAGCACGCAAGCGCGCAGCTCTTCTTTTTGCGCTTGTTAGGCAAGCAGCGCCACAGCGTGCACTGCCAGACGCCCAGGCAGCCCGCCTGATGTCGGGGGATGCTCACCGAGCGGCGGAAGTTTCCGCAACAGCCCGCGCCCAACAAGGGGCCGGCGGCACGTTGCAGCCTGCCCAACCTCCAGCGTGCCAGCTCCTGTGCTTTTCAGCCGGTGTTCGCCGCCCACGAAGCTGCGAAAAGAGATAACGCCGACCCCAACAGGCTATGGCGACCGGACGCAAGCTCCTCACATGGCAGCTCAGGTAAAGCAGCTATCAGTTCGAACAGACGCGCGTAGACGTTCAGCAGCGATCTACTTGGATTGTACCCAAAATTGTACGGCGAAAGCCCTGTGAGGGTATGCTGTGCGTGAATGGCCTCCAAGGCACATATTGCATCCGGATGGTGGCCATGGCTGCATGACGCTGTCTGATATCACCAGGTGGCATGGCATGCCTCATGGTTGGACCATGCCTTGCACACAGCTGCTCCGCCTCCCCAAAAAGCACACGCCGGTGCCGGCTGCCTTACCGGCTGCCAGGTCTGTTGCACCACAGCAGCCTCCTCACCTACAACGCTGCACTCCAGCCGCAGCGCATCTCAACAGCAGCGCCGTGTGAGCCTCCACCCCAAGAAGCTCCAAAAGCGTCGCTTTTTGTATTTGTTTAGTCAGACGTCAGTTGTCGTTCAGGGCTGCTCACGCATGAGCCGCCACTCCAGACACATCACAGTGGGTACACATGCATGTGCAAGAGTGAATCAACACGATCATGTGGATAACCACCGCCGCGGCGCGTCACTGTCCAGGCACGCCCGTTAACAAGGCTTCGCGGTCGGTCGCCGCTGCACACTCAGTCGTCCCTGCTCGAGGCATGGCCTGTGCGGGTACTGCTTGGGCGCCGCCACGCCGCATGCAGGCCCCAGCACAACCCCTTTGTGCCCAGCCGCGCTGCGCACGCAGCACTGCATGGACTAGCTGCAGCGCACAACATGGCCCTGAACTGTCACGGATGGAGAGGCGCACATGCACACACACCCACCCACCCATCCCTACTCTGTGCAGCGCCCTGCACCACCCCCGCGGGCAGTCACAACACACTGTCTGCTCGGCCTCCAGGCTCACTTGAGCTCTCTGCCTCGGCACCCATGCGCAGCCGCCGCCGCCCTCACGGCAGCCCGCCCCAGGACCCCTTCTTCTTGTTCGCCTTGGCCGCCGCGGCGGCCGCCTCCGCGGCCGCCTTGCGCTTGGCGGCCTCCTCCTGCGCCTTGCGCGGGTTGAAGATGCGCTGCACGCCCAGCGCCACCTTGGTGCCCGAGTCGATCGGGTCCAGCGGGTCCTTGCGCATCCTGCGCGCGGCCCCGAAGGTATCATGCGACACACTTACGTCAGGCGCCATGCGAGGAGCGACTGCTGGCGCAGCCTGCTACACAATTTGCGCACGTGCAACCATGCCTCTCCCATCAATGTTGTGCACACTGAGCACAGTGCAGCACTGCCGAAGTGCGGCTGATCACAGAGGTGCGTCATCACACTCCCGCATTGCCGATAGGGATGCATGCTCGGCAGCATCGGCACACTGCTCCGCAACACACACGCCACGCCCCCAGGAGGCGCGCAAAAGCCCTAAAAGAAGCCCTAAAGGTCGCACGCGGCGCCCCGGCGCGCGCCTGTGGTTGAGGCAGAGCGCGATGATGCGCTGCACGTCGGCCGGCGTGACCTCGGCGCGGCCCTCCAGCGCGGCGAACGCGGCGGCGGCCTTGTTGACGGTGATGTCGCCGCGGATGCCGTCCACGTCCAGCAGGCTGCACACCTCGCTGATCTGCAGCCGCAGGCCGTCCGACAGGCGCACCTGCGCGCAGCCGCCGGCTGCGCCTTCAGTGGTTTAGCAGGTTCTCGGGGGCCTGTTGGTCTCTCGTGCTGCCGGCGTCCAGAAAGTGAAAGCCTGGAGGGGTTGCGCCACTATACGCACCTCGCCCAAGCGTGAGTGCAGGAGCTTGCCCGCGATGCAAGCTCCTGCATGTCTGGCCTATCCCGCGATATTTGAGACAATTGTGAACGCCGTCATCATTTAGCCCCATGTTTGGAAGGGGCTGCCGGCCGCAGCTGTGGCGGCACTCCTTCAGGTCAAATGTGCCACTGCCGAGACTGGTGAAGCACGTGTTCTCGGCGCGGCTCTCACCACTTTCACCAGGAGCAGAGCAGGGCACCCCATAGGGCCGGCTGCCGCCCTGTCGAAGCGCACATCATGACCAGGCGGGGCAGAGGCAAGAGGGGTCGTGTCGCGGCAGCGGGCGCCCGCATGCAACCCCACATGCGCCCTGCACGCGCGTGTGGCCCGGCGCCGCGCCTGCTCCAGGCGCTCGGTGGCGGCGGTGAGCCGCGCGCGCAGCGCCGTCTGCTCATCCTCGGCCGCGGCGCAGAACGCGTCCGGGTCCTGCGCGCCGGCCTATGGGCTCAGGTATGGGGTTAGGCTACTAGGTAGGGGTACCCCTGGGCTGTCAACACAGCTGGCGAGCCAGGGAGGTGCGGGGCTTTCCAGTACCCCAAGAAAGATATCCCGGGACAAGGCCGACATGCGCGGAATCAGAGTGAAGTCCCCTGCAGCTCACAATATGACACCGAGCACGCCAGGTACTCCGTGGGCAACACGGCACCACAAGCGCGTGCACAGAGCAGAGGGCAGTGCATGGCTGGCGTGCCGCAGGTGGCGGCAGTGCAGTGCCCATACCTGACTATGAGATGCTAACCTTGCGTACGAGCCAGCGGTCGCCGTGCTGAAGGGAGCAGAGAAAGGCTGAGCGCCGGCGCGGGCGGGGCCGCGCCTGGTCAAAGGCGAGCCGGTCGAGCACCATGCGCGTGCGCGACGCGATGCTGGGCATGGTGGTCACGATCACGCTCAGCCCAAAGCGGTCCAGCAGCTGCGGCCGCAGCTCGCCCTCCTGCGCTCGGCGAGCAACACTTTCCTCGGCACTGGCGTCCGAACAGGCCTCCCATTGGTTTCAAGTCCTAGCTTCTTCACAGAAAAAAGCAAAGTGTGCGTAGTCAGGAAGTACCATCATAACAGCGCCTGCAACACGCATGGTAAACACTTGTGGGCCACAGATGCGTAGCGACTTTTCGAGTATGCACGCCATCCGGCTCAGTGCTCTCGCTGATGATCCTGGAACACCTCCAGCAGAGCACAGCTGCTGGCGGCGCGGGACGGCGGGCCAGGGCGCGCAGGGGCTACCATCGGCGCGCGCCTGCGGATTGCCAGAGCCGATCATGATGAAGCGCGCGGGGTGCTGGATGCTGACGCCCTCGCGCTCCACGGTGTTGATGCCGGAGGCCGCGGAGTCGAGCACCACGTCCACCAGGCCGTCATCCAACAAGTTGACCTCGTCCACGTACAGGATGCCGCGGTTGGCCCGGGCCTGCGCGCGGCGGCCGCAACCCTAACCCTGACCACAGCGTGGTATGGTGGAGCACCACGTCGGGAGCACGGCTGCGTGCATGCAGGGAATGCCGCAGACTGCCCTGGCTGGCCCTTTCGCGGCTGGCGCGCGCTTCGAGCACGGGACATATGCGACATGCAGTCACCCTGTTCATGCTCGCACGTCCGCACACAGGGCGGCCATCATGCCATACAGGGCCGCCATCATGCCATGCAGGGCGGCCATCATGCTATCCTGGGCGGCCATCGTGCTGTGCAGGGAGGGCGCTACCAGCAGGCCCGGCTCGTAGGCCTTGATGCCCTCCATGAGCGCCTTCTCGATGTCGATCGTCCCGCAGATGCGGTCCTCCGTCGCGCCGAGCGGCAGCTCCACCTGCGCGCCGCCGCTCGTCAGGCGCCCGCTTCGCTGAGATTTGCGCACACGCTCACAGATATTTGCGATGAAATGTGATGAAAAGGTCTTGTGTTCAAAAGTCTTGAGCAACGCGTGCGCAATGACACGCGCTCTCAACCCAGCACTCGAAAAATTTTGGTGGTTGTCGTGGTGGTCTGCGTCCCTAACTCAGCAGCGTGCGTAAAGAAGGCAGCGCTGGAGACAGCAGCAAGCAGCACTGCGGGCGGGCGCGCTTAATGCTGGCAGCAAAAGGCCAGAGAGCCCGCAAGCATATGGGGGCGGGCAAGACCGAGCACGCACCAGCGGCGTGGGCATCTGCGCGGCGAGCAGGCGCTCGCCGGCGCGGTGGCGCCGCAGCGCGTCCGGGCCCATGAGCTTGGGGTCCGTGGGGCTGGAGTTGAACGGGTCGTCCGCCACCACGGTGATCGCCGGCAGCAGGTCCACCATGGCCCTCACCTGCGCGAGAGCGAGACCCTCCAGGGTCTGCACCAAGCCCCAAGTCTGCAGCACCAGGATGCTGTGATGAGGTGCACGTAAGCAGCCTGCATGGGGCTGCGCCCGTGAACAGCCGCAGTGGGCTGATATATGCATATACCTCTTCACTCGTACAAGCGCGTCTATAGCAACACCAGTAAAAGCCCACACACGGCAAATCCCACGTGCATCCCAAGTGCCTACACTGATGGAGCCACCCTTGGCGCGGCGGCGGCGGCAGGGTTCACGCCGCGCAGGCGTTGCCCGTGTGGCCCTGCTGCGCCTTTGCTGCAGGCCTGTTCACGGTAGAGACAAGCAACACGGGCCCGGCTTCCTGCTGCTGCGGCTGCAGTGAAGCAGTGGATGCTGACAGCAGGGCAAACCCCTTGGACGCTGTGTGCGCGAGCACGCACGTTGCAAACAAGGCGCTCGAGACCTGGCACCTAGCGCGCGACTCGCAGCACACTACCACAAGCCACACGCCGTAGACATGTGCTTTAGGCGCACCGCGACGGACTTGCCGGTGCCGCGGTCGCCCATGATGAGCACGCCGCCGACCGTGGGGTCAATCACGTTGAGCATCAGCGCGAGCTTCATGTCCTCCTGGTCGGCCAGGCGCACAAACGGCAGCGCCGGCATCTTGCTGCCCTTCGCAGCGGCGGGCCGCTGCGCGACGGCCGTGCTGGCGCGCGTGACCGCAGCGCCTCGCCGCAGGTGTGCGCAGCCCGCCCTGCCGCGTCTCCGAGCAGCGGGGCTCTCTGCCAGCCGCAATGGCCGCTGCGCGCCAGGCGCGTGCGAGGCGAGCGCCGCGCATGGTGCGTGCAGCGTCCGCCCGCCGGCGGGCAAGCCCATTGGTGGCGGGCTGTGTGCCAAGCACTATAGTGTTACTTCGGCCTGCTCGTAGTGCAGGTGTCGGCGGCGCGCAGCCGGGCTATGAAAGCGCTTGGTACCAAGAGCTTGGAAACCAGGCTGTAGGCTGTGCACTAGGCGGGGCCAGGTGCTGTTGCGTGAATTCTGATCAGGAAAAGTAAGCTCAGCAGGCACACAAAACAGCTCAGAAGCTAGTAGAGTTCGTACTTGCTTGATCTGAGGATGAGGTAGGGCCTGCCAGGGTATTTTAAATCGTTGGCATGTTTGCTTGAATGGGCAGCTGCAGCCTACCTAAACAGCTTCTGGAGTCTCATACAAGCCATGTGACAATTAGCGTAGCACATGGCATATGAGGCTGATGCCAGGTGTGGCAGCGTAGCGCAGAACAAGGCACCAATGTGCCAAGGTGGCACCGCTCTCGTGTCCAGTGGTCGCCGTGCAAGGCACTTTCAACCGCCTTGCCTGCCAGTCCATCCCACTCTTCAGGTGCAGACGGCTGTGCCGACATAGCACACAGGAGCGCAGGCGCGCGCTGCTCAGGTAAGCTGCGTTGGCTGTAGGACACTTACTCTCGTCCTCCCTCCGGCGTTACAACCAGAGCCCATCAGTCTGCCTGTGTCGGGCCGCAGTTCCCGCATAGGAAACACGTGCGTCTTATTTTGCGGCCAGGCCACACCTCAAGCGCCTGCCTGCCACTTATTGCCAACCTCGGGATCTCAGTTGCTGACCACTGCAGTTCTGACCTACACGTCCACCTGGATCGTGAGTATGCCAGCTTGCGCAGCATTTTCACCCAGCACTCAACCAGCGCTCCTCCAGCAGGCTGAGCGCGAACTCGCTGACTGGCACATGCTCACAAGCCAGATTAGGGCGTGGCCCCTCTCCAGGGCGCGACGCCGTGGGCGCTGCCCCGACCCCAGGCCCGCCGCCGCCCGCGCCTGCTCCGCCCTCGTCACCGTCAGCGCCCAAGACCGAGCGCCCCGCTGCAAACGCTAAGTTCGCGCCCGGCCCGCCGCCCCCAGCAGCTGCTCCATCATCGCCTTCATCCGCGGGCGCTGCGGCCCGCGGCTCGCCAGCGCTAACGCGCGCCGGTGCGCCCGGGCTGGCGTCAGGGTCGGGGCCTCCAGTCGCACCCGCCGCCTCCGCGCAAGCTGCAACGGCGGCCGCCAGCCGCTGCTGCGCAGCTGCAAAGGTGCGCTGCGCCGCAATGCGCGCTGCCAGGCGCGCGTCCAACTCAGCGGCGGCAGCGGCGGAGGCGGCGGCGGCGGCGGCCGCCGCACCCTCGCGCTCGGCGGCCTCGCTCGCGGCCGCCTCCAGCTGCGCCAGCAGCGCCTGTGCCGACGGCGCGGCGGGCACAGATCACCAATAGTTAAAAACAGCTTACAGATTACCAACAGCCTGCTGTGCCAATGCTGAGCAGACTCCCGTGCTGATGCTGTCGGCACAGATTACCAGCACATTCCCGCTCCTGCGAGGTCTATCTGCGGCATTCGCACGTGGCCCCACCCCTCGCTTCCCTCGCCTGCTGTTGAAACTCGTCTGCTTTATTCAAACCCTGGGGCGGTGCGCGCCTGGCGCTCCATGAGCACGGCCTCCTTGGCGGCCAGCGCGGCGGCCTTGGCGGCGGCCGCGGCGCCGAAGCGCTCCTGCGCGCGCACGCGCGCGCGCCATGCGCCGCCGTCGCCGCCGCGCCCGAACACGCCGAGCGCGTTGGGCTCGAACGCGCGCAGCGCGGCCTCTGCGTCCGCATTGGCGGCGGCCGCGCCCGCCAGCGCCGAGCTGGCCGCCTGCCGCAGCGCGGACACAGCTTTAACCGGTGAGCATCCCCACGGGAAGGCGACCTGCACGGCGCGCACTTAAATGTCCTTTGCTGGGGCAGTCCACTGTGGCGCGGTGCACGCCCGGCAGCGCCGTTCACGGCACACGTGCCGTCGTCTCGCTGCAGCCTCGCAATGGAGCCTGCTCGGTTGGCAGCGTGGTTGCTCATTACATCCATGCGCTCGCGCTGAGGTCCAAGGTGAGGTGTAACAAAACTCTGGCGTGCAGGGTTCCTGGGAGCGCACCGCCACGCGCTGCTTGGCGGCGGCCAGGTGGCCCTCGGCCGCGCCGCGCGCGCCCAGCAGCGCCTCAGCACGGCGCTGCACGGCTCCCAGCGCGCGCTCCGCGTCCGCCGCGGCGCCCGCGGCCGCCGAAGCCGCCGCCGCGGCGGCGCCCAGCCGGGCGTCCTCCTCCTCGGCTGCCCTGCGAGTGGCAGAAGCAGGCTCGCCGCGTCGCGGGCGCCCATGATGCTGGCGCCCGGCTGCCTCAGCACGCCGCAGCAGCGCCGGCTGTGCCGATGTAGGGTGCAGCGCATGCACACAGAGAGCTGCTGAACGCGCCAGGGCTGACACTACACGGGTGATTGCTTTGGCTGGGTCCTGCTGCCTGGCGCACCATGGCACCACGGCAAACAGCGACAGCGAGGCACCCGCAGAGAACCCTCCCTTCTAGACGCGCACCCCGTGCGCTGGGCGCACCGCAGCGCCGCCTGCAGCGCGGGCAGCAGGCCCGGGTCCACGGCGCCGGCGGGCGCCGCCCGTGCCGGCTCGGCGCTGGCGCCGGCGCCGGCCGGGCCGCCGCCGGGCGCGCCGGCCTGCAGGCCGCGCAGGCGCTGCTCCGCGGCCGCCGCAGCCGCCGCCATCGCCGCCAGGGGCATCACATCGGCCTGGCGCAACGCGCCAGATAAGTGAGCATGCAAGAGCCCGCTTCAACCCGCTAGGGGCCCCACGTCTGGCATGCACTCCCCAGGCGCTCGGTAGCCTGGGGCCGAGCGGCAAGTTCGAAAGATAGCACCCTGACTGCGTCTTGTCAGGCTATGGCGGCCGAGAGCACAACCCTGCTCTATCAATCAGCAGTCACTTTGTCACCTCCTTGCTCACCCTAGCATGTCGCCCAGGCCAGGTAGCTTCATGCATAGGAAGACTCACTGTGAATGCAGAACGTGGTCTGAATGCATGCACGCTTGCGATCTTTCGCTCGTCAGACTGCGTCAGACTGCGCAGAGGTGGGCGGTGCGGGGCCCCCTGCTCACCGTGGCCACTGCGCCAGGGCTGTCGGGCATCGCCTCGCGGTCGCCGGCCTCGTCTAGCGCGATGTCGGCCGCGGGCCTCTCGAGCGCGCCGGCCTCCACACACCCCGCCTCCTGTCCCGACGCAGAGCTTTCAGCACCAGCACGCCATGCAGCACTGCGTCCTGGAGGCAGTCTGAGTCTCCTTGAGCACCGTTCGACCCCCGATCAACCTTCCTGTCCAGAGGACGACCTCAAACCTATACAGCATGCAGCACTGCCTGCGGTCCTTACGCAGCTCCTCTGCACGCAGTCTGGTCAAGGAGGCTGCATTGTCGACGCGGGCCTCAGCCCTCAGCCGGCCAACGCAAAAGCTGGCTTGCATCTGACTTTGCCGCTACCTGGCTCAGTGCTAAAGCACACAGGAGGCTGAAATTACGACACGCGCACCTGCGCCGCCTGCTGCAGGCCGTCGCCATCCGGGCTCTGCAGGCCGGCGACCAGGCCGCCCTCGGCCGTGGCGGACGAGTCGCCGCTCCAGGGCGACAGCGCGTCGCTGCCTGTGCGCGGTCAGCGCCCGCTGGGAGCATGCGCATGCAGTAGTTGCATAATAACAACGCGGGATGGCAAATCCATCAAAGACTCCAAGGCCAGGGTAACTGCGAGCCCGACCCTAGAGGAGCACCAACGTAGGACACACTCTGCGTCGGCAGTGCTCCTGCAGAGGAGCGGGGGCACATGCATGCATGTTGCTAATCGCAAACTTCCGGTAGGCCGCAGACTGCACACCAAGTGATCCATTCATCCTCAATCCGTCAGCATCTGTGTGTGAGTACATGAAGGAGATAACAGACCCCAATGAAGCAAGCACCACGCTCACGAGCTGTACGGGGTGCCTGGGCTGCGTGCGCACCGGCGCCCAGCAGCCGCTCCGCGCAGCCCAGCATCTGGTGCAGGCTCTGCGCGACGGACACAGGCGTCCCCGCCAGGCCCTCAGGCGGCGCCGACACGGCACGCATGGGGCTCTGCGCCACGAGCGCCGCACTCAGGCTCCTGCTCGGTGAACGCTTTGGGTTGTTGCGCAAAACGAGGCTGCTCCGCAATGTGTTGGTGCTACATGCAGGCGCTGCTCTCAGCCTCCCGCTGGCCCATCCTGAGGCGCTCCGTGAGGCACCCGGCCGCATGCTGAGGAGACATGCCAGCTGCCACAAGAGCTGAGCTTTTCCCGGCCTCATGGGCAAGGTTACGCTGATTTTGCGGCAGCCCTCTTGGATCCCGCGGCCTGGGTTCCTTGTTTCTGCAGCCCTGTTTTTGCGCAAGGGGCCTACCGTTTGCCATGCTCGCAGATAACGTTTACTTGCATGCTTTGCCTGTCATGTTTAAAGCACAGATTAGCCATTCACTCCATTGCGGTACACCCAGAGCATGCTGGGGATGCACGATTCGACACATAAGCCCGCCACATCTGGTTCTGAGCCGCCGAGCTCGGGCTGAGCTCGGGCGCGAGCGCATGCCAGTGCTCAGGCGGCAGGCAGTGGCAGGTAAGCTGCGGCCCGAAACGGGCGCGCACGGGCAGCGCGGGCGCCGGCGCGCGCACGGCGGCGGCGTCGCGCGCGCCGCGCAGCTCGGCCTCCAGGCGCGAGCGCTCCTCCTCCGCGCGCCCCAGCAGCAGCGCCGCCACCTCCAGGTCCTGCGCGCGCGCCAAAAGCCCTCAGGGCCTGCATAACCCCGCAACCCTGCGCCGACCCACGCGGCCTCGGCTGCAGGACCCGGGGTCCTGTGGTTCCCCAGCGCGGATCACATCTTGGTCATGGAATGCAGCGCGTCGCGCCGGGTAGGGAGCGCTGAGCTGCTCTGAGAGGCTCGGGGACTAAGCCTAAGCAAAAGGCGGAGGCAACTGCAAGGCCTTGGTCTGAGACCGGGCATCTGTCACCAGTGACACTTGCGCGGCTGCCTGGCTGGACAGAGGGGGATGCTGGGCATGCTGGTCAGGGCTAGGGATTCTAGAAATCTGCTCAGGCAAGACGGAGAGGGCCGGGAAAGTGCGGGCTGCTCAGCCGCGCCGGCGACGGGACACCCAGCCTCTGTTACACGCGCGGGCGCGGGCGCCGTGGGTTGCGGCCTTCATCAAATGTTGGTGCGAACGCACGCGCGAAGCGCATGAGCAAACCCATGCAGTACGAAATCAGCAGCAGCAAAAGCTGGTATGTACACAGCGAGCCACGACGCCTGACTTGAGGAGCTAGAAGCGAACAGTGCAAGGCCCCTCTGGCAATGGCAGGCAGGACACAGCCTACATCCTCATGATCCAGAGCTCCCACACGTGAGTTTCGGGGCAGCACTGACATGTTTGTAGAAAGGCACAGGTGAGCCGTGCGTGCATGGGCAGATGCAGCCCTGCCTAAGCAAGACGGCGCCCAGAGCTCCTCACCAAAAGGCAACATGCAACGCTTGTTGGGTTGCATAGACACCAGCTCTACTTCAGCAAATCGGCAAGCGGAACCGAAAAAGCAGACGCGCAATGCTGCAGAAAAATCTGGGCATGGAAACTGTATCAGCAGCTTCAAGTACAACGTACAGCATTGGAGGCCAGGCAGTGCTCAAGCGCACCATAGCGGGCCATGCCAATGCCTGCAAAACATAACGGAGCGCCCAAGCCCCAAGCATGTGCAAACAGGCTGATCCTGGTGCCCATCTGGCAGATGCGAGGCGCCTTACAGACCAGGCAAACGCAGTGAGCAATCATAGGGCTGATGCGGACCTGTGGCGGGACTGCAAGCAGACGCAGCAACTCTGCGATTTGCAGTGCCATCAAAATGCACAGGGTTGCTTCCAGCAACAGGATTAAGGTCCTCCAGCTTGTCCTTAATGCGACGTGGCCAAGGTACAAAACGTGACTGACATGATGGTCAGCCTGAGCTCATCAGGACGCACGGCTTTTGCCCAGCCTGACCAAATGCAGCTCCGCCCACATCCTAAAGCCCCACCCCGGAGATGTATCTGATAGACGGGCAGCCGCGCCCGCGCCAGTGGCAACCCTGGCAAGACCCTGGCAGCGAAAGCCGCAGTGCTCAAAGCGGGAGCCGGAGAGCGGCCGGCCGGAGCGCCGCCTCGGCGGCGCCCCTGGCAGGGCGCTAGCGGCGCCCGCCGCGCAGCTCAAAGCTGGAGCAGGGGGCGGCGAGCGCGTGCACCTGCTGCGTAGGCGGCCGTGCGCGCGTGGAAACCCTGGCAAGACCCTAGCGGGGCCCGTCCCGCAGCTCAAAGCTGGAGCGGGGGGCGGCGAGCGCGAGCACCTGCTGCGTAGGCGGCCGTGCGCGCGTGCAAACCCTGGCGAGACCCTAGCGGCGCCCGCCGCGCAGCTCAAAGCTGGAGCGGGGGGCCGCGAGCGCGAGCACCTGCTGCGTAGGCGGCCGTGCGCGCGTGCAAACCCTGGCGAGACCCTAGCGGCGCCCGCCGCGCAGCTCAAAGCTGGAGCGGGGGGCCGCGAGCGCGAGCACCTGCTGGTACTGCCGCGCGCGCGCCTCGGCCGCGCCCTTGAGCGCGCTCGCGTCGGTCAGCGCGGCCGTCAGCTGCTCCACCTGGCGCTCCAGGCTGTCGCACTCGCGGCCCAGCCGCGCGAGCTCGGCCGCGCCCGCGCCCGCCGCCGCCTCCAGCTGGCGCTTGACCTGCCGGGCCGGCGCCCGGGTCGGCGTCCGGGCTGACTCGCCCCACACACGTGACCCAGCTGCACTTGGGAGCCTTGGGAGCCTTGGGAGCCTTGGGAGCCTTGGGAGCCTTGGGAGCCTTGGGAGCCTTGGGAGCCTTGGGATCCGCGAATCTCTGCACAGGCTGTGCAGCAAGCTGCAGAGCGCACTCCTTGCTGCCGCAGCGATCAGAGCCGCCACAGCAGGCCTGTGCATATAAAGAGAGCGGCTCCGCCAGTGGCGAGCGCCAACCTGCTTACCTCCATTCATCCCAGCCGTAGAGCTTACTTACAGGTCAATTCAACAGGGTATCAGGCAAAGGGTTAGGGTCAGGCAGAGGGCTGGGCGGCCGCGCCGGGCGCGCCTGCAGCACGTCCTCCAGCTCGGCGGACCGATCCTCCAGGCGCGCGTCGGCCGCCGCGCTGCGCTCCTCCAGCGCGGCCAGCACGTCCTTCGCAACTCACACAAAACAGATGCGAGTGGGCACGTGACGCCGAACCACATGCTGCAATACAACTATCGGTCTTCACAACTACCTCCCTATGTTCGGCGTGACCTTCAAGCTGCCCGGCGTGACCGCACCTGCTGTGCTGGCACCAACATTCACACTCGAGCCTCTCCAAGGCATCAGTTTCACAACAGCCTCCTGAATGCGGTGTTACTGGATGACAAATCCCGCTGTCAGCAGCGCTTGACTGCGCACAGGGCACCCTCGGCATCAAGCGCCGCGGACCCCGCACAACAGAAAAAATGCGCGAAGAGCGGCACTGCAGACAGCGCCCGCACAGCGCGGGCTCGGGCGCGGCGTGGCGCGGATGGGCCCGCACGCGCAGGCGCGCATTCTCGTCGTCCAGCGCGCGCATCTGGCCGGCCAGCGCCGCCACCTGGCCCTCCAGCAGCTCGCGCATGCGCTGCAGCTCGTCCACCTGCGCGCGGGGTGAAGCCCTGGGTAATACCTTTAATATCCTGAGCAGTACGCTGCCGGAGCTGAGCACTGTTGACTCCTTACCAGCGCGCGCCCCGGACGCCGTTTGCGACCTGGCGCGCCGGGTGCTCGCCTGCACGTGGAGGGCAGGCGGCAGCGCGAGCGCGGCGCGCGCCTGCTGCTGCTTGCGGCCGACCTCGACCTCGGCGTCCTCGTGGCGCAGCCGCGCGTGCAGCCGCGCGCGCACCGCCGCCAGCGCCGCGCCCGCCGCCTCGTTGGCCGCGCTCAGCGCGGCCACCTGCTCGTCCAGCTCTCGCGCCTGGGCCTGCGCGCCGGCGCCAGGTCTCGCCGAGGGCCTCGCCGAGGGTCTCGCCGAAGGCGCTGGCGAAGCCGTGCCATGATGGCAGGGGTGGTTAACTGGGGTGGCACACTGCCTGCAGAACCGCTCTGCTGGCGCTTAACCTGCAGGCGAAGCTGGCCGCGCGGCAGCACACCTCTCACAGCGGAGCACGCAGCACGGCGAGCGCCCCGGTGCACGCCAGCAGCTCCCTGGTCGCAGACGTGCGGCGGCCGCGCGCTCTCAGACATCCCCTGCGCTTGCTGAGCGCGGGCGTACAAGAACATCGCATCCTATCCTGACCCTAACCTCGAACTACCCGCCCCAGGGCCAGGCGGGCGCCCGGGTGCGCGCCTCCAGGGAGTCCACGGTCGCGCGCAGGTGGCGCGCCTCGGCCGCGGCGACCGCCTCGCCGTGCGCGGCGCACGCGCGGTCCTGCTCCAGGTCGGCCGCGGCGGTCGCCAGCGCGGCGCGCTCGGCCGCCAGGTCGCCCACGCGCTCCTCCAGCTCATCGATGCTGCGCAGCGGGCGGGAGGGGGGGTGGGCGTCAGTGAGACTGCCTGCAGGGACGGGCGACGGACAGCGCCTGTGCGGCGGGAGTCTCGGTGCAGACTCTGCTTCAGGCCGGCCATGGCGGCCGCAAAGCACCGTTCTTGGCCGCCCGCCGCCGCGCGCACGCGCGCCGCCGGCCCGATATGCTGAGGCGCCTCCTCCTCGCACGACGCACGCACGCGCATAGAGTGTGGGGTTGGGTAGGGTACCCTAAACCTACCCGACCCTACCCTTCACCGAGCGGCGCGCACCGGCACAGCAGGCGCGAGCGGTCGAGCGCGGCGGCGTCCAGCTCGGCCGCCGCGTCCTGCGCCGCGCGCTCCAGCGCAGCGCGCATGTCTGCCAGCTCGCCCTCGCGCAGCGCCTGCGCGTCCGCCAGCGCCGCCTCCGCGGCCGCCAGCCGCCCAACCAGCAGCGCCGCGTCGCCGGCGGCCGCGGCGCCGTCCGCGGCCGCACCCGCTTCCGAGCCGGCCAGCTGCGCCTCCAGCGCCGCCTTGGCCGCCTCCAGCGACGCCACCTGGGCGCTCGGCGGCTTGCATTAGGCATACATCGGAAAAGTGTCTGGGCCGCCAGCAGCTCAGCAGGCAGCGCCTGTGCTATTGGAGAGGGCGCGTCCTGCAAAGCCGCCTGCCGGTGCGTCGGGGCCGACCCCTGCACTCCTTCGTCCATCCGTAGCTGGCAATGCTACACAGGTGTGCGCTCCGCCTCCGGCGCCCCATACACCCTCAAGACAGCATGCACCAGAGGTTCTCGTCCCTGCAATCAAGACACGGCATACGCCCCCGTGCGGTCGCCCGGCGCCAGGCGCGCGCTCGCGGCGCCGCGCAGCGCCAGGGCCCGCGCGCGCCGGGCGGCGGCCGCGCCTGCGAGGTGAGCTCGCGCTCGCGCGCGCGGAAGCCCTCCAGCTGGCAGCGCAGCGCGCTCGCCTCCACGCGCGCCGCGTCCAGGCCGCCCTGCGCGCGCCCGCGAGGATCACCAAACCCTGCTAGGGGCTGGATGGTCTCAGCCCTCTGCCCCTTCAGCGCAACGCAATCCGCTCCCTCGGGTGTACACCCCGCAGGGGCGCAGCCCACATTGGCTGGTGATCAAACTCGTGCAAACTAGGCAAGCCGCCCATGGCTTCGCGCGGCGTGACCGCCTCTGTTGCACACCTAGCTCGCTGTCATGTGGTCAACGCTGACGTCCACGCTGCCCCGCCCCGCCCATGACTCGCAGGAGCAGGCCTGCAGTGCACCAGCCCTGGAGCATGCCCCGACCCCCTTGCGTCTCACAGGAGCAGGCTGCACGGCACGGCAGCAAGCGCGCGACGCGCGCGCGCGCCTTGGCGTCGCCGGCCTCGCCGCGGCCCGGCGGCGCGCCGCCGCCGGCGCGCGGCTTGCGCGCGGCCGGCGCCGGTGACGCCGGCCGGCTGCCGCCGCCCGCGTTCTCCTTGTTCTCGCCACGCCGCGCGCGCGGGCCGAGCGCGGGCGGCGCGGGCGGCGCCTCCGCCGCGCGCGCCCGCGCGAGCGCCGCCTCCAGCTCCGCCTGCGCGGGGCCGCAGACCCTAGGTGTGGGAACGCCCTCCAGCTCCGTCTCCGCAGAGCCGCAGGCCCTAGGTGTTGAGAACGCCTTCCAGCTTCGCCCGAGCGGAGCCACAGACCCTGGGTATTACAGTGACCGGGCACCGCCCAGGACAGGACGGGGGGATTCGGAATTGCGGTGACCGGGCTGCGAGCGCAGCATCGTTTCAGGCGGCGCTGAAGCGCCTTACTGACCTCTGACAAAGCCCTGCGGGTCTGACCAGCACGGGCCGCTCGTGAATGCAGAGGAAGGCCAGCTGACTATTAGGACCCCCCGGCAATCCCAACCCGGGCGGGCGCAGCACCTGGCGCGCCTCAAGCTCCGCGACCCGTGCGACGCTGGCGTCCTGCGCAGCCGCAGCGCCGCCAGCGCCCTGCCGGCCCGCCAGCTGCTCGGCCAGCGCGGCGGCCTGCGGACGCCAAAGCCTACATACCCGCCACTGTAGTGCTCTGGTGGACTCCACAACAGGCCAGACAAGTACGCATTGCAGCATGCTTCACCGCCACACGATGTTCCAGGAACGCATAGCGATACTGGACGTGGCTGCATCTCATCCAACGGAGTAAGTGACTAGTCCTTTGACCAGTGCGCAGAGCAGGTGTGCTGCTAAGCTCCTGCAGGCTTTTCTGGGCCTGAGCTCCTTTCCAGAAAAAGGGGTCCCCCCCAACGGGCTCCCGCCTCCACGCTCACACCCGCACCAACAAACCCCCTGCTGCAGTGGGACTCGGAGGAGCGCGCCTGCGCCTGTGCGGCGGCCAGCGCGCCGTCCCGGGCCTCCAGGCCCTCCTCCCAGCGCAGGCGCTCGAAGTTGAGCTCGGCCAGCTTGTTGTGCAGGCGCCCGATCATGCTCTTTTCGGCTATCAGCTTGGCCTCTTGCTGCGCCGCGCGCGCGCGCAGCCGCGCCACCTCATGCGTGTGCGGCCGGGCGTGGGACCAGGGTAGGGCAGTCTACAAAGGTCAGCGCAGCAGCTGCCTTGCTGTTCCTGACTACAGCCAGCGCTCGCGTGTGTTCCCGGTACAAGCGGCACAGTGGCGGCGGCTCAGCGACAGCTCACTGTGAGCACGCTTCGCCTCGCCCTGCACTCGCAGCTTCTGCCTGGTGTTGGCATCGCTTGCCCCCGCCTAAAGAAACAACACAGCGCGCATGGAGCGCGCATCTGGCTTTGGCACTGCTTGGCGCAGACCCGAGGCCGCCGGCAAGCCAGCGCGGAAACGGCCGCCAGCGCAGAGTCTGTGCCGCAGGCGCTCGCCACCAGCGGAGAGCATACATTCGCCGGGTGTGCAGAGTGAAAGATTCACAAGAATCGTGGATGTTCAGGTTTACCACAGGCCTGTAACACCCTGCCTGGAAAACCCTGCCCTGCCCAGGAGTGGGCAGCGCACCTGCTGCTGGCGCTGCTCGGCGCCGGCGGACGTGCGCCGGAAGGCCAGCGCGGAGGTGGCCGCCAGCGCCAGGATCGTCGCCGCCAGCGCCGCCGCCGACAGCACGCCGTCCGCCGGCGGCGCCTCGGGCGCCTCCGCCGCCGCGGCCGCGGCCGCGGCGGCCGCACGCGCCGCCTGACGCGCGGCCGGAGTCAGCGCGCTGGACCCTTGCACTGCTTCTCTCAGTGACGCACATCGATAAGGTCTACGCATTTCACAGTGTGAACACAGACCACAGCAGCATCCAGAGCGCCGTGGAGAGATTGGAGCGCCAGTCCGTGCGGAACTGTGTGTATCAACACAGGGAGCTGGGCGCCCCGTTGTCCAGTCACCTCCTCCTCTCCTCCTGCATTCGAAAGAAAGAAGGCAGGCCCTTGCTCCTAAACGGTCCCACTAGGGCGCACCTCGCGCTCGCACTGCAGCGCGGCCGCGGCCGCGGCGGCGCCGGCCTCCGCCTCGCCCAGGCGCGCGGCCAGCGCGCCAGAGCGCGCCGCCGCGGCCGCCGCCGCCTCGCGCGCAGCCGCCAGCTGCGCCGCGCCGGCCGCCCGCTCCCGCGCCGCCGCGCGCCGCAGCTCACCCAGCTCGCCATGTGCGCGCTGCAGCGCGTCCGCCTGGGCCGCACGCGCGCGCTCCGCGGCCGCCTCCCTGGCGAGCGCGGCCGCCGCTGCGGCCTCCATAGCGCCAAGGGCGGGGTGCAGCGGCTCGGCACCTGCGGGGCTGGCAGCCGGCGCCGGGGGGGCCGCGGCGAAGCGGGTGGCAGCGTCGCTGGCTCCCGGCGGCGCCGCCGCGCGCAGGCAGCCGCTCAGCGCGGCCACCAGCAGCGCGAGGCACAGCGCAGCGCGGAGGACGCGCGCGGGCAGCGCCGCGCGCCAGCGCGCCGCACCGCGCGCAGCCTCCCAGCGCCGGAAATCCGGGCACGCCTTCAGCCTGCGCGTCGCATGGCGCTCACGGCACGGCGGCGCCGGCCTGGAGAGCCTGCCGGCTTGCGCAACACGTAGCAGCCCTGTGTGAAGCGCATGCGCAGCAGAGCCTGCCAGAAAACCTCCCAGCCTGCGCCACACTCCTCGAGTACAGCTCAACAGGCAGGCCAGCATGGCCAGAACAGGGGCCGTCCCAGCACACCGCTGCGGCCCTCTTCGGCTTGATGCTGTCCGAACCATGTTACGCGCCGAACGCAGTTCCTCCGCGGCTTGGCCACACGCTGCGTGAGCAAAGTCAGGTGGCCGCTTGTGCCCCGTGGCAGAGCTGGGCCGCACGCTGAGAGCTCCCGCCGCGTGGTGACCACCATTCGGTCGGCGCAGTCCTCCGCCGCCAGCCTGCCGCCGCACGCAGCGCCCGGCGCAAAGCGCACCGCGCGCGTGCGCGCCATTGCGTGCGCCTCACCTGCTGGAGAGCCACAGTGTTAGCCTATGCTATGTGCAGCGCGAGGGCACTGCATAAGCAGGCACAGCTTGTTGAACAGCTGAGAGCAAGGCATCCACGCATCCCGGTGCCCATGCCATCACGGCGCCGGCGCACCTCCCGAGGGCTCACACGTACACCACACCAACAAGCACTACTCCACTGCCATGCAGGGCTCCCCAGCCCACGTGAAGTTTTTAAATTAAAAGCCCACAACAGGCTCCCACCTGCGCTGCACCGCTCCTCAAACCTGCCGGGCTCGCGGGCGCGCCCTGGGCAGACCCCAACGCAGAGCTCAGCAGTGAGCAGCAGCGGCCGGCTGCATAGGAAACTCCGAGCCAGTGATGGGCAGAGCTACGTTGCTGCCGGAAGCGCCCGCGGTCAGCGCAAGCTGTGCTTGAGTCACGGCAGCAGCCGTTTTGTGGCGAACACCGCTCAGAGTCAGCGTCCTGATATTGATGCAGGCCACATCTGCTGCTTGCCGCCGCTGCCCGCCGTTGCCCTGCTGAGCCCTGGCTCGCCAGTCAGCCCCTCCTTCCGCCTGCGTCTGCCACCAACTTGTTTTCTAGCTGAGCCAGAGTGCACAGCATACCGCCCGCTTGAGCGCCTATCAGGCCCATGGCGGGCCGCAGCGCACATACCCGGCCCACCAAGCCCAAACACTTCCGCAAGCCCAAGGCTGCGCCCAAGGTATTGTGTCCTCAGCGTTCCAAGAGAGTTGCACACTCGCGCCGCTGACACTCAGCGACTTGCGCTGACCTGCGCACGACAGCCAGAGCTTGCTTGCGTCGGGCGCGCAGGGCGTGGACGCTGCGGCGCTGTATGAGGCCGCCCAGGACGCGCTGAGCATTGACGACTTTGACAGCGCGCGCCTGTACCTGCGCCAAGCTGTGCAGCTCGCGCCGCAGGTGGGCATTTGACGGCGCCCTGCGCCGCTGTACCCGTGCGTGCTGCCTGGACTTGACCTGGGGACACTGCCCAGGCGAGGAAGGCCTGCGTTTGTCAAGGTGGATATGTGCAGGCATTTGGTGCCTGCACGTGCAAGCACTCGGTGCCTGCTTTGTCTCCCACAAAGCGTCTGCTCTTCAGCGTGCGCCAGGCCGGGCAGCAGGCCGCGCAGGTGGGCGCTGCAGGCATTCCGTGCCTCCACAACACTAACGGGCTTTCCTGCCTCAGGGGCAGTATCGCGTGTCGCAGAGCTGCCTTGCCGCGCACGCCAGAGCTGTGCACCCCTCTTCACAGTGCTCAGTGCTGAGCACTGTGCCGACATAATGGCCTGGGGTGGCAGAGCCTGGAGATGCTGGAGGCCCTGGGCGCGCTGCTGGCAGAGGCGGGCCCGGCCGACGAGGCGGTCGCGGCGCTGCAGCGCGCGGTCGCGCTGCAGCCCGACGCTGGGCACGAGAAGTACATGTGCGCGGCGCAGCTGCCTAGCAGCCGGATGCAGGCGTGGCGATGTCGGGTGGGAGGCGGGGCGCTGGCGCTGCATATGCCGGCGACGACAGGTCTTCATGGGCGCTCGTATAAGGACATGCGATAGGACCCTGAGTACCCAAGTCGCCGGATTTTACTGCCTACACCGAGCGGCGCGCGGTTGAGCGGGGCGGTCGTTTGGTATGGCGATAGCGGGTGTGATGAACACAGCATGTGTCTGCTTTCCGCGCTCAAAGCACTCAACCGCCCTCCCTTTGTGCAGCCAGCTGCTGCCTTGCAGTCACTTCTCCCCACTCCCTCTGCCCTCCGCGCAGGTACCTGGGCCAGCTGCTGGAGGGCCGCGAGGCGCTGGCCAGCCTGCAGAAGGGCGTGCAGCTGCTGCAGGGCGCCGTGGACGCTGAGGCGCGCCCGCGCGAGAGCTGTGTTAGGGTCAGGGGTTGGTGTGAAATGTGGCACCAGCATTAAATGACGCACTATTGTACGCCTTGCGGCCCGCCTGCATGAACACGCATGCTGCGCCCGCGAGAGGACTGGAACAAGGCGGGACATGGCCCGGATGTATGCTGAAGCACCTGCCAGGTGATTCTTGGCCAGCAGGGGCCGTGCTTCTTTGAAGGAGGCCTTGCGGGCGCCAGAGTGCGGGCTGGTGTCAGGTGCCAGAGTGCGTGCACGCTGACGGGCGCGCTGCGCAGGGCAGGGCGAGGCCGGGCCGGGCGAGGCGCGCGCGCAGCTCGCGGGCGCGCTCTGCGCGCTGGCCGAGCTGCACCTGGCGCAGGACGACGGCGCAGCGGCCGCGGCGGGCGAGTGCGAGCGCGCGCTCGAGCGCGCGCGCCGGGCCGCGCCCGGCAGCCCAGAGCCGCTGCAGGCGCGCCCCCCGCGCGCGCGCCTCCGCTGGCGCCCCGGACGCCGACAGCGTGCCGCTGCCTCCTCCGCTCCGCCCTACCTCCTGGTCGAACACACCCTTGCGCCGCACAAAGCTCGTCAGCCTGTGCGCGGAGCAGGGCCGCCCGGACAGCGCTGATTGGCACACTGTTGTTGCATATCCACTTATCCAACCCCTGAACGCGCGCCAAGTGCTCGCCAGCCTGCGCATCGAGCAGGGCCGGCCAGATTAGGCGCTAGCCGCCATTCTAGTGTTGCACACCCACTGATTTACCCCCGCACGTGCGCCAGGTGCTCGCCAGCCTGCGCGTGGAGCAGGGCCGCCCGGACGAGGCGCTGGCGGCGCTGCGCGCGTCGCTCGCGCTCTGGTGCCCGCGCCTGGGCGGCGGCGGCGGCGCGGCCGACGCGCGCATGTCCGATGCGCGGCCGGACGTCGGGGCTGGCGGCTGTCGTGTAGAGGGTGACCCAGCGGCGTCAGGGGAGCGCCGCCCCAATGGCGATGCACAGACACAAGCTGCGGGGTTGGCTGGCGGGGCCCGCCGCTGGGAGCACCCGGGGAGCCGGGAGCATGCAACCGACGGCGGCCGCGCCGGCATCGGCGACAGCACTGCAGGCGAAGCTGCAGAGGGGTGCGCCGGACATGGCCAGGCAGGCGGCGATGAGCTTGAAGATGAAGATGAGGCAGATGGCGGCAGCGAGGGGGGCTGGGAGGAGGCGAGCGAGGGCGGCGGCGGCGACGAGCCATCCTACGAGTTCCGCTTCGAGGCGGCCAAGCTGCTGCTGGAGCTGGACGACCGCACGGATGCAGCCGCCGACGTGCGCCTCGCAGTCCCTCGTTTGTGCCTCCTGTGTTGCGTCTGTGCCGTGGAGGGTGAGCGGTGCATTCGATGCGGCACAAGGGCGGAAAACCCCCGAGCTCAGCATCCAAACTGTTGGATGCGTGCTGTTCACAACCTTTGGAGCCCAGTGCAGTGGTAGTCTGCATTTGCGGCTTGTGAAGAGCGACTGCGTGCAGGTGCTGCACCGAAAAGGTGGAATATGACCTCGTCATTGGGTGACACGGAGCTCAGCCCTGTGGGAAGCCACGCCACCCCTGACTGCGCCCCGCGGGGGGCCGCGCAGGTGCTGGAGGGCCTGCTGGCGGAGGACGACGGCGTGCTGGACGTGTGGTTCCTGGCCGGCCCACCCCTAAATGCGCCCCGCGGGGGGCCGCAGGTGCTGGAGGGCCTGCTGGCGGAGGACGACGGCGTGCCGGACGTGTGGTACCTGGCCGGCCTGTGCGCGCACGCGGGCGGCGACTTCGAGGCCGCGCTGGACGCGGCGGCGGCCGGCGAGCGGCTGCTGCGCGGCGGCGGCGGGGGCGCGGAGCGGGGGAAGCCCGGCGAGGAGGCCGCCCCGGACTCGCTCGCGGCCGACTTTGCGGAGCTGCGGGTGCGCTGCGCGACCAGCCTCCCTGCAGGCAGGCGCCATTGGTAGAAGCCACTGTTGCATGAAATACCTGAAAACCAGGTGCGCGTCTGGGGTGCCCTACGCTGTAATCCTAGGCCGGAAAGTCTTGTGGTTGCAGAACCAAGAGAGCGTGTTTGCGTTGCATGGCTGGCGAAAGAGGTGCACGTCTGGGGTGCCCTGAGCTATATGTCTGGGCCGGAAAGTCTTACAGTTGCAGATTATTAGAGCGTGCTTGCGTTTCTTGCATGGCTCGTACACTGATGACACCAGGTTTGTTGTGATAGCCAAAGGCAGTCATGCTGATGTGGTGTCTTGCTGTGCAGGCTGCTATTGAGGAGTCGATGGGGAACACTCGAGCAGGCGGTGGTCAAAATTGAGGGCATAGCGCCTAGGAGCAAGTGTGTGTGTGTGTGTTTTTTTGGCTTATGTGCCAGTACGTCGATGTGTGAGCCCAGGGCTCTACATGTCAGTGTTGCCAGCCTGCGGCGCGCATGTTGACCAACACTTGCTCATAAGGAAAGCATTGGGTCGCTGCAGATTTGGAGTCATGAGCGTCCGCAGCATCACAGCATGATTTAATGTTTACAGGTGGCTCAATTCAGAGTCGCTGGATTTTTCCTGCACACACAGAGGTAGGCAACTTTAGGCAACATCAAACCTTAACTATGGAATGCTCAATGCAACATGTCCCGTCAAACTGTCTGAACATGGCGCGTGACGCCGGTCTCTGCCGCACCGCTAACCCCTGCACAGACGCCTGAGCGGCCGCGTCCCCATGTGAGCAAACAATCATGGGCGAGGCAAGCAGCCTGCATGCTCAGGCGCTATGCACAATAGCAGAGCACGCGTGCGCTGCTACAACCCGGCCTGGCTCACTGGCCAGCCCCGCGCACACTGCCGCAAAGCACCAGCCACCCCCGGTCACGCCGACCCCAGTCCGCCACAGCAGCCCGCCAGCGCTGTGTCTGTCACATGGTCGCGGCGGCCTCTTTGAACAGGTTGTGCGCGGCTCGCCGGCCGTCATCCGTCAGCAGCGAGTAGATCGCCGTCTCCACCAGCCTGCGCGGCAAGCAGGAGGTTTGCGCGACGTGATTGCATCGTGTCCCTGTAGTGCCCTGGCTTCAGCCTCATGTCTTTTTGTTACTAGACGGAGCACATCGTTTTGGTGACGTCACCTCACTGTCACAATACTCCACCCACTCACTCCCGCCTGGCTCACAATGCAAAGCCAATGTATGCAATTTGCTCTGTGATCGTCACGCGCACACCAAAACCAACAGACAGTAACCATGGTGGCAGCATGAATTTATGCCGACACTAGAGTCGGCCCTTCCATGGTATCGGGGAGCCAAGCAGCGCGTTGCCCTGCGTCAGCACAGAGCACACGCTGCACATGGGAAGGACATACGAGAGGGGAGCAGGCCGCGCACTTGTAGATGGTGACCACAAACGTGACCAAGTAGACCAACAGCGACACCATGCGGACTTTCTTTTCGTGCGGTATCTGCCTAAAGATCTCCGTGACGTCCACCTGCGCACGCAGTGCACCCCAGTGAATTAGAGGTTGATACGCAGGCAGCAAACAGCAGCTGTAATGAGCTCAAGACAGTGGCGGTCTTATTCTGCGACGCCCGTCGTGCGGCGCCGGTATAAGCACTGAAAGGTCCCCACAGGGCTCGAAACATGCTTGCCGGCGCTTTGACAAGGGGCAGCCCCAGTGCGGCGACGGACAATGGGTCCCTACCAAGCCCAGCTTGGTAAAGAAGGCACCGGTGGGCACCTGCAGCCAGGCAACCAGTGCGCTGCAGCATTTCGGGTTCTGGTGGTGCGGGCCAAAGAGAGGTCCAGTGTAGGGCCGGCCTTGGTCGACACCGAGGGCCAGTGCGCAGCAACCGCAGTGGATATGGCAGCGCAATCCAATCTCGCGCTCAAGCCCACCAGCAAAGGCCGCCGAGCACAAGGAAGGCCAACACTTACGACTTGGGCGAGCAGCACTCAGGCCGCGCCCGGAGCGGCACCTTGTGCTCGCCGCGCAGGTAGGTGCGCAGGTCCCAGGCGCACACGCCGAGCAGCAGGCAGGCTGTGGCCCACTTGCCGGTCAGCAGCAGCAGGCCGAACAGGACTCCCTCCACCGCGTACTTCGGCATCTGCGCACAGCACGACAGTGGGCGCACTGACATAGAGTGCAAAAGGAGCGACACACTCGTTACACTGAGGTTTCTTAGCTGTCAGCGACACTGCCAGCACGCAGCCTGCAGCGCGGCTCGCAGCCTGACCCGACTTGGTAGCACCGGACAGCGCTGCTAGGTCGGCGGCCGCGGCGCACCACCCATCGGTTGATGCTGACTGAGGAGTCGTGCGGGTTGACAAAGTCGTTCTCCAGGTCGGACAGCGAGATGAGCGAGTACATGGTGATGCCCAGCAGCGCGGCGCATAGCAGCAGCGCCAGCAGCCACACCAGGAAAGTAAAGTTCATGCCGAGCGCATGCACCAGTAGAAGCCTGGACGGCAGTCACCGGAGAGAGACAAGCAGGTTGCAGTCACACGTCTACACTAAAGTGGCACGCTTGCTGTCAGAGCTGTGCTTGCCTCATAGCGCTTGAGCTGTAACCAGCCTTACCTTCAGCAAGGGCTGTGCTCCTGAAGCGTTGCCTCGCACTGATGCAGCGATGCTTGTCTGTTACATTGCCCAAAGCTCTCGAGGGCAAGAGGTGGCGTCCGCCAGTGGCGGACCGCCACCATCGTCACCGGAAGACGTACGTTACGGTAACGTCGGCGCAGGATCCTGCTGTGGGCGAGCCACGTCTGGCCTGGCCAAGAGCGGGTTGCTTTGACATCCGCAGCCTCAAGAGTCCACATACATACTTTCCAACACAAGCTTCTGACAAGATGCAGACGACGGGCACCATGCAGAGCGCTTTCACGCAGCGCCTCGCGCAGCGGTCTACAGTACGCGGCGCAGAGCTCCGCACGCGCGCGCCTGGCGCGGTGGCACAGCCGCGCAGGGTGCGCAGGGCGGCCGTTGCAGCGCAGAAGCAGGCACGCACCTCACACAAGCGCATGGACTGGCTGCGGCTGATTGATGATTGTGTAGGCGAGCTCGGGTGCGCCACGCAGGCAGACGAGCGCAGCGGCGAGGCCGCGGTGCAGCGGCTGCCAGCCGCGGCGCTGGCTGCGTTGGCAGCTTGGAGCATGGCAGGCGCGGACGTGGCTCGCGCGGCCGAGTTCTACACGCCGCCGCCGCCGCCGAGCGGCCAGCAGTCGACGCAGCAGAAGTCGCAGACGCTGGACTTCCCCACGACAGCCGCGCCGGCGGTGAAGTCGGGCGAGTTCCAGCTGCCAGAGGGCAACCAGTGGCGCTACAGCGAGTTCATCAACGCCGTGCAGGCCGGCAAGGTGGAGCGCGTGCGCTTCAGCAAGGACGGCGGGCAGCTGCAGGCGCGCCTGCCTGCTGGCCCACCTTGGGAGGCGACGAGCGTGTCGCCAGGAACCTGCTTCTTACGTCTGCTCAGAAAACAGCAAGTGGGCTGCCAGGCTGTGCTGACTGTGCGGCCGTGCGGCTGCAGCTGACGGCCGTGGACGGCCGGCGGGCGCTGGTCGTGCTGCCCAACGACCCGGAGCTGGTCGACATCCTGGCCCGCAACGGCGTGGACATCTCGGTGTCCGAGGGCGACCAGCAGGGCAACTATGTCGCCCTGCTGGGCAACCTGCTCTTCCCGCTGGTCGCGTTTGGCGGCCTCTTCTTCCTGTTCCGCCGCGCCGGCGGCAGCGGCGGCGCGGGGCCGATGGGCGGGCCGATGGGCGGGCCCATGGACTTTGCGCGCAACAAGTCCAAGTTCCAGGAGGTGCCCGAGACCGGCGTCACGTTCGCCGACGTTGCGGTGCGCGCCCCTGCCTGGGTTCGCCTCTGCCTGGGGATCAGCCTGGCTGCAGGTGCAGTGCTGGTCGAGCCAGAAAAGGCGCTCCTTACCTGAGCGCTCTGCCAGCAGCGCTTTGGGTGTTCAGTGGCGTAAGTGCTGCCATGTGAGCGCTTGTACACACAACTGTCCATGCGGCTCAGCATGAGCAGGATACACCGAGGTTTATTATACGGCAAGTCGTCCTAATATGGTAGCCTTTGCGCCAGTGACTATATGTGCTACGACTCGTTGTATAAAGCAGCTCCGTGTGTCCTGCTCGTGGTGAGCAGCGTTGACAGTTGTATGAACAGGCTCCCTCCCTGCTGTGCGTCAAGCCCGGCTGTTGCAGTTGCGGGTGCGGAGCGTGCGGCTGCAACTGTGCAGGGCGTGGACAACGCGAAGCTGGAGCTGCAGGAGGTTGTCGACTTTCTGAAGAACCCGGACAAGTACACCGCGCTGGGCGCCAAGATCCCAAAGGTGCGGCGGCCTGCTTTTTTTTTTTTTTTTGGTTTCACGCTGGCTTAGACACTGACCTGCTGACACTGACTCGTCTTAAGTGGGCAGCTGCTGGATTTGCCAGCAGCTGGTCATTTGTGCATGCTTGGAGGTCTGCCCAGTGTGCAGATGGGCACCTGTTCGTTGCCATGCATGCTTCCTGCTGCCCAGCTCCGGTCGCTGACCGGGGTGTCCCGCAAATGCAGGGCTGCCTGCTGGTTGGCCCCCCGGGTACCGGCAAGACGCTGCTGGGTGCGCCTGCACTGTGTGAGCGTGATCGAATGACGCTGTGCAAGCTACCCTGCTCTGCTTATACGTAGTAAGTATGCTTTAGTAGTGTTTTCAACTGCACACGATGATACCAACATGCCTTTGCTTACCAATGACCATCATGCTTTGCTCGTTGTGAGGACAGACTTGGGGTGCTTGTGCTGACATTGGGTTGTGCCCCTGGGGGTGCTGCAGCCAAGGCAATTGCGGGCGAGGCGGGCGTGCCGTTCTTCTCCTGCGCGGCGTCCGAGTTCGTGGAGCTCTTCGTGGGCGTGGGCGCGTCGCGCGTTCGCGACCTGTTCGAGAAGGCGAGCACCCGGGGTCGCTGGTTGCGAGTATATGTGGGGTTTTGCAGCAGCACGCAGTGTGTAGCTGTGGGCAGTTGAGGGCTGCTTGCAAGGAGTGGTGCAAGGCATGCACTGTGCTGCTGGCACGTGTGAAGGCGGCAGGTCATGAGTAGTGTGTGTAGCATTTCTTACACAAGCATAGCTTATGTTGCAGTGGTGTACTGCTGTGGTGTACTGCTGTAAAGAGGGAGCACAGGCAGGCACGAGTCAACAGTGATCATAGTATGGTTTCATGGATCGCCTTGTGAAGCGTAGTGCAGTACCTAAAACAACTTTGTGCGAAGGGCAGGGAAGTGCTGGGATTGGCATTGGTCTAAAAACATATCTTGATCTTGGCTGTAGAGATAAGTCCATGGAACAGCCAATTATGAGCACGGTGCGCCGCAAACCTAACCCTCTCGTCCTGCGCAGGCCAAGACCAAGGCGCCGTGCATCGTGTTCATCGACGAGATCGACGCGGTCGGGCGCCAGCGCGGCGCGGGCATGGGCGGCGGCAACGACGAGCGCGAGCAGACCATCAACCAACTGCTGACCGAGATGGACGGCTTCGAGGGCAACACGGGTGTCATCGTGCTGGCGGCGACCAACAGGCCGGACGTGCGCTCTCAGCGATATTAGTGTGTACAGTTGTTCAGCTGCTGACGCGTGCAGTCATTCAGTCGTCGACTTGGGTTGAGGAAAAGCATGCGCTCTGTGGTTGTGCTTGCAGCCGCCAGCAGTGCAGGCGTTTGCTCCTGCCCACAGTGGTGGGCGTTGTGTTGCTGAAACAAGTTTTGGTGCACAGGTGCTGGACAGCGCGCTGCTGCGGCCGGGCCGCTTCGACCGGCAGGTGACCGTGGACCGCCCGGACGTGGCCGGCCGCATCCAGATCCTGAAGGTGCACTCGCGCGGCAAGGTGCTGAGCAAGGACGTCGATTTTGACAAGGTCTCGCGCCGCACGCCCGGTGCGCCGGACCGCGCCCGCCCGCTCCAGGCAGGGCTGCCGGCGAGGGATGACAGTAAACATTTTGAAGTATTTACAAGCAGCTCATTGTCAATGGCACATAGCTGTTGCTGCCCAGCCCTGCTGCTGCTCGGACTTGGTGCGGAGCAGATTGTTGACGCCTGGGCACGCGCGGTGGCTGCGCAGGGTTCACTGGTGCTGACCTGCAGAACCTCATGAACGAGGTACGTGCCCTGCTTGGTGGCTGTTTGCATACCAAGACCTGTAAGGGTGTGTGCATGCGTGTGCAGCACCAAACATGCATGTTTGGCTGTATGAATGGATTGTGTCGCCCTGTTGTGCTGCGTGTGCTGCATCATGTTGCATCTTTTGGTGCAGTGCCCAGATGCCGAATGCAAGGCTCCAAACTGCATCTGGTGAGTTGGGTACCAGCAGTCAGTGATGTCAGCGCTGGAGCAGCCATGCTCGCTGCAGCGTGCCAGGCTACCCGCTTGACGTGCGGGCGGTCTATTTGCAGGCGGCCATCCTGGCGGCGCGGCGCAACCTGAAGGAGATCAGCAAGGAGGAGATCTCGGACGCTCTGGAGCGCATTGTGGCTGGCCCTGAGAAGAAGGGCGCGATCGTGACCGAGGCCAAGAAGCGCCTGGTGGCCTACCACGAGGTGCGCGGCGCGGCCCCGCGAGAGTGGGCCGTGCCATGCTGCGCGCCAGCCGACTTCTGTCGCGCTCGTTGCCAAGCGCACCTGTTGGGTCACTCAGCAAACTGGCGGTCCTCGCCCATGCGCACAAGAAAGCTTGTGAAGTTTGTGGCGCGAAAACAAGCATTGGTATTGGCACAGGCTACCTTCTAATTAGTCTGACATGCGCATGGTTGGCATGTCAGAAGAAAGAGGAATGCATTGCCTGCAGTTACATATGTAGTGAAAGCGCAGCCTGATGGTACTGACGCACGCGGCCGCGGCGCGCGCAGTCGGGCCACGCGCTGGTCGGCGCGCTGATGCCGGAGTACGACCCGGTGACCAAGATCAGCATCGTGCCGCGCGGCCAGGCCGGCGGCCTGACCTTCTTCGCGCCCTCCGAGGAGCGCCTGGAGTCCGGCCTGTACAGGCGCGCCCCCCGCGCGTTGGCCCACAGCGCGCAGCAGGCCGCTGGTGCAGAGCTTGGCGTGGCCCGCTGTGCTGGATAGCTTCAGCCGCTCCAACACCTTATGATCTTTGTGATGATGTTGTCATCACGTGTTGTCGCTGGACCACTTCGTGCCACTGCAACATGTGTCGGTGCTGCGACTGTGCGGCCAACAGTAAGCAGGCTGCCTGATGTGGTGAGCGCGGAAGCTGGGCAATGCAGGGTTTGCTGCGGGTTCCAGCCCTACCCTATCTGTGTGCACTCGGATGGGCACTGGCAGCCTGTCGCATGGTACGCATCCCCAGTACAAAGCTTTTAGTGTAACCGTGGGACCCTCGCACCGCGCAGCCGCTCGTACCTGGAGAACCAGATGGCGGTGGCGCTGGGCGGCCGCGTGGCCGAGGAGCTCATCTTTGGCGAGAACGATGTCACCACTGGCGCGTCCGGCGACTTCATGCAGGCGCGCGCCCGCCTGCCCGCCGCGTCGGCGCGGGGCGCATGCTGCGCTGCAGGGTTCGCCTGGCAGCGAGACCGGCTGGCGCTGGTGTGCTGCTGCGCTGCGCATGCTGAGGTACCCAGGCATACAGCCTGCTGCATGGCAAGCTTGTAGTAAGAAGTCCGATTATGGTGTATGTTGGTTTCTGTAGTGAATCGGCTTGCACTAACCTGGGGCGCGCGCGAGCGTGCAGGTGTCGCGCACGGCCAAGGCGATGGTCACGCAGATGGGCATGAGCAAGAAGCTGGGCCAGGTGGCGTGGACGAGCAGCGGCGGGCCCTCCTTCGTGGGCCAGAGCATGGGCCAGCCGTCCGACTGCTCCGGCGAGACCGCCGACGAGATCGACGCCGAGGTCAAGGCGCTGGTAGAGCGCGCGTACCGGTGCGCGCTTAAGCCTGCTGTGATAGGGTTATGGCTAGGGTCAAAGCTAGGGGTAGCTTTGCGTATGTGCGTGCCTGATGTGTGCCTGATGTAGCAAGAGGACTCTGCCTGGCGCTGTTCAGGACAGTCGGCCTGGTGCTGGCCTGCGTTGGCTGGAGCGCGTAGCCAAGGCGCCGCGTGCTGCGGTGAGCATGCCGGGCCCGCTGCGGCGATGGAGGGCGCTGAGGCGCGGGCGCGCGCGGGGCGCAGGCGCGCCAAGGACCTGATCCAGAGCAACATCGCGGTGCTGCACAAGACGGCAGACGTGCTGATGGAGCGCGAGCAGATCGACGGCGAGGAGTTCCAGCGCATCGTCATGGATGCGCAGGCCGAGCAGTACCTCAAGGCCGACGAGCCGGGCGTGGGCGTGCCGTACAAGGACCCCGTGCCCGCCTGATCTGGCTGGCGCATGGAATGGGTCAGTGCCCGCCTGGTCTGGCTGGCGCAGGGCTGCGCCAGCGCAGTGCAGCGGGCGGCAGTGGTGTGACGGTGAGCCGTGTCTGCTGGCAGCTTGAAGCCCTTGGGCGGCACGGGACATTTGTGTGCCTCTTGCAGCCTGGTGCCGCGCGGCGCGTGCAGCCTGGGACGGGAGCGTGCTGCACGCCAGGGCGGCATAGCGGTGCAGGGAGATGTCCTGCGGGTGTTGTGAGTGGCTGCTGCGTGGCCCATGACGCCCGTGGCGGCGGAGCTGAGAATCATTGCGTTGAACGAGTGTCGAGTGTGTGGTGGCTGGCGGGTGGGGTTGGCCGGCGTTTGCCCTGTGATTTTGGCAGTGTGCTGCGTCCTTAGCGAGTGGGTTGGCTGCTGCTGTGGGCAGCTCGTGAACAAACATATGGAACGCCTGGGTGCTGTGCACGGGATCACAGCGGTGCATGTAGTGTAGTCCCAGCATGTACCCTAGCAGCACTGCAATGACTCGTGGCGTTTGTTTTTTGTGCCTGGTTACATCAGATCATGTTTCGTCGCTCGCAGTGCCCTTGGTTCCGACCCACAAAGCTGTAATGCAGCAGCGAACTGCCGTGCACTCGTCAATGTTGCCTTGGCTTTGATTGTGAGTGTGAATGCTGACAGAGCAGGAAGTTTTCAATCAAACTGTGATGTGATTGTACAGAAGGAGATCAGTGTGAGGCGCCCAGGCAGTCAAATCAGTCTGTGACACCACTTCAAGATGAGGCATGAGCCAGGTCTCCTGACACACAGAGGGCCTTGCACATGGGCAGTGTTGCAATGCAATGGGTGCTGCCATGCACAGCACGAGCTGTATTGCAGTGCAATGGGTGCTGCCATGCACTGCACGAGCTGCAACGCCTGCACAGCCACGCAACAGTCCGACCCCAGGCGCTCCATGTGTGGCAGGATACGCGCGCCATGCGCCCACCACGCTGGTCAAATGCCCCCCGGCACACGCTACGCGACATGGTAGTCGTCTGTCAGCAGCACGCACTTGCTGGCATAGCGCACCGGCTGGCCGTCCGCGGTCGCCGTGACGGCGGCCACGCGCACGTCGGCCAGCGTGTGCGCGGCCTGGAAGCTCACCTGCGCGAGCGCGCATGGGCCATGGATTATGCAAGCGTGCCAAGCACCTGTCAGGCCCTTTCTGCTTGACACGTAGCATGTGACAGACGCAGTATATGCTCCAGGCCTGCAACAGGAGGGCTCAACAGCTCAAGTGCTCGGCGCCACATGCGCAGGCCACGGAGCAGCGGCGCGCCTCGACGGGGAAGAAGGCGTCGGGCGGCGCGGCGGGCGAGGCGACAAACTCCATCGCGCCAGAGCTGTTGGTCTTGTCGATCAGGTCGACCGACCACAGCAGCAGCGCCTTGCGCGCGTCGTAGTGGTAGTCCCCCGTCACCTGGCGGCGCGGGCTGGCAGCATCAGGCTTGGGGGGCCTTGCACTGTCTTCCACAGGTATTAAGCAGGTGACCGGATCCATCTCATCCTGGCTTTATGCGACGGCAGCAACCCAGCATGGCCAGGCGGCCGTGTCCTGCCAGGCACTTGAGAGCATGGCCTGACAGCGTCCAGGCGGTGCTCATCCTCTGCAGGTCGTCCTCAACGGGCTCATGACAGCAATGTGCCCCCTGGAATGCGGAGCGGGCCCCACAGCCCGGCCCTGCGCAGGGGCGGCGGTGGCGGCCTGGCGGGCGACCAGTGCCACCAGCCCCGCGGCGCTCCGCTGAACGCAAGCGCGCGCGCGCCCGGCCCAACCACGCGCTGCTGCGGGGCCGGCCGGCGAGCCGGGCGGCGGGGCAGCCGGCCCGCGCGACGGGCGGCGCGCCTCGTTGACGCGCGGCGCGGTGTGGCAGGGGATGGAGATGACCACGTTCTGCAGGTCGAAGCCCGCGTGCGCCTCGTACTCGATGTTGACGTACGAGTCGCCGCCGCTGACGCTCGGCCAGCAGTTGATCGTCAGCGGCACGCGCGCCTCATCCTTGGTCTGCGCGCGGCGATGTAGGGTAGGGTTGGAGTAGGCTTGGTAGGCTACATCCTGATCGTCAGCGGCACGCGCGCCTCGTCCTTGGTCGCCGGCGCGGTGCGGCGCGGCGCGCGTTCGGATGTGAGGTTGGGGTTGCGTAGGGTGACACACTGACGCCCGTCGCGCCGCGCGGCGGCGCGGGGTGCCCGCGCAGCCACTGCGGCGGCCGGGCCCGGGCCGGGTGCTGCCACACTTGCGCTCCAGGAGCCTGGCATGGCACCCTCGGGTTCTGCCCCGAGCGCCGAAAGATAACGCGCTGCCGACTGCGCCGCCCTGCAGCACCAGGAGCAGAGCGGCGCTGTCTGCGGGCCATGGGCGGGCTCCCAGCCCCGCGCAGGGACGCCCCGCGCGGCCGGGCGCGCGCCTCGAAGCGCCACTTGAGGATGCCGAGCGGGTTGCCGACCGGGAAGGGCCGCTCCGGGTCCTTGAGGCCCAGCAGGTTGTCGCCGTACAGCGCCTTGTCAATGTTGGGGTGCGTCTTGAACTGGAAGCCCGCCGTGTCGCCCGTCTCGATGCGCACGCGGATGCACGCGTCCTCCTCGGCCATCACCTGCGCGCGCGCGGGCCGGCTGATGCCAGGATATCGTGTCGGGGTGAGGTTTAGGGTATCGCTCCCCTCCGCCGTCGCGCGCCCGCACGACCGTGCCTGCTACCGCGGCATGCATGTGATCTCGTGAGTGCCCTCCTGGGCACACCCATCAGCCCACACAGGGCCGCTCCCTGCTGCACAGCGAGAGCGCGCAGTGCAGACGGCGCCACATGCAGGCATCCCGCTACTGCCACCGCATCAAACCAGACCCAGCAGGTCGCGCGCGCCGGCACTTGCACCGGAGGACTCAGCTCTGTCTGACACCACACGAGCCAGGGTATAGGCTTAGAATTAGGGTTATCTCCTGGCCGCCGGGCGCGCGCCTGCAGCAACATGATGCCCTGCACCTCCATGCTCTCCATGCGGCCGTCCTTGTTCAGCGACACCAGCAGCTTCTCCTCAACTAGGGTTAGGTTTATCTCCTGGGCCGGGGGGCGCGCCTGCAGCGACATGATGCCCTGCACCTCCATGCTCTCCACGCCGCCGTCCTTGTTCAGTGACACCAGCAGCTTCTCCTCGACCACGACCGACACCGGCTCGCCCGCCATCTGCTGCGCGATGCCAGCCGTCGCCGCGCCCGCGGCGCCCGGCGCCGCCGGCGCGGGGTCCGCCTGCGCGGCCGGCCGGCGCCGTGCCCTTGAGTGCGTAAGGAAACCACTCTTTGCAGGTCGTTCCCCGCCGTCCCCGTCGTCGTTCCGCGCCGGGTGCTGCACGGGCGTGCGCTGGCGACCCAGTGCACCCGAGCGCCGCTTGCGGGCGCATCAAATCACTAGTTTGCTGGATCGCCAACCTGTTTGATGTTTTCTGGTGAAATCCAGTCGGGGGGGCAGGGCCGCGCCTCCACGACCTCGCCCTCCGCGCGCAGCGAGTCCAGAAAGTCGTTGGCCTTCTTGGCCTTGCCCAGCTGCATGCCCTTCTTGGGCCGCGCGCCCTCCGCCTTGGCCGCGCCAAAGCTCGACGGCTCCGGCCTGCGCGCGCCGTCGGCCCCGGTTGCTCTGCATCATGCTCTGTTTCGGACACAGGGACTGGCGAGCGTGCCTGCAGGCGATGGGCAGTGGCTGCACCCCCACCCTTGCTTCCGACGCTGCCCGAGCGGCCCCTGCCCCTGCCGGGAGGCTCTGCCTCTGTTTTCAGCGCGCGCGGCGCGAGGCCAGGCCGAAGGCAGGTCGCGCCACCAGACCACAACAACGCAGTGGACATGCTCAAGCAAGACGCGGAGCACACAACTAGACACAGTGCCGCAAGCCGGGCGTAGTCCCGCAATCAGGGCCGCCGCCCTGCGCGCCGCCGCCGCCGCCTGACGAGATGCCCCCAGCCGGCACAAGGCCGCAAGCGCCGCCCGTACCCTGATGCAGGCCTGTTCACTCTTCTCAACAATGCATCGCGCTGCCAGGCCCGCCCAACGCACACGCGACACGCCAAATGAAACAGGTCTGCAGCCTATTGCTTTCGGCGTGTCGCGTGTGCGCGCGGGCGGGGGGGCTGCGGACGCGAGCGCGTCCGGGCGCCGCACCGCGAGTAGCTGGGCGCGCTGTCGAGGTCCAGGCCGCCGCCGCGGCCGCCGCCGCCCATGCCGCCGGACGAGATGCCGCCGGACGGCACGAAGTTGCCGGCGCTGCCCTTGCCGTCGCGCGCGCGCTCGATCTTGCTCTTGTCGATCTCCATCGCCTTGCGCTTCATGACGTCCTGGCGCGCCGCGGGCCAGGCGATTATGAACTCTGCGCGTGCCTGGCAGTAACAGACGGGCGGCTGCCTGACACCCTGCAGCTGCGCTTTTTGGGCAGTGCATGCGCTTCATCGAGGGCACAGCGCGCCGGCGCTGCCACCCGACAGCGCACGTTGGCAGCCGCCATGGCACGCGCGCTCACCTTGGTGTCATTGATCTTGGACTGTATGATCATCTTGTGCAGCTTCTCCTCATGGCTCTCCATCTCCGTGTTCTGCTTCACCTGTGCGCGCCGCCCAGCGACTCACTCACCCGTATCCTTGCCCTAAACCAACCTCAATTTTGTAACGTCATTTTTTGCGCCTCACAAGCATGCAGCAGCAAATATGAGGATCCTCCACAAGCATGCAGCAGCAAATATGAGGATCCTTCACTTGTGAGCGTGAGCCCCGTCCCGCACATCGCGCAGGGGAAGGCGCACTCGACGGGGCAGACAGTGAGTGCGGGGCTGCGCGCCTGCTGTACGGTGACGTGCTCCTTGTAGCCCAGAGAGATGACCTCGTCGAATGCGAATAGCAGCTCGAACGCGGCGCTCTGCACCGCGTCCTCGTCCAGCGGCGCCACGTACTCTGGCACAACCTGCTCAGGGTAGGGTAGGCTCAGGGATAGGCTTGGGTAGGCTCACGCTGGCAGGACAACCGTGGACCTCTGTGGGGCAGGCCGCCAGGCAGAGGAGCGGGAGCAGGCATTGCGCCCCCAGTGCCCAACGCCACTGACGCACTCCTTACATCACAAGCATGCGACGGCATGGCGCTGTGCTGCCAGGACAGTAGGCCGGCATCACCGGCTGCTCACTGCCTGCGGACACGCGAGGCGGCCGCCTGACAGCCTCGCGACACCCGGCAACAACTTGCAGCTCTGTCTTCAGCAGGTGCGCAGCGGCCGAGGGCGGGGCGGGGGCTCGGCGCGTGCAGCGCGCGCCTTGGCCAGCAGGCGCAGCGTCTCCAGGTCCTCCAGGATGTTGCTCGCCTTGTTGGTGACCAGCAGCAGGTACAGGCCCTGCCAGTCGCGCGCCGCCGCGGGTGGGTCGCTGTCAGGCCCAGCTGCAAGCGGCCGCTGCCTGGACCCGCCTTCGCTGCGGGCACGCCGCACCGCGCGGCGTCCCAGCAGCAGGCGCGCCAAGCAGGCCATCCCCTCCAGGGGGCGCACCACTCGCTGGCTCACTCGCTGAGACCTGGTTTGCGCATAAGCGCAGACGCGCGCAGCAGCGCAGCTGTGCAGCCCCAGCAGGCAACAGAGCCCAGGATACCTTGCGCGCAGTCCAGAAACGTGCTTGCAAATGTAATAAGCTCCAGCCTGGGTGCCTCGCGGCAGGGGTACTTCGCACTACAGGCACATGCCGGTGGCACAGCCAGCCCCGGCCGGCCGCGTTGCCAGCCAGGCCTACCCCAAGACAGGTGCAGAGCTGCAGGCGCCCCGTCACACCTGCAGCGCCCGCCCCTGCCCCTCCCTGCTGGTGCGGTGCTCCCCCGCCGGCTGCCAACACGCTGCGGGGGCGCCTGCGGAGGCTGGCTGGGCCTGCGCGCCTCCATCGGCTGGTACACGTAGCGAACATTCTCCGTCTCCACGTATGTGTGCTGCTTACCGCTGCCGACCAGCTTGGGGAACGCGGCGAGCAGGCCCTCTATCCTGATGCGGCTCATGTCCACAAACTGCCGCGCCACGAGCGCTGCGGGGAGCGCAATGCGTCAGGCGCGTTCGCAGCGCGGCCTTGCTTGTGCAGTGCATGCTCAGTGCACGCGAGCGCAGCACCTTTGCCGGTCTTTGTGACCATGGAGGCCGCGAGGACGACCATCGCGGCGCCGGATCGCGCGCACAGGCGCCAGGCTCGTGAGAGATTGCCCGCTGCTCAGCGCTGTGGCCGGCCCATGGGGCCCCCAGACCCTTGTGCGGCACCCCAACTCACACAACCAGCGCAAACCTGTTGGCAGCGGGCGATCAAGGCACGTGCAGGTTGAAAAACTTGCGAGTGCCTTTGCAGCAGCCGCGCAGACAATTAGTCTGACACACAGCTGGTGCAAGTCCGCAGCCACGAAGCTCTTGCCTCTTTGCCTGGGACATTGCGCTTCTGCTCCTGGAGGGTCCTGCACCTAATTAGACTTGAAGGGCCATGTTGAAGCACTTGTTAAGCGCAGAGATGCGCCATCTTTGACACCGATCGTGAACGTTGCACCAGGCTAAAGTCGTGGGCAATTGACATCACGCAGACTTTCATGCACACGTGTTGTTGTCGACCCCGCAGCGCTCTCCATATGACGTAGAGCTTTCACACATGTGTTTTAGACGGGCACACTGCAGGACAGCATCCCCGTGCGGTACCTTGAACTGGTGGCCAGCCAGTGTAAGCCTCATGCATACACACTGAATATCACGGCCGATAGAGAAACATGCATGAGGACTAACACATGCAGTTCCAATCTAATCATTTGTCCAGAGGACTAGTGGCATCAGCCTCTCAGCAGTGGACCTGCTGACTCGTTTGGGCGGCAGTTGCCTTCACCAGGGCAGCACGCCCTGCGAGCGTGTCAATACGTGTCGCAACTTGCCTGGGCCAGCGACCTGTGCATGACATGCTGCTGCAAAAGAGCTGGCGCCCGCAAAAGCCGCCACACAGCGGTGCTCCAGCGACCGCCGCCGCGGCCGCCAGCCGACCTCGCAGCCCGCGTGCGGCACCATACACTCGGCTCGGTCAGTCCAAGATGTACCCCCGCGCGGCGTCGTGGCCCGGGGGCGGGCGCGCGCGGTGCAGGCGCGCAACCTCGGCGCCCAGCGCGGCGCATTTCGCGTCGGCCAGCGCGGCCGCCGCGCTGACCTCGCCCAGCGCGTCCGCCAGCGCCGCATGCCGGCCGGCTGCGGCGGCCACCGTGCGCGCGCATGCGCCTGCCACCTGCGATCTCGACTAGGGTTGGCTTGCCCTACTGAGGTTAGGGTCCGTCTGGGCTGGGTAGCGTCGGCCCCGCTTTCGGGCTGCCATGCCGCGTGGGTGCCATGCGCATGCAGCGCTGCCTGGGGAACCCGCGAGCGCGGCATTCCGCACGGCCACAGTTGCCGTCCCGTGCGCGCACCCCGCCGTGCAGGCTGTGAGCTGGGGGGAACTGGCTGCAGGTCTTGAGGCGCCCTGCATGCCTGGCTGCCCTTTGGGGTGACACCAGACAAGAGCCGTGAGCTGATTGGCGGCATGCATGCTGTGGCAATGCGGCAGTTCCTGCAAACAGACCCGGTCCAGCCCATCACATGGATCACACCTTCGTGTGGGGAGGTGGCACAACCAGGCCATTACTTTCCATCTCCTCCATCGCAAGCGGCATTTCTGAAGCAGCCCATAGCAAAGCCCCCCCGCAACTCTCTAGCAAGGCCCCAGTCATGCCAGCGCGCCGTTTCAACGCGGAGCTCGGCGGCGGCGGCGCGCTGCACCGCGCGCGCGCCGGACGCGGCCGCGCGCGCCGCGTCGCCGGCCGCGGCCGCCAGCGCGGCCTCCAGCGCGGCCAGGCGCTGGCGCACCGCGGCCGCCTCGGCCTCCGCGGCCTTGCCCTGCAGTTGCACATGGGGTTTGGGTGGGGTGATGGCGCTGCCGCGTTCACCGGCATGTCATGGTCAACAGGTCACGCGGAGTCATGTAGGGACTAGTGCCTGCTGCTGGCTCGAGGCTGAGCGTTGGGTGTCTGAGCGCCTGGCGCTGGCGCCTGTCAGGTTCCCGTTGGATGCATGCCTTCACGGCTGCACGGTGGCACCGCGCGGCCTGTAGCCCATACCCGCAAAACGTCCGGACGTGCAGCACGGCCAGCCGCGCAGGCTCCCATGCGCTCACGCCTGAGCTGCAGAGCGAGGCACGTCAAACAGTGCTCGTGCAATGTGCCGCCCCACCTGGTGCGCGCTGTCTGCGCTGCGTCACTGGGGCCGTGCCTGCATCGGGCCGCCGGCCGCAGCGCTTTCCGGCGGCGCACTGCTCGAGCACGGCGCGCGCTGCGGGCGGGAGCGGCCCACTTCCACACGCGAGATGAGCGCGGCCCGCAGGCATGCCACTGCAGCGCTTGTGAGCTCGTCACACACCGGCCTTGCGGGGTGCGGAGCACATGCATGTCCATGCACACGATTGTGCACACGAGCAGTGCGTCCCTCAGGCGGTGCTACCAGGTGCGTGACTTGCGCTGATCGCACGTACGCACATGAGCACACACATGCTGAGAGCCTCCCGGCGTGGAGCTCTGCCGGGATGCCTACCCGCGGCTGTCTGACGGTGTGCTGGTGGCTGGCGGGGTGCTGGCGACAGGCGTGCCGAAAGGCACACGGCAGGACCCTACCGGGTAAGGTGCGTACCCTCTGCGCGCAGCGCGCGCTGGTCCTCCACCGCCGTGCGCCGCGCCGCGCGCAGCGCCCACTCGCACCCGCCGCCAGCCCGCATGGGTGCCCCGGCGGTGCGGCTGCCTGGCGCCCTTGCGCACGCGGGCGCGCTCGCCGCCGCCGCCGGCGCGCCCGCTGCCGGCGCCGGCTGCTGGGTGTGCGCCGTAGGGCTGCTGGCCGCAGCAGCCATGGAGCTGGCACTCGGCACTGGCGCGCAGACGATGGCACGCGCTGCCAGGCAACCGGAGCTGGCCAGGATGCTTGCCTGCCTGCTTCCCTGCGCAAGAGCCAGGCATCTTTCTGCTGACGGGGCTGCGCCCGGCTTCAGCGCCTCTGCATCCCAGCCGCCTGCCGCCGGGACGCCGGCAGCCGCGCAGCCTGGCGGCGCGGCGGCGCCGGGGCCGCCGCTGCAGCCGCGCGCGCGCCCCGGGCTGAGCTGCGCGCGCGCGTGCTCGCGCGGTGTGGGGGCTGACTGCTCCCAGGTGCAATCGCAGGGCGCGCGGGGCGCCCTCGGCCCGGCCGGCTCGGCGCGCGCTGCCGGGCAACAATCTCTGGCCGAGGCCGAGCCGGTCGCCCCGAGCGCATGTGCGGCGTGTGCTGCCATGTGGGTCGAGTCTGCAGGTGGCCCTGATCCCGTGCGTTCGCAGGCCTCCTGTGAGCGTGCAGCAGCCTGCGCGACATGGGTGCAATCTGCCTGGCGCCTCAGGGGCATGGCTGGCCCAAGGCCGGCGTCGGGCTGCCCACCTCACTCGAAGCTTGCCTCTGCAACTAGCAAATTTGCAAGGGCCGCGTCGGCATGCGCTGGTCAGGCACCGCTGTGTGTCCCACGCGCCGCGCGCCGTGCACAGATCAGGCGGCGCTGGTCAGTGACGGCACGTCAGGGGTGCATTCAGGCGCAGCCCTGGGCACGCGCACGCTTAGGGCAGGGTAGCCCAGAACCTATGAGGTGCATCCAGGCGCAGCTCTGCGCAGGCTGCTTTGTGCGTTCGCTGCAATGATCCCGCCGTGCTGCTCGCTCGCACAGGGGCCCGCGGCAGCGGCCGGCGCACCGTCAGCGCGTCCAGGCAATGCCATGATCCCGCGGTGCTGCGCGCTGTTTACACAGGGAACGCGCGGTGGATGGGCGGCGGGCGCACCTCCAGCACGTCCAGGCGGCCGGCCATGGCAGCCATGGCGCCCGCCGCCGCCTCCAGGCGCTCCGACCAACCCGTGCCCATGCGCGCCACCTCCCGCCTGCCGCCGCGCCTGCCAGCATGGGCCGCGCACGCGCGCGCGCGCGCCTGACCAGGCACGAGCAGCATCGCGACGGCGTACGCTCGAGACGGTCATGCTACAGGACAGGCGGTGCGTACTGCCCTCCCGGCCGGCGCCGGCCTGCAGGCAGGGCGGGAACGCGCGCCTGACGTCCGCGGAGACCAGCGCGCAGGCCTCTAGCAGCAGCGCCGCCTGCCGCCCGTCCGCCAGGCCGGCCGCGGCGGCGCCCTGGCCGCCGCCCCGTGCGGCGCGCCGCGCGGAGCAGCCTGGCGGGCTGTCGCGCGGGCTGGGTTGCTCGCCGCGCGCGCCGGCGCCCTGGCCGCTGCCGCACGCGGCGCGGGCCGGCGTGCAGCCGGCCAGGGACATCAGCTGGACTGGCGCGGTGCGGCCTGCTGCGCCGCCCGCTGCGCCGGCCTGCCCCTCCTCCATCATGGGGTGTGCAGTGGCGCCCGTAGCCTCCTCAGCGGGCGTCATCGGGGCCGCCGGGAGCAGGACGGACGGGCTGAGGCTCCGTATGAGGCCGGCGGTTTCTGACGGTGCGCGCGCGTTCCTGCTGTGCGTCTCGCGGCCTGCAGTGCTAGCAGCCGGGGGCGCGTGCTCCGCAGCGGACGACTCGGCCTTTGCAGGCGCGCTTGCTCCGGCGCCTGCAGAGGCGACAGGCGGGGAAGCCACGCTTGCCTGTGCAGCGTCATTTGCTCCCGCGCCCGCACTGCCGCTGTGCTCGAACGTCCAAACAGCTGCAACAACGCTGCATGCGGCCGTCTCTTCCTTGCCGTCAGGCGGTGTGGTCAGAACCGTGGGCGGGGCGCTGCATGTGCCAAGGCCCGCTGCGTCCCTCTGTGGAGGCGTCAGAGCCTCTGGCGCGCCGCTGCGCGGCGCGCTGGCGCCAGGGCCGTGGGCCGCGCCGCGGCCCGGGGGCGTCGGCCAGGGAGCCGGGGCCCCCACCGCGCGTGGAGCGCACACGCCCGGCAGCGATACGCGATCGCCTATGGGCGCCGCAAGCGGCCTGCCGGAGCCCAGCCCGTGTAGAGCGTTTGCAGCGGGCGCGTCCGCGCGCGCCCACTGCTCCTCGTCGCTGTCGCCGCTCGCCGCAGCGACGGCGCCGCGGCTGCCCGCTGGGGCGTCCGCTGCGCCCTGCCGCACGGCCGGCGGCGCGAGGCAGCACCGGGCCAGGCCAGTCGCCTGCACACGCACGTCACTATCCCACTGTATCAAGCCGCAGCAGCTGCCATAGCAACAGAGCAGCACTTGCAGGGCCGAGGGCGGGGTGCACCGTGCGGGGAGCGCCCGGCCGGCCCTGCGGCGCTTGCAGTCCTGTGCGGCGTGCAGCAGGAGCGCCGGCTGCCTGTAGGATGGAGCACTCGTTATTTGGTAGGTTGCAGCAAAGGGCCACACCGAGGTGGTTTCTCTTCCCAGTCACCGGCTGCGCACCTGTGACGCAGGCATCACCGGGGCGGGTGAGAGTGTGCTGCTGGTAGTGAGCTCCTGAGCTGTTGGAACGTCTGGGCTCGTGTCTCTCAAGTGCTGCACGGCTGCAGGATCGGTCTTGCAGCCCGTGGTGTCAAAGCAGGCAGTGGTCAACGAGTATTGGAGAAGTTCCGCTTAGACAGACGCCAGCAGCTTAGTGCTACTGATCCACACAGGAGGGCGGCGGGTTGTTTGCTCCTAGTAAATGGGAGGCAACCAACCGGCCTCCTGTCGTCGCAAATGTATAACCGGCTCGATGGAGCATGAGATTCGTTCGCTTTCGTACTTGCATGAGGTGCATCCATGTGCCTCCAGCGCATGCAGGCACACATGCGTTTGGCGCACCGCTTTCGATAAGGATGCTGGCCAGGCCCTGGCCGCCAGCTTGGGTATGCGCTTGGCTCAGTGCGTCTGCAGCAATCAGTGTAATGCACAAATGACGTGAAGATCATTTATTGTCCGAGCAGTGGATCTATTCCAAACCTCCATGATGCTCCCAGAACGTGCAGAAAAGCAGCAGTGGCATGTGCCAGCACGCAACAAGTCACCTGCAACAGGGTCTAAGCAGGTCCGCTTCCAGACCATACTGTGCCAGCCAGCATTCACCAGGATACAGTCACGCCCGTAGAGTCGCGTACCCCGTCCACCGCATGTATGCATGCACATCACGAATCCCATGCCGACAAGCCGCACACACCCAGAGTTCTGAACAGATCCTACTATACCTCGTCTGAAAGCGAGCTGTCTGTCCAGGACGCGCGCAAGAGCTGTCAGTACCGGATGCGGGCGAACACGTCGGAGCGGCGCGGGTCCACCACCGGCGCGAGCTGCCCGCCCACATGCGCCGCCACCGGCGCGGCCAGCTCCGCGTCGATCGCCGCCAGCACCGGGCTGTACAGCGCCTGCACCTCGCGCACGATATGGTGTGGATTGGGCATACCCATGTGCCCTAATCGATCAGTTGTGAACACACGGGAACAATCACACGTCGCATGTATAAGGTGCCGGGCAAGCACACAGCAGGCGTGGCCTGGCAGCTGTCCCGAATCGGCCTGTGCCACAGGCGCGACGACGCACCACATGCCGTCTCATCGATGCGGGGGTGCGCTCTCTGCGCGCGCAGGGCGCCGGCAGAGAGCACGCCGTGCGCGCTGCCGCGGCGCAGGGGCGGCGCAGGGGCGGCGCTTGCGGGAGCGCGGCGCGCCTGCTTGCGGCCCAGCACGCGCCGAAATGCGGTGTAGCCCAGCCAGCGGATGTGGCAGCTGGACACGCACTCGCGGCAGTCCATGCGGAACCTGGCACGGCCCGCGGCAGCCCCGCTCGCCGCCTTTCATCGCGCGGCTGCCCCGCAGCAACCGCAGCCGCACGTTCCCTGCGAGACGGCCGGGCCAGGCGCGACGCGCTCGTGCACATGCCTGGCCGCGCCTTTTGGCGCGAGCGACGCGTGCTGCGGCCGCTGGACGCGCGGCGACCGCGCCTTGGGTCCGGCGCTCATGCAAGCAGGCTGCGGGGCCTGGCGCGCATGCGAGCAGGATGCAAGCATGGCTCCCTGTGGGATGCGCTGCCTTGCGCTGCATCCCCCTGTCCAAGACCCAGCCGTGACCAAACGGACATGCCGGCCAGCGAGCACCCGCGCGTGCGCAAACATCTGCTCCGCCGCTGCTCCTCATGGCGCTTCCCCGACACGCTGAGGCGAGGCAGCCGGCGCGCACCGCCGCCGCGCGCCGAGCACGCGCGCGCGCACGAGCCGGACCAGGTAGCCCAGGCCGCTGCGGATGGCGGGCAGCAGCGCGGCCGCGCTGCAGCCGCTGCCGGGGCCCAGCGCCTTGCAGAAGCAGTGCACCTTCATGGCGGCCAGCAGCAGCACCTGCGCGCGCGTGGCAGCTTGCCGCCCGAGCGCGCCCGTCCGCCAGCAGCGGCGCCTGCTGCATGCCGGTGCAAAGCACGGTGGCAGGGTTGCACCACCCATGAGACACATCATGCGATCAAAGCGAGCGTAATGGTTCGCTTGTTTGAAGTACTGGTGCGTCTGAGATATGAAGAGTGCGTACTGCAGTGCTGATGTTGATGCACTGCTATTGCGCTGACGGCGGTTAGAACAGATGTGGCGGCTGCGCTCAGCGCTTCTGGGGGCGACCAGGGCGCACTCCTCTGCCTCACAGAGACACCGTGACATCTTGCAGGGCCCTCGGATGCGCCAGCTAGCCAAGCACATAAGCAGGGCTGGGCGTGGGCGGCGGGCGCGTCGGCGGCGGGGACCCAGGTCGGGCTGGGCAGCGGGCGGGGACTGCGCGCGCCTGGAACGTGTTAAGGCGCACATGGTGAGCGCGACAACGGCGGGGACCCAGGTCGGGCCCTACCCTAGCCCTACGCAGCGGGCGGCGGCAGCGCGCGCCTGGAACAGGTTCAGGCGCACGGTTGCTGGCGTGTTGACGGCGGGGTCCAGCAGCACCGCATAGCACTTGGGCCGCAGGTACGCCTTCAGCTTAGCGCTCAGCTGCCGCGCCCCGCCCTGCGTACGCCCCAAGGACCCGCCCCTCGCACCACGCACTCGTTGGACGCAGGATATGCATTGTAAGAGAAAATTCACGGAGGGGGCCGCTCTGCTGCGACGCGCGCCGCGCTGGGGCTTTGTGCATGCACCCGTGTTCGAAGTCTTTCACGCTGTACCGGGAGAACGCCTAACAACCTCAAATGCACACTGTCGGAGCTTGCACGAATAACACATCAAAGTAGGAGAGCCACAGCATGTAAGTGTCCGAGACACGTCTCCTATTAGGACTTTTCTCTTCCCGGTTCTATCAGTGCAAGCAGTGGGTTTGACAGCCTGCGAGCCCCACTGCGCTGGTGCACCACAACACTGGAAGCCAAGCAGGTTGCTTTCCAAGTGCGCCAGCGCATAACGCCGGGATGACTGCACCATGCCGGGCGGCATGGTGATCGTCGACGCCAGGTGCGTGTCCGCATAGCGGCTGTAGTCGGCCTGCACCTCCAGCGTGCGCGTCGCGATGAGCAGCCCGCACCTGCGCACGGCCAGGGTATAGGCTCAGGGTTATTGTGACCGCAGGCGCCCAGGCTTTGATGCATGTAGTCGGCCTGCATCTCCAGCGTGCGCGTCGCGATGAGCCCGCACCTGCGCACGGCCAGGGTCAGTGACTGCAAATGCCCAGGCTTGACGCCTTAAAACAGCAGGCGCCTGGCATAGACGAAGCTTCCTATGAGCTTGTTGCGGTGCAGGGCAGGCGCTGGCGGCGGGCGCGGCGCGCTGCAGCTGGTCGGCGGCCTGAAAGGCACGTGACAGGGCTGTGCTGTCATGTGCCAGCGGTGCAAGTGTCCAGAGCTCTCCGCCTGTTAAAGCAGCAAAGGTTGCCGAAGCTCAGCAGTGCGTAACAGCTTGATGAGCCACCGCATCATGCTACTGTGGCGTAGTGATGCACTTGAGAGAGTTTACCAAGGCGTCAGGGCATGCAGGCATCCTTGCAAGGCAGCGGCTTTGCTGTAAAGGCACATGCCAGGAACTTGCAATATGTGTGTCAGCCAGGGCGGGCAGGCGCACCAGGGCACAAACTCGTTTCCGCATCCATCGACGACCGTGTTGTGCGCGAGCCGCGGCGCGCCCGGCCCAGGGCGCACGTCAAAGGTCAGGCGCGTCTTGGCGGGGTTGACGCTCATGCCAAAGTCTGGGAAGCCTGCCGCCCCAGACAGCATCAAATCTAGATATGAGAACCTAGCCCGACAATGTATGTTCTGGAGAGAACGGAGCACTAGTAAGCATCGGGATCAGGAGATGCGGGTCGGCCCGCGGGTGTGGCAAGCTGAGCACAGCCTGCATGAAAGCATGCCAAGGACTCCTGCAGGGCGAACCATCACACGCATCCCATGACCATGCGCAGCGGCTTGCATGCAGGGTGGAGTGGCCCCACGCGAGCCTTGAAAAACCAAAAGGAGCCACCGTCGGCACAGCCCTGGGTGTTCAGGCGCGCCCCAGGCAGTGCAGAGCTCGCGCGGGGGCGGGCGCGCGCCCTGCAGCAGGCGCAGCGCGAGCGCCTCGGCGGTTGCGCGCGAGGGCGTGATGACGAGCACGTCGTCCACCAGCCGCAGCAGCACGCTCGGCAGGTGCGGCTGCCGGCGCCGCCGCGCGCCGCACGGCCCCTGCGCCAGCTCCCCCGGCGGCGCCCCCGGCGGTGCCCTGGCCGCGCCGCCCGCCGGCCCGGCCGGCCTGAGCCGCTGCGCCCCGTGCCCAGCTGGCGTGGGGGCCACCGGCGGCCTGCCGTCGGAGCTGCCGGCGGCGGCGCCGCCGGCGGCGCTGCAGTCTGCGGCGTCCATTCTGACGCAGAGCGCGGGCGCGCCGCAGCAGGGCGCCTGGCCCCACGCGCAGACGCTGCCGGGCGTCGGAGGCTCGGGGCCTGCGCACGCATCCACCCTTGTCGCTGAGCTTGCGGAACAGCATCGCAACGAACGCACGCTCCCGAGACGGCGCGGCAGCACACCAACCGCGAGCCCAGCCAGCGCAATTGCGTTCATATGGGAGGCGCGGGGTGTGAGGGCATGATAGTGGTTTTGACCCTTTTTGGTAGGGCTGCGCACCGCCTGCGGCGGCAGCCAGCGCGGTCAGGCGCGCGGTGGAGGCGGAGGCGTCGGCATCGACTGAGGCGGCGGGGGCGGCGAGCGGGAGGCCCCACAGCGGCGGGGGCGCCCCGGGCGGCAGCAGCGGCTGCAGGTGCTGCGCCTCGAGCGCGCCGAGGTACAGGCTGCACAGCAGCGTGGACAGGGTGGAGCCCTGCGCAGCTGCGACCCTGCCGATGAGCTTGCGTGCTGTATGTTTGGCGCCTTGGGTTTGCCAATGCAGCGCCCCCTGTGTGCGCAGCGAGCCATGCCCTGAGCACTGTGCGCGCAAAGTCACCTACTGCACCCCCAACAAATGGCCAGCCAAGCACGACGCAGCAACCACCAGCGCGTCGGTGACGCCGCCGCGCGGCGGGGCGCGCCTGCGGGATGCCGCGCGTCTGCACGTGCCAGCGGTTGCGGAACCTGAGCAGGTTGTGCCGCAGGTGCTGCCGCAGCAGCGCGACGACCTCGCCGCGCGCCACGCGCGCGCCCGGCCCGCGCCCGGCGAACACGTGGCGCGAGGCGCCGCGCGCGAACGCGCCCGCGCGCGCCGGGAAGGCATCCGCAGCCGCCTGCCCGGCGCCCGCCTCGGCCGCGAGCGCGCAGACGCGCGCGCGCGGCACGCCGCCGAACGCCATGAATACCTGCCCGCGCGGGACGGCACCGGCTCGGAGCAGAGCAGCAGCGAGGCGCCCGCCGCATGCCGGCACGTCCATGCGCGCCGGCCGCTTGGCGCACTCCGGCAGGACAGCGCTGGGCTCCGACGGGACGGACGCGCATAGGGAGGAGGTAGGTCTAGGTTTGAGGATTTGGTGTGGTGCGCGCCTCGTCATGCTTGGTGACGACGTACTCGGGGGCGCGCAGCAGGCCCTCGGCGAGGCCCAGGGCGCGCTCGGGGTCGACGCGGTTGAACGCGGCCGCGAAGTCGGCCGCCACAATGTAGAAGCGCGGCGCGGCCCTGCCGCTGGCGGCGGCGTGCCTGCGGCGTGCCGTCCCCGGGGGGAACGTGAGGCCGGGCGGGGCGGCGGGCGGCGGGCCTGGCCGGGCGGGGCCGGGCGCTGCTCCGGACGCGCGCGCGCGACCCAGGCAGGCTGTGGGGCACAGCGGCGGCAGCCCTGGACCATGTACAGCGTGAGTGTGCATGGTCAGCCTTAGTATGGTGCGCCTGTGGCTGACGCCTGGATGCAGGGTCAGGGTGTGGTAGGGTACTCGCATGCGCTAACTGTGCTGGTCACATGCCCACCTGCCGGCTCCCTGGGACATGGCGGCGGCGGCGGCGGCAGCGCGCAGCCGGCGCAGGACGGGCTGCAGGCGCGCATGCGCGTCCCCAAAGCCGAAGACCGAGGCGCCCAGCGCGCCCGGCGAGCGCCGCGCCTCAAACTTGAGGATCTGGGGTGCCGCAGTGATTGTTTCAGTGCATGGAGCTGAACCATGTCCAGGCGGCCTACAGCAAAGCTAAATATGAGAGAGGTTGCTGCTCTTGAGCACAGACCCATTAAAACATGCCGCACAGCGATACATGCAAGAGCTTGCTTGACAAGCCAGCATGCGCATCTACGGCACGTTGCTCACCCGGCATCACGCGCAGCAAGGCAGTGAGGTGCGCCAGGGCGCTGGCGCTGCAGTGCTGCCAGCGATCGGGCCGTCAGGCCGCACTGCAGCCACGCGCCTGGAAAGAGCTGTACAGGATGGGGTTTAGTGTATCATTAGGGTCTTCAGGCCGCGCAGGTGTTATAGGAATTCAGCCGCGCGCCTGGAACGAGTTGTGCAGGATGGGGTTTGACGCGCGCAGCGCCAGCCGCACGACCCGCCGCTTGCGCTGGCCGCGGGCGCCGCGCAGCCGGAACTCCAGCAGCATCGCCGCGCCCAGGTTGGAGATGGGGCGCAGGCCTGCACGCAGAGCGCGCGATCGGCCGCAGGCCGGCGTACGTGCTGCGCCAGCGCGGCAGGCACTGCAGGGCCTGGCCTGCGGCTGGGCCAGGCCAGCCGGCGGTGGCACGCACAGCTGCCCACTGTCCAGGCTGTGCACCTATCCCAGGCGGCCGGCCTGGCCAGTCATGCTTTGAAATGCTTAGTCTGATGCTTGGGGTTGATACTTGTTCGTCCTGGTGCTCATACATCAGCCAGAAAGGGAGCCGCCCACCGCGGGCAAACCCAGTGACAGGGCGGGCGCCTGACTAGGCTCTCGCGGGGCGCGCGCCGCCAGCGCACCGTCGCGCTTGGGCAGCAGGCGCAGCCGCGCGACGCCCAGGCTGCGCGCCTGCAGGCAGCGCTGCGCGGCCGCGGCGGTCACCGGCGTGAACATGGTCGCCCGCAGCGCGTCGTGCGCGCCGGCCTCCAGCCGCGCCCACACAGGCTTCCTGCGCGGCCGTGCGTCGGCCAGCAGCCTGGGAACCGTGTGTAGCAGAGCCCGGCCTCCAAGCCCGCCCGGTTGCCACTTCGTCCCTGGCCCGACTCACCTTAGTAGGCATGCTCGCGAGCCTATTGCAAGACTTGAGGAGAGAGAAATTAGATAGTGCAGACGCGGGGAGAGATGGAGGCAGTTCAGGGTTAGGGTCATGGTTAGGAAAGATGGAGGCGGACCGGTAGTACAGCACGGTGTTGCGGAAGGCCTCCGACTCGGTGGCGTAGAAGTGCGCGCGCAGCAGCGGCACGGCCAGCCCGCCCAGCAGCCAGCGCACCCACTGCGCCAGCCGGCGCGCGCGCGCGGCCGCCAGGCTGGGCGGCACGCCGGCCGGCGCGCCGCCTGGGCCTGCACGCCCGCATGGGCGTGCTGGCTGCTGTGCTTGCTTATGTGTGAGCCGGGCTTCTGGCTCTGCCATGCGCACCATTCCCAATTCCAGCAGTCTCCTGGATATAACAAGAACAGGAAAGCTAGCAGATAATGCAGCACGACACGCCGTTCCTTTTTGCAACCATGGCTACACAAGGCTTTGATGTGACTGGCACCACACTCCCTGGGGAGGACAGGCCGATGCAAGCGGCAACGTTCTGCACACAGCCACGTTTGCAGCACAGCAGTCTTTGCAAACGCTGCACAGGGCTCCTAAGCACATCAGGATGCAGCGGGCGCACCGTTCGGCGTGGGCGGGAGCAGGGCGGGCAGGCTCGCGCCGCGCACGCGGTGCAGCGCCTGCGCGAGCCGCAGGTGCTCGTAGCGGCGCAGGCGTACCAGCGCGCCCACCGCGGCCAGCAGCGCGCGCCGGTTGCCAGCGTCCCCGAGCAGGCCCTGCGCGGCGGCGGTCACTGTCCGCGCCCATCCCGCTGGGCCGTGCGGAGCGCCGTACCGCACACATATGGGTGGTGCGTGCAGGTGGTGCAGGACAGGGTTGACGTAGAGAGCAGGAGATCCAGAAGGCACTGGATGGCACCAGCGCTCTCAGCGAGTGTGCGCCCCCAGAAAGGCGAGCTTGCATGCGCTCATCCAGGCAGTCCAGCCGTGCGGCGGTCCGCGGGGTCCAAGCACGGCAGGACAGCCCGTACACTCCCGCGCCCCTGCAACGCTTGGGGCCGCGCCGCGGGCACAATCTTCCTGATGACTGCCCACAGGAAGTCGGCGACGCGCTGCTGCGGCACGCACGCGCGGATGAGCGCCGCCTGGTCTGCACGCGGCTCCGCGGCATCGGGCGCCGGCCCTCCGCCCGGCTGCGCCTGGCTCGCGCCGGCGCAGCACGGCGCCGCCGTGCACCGGCTGGGCATGCTGCCCAGGGTCTCCGTACCCCCTTGGCTGCCGGGGTTATGTGTAGGGTCCAGGCCAGGTCCTCCGCGGCCGCAGCCGGCGCCCGCGCTCGCGCGCGGGCTACGCACCGATGAGTCCTGTGTGAGGGGGCCCACGCAGCCATCCAGGCCGGCGACGCCCGACGGCAGCGCGCAGCGCGGCGGCTCCGCCAGTCCGGGCAGCTGCGTCAGCGCGAGCGCGGCCCGGCCGCTGCGGGCCTGGCTGAGCTTGTCCGGCGCGGGTGCCCCGCTCTGCGAGGCGCTCTGGCTCAGGGGCAGAGAGCACCTCCTGCCTTGGCCGCAGCCTCGGCCAGGGGCATGCGCGGCGGGCCGGCTCTGCTGCGACCAGCAGCCTGGCGGCCCCAGGGCCTCATGGCTTGGATTCAAGCGCCGGCGCCGCCGCGGGCGGGGCCCATCCACGGCGTCCGACCCCAGGTCGAGCGATGAAGCCGGCCCCATGCGGCCCTCACCGCTGGCACATGCGCGACCGGCACCAGCCCTGCCCGCGTCCCAAAGCGGGCGGGGCATGCTCCCGGGCTCGTTGGCGGCGGCGGCGGGCGCGGCGGCGGCGGCGTCAGCCGGGCTGGCAGCCGCCGCCGCGCCGCGCCGCAGGCAGGCGGGCAGGGGGCAGTAGTGCTCCAATAGCTTGCCGAAGGGACACCTCTGGCTGCGCCCTGGCGCGCGCAACACAGCAGGCCCCTCGTCAGTGCATTGAGCATGGAGCCTTGCTTTGTGCTGAGTGGGCCAGCGCTTGGGGCTGAAATACGGCATGCCCACCACTACGAAGCACGGCAACAGTGGCGGTCACCGAAAGAGACAGTGAGCGCACATATAGTGTCCATCTTGTCAGTGCCTATGAGCAGGCATGCGTGGCCTCCTTGTTGCTGCCTCCTCCGCTGGCTGCCATGCATGCGGCTATACAGCAGTGCCGCGGGCAGTGCACAGGGCGATGCAGCCAGATGCGGCCAAGAGCCGTGCAAACAATCTGCCCCAGGTTTAACGGGCCCGACTGACTGCCGCCAGACGCGCACGCAGGAGCTGGCGCAGCAGCGGCAGCACTGCGCGGTGGCGCGCAGGGATGCGGCGCTGTGGCGGCGGCGGCAGCGGCGGCGGCCGCGCCGGCGGCGCCGCGCCGCGCGGCGGCCGCAGGGCAGGCCATGGCACGGCCGCGGTGAATATGGCGGCGTGCAGCGCGCGCGGCGCGCCGGGTGCACGCCGGAGCTGATTCAGGATGTCTGGCGCGCCCGCGCGGACGCCAAGCTTGGCAAGGCCGCCATGCCCCGCATGCACTCGCGCATGATGTGTGGGATGCATCATGTCGAGAGCGCGAGAGCGCAGCCAGCAAAGCCCCTGCTAGAATCATGCACGCTTGAAAGCACACGCTTGTACGCAGCACCAGCGCACATGCAGCTCAGTGCTACGTGTCTGCTCTCACGCTCTCGCGTCTCGCCATACAGAGACACAGCTTCACTGTCGCACTTGAGCTGCCCCGTGCACCGATCTCTGACCCATGTGGGGCAGGCGCAGAACATGACTGGCGACAAGCTGGGCGCACACGGCCGGCAGGGAGGCCCGTCTTGACCGAGAAGCGCGCCGTGTGGAAGATGCGCTGGCGCGGCAGCGTCACGTCCGCGGGCGAGACCCAGCCGCGCGGCGCGCGCTGGGACATGCGCCTGCTTGCGGCAGGCGGGCCGGCCCTGCCCCTGCCGGCGAGCGCAAGGACGGCGCCGCCGCTGCCGGCAGGGCGGGGGTTGGCGTCGGGGGCGCCTATCGGCGCACAAGCATGTCCGCCAAGCAGCCCGCCAGGGCCAAGCCGAGTGCCCGCCGCACTGCCAGTTGCCGCGCCTGCTGCCTGACAGGCACCCACCAGTGGGTATGCGTGGAAGCCCAGCGCTGCAGGGAGCGCTGCGGCGCCAGCCGGGCGGCCAGGGCCATAGCATGCGCCAGCTGCACAGGCATGCCCATTGCCTGCCTGCCCTGCATCGCCCCCCGCGTGCTGAGGCCCAGGGCCATCTGATGCGACCGAGGCGGCGGCAGGGGCGGCCGCGCCGCGCAGGCGCGCCGCCCGCCGCCGCTGCCAGCTCGATGGCCGCGCCGCGCGCCGCATATCCCTGCCGCGCCAGGGCGCAGGTGTGCACACTCAACAGCCACGGGCAGGACCCCAAGACAAGTGCGACACCCTGGCTGATACGGCGCTCCAAGCTCACAAGCGCATGCCACAGCGTGTGCGAGTCAGGACCTGACATAACTGCATGTGGCTGGCTGCGCAACCTTGCCCAAGCAGCCTGAATCGTTCAGGTGAGGCTGTACCTGTATCTCTTTCTAGCACTGCACGACAAGTGTATTGTGGTCGAGGGTCTCGAGGGCCTTGCCTGCTGTTGCGATCCGCCATGCCAGCGCCTTCGCCAGCGGCTGCAGCCGCATGGCTGCGCCACTCGCGGGCGTTCGCGCCCACGGCCGTCTTCTCCCCTGCAGCCGGCCCTGGTGCATGCCGCGTCAGTGCCTGTATGGTGTGCTCAGCGGTGCTCGCGTCCTGCGGCACGGCGTGCGCCGCGGCGCCGAGCTGTCGCGGATGCAAGCCTGGCTGCGAGCCGGGGTCCTGACGCTCCGAGGTGCCGCCGGCGGCGCCGCAGGGCCCCGCGGGCGGCCAGCCCGCGTCGTCGCGCAGGAGCAGCGCGTCTGCCGTTGCCCCAGACTGCCGGCAGCCTCGGCTGACGGCGCTGCTGTCCTGCGTCAGCGGCGAGCGCGGGGGTGCGGCGCTGGCCTGAGCGGGGAGCCGCGCGGGCGCCACGCCGCGCCCCAGGCCGGCCCGCCACTGGGCCCACGCGCGCTGCGCCACGCCACGCCGGGTGTCAATACAGAGTCCTGTGCTGCCTTGGCTGGTACTAGCTGGGAGTGCCGTATCGTCCAGAGTCTCCACTGCACTGGCAAAGGGTCGTGCAGCCAACACACGCTCAAATTTCTTAGACTGCCACTCACGGCCACTTCGATTTTCTGGTAGAGGAGGTTCGTGAGCATCACATGACGGGCGCAGTCACTGACGAAGAGGAGCGGCACAAGGGTGCCCTTGTGCTCAAAAGCTGGAGCCACACAGCCCTAGCATGAGCAGGAAGCAGGGCGCTTGCCTGCGCCACAGGCGGCCCAGACGCCTGCAGGTAGCAGCCGTTGGGCAGCGACACAAAGATGGACGCGTGCAGCAGCAGGTAGAGCATCAGCGTGTCGCCCAGGCGGGACAGCAGCAACGGCCAGGGCGCCGCGCAGAGCGCCGTGGTTGCCGGGTGGGCCGACTGCTCCTCCATGCAAAGCGTTCCCTGCGCATGTGCTACAGCTGAGCGCAGCTGACGGCTGAACGTGACTGAGTGGTCCACGAGCGCAGCCGGGGCTCCGGCTTTGCAACAGGCACTCTGTCGAAATAAATAAACAAGATGTGTCTGGCACCTTGCGAAGGCCCTGGCACAGCACGTTGCTGCTCCGGCATGCTGACCGCGTGAGCACCTCCACCGCGCGCTTGACGACCTGCGCGCCGGGGGGCGCGGCATGACAGCAATGCTCGAGTGCATAACCTGATCACGTATCACCCAGCACAGGGGAGCACCGCACCTCAGCCTGCGAGCTGTGCTGCTGCAGCGAGAAGCGCTGAGGCAGAGGCGGCGCGTTCAACGCGACTGACACCAACGCGTTGTCGAGCAGCGCCTTTGAGAAGGCAGCGGGGTCCCCTTCGCGCACGAGCGCCAAAGCCAGCTGGTCGCGCAGGCCGTGCGCGTCTGCAAGTCGCAGCAGGGCCTCCCTGAGGCTCCTGATGCCCGGGTACAGCTGATGCAGCACGGAGGGCTGCTGCGGCTGCAGCCCTTGGCCGTCACTGGCCAGCATGGCCGGCCTGCAACACCAGCGCTGCCACTAGCGGCGGTTGTCCATAATGGAGGTGTGATGCGCTCGGGACCACCTCCATCACTCCACTCATTTCTTTGAGTCAGATCTGTCAGGCCATGCTTTTCTGAGCACATACCCAGCAGGTGTGTTTTCTGACAAGCTCTTCGACTGTGCCTTCCCTGTGGAGAGCAATGCTGGTCGCCTCGCTCCCCCAGAGCTCCGTTACCTGCTCCCACAGGCAACATGTTCCAAGGACACTCGGGCGCCTGCAGCCAGCCCTGCAGCAGCGGCAGTGGACGAGCCGGCTGCGCTGCTCACGAGCTGCTCAGGGCAAGTGCGGCGCGGCACAGCCTGCACAGCCATCGGCTGTTGTAATAGGAGCTTTTGCCAGCACGTGGCCTTCTATCACGCTGTGTTGTTGATGGCTTATGCAGCCCTGTAAGCAGCACTGCACGCAGCGCACGCTCAGCTTGCCACTTACACGCCCCACTTTGGACTTGGTGGCTGAGCACGCCGTGTGACATATTTGCGCAGGGGTGCTGGCGAGGTAGCAGATAGCGCTGAAGCAAATAAGAGGTTTGAACTCATCAATATAACGCTCAGGAAGCCGCTGGGCCTTGACTTGGTCGAGGCGCCGCCAGCCGCGGCGCGGGCTGTGATGGTCGAGCGCGTAAAGGGTACAGCCATGCAATGGCAGGACGTGCTTGTGAACCTGGTTCGGTTGCTAGCGATGCTGGTCGGAGCAGCACAGCTGCAACCTGAGGCAGTGTTGCGTGCAGAGGGCGGCAATGCAGCAAAGAGCGGGGCGGTGAGAGAAGGCGACTTGATAAACAGGTGCAGCGCGACCCTGCTGAAAGCCGGCAAAGGGGGCCAGTATGAGCGCGAGGTAGGCATTGTGCTCATCACCTTTCTGCCTTGATCTGTGCATGTGCTTGCATGCATTCTGTCATACCTGCTGTGCAGCTCTGACTCTCATGTGATCTGACAGGGGTATGGGCAGCGGCCTTATGACAACTGGGAGGTGCGCGCACACTCGCGTGTGCCCGCTTGCGCGCAACATCCTCTGCAACACGAGCAGGGAAGGTTCGAGCATGCACATCTGTCGCATGTGGGGCCCTGAGCGGTGCATATGCGCGCGACCAGGTGGTCATGTTCGACTGCAAGGACCAGGACTTCCCGACCGTGCTGGCGGCGATCGGCAGCAACAACGAGCGCTGGGGCATCAACAAAGTGACCTTGGAGCTCAGGCGCCCCGCTGCGGACGCCTGACCGGCCAGCACATGCATGTCTGCTCTCGCTTGCGCCCGCCGCTGGGCAGCTATTAAGCAACGAGGGCCCGCAACACACCGGAGTCCGACCCCGCTACACCTGACTGTCAGAGACACCATGCGAGCCGTTCGCTTCGGCAGACGTGCACATCCTTGCATGCATTCTAAGGCACTTTCAGAACATGCTTCGCTGCATGCACACCAGGGCGCCCGCACGTCCCCAGCAAAGCGTCTGCTCTGCAGCTCCCGACACAGGCTCCAGCTACAAACAGACCCCCTAACTGCCCGTTATACTATACAGCGTTCTTGCTGCTGCACCTCCTGGCCTCGCCCTGGAGCGGTGAGCAGCATACCCACACAACCCCGCTCGTCGCATCTTGCCCAAGGACCTGCAGGCCCGCTGGGGTTAGCGGGTGGGCACCATGCAGCAGCCACCAGACCAGGCAGGCCCGACCATGCAGGCCTGCTCGGCGGACGCCGCCGGGCAGCAAGGGTCCCTGCTGGTGGCGCCCGGCGCGCGCGGCAGCCGGGCAGCGCCTTTGTCCCTGGCAAACCCTGGACTGGTCGTATGACACGGCGCTCCTCAGGACCCGCGCCCAAGCAAAGCGTGGACATGTAGCGCGCGCGGGCGGGCTTGCTCACGCGCCGGCCTGCTTGCGCTTGCGCGCGCCGCGCTTGCCCGTGGCGGCGACGGCCGCGCCGTCCTCGGAGCCCGGCTCGACCGCGGCCGCGGCCGCCGCTCGCCGCCGCGCAGCTGTGCGCGCGCCGGGCTTGCCGCCCTGCGCGGTCCAGTATCGCCTTACAAAGCTGGTCGCCACCCACCCAGGCAACCTTCCGTTCCCGTTCCAGGGCAAGTGTTGAGCATGCAGAGGTCTGCTGACTCTGCACAGCAGCAGGCGGACAGCCGCCGGATGCTGCTGCCCGCACTGCGCGCGCGCTGGGTCTCGGTGGGTGCCCCGCCTGACCTGCATGACAACGCCCAGACCCACAGCAGGTCGGGCCAGGCACAAGCGCGGCGGAGAGCGCAAGCAGGAGCCGAGGCACGCGCCAGCCGCCACAGGAGACCACCAGGGGCCTCCTGTAGCGGCGCCGCGCCTTCAGCAGCTGCCGGCAACTGTGCTCAGCGTGTTCTTTAGACGGGCATGGGCGGCGCTTCACCTGCGCGGCGGCGGGCGCGGCAGCCTCGGCGGCGGCGCGCGCCTCGGCCTCCGCCCGGCGGCGGTCCTCCTTGGTGGCCGGCATGGGCCGCACGCCCTGTAGCCGCTCCAGCATGGGGTGGCCCACCATGGACATGTGCACCTGCGCCGCTCAAGCGCAAAGATCTCACGAAGTGCCTCGTTCACCTTTTCTGAGGCGTGCGGCCAAGGCGCGCGTGTCTGCTCAGAAGCGGCGGGCGCAGGTCGCAGGTAAGCAGGTGTCCATCCAGCCATGGCTTGTGCTCAGCGGGCGCCTACGACAACGCTGTACAGCAGGCCCCGCAGCGCCGGGGCCGCACCGCGTTGAACGCCACGCGCGCGGCGGTGCCCGCGCCGAGCACGTCGCTGCGCCATGCGTGCCGGTCCTGCGACTGGCGCCACAGCCGCGTCTTTGGGAACCTGCGCTGCCCGCGGCCGCGCCCGCCGCCGCCGCCGCCGCCGTCGTCGCCATCGCCGTCGCCGTCGCCGCCGCCCTCGCCGTCTTCACCGCCGCTGGTGGCGGGCGCGAGGGTGTCGCCGTTGGCGGTGGGCGCGCCAGAGTCCGGATCGGCCTCGGGCGGGCTGTGCGCGCCGCCGTCGCGCGCGCCGGCGCCGGGCTCCCGGCTGCCGGCGCACCCGTCCCGTCGCGCGCCCTGCTCACCGGCGTCGCCACCCGGACGTGCGCCGTTCCCGCAAGCCTCCGCTGCGTCCTCGCCGCCGGCGCCGCCGTTTGCGGCGTCGCCGTCGTCGTCGTCGCTGACGTTGGCGCCGCCGGCATCCAGCCCTTCATCGCCGCCTGCTCGCGCAAGAGTGCTTCATTCGCAGGGGGACTAGATGCAGCCCGGCAGAGGGCACCCCGCGGGCCCGGGTCACGCTCGCCTGTGTACACGCCCCGTCTGCAGCGCCGCTCACGCAGCGCCGTCCAGATTTTCAGGTATGGCGCAGTGCCAGCCTCCCGTCTAGGCATGCACCAGCTTGCTGAGCACCTACACACACCTGGCGCAGCCTGCGAGGAAGCCACTGCCGCGCGCACGCTTCACACACACTGTCAGCGCTGGGGCGCGCCGTCAATGTCGCCGTTCTCGGAGGCAGCCCCGGCGCCGGCGCCGCCGCCGCGCCCGCGCCCGCTCGGCGGCGTGTTGTAGTTCTGCCCCGACACGCGGTGCAGCATGTCCTCCAGCGCCAGCAGCCGCCGCTTCAGCTCCTCCCGCGCGCGGCCGACCACCGTGCCGCCTGCGCGTGCGCCACAGCTAGTAAGCGCCGGCATCAGCCCCTGCATGTCGCACACATGTGTGTGCTCGAGACGCAACCTAGATCGAGCACCAAGCACTGATCTGTGGCACTTCCGGTCACTTGTGGCATTTTCAGTCAGCAGCGGTCATCCAATCCAGTTATGGCACTCGCGAGCCCTGCCCGCCCGGTGGCAGTGGCAGGTTCCCAGGGTTGGCGCACAGCTCTGCCTAGACCGAATCTTTACGTCGACACTATCACCGCGCACGAACAGCAGAGGTGAGCCATGAGCAGTAAACGCCTCAGAGCAAACAGCACTTCCCCAGCAGCACCACCGGGCGCGTCGCCCGGGGCTGGCAGCGCCCACGGCGCCCGGACCACTCGGAGCACCACCTCTATTCCCCCAGCTCCTGCACCCCGCTCAACCGCAGCGGCGTCGTTGGGCGCATTGCCCTGGCTGGCCGCGCGCACGGCGGACGCTCAGACCCTATGAACCCCGGCTCCTGCACCCCGCCCACCTGCAGCGGCGTCGTCAGGCGCGTCGCCCTGGCTGGCCGCACGCACGGCGGCCGCCCAGGCGCGCCAGCCCTCCGGCGGCGCGTCCAGCCCGACCGCCGCGGCCGCCCGCTGCAGGTCCAGGATAAAGTCAGCTGCCGTCGCCACCGCCAGGCCCTCCAGCCCGCCCAGCGCCTGCGCGCGCGCCGGCTATGTGAGTTCTACCCTATACCCCTACCGCGCTTGAGAGGTGCGAGTATCGCCGTGAGCAGAAGGCCCCCCGCCCACCAGGCCGCCCAGCGCCCGCACAGGCGCTCACATGGACCAGGCACAAGGCAGTGCCCATGAGCGGCACCCCGTCGCTCGTTGACACGGCGGCAGCGCTCAACATTTGCTGAAGCACGCTGCGGGGCATGGACAGCCCGTGCCGTGTCGCCCTGCGTATCTGCAGTTGCGCCAGCCAGCCGGTGGGGGGGGAGGGGGGGGAGGGCGGCCTCCGACGCATGCACGTCATGGCCGGCCACCTGTAATGCAGGTTCCGCGGAGCGGACGCGCCGGCGGCGCCCGCGCGCGGCGCAGGGGCGGGAGCGCAGGGCGGCCGCCCGGCGCGCCTGCGGCTGCCGCGGCTCGCGCTTGGACGTGCGCAGCTGCCGCGGCACGACCACGCCCAGCACGCTCCCGGCGCCGCCAAACACGTCGGCGGAGCCCTCGCGCGGGCTCCCGCCGCGCGCGCCGCCCGGCCCGCCGCCGTCGGGCGCCTCATTCCCCCTGCCGTCCGCCGCGCCCTCCTCCGCGCCGCCGTCGCCTCCGCGCTCGCCGCCGGCCTGGCCGGCGGCGTCGTCGCCATCGCGCGCGTCGTCCATCACAACGTCGCCATCTGCGTCGGCGTCCGCCTCGGCGTCTGCGCCGTCGGCCTCACGCCCGTCCAGCATCGCCTCGGTGATGGCCGCGTAGGACTGCGCGCTCGGGCCCCAGATGTCCGCCCATGGCAGCATGCACACATGCAGTGCATGCATGCGCCGCACCAGCCAGCACGCCCGAACCGCGAAGGTGACAGCTCCACGGCGCTGATGCCACCATGCACCATTAACTCGCGAGTTATTCTGCCGATCCACGTTTGGTCGCGCTTCCGTCTGACATGCAGCCTCAGACACCACGCCAGCGGGGAGCGTCGCTCTGGTGTTTGCCCGTCGAGCTTGAGACGCCCAGCGGCGCTACAGGGCCAGGGTCTACATGACAGTGGCAAAGCAAGACGCGCACGGCGCGCGCGTGCCCGTGCGCGCGGCGCCGCACCTTCTCCAGCGCGGCCTGCAGGCCGGCCTCGCGCGCGCCGCGCACGTCCAGCACGGCCGCGATCTCGTCCAGCTGCGCGGCCGCGGTGACAAAGCCGACGCATCCGTCGGCGTCCTCCGTCAGCACCAGCCCGCGCCGGCCGGCCAGGCCCCACCAGTAGCGCCGGTGCGACCGGTCGGCGCCCAGCGGCGCGCGCCGCACCGCCAGCTTCTCCAGCTCGCGCTGGTACGCGACCTGGCGCCTGCGCGGGTAGGGGTAGGGTTAGGATCAGGGCGCGCCGCGGCGCCAGCTCTCCGGGCCGGCCGGCGCACGGGCGGCACATGCCGGCTGTGCGGCGAGCGCACGCCCGGCGCTGGCGACGGCTCAACTCGCAGCACGCTGGCAGCGCCACGAGGCTGAGCTGCTGCAATCACAGGGTGTTAGGGGGGGGGGGGGGGGGGGGGGGGGCCCCGCACCACCAA